>Ga0209743_1000015_pt1 | contig 134219 bp, 113 predicted proteins | sample OlaalgELextract2_FD_187378 | JGI IMG/M metagenome (GOLD analysis project Ga0209743, IMG submission 187378) | Olavius algarvensis symbiont microbial communities from Tuscany, Italy - Type G ELBA extract 2 (SPAdes) (version 2) | ecosystem: Host-associated > Annelida > Digestive system >...
TGTCAAAGAACACGTGATATCGCCAAGAAAAATCAATCAAGTTAATCCGTACTCGAATCTGACATTGGCTGTGGGCATGACCTAACCCAAAATTCTTTCTTGACTTTCAACGGATTAACTTTGCGGTGATCATTTTTTTTTGCACCACACCGGAGCGCTTATCCACAACGTACGGGCAATGACAGGGATTTTCAAGGGGAGGTCGGGTTTCCCCCGTTGGGGGAGGAGAACAGGGGAAACCCGATGAAGGCCGTTTGACAGGGTTCGGAGCGGGAAGGTGAGGAAGATGTCAGTCGGCCTTTCGTCGTAAAAACGTCGGTATTTCCAAATCGCTGTTGTCGATGACGATGCCTTTATAGCCCCGATAGGTCGCACCGCCGGATTCACCGGCGGCTTCTTGTCGGCGGATAAACGTGGGCTCGTCGTAATCAACAGCGGATTTCAAGTCGGACGGCGTAACGTCGCGAACTATACCTCGAAGTTTCGTATCTCGCATGATCGGGGAGATCTTCCGATCTTCCCCGGAGTCGATCCCCGTCGCAATGACCGTGACGTGCATTTCATCTTCCAGGGATTCGTCGACAACGGCACCCCAGATGATTTCGGCGTCTTCGCCCACTTCATTGTAGATGCGATCGGAGGCCTCCGTCATTTCCTCCATGGTCAGATCGCTGGTGCACGTGATGTTCATGAGCACCCCGCGGGCACCGGAAATGGAAATGTCTTCCAGCAGCGGATGGGAGATGGCCCGCTCGGCGGCTTCGATAGCCCGGTTTTCACCGCTGGAAGTGCCGATTCCCATGATGGCCATGCCGGCCTTGGACATGGTGGTCCGAACATCGGCGAAATCGAGATTGACCAGCCCGGGCATCATGATCAGATCGGTAATCCCCTTGACGGAGTGAAGGAGTATTTCATCGGCCTTCCGGAACATCTCGACCATCTTTGCATTTTTCGATGCCAGCCCGCGCAGACGGTCGTTGGGAATGGTGATCACCGTGTCGGCCACCTCTCTCAGGGCATAAATACCCTCTTCGGCCTGGCGGAGCCGTTTCTTACCTTCGAAGGAGAAAGGCTTTGTTACCACGGCGACCGTCAGCGCACCCACCTCTTTGCAGAGTTCCGCGATGACCGGCGCGGCCCCGGTGCCTGTCCCGCCACCGAAACCGGCGGTGATAAACACCATGTGGCTGTCGCCCAGGGCCTCTTTCAGGATTTCCTGGTTCTCAAGGGCGGCCTGTCGGCCCACTTCGGGATTGGCCCCGGCACCCAACCCTTCCGTAAGTTTTTCGCCCATCTGGATTTTTATTTCCGCTTTGGAAATATCCAGGGCCTGGCAGTCGGTGTTGGCGGTAATAAATTTGACCCCCTGGAGACCGGAGTCAATCATATTGTTGATGGCATTCCCCCCGGCACCACCGACACCGATGACCTTTATTTTTGCCGTTTTGTCACTTTCCACATACGTGAACATGAGTTCCCCCTTTGTTTCGATTCTTTTCCCGGCCGTTTATATGACGTCTTTAAACCACTGTTTCATCCGGCCCATGACACGATTGAAAATATTCGCGTCACGAATCCGAAATTTATGTGAAGGTTGGTTGCGGGCCCCGTACAGGACCAGACCCACACCGGTGGCGTACATCGGGTTGTTGACCACATCGACAAGTCCGCTGATGCCCCGGGGTTTTCCGACACGGACCGGCAGGTTGAAGACCGATTCGGCAATATCGGCCACACCATTCAGCAGGGACGTGCCGCCGGTCAGGACGACTCCCGAATTGATCAGGCTTTCCATCCCCGCCCGGAATATTTCCCGATGCACCAGCATGAACATCTCTTCCATGCGGGGTTCGAGGATTTCCCCGAGGATCTGCCGCGGCAGCTTGCGGGGTTTATGACCGCCCATGCCGGGCACCTCGATGGTGTCGTCGGGGTTGATGTTTAGAGCGATGCAGGTACCGTATTTGGTTTTGATTTTTTCCGCTTCGGCCAGGGGTGCCCGCAACCCGATGGCGATGTCGTTGGTCAGGTTGTTCCCTCCCAAGGCCAGAACGAAGGTGTGCTTGATATTTTTCCCGGTGAATATCGCCAGGTCCGTGGTCCCGCCGCCCAGGTCGATGAGTGCCGTGCCGAGTTCCTTTTCTTCATCTGTAAGGACCGATTCTCCAGAGGCCAGAGACTCCAGGACGATATCGCAGACATCGAGTCCGGACCGGTTGGCGCATTTGACGATGTTGTGAGCGGATGTGACCGCGCCGGTCACGATGTGAATCTTTGCTTCCAGGCGGACGCCGGCCATGCCGATGGGGTTGTGAATACCGGCCTGGTCATCGACGATGAATTCCTGGGGCAACACGTGGATGACTTCCCGGTCCATGGGAATCGCCACCGCCCGGGCGGCGTCGATGACCCGGTCCACGTCGTGTTGAGTGATTTCCGTTCCTTTGATGGCAACAATACCGTGGCTGTTGAATCCGGTAATGTGGCCGCCCGCGATGCCGGCAAACACCGAAGAAATCTCGCAACCGGCCATCAGTTCCGCCTCCTCTACAGCTTTCTTGATGGAGTCGACGGTCGACTCAATGTTGACCACCACTCCCTTTCGCAAACCGATGGACGGATGGGTCCCGATGCCAATAATATGGATGTCGCCTCGGGAGACCTCCCCCACCACGGCACAGATTTTCGTGGTGCCGATGTCCAGGCCGACAATGATTTCCTCATTTCTGTGCATTTAGACCTCCTCCTGGTCCCCTTCGGGGGATTCCGGGGTGACAACAATCCGATTGGCGTGGTTCAAATCGATCGATTCGTAATTGAGGGATTGACCGCTGCGGTTCAGGTAGAGTATCGCGGATCGCAGCCGTTCGTATTTGGCCGGGTAATTCTCGTATCCGAGCTTGATCACCTTGGTCGCGTCAAAGGCATGAAGCGTCAGTCCGATTTCACGGTCTACCGAGATCCGTTTGAGCGCATGGTTCGGGAGTATGGAGCCGGTTTTCTCCCCGAGGCGCAGCACTTGCATCACCGACGCATAGGCGGTACTGCCCTTTTTGCCGGAAACCCGGATGTCGGAAAATTCCAGTCCGGTAATCAGCGGCAGTCCCGCGGGGTCCGACCGATTCATCTCTTTGAAAATTTCGCCATGGCGGTTAACGAGAAATCGACGCCCCAGATCCAGAACGGCCAGGGGTTGATGCTCCCGGACCCGGATACGGATACGATCGGGTAGTTCCCGCGAAACCTCCGCCTCGGCGATCCACGGATGGGCCATCAAGCGTTTGCGCACCAGGACCAGGTTTACCGACAGGATATTCACGCCCTCAGTCAGTTGCGCCTGCTCCAGTACCGTCTGTTCGGATAAACGGCCGCCGCCGTTGACGGAGAGCTGCCTGGCCTGGAAATAATGGCATTGGGTCATGTAGTCATACCCGAAGACAAACAGCGCACTCATCCCGACCACCGCCAGAGCACCCAAGATAATCGTGAAGGCCGTCAGAAACCTGTTCCGGGTTTGGACGCGCTTTTTTGCCGCACTGTTTTTGTAGTAATTTTTCTTCATGAATCTACGATCCGACGATATGCACTTCGGGTTCCAGATCGATATCGAATTTGTCCTTTACCGTCTCCTGGATCAACTCCATCAAAGACAGAATATCTGCCGCTGTCGCCTTTTCCCGGTTGACGATATAATTGGCATGGCGTGTCGACACTGCGGCGCCCCCGATCTGCGTTCCCTTCAAGCCGGCGGCCTCGATCAGTCGTCCGGCCGGTGCTTCGCCCGGCGGATTCTTGAAAAAGCAACCGGCGCTGGGCAGCCCCATGGGTTGACTGGCGTGACGGTCGGCCAATATCTGTGTTGCCTCGCTTTTCAAGGATGCCGGGTCCTCCGGCGTCAGGCAGAACACCCCTTGTACAATGATCGGTTGCGCGTTGTCCGAAGTCACGGGGTCCCAGGACAGCGTCCGGTAGCTGAAGTTCATGTCGGCGCGACGGAGTATCTGTTCGGTGCCATCGGGCTGCAGCACATATAGCTCGCGAAGCACATCGCTTATCCAGCCACGCCTGGTTCCGGCATTCACCCGGATCGCCCCGCCGATGGTGCCGGGGATACCCAGGGCAAAATTCATCCCCGCAAGTCCCCTGTTCATGGCGAATCGGCAGAATCCCTGGAGCCGACACCCGGCACCGGCTGTCAGACGAACCCCTTCCGGAGAATCGCCGGAATCGGCGATATCCCGAAATCCGCCGGACAGGACGATGACCAGCCTTCGGATCCCCGCATCCCGGACAACAAGATTGGTGCCGCCGCCGATGACCAGAAACGGGAGATGCCGCTCTCCCGCGCCCCGGATCAACCGGACCAGGGTCGTGAGGTCCCGGGGCCTGGCCAGGACATCGGCCGGGCCACCGACCCGAAATGAGGTGTGCCGGCTCATCGGCTCGTTCAACCGGACATCCTGTCCGAGAAGGTCCAGAAGCCATTGTGCGGTATCCGGGTCGATTCCCATTGCCGGCCCCTTTGTGGTGTCCGTATGCCATGGATCTGTCAACGTGCCGCTTTTAATCGGCGGAGCAGCTTCTCACCGGCCTGCCAGACGTTGCCCGCACCGAGGGTGAGCACGATATCGCCGGGTTTTGTTGTTTCCGCAAGGGACTCCACGGCATGGTCGATGCCGTCCACGTAGACCGCATCCTTGTGTCCGTGGGCCCGAATCCCTTCATAGAGCCCCACGCCGTCGACACCTTCGATGGGCGGCTCCCCGGCGGGATATATCGGCAGCACGACGAGCAGGTCGGACTGGTAAAATACCCGCGTGAATTCGTCGAACAGCGCCCGCGTGCGGGTGTACCGGTGGGGCTGAAAGACGACCACCAGCCGTCGATCCGGCCAGCTGTCCCGTGCCGCCGCCAGAGTCGTTTTGATTTCCGTGGGGTGATGCCCGTAGTCGTCCACAATGGTGATGTTCCGGGACTCACCTTTTATTTCCAGCCGCCGCTGGACGCCTTCGATGGTTTCCAGGGCGTTTTTAATGATGTCAAACGGGATATGCAGCTCGCTGCCGACGGCGATGCTCGCCAGGGCGTTGTTGACATTGTGCACTCCGGGCAGGTTCAATCGGATCTCTCCGAGCCGGCTGCCGTCGCGGTATACGCTGAACATGCTCTGAAGCCCCTTCGTGCGGACGTTTCGTGCCTGAAAGTCGGCCTGACTGCTGAGCCCGTAGGTGGTGGTCCGCTTTTTAATCTGGGGTATCAGGTCCTGGATGGCTTCGTTGTCCAGGCAGAGCACCGCCAGGCCGTAAAACGGGATTCTGTCGATAAAGGCCAGAAACACTTCCTTGATGTTCGCTAAATCCTCGTAGTAATCGAGGTGCTCCCGATCGATGTTGGTGACCACGGCGATGGTCGGGGACATTTTCAAAAAGGAGCCGTCACTTTCATCGGCCTCGGCGACGATGAAATCTCCCCGCCCCAGCACCGCATTGGCATCGATGCTTTTTAGCTTACCGCCGATCACCACCGTCGGGTCGAGCCCGCCCCGCGCCAGGACTTCCGCAACGATGGAGGTGGTCGTGGTTTTACCGTGGGCGCCGGCAATGGCCACGCTGTATTTGAGCCGCATCAGTTCCGAGAGCATTTCGGCCCTGGGGATGACCGGCACCGATCCGGCAAGTGCCGCCTGGACTTCCGGATTGTCGGCGGCCACCGCAGAAGAGGTGACGACCACGTCTGCTTCACCCACGTGCTCGGCGGCATGACCGATGCGAATGGCCCCGCCCAGTTCCGACAGCCGGTCCGTGATGCCCGACGCGGCCAGGTCCGACCCGGAGACCTTATAGCCCAGGTTCAGCAGCAGTTCGGCAATACCGCTCATGCCGATGCCGCCGATGCCGACAAAATGGATATGGTATTTTTTTAGATACATGGCCTCCACATGCCTGCCGCCGGGTTCCGACGGCTAGGGGTTGATCAGTTGCCGATAACAGTCATCCACAATAACCGCTGCCGCATCCGGTCTGCCGAAGGCAGCAGCCTTTCGGCCCATCGCCCGCAGCGCATCCGGGTGGTCGGCATAAAATTGAATCCGTTGTGCCAGCAGGGCGCCGGTCAGCTCCGATTCCATGATCATTTCCGCCGCACCCTCATCGACCAGGGCGCCGGCATTGAGCCGCTGGTGGTCGTCTGCCGCGTGGGGAAAGGGGATAAACAGGATCCCCTTGCCGATGGCTGTGACTTCGGCCACCGTTGTGGCCCCGGCCCGGCAAACGACCAGATCCGCCTGCCGATAATTCCGGGCCATGTCGTGAAAAAACGGTTTTGCGTTGCCGGAAACACCGGCGGTTCCATAGGCCGTCCGCACCGGGGTTTCATCTGCCGATCCGGTTTGATGGATGAACCGAAACTGCCGGCGGTCCCGGAGCAGGGGCAGCGCGTCGATCACCGCCCGGTTGATCGCGTGGGCCCCCTGGCTGCCGCCGACGATCAGAACCGTAAAGAGCGGCTTTCCGGCAACCGCGCCACTGTCCCGGTTTTCCTCATCGGCTATGAATTCCCTGCGCACCGGATTACCGGTCACCAACGATTTCGCCGGTCCGAGGCGGTCGGCGGTTTCCGCAAACGTGACATAAATTCTGTCGGCCACATGTGAGAGCATGCGATTCGTTATCCCCGGCAACAGATTTTGTTCGTGCAGCGCCGTGCGGATTCCCAACAACCAGGCACCGAGAACCACCGGGGCGGAGGAGTAGCCGCCCACCCCGAGGACCAGGTCCGGCCTGAAACGGTGCAGCATGCCCAGCGCTTGGACGAGCCCCACAGGGATTCTGGCCGACGCGCGAAGTCCCCGCCAGAGGCCCCGCCCCTTGATACCTTCGGCGGACACCGATCGATGCGTAAAACCGGCGCGGGCGACAGCGTCCTTCTCGAACGGCTTATCCGTTCCGATAAACAGTACCCGACTGGCCGGGTTCCGGTGCATGATCTCCTGGGTGATGGCGATGCCGGGAAACAGATGGCCTCCGGTGCCGCCGCCGGCCACCACGAGCCGGATGGCTCTGGGCTTCGGGGAATCCACGTCATCCCTCCCCTCCAATGTTCATCAGAATTCCGATGGCCGCCATGTTGAACAGCAACGAGCTGCCACCGTAGCTGAGAAAGGGCAGCGTGAGGCCCTTTGTCGGCAGTAGTCCCAACGTCACGCCGGTGTTGACGCAGATTTGCAGCCCGAGGGCTGCGGTGAGTCCCAAAGCCATCAATGCACCAAAATCATCACGGGCGTTTCGGGCAATGGCCAGTCCGCGCCACAGAATGACGACGTAGAGAACGAGAATCAATATCACACCGAACAGTCCCAGTTCTTCGCCAATCACCGAAAAGATAAAATCGGTGTGGGGCTCGGGAAGATAAAACAGCTTCTGGTAGCTTCTGCCGATTCCGGTGCCCCAGAGCCCGCCGGTTCCAAAAGCCATCAGGGAGTGGATGGTCTGGTAGCCGTGATCCGCCGGATAGTCCCACGGCCTTAAAAAAGAGACGATCCGTTTGAATCGGTACTCCGCGCTGATCATGCCCATGTACATCACCGGAAACATCAGCAACAGGGCGGCCGTCAGGTGGGAAAACCGAACCCCCCCGGCGTAGAGAAGTATCCAGGTCAACGCGCCCAGAATGACGACAGAACCAAAATCCGGCTGCATCAGAAGAAGCCCTGCAAATACGCCAAACACGATGAAATGGGGCAGAAACCCGACGGTAAACCGCTCTACACCGTTTCCCTTTTTGCTGAGGGAGTAGGCCAAATAAACGATCACGGCAAAACGGACCAGTTCCACAGGCTGAAAGGTGAGCCCGTGGAATCGGAGCCAGCGGGCGGCTCCGCCGGCTGAATACCCCAGCCCGGAAAATGGAATCGCCATCAATGCCGCCAGGGCCAGGGCCAGCAGGGGATAGGTCAGATACCGGAACCATTGGTACGGAAAATGACGGCACGCCACCAGGGTGACAATCCCAACGGCGCTGTATATCGCCTGACGCCTCAGAAAGAAGGTGTCTGTACCGAGCTTTTTCATCGCAAGGGCTGAACTGGCGCTGTAGACCATGACGATCCCGATCCCGACCAAAAAAAGGGTTGGAAACAGCAGCCTGGCATCATAATGATGCCCTTTCGCCTGAGCGGCCGTCATGGCGTTTCTCCACTGCCGAGATCGGTGACCTTTCTGCGAAAGTCTTCCCCCCGATCGGCATAGCTGTCGTACTGGTCGAAACTGGCACAGGCCGGAGACAGCAGTACCGCTTCACCGGCGACGGCGACACGGTACGCCTGATCTACGGCCTCCGTCATGTCGGTGGCCACGCTGACGCTGGCACTCTCTCCCAGAGCGGATAAAACGGCATGCCGCGCCTCGCCCATGGCCACCACGTGTTTGACCCGCTTCGTCACGATGGCGTTTAACTTTGTAAAATCCGCGCCCTTGTCACGACCCCCCAGGATGAGTACCACCGGGATCTCAAAGGAGCCCAGCGCTCGGATGACCGCATCGACGTTGGTCGCCTTCGAGTCGTTGAAAAAAAGGATGCCCCGGATCGTCGCTACATGTTCGGTGCGGTGGGGCAGCCCCTTATACATGTTGAGCGCTGCGGTAATCCCGTCCAAGGTGCCACCGGCGGCAATGGCGGCCAGGGCCGATGCCGCGGCGTTCTCGGCATTGTAATCACCCGGCAGATTCAACAGACGCCGGGGGATCTCGGCGTTCGGCAGTTCCCGGGTCGCCAGGGTAATCCGCCGGCCGTTCACGGCCGCGCCCTCGGCACCGGATGAAAACTCGTGGGGCGTTCCGTAGTAAACCAGTTTACGGCTGGATATCCCCTTTGCGATGCCCCGTATGCGTGGATCGGATCCGTTGAGTACTGCGGTATCGCCGGGACCGTGTCGATGGAACAGCCTGGCCTTCGAAGCAGCATAGGCGGACATGTCCGGATACCGGTCCAGGTGGTCCTCGGCGATATTGAGCAGTACGCCGATCCGCGGTCGAAAGGTGTCGGCTGTGTCCAGTTGAAAACTGCTCACCTCGACCACCAGCATGTCCACCGGGTTATCCAGCCCCAGGTACTCGATCACCGGATTGCCGATGTTGCCGCAGACAAAAACGCGCAGCCCGGAGGCTTCGAGCATGCGGCCCAGCATCTCGGTGGTGGTGGTTTTGCCATTGGTCCCGGTCACCGCAATCATCGGCTCCTGGATGAAACGGAAGCTCAGCTCCAGTTCTCCGATGACCGGGATACCCTTTTCACGCGCCGCCAGGATGACCGGTATCGTATGGGGCACCCCCGGACTCAGAACCACGGTATCCGCCGAGGTGAATGTTTCGAGCCGGTGCCCCCCGAACTCCATGGACGCCCCCAGCTGTCGCATCTCTGGAATCACGTCGCCATGGGTCTCCTCCGGCGCCGCGTCGGAAATGCTCACCCAGGCTCCCCTGGCTGACAGGAATCGGGTGACGGCAACGCCGGTTCGTCCCAGACCTGCCACCAGTATGTGTTTTTCTTTCAGTTCCATATCAGCGAAGTTTCAGGGTGCTCATGGAGATGAGCGCCAGGGCAATGGCGATGATCCAGAACCGCACAATGACCTTTGGTTCGGGCCACCCTTTCAATTCAAAGTGGTGATGCAGCGGGGCCATCCGGAATATCCGCTTGCCGTGGGTCACTTTGAAATATCCGACCTGGAAAATCACCGACAGTGCCTCAACAACGAAAATGCCGCCCACGATGACCAGCAGAATCTCCTGCTTGGTGATGACCGATACGGCCCCGAGCGCCGCACCCAGCGACAGGGAACCCACATCCCCCATGAATACCTGCGCCGGATAGGTGTTGAACCAAAGAAATCCCATCCCGGCACCGGCCACGGCACCGCAAAACACGGCCACCTCCCCGCTGCCCGGCACGTAGCTGATCTGCAGATAGTCGGCAATTTTCACATGGCCCGCCACGTAGGCGAAAATCATATAGGTTACCGCTGCAATGATCACCGGGCCGATGGCCAGTCCGTCGAGACCGTCGGTCAGATTCACGGCATTGGAGGTGCCGACAATGACCAGCACGACAAACAGCACATAGCCGGCCCCCAGGTCCGGCGACATCGTTTTTAAAAACGGAATCGTCACCCGCGTGTTGAAATCCGGGATAAAATACAGCAGGATACCGGTGGCCAGGGCCAGCATGACCTGCATCAGAAATTTTACGCGTACCGTCAGACCCCTGTTCCGCTTTTTGATCAGCATCAGGTAATCGTCGATAAACCCGATCGACCCGTATCCGACCACCACCAGCAGTGCGATCCACACATACACGTTCGTCAGGTTGCACCAGAGGAGGGTAGACAGAACGATGGAGAACACGATCAGGGTGCCGCCCATGGTCGGCGTCCCGGCTTTTTTGTGATGGGTTTCGGGACCATCCGTACGGATGTATTGGCCGATCTGCAGTTCCGAGAGCCGTCGAATCACCCACGGACCGAAAATGAAACAGATCAAAAAGGCCGTCAGGCTGGCATAGATCGTCCGAAACGTGATGTATCGAAACACGTTGAACACGGAAATCGACGTATGCAGCGGATATAGAAGGTGATAGAACATAGTTAGGTACTGGTTATTTGGTTTTTGAAATTTGTCATTTGGTATTTTCTCCGGCCCATTCCAAAAGCCTGGCCACCACTTTTTCCATTCCCATAGCCCGGGAGCCTTTCACAACGATCCAGTCCCCCGGTTCCAGCCATTCCACCAGATCGTCTGCGATGCTCGTACGGCTTCCGGTGACGATGGCCTCTGGCGGCATCCCGCCTTCGGCTGCCCCGGCCCCCACTTGTTCGGCAAACTCTCCGGCAGCATACAGGCGGGTGATATTCGATCGGGCACACAGCAGACCGATGTCCCGGTGCAGATCTGCGGCACCGTTACCCAGTTCTTTCATGTCTCCGGCGACCATAACGCTTCGGCCGGCCCGGCTCGCTCCCTGAAGCGTCTCGATGGCTGCGGCCATGGAAGCCGGATTGGCATTGTAGGTGTCGTCTATGATATGGATGCCTTTCGCTGTGTTCCGAACATTGAGACGACCCTGAACCGGTCGAAATGCGTCGAGGCCCTCCCGAATCTCGTTCGGTGTGAGCCCGGCCAGATACCCAACGGCAGCCGCCGCCAGTGCGTTGGAGACCATAAATGGTCCCGGTGTATTGAGTCGGATCGGTACCCGGGTGCCGGCCAGATCCAGGTCAAAGGACATTCCGTTCGGTGTTGATGCCATGGTTTCCGCCCGAATGTCCGCGTCCTTGTCCCACCCGTACATCAGCGTCTTCTGAACGGCCCGTTCGGCGAGGGTTCGGATTCTTGGGTCATCGGCATTGAGCACCGCCCGTTTGTCTGCTGCCATTTCGTCCAGGAGTTCACCTTTTGCGGCCATCACCCCTTCTATTGAGCCGACGCCTTCCAGGTGGGCCGGGCCGATGTTGGTGATGACCCCGATATCGGGTTCACACATTCGGGTGAGCCGGGCAATTTCACCGAAATGGTTCATACCCAACTCCAGTACCGCCCACTGATGGTCCGGGCGGAGCCGAAACAGGGTCAGGGGCACCCCCACTTCATTGTTGAAATTCCGCTCAGGAAATAACGTTCGATATCGTCTGGACATGACCGAAACGATCATCTCCCGGGTGGAGGTTTTGCCGTTGGAGCCGGTGATGGCCACCACCGGTATGGCCGAGAGTCTGCGGATGAAGGTGGCCAGCTGGCCCAGGGCGCCCATCGTATCCGGAACGCTCACACAGAAGATCCCGCGGACGGCCCAGTCCGATACCGGGAATCGCTCGAGTTCTGCCTCCGAGATCACCACGCCCCGGACTCCAGCGGACACTGCCTCTTCCACAAATCGGTGTCCGTCATGGGTCTCCCCTCGAATCGCCACAAACAGAGCATCCTGTGGAATGGCGCGGGAATCCGTTTCGATGGATCCGAATACGGCATCCGGCGCGCCGGCCACACATGTCCCCCCGGTGGCCTCCAGAATGTTGGTGCCGGTCCATGTCCATGGGGTTGCCTGTTGCACGATGCGTGTGTCCTCTTTAGGGATCACCGCGGAGGCCCCGGTGGCCAGTTAAAAGACGGGCTTTGCCCTACCGGAAGATGGGGATAACGCAAAACCTTGTAAAATCGGTAATCGTCTTTCACGCCGGGTGCCTCCACGGTGAGCGTTAAAAAGGTTAAAAGTTAAAAGCTGAAAGTTAAAAGCTGAAAGCGTGGGGCCTTGCCTCAAAGCGTCGATCCCGCACGCTGTGTTCATTCAACGTTTCGCGTTTATTTCTTTCAGGGCGGATTCGGCCTCTTTTCGGTCGTCGAAAGGGACGGTTTCCGTTCCGATAAGTTGATATGGTTCATGCCCTTTTCCGGCGATCAGAACAATGTCGCCGGGGCGGGCTGCGGTGATGGCCATGCGGATTGCCTGCTTCCGATCCGGCTCTACAATAAAGCCTCGGCGACCGGGATCATCTCCGAGATCCGATGGAGACAGCTCACTTACGGTTTCTTTCCGGACCCCTTGAAGGATCTCTTCGATAATCTCAAGGGGCGGCTCGGTGCGCGGATTGTCAGAGGTGACCACCGCCACATCACAACGCCGAGCGGCGATGTGTCCCATTTCGGGACGCTTGGTGCGGTCCCGGTCCCCGCCGCAACCAAACAGACAAATGATACGTCCGGCCCCCAAGCCGCTCAGCGCACCGATCACATGATCGAGCGCATCCGGGGTGTGGGCATAATCGACGTAGATGAACCGGCCTTTGGGATCCGACACCGGTTCCAGCCGACCGGGAACGGCCCCGAGCTTCTCGATTCCCCCAGCGATGGTTCCCCCGGGTATCCCCAGGGCCAGACCCACACCGACGGCGGACATCAGGTTCGCCAGGTTATGGGGCCCCACCAGTGTTGAACGGATACCCATCGGCCCCCTGGGGGTGCTCAGACGGACGGAAATCCCCCGGCGGTCCAGTTGGGACTGGATCGGATGCACCGCGGCTCCGCTGTCGAAGCCGGTGGCGATGATGTCCCCGGAAAATGCCCGGCTCAACTCACGGCCTTTCGGATCGCTCACATGGATGACGGCTGTTTTTTTCGCTTTCGGGTTTTCCGGTCCGAGGCATTCGGTAAACATCCGTTTTTTGCTGCTCCAGTAAGCGTCCATTGTCCGATGAAAGTCGAGATGGTCCTTTGTCAAGTTTGTAAATACGCCGATGTCCAGGTAGCAGTCATGGATCCGGTTCAGCGCCAGGGCATGGGAAGACACTTCCATGACAACATGGGAGACGCCGTGATCACGCATTTCGGCCAGAATCCGTTGGAGATCGATGGATTCGGGGGTGGTCACCGGATTGTCGAACGCTTGCCCACCGAAGCGGTAATTGATCGTACCGATCACGCCTGCAGAGAGCCCGTGATGCGCCAGGATGCTTTCGATCAGATAGGCCGTGGTCGTTTTGCCGTTGGTTCCGGTAATGCCGACAAGGACCATCCGCTCCGAAGGGCGGCCATAAAATTCCGACGACAGCAGGGCCAGCGCCCGGCGGCTGTCGTTCACTTGGACAACCACCGCATCCCTGGCCAATGGGCGTTGGGCGACGACCGCCGTTGCCCCCCGCTCCAGGGCCTGGTCCACATAATCGTGACCGTCGGCGGCAAAGCCGGAAATCGCGACGAACAGGCCGCCGGCTTGGACATCCTGGGCTCTGCAATGAACCGATTGGATCTCCATGTCCTGAACTGTTTTCAAAGAGCGGTCTTGGGGTGTCTGCAGCCGCCGGACTTCCAGCCGGTTCAGCAGACGGGCCAGTTTCAACTGGCCACCCCCCTGGTGGTTGACGCCGTCAGGCGCTTTTCGTCCGACTCGGGCGATATATTCAGATGGTGCAAGGTCTCTTCGACGATCTGCTTGAACACCGGTGCTGCGACCACCCCGCCGTAGTGGGATCCTTTGGGCTCGTCGAATACCACCAGGACGGCGACTTCCGGATGGTCGGCCGGCGCAAATCCGACAAACGACGCCATATAGCGGTCCTTGGCATACGCACCGTTTTCGTCCGGTTTTTGTGCCGTGCCTGTCTTGCCGCCGGCGGTATAGCCATCCAGTGCGGCATATCGGCCGGTACCGTTTTTACTGACGACCGTTCCCATGATGCGCCGCAGCGCCCGGGCTGTCGCGGGCGAGATGGCCTGACGTATCCGGGTCGGTTCGAAACGCTGGAGCGGGCGGCCGTTCTGGTCCGTGACGGCCTGAACCACGAAGGGTTTCATCAAACGCCCGCCGTTGGCTATGGCAGCGGTGGCCGTCACAAGCTGGATGGCGGTCACCGCGATGCCTTGGCCGAATGCAATGGCGGCCTGATCCATCTCTGTCCACCGACGATAATGGGACAGGCTGCCGTCGATTTCGCCCGGACAGTCGATGGCGGTTTTTTCACCGAAACCGAAACGGCGCAAGGTGAGATACATTGTTTCGGGACCAAGCTGCTGGCTGATTTTCACGGCGCCGATATTGCTTGAAACCATCACAATCTCTTCGATGGTTAACGTGTCGTGCTTTCGGGTGTCATGGATGGTGTGCCGGCCGAGCTGATATCGCCCCCTTTCACAGAAAAAGGGTGTGTCCGCAGAGAGGCCCCCGTGCTCCAGGGCAGCGGCGGCTGTAAAGATTTTCATGGTGGATCCCGGTTCGAAGGAGTCCGTGATCGCGCGGTTTCGCCACAGGTTTGGATCGAACCGGTGAAACGCATTGGGATTAAATGTCGGCGCGTGTGCCAGGGCGAGAACGGCTCCGGTTTCCGGTCGAAGCACAATGGCTATTGCCGACGCCGCGTCATATCGGCTGACCGCCTCCTTAAGGCTCTTTTCCACGATGAACTGAATGGTCTGGTCAATGGTCAGCACAATATTTCGACCCGCCGGCGGGCTGCTTCCCATGGTGCCGCTTTCGAATCCCCGGCCTAACGCATCCTTGAGGACCGTTGTCGTTCGCCCATCTGCTTTGAGCAGGTCATTATATAGATATTCCAGGCCTTCCAGCCCCTGGCCGTCGATACCGGCAAATCCGAGCACCTGGGCGGCGATGACCTTGTTGGGATAGAAACGGCTGTATTCAGGTATGAAATCGATTCCGGCCATATCCAATTGCCGGACCGCACGGGCCTCCTTGGGTGTTGCCTGCCGTTTGAGCCAGACAAACGCGTTTCGGGTGTTGAGCTTTTCCGCGATGGCTTGGGGATCCGAGGACAGTACCGGTGCCAATGCGGATGCCGCCGACATCCTGTCCGGGATCCGTGACGGATATGCAGCCAGAGATTGTCCGTTGATACTGACCGCCATGGGCTGCAACCGCGAATCTAAAATATTACCCCGTTTGCCCGGTGTCTTCATCAGGGTCTCATACTGATTGGCCGCGCGTTTGGACAGCCATGACGTTTGCCAAACCTGAAGGTAGGCCGCCTTGCCTCCGACAACAATGAACATCCCGGAAAAGAATAGACCGATGACCATGATGCGGGTATTCATTTTCTGATGTGATTTGGATGTCATGGCAGCACAATTGTCTGTTTGGCATCGGGTATTTTCAACCCCAGCCGGGTACGGGCAATTTTGGCGATTCTTGCCGGGGACTTGAGCCGCGCCAGCTCTATCTTCAGACTGCTCTTCAGTTTGAGCAGATGCTGGTGCCGCCGCGTCTCCTCATTGATGTGGTAGCCGATGTCGACGGATTGGACACGGCACCACGTGTAAAAGAGCAGTTCCAATACAAACAGCATGAGCAGAACCATCCAAATGCCGGTGATCTCCGGATGACGGACCGTTTTTCGGTTGCGTGCGACCATGATGCTGTCCGTAATGCTTCCCGCTCCGTTACAACCGCTGGGCAGCCCTTAACCGCGTGCTCCGGGCCAACGGATTTTTCTGTACTTCGGCATCCGTCGGCCGGAGGGGTTTTCGGGTGACGATTCGCATCCGGGGCGATCCGCTGCAGATGCACCGGGGCATGCCGGGGGGGCATGTGCATCCCGATGCCATATTCTTGAGCTGGTGCTTTACAATTCGATCTTCCAGGGAATGAAAGGATAATGCGCAGAATCGACCACCTGGATTCAGCCAGTCGCAGAGGTGATCCATGAAGGTCTCGAGTTCCTCCAGTTCTCTGTTCACGGCGATGCGTAATGCCATAAACACCCGAGTCGCCGGGTGGATGCGTTGGCGGGCCGGCGATTTTGCAGGAATCGCCTGCCGCACAATCCTGGACAGCTTCCGCGTGGTGGTGATTCGGGACCGTCTCCGATCCTGAACAATACGGTGAGCGATCCTGCCGGCCCAACGCTCTTCCCCGTAATCTCGGAAAATGCGTTTAAGCTCGACTTCCGAGAGCCGGTTCACCAGGTCTGCGGCGGTCGTTCGGGTTCCGGTATCCATTCGCATGTCCAATGGCTCGTCTTTGCGGAAACTGAACCCGCGGCCGCTCGACTCGATCTGGTATCGAGACATGCCCAGATCCAGTAATATGCCGTCCACCCCATCTAAATCCAGCTCGTCGAGTACGTCCCCCAATTGCGTGTAGCTGCCCTGATAAAGGCGTACACGACGCGAAAAAGACGCTAATTCGGCAGTTGCGTGGGCAATCGCGGCGGCATCCCGATCGATGCCGATCAGGAGCCCTTCCGGAAGTATCCGTTCCGCAATGGCTTTGGCATGACCTGCGCCCCCGACGGTAGCGTCTACCATGGTCTTTCCCTTTGCGCAGTGTAATGCTCCGATGGCTTCATCTCGCATCACGGGAGTGTGCTGAAACACCATGGACCGGGTCCCCCTGTGGGGCGCCTGTGTTCCGGGGTGACCAAAAGTCGGGCTACAGGCCTAGTTTGGATATCTCGCTCCGGACGTCCTCCCTCTGCAGGTCTTTTTCCATTGCCAGATTTTCGTTCTCCCAATGTTCCCGTGACCAGATTTCGAAATGGTCCAATACCCCCACCAGAACGATATCTTTCTGGATGTCTGCGTATTGCCGCAGGGTCGGCGGTACCAGAATCCGCCCCTGTTTGTCACAGGGACAATCAAAGGCGCCGCCGACGAACACCCTTCGGAACCGCCGCAGGGAATCGCTTTTTTCGGCCAGAGACAGCACACGGGATTCGATTTTGCTCCACTCCGCGTGTGTGTATGCGAAAAGACAGGAATCCATCCGGGAGACCATAACCCCGTCTCCGCCGCCGGCCCGGATGATGTCCTTGAACCTGGCCGGGATAATGATGCGACCTTTGTCGTCGATGGTATGAAAGGAGCTGCCTCGAAACATGGGCTCTATACTCTTTTGGCAACGCCGGCACCGGTTATTGGAAGAAATGGATGCATCTGTATATCATCCACTTTACTCCACTTATATCAAGATAAAACCGCAAATATCGGAAAGTGTCAAGAAAAAAGTTATTTATGAATAAAATTTTTTATAATGATTATTGAATGTTAAATCGAAAAAAGTCAACATGAATCGAAGTGGGAATTTGTGGAGAATAAATTAAAACATGTATTTTTAACGCAACAGCCCGGTGAATTGATCGGCCAGAATATCCGAGGGCGGCGCCACATATATGTTAAGTAAACTGCAACATATTGATTTTAAATTATTATTTTTTGAGCTGGACCCCCGCCCGGGCGAGCGGGACAGTCCGGACGGTGCCGATGGTGCGCATCGCAGAAGAGCCGTTACATGTCGGGGATGAAAGTGGAGGAAAGTGAGCCATTTCACACGATCGGGATCGGTTTAACCGGCGGTATGGTTTTACATGTTGATCCGGTGCGGGATCTGTGTCTATAGAATCCGGTTAATTCGACCTGAAAATTGCACGACCCTGTCGTCGTGCGTTGTCCGGGTTCCGTTCTGATCCGCGTCCTGTAGCTTCCGCGGCCAGACCGGAGCGTTATCGCAGAAAAGAGGACGATTATTAAACCGTGATCCCTGCGCCGTTCGAAGGCCCTGAAAAGAAGCTCGAGATTCTGCTGACGACTCCCCAGAGCAGGCTGAGGCCCAATAGGGACGGTCGCTGGCATCGTGTTTCACGCGCCAGCCAGGCGGCGATTATCAGTTCCATATCCAATGCATCCCTGGATGCGTACCTGTTGTCGGAATCCAGCCTGTTTGTCTGGGAAGATCGGATTCTGATGATTACCTGCGGCAGCACCACCCCGTTGGATGCCATACCGGAAATTATGGCCCTTTCGGGACCCGGAAACGTCGCCATGGTGTTCTATGAACGGAAAAACTTCCTGTTCCCCGAGAATCAGCCGTCTGATTTCGAAACGGATGCCGCCGTCATGGAGGGGTATTTTCCCGGCAGGAGCTATCGTTTCGGGCCGGCCAACGCCGATCATGTGCATGTCTTTATTTCATCCCCTTCCCCGGGCCTCCCTGAACAGGATGTCACATTTCAGATTCTGATGAGCCATTTGCCATCGACTGTGGCTGAGCGGTACACAGCGGATAACGGACAGAACGCCGTCAGAACATTGCAAGAGGATATTTTGAACCTTTACCCCGGCATGGAATTCGATAGCCACCTGTTTTCACCGTTCGGCACCTCTATGAACGGTATCCGGGATGCAAACTATCTTACGGTCCATGTGACACCCCAACGGGAAGGATCTTACACCAGCTTTGAAACCAATGTGATCGCCGACGACTACTCCGATACGACGGATTTGATGGTGTCGCTTTTCAAGCCACAACGGTTTTCGATTGTCCTGACCAGCAGTATGGACGGCAGCTGTCTGCCCCTGCACGACAACATCGGAAGCTGGATACCCGGGTACACGATAACCGAAAGAAGTCTGAACCAGTTCGATTGCGGATACGCCATGACGTTCCTGAACTGCATACAGGCGGACAGCCCATAACGACGCGGACAGCACCGTTATGACGGCACGGCGGGGTGCCGATCGCTATCGTCGATGTCGACAGAGGAGATACCGTTCATGGCAGCACCATTGGGACCGGATCTGTGGATTCGCGAGTTACACAAGGGGATTGTCGGGCTTTACTTCAAGGTTGAAAGGACGCTGTTCTCCGGCACCAGCCCTTACCAGCGGATCGATATCTACGAAACCGCGGGGCACGGGAAGATGTTGTTCAATGACGGCATCATCATGCTGTCGGAGCGGGATGAGTTTATCTATCATGAAATGATCGCCCACGTTCCCCTGTTTGTCCATCCCGCTCCCCGGCAGGTTCTCATTATCGGGGGGGGCGATGGCGGAACCGTACGCGAGGTGATGAAACATCCCGTCGTGGAACGGGTCGTCTTGGTGGAGATAGACAAGATGGTGGTCGACGCCTGCCGGAAATACTTTCCATCGCTGACCTGCGGCCTCGACGATCCCCGATTGGAGATTCGCTACGAGGATGGCGTCCGGTATGTCTCGGATGTGTCCGAGACCTTTGATGTGGTTATCGTCGATTCCACCGATCCGATCGGCCCTGCGGAGCCGCTGTTCGGCCGCACGTTCTACGAGCATGTGTCCCGGGCGTTGAACCCGGAGGGTATCCTTGTCACCCAAGCGGAGTCGGCATTTTACGACCCGGAATTGCAACAGCCGATGCTGATCCATCAGCGTCCGTTTTTCGAAAGGTTGCACCTGTATCTGTATTCCAACCTGACCTACCCCGGGGCGCTGTGGGGATTCGGTTATGCATCCAAAGGTCTTTGTCCCATCCGGGATCTTGATCCGGGTCGCGTGACCGCTGCAAATATATCCAGCCGGTACTACAACGCCGGCATTCACCGGGCAGCATTCATGCTGCCGACATTCGTAACCAAAGAACTGGGACCCATTCTGGATCCGGTTCCGGACATGTCATCATGAGACGAAAAGACAAAGAAATCACCGATCCGGCGGTCATCGAATCGATCATCCGGCAATCCATCGTATGCCGGCTGGCCATGTGCGACGGCGATACCCTTTACATCGTTCCGCTGTCATTCGGGTATCAGAACCGCGCCTTGTATTTTCATTCGGCCACCGAAGGCAAAAAGATGGACATCCTGCGTCGAAACCCCAAAGTGTGTTTCGAGGTCGATCTCGGCCCGGCGGTGAAGAAGGCGGAGCAGCCCTGCCGGTGGGGCATGACGTTCCGGAGTGTTATCGGAACCGGCACGGTGCATTTTCTGGAATCACCGGCGGAAAAGCGACGTGCGCTTGAAATCCTCATGGGCCATTATGCCAACGCGCGTTTTGAGATCCCGGACAGTAAACTGGATAGCATAACGGTGTTCCGGGTGGATGTCAAAGAGATGACGGGAAAGCAGAGCGACTGATTACCGGCCGGTTCACTGATATCATGATCCGGTGTGATGTGTGTCAATGCTCGAGCCGCCCGACGTCGGAATAGGGGTGTATGTACCAATCGGATGAATCAAACGGTATCCCCGTGCCACCGGAAACCGATGACCGCATGGCCCGCCGGGACGTGATCCGTATGGTGCGGGATCAGATCCAGGCCTTTTTTGAAGGGGCCCGGGGGAGTCATGACTGGGATCACACCGAGCGGGTCTTCCGGCTGTGTGAACGGATCGGTTCCCTGGAGGGCGCCGATATGGACGTGCTGCTCATTGCCGCTTATCTCCACGATATCGGGCGGAGTCGCCAGGACAGCTCCAACGGTGCCGTCTGTCATGCCGATGCCGGGGCCCGCATGGCGGCATCGGTCGTGGCGAAGCTGCCCATGTCCGATGCCCGACGGGAAAACATTCTCCATTCTATCCGTTCCCACCGCTTTCGTGGCCGATCCACCCCGCGGACTCTGGAAGCACGGGTTCTTTTCGATGCGGATAAACTCGATGCCATCGGCGCCGTGGGGGTGGCCCGGGCTTTTTTGTTTGCCGGAGAAGTCGGGGCCCGGCTTCACAACCCGGACATCGACATTGAAACAACCAAACCTTACAGCCGGGAGGACACCGGTTATCGGGAATACAAAGTCAAGCTGTGCAAGGTCAAGGACCGCATGCTGACCTCGACGGGTCGCAGGCTGGCTGAAGAACGTCATTATTTCATGGAACAGTTTTTTCAACGCTTGCAGGACGAGCACGAGGGAAAGAGGTAACCGTCATGAGCATTAACGTGGTAGAGAAAATCGATGATCGAGTGAACGTTCGGCATGTGCTGATCAGTGTGTCGGACAAGAGCGGACTCGAAGAATTTGTTCCCGGCCTGTTGAACATCCATCCGGGCATCCGGGTCTTCTCCACCGGAGGCACGTACGGCCGAATTCGTGAGATTCTGGGTGCGGACCGGGAGCAGGCACTGACCCAGGTGGCTGATTATACAGGTCAGCCGGAGACCCAAGGCGGCCTGGTCAAGACGCTTGACTTCAAAATCTATCTTGGACTTCTGACCGAAACTTACAATGATGCCCATCAGCAGGACCTGGCTAGGACCGGGGCCGTCCCCATCGACATGGTTGTGGTCAACCTGTACCCATTTGCGCAAACCATCGCCAAATCCGGGGTCACCGTGGAGGAGGCCCGGGGAAACATCGATATCGGCGGGCCCTGCATGATCCGTGCCTCGGCGAAGAATTATCTTCGGGTGGCCTCGGTGGTCGATCCGGCGGACTATGGACGGATCCTTGACGAAATGCGGCGCAGCAACGGCGACACGTCTTTGGCGCTTCGATACGGACTGGCCCAAAAAGCGTTTACCCACACGGCCGACTACGACCGGGCGATTGCGGATTTCCTTCACCAACAGACCATTGACGATACCCGCGGGTGCTATCGGTTCGACTAAAGGCGGAAAGGAGGGGAGCATGGCAGACGATCTTAAGAAGATGTACCGGACCATCGTGGAGGAGCATTTTCCGCCCGCCATGGAGATCAGTTTTGTGGACGGGGACCATCGACAAACGCTGGTCTACGAAAAAGAATTGTGGACCATTGACAACGTTCAGAAGGGACTTCGCTACGGCGAAAATCCGGGGCAGGAGGCGGCCCTGTACAAGCTGGTCAACGGAAATCTGGTGCTCGGAGAGACCGAAACCATCCAGCCGGGACAATTTCTGGCCTCTGAACTGGAGTTGCTCCAGTCCGGTAAGCATCCCGGAAAAACCAATATCACCGATGCCGACAATTCGCTCAATATTCTGCGCTATTTTACCGACGGGCCGACGGTGGTCATTGTCAAGCACAACAATCCCTGCGGGGTTGCCAGATCCGATTCCCTGGAAGACGCCTATATCAAAGCCAATATGGCGGACCGGGTGGCGGCTTTTGGCGGCTGTATCGCCCTGAACCGGGCCGTGGACCGGCCAACGGCGGAGGCCATTGCCCGCCAGTATTCCGAAGTGGTTGTGGCGCCCGATTTTGAAGAAGGGGTCATGGACATTTTGGCCACGAAGAAAAACCTGCGGGTGGTGCGGATCGGCAACATCGACCGTCTCCAGAACTTCATTGGAAAGCGCTGCGTCGAGTTCAAAAGCCTGATCGATGGCGGGATCATCGCTCAGTGGTCTTTTGTGCCGGCCGCCCGATCAAAAGCCGATGTGACCATCGCCCAGTGCGAGTATCAGGGGTCGCCATACCGGATCGAGCGGGAACCCACCGAGGCGGAATCCGATGACATGCTGTTCGGATGGTTCGTGGAGTCGGGGATTACGTCCAACAGCGTCATCTACGTCAAGGACCAGGTGACCGTCGGTATCGGCACCGGCGAACAGGACCGGGTGGGTGTCGCTGAAATCGCACGGGACAAGGCCTACCGGAAGCTGGCCGATCGCTACTGCTTCGAGGAATTCGGTATCTCCTACAACGAGATGGCAGATGCCGAAAAGAGACGGGCCATCGACAACCGGGTCCGATCCGAGAAAGGTGGGCTTATCGGTGCGGCGATGGTCAGCGATGCGTTCTTCCCGTTCCGGGATGGCGTGGATGTGGGTCTTCGGGAAGGTGTCACGGCAGTGGTTCAGCCCGGCGGATCGGCCAACGATTACCAGTCTATCGAGGCCTGCAACGAGGTCGGGGCGACGATGGTGTATACGGGACAGCGCAGCTTCAAACATTAGGAGCGGTTTTTAACGCTCATCTCAGATCCCAGGGCGGTGTTGCAGGCCTGGCCGCAGGGCCCCTGCCCCGCGCCCAGGCGGCAAATGCTCACGTACTTCCGTGTACGCTCCGCTTTTTCGGCGGATTGACGCCTTGCCCTCGGACCTGACCTAAGCGTTAAAACCCGCTCCTTAGCTCAGAGTTCTGTACACTCCGCTTTAAATCCGCGGGACGCCTCGCTCTCGTGCCTGATCTAACCGTTTAAAACCTCTTTTGAATATTATTATGACCATCCGGCCTTCCGCGTTTTCGCTTGTCCCGCCCCCATATTGGCGTTACACGTCACTTTCGGGGTCGGGATCGGGTTCGGAATCGAGATAGGACGGTTATCTTCGAAGTCGATACCGATTCCGAACCCGATACCGATTCCGATGACTCCGGTACTCTGGCACTTGTATACCGTCTCTTAATCGGATCGGAATTCTGACGAAGTTTTTAGGCGTGGGTTTTCATCACCCGGGCTAAACGCATCGATGGTGTGATCGATATTTTCTTTCTGGATCGGGTAGTGGGTTACGGCCCGGATCTTGTACGGCCCGACAGCCAGGGTGCGAACACCCTCCTTCTCCAGCGCCCGAACAATGGTACCGGCGCTTCTGTTGCCGCCGGTGATGCCGATGAAAACGATATTCGTGCGGACCAGCTCCGGATCGATCTGTAACCCGGAGATGCCGGCCAGACCGTCTGCAAGATACCGGGCATTGTCGTGGTCTTCTGCCAGGCGGTCCACCATTTCGTCAAGGGCGACAATACCGGCAGCGGCCAGAACTCCGCCTGCCGCATACCGCCTCCCAGAACCTTTCGTATCCGACGGGCCCGGTTGACAAACTCCCGGCTGCCGCAGACCAGGGATCCCACAGGGGCACACAATCCCTTGCTCAGGCAGAAGGAAACAGAGTCGGCATCGGCCGTCAGGTCCCGGACAGGGACACCCAGGGATATGGCCGCATTGAAAATGCGCGCACCATCAATATGCAGTGCCAACCCGTTTCGACGGGCAATCTCACCCACGGCGTGCGTATATTCCGGTGACAATGGGCTGCCGCTGCAGCGATTGTGGGTGTTTTCCAGGGCGATCAACCGGGTCACGGGAAAATGCACATCGTCGGCCCGAACCGCATTTTCAACCGCCTCTTCGGATAACCGGCCATCCGGCTGATTGGGCACGGTGTGGGGATGAATTCCTCCCAGGGCCGACGAACCTCCCTGCTCGTAATAAAACATGTGGGACTGGTCCCCCAGTATCATTTCATCGCCCCGTTGGCAGTGGGACAACTGGCACACAAGATTGGCCATGGTCCCGCTGGCCACCAAAAGGGAGGCTTCCTTTCCGGTCCGGCCGGCGGCCATTTCTTCCAACTCAATGACGGTCGGGTCTTCTCCGAATACGTCGTCGCCGACCCTTGCCTCTGCCATGGCCCGCCGCATGCCGGGTGTTGGCTGTGTCACGGTATCCGATCTGAGATCCACCTGGCCCATGTCTGCCTCCTTCCCATGGGGTGTGTTGTGAAACCTATCCCGGAATTCGTGCTGAAACGATTTCATGCACCGATTCGGGATAATACTTTATTCCAAACGCTTTCCCGGATATAGAAAAACAACCGTTTTGACAAGCATGATATAATTTGGGGGAACCGATGACAACTTTTTGTAAATCAAGGGTGGTTTTCGCAGGGGGCATCTGTTTGCTGCTGGTCGTCTGGCTAGGGGGCGTTGAGGCGAGGGCAGAGAAAAGGCAACCCGGCGCCAAAACAACCGGGATTCCTTCCACACCGACCTCCCAGGAGTGGCGTGATTTGAAGGCGGCATACCAAGCATCTCTGGAAAGTGGCGTGTCCGGACGCTTCCAGGCGGTTCGGCTGGACGGATCGTCTGTTTTTGTTCTGGACAGCCGGCTCGGGCACATGTGGGTCTGGGCCTTCGGGAAAGAGGGCGGCTTCACGATGTACCAGGGGCGCGTGGCGCCCGGCCTGAAAATGGGCGATGTCGTAGATACATCGGAAGGGGTCCTGGACCAAAGAAAGAAATAACCCGCTTCTCTGACTGCGATATCACTCGGCCGTGTAGAACTGCGGAAATCTCAGGGATGAGCAATCCGGGCAGATGCTGTTGCTGAACTCGGTTCCGGAGTGATCTTCAATATATCTTTCCAGCGGCACCCATGCCGCCCCATCATTGCAGACCTTGCCGCAGTATATACAGACCGGAAGATGGGCCTCTATCATTCTGATGCTCCATTTTTCGATGGCCCGTATTCGGCGACTGAGCATCTTTAAAAGTTCCATGGCTATCGTCGGATACTGCTGGATCTCCTGTTGAAGATCCCAGCGCTCCAGACTGAGCAGGGTCGTTTCTTCCAGCGCCACGACACTGGCCGAACGCGCCATATTGTCAATCAACGCCATTTCTCCAAAGTAATGGCAGGGTCCGATTTTCCGAAGGTGCCTTTCTTCGGAGGTCCCCAGGTTCTTGATAATTTCGACCTTTCCGCGCAAAATCATGAACAGGCGCGTGTCGTCATCCCCTTCCCGTATAATTACAGTGCCCCTTCGGTAGAGTTTTTCTGTAGTGGCCCCGGCGATCCGCTTTAGATCGCCGTCCTGCATCATGGAAAAAAGGGGCACGTGTTTCAGGAAATCGATATATTCGGATTTCTTCATACGAACTCCAATTCCATAATCGTAACCATCGCGTCCGGGCCGGGAGGACCCAATGATATCGACCGGAAAAAATAGACACTGCGTTTCGAGTTTATTTTAGAGCCGGACCCTGAGAAGGTGTCGATGATTCGTTTATTGCTTTTATCCAATAAACGGGGATCGGTTCGCTGACATTTTTTACATCATGGTCGCCCAGATACTCGGCATCGCATGCGTATTCTATAATCCGGTAGGTGTCGGGACCGACATACACCCGGGTGTTTGACGATACGGCTCCGATGCGTGCCGCCACAACGGTCACCAGCCCGGAGGCGGTATAGGTGTAAAGCTCGCCGGCAAGGCTCTGCATTCGCGTGCAGCCGACATAGGCGGTCCCGGAGTTGATCCCCATGTGCAGCTGTACATGCCCCCAGGGATAGGGCACGTCGTGATTGAGACGATTGTTTTCGACCACGATGTCGAGCCCTGCCTTTACCGCCGCCAGTGCATTTTCTTCCTGCCGCCCCTCCTTGAAGATCACCATCAGTCCGTCACCGCTGGTTTCGTTGACGTCTCCCCCGTAGCGCTTGATGCAGTCCAAGTAAGCGGAAAAATGGTTCTCGACCATGTTATTGACCAGAAAGGGGTCGGCCGTTTCGGTGATTTTGGAAAAACCCTCGATGTCGAGAAACAGTACAGTCACCTCCATGGGGGCTTTTTCCAGGGAAATGCTTTCCGGATCTTTTTCCACGAGTCTCCGAACCGTGGAGGGGACAAATTTGGTGAGCTGGTGCTTGACCCGCTCCAGGGTCTCCAGATGAATCAGTGTTTTCCGCAGTTCCTCCGAGTAGCTTTTAACGTTCTCGTAAAGTTTGGCGTTTTCGACGGCAATGGCGACGTAGTCGGAGATGGAACGTAAAATGTCCAAGTCTTCGTCATTGAATTTCCCGTATTGCTTGTTCAGCGACTGGAGTACCCCGATGCACCGGTTTTCCCGGTTGATCAGGGGCTGACAGATGAGGTTGCGGGTCTGAAACCCGGAATTCTTATCGATTTGCGAGAAAAACCTTGGATCCTCATACACGTCGTTGTTGACCACCGAAGATTGGGTTTTGAACACCCATCCGGCGATCCCCGATTCTTGGGGAATCCGAATCTCGTTTCGCTGCATGCCGGTGGCCACAAGAGACCAAAGCTCACCGTTTTCCGGATCGTGAAGAAAGACCGTGCTGCGCTCCGTCTGCATGATCCGATTGGTTTGGTCCATGATCACCTCGAAGAGGCGCTCAATGTTCATTTCGGAAGTGAGCACCTGCCCCACCGTGAGCAGCTGCTGATATCGGTAGTTCTGGTCCCTGACGATCCAGTCTTCGCCGCGTCTGCCGATAGTTCGGGGTTTCGATTTGTCGTCTAACGCATCCATCGACAATACCCCCGTGGATGTTGGTTTGAGGTCGGAGCAAGAGAAGTCCAGCAAATCTAATGGGAATCGGAATGTTCAACCCCCGATCGCTTTATCTCTTGGAGGTTTTTCGTAAATCTTTTGTGATAGTGAACTGGGTCACATTTATATCAAAGCACCCGATAAAAAGAAACCGTTAACTCTGCACTGCGACAACCGTAATACACAATGACCACTCATGGGTGCGCTTTCAAGTGTCGGGCGGCCTTTCTGCCTCGGGGACCCTCCAGAGGGCATGGGACACCAACGCGAGAGACGACCGTCATGCCCGATACCGGGCCATCCGCATCGACACGTCCGGCAATGACGTTTGCCCGGAAAGCGTGAACGAGTAGCGGCGAAAACGCACCTTTGGGTTTATGGGGACATCGGCAGGTGTCCCGGTCGCGAAAATCCGAGATGACGAATCCGCTGTAGATTTTCGGCACCCGGACCCGGGGCCGGGTTGACCGGAAACGGGGATGGAACACATGACCGGTGACACGACCTCAATTGAGAATTCCAACAAAATTGTTGTGTTTTGTCTGAGGACATCTGCCCGCGGTCTAGGAGACTCTCTACCCTCTGAATGCAAACTTTTTCATTAAGAATCAGATGGTTGTAATAGAAACAAGAATATGATAGAATCTGGTATTCAATTTGCATTCCATTTGGGAAAGGACAGGGCGGCGCGATCTCATCAGAGATCGTTGCTAATTTTGCACAACCGCTAAAATGAGCATAGAGCCATGCTGCAGAACATTCGACTTTCCCACCATGCCATGCCTGGGAACTCCGGTGCCGGGGAACACAGACCTGGTGCAAATACCGTGATCGGAGGAACCCAGCGGCTCCTGAGGATCGATGTGATCTGGGGAAAAGCCGGGTTTACCCTTCTGGAGTTGATGATTGTCGTTTCCCTTATCATGGCGCTTGCCGCCATCGGGGTGCCGACTTATCTCGGGTATCTCCAAAAGGCCAGGACGACCAAGGCCATTGCGGATATCCGCCGGGTGGATCGGGTGATCCAATACTACCTGGCCGATATGGAAGAATTGCCGGATAGCCTCGATGACATCGGAGAGGGCGCCCATACAGACCCCTGGGGGAATCCGTATCGGTATCTGCTGATTGACACCACCAAGAAGGGACAAAAAGCGCTTTCGAGCCTCGATCTGCCCGGGGAGGATCTGCCGTTCCTCGGCTTTCTGGAAATCAATACCGTGATCCTGTCCGCGGTGACCGGCAAGAAAGACAAGACCGGCTCCCCTCCCGGCAAGGGCAAAGACACGCCGCCCGGTCAGGACAAGCAGGACGACAAAACCACCGGTCAGGACAAGCAGGACGACAAAACCACCGGCCAGGACAAGCAGGACGACAAAACTACCCAGGGCAACCTTACGCCGAGAAAAGACGGCAGCGAGAATCCGATCAACCTGGATTACGATCTCTACAGTATGGGACCGGATGGCGATTCCAAGCCCAACCTGAGTTCCAAAGCCGGCTCTGACGATATCATCCGGGGAAGCTCCGGCGATTACTTCGGCCCGGCCAACTACTATTAACCATGATGAGAACTGGGGATATGGCCATACACGTCAATAAACACCTGTTGCGGGTTCTAACGATACTCTTTTTTCTGTCAATCAGCGTCGGATGTCAGCTATCCAAAGATGAGAGTGTCCCGCCGGACTTTGTCGGGCACTGGGTTACCGATGTTCCCCGATACGAAAACTGCTACCTCGACATTACCGAAACCACGATCAGTTTTTTGACGGCAACCGGCGAGCTGAATACCTTTTTTATCAACCGGGTCGAGCGTACCGTTATTGAAAAGCAGAACGTCTTGGTTTTTCATTATGAGAATCGGGACGGCGTTGAGTTTTTAAAACCGATGGTTCAGATCGGAACCGGTGACGACGCCCAGATTCAATTTCTTAACCAAAAATATCTGAAGTGGCGAAAAGTAAACCAAGAAGCCTGATACGTCCAATCCACATATCAGGCTTGTTGGGACGTATATTCGGGCACAGCCTGGAATAAACGATGCCGTTTAAGCTGACAACCAGATCGTTTCGAACGCGGGTGGCCCGAAGAATCTTTTTACTGTTTATCATTTGTGCCTTGGTGCCGGTATCCGTTCTGTCCGGGATTTCCTATTGGACCGTTTACAATCAGCTCCAGAACCAGGCCCGGAATTATCTCCGCCAGGAGTGTAAATCGCTTAGTATCTCCATTTATGAACGACTTCTTCTGTTTCGTTCGGAACTGAAAAGCGCGGCATCCGTTTTTCAAGCCTACACGGCGTCCGACAAAACCTTATCCATAGATTTTTCCTTGCGGGAATTGGGGAGTAACTTTAGCGGTTTTGGAATTCGCCAAGGGGAGACCTGGCACCCTTTGGCCGGATCGATCGATCGCCCGCCGCGACCGAACATGCTCCAGGCCGACTGGCTTTCAGACGGCAACGCCCTGTTGATGCTGGAGCGGCGCAACGACCGGATAGAGCAATTCATGGTTCTGCCTCTGCCTTCCGAAGGCGACCCTCCGGCCTGGATTATCGGTAAAATTGACACCTCGTTTATATGGGAAGCCGCCGAGGCGCGCCCGCCGGAAACGGAAGTGATTATTCTGGACCGTGCAACCGGTTTTCTCTATGGCTCTGTCCCATACAACCCTCTGATCGGTGAAGGTACATTCTCCCTGGAGCTAAAGCCGCACAGCGGGCTGTTTGATTGGAAAGACCGGGATCGTACCTACGCGGCCAGCTTCAGGGCCATCCATTTGAAACCCAACTTCTTCCATCCCGATTGGGTGGTGGTCCTCAGCCGGGCGAAGGAGGATATTTTCGCACCCATGCGCAGCTTCCGGATCACATTCCCGGTAATGATCGTGATTGCCGTTGCGCTCGTCTTCATGCTCAGCCTGGTCCTGATCCAGAAAAATCTCACTCCGATCGAAAAACTTCGCCTGGGAACGGAAAAAATAGCAGAGGAACAGTTTGGCTACCAGGTGGACATCGCCAGTGGAGATGAATTTGAAACGTTAGGGAATGCCTTTAACGACATGAGCGACAGGCTGAAAGAGGGGCGTCTCCTGCTGGTGCGCTCATCCAAGCTGGCGACCATGGGTCAGGTGTCCACGGGCCTTTTCAACGAACTCAGGCAACCTTTGACCGGTATCGGGGGGATGGCTCAAGTGCTCCTGACGGACGATAGCCTTTCCGAGGATTATAAAGAGAAACTGAAGCGTATTAAGGAAGGCATCATACGAATGGAGGCAATCCTGAGCCGATTCGGCGAGTTCGCCCAGATCTCCGGGCGACGGATGCGACCGCTTGTACTGCCGGAGTTGATTGACCGTATTCAAGCGTACACCCAGGTCCAGATCGAGAAGAATAATATCCAGGTCAGCGTCGATCACCAGAAGGGGCTTCCCATGATTTCAGGCAATGCCCACAGCCTGGAACAGGCGTTTGCCAACCTGGTGATCAATTCCATACATGCTCTGGAGGTCCGTGCTGGCAATGATCGACAGCTTTCTATCAATACTTACCAGTGGGGCGGGAAAGTCATGGTCGATGTTATCGACAACGGTTGCGGCATGCCGAAGCGGGTTCAGACCCGAATTTTCGATCCCTTCTTTACGACCAAGGATGTCGATAAGGGGACCGGCCTGGGACTGAGCATCGTCGAGTCTATTATCCATAATCACGGAGCCACCATCGACCTGGAAAGCACGGTCCATGTAGGCACCAAATTCACCGTTTCTTTCCCGGTTGACTTACCAAAGGAGACAATAAATGACGCGTAATCGAAGGCGACGATTTCCCATGGTCGCAAAATACTACCAAACGCGAATGCTACTTTTCGTTCTGTCCTACATGATCATCGTGATCATGTTTATGGCGATATTCGTTTTCGCCCCCAACTTTATCCAGATGGCCGACCCCAGTGTACCGTTCAACGTCCAGGCGGCCGCGGCCGAGAAGATACTATACGGGCATGCGGCCTTGTGGCCGTCGCTGCTCGCTTTGGTCATTTTAATCGGCATCCATTATTTCCAGGTCTTTCACCGGTTCATCGGTCCCATGTACCGGTTCAGTCACTCATTCAACGCCATTGCGGCAGGGGATGTGTCGTTCCAGATCCAGTTGCGCGAAAAAGATTATCTGAAAAATGAACGGGACGAGATCAATCACATGCTCAGCATACTTTCCGAGCAGATCGGCGGTGCCCAGAAAGAAACCGCCATGGCGATGATGCTGGTCCAACAGATGGCGCAAGCAGGGGGCGACCTAAACGGCCGCAAAGCCATATCCAGCGACCGGCTGATAGAACTCCGGGAACGGCTCGGCCAGCTTTCGGAGACCCTGGGGTATTTCAAGACAGAAGACGAAACGAAATTAACCGGCGACGTCGAAGAAGACGAACAACAGACGGCCGATGGGAATACCTGATTGACTATTTCAATCAATAGATTTTCCTGAAAACAGCGGCCCGGAACACATTGACGGTGTCTCGGTTTATTTGAGTATTCGGGTTGCCTAAAATTCGCGGTATTCACCGCCAAGGCTCAGATTGGATAGCGTTGGTGGAGCCGCCGCCCGATTCCGGGCGGGGACTATCTGCCCGGCACAATAATGCGGGAGCCTTCATTTCGATTTGATTGTTCCTGTTCCTGTTGCATTCTTTTGACGTTTTCAATCATTTCTTCCATCGCATGCTGCATGGCCTCAGGGAAGTTTGTCATGGCTTCTTCCAACGTGGACGCCTTTAATGGCGCGTGAAGCGGAACAGGCCCCTGGGGCGACATGAGCTGGGTATGACCCACAAATACCTTTTCACGGCTTTCATCTAACGTTCCATCCGGCTTGATCGGCGTCAGGCACCGGATGGACGCCGATTGGAGATCAATAAAATTCTCTTCACGATATAAGTTGTGTTTATCGACTTTAAAATCAATCTGATTGTTCGGCATGTCATTTCTCCCTTCATGTGATTTCCATGGTGACCCGGTTTCTCCGCCGGGACATGCGCCATCCTGATTTTGGATCGGTGTTTAACCTGGAATGGGCAAAATTTTCCCAGAAGTGGTTTCAAAACCCCATCTAACGCCGAATCTCCGTGTTGCGGACCTCCTTAAAATGCTCACATACTTTATGTATGCTGCGCTTTTGCGTCGGCCCGCGCCTTGACCTTCGGCGCGATCTGAGGTTTTGAAATCACTTCTAAGCTTCGATTCCCGCAAGTCGTCACTGCACCGAGATTATAACAGTCGCACGCAAACACAAAGGGGCTGCGATGGTTATCGCAACCCCTCTGCAGGACTGGTAGGCGGTACTGGATTTGAACCAGTGACTTCCACCGTGTGAAGGTGGCACTCTCCCGCTGAGTTAACCGCCCGGGAAACCTATTTGTCGACCATCTCCTTGAGTTCCTTCCCCACCTTGAAAAAGGGCAGCTTTTTCGATGGGACCTCAATCTGGACGCCGGTTTTTGGGTTTCGACCGACATAGGGTTTGTAATGCTTGACGGTGAAACTGCCGAAGCCCCGGATTTCGACCCGCTCACCAGAGGCTAATGTTTGGGTGATTGTATCGAAAAAGGTGTCTACGATGTTTTCTGCATCCTTCCGGCGAAGAGAGGCTTCCTCTTTCAAGGAGTTAATCAGATCGGATCGGTTCATGAAGTCTCCTTCGTCAAACGGAATACCCTGGCGGGCCGTCACAATATGAACAATTTCGGTCGAACACAGAGATAGATTTATAGTGGTTTCGGCCAATTGAAGTCAAGCACTTTTTCACTCATCTGAAGGATTATCAATAACTTCGGATGGGGGTGGACCGAATTCGGATTTGCCCTGGGGCGACGGCGGCGGCCCGCTGTGATCTCCTTCGGGCTCTCCAAAGGGCAGCGTCGGATCATCATCGGCAAGGCCTGTTTCCAGGACCTCTTCCGCCATATCGCTCAGTTCCTCGATTTCCTTGGGCGTCGGCAGATCCTTGAGATCCTGAAGATCAAACACCTCCAGAAACTGACGGGTGGTGCCATAGATCAGGGGGCGCCCGGGTATTTCCTTCCTCCCGAGGACCCGGATCATCTTTCGTTTGAGCAGCATCCGAAGGACACCGCCGCAATCCACACCCCGGATGTGTTCGATGTCGCTGCGGATGACCGGCTGCTTGTAGGCGATCGTGGCCAGCGTCTCCAGGGCGGCCTTGCTCAACCGGGGAGGCTTGGGCTGGATCAGTGTTTTGATCCAGTCTTTGTACTCGGACCGGGTTCGAAGCTGGTAGCCGCCGGCGACCGCCTTCAGATGAAAACCACCCCCTCGGGCCTGATACTCATCTTCCAGTGCCTGAAGCGCTTCACGGATGGGCGCTCTTTCGGTCACATTGAGAACCGCCCGCATCCGATCGATGGTCAGGGGCTCATCCGCCACAAACAAAAGGCTCTCGATAATGTATTTGATGTCGTCATCCATGTATGGCCCATGAATCGAAATCGTTTTTTGCCCGGTTTTCCTGTCTGGTTCGCATGGCTACCGAACTATGTAATACCATCTCCCTGCTTGAACAGGAAATTAAATTTATAGTCTAAACATGCAGCGTTAGCTGCAAACACATCGTAACATCGTGCAACGCACGATGTTACAGGTAGAATAAACGGATGATTCCGGTCCCCACATGCTGGACGATCCGGACAAGACGCACCTTGACCATTTCCAGCACGGCGAGAAACGTGACGATCACATCGGCGGTTGTGGTATCGGTATCAAACAGCTCGTCGAATACGACCGATCCCTTTTCTTCGAGGATGTCGATGATCTGGGTAATCCGATCCCTGACCGATATGCTGTCTGCCGTCAGGTCGACCCGCTGGTCCGAGTCCACTCTCTCGAGGATACGTTTGAACGCATCGATCAGTTCAAAGAGGCCGATTTTGATGAGCTCCTCGTCCGGGTCGACCAGAAATTCCTGCTTGTCGGGGTTTCGGATAAAGGTATGCTCGCCCAGAAGCTGACGGGCGGCCAATTCTTCGGCGGCCGACTTCAGTTGGAGATATTCGATCAAGGGGCGGGTGATCGCCAGCCGCGGATCCTCGGCATCTGCATCGATGCCCTCGTGGATGGGAAGCAGCATTTTGGACTTGATTTGGGTCAGGGTGGCGGCCATGACCAGAAATTCGCCGGCCAGATCGATATTCAGGGATTTCATCAGATCGATATAGCCAAGATACTGGTCGGTGATCAGGGCGATCGGTATATCGTAGATGTCCACCTCATTCTTTTTGATCAGGTAGACCAGCAGGTCCATGGGACCTTCAAACACATCCGTCAGCGCAACCCGATATGGTTCCGTATGATCCATGATTCCGATTGGAAGCCTTGTTTTCCTGATGGTTTTGGATACCGCTGAAATTCACCACTCACAAAGAGGTTCCGGATCATCGATACACGATACAAGATGCAAGCTACAAGCATCAGGGATCCGAGAGATCTAAAATCTTTTTCCTGTATCCTGGATCTTGCGGCCTGCATCCCTGACAACCGGCCAACCCTTCGACACGCCCAGGGCAAGCGGGCCAGCGGGCACACGGGCAGACGGGTGAACGAAACGCATGTTTATTCCAGCCCCACGACCTGTCGTACCTCTTCAATGGTTTTTCGGGCGGTGTCACGGGCACAGTCGCTGCCCGCTGTGATAATCTCTTCGACCAGTTCCGGTCGGGCTTCATAGTATCGCCGCTTTTCCCGGATGGGCGCCAGGGCGTTGGCCAGCCGGTCTGCCATAATCTGTTTGCACTCCACGCAGCCGATTTCGGCGGAACGGCACGCCGGATCGATCTCGGCCACCTTCTCCGGTTCCGTGTATATTTTGTGAAATTCGAAAACATTGCAGACGCCCGGATCTCCCGGGTCGCTCCGCCGCTTCCGTTGGGGGTCGGTAATCATTCTGGACACCTTGGCGGCGATTTCGTCAGTGCCGTCTTTCAGAAAAATCGCATTATGATAGCTTTTGCTCATTTTCCGGCGGTCCATGCCGAGAATTTTCGGCGTAGCCGTCAGCATTTCCTTGGGTTCGGGAAACACCTCCCCGTACAAGTAATTGAACCGACGCGCGATCTCCCGGGTGATTTCCACATGGGGCACCTGGTCCACCCCGACGGGCACTCCGTGGGCCTTGTAAATGATGATATCCGCAGCCTGGAGTACCGGGTACCCCAGAAACCCGAACGTTGACAGATCCTTGCTGTCGAGCTGGACGAGTTGATCCTTGTAGGTGGGGTTCCGCTCCAGCCAGGGCACCGGCGTGATCATGGACAGCAGCAGAAACAGCTCGGCGTGTTCCTTCACCAGGGACTGGACAAACAGCGTGCTCTTCTCCGGTGTCAGACCGACACTGAGCCAGTCGATCATCAGCTCGCGAATAAAACCCGAAATCCGGCCCGGATCTTCATAATCGCTGGTGAGCGCATGCCAGTCGGCGATGAAGAAGAAACAGTCATAATCATCCTGCATGTCCACCCAGTTGAGAAGGGCCCCGTGCAGATTGCCGAGATGAAGCGGCCCGGTGGGCCGCATGCCGCTGAGTATTCGACGTTTGTGGGTCATCGATGGTTCTCCTGTACGAATAAAATCATGCAACGATTTTATGAAACGCGACGATGTCGCTCATTTTGTCCCACGCCGCAAGGAGCTGGGAATTATCAAGATCAATTGGGAAATAAAAACATCAGGCCATCTCTACCGAGGGCCAGTCTGAGTATCGGGTTCATCAGTATTGACAGCAGCCGGTTGATGATGCCCGAGAGCAGCAGAATGATAATGATCAGCAACCCGAAACGCTCCAGCCGCTGGTAAGGAGCGCGGAGCGACACCGGCAGTATCAAGGCCAGGATTCGGCTGCCGTCCAGGGGCGGTACCGGAATCAGATTAAAAATAGCCAGCACGGCATTGATGATCACGCTGTATCCAAACAGATAAAGGAGCGCAAACAGCAGCGGCTGCAGCAAGGTTCCGTAAATGGAAGGCCCCCACATGACCACGGTCTTGAACAGCAGGCTCGACAGCACGCACAGTATCATGTTGGCGGTCACCCCGGCTGCCGAGACATAAAGCGTGCCTTTTCTGAAGTTCCTGAAGTTCCGCGGATCGACCGGAACCGGTTTTGCGTAACCGAACACCAGGGGAGATCCGCTTAGTTTGAGCGCCAGGGGCAGTATGACCGAACCGACCGGATCCAGATGGCGGATCGGATTCAGTGTCAACCGTCCAGCCGCTTGAGCCGTTCGGTCGCCCATCCGCAACGCTGTCCACCCGTGGGCGACTTCGTGAATGGTGACGGCAAAAACGATGGCCACGATCATGATGGCAATCTGAGTGAGGTCAGCTATTGGAAGCATACCGGCGTGCGAATTCGAGCTCGTCGCTGCGGGTTTTAAGACGACCGTTGAGTTTTTTGTCCAGAATCCCCTGAAGGATTTCCCGGTAAATGGGTCCCGACGGGTAACCGAGCGACCTGAGGTCCTTTCCAGTGATGGCCGGCTTCATGTTTCTGAGCCGGGTGAAATACCGCGATATCGCCTGTTTCACCCACCGATCTGCGGTAGCCGCCATCATATACAGAATCAGCTCCGTTCGGAAACCGACCAACCGGCGGTAGAGGGTACTGTTCTTCGCCGGATGGTGTCTTTCCAGGCCGGAGAGGCAGCGATCGGCCCGGATGCGCTCCGTGGTGAAGATTTTCCGGTACCGGGGGGCAAGTTCGAAGCGTTCACAGATGGCCTCGGCTGTTTTTTTACTGCAGCCGCGGATCAGGGCCAGAAAATAAACGGCCCACTTCATATAGGATTCTTCCAGAAAAAGCAAATCGCGCCAGGCCACGACCTGTTTTACGGATTCGATCATCCGAATGCGGTCGCCGTCCAGCGCGATGGATGGGTGTATTACCTGAAGCAGGTCGTAATCCTGCATCCTCAGGATGGCCGGTGTGGGGTTCTCTTCCTCGAGGATGAGCCGCAGTTCGCTGAACACCCGACGACCGCTCAACCGCTTGAAAAAATCCATCTTTACGGCGTTCTCGATCAGGCTCGACGTCAATTTGCCGATGGTAAACCCGAATCGCTGTTCAAACCGGATGGCGCGAAACACCCGGGTCGGATCCTCGACGAAACTCAGGTTATGAAGCACCCGGATGACGCGTTCCTTTAAATCCCGCTGGGCGGAGAAAAAGTCGATGAGCGTGCCGAAGGATTTCGGATGGAGCTGAATGGCCAGGGTGTTGACGGTAAAATCCCGCCGGAACATGTCCAGCTTGATGGAGCTCATCTCCACCACCGGCATGGCTGCGGGAAACTTGTAATATTCCATCCGTGCCGAAGCGACGTCCACCTTGAAACCGTCCGGGAAAATGATCACGGCGGTGCCGAACTTCCGGTGGGTGTGCACACGGGCCCCGACCAGCTCCGCATAGGCGTGGGCAAAAGCGATGCCATCGCCCTCGATAACGATGTCGGTATCCTCATTGGATCGGTACAAGAACAGGTCCCGCACGAATCCGCCCACCACAAACGCGCTGCAGTTCAGGTCGGCTGCTGCTTTTCCCATGGTGCTGAGAAGATCGAGCATCCGCTTCGAAAGCCGCTCCCTCATAAACTTATTGATGTTGCGGGTCCGGGCATGCCGGATTTTCTGGATCGGATCCGGCAGGGATCCCTTTTTTCCCCGGGTCTGCCGGACCAAAAGATTGAGCAGATCGGTCCGGGTGATCGCACCGACGACCGAGCCGTTATCGACCACCGGCAGAATACGTTGCTTGTTCTCGATAATCGTCTCCTGAATTTCGGGAAGATCCGCATCGGGTGCCACCGATTCGACCCCGGTGGTCATGTATTCCTTCACCGGGACATGGTCCAGTTTGTGGAAGAGCGCCTTTTCAATGATCTGCCGCGTAATCACACCGGCCAGTTCCATTTTGCCGTTTTTCGATTCCATGACCAGCAGTGCATTGACGTTATAGCGCGTCAGCACGTCATGGGCCTCCCGGCAGAGCATCTCCGGAGCGACACCGAGGGGTGGTGACGACATCAGATCCCGGGCCAGACGACGGGAGCGGATCTCCTTGTACAGACGGTCGAGGAGATTCTGCTCCACCTGTGTAAGCGTCATCCCCTTGACGGTGGCCGCGGCGGCGTAGGGATGACCGCCGCCGCCAAAGGTCGAAAGCACGGCCCCCACATCGACTTCCGGTATCCGGCTGCGGGCCACGATATAGATCTTGCTGCCCATGGCCGCAATGGTGAAAATGGCATCGAGATTTTCCATTTTCACCATCTTGTGCACCAAAAATGCGAAGTCCGGCACGTAATCGTCGGTAATCACCGTCGTCAGCACCAGTTCCACTCCGTTGATGTTGTAATGGGTGGCCGCTTGGATCAGATCGTTCAGAAGAGAGACCTGCCGTGGGCTGATTTCCCGGGAAATCAGGTTTGACACCGTATTCAGGTTCGCTCCTTTGGACAGGAAAAAGGCCGCTGCACCGAAGTCTTCTGTGGTCGTGGAGCTGAAGGTGAAGGAGCCGGTGTCCTCGTAGATGCCAAGCGCCATGATGGTTGCTTCATCGGGTGTGATGTCGAGATCACGCTCCCTGAGCAGGTCGGATAGAATCGTGATGGTCGCACCGGTCTCCCGGCAAAGCTCCGTATCGCCACGGATATCGTTGGCCATCAGGGGATGATGATCGTAGATATGGATCTCCACTTCCGGCTGGCCGACCAGTTCGACAAACTTGCCGATGCGGCCGGGCTGGCGTGTATCGACCAGCACCATTCTCCGGATTCTTGCAAAGTCGATGGTGTTAATGTCCGCCATATTGAAGAGATAAACCATCGAATTGATGAAAAAATTCCTCAGATTCCGCTCCTGGGAACCGGGGAACACCACCAGGGCGTCCGGGTAGAGTTTCTGGGCTGCCAGCATCGATGCCATGGCATCGAAATCGGCATTGGTGTGGGTGGTGATGACGGTCAGATCTCTTTTGGGCATTGCGGCTCAAACCCTTCTATGTCGGTGGATCGCGACGGGTTCATGATGCCGGAACAGTCGCATATATGGTCCGGCGAATCAAGCGCAACATCAAGCGACCGACGACCGGGCCCTCCTGGTTTCAAATTCGGCAAAAAACTTGTTGAATGGGCTGGTTTATGATACCATATGGGATAAATTTCGTTATAAATCATTCTGTTAATTGCAGCGTCACACACCCCCGGGGATCCAAACCATGGATTCGGCAACTGGTTGACTGCAGTTCCCCGGCAGCGGTGTTTTCCTTATCAAAGGGGGTTGAAGATGCCGGTTTTTATCTGGGCTGGAACAAACAAGCTCGGCACAAAACAAAAGGGGGAGATGGAAGCTCCCTCCGAAGAGTCGGTACGCGCCCATCTGGCTCGGTTGAAAATTTCTCCCACCAAGGTCAAGCCCAAGCCCAAAGACCTGCTCGAAAATATCGCCTTTTTCCAGCCGAAGATCACCAACAAAGACATTATTGTTTTCGCCAAGCAGTTCTCCACGATGATCGACGCCGGGTTGCCCATCGTGCAGTGCCTGGACATTCTCCATAACCAGCAGGAGAATGTGACATTTAAAAAGATGCTCAAGGAGATCAAGGATTCGGTGGAAAGCGGCGCCACTTTTGCCGAGACCCTGAAAAAATATCCGAAGGAATTCGACGACCTGTTTGTCAACATGATTGCTGCCGGCGAGGCCGGCGGTATTCTCGATACCATTCTCAGAAGGCTTTCCGCATATATGGAGAAAGCCGCCAAGCTCAAAGCCCAGGTCAAAGGGGCCATGACGTATCCGATGATCACGGTCATTATCGCCGTTATCGTGGTCGCCGTCATCATGGTGTTTGTAATTCCGGTGTTCCAGGAAATGTTCTCCGGCATGGGCAGCGCACTACCCATGCCGACGATGGTCGTGGTGAATATGAGCAATTTTGTCCGATCGAACATTCTTTACATCATCATCGGTGTGGCACTGGCAGTATTCGCGTTCAAGCGATTTTATGCCACGGACAAGGGACGCAACATCGGTGACCGGCTGGCCTTGAGGCTGCCGATCTTCGGGCCGCTGATCCGAAAAGTCGCTGTGGCGAAATTCACCCGTACCATGGGGACCATGCTGGCCAGCGGTGTTGCGATTCTGGATGCCCTGGACATTGTCGCCAAAACAGCGGGAAACAAGGTCGTCGAGAAGGCCATCTATGACGTCCGCTTCGGCATCGCCGAAGGCCGTACCATGGCCGATCCCCTCCTGGAGACAGGTGTTTTCCCGGCTATGGTCTGCCAGATGATATCCGTGGGTGAGTCCACAGGCGCCCTTGATGCCATGCTCGGGAAAATTGCCGATTTTTATGATGAAGAGGTGGACCAGGCCGTTGAAAACCTGACCGCGGCCATCGAGCCGATGATGATGGTATTTCTCGGCGTGGTTATCGGTGGCCTCGTCGTGGCCATGTATCTGCCGATTTTCAAAATGGCTTCCGCCCTCGGATAGCGACGGTAGCCGGATCACTCGGGTCATGGGCATCCCCACGATCCAACCGGAGGTGTCAAAACTCCATGGACGCGTTCTGGCAGGCTCCGGATGATGATCTTGTTCCGAAGCTTAGATGGCTGATTGCTCTTCGCATCCTGCTGACCGGCCTGCTGTTGGGCTCGACCATCCTTTTAAAACTTGCCGAAAGCAGCGATCCGTTTTCCCAGCCCCTGATTTCCCTGTATCTTCTGGCCAGTGCCATCCTGATCATGACGGTGGTCTACACTGCCGTACTTCCGTACATCAAACAGGCCGTTCTCTTCGCCTATAGTCAAATTGGTTTGGACACTGTTTTCGTGACGTTCACGATCATGGTTACCGGCAGTTTTTCAAGCCCATTCGCAATTCTCTATCTGCTGGTCATTATTTCCGGGAGCATGCTGCTCTTTCGGCAGGGCAGCCTGGTCATGGCCTCCCTGTGCAGCATCCAGTACGGCATTCTGGTGAATTTAGAGTATTACAGGCTTTTCATACCCTACGGCATGGAGGGCAGCTCGGTGGCGACCGATTATCCATGGTCGTTTGTGCTGTACAAAGTATTGATGATTATTGTCGGCTGTTTTGCCGTGGCGTTTTTAAGCAGTTTTCTCACGGAACAAAACCGGAAAACCCGGCGCCAGCTGGCCGCCATGGAAAACCATGTGAAACGGGTGGAGAAAATGGCGACCGTCGGGGAAATGGCTGCCGGGCTGGCCCACGAAATTAAAAACCCGCTGGCCGCGTTGAAGGGATCGATCCAGCTGCTGCGCGAAGAAGCCGATTATGACCCGATACGGGATCGGCTTATGCAAATTATCGTCCGAGAAGCAGATCGACTCAGCTCCCTCGTCAGCAGCTTTCTGCTATTTGCCCGGCCCCCAATGGGCCGCGCCGAGAAGATCGACCTCAGGCAGGCCATGATGGAAATCGTGGAACTTTTTGAAAAGGACAGTTCCTCCTGGGAGCGTGTTACCGTCGAGAAATCCGTGCCATCAGATCTTTGGATCGAAATGGATCCGCAGCACCTCCGTCAGGTCCTCTGGAATCTACTCGTCAATGCCGGAGAGGCCATCGAGGGATCGGGCCGGATTATTGTGGATGTGTCACACGAGCGGAACCGACGGATTCAGATCCGTATCACCGATAACGGCTGTGGTATGCAGCCGGATGAAATCAAATCCATCTTCGATCCCTTCTTTACCACCAAACCCACCGGAACCGGTCTGGGCTTGTCCATTGTTCACCGCATCCTGGAAACCTACGACAGTTTTCTCGATGTGGAGAGTCGACCGGGAATGGGATCCACCTTCACCCTTAATTTACGCCTAGCCGAATCTCCAGCCTCCTGAACGGAATGTATCGCCGCTTCCATTAAAATGTCCCGATAAACGGCAGGCCCGAACCGCAAGTTTGGCTTCGGAACGGGATTCTGGCAATCCCCATAAACGATGAAAAGATTTGGAGCCATGTCGGGTAAACCTTGACACCCCATAGTAAATGGGTTATCAAGTTCTGCTTAACCTCATGAGCCGATTTTTACTTAATATCGATAAGTTAGCATCTTTCAACCGATACCCGGAACAGATTGGCCCACCACTTGGGTTGCGGGTGGTACGCAATCCGTTCAGAAACCGGCACAGGTCATGAAAACAGACACCGCCAGCGAACTTCTCCAGAAACGCCGGGAGAAGGTGCTTCAACTGCGATCCAACCAGATACCGCTGTATCCCAATGATTTCAGGATCTCCCATTCCATTGAAGAATTACAGGGAATCATTGCCGACGATGCTCCCGGTTTGAGTGAGGACCATCCCGTCTTTGCGGTTGCCGGCCGAATGATGGCCATCAACCGGTTCGGCAAATCCGCATTTATTCGCATGCGGGACCGTACCGGGCAGATGCAGGCCTACATCCGTAAAGACAGGGTCGGCGATGAGAGCTATGAGCTGTTCAGACAACTTGATATCGGCGATTTTGTCGGGGTTACCGGGGGCATGTTTCAAACCCGGACCGGTGAGTGGACGCTCCTTGCCAGGGATCTCCGGTTGCTGTGCAAATCCACACGGGCTCTTCCGGAAAAGTATCACGGTCTGAAAGATCCGGAAAAGCGTTACCGCCGTCGGTACCTCGACCTGTTGATGAATCCGGAAGTTCGGGACATCTTCATCAAGCGGAGTCAGATCATCCAGGCGATCCGCTCGTTTCTTCTGGACCGCGATTTCCTTGAAGTCGAGACCCCCATGATGCAGCCGATACCCGGCGGCGCCGAAGCCGCTCCATTTGTGACCCATCACAATGCTCTTGGAATGGACCTGTACCTGCGGATCGCTCCGGAGCTGTATCTCAAACGCCTGGTTGTCGGCGGGCTTGAACGTGTTTTCGAAATCAACCGGAACTTCAGGAACGAAGGGATTTCCACCCAGCACAATCCCGAGTTTACCATGCTTGAGTTTTACCAGGCCTATGCCACCCATGATGATCTGATGGCGCTCACCGAAGAGATGGTCGCCCAGGCGGCGGTCTACGTCACCGGTTCATCCGTCATCAGCTACCAAGGCGAGAAGATCGATTTGAGTCGCCCGTGGCGCCGTATTTCCCTTGGTGATGCCCTGACCGGCATCGGTGGTGTTGCGCCGGAATTGCTGACGGATAAACAAGGGTTGCTTGACGTTGCCGCCCGAAACGGCATTCAGGTGACCAAAACCGGGCGCCTCGGTAAAGTGATCACGAAACTGTTTGACGTGCTTGTAGAACCCAAACTGATTCAACCCACGTTCATCACCGAGTACCCGGTTGAAGTGTCTCCGCTTTCCCGGCGGAGCGACACGATCCCGGATGTCACAGAACGATTCGAGCTTTTTATCGCCGGTCGGGAAATTGCCAACGGTTTTTCCGAACTCAACGATCCGGAAGATCAGCGCGGACGTTTTCTCGAACAGGTTAAGGACCGGGAAGCGGGAGATGAGGAAGCCCATTTAATGGATGAGGAATACATCGAAGCGTTGGAATACGGAATGCCGCCAACAGCGGGAGAGGGGGTCGGCATTGACCGTTTGACCATGTTGCTCACCGACACTCCCTCCATCCGTGAGGTGATCCTTTTCCCTCATATGAAACCGGCGGAAAGGAGAAAGGGATAGTCGACAGCCCGCAGAGACAAACAGGGCATCGAGCGTCGACCATCCGCGGGTAACGGCATGCCGTTTGCATACTTCATAGGCACACGCTATTTAAGGGCCAAGCAGAAACAAGCCTTCATCTCTCTCATTACCCTGCTTGCCATTGCCGGAGTTACCGTCGGAGTGATGGCCCTGATCGTTGTGATCGGAGTGATGGCCGGCTTCGAAGCAGATCTTAAATCCCGCATACTCGGGGTGGAATCCCATCTGATTGTCCTACGCACCGGCGGGGCGTTTACCGATTATTCCCAGGTGACTCAATCCGTTGAACAACTTGACGGGGTCACGGCCGCCTCGCCCTTTGTGACCAGCCAGGTGATGCTCCGGTCGGCCACGGGGGTATCCGGCGCGATGCTCCGCGGTATCGACCCGGACACCGCCGGCGATGTGGTCCGGGCGTTCGATCCGGCAGATTTGATGTCGACGGCCGGAACTGCGGACCAAGACAGGACCCCAAGGATTATCATGGGGCGGGAACTTGCCCGGAGTCTCGGGATCGTCGACGGCGGAAGTGTTTACGTTATTTCCCCAAGGGGGATGGTGGCTCCGGTTGGACACATACCGACAATGAAGCGTTTCCGGCTGGCCGGTGTATTTGCATCCGGGATGTATGAATACGATGGCGCCTACGCCTACATCTCCTTGGAGGAGGCTCAGAAAATGCTCCATTTGGGCGATGCCGTTACCGGTGTGGAGGTCCGGGTGGACGATATCTACGATGCCGATCGTATCGGAAAAGCGGTGGGCGGGATGCTGGGGCCACCCTATTGGACCCGGGATTGGATGGGGATGAACAAAAATCTGTTCTCCGCCCTCAAGCTTGAAAAAACCGTCATGTTCATCATCCTTGTCCTGATTGTCCTGGTGGCGGCATTCAACATCGCCAGCACCTTGATCATGATGGTGATGGAAAAAACACGGGATATCGCCATCCTGAAGGCCATGGGTGCCACGGAGAGATCCATCCGAAAGATATTTGTGTTCAACGGATTGATCATCGGGTTGGTGGGCACCACCATGGGCGTCAGCCTGGGGTTATTGCTCTGTTACTTATTGGATAAGTACAAGTTCGTCGAGCTTCCGGGAGACGTGTACTATATCACGACACTTCCGGTCCACCTTCAGATGCCGGATGTGGCGGTCATTGCCCTTGCCGCAATGGTCATATGTTTTCTGGCCACCCTTTACCCGTCGCAGCAGGCGGCCCGCTTGGACCCTGTGGAGGCAATCCGGTATGGGTAACCAGAACCATCCGCCCGAGGTGCTGGTGCAGGTCCGCCAGCTGCGTAAGGGGTTCAACGCCAGCGGCAGCCGTCTGGAGATACTCGACGGGATCGACGTGGACCTGAAACCGGCCGAAACCATGGCGGTAGTCGGTGCGTCGGGGATCGGCAAGTCGACCTTGCTGCACATTCTGGGTACACTGGACAGGCCTGACAGCGGCCAGGTGCTGTTTCAGGGTGACGACGTGTTCCGCTACGACGATGCCCGGTTGGCCCGGTTTCGAAACCGGTCGATCGGTTTTGTATTTCAGTTCCATCACTTGCTGCCCGAATTCAGTGCCAAGGAAAATGTGATGATGCCGGCACTGATTCAGGGTCTGGAGCGGCATGCGGCCGAGGACGCTGCCGTGAACATCCTGATGCGGGTGGGATTGCAGCCCCGGCTGAATCACCGGGTGAGCGAACTTTCCGGGGGCGAGCAGCAGCGTGTCGCCATTGCCCGGGCGTTGGTCCTGCGGCCCAAAATGTTGCTTGCCGACGAACCGACAGGCAACTTAGATCGAAAAAACAGCAGTCAGTTTCACGAGATCCTCATGGAGCTCAATGCAGAGCTGGGGATGACGATGGTTGTGGTGACCCATAATCCAGAGCTGGCAGCGTTAATGTCCAGACACATGACGATTGCAGAAGGTAAACTTGTGGAGGCCTGCTGAGACGGTGATGCGCAGAATCTTGCTGCTGGTCGTACTGGGGGTGGTGTGGTGTTGCCCCGGTAAAGCCCGTGCCGAGGAGCCGGTCCGGGTGATCGTCCTTCCCTTCGAAGTCTACGCCAGTGACGATATGGGCTATCTGGCCACGCAGCTGCCCAAGGTCCTTGGCGATCAGTTAAAGGCGGCGGGAGCCGTTGTGCTGGTTCCGGATCCGGACGTGGTTCAATCACTCACTGAGAATCGCGGAAATGCGGCAGAGCTGCGCCGGGCCGGGCTGGGGATGGGGGCCGATTATGTGATGTGGGGTAGTTTCACATTGTTGGGGCAAGCCTACAGCATTGACGCGTATCTTCTTAGCACCACCGGTGGCGAGCCGGCCCGGTCTCTATTCGCCGAGGCCGTCGGGATGGAGAATCTGCTGTCGAGTGTCAGCGCCATCGGCCGGGATGTGGAACTGAACATTTTCCGCCGTGAAACGGTCGCCCGGGTTGTCATTAACGGAAATCAACGGATTGAGTCCGAAGCCATTCTACGGCGTATCAAGACGGTTCCCGGCGATGTCTATCTTGCGAAGAACCTTGCCGAAGACCTTCGGGCGATTTACCAGATGGGTTATTTTGAAGATATCCGTGTGGAATCCGAAGCCTCCCCGGAGGGCAAGGTCGTCATCTTCAGCGTAACGGAAAAACCCACCATTCGCGTGATTCGCATAAAAGGCGCCAAACGGGGGTATAAATCGAAAGAAATCAAAGAAAATCTCGACATCAAAACCGGCTCGATCCTGAATATTTTCACGATACAAAAAAACGTCCAGCGGATTGAAAACCTGTACAAGGAAAAAAACTATCACAATGTTGTCGTGACCTACGACATCGAACCGAAGAGCAACAACCAGGCCGATGTCATTTTCAAAATTCAGGAAGGTGCCAAGGCTCGAATCAAGAAGATAACCTTCGAAGGAAACGAGGCCTATTCCGACAAAAAGCTCAAGAAAGTCATCAAATCATCGGAAAAGTCGCTGTTATCCTTTATTTTCGGCTCCGGTGAACTGAATCGGGAAGACCTGGAGCAGGATGTCGCCATACTCACAGCATTCTATCAAAACCATGGGTACATCCAGGTCCGGGTCGGGGATCCGGTCGTGGAGTTCAAGGAAGAGTGGATTTACATTACCTTTAAAATCGTGGAGGGCGATCGGTTTAAAACGGGGGCGGTCACCATTGTGGGGGATCTTATCCTGCCCAAGGAAGAGCTGATGAAACAGGTTAAGATCACCGGTGAAGAATTTTACAGCCGGGAAGTGGTGCGTAACGATGTCCTCACACTCAAGGAGATTTACTCGGATGAAGGCTATGCCTACGCGGATGTCATCCCGAGAATCAAACGGAACCTGGAAGCGCTGGACGTCGATATTACCTATACCGTCGACAAAGGCAAGCTGGTGTACTTCGAGCGTATTATTATCGGGGGCAATACGCGGACCCGGGACAAGGTTATCCGCAGGCAGCTGGATGTCTACGAGCAAGAGCTTTTCAGCGGCAGACTCCTGAGGAAAAGTGTCGCCAGTTTGTACCGGCTTGACTATTTCGAGGATGTAAAGGTAAACACATCCAGGGGATCCGCGGACGATCTGATGATCCTCAATCTTGATGTGACCGAAAAATCGACCGGATCATTCACTTTCGGCGGTGGCTACAGCAGCACCGAAAATTTCTTTGTAACGGCCTCCATCGCCCAGCGGAACCTCTTCGGGCGGGGCCAGCGGCTGCAGCTCAAGGGCGAGGTCGGCGGCCGGACCACCCGATTCTCGCTGAGCTTCACCGAACCCTGGCTCTTTGATATCCCCCTTTCCGCGGGCGGGGACCTGTACAGCTGGCTGTTTTCGTACGACCAGTACGACAAGGACAGTTTCGGCGGGCTGGCCCGTTTCAGCTATCCCGTGTTTCCCTATACCCGGGCGTATCTGGCATACGGCTACGATGTTTCCAACGTTAAAAACATCCAGCCGGATGCCGCCCGATCGATCCAGGAACTGGCCGGAATCAACACCACCAGCAGTCTGACCGGTGAGCTGAGATACGATTCCAGAGACAAACGATTCAATCCATCCAAGGGCTCGTCACATTCCGGGTCGATTGAGTATGCCGGCGGGCTGCTTGGCGGTACCGTTGGATTTACCAAGGTGATGGCGGAAACCGGTTGGATTGTGCCATTCTTCTGGGATCATACCTGGTTTTTCCACGCAGAAGCCGGCCTTGTATCGCAAAACGATGACGGGCTTCTGCCGGACTATGAAAAGTTTTACCTGGGCGGCATGAATTCGGTGCGGGGGTTTGAATTCCAGGGGATTTTCGCGCTTGACGACCAGGGAAACAAAATCGGCGGAAACAGCTTTGTCCAGGGGAACATTGAATATCGGATACCGCTGGTTAAAAGCGCTGGCCTGCTCGGCGTGCTGTTCCTGGATGCCGGCCAGGTCTATGGTGATGAAGAGCCTGTGGGCGGTGTGTTGAGGGAGAGCACCGGTTTGGGAATTCGATGGTTTTCCCCGGTTGGTCCCATCCGCGTGGAGTACGGCATCATACTGGATCCCCTGCCGTCCGAACCGAGCGGGGGACGGTGGGAATTTAGCATGGGGTCCGCCTTTTAATTGGCTGTCCGCCCGGGCGCGAACAACCCATCACACGTCTTGGAAAAGGGATGCGACGATGCGACATGTAACCATGGTTTTGTTTTTAGTGACGTTCTTGGCGATTGCCCCTGCGGTGGGCAACGGAGCCGATGTCGCCAAGATCGGTATTATCGATTTTCAGCGTGTTCTGGAAGCTTCCGATGCCGGGAAGACAGCGCAATCCCGCATCAACGAGCGCGGGAAATTGATGGAGAAGGAGCTGAAGGAAAAAGGGGCCGAGATCGAAGCGTTGCGCAGAAAACTGGAGCGAGAGGCTCTGGTGATGAGCCGCGAGATGCGCGAAGAAAAAGAACGTCAAATCCGGATCAACATCAACGATCTGAAGGCCATGCAGGCAAAGTACATCAATGAGTTTAAGACCAAGGAAAGTCAACTGATCCAGGGCATTCAGAAAGAAGTGTTCAAATTGGTAGAAGACATCGGCAACAAGGAGGGTTTTCTGCTGATTCTCGAGAAGCGGGAAGCCGGCGTCGTCTACGGGCCCAATACCATCGATCTGACAGACCGGATCATTCAGCTCTACAATGGCGAGTACGCCAAACGCGGCGGAACGGTGCAAAAGGATACAAATGAGTAATCCAGCGCCCCTCACCCTTGGAGAAATTGCGAGATGGGTCGGCGGAGAACTTTCGGGGGCCCCGGACACCGGCGTTACCGGTGCGGCCCCCTTCGAGCAGGCGGGCCCCGATGACATTACCTTTGCCGAGGGGCAAAAATTCCTCAAGCGTCTGGGAGATACGGATGCGGGAGCGGTTCTCGTTCCCAAAGACTGTCCGGACACAGAGGGAGCCCTGATCCGGGTCGACCAGCCGAAGGTGGCCTTTGCCAAAGTGCTCGATTTGCTGTATCCGGTTCCAGCCCCGCCACCCGGAGTTCATCCCACCGCCCATATCGGGGATGATGTCGCCCTCGGTGAGGAGGTATATATCGGGCCGATGGCCGCCGTCGGCAACCATGTGACACTGGGTGACCGGGTGCAGCTTCACGCCGGTGCCGTCGTCGGAGAGGGGGTTCACATCGGCAACGACACCGTGATCCATCCAAACGTGTCCGTTCTGGAACGCTGCCGTATCGGCAAGCGGGTCTTTATACAGGCCGGAACCGTCATTGGCTCGGATGGCTTCGGTTTTGCCCACGACGGACACCGTTATCATAAACTCCGACACCTCGGGATCGTCCAGATTGACGATGACGCGGAAATCGGAGCCGGAAACACCATCGACCGGGCGACGTTCGACAGGACCTGGATCCAGCAGGGGGTCAAAACCGACAACCTCGTTCACATTGCCCACAACTGCACCGTGGGGGAAAACAGCATTATTGTGGCCGGGGCGATGCTGGCCGGCACCGTGACCGTCGGCAAAAACGTCATCATTGCAGGCCAGGCTGCCGTTAGTCAGCATCTCACCATTGGAGACAATGCCATTGTCGGCCCCCGTGCCGGCCTATCCAGATCCGTTCCGCCCGGGGAGATCCACTCAGGAAATCCCCAGGCGCCGCACCGCATATGGTTAAAATACCATCGCCTGATTCCGCGGCTTCCGGAAATCAAAAAACAGGTGGTCGATATGGAACGACGGCTGAAACAATTAGAACGCAGGACCGACGGAGATAACCATGACGACGACATATGATATTCAGGAAATTATGGAGCTGCTTCCCCACCGTTACCCCTTCCTGCTGGTAGATCGCATCATCGAGCTGGTACCCGGGGAAAAAATCGTGGGCCTGAAAAACGTGACCATGAATGAGCCGTTCTTCCAGGGACACTTTCCCGGGAACCCGATCATGCCCGGGGTGTTGATCGTCGAGGCCATGGCCCAGACCGGCGGGCTGCTGGCCATTGCCTCCACGCCGGAGGAGAAACGGGGCCGTCTTATCTATTTTATGGGAATCGACAAGGTCCGATTCCGCAAACCCGTTGTACCGGGGGATCAGCTCGTAATGGAAATGACCCTGATCCGGCACCGGGCCAATGCGACAAAAATGGGCGGTGTCGTCACCGTGGAGGGCAAACGCGTGGCCCAAGCCGAGCTAATGGCCGCATGGGAGAAATAACATGATTCATCCTACGGCGATCGTAGACCCGAAGGCGGAAATCGATGTGGATGTGGAAATCGGACCTTTTTCGGTCATTTCCGGTGATGTGGTGATCGGTGCCCGGACCCGCATCGGCGCCCATGTCGTAATCGAACCCTTTGTCACCATCGATCCGGACTGCCGGATATTTCAATATGCCGCAATCGGGGCGATTCCCCAGTCGGTCAAGTTCGACGGGGAAAGAACCTACGTCAAGATCGGTCGAAACACGGTTATTCGCGAGTTTGTGACCATCCACCGGGGAACCGGCTTTGGCGGGGGCATCACCGAAGTGGGGGCGGATAATTTTCTCATGGCCTATACCCACATTGCCCACGACTGCAAAACAGGGCGAGGCGTCATGATGGCCAACAACGCCACCCTTGCCGGGCATATCACCATCGGAAAATATGCCACCATCGGCGGGCTGTCGGCCATTCACCAGTTCGCGAAAATCGGCGAATACGCATTTATTGGAGGACTGACCGGCATCCCGAAGGACATCCCGCCCTATGTGATGGCTGCAGGCGAACGCGCCCAGCTCCGGGGGCTGAACACGGTGGGGCTGAAGCGGCACGGTTTTTCCCCGAGGACCATATCCGCCTTAAAGAAAACCTATCGGATCATCTTCCGCATAGGTCTGACCTTGACCCCCGCCATTGAACGGGTCAAAGCGGAGGTTGAACAATTACCGGAGGTGGTTCGGTTTATCGAGTTTGTACAGACGTCGGACCGGGGCATCACCCGGTAGGAAAAATGCCTGAAATGCCTTAAATGAGCTAAAGTGCCTAAAATGTGGTAAGCAATACCATACGGTTCAGAGCGCATGACATACACGGAATAGCCCCACGTCGAAATGGGGCTGCCGAAGTTCAACCACGAAGAACACGAAGCTCACGAAGCTCACGAAGAAGGGGAAGATAAAAGAGGTACCTTCGTGCTCTTCGTGTTCTTCGTGGTATTTAGAAATTTTAAACCTCAACAAGAGACACTCTCTCGGTAAACTCAAAGCCTGTCGCGCCGTGTGACGGGCGCACCGGTCTTCGCCCTCCGGGCTGCGCCCTGGCAGGCGGGCTAACGGTGCCACCGGGCATACGGGCCCGCGGGCAAACGGGCCCACGGGCCCACGGGCCAACCGGCAAACCAAAAAAGATGGAACGAATCGGCCTAATAGCGGGGAGCGGGCAGTTCCCCATCATTTTTTCAAGGGAAGCCACGGCCCAGGGGTATGCCGTATACGTCGTGGCCCACCGGAATGAAACCGATCCGGTCATTGAAGAGCATGTGGCGGCTGTCGAGTGGATTCACTTGGGACAGTTCAAACGGGCACTCCGCTTTTTTAAGCTAAATCAGATCACCCAGACCGTCATGATGGGGGCGATCGATAAAACGCGGATATTTCGTGATGTCCGGCCGGACACCAAAGCGATCGCACTGGCGGTGAAAATGCTGCATACCCACGATGATAATCTGCTGAGCACGGTTGCAACAGTTCTTGAGGATGAGGGGATTCGGGTCCGATCGTCGACGTTTCTGCTGCCCCATTTACTGGCACCGAAAGGTTGCTGGACCCGTCGGAAACCATCCAAGAGTGAAACAGACGACATTGCCATCGGATGGCGGCGGGCCAAAGCGATCGGTGCCCTGGATATCGGACAGTGTGTGGTTGTCGGTGGCGGGTCCGTACTGGCTGTCGAGGCCATCGAAGGGACCGACGCCACAATCCGTCGCGGCGGGGGCTTCAGCCGGGGCGGGGCTGTTGTGGTAAAGGTCTGCAAGCCGCAGCAGGACACCCGGTTTGATGTGCCCGCCATCGGAGTCCAGATGATTCTTACGATGAGAGACGCCGGCGCCACAGCGCTTGCCCTTGAAGCCGGAAAGGCGGTGGTGTTTGATCGGGAGGAAATGGTGGCCTTGGCGGATCGACACGGCATATCGATCATTGCACTGTCGGACGGAGAGATGGCCGGATAAGGGAAACCCTGTTTGGCGCGCTCAGGGGCGCAAACCCGCCGGCAAAACGATAGAATGACCATTGACGGTGACGGCGTATCGGGTAAACGGTTATGAATAATTTACGTGTGGGTGTTGTCGGTGTCGGTTATCTTGGAAAATTCCACGCCGAAAAATATGCTCGGATGGAAGCGGTCGATCTGGTGGGCGTGGCCGATGCCGATCCGGATGTCGCTCAGGCCATCGCCGGAAAGTACGCTACCCGGGCTTACACGGATTACAAAGATCTGATGGGAGGTGTTGATGCGGTCAGCGTGGTTGTTCCGACGCCGCTGCACTATACCATCGGCCGCGATTTTCTGGCCAACAATGTCGATGTACTGATTGAAAAACCGATCACCACTACCCTGGAAGAGGCCGATGAGTTGATCCGGATGGCTGAGGAACGCGGTCTGCTTATCCAGGTCGGACATCTGGAGCGGTTCAATCCGGCTGTTGTGGCTCTGGAGGGAAGGATCCATAACCCGCGACTCATCGAGTCCCATCGACTGAGTGTCTTTCAGGAGCGTGGCACGGATGTCAGTGTGGTGCTCGATCTCATGATTCACGATATTGACATCATTCTGAGTGTTGTTCGATCGGACGTGACACGCATTCATGCCGCCGGAGTACCGGTCATATCGGGCCAGGTGGACATTGCCAATGCGCGGCTGGATTTCAAGAACGGCTGTGTGGCCACTGTGACGGCCAGCCGGATTTCCGACCGGACGGAACGAAAAATTCGGCTTTTTCAGCAAGATGCCTATATATCGGTCGATTTTGCGAATCACGAGATCACCCTGATCCATCAGAAGAAGAGCGGGCCGGACGCCATCATAGCGGGTATGGAACGGGAGCAGATGTGTTTTACCAAAAGCGATGCGCTGGACGACGAGATCCGCGCATTTGTGGGGGCCGTCCGGCGAAGGGAACCGCCGGAGGTTACCGGCGTTATGGGCCGAAACGCGCTGAAAGTTGCCTTGAGCACCATGGATCAGATCTCCGCCACCAGCGGGCAGCCCGCCGGTCTGTAATCCGCCCATTTTATGACGTCCCGGATACGTATGGATAATTTCCCACCATGACGGCGCCATCGAACGGAAAAAAGTGCGTCATGATCATCGCCGGCGAAGCCTCCGGGGATGCCCATGGGGCCGCATTGGTGAAGGCCATGCGCCGACTCAACGACCGGCTGGTCTTCTGCGGGATCGGCGGAGAACGTCTTCGGGCCGCCGGGGTGAAAATTGTGGTGGAGGCGTCGAGCCTCTCGGTGGTCGGGTTCACGGAGGTCTTTGCCAAGCTTCCCCAGTTGATGCAGGGGATTTCAAGAGCCAAAGGCCTGTTGAAAAACCTTCGCCCGGATCTTCTTATTTTGATCGATTTTCCGGATTTTAATCTGCACATCGCCGGAACCGCAAATAAGCTGAGCATCCCCGTAATGTACTACATCAGCCCACAGATCTGGGCATGGCGCCAGGGTCGGGTGAATAAGATCCGGCGCCGGGTAGACCGCATGGTCGTGATCCTGCCCTTCGAGGAAGCGTTCTATCGTAAGCACGGGGTTCCGGTCAGCTTTGTCGGCCATCCGCTGATGGATGATCCATCGATCGCGGAAGAGAAAGCCGGCAACCCCCGTGGGGATTTCTCGAGCCCGGTTGTCGGTTTACTGCCCGGCTCCCGGGATCGGGAGGTAGAGCGTCACCTGCCGGTGATGCTTGAGGCTGCGGCAATACTTCAAGGGCTCGAGCCGGGTATACGATTTATGATTTCGGCGGCGCCGTCTGTGGGACGCGACGTCATCACGCCCATGATAGAGACGGCTGCGGCACCGGACTGCATTGTTTACGAAGGGGATGTCCGGCACATATTCCAGAACAGCACGCTGGTTGTCGCGGCCTCTGGAACGGTTACCCTGGAGGCGGCATTACGGGGTGTCCCCACGGTGATCGTATACCGTATCTCTCCCGCAAGCGCGAGGCTGGGCCGACTGCTGATCAAGGTCCGGCATGCCGGGCTAATAAACCTGATCGCCGGAAAAACCGTTTTGCCGGAACTTATCCAGGAAGACGCTACTGCGGAGAATATCGCAGCGATTGTGCTGGCGATGGTGCGAAAACCTGAAAGAATGGCCCGGGTGCGCCGCGAATTACTCGAGGCAAGAACCCTGTTGGGCGAGCCCGGCGCTTCCCACCGGGCAGCAGGGATTGCCCTGGAGATGCTGGATACGTGATGCTTGCCCGTCCGCCTGAGGCGGATAAACCCTGGTCGCCTTTGGCGCCGCCGGAGGCGGGTAAACCTCTGGCGGGCTGTTTTCTGGATGCTGGATGCTGGATGCTCGATACTGGATACTGGATGCAGAGATCGAAGATACAAGATCCAGGATACAGGGTTGCTGATCAGCTGAAAGCTCAAAGTTGAAAGCTGAAAGATTCGAAGCTGAAAGTTCAAAGTTGAAAGCTGAAAGAACAAGATACTAAATCAGTACCGAGTACCTAATACCCAGTACCCAGTACCAAATACCGAATATCTAAAACGGGCCAACGGGCAAACGGGCAAACCGGATAACCGGCAACCCGGATAACCAGATCAATCATAAACAAGGATAAGTAACCACAATGGCACTATTTCGATTGCCAAAATTACGGCCCCGCCACAAGCGTATCGTCGGCATGGTCTTTGAGAACCGCTTCCGGTTGTTGATCGCCATGGGTTGCAGTCTGGTGATTTCCGCCACAACGGCGTTGTCGGCGTATCTGATCAAGCCGGTTATCGACGACATTTTCTTCAAAGGCGACCTGACGATGCTCAAGGTCCTGCCCATTGCGGTCGTCCTGATCTATGTCGCACGGGGCGTCGGCATGTACGGCCAGGAGTACATGATGAACTATGTGGGGGAGAGCATCATCATGAAGTTTCGAAACACCCTCTACGCCCGGATCCAGGATCTGCCCCTGTCCTTTTTCCATTCGGAAACCACCGGAGTGCTCATGTCCCGGATTACCCATGACGTATCGATCGCCAAGGGCATGGTTTCTTCGGCCGTTACCGGGGTCCTCAGAGATGTGTTCAGCGTTATCGGGCTGACATTCGTCATTTTTTATCAGGACTGGAAAATGGCGATCTTCGCATTCCTGGTTCTGCCGGCGGCATTCTATCCGGTCATTGAATTCGGCCGCCGGGTCCGGCGGGTCAGCACCGGATGCCAGGAGGCCTTCGCAGACCTCAACAGTTTCCTGCACGAGACCTTTTCCGGCAACAAGATCGTCAAAGCGTTCGGTATGGAAGGGTATGAAAAAAAGAGATTCGCCGAAAGAACCGGGAGCTACTTTCAACTGGAGATGAAAGCGGTCATCGCACGCTCCCTGTCGTCACCCATCATGGAGTTCCTGGGAGGCGTGGGGATTGCTTTCGTTATATGGTACGGGGGGTACAAGGTAATTACCGGGGCGTCCACGGCCGGCACCTTTTTTTCATTCATGGGTGCTGTGATCATGCTCTACGATCCCGTGAAGAAACTGAGCGGCCTCAATAATGCGATCCAGCAAGGGATGGCCGCCACGGACCGGATGTTCGATGTGCTGGAGCGGGAGTCGGATATCCGGGAAGACCCGGATCCGGTAACCCTGGAGCGTAAACCCCACCGGGTTTCGTTCCAGCAGGTCTCCTTCAAATACGACGAGGCCATGGTGCTCAGGGACATCAACCTGGATGTCGAGGCCGGCGAGATCCTGGCCATCGTGGGTATGAGCGGCGGGGGCAAAACCTCCCTGGTAAACCTCGTCCCCCGGTTTTACGACGTCTCGGAAGGCCGCATCGCGATTGATGGCACGGACATCCGGAAGGCGTCTATCAAATCCCTTCGGGATCAAATCGCCATCGTTACCCAGGAGCCGATCCTTTTTGACGACACGGTTCGTAACAACATCGCTTACGGAAATCCAGATGCCACGGAAGAGGATATCATACGCGCAGCCAAGGCGGCGTATGCGTATGATTTCGTGAAAGGCTTTTCAAACCAGTTCGAAACGACCATCGGCGAGTTGGGCTCGAGATTGTCCGGGGGAGAGAAACAGCGGATCTGCATTGCCCGGGCATTGCTCAAGGATGCCCCCATCCTGATTCTGGATGAGGCAACATCTTCCCTGGATGCCGAATCCGAATTGCTGGTGCAGAAGGCCCTGGAAAATTTAATGATCGGTCGAACCACCTTCGTCATTGCCCATCGACTTTCGACCATCAGCTACGCCAAGCGGATTATCGTCCTGGTAAACGGCCGGATTGTCGAAGAGGGGACCCAGGACGATTTGATCCATCTTGACGGCGCCTATTGCAAGCTGTACCGGATGCAGCACTTTGGAAATTCCGAACTTTTGTCAGACGGCGAGTCGGTATCCAGGGGGGGCGGAGACAAAAACCGATGCCAGAGCTGACCATTGTCATACCGGCTTACAATGAACAAGACCGGATCGTTACAACACTGGATCAGACGATTGCGTATCTGGGCGAGCAACCGTACAGCAGCGAGGTATTGGTCATCAGTGACGGCAGCACAGATTGTACCGGCGATGTCGTCCACGGTTACACTCCGCCGGAATCCGTCGGTGTGCGCTTTCTCGAATACCGGCCCAACCGGGGCAAGGGCTACGCGGTGCGCTACGGCATGCTGCGTGCCAAGGGCGACATCGTGATGTTCATGGATGCGGACTACTCGGTTCCCATCCAGGAACTGGACAAGGCCTTGAGCTGCATCGAAGGCGGTTTCGACATCGCCATGGCTTCCAGGGCGCTGTCCGGCTCCATCATCAACCAGCACCAGAACCTGGCCCGGGAGATATCCGCACGGATTTACACACTGATACAAACCGTATACCTTGGCATAACCTACAGGGATACCCAATGCGGTTTCAAAGTGTTCACCCGTCGAGCCGCCCGGGAGCTTTTCGAGCGGCAAAAACTCCATAGTGTCATCTTCGATCCTGAAATCCTCTGGCTGGCAAAGCGTATGGGTTTTCAGGTGGCCGAATTTCCGGTCACCTGGACCCACATTGCTGACTCCCGTATCCAGTACGACAATCTCCGGAAATCACTTTTCGTTTTCCAGGAGCTGTTCCGCATCCGATTTCTTCACCCCGGGATATCCTGATCCGCCCGTCGTAAACCACATCCTCAGCGGCAGCATCGCCTGTTCAAAATCAAATGCATGGACAATCCGTATCTTCTGCCAGACGGTGTTTTTGCTTTTCGCCCTACCCGCCCTGATTGACTCGAAGGCTCAGCGAAAAGCAAACAGGAACATCACCTCTGAGTCCTCTGCTTGCCGGGTCGAAGCTTCATGCGAAGCCCGGCGGCTCTGCGATGATATGTGTCCCTAAACCGATCGGAATGGAATTTTGGCATTTGGTAATTGCTCGGATACAGGATAGGCAGAGCACGGCAATTGACAAAAAAGCCCGATTCAGCTACCTCTCTTTTGCATGCCATCTGTTTATTCCTTTCCCCTGAAAACCGAATGGACGTGGGGGCATCCCAATGAAATGCCCGGAGTGCCTAACCGATAATCCCGAAACATATAAATTCTGCCGCGAGTGCGGATCAGATCTCACCCTCGTTTGCCCGGGATGCGGGAGTCACCACGCACCGGACGACAAGTTTTGCGGTGAGTGCGGTCACGACGTGACCCGTTCGACGGTGTCGGCAACACCCAAATCGGCGTTTGCCGGTGAACGACGGAATGTCACCGTTCTCTTCTCGGATATGTCCGGATATACCTTCATGACCGAACGGCTCGATCCTGAGGACGTCAAAAACCTCATGCAACGGATACTCGGCGCGGTGACCCAGACGGTCACGAAATACGACGGTTTTGTCGAGAGGGTGATCGGCGATGCGATTATGGCCATCTTTGGTTTCCCCAAATCCCATGAAGATGATCCGATCCGGGCTCTCAAAGCCGCCATGGAGATTCATACCCTTGTGGAAGACTTTAGCCCCCGGGTGGAAGAAAAAGTCGGCCGGCCACTGTCGATGCATAGCGGCATCGCCACCGGGCTGGCGGTTACCGGCGAAGTCAATCTCGAATACGGCACCTACGGCATAGTCGGGGATTCGGTCAATCTGGCGTCCCGGCTTCAGCACCTGGCCGAACCCGGAGAAATCCTCGTTAGTGAACAGACCCATCGACAGGCCGATGGTCTCTTTCTGTTCGAGCGGCTCGAGCCGAAAAAAGTCAAAGGGAAGGCAAAAGCGGTCGATATCTTCCGCGTCATTGCTCCGAGTCCTCACCGGACAAAATTCGACGTGATGTCCGAACGGGGCCTTACACCCCTTGTGGGCCGACAGCAGGAACTCCAAATGATGCTCGGCGGTTTCGAACGGATTCGCGACGGCAGGGGGCAGGCGTTTTCCATCGTATCCGACGCCGGAATGGGCAAGTCTCGCCTGCTCTATGAATTCAGAAAACTGGTGGCCAAAGAAGACGTGACATTTCTTGCCGGCAAGTGTTTGTCTTACAATCGAGGGATGGCCTACCATCCGGTGATCGATATTCTGAAATCCTACTTCGACATCCGGGACGACGATGGAGAGAGTGCAGTTAAAGAAAAGCTGAAAAACGGATTGGCGCCCCTGACCGATGATGCCACCGCTGTCGTTCCCTATCTTCTTGAACTTCTTTCGGTCGACGACAGCGGTATCGAAGAGCTTGCCATCAGCCCGGAAGGCAAAAAGGCGCGCATCAATGAAGTGTTGAAGCTCATTGCCATTAAAGGATCGGAAATCCGACCGCTGATTCTGGCCATCGAGGACCTCCACTGGATCGATAAAAGCTCGGAGGATGCCCTTAAAGAATTGTTGGGCGGAATCGCCGGTGCCATGATTTTCCTGCTCATCACGTATCGGCATGAGTATGCGCCGACGTGGACCGCCAGATCCTATCATCACCAGGTCAATCTGGACCGTCTGGGCCCTCGTGAAACCGATTCGGTGGTATTTCACCTTCTGGACACGGACGATATCGACGAAAAATTATTACGTTTCATACATGAGAAGACAGAAGGCATCCCCTTTTTTATCGAGGAATTTTTAAAGTCATTCAGGGACCTGAACATAATAGACAAGAAAAAAAAGTACTATTTCACTTCTGACTTGAGGGATGTGATGGTGCCGTCCACCATCACAGATGTCATCATGGCCCGGGTGGATTCCTTGCCTTCTGGCGCTAGAGAATTACTCCAAACGGCGTCTCTGATAGAACGGCTCTTCAGCCATGAGTTGATCTGTCGGGTGACCGGATTCCCCGAACAGGAATCGATTTCTCACCTGTCCGCCCTTATGAAGTCTGAACTGATTTACCAAAGGGGGCTGTCCCCGACCTGTGAATACGTGTTTAAACATGCCCTGACCCGGGAGGTCGTCGTCGATTCGATCCTCACCAGCAAACGCAAAAAGCTCCACGAGAAAATCGGCAGCGCTATTGAAGAACTTTACAAAAACAACCTGAGTGACAAGTATCGCATACTGGCGGAGCATTATATCGCTGGCGGAAATTATCAGAAAGGCGCCGAGTATGCCAGATTGACGGCGAAAAGGGCGGAAAAAGCGGCCGCCTTAAACGATGCCATGGTTTACAGCGACAAGCGGATCTACGCGTTGCAGCGCCTCCCCCAGACAGTTACGGTACAGGAAAAGGTTGTTGACGCCCGGACTACTTTAGGCCTTTACTACCTTCAGTATAACTTCCACGTGGAGGCAAAAGCGGCTGTTGATTCAATATTCGAGATGGCCCTAAAGAGAAAATATTCTTCCCGGCTGTCACAGATTTACAGTATCCTCGGCGCATATGACTACCTCGTGGAGGGCAATCTGCCGAAGGCCTTCGATAATTTTAAGCATGCCCTCAAGATCATCGACAAGGAGTACAACCCGACATCCGCATTTTTTGTCAACCACTTTATGGGTCTGGCGTATTCTCTGAATTGCGAGTTCGACAATGCGCTCCAGTGCTTTCAAACAGCACTGGACATAAACGACATGGCGAAAGCGCTCTGGGGTGTTGCCGCCATGAAATGCATGATGAGCTATTTTGCTTACTTTGTCCGGGGGCAGATTGTCCAGGCACACAACGCCAGCCGGGAGGCTCTGGCCCTGGCCGAGCAGAGTGGTGACATTTACTCCAAGGCACTCGCCCATACCTGCCACGGAATTTCGTACCACGGGATGGGGCGAGTCGAAGAGGCCAAAGGCCACCTGAAAAAAGGCATCGCCGCCTGTGAGAAGATCGATCTGTTTTTCTGGAACGCTCTGGCCCACTCCCATCTTGGGGAACTGTATTTCAAGCTTGGGGAGTACAACCCGTCGGCAATGAACTATCAGCGGGTCATATCGCTGTTGGAGGATAAGCGTATCATCCCCTATTGGGTCAATTTGAACAGAATGTGGTGGGCCAGAGCAAAGATCATGAACAATGAAAAGGATATCGACCTGGAGCCCCTGATTGACTGCGAAAGGGACAACCTTGTGGCATTCTGTGACGGCAGCATGAAGCGCTGTCTCGGTGAGATTTACGGAATAATGGATCATCGCCATCCCGCACAGGCGGAGCTCTGGCTTAAAAAAGCGATCGAAGCGGACAAGAAGAATGGCATGCTGTTCAACCTGGGGCTGGATGTGGCCGCGTACGCCGGCCTTCTCAAACGGACGGGGAATTCCCGCAAGGCGGATAAGACATATAACGAGGCACTAGAAATCTTCCGTAAATGCGGCTCTGATGGGATACGCCTGGCCTGAGGGAAGTTGTTCGGCAGATGCCTTTTCGATCCAGTAGTGCTTTGAAAGGTTTACCGGAAGGCTGAGCCATGGAAAGGTTTTTGATTCCCACAATCGTGACGCAATGGAACGGAACGAGTGAAATTTCCGATCAAACCATCGGAAGCCGCCTTCCAGTTCAGCCGCTGTCATCTGCCTCGGGCGAAACACGGCATGGGCGCCGTCGTATTTCGACCAATCGCGATGGAGGAGTCTATCATCCCGTGCCAATTCGTTGAACAGGGGCGTATTGGGGTACGGCACGACAATTCTCGGGGCAACCATGTCGACCCCGAGACGGTTCAGGTGTTCAAAGGTGATTTCGAAAATATCCTTCTCGTCATCGTCAAATCCCAGCATAATCCCGGTATACACCGAGATCCCGGAATCGTGGAGAAACTTGATGCCCTCCTCGTAAGCCCGGACATCGTTGTGGAATTTTCCATTATTGCGCAAACTGAGCGAATTAAAGGATTCCAAACCGAAGAAAAGGCCCCTGCAGCCGCTGTTTGCCGCAAGGCGGACAAGCGCCTTGTCCTTGACGAGGTTAAAGGTGCACTGACCGAACCAGATTTTTTTCAACGGAGCCATTTCCCGAAACAGTTTTTCGGCCCAGAGCGGATTGCCGATAAGGTTGTCATCCCAGAACATGATGACCCGCCGCTGGAGGGGGCCGCCGGCAGCCCTCTCGATTTCTTCGACCACATGTTTAACCGGCCGGGTCTGAAAACGGGGATACACTCTTCGGGTGGTACAGAACTTACATGAGAACGGACAGCCGCGGGTGGCCTGGACCGTGTTGAGGATGCTGTAGCGCTTTTGGTTCAGCAGGTCCCGCCGCGGAACGGGGATGTGCCCCGGATCGAGGGCACGCGTATTTCGGTAGTATTTTCTCAGGCACCCTGCTCTGAAATCCTGCAGCAGCTGGGGCCATAGAAGATCCCCTTCGCCGATAATGACCGCGTCAAAATAGGCGGCCGCCTCCTGGGGCATCAGCGAGACGTGGGGGCCCCCGCAAACGACGGTCTTCCCTCTCTCCCGCAATTTTTGGGCCAGCGCATATGCCCGGTTGGCCAGCGGGACCACACATGTCAGGGCGACCAGATCGGCATCCCCATCCAGATCAATTGTTTCAAACGCTTCGTCGACAATGGATACCTCGATATCCAGGGGTGTATAGGCGGCCAGCAGGGGATGGGTCAGCGGGGCTGCCCGAAACAACGGGCGGTTGCCCGGTACCTTGGATAAGTAGACGAGTTGGACCTTAATAGTGCCTCCCGCTTTGAAGAAACGTCTGACAGTTGCCTATTTCATTGATTTTTTTGGTGAATATAGCCTGACAGCACATATTCCATACTTTAAAGAGCAGATCAAGCCCCGAAAACGGGCAAACACAGGACTTCGGTGGCAAAAAGGAGTTTTTCATGGGCGAACCCAGGGAGGCCACTCCCTGGATGGCGGCGGTCTGAGCCGGTATCACAATCCTTCCTGCCGGCTTTTCCGATCGGCGACAGCCCACGGTTACAACAAGCAAGGTGCCCAGCGAGTTTTGTTGCGGTGTTGTGCTTTCGGCAACACCGTTTGTTCGTTGACCTATGGAGAAAGACCCACCCGTCACGGCACACCTGTCGAATCCGTTTGCTGTTTGCATTATTGGGAAACGATATTACCCTGTTCAAGGGCAATCACGACAATCGTTTTGAGAACTCATACGGTTGAATTACCCCATTCCGGAAATTTCCCGATACACCAATCGATCGGCACAACAAAAGACCGGACAAAAACACGATCCTTCTTCTTAATTCCAATGAAAGGGGATAGCCAATGCGACAACTTCAGAGCATGGCAATGGGCCTCCTAATGGGGGTATTCATATGGTTCCTCCCACAGCCGGCATTTGCGGCGGATTCGGTGGGGCTGCCGGCCCCGACTTCCGAAGCGGCGGGGGCGTTTGCCGGGCAGGAACATTACTCCCCCTATGCCGGGCGTAACTTTCCAACCCAGGTATTTTGGGGCGACACCCACCTGCACACCGGATTGTCCATGGACGCCGGGGCATTCGGGGCACGCCTCATGCCGGAAGACGCGTACCGATTTGCCCGGGGGGAGGAGCTCACGTCATCAACAGGCCTTCAGGTGAAACTGGATCGGCCCCTCGATTTTCTCGTCGTGGCCGACCATTCTGATAACATGGGATTTTTCACACGTTTGTATGACGGAGATCCGGAGTTTCTGGCCGATCCCACAGGTAAACGTTGGTACGAGATGATCCAGAAAGGCGGCCAGGAGGGCGTCAAGGCGGCCGCCGAGATCATTGTGGCCTTTTCCCAGGGCACCTTCCCGAAGAAGCTCATGTCTGTCCCGGGAGACCTGGCGTACCACAAAACCTGGGACGATATTATTAACGCAGCAGAGAAATATAACGATCCGGGCCTTTTTACTTCGTTGATCGGCTACGAATGGACATCCAATACCGGGGGCAACAACCTGCACCGGGTGGTGATTTTCCGCGACGGCGGCGCCAAGGCCAGCATGGTTCTACCCTATACGACCCTCAAACCCCTGGGCAGCGACAATCCCCGCGATCTCTGGAAGTGGATGCAGGCCTACCAGGAAAAGACCGGCGGCCGTATCCTGGCCATCGGTCACAATGGCAATCTCAGCAACGGGATCATGTTCCCCATCGTGGATTCATTTACCGGCAAACGGTTGGACAAAGAGTACGCCAGAACCCGGGCCAAGTGGGAGCCAATCTACGAGGTCACCCAAATCAAGGGTGACGGTGAAACCCATCCATACCTATCGCCCAATGACGAGTTTGCCGACTTCGAAACCTGGGACAAGGGGAATCTGGACTTGAGTGTCGAAAAGAAGCCGGAGATGCTCCAGTACGAGTATGCCCGGAGTGCGCTTCGTATCGGTCTTCAACTCGAGAAAAAACTTGGCGTCAATCCGTATCGATTCGGAATGATCGGAGCCACAGACAGCCATACCGCCTTGGCCACGGCCGGCGAAGACAATTTTTTCGGCAAGCACTCGGGCTCAGAACCGGGACCGAAACGATGGGAGCACCCCATGGCCCAGATTGGTGACAAGAAATACGAGGGCTGGTCCATGGTGGCCTCGGGTTACGCGGGTGTGTGGGCCACGGAGAACACCCGGGCTGCCATCTTCGATGCGATGATGCGCAAGGAGATCTATGCAACCACCGGGCCCCGCATGATCGTACGGTTTTTCGGGGGTTGGAACTTCTCTGAATCAGATGCCCGGAATCGGCTACCGGCTTCCGTAGGTTACCAAAAGGGCATACCAATGGGTGGCAACTTGATCCCGAATGCAGACGGTAAACCACCGACTTTCCTGGTTGGGGCGCTAAAGGATCCGCTGAGCGGCAACCTTGATCGTATCCAGATCGTCAAAGGGTGGGTCGATAAAAAAGGAAAGAGCCACGAAACGGTCTACGATGTCGTCTGGTCCGGTGACCGGAGGCCGGACCGGAACGGGAAGCTGCCGCCGGTGGGCAATACCGTTGACGTTGCCAATGCCACCTGGTCCAATACCATCGGTGCGCCCGAACTGATCAGCGTGTGGAAGGACCCGGACTTTGATCCAGACCAGCGGGCCTTCTATTATGCCCGAGTGATCGAGATCCCGACCCCCCGGTGGACCGCCTATGAGGCGGAGCGATTCGGGCTGAAAATGCCCGAGGAGGTGCCCATGGTCATCCAGGAGCGCGCGTACACCAGTCCGATATGGTACTCACCGAATAAGTGAAAAACGAAAAAAGAAAAGTGAAGAATGAAGAACAATCCCCTTAAGGATAAAAGCTATCAATTTGCGATTGGTATCGTTACGCTATCTCAATATTTACAGAAGGAAAAAAAGAGTTCGTATTGAGTAGACAACTGCTTCACAGTGATACCGCGATCGGGGCTTTTATCCGTTAAGCGGAGTTTGGGCAAAGCAAGGCAGATATATAAATTAGGATGAGCATTTCCTTGAAAGAGGCTAACGAAACTGAATATTGGTTTTTTTTTGAAAGACACCGCTTATATCAGTGAAACTCGGTTGATTGGTTTATAGTCTGGCTGTAAGGAATTAATCGCCAAACTGGTATCAACAGTCAAAACTGCTGAATTATGAAATCCAATTATTCATTTTTCATTATTCGTGTTTCATTTAATGGTTAGCTAATTCGTATCAGGTGCTATGAACGACCAAAGTTCTGACGAGCATATTGAACCTAAGGAGGGGCACGATAGTCAGGTGCCACCCGTCACTCGCCACAAGCCACTTGAAAGATGGCTCCGCGAGCCCTTGGTCCACTTCTTTGTATTGGGTCTTGCCGTCTTCTTGCTCCACGCCGCTCTGGATCGAAAGCCTGAAACATCTGTCAACGATCCCAACCTCGTGGAAATAACTTCTGCCGACCTGGATTGGATGCGCACCATCTTCACGAAACGGATGGGGCGGGGGCCTAGTGTCGATGAACTCAGAGGTCAGGTACACCAACTCATCCGCGAGCAAATTCTCAGCCGGGAAGCGGTTGCAATGGGACTCGACGAGGGCGACACGGTCGTGCGTCGACGCCTGGCCCAGAAAATGGAATTTTTGTTCAGGAACTTGGCAGCTATGGCCGAACCGACGGAAAATGATCTGCGCGCTTACCTTTCTGAAAATCGACACAAGTATGAAACCCCGCTGCGGGTTACCTTTACCCAGGTCTATTTCAGTGTCGATAACCGTGGGGCTGAAGAAGCCTATCAGGCGGCCCAAGTGCTGATCCAGGAAGATACCGACCCAACCCGGGCAACCATACGTGGAGATACGTCCATGTTGTCTCCCGGCTGTAATCAATGCAGCGAGTCAGACGTCAGACGTCAATTCGGTACGGAATTCGCCAGGTCTGTCATCAATCTGGGCCCCGGAGCATGGCATGGACCTGTCCGGTCTGCATACGGGTTCCACGCGGTTTATGTCCATGATCGCCAGGACGCCGAATCACCGGAATTCCAAGTGGTCAAGGATGAGGTCAAGAACGACTGGATGTCGGCCCAACAGGAGGAAAATACCCGAAAGGTATATGGAGAGGTCCGTTCGAGGTACCGCGTTTTACTCGAAGGGTTGCCCTACGAATTAGACGTACCTGGTGACCCATAATTGGCCGCAGACGCACGCAGACGGTCACAGACAATTGTCCCAATTTTGCCTGGGTCGCTTTCCCGAGCAAAAGGTGCATGCCTCCTCAGAACAACAATGGATCACTTTGCGAAGCGATACCTTATTTGCCTCCGCAAGCCTGCCGGGGCGAAGCCTCGTGCGAAGCCTGGTCGCGGAGGCCAAAGATCGGTGCGTGTCAGCGTTTGTGGATCACGTGTGACGAGTCCCGAATAGCGGGATACAGGCGCGCGCGGCAAGGTAGGAACATCATCAATATGTCGAAATCTGTCATTTCACGGCATGTGTGTGGTAGCTGGATCGTTTGCTTCCTGCTGCTATTTCATTTGATTCCCGATTCAGCAATTGCCGATAACATCCGTCCGGCCTATCTGGAGGTCGAAGAACTGTCTTCCGGAAAGATCCGGGTTGTCTGGAAGGTGCCGCGGGGGCAAGGGTTGCCGACGGACCTGAAACCCTATTTCCCGGAGGAATTTAAGGTTGTACCGCCGATAAAAACGATACAAACCAACGATGCGAATATCGAAATATGGGAAATGATCTCCGGTGATAAAGGACTGGCCGGTGCGCAAATACGCATGGACGGGCTTAAGGAGACAACGACAGATGCCCTAGTCCGGGTCCGGATGGCTGATGGATCGATACATCGGGTGGTGTTGCGCCCTACACAACCCACGACCACAATTCCCTCTCCCCGCAAAGCAGAAGAGAAACAGAAAACATATTCTGCCACTGTACTCACATTCGTCGACAATTGGCGCTACGGTGTTTTGTTTGTCACCGCGTTTCTGCTGAGTCTGTTGCCCGGGGCGCGACGCAGAGGGATTGTGTTGTGCTCGGTTGCTCTTGTTGTCGGTGCACTGTGCGGCCATGCCTTGGGCCGGCTCCCTGGATATAATTATCTTTTTTACCAAAGTGCCCCTTCCAAAGCAGAGACTGTGAAGATTCTTCAGGGGTTGATGTTGAATACCTATCGGGCATTTATGTTGGAAAGGGATGAAGATGCCTACGATATCCTGGCGCGGAGTGTTTCCGGCGACTATTTGCATGAGGTGTACCTGCAGAACCGCGAAAGACTGGGAGTGGGCAGCTCGGACGAAGCGACGGCCTTGATCCATCAACTGGATATCAAATCGATCGACTCGATGCGTCGGAAAAAGGATGGCAGCATCGATATCGTCACGAAATGGGATGTGTATGGATCGGTGTATCATCAGAACCATGTTCATTATCGCTGCAATACCTACACGGCCGAGGTAACTATCGAGCCGACGGATACCTACTGGAAAATTGTGAAGATGCAGCTGCTGGATGAGCAGCGGGTGCTGTGAGGTGATAGATATGCAAACAAACGCGAATGAAGACATACCGGCAGTCGTAATGCCGACATGTACGATTGAAAAAGCAATCCAGGGGCAAACGGCGCTGGTCACCGGCGCCAGTTCCGGGATCGGAGAAGCGATTGCGCTTGCCCTCGGAGAAGCCGGTGCCGATGTGGTCGTCAACTACCGGAGTGGCGCCGAGGTTGCCGAGAACGTGGCAAAGCGGATTCGAAGCTGCGGCAGTCAGGCCTACACCCATCGCGCGGATGTTTCCAGCGAAGAACAGGTGCAGGAGATGTTTCAACAGATGTTCGAGACATTCGGCACCATTGATATCCTGGTCAGCAATGCCGGACTACAGCAGGATGCCCCTTTCGATGACATGACGCTCGACCAGTGGAACCGGGTGATCGATGTCAACCTGACCGGCCAGTTCCTGTGCGCCCGGGAGGCGGTGAGAGAGTTCAAACGCCGCGGGGTGGTTCCGGAGATCTCCTGTTCCGCTGGAAAGATCATCTGTATCAGCTCGGTTCACGAGATCATCCCCTGGGCCGGGCATGTTAATTATGCCGCATCAAAGGGCGGGGTCATGCTAATGATGAAAAGCATTGCCCAGGAGATGGCACCCTATCGGATCCGTGTTAACAGCATCGCCCCGGGTGCTATCCGCACGCCGATCAACACGGCCGCATGGGACACACCGGAAGCTTACGAGTCGCTGATGGAACTGGTGCCGTATAACCGGATCGGCGAACCGGAAGACATTGCCCGGGCCGCCGTATGGCTGGCCTCGGACCACGCCGACTACATCACCGGCACCAGCCTGATCGTCGATGGTGGGATGACGCTGTATCCGGGGTTTGCTGCAGGAGGATAGCCACAAGAAAAGGGGTCAAACCTTAAAGGAAATCGTCATGCGTTATGAAGGAACCACCTATCGCCCGCCGCCGGAGGCGGATTCGTTTCTATTGCAGGTGACCGTGGGCTGTGCTCACAACCAATGCACGTTTTGCCATATGTACCGGGATGTTAGCTTCCGGCGGATCCCCATGGACCAGATCGAAGAAGATCTCCGGGAAGCCCGGGGGATCTACTCGAAAATGGAACGCATCTTTCTGGTCAACGGGGATGCGTTCGTCTTGAAGGCGGAAACCCTTGCGAGCATCGCCGGAAAAATCCGTTTTTACTTTCCTGAGTGCCGGACGATCACCATGTATGCCTCCATCAAAGATATCAGGGCCAAAACCGATCAAGAGCTAGCGGATTTAAGACGTCTGGGGATCAACGATCTTTATGTGGGTGTCGAATCTGGCTGGGATGATGTCCTGGCTCACATCAACAAGGGGCATACCATCGAAGAAGCCAGACACCAGCTCGGCCGATTGCACCGGGCCGGGATCAATCACATCGCCAATCTGATGCTTGGGGTGGCCGGCGCGGGCAACGGTATGGAAAATGCCAGACTAACGGCGGAATTTCTCAATCAAACGGCGCCGTGCCTGATCTGGGTGGGCACCCTAGCCATCTTCGAGGGCACCGAGCTTTACGCGGAAATGGAACAGGGGGTGTTTGTTTCGGCATCGGAAATGGAGATCCTGGAGGAGGAAAAGGAGCTGATCCGCAACATCGAGCTGGATAATGTTCGATTTTACGGCGTCCATCCAACAAACGCCGTACGGGTCTCCGGAGTACTGCCAAGGGACAAGCAACGTATGATCGATGCGATCGATAACGGCATCGAAGGGTACGGCGAAGAGGCGCTTTCAGCCACGTTTCATCGGGAATCCCTTTAGTGCCGTATCCTTGTGGTTGTTTATAGAATATTGAATCATTCTGTGGGACGTTGCTTCGGGATAAAGTTATAGGCCGTAGTCGCCGTGTTCGTCATGCCGGACTCGATCCGGCATCCAGAGGTGTAAGCCACAAAAAATAAATGGATTCCGGATCAAGTCCGGAATGACAGAATAATAAAATCTATCCGTTTTCCACTTAGGGCACAGCCTCCTTCGCCGGAATGACGGTCCATCGGAATCTCAGATTTCCTTTCATTCTATTCAATGTTGTCCTTCCATAAGTCTTATTTGGACATATTATGATATCGCGACAAGACAATAGTTAATAGCATGTCCAGCAAAACAAACGGTTCAACAACCACGAGTCCATTATGAAAAAAATCCTGGTTCTGTTCGCTCATCCGGCGTTCAAACGTTCAAAAATGAACGCTGCCCTGCGGGCAGCGATCGAAGACCTTGAGGGGGTCACCTTTCATGACCTGTACGCCAGCTATCCCGACTTTCTGATCGATGTCCCCCGGGAACAAGACCTCTGCGAATCACACGACATCATTGTTTTCCAGCATCCGTTTTACTGGTACTCCACCCCGGCTATCCTCAAGGAGTGGATGGATCTGGTCCTTGAACATGAATGGGCGTACGGGTCCACCGGCAACGCCCTTGCCGGGAAGATCTCTTTCCAGGCCCTGACGGCAGGCGGAGATATCACCAACTATCGGGCCGGTGGGATGAACATGTTCACCATTCGGGAGCTTACCACCCCGTACCGGGCCACCGCCAATCTCTGCAAAATCGAATGGCTGCCGCCCTTTGCGGTTCTCGGTATTCACCAGGGGCTTTCGGAAGAGGAATGCATCCAGCGAGCGGAGGAGTACCGGCGCACGCTCATTGCCCTCAGAGACGAGCGGCTGGACCTGGACCGTGCCAAGGAATGCGAATTCCTCAACCAGGACCTGGATGCCATCCTTAAACAGGTGTGACCATGGAACAGTTTTTGATGCAGTTGTTTATTTTTTTGGGGGCCGCAGTCATTGCGGTGCCCCTGGCAAAGAAGGCCAAACTGGGATCTGTTCTCGGTTATCTGATCGCCGGTATCGTGATCGGCCCCTTCGGTCTCGCGTTGATCGGCGATATCGAGGCGGTCATGCATTTTACCGAGTTCGGGGTTGTAATGATGCTGTTTCTCGTGGGGCTCGAGCTCAAACCATCGCTCCTCTGGCAGATGCGCACCCCGATCCTCGGGATGGGCGGCAGCCAGGTGCTGCTCAGCTTTGCAGTGATCGCCGTGGCTTGCGCCTTTGTCCTTCCCTGGCAGCAGTCGGTGGCTATCGGTCTCACGCTGGCGCTCTCCTCCACCGCCATTGTCCTTCAGACCCTTCGTGAGAAGGGGTTGATGAACACCTCTCCGGGGCAATCCATTTTTTCCGTGCTGTTGTTCCAGGACCTGGCGGTTATCCCCATGCTGGCGATTATCCCCTTGCTGGCCACCGCCGGTGTCCATGCCGAAGCGCACCACGGCCCCTCCTTATTTGACATTACCGCGTTGCCCGGTTGGATGCGACTGATCGTGGTGCTCCTGGCGATTGGATTGATTTATGTCGTCGGCACCTATGCGAGCCGGCCCATATTTCGCGCCATTGCCGCCACCCGTGTGCGTGAAATTTTCGTGGCCACTGCCCTGGCACTGGTCATCGGCATCTCCCTTCTCATGACACTGGTGGACCTTTCGCCGGCCCTCGGTACCTTTCTGGCCGGCGTGGTCTTGGCGGACAGTGAATATCGGCATGAACTGGAAAGTGATATCGAACCTTTCAAGGGACTGCTGCTGGGCATTTTCTTTATCTCAATCGGTGCCAGTCTCAATTTTACCTTAATTCGCGAGCAGCTTGGATTGATCGGCGGGCTGGTGGTTGGCCTCATCCTGATCAAGGGATTGGTTCTGTATTTCGTGGCCAGAGTTTTCCGAATGCCGGGCAATGCGCGGTGGATGTTTACGTTTGCCCTGGCACAGGGCGGAGAGTTTGCCTTTGTGCTGTTTCAGTTTGCCAGAACAAATGGTGTTCTGCCCCAGGGCCTGACGCAAACGCTGATTTCGGTGGTGGCCATCTCCATGTTTCTCGCCCCCCTGCTGTTCATCCTGTATGAAAAACTTATCGCCTCCCGGCTGAAAGAAGCAACGCCGGAACGCCCGGCGGATGAGATCGAGGAGAGTGGTCGCTCGGTTATATTGGCCGGATTCGGCCGGCTGGGCACCGATCTTGGCCGCCTTCTCATCTCTGCCGGCATCAAACCGATCATTCTCGACCATGACGAGACCAACGTGGACGTCCTGCGTCGTTTCGGTTTCGAGGTCTACTACGGCGACGCGACCCGGTTGGATCTTCTGGAAGCCGCCGGTGCAGAAGAGGCGGACCTGATCATCAGCACCTTGGGCGACCACGAGAAATCCCTGGAGCTGGTGAAATTGGTCCAGAAGCACTACCCGAACTTAAAAATCGCGGTAAATGCCGAAGATCGCAAAGCGGCCTTCGAGTTCATGGACCTTGGGGTGAATACCATACGCCGGGAAACGTTCGGAAGTGCCCTGACCCTGGGTCAGGATGCCCTGGAACTGCTCGGATTCGACCCCTACGAGGCCTACAAGATCCGGCGGCTGTTCCGCAAGAAAGACAAAGAGACCATGCCGGAGCTCTACCAGATCTATTGTGAGGATCTGGATACGTACCGAAGCATGTACCAGAAGCACAATGCGAATCTTGTGGAACTGATGAAAAAAGACCGTGAAATCGATATGGAAGAATTGGACAAGGCGTGGACGGCGGCGAACCCGGAAACCTAATGTCTTTTCCCAGGATTTCTAAAAAAACAATCCGTTCCGATTGAGATACGGTACACAAATGCCAGCGTATCGGAGTCATCGGAATCGGTATCGGGTTCGGAATCGGTATCGACTTCGAAGATAACCGTCCTGTTTCGATTCCGATACCGATAGCGATCCCGACCCCGAGCATCTATGGGTGAGCATTCTCTCAATACCGGATTATATTGACAGCAACACGCTTCAGCAAAAGGGAACATATTTTTGCCAATTGCTACAAGACCTTTTATGAATCTCCTACTGTGGCTACTTTCATCGATCATTTTAGTACATAATTCCGGGACACGATACTAGAAGTCACCTCAAAAAGGTCTTTTGGCCCTATCTCTGTGTTGGGCACTCGTACCAAATCCTCAAAATACCACGCAGTATTCCTCCGGGTTGAAACGAGCGCCCGCCGCGCGTGTCCGGCGTAACCAATTCGGCGAAGTCGGAACCTAAGGCCAAAATCCAGTTTTTGATACCTTTGATGCCTAATATTTTAATCACCACTATGCGTGATAGGGTTGATAATCGGTATATCCTTCGGGTCCCGGGGTATACCACAACGACATGTCCTCCGCCGGTTCCAGGGGCCAGTCATGCTTCAATCGTTCCGGCAGATCCGGGTTGGTAATGAACGGGCGGCCGAATGCGGCAAGATCGGCGACCCCTGCTTCAAGCCGCTCTTCCGCCATTTCCTTGGTATAGCCGCAGTTGCCCATAATGATGCCGTTGTATTCGGCACGGAACTCAGCCAGTGTCATCGGCTCCCCTTGCTCGTGGAAACCGAAAGCAAGCCCGTCCATGATATGCACATATCCAAGATCGAGTTTGTTAAGCTGCTTTATGGTGTAGAGAAAGGTTTCCCGAAAATCGGGGCTGCCCATATCGTTGAACACACCGTTGGGCGACAGTCGGATGCCCACCCGCTCTGCCGGCCAGATCTCCAACACGGATGCCATCACTTCCTTGAGGAATCGATATCTATTATCCAGGCTGCCGCCGTAGTCATCCGTCCTGAGATTGGTTTTTGAGTCCAGAAACTGGTTGATCAGATAACCGTTGGCACTGTGAACTTCGATGCCGCTGAAACCGGCCTTTTTGGCATTTTCCGCTGCTGTGTGGTAATCGCTCACAGTGGCCTTGATGTCATCAACGGTCAGGGGGCGCGGGGTCTCATACTCTTTTTTGCCCAGCGGCGTGTGAATCTGGTCGCCATTCAGTTTCACCGCAGAGGCGGAAACCGGTAATTCGCCATTGTGAAAATCGCTGTGGGACGCCCTGCCGCAATGCCATAACTGCAAAAAAATGGGGGTGCCGGTGGGCTCCAGTTTCCGGGTGACGATGCGCCAACCCTCCACCATCCCATCGGTGTAGATTCCCGGCGAGTCGATCCATCCGTTGCCTTGTGAAGAAACAACCGTGGCCTCAGTGATCAGGAGGCCCGCCGAAGCGCGTTGAAAATAGTATTCGGAAATTACCTTATTTGGAATACGCTCATTACCGGCCCGCCCTCTAGTCATTGGTGCCAAAACGATTCGGTTTTTGAGCTCTAAGTCTCCCATTTGCAGTGGTTGAAACAGTTTGGATGTTGTCATACTAACCTCCTGTGACGGTTCAGATAGATTAAACATAATTCAGCCTAAAACGATAATCAGCATTTGACTCTTATCTGTAGCTAAACCAAAATCTCATACGGTACGGATTCACTGAAGATTCAAATGAAGACAGCAGCCCATAACGTAAGGCTTTTTATAAGAGGTTAGAATGCACAAAGAAATGGTTCGAAAATTTTACAGTCTACTCTGGGACGCTCATGACAAAGCGTCGATTCCGTCCATCCTTCATAAGGATATATGGGTGCTCGGTGACTTGAAACGTCTGGAAGCGCAACTAGAGCACAACAGTATGCTAAGATAGTGCAGCCTGTCATAAACGTTTCATCGCCCTGACATTCCATCATCTTTGTTTGGACTTAAATCAGCAGGAGCATTACGGTGAGAGCAATAGACGACATGATTGAAGAGCCGGTCAGAGGCTCGATCGGAGATCTGAGAACGTTCCAGTCTCCTGGTCTGGAGACATTTCGACGCTTCATCCGGGAGGATTTGCCCGGGCCTCCCATTTCAAGGCTTTTGGGAATGCGACCGACCGAAGCCGGCCTTGGCAAAGCCACTTTCGCCATGCCGATTTCCCCTTGCGAAGTGGACAATGCCGAGGGAAAGCGGGTCGCCATGGCGACCTCATCGGCCCTGGTCGTCGAGGGGGGTGTGTGCAAACTCAAGAAAGGACGTCTCCCGGAGGAAATCCTGGCCGAAGCCGAGGAAAGCGAACATCGCTCGCGTCATGGTAGCGTTTGCTGACGCGGACACTCACGGATTCTGATTACACAGAGAGTTTTTGAATATCGGTACCCGCCGGGAATTGAAATATTTTGAGGTCGAACTCGCTTGCGATAGCCAGCAGGTGGTCGAAGATGTCTGACTGCACGCCCTCGTAATAGACCCACCGTTTATCTTTGCAGAAAGCGTAGATTTCCAGGGGCAGACCGTGCTCGGTGGGGGCCAGTTGCCGTACCATAAGGGTCAACGCCTGGTTGATATCGGGATGGTTCTTCAAATAAGCGAGCGCATAGGCGCGGAAGGTACCGATGTTGGTGAGCTGTCGGATGTTGGCGGCATCCTCCGCATCATCCCCCAGTTCGGCGTTGTGCGCTTCGATTTCTCGATTTTTTCTTTCCACGTAATCGGCGATGCAGCGAATATGAGCAAATCGTTCCAGCATCTGCGGCGTGCAGAACTTGATGGAATTCATGTCGATGTAGATTGCCCGTTTGATACGCCTGCCCATGGATTCCTGCATCCCGCGCCAGTTTTTAAAGGAGTCGCTCATCAGGGCGTAGGTGGGGATGGTGGTGATGGTATGGTCCCAGTTGCGCACCTTGACGGTTGTCAGAGAGATGTCGACCACGTCGCCGTCCGCGCCGTACTTGGACATCTCTATCCAATCGCCGTTTCTGAGCATGCGATTGGAGGATAGCTGAACACCGGCTGCGAACCCGAGAATGGAATCTTTGAAAACGAGCATGAGCACTGCCGATATAGCTCCCAGGCCACTTAGCAGGATAATCGGCGATCGGTCGAGGATGACGGCAATGGCCATGATCACGCCGGTAAAGTACACGATGATCTTGAGGACCTGTGCGAAGCTCCGCATCGGCATGGCCTGGGACACCCGCATCCCCCGGTAAATGTTGTACAGCGCGTCGATCAGAGCGTCGGCGACCATGATGGCCACGATGACAAAATACACATTGAGGGCTCCTGTCACCACGGCGATGGCCTGGTCGTATCCGCCGAATATGGCCGGTACAAACAGATAGATGATCAGTGCCGGGACGATCAGGGTCATGCGCATGAAGAGCCGGCTTTCCACGAGTTTGTTATCCCAGGTAAACCGAGTGCTTCGGATCACTCGGTGGACCGCCATGCGGACCACACGGCGGCTGATCAGGAGCGCGATGACACTGATCATAAGAACCGCAACCGCCAGGATGATTTTGGCCAGCAGGCTGCTGATTTCCGCTCCAAGATTCAGGGCCAAAAGCCAGGATTCGATCATTTCAGGCAAGTTCATGTCGGGTTTCTTTCCCCTCTTGATGTTGGCAGTCCCGGTCTGTATACGTCCAGGTTAACCTGTCGAAAAGAATGTGTAGCGGCAAGCGGGCGCAATTGAAATCGGGGCTGGCGCCTATCCGGCCCCGATTTGCTTCTAAATGGTATGTGGAAGAAGGTTTGACACCCATGGGCCTTCCGCCTTCTAATGGGCCAAAGCCTGGCAGACGAGTCTGACCTGCTCATCGGATGAAAGCTGGACGGGGACCACGACCGCGGCGTCCGGCGGCTCCAGTTCCGCAATCTGGCTATCCAGCAACTCCGGAGGCATGAAGTGTTGCTTCCGTGCCTGTACCCGTTCCCGTACCACCGCCGGGGCACCGGAAAGAAAGACGAAGCGCAGGTCGGACACATCTCGGCCAAGGATCTCCCGATACTCGGCCTTGAGGGCCGAACACGTCAACACGACGCTCTGGCCCTGATCGGAATAGCGAGCCACGATATCATGGAGCCGCTCCAGCCAGGGACGGCGGTCCTCGTCGGTCAATGGTCGGCCCGAGCGCATCTTCTCCACGCTGCGATTCGAATGATGCTCGTCCCCCTCGATGAAATCCCAACCGAGATGACCGGCCAGTGCACGACCCAGTGTGCTCTTGCCCGAACCCGAGACACCCATAACGACGAGGATCAAAACCGAGGCTCCTCGTTAAACGGAACCGTATCGAACACGGAGATGGCCAACGCAAACGACATAAAGCCTCTCATTCCACTCAATTTCAATTCACAGCACGGTGCCTTGGCCTGCTCCAGTCGCTGCATCTGGGCGACGGTGATGGCGATCACGTTGACGACATTTTCCATTTCGGTATTGCGCTGCAGCACGTTGAACGGTTTGCTGATACCCATCAGCAGCGGCCCCACGGCCTTGGCCCCCCCCAGTCGTTCCAGCAGCTTGTAAGCCATGTTGCCGGATGACAGCTCGGGGAAAATCAGGACATTGGCCGCTTCCCCCGGGCGGTTGAACGGAAAATGTTCTGCCAGTGTCTCGGCCACAACGGCCGTGTCGGCCTGCATTTCGCCATCGATCAAACTGTCCGGTCGACACCGGCGGACAATCTCCACCGCCTGTGCCACTCTCCGGGTATTGGCATCGCGAACGCTGCCGAAATTCGAATAGGAAAGCATGGCCACCCGCGGTTCCATATTGAAAAACTCCGCCATCTATGCTGCCAAGATAGCAATTTCCGCCAGGGTCTCTGCATCCGGATGAATATTGACGGTGGTATCGGCTAACAGATAGGAGCGATTTTTAATTATCATCAAATACAATCCGGACACTTTGGAGACACCCGGCCGTCTGGCGATGACCTGAAGTACCGGGCGGATGGCGTTCGGATAGCTCTGGTCGATGCCGTGCACCTGACCGTCGACCATACGTTCATGGACCATCATGGCGCCAAATACATACGGGTTGCGCAGCTGTCGGCGGGTCTCCGTCATGGTCCACCCTTTGCGGCTGCGCATTTTGGACAATTTCTCGGAAAAAGCCTCGAAGTAACCATTGTCTGCCGGATCGATGATCTCAAATCCATCTACAGGTATTTGAAGCGTTTCGGTCAGTTCGCCGATGCGCGGATATCCTCCAGATTGATACCGCCAAAGGTCGGCTCCAGTAATTTCACCGTATGGATGAACTCGTCCGGGTCGGTGGTGTTGACCTCGATGTCGAACACTTCAATATTGGCGAAACGTTTGAAAAGGACGGCTTTTCCCTCCATGACCGGTTTTGCGGCCAGGGGGCCAATGTCACCGAGGCCCAGAACCGCGGTCCCGTTGGTGATGACGGCGATGAGATTTCCACGGGCGGTGTAATCGAACGCGCGTTCGGGTTCCTTCTCAATGTCCAGACAGGGCACGGCCACACCGGGCGTATAGGCCAGGCTGAGATCGGTCTGGGTGAGACAGGGTTTGGTGGGAACCACTTCGATTTTTCCCGGTCGGGGTTCACGATGATACTGTCGTGCGGCTTCGTCGTTGCGCATTTGGATCTCCTGATTCGGATCTGTAGAAAAGATTATAGTGACAGGGCTCGTTGTTGACCAACTGCACAAACTAGCACGAATCCATGTCCGAGTGAAATGATTTCACAATCGTGAGCGAGGCATCCGGTACGTATACCAATCACTTCGTTATCGGATGTGAAACTGAGCTGACGAAGCGGCTTGATTTCGATGTATCCTTTGTTTGGGATAGAATCCAAAATCCGCAAGCCAAATCCGATGGCACGGTGCCAAAACCCGACGATATTTATCTCATATTCGCCGTGGGGTTTGATTTCTAAATTTCTTAATCGGACTCAAAGCTTTCCAATAATTTTCCCTTGTCTGAAAAAGGGGTCAAACCTTGATTCAGCGTCTGTATCAATCCGACCCGATGGCCGACGGCCACAGGTAGTAAAAGCCGGGCTGCATGTTGGCGAGCTGACCGAACATGCCCGTGTCCACGAGGGGGGATCCCGCCCCGGCGGCCTGGGTGGTGACCGGATTGTAGATGTTGTCGTTGGCATATTCGGTACGCCGGTAGACGATGACCCGGGCATCTTCGGTGAGCCCGGCCATCTTCTTCGCGGTAGCGATGGCATCGCTCAGGTAGCCGATCTTGTCAACCATCCCCAGTTTCAGGGCATCCGCTGCGATGAAGATCCGGGCGGTTGCCATCTCGTCCATGGCCGGGACGCTCATGGACCTGTGTTTCCTGACTTTCCGGACGAAATCTTCACCCAGTGTATCCGTCAGGCCCTGGAGAATGCGCTCCTCTTCTTCGGTGGCGGCCCGAAAGGGAGACCCCATGTCCTTGTTCTTCCCGGACTTGTTGACCTCCACGGCCACACCGATTTTATCCAGGAGACCGACCAGCTTCGGACGGATAAACACCACTCCCACGGAGCCGGTGATGCTGGTCGGATGGGCAAAAATGACATCCCCGGAAAGGGCGATATAGTACCCCCCGGAAGCGGCCACGTTCATCATGGCCGCCACCACCTTGACCCCGGTGCGCTGTTTGTAGGCCATGATTTCGTGATAAAGAAGATCGGTCGCCGTGGCGGTGCCTCCCGGCGAATTGATGGTCAGAAGCACCGAACGGACATCTTCATCGTCTTCCGCCATCTTCAACTGGGAGACGACCTCCTGGACCATGGACGGGTCCGTCCGCAGAAATCCCCGTTTCGGCATATCGCTGATGATTCCCTGCACCGGAATGACCAGCACTTTCCCGGCCTTCTTACCGGAAAGGGTAAACTCTTCCAGGGGATCGCTGCCATCCGGGAACAGTTTGATTTCGGGTGCGGCGCATCCCACTAAACCCGCGGTAACGAACAATGAGACCCACAATACATACCTGTTCATATCTTTTCCTTTTCTAAAGCGCTGCTGCAAGGCGCGCGCCCTGATCGATGGCCCGCTGGGCGTCGAGTTCGGCCGCCACGTCCGCGCCCCCGATCAGGTGCACCGGCACTCTTTGCTCCACCAGTTTCGCGTGAAGCTCCCGGAGCGGTTCCTGACCGGTGCAGAGGATGACATGGTCCACATCGAGAACCTTGTCTTCTCCTTTTATCGCGATGTGCAAACCATCATCGTCGATGCGTCTGTAGGTCACCCCGTTGATCATGGAGACCTGACGCTTTTTCAAATTCATCCGGTGGATCCAGCCGGTCGTTTTTCCCAGGTCCTTTCCGATTTTACTTTTTTTCCTTTGGAGGAGATACACTTCCCGGGCGGCGGGGTGGATTTGGGGGCCTTCATCTGATAAGCCGCCGGGGGACCGGTACGCCTTATCGATTCCCCATTCCTTTAGAAATGCATCCCTGTCCAGGCTGGTTTGAGGTCCTGCGTGAGTGAGAAAATCGGCCACATCAAACCCGATGCCCCCGGCACCGACGACGGCGACGCGCTTTCCCACCGGAACTTTGTCGGCCAGGACTTGTATGTAGGTCAGCACTTTAGGGTGCCCGAGGCCGTCGATGTCCGGTATCCGCGGGAGAACACCGGTGGCAAGAACGATCAGGTCAAACGCTTCCTGCCTCAATCCTTCGGCGGTGGCTTCTGTCCCCAACTTCAGGGTGACGCCGGTTTTTTCGAGCTGCCGGGTGTAATATCGCAAGGTCTCCTGAAATTCTTCTTTGCCGGGCACTTCAACGGCCATGTTGAGCTGTCCGCCGATGACGTCTTTTTTTTCATACAGTGCGACTTCGTGACCCCGTTCGGCGGCCACGGTGGCAAAAGAGAGACCCGCCGGACCCGCCCCCACAACAGCGATCTTTTTCTTCGCGTCCGTTGGCCGATATACAAGCTCGGTTTCACGGCAGGCACGAGGATTGACCAGGCACGTGGCAATCTTGCCCTGGAAGATATGATCCAGACAAGCCTGATTGCACGCTATGCAGGTGTTGATGTCTTCGGCCCTTTGCTGCTCGGCTTTACAGATGAACTCCGGGTCGGCAAGAAATGGGCGGGCCATGGACACGATATCGGCATCGCCTCCGGCAAGAACCGCTTCGGCCATTTCCGGGGTGTTGATCCGGTTGCTGGTGACCAGTGGAATGTCGACAACACCTTTCAGCCGGGACGTTACCCAGGTGAATGCCCCACGGGGAACCATGGCGGCGATGGTCGGTATCCGGGCTTCATGCCACCCGATCCCGGTGTTGATGATCGTGGCACCGGCGGCTGCTACGGCCGTCGCCAGTTTCAAGATCTGCTCCCAGGTGCTGCCACCGCGAACCAGGTCCAACATCGACAGGCGGTAAATAATAATGAAATCCGTTCCCACGGCGCTTCGAACCCGTCTGAGAATTTCCAGGGGAAAGCGGATTCGGTTTTCAAATGTTCCGCCCCATCGGTCCTCCCGGAGGTTTGTCTCCGGGGCAATGAACTGGTTGATCAGATACCCTTCCGATCCCATGATCTCCACGCCGTCATAACCGGCCTCCCGGGCCAGGGCCGCGCATTGCGCAAAATCGTCGATCTGCTGTTCGATGCCGCTTTTCGTCAGGGCCTTGGGTTTGAACAGGTTAATCGGTGCCCGTAGCGGAGAGGGGGCCACAATTTCAGGTTGATAGCCGTACCGACCCGTGTGGAGGATCTGCATGACAATCTTGCCGCCGGCGTCATGGACTGCCCCGGTCACGATCCGATGATTGTCGACCGCCTCTTCTGAGTTGAGCACAATAGCGCCGGCAGCCACTGTACCGGAAGTGTTCGGGGCCACACCACCGGTGACCATCAGCGCGACACCGCCTCTGGCCCGTTCGGCAAAATAGGCCGCCATTTTCACAAATCCATCCGGCGATTCTTCGAGACCGGTGTGCATGGAGCCCATCAACGCCCGATTCTTCAACGTCGTAAATCCCAGATCGAGCGGCGACAGCAGATTGGGGTACAAAGGGTGAGACATAATTTCCCTCCGGGAATGGGTATTGGGTATTAGGTACTGGGTATTGGGTATTAGGTACTGGGTACTGGGTATTGGTAATGTCGTTAGCAGCGAGTACCTAATACCGAATACCCAATACCGGATTCCTGTATGTGAATCTCCTGCGTCGGAATGATAAAAGGTTGTGCAAAGCACTCCACCATTACTCAATTGATCCGTGCACCATGTTCAGGGAAACATTTTGCCCGGGTTCATGAGTCCCTTCGGATCGATAAGGTTTTTGATGTCCCGCATGAGATCACAGCCGGTCCCGTGTTCGAGGGCCATGAACTTCCGTTTTCCGATTCCGATGCCGTGTTCCCCGGTGCATGTCCCGCCGATTTCCACGGCCCGCTGGACGACGGCATGGTTGATCGACTCAAGCTTTTCCCATTCCTTCGAATCTTCCGGTGCTCCGACCAATACAACATGCAGGTTTCCATCCCCGGCATGACCAAAGACGTAGCCAATCGCCCGATGTTCGTCAACGAGCTGCTGTGCGTAGACCACCATCTCCGGATAACTGGAGATGGGAACCGCTGCATCGACGATCAATGTTTCCTTCCCCGGATGCGCCCGATGGATCGTTTCCCAGGCCTCGTGGCGGGCGCGCCAAAGCTCCTGCCGCTCCTTTTCACGAACCCCAAACCGGAAGTCGATGGCACCGGCGTCTTCGCAGAGCTCCCGGGCAAGGGACCGGGCTTCATCCAGAGTGGCTTCGCTGATACCGTGAAATTCGCAAAACAGGGAGGGGATTTCTTCCAGACCCAACTGTTTCTCAGTGTTCATCAAACGAATCAAGGGCGGCGGCAGCAGCTCGAGGGCGGCCGGCTCCAGGGCGGACCCGATCATCAGCGCCACGGCCCGGGATGCCGATTCCAGATCGTTGAACGTGATTGTCGCCGCCAGGTGGTGAGCGGGAAGGCCGGCCAACCGGAGCGTGGCTTCGGTCACAACGCCCAGGGTGCCCTCGGACCCCACGAATAATCGGGTCAGGTCGTAACCGGATGATGATTTCGGTGCCTTTGTTCCGGTGTGGATCACTTGCCCGTTCGGGAGCACGACGGTCAGCCGCATGACATAGTCGCGGGTGGATCCGTATTTGACGGTCTGGACCCCGGAGGCATTGTTGGCAATCATGCCGCCGATGGTGGCGTCGGCCCCGGGATCCGGCGGGAAAAACAGACCGAATTGGCCGGTTTCATGATTCAGGGTCTTTCGCAGCACCCCGGGTTGGACGTCGGCTTGCAGATCTTCGGGACGGACCCCGATGATACGATCCATGCGGCTGCAGTCCATGACCAGCCCCCCCTGGGTGGGGACCGGATTTCCTTCGGTGCTGGTGCCGGCACCCCATGGGGTTACGGGGATGCCCAGTGTGTTGGTATATTGGAGTATTTCGGACACTTCCTCCGTGGATACCGGCCATACGATTCCCGCCGGCAGGGTCCCGCGGTGGGGCGAAATATCGTGGACGTGCAGCTCTCGACTCGAGCGGCCGGTTGAAAACCGATCCGAACCGACCAGGCTGGAAAGGGTCTGGATGTGTTCTGTCGTGAAAGATTCCATGGGCTGATCTCCCGGCAAAAGAAGGTTTCAGGTGGAGAACCCTTTTTTAACTCCGGCAATGAGCGCTGTCAATCATCCCGTATAGCGCATAAACAATCTTCAAAATAAGAAAAGGGCCCGAACGATTCGGGCCCTTTTAATGACATTCACGATTGGTTTCCAGGTGTTAGAACAGACCGGTCACCTTGCCGGTTTCCGGGTCCACATCCACCCTGCGGAATGCCGGGTTGGAGCCGGTACCCGGCATCAGGCTGATGGTGCCGGCGCAGGGGCAGAGGAACTTGGCGCCGGAATAGATCAGCACGTCGCGAACCGGAAGCCTCCATCCCTTGGGCACCCCTTTGATGGTTCTATCATGGCTGAGGCTCTCATGGGTCTTGACCATCATGGTGGCAAAGTCGCCGTACTTGGGATCGTTTTCCAGCATCTTGGCTTTGGCGTTGGCTTCGGGAGACCAATCCACGCCGTCGGCGCCGTAAACTTCCTTGGCGATGAGTTCGACGCGATCGCGCAGCTTCATTTCCAGCGGATACAGGAATTTGAAATCGTTTTCCTCGTTGCATGCGTCGATGACGGCATCGGCGAATTCGAGGGCGCCTTCGCCGCCCAGTTCCCAGTGCTTGGACTCGGCGCAACGGGCGCCGGCAGCCTCCGCGGCCTTGCGTATGACGGCACACTCGGCGTCGGTGTCGGTGTAAAAGCGGTTGATGCAGACCACCGGGTTGATGCCGGCCTTGCGGATGGTGTTGATGTGATGCACCATGTTCGCGCAGCCCTTTTCCACCCACTCCAGGTTCTCCTGGGTGTACTCGCCTGGCAGGGCTTTACCGGTCACGACCGTGGGGCCGCCGCCGTGCATCTTCAGGGCGCGGATGGTGGTGGTCAGAACCGAGACGTGCGGCTTGAGGCCGGAGAAGCGAGACTTGACGTTCCAGAACTTCTCGAAGCCGATGTCGGCGCCGAATCCGGACTCGGTGACATGGTAGTCGAACAGTTTGAGACCGACGCGGTCGGCGATGATGGAGCTCTGGCCCACGGCGATGTTGGCAAAGGGACCGGCGTGCACCAGGCAGGGGTTGTACTCGGCGGTACACATCATGGTCGGGTTGATGGTTTGGCGCATAAAGGCGGTCATGGCGTTGCCGACTTCCAGGTCGCCGGTGGTGACCGGCTTGCCGCTCTTATCAAAGGCCACCGTGATGTTGTTCAGGCGCTCTTTGAGGTCGGCCAGGTCGCGGATCACCGACAGGATCGCCATACACTCGGAACCGACCGCGATGCCAAACCTGGACTGCATGGTGAAGCCGTCCATACGGCCGCCGAGGCCGATGACGATGTTCCGGAGGGCCTGGGCGCAGAAGTCGATGATCCAGCCCATTTCCACCCGGGTCGGGTCGATCTCGAGCCGAGGCATGCCGGTGAGCCGGGCCAGCTGTTCGTCATTGTAGTTGCGCTCGTGCTGCATGCGCGCCGTCAGTGCCACCATGGCCAGGTTGTGGGCGTTCATGATGTCGTTGATGTCACCGGTCAGGCCCAGGGAGAATTCGGTCATGGGGATCAACAGGGAGTTTCCGCCGCCGGCCGCAGTCCCCTTGACGTTCATGGTGGGACCACCGGAGGGCTGCCGCAGGGCGCCGCCCACGTTCACGCCGCGCTTGCCGAGGCCTTCCATCAAACCACATGAAGTGGTGCTCTTGCCCTCACCCAGGGGGGTGGGGGTAATGGCGGTTACCTCGATGTACTTTCCATCGGGTTTGTCTTTCAGGCGATCGATGATCTTGAGAAAATCGAGCTTGCCCAGCCGGCCCATGGGCAGCATCTCGTCTTTTTCCAGACCCAGTTTCTCGCGCCATTCGTCCGGCGTCGGCATGTTTTTTTCGGCTTCTTCTGAAATCTGCCAGTCAGCCATGTTTACTGCATCATAAGCCATCAGTCCATTCCTCCTCTACGTTAAGGTTATCAGGATCTCCTTCCCATTTGGCTTGTCCGCCAAAAATCCATTCTGTTATTATGCAACACTTTGATAACAATGGAAAAATTTCCATATCACACGCTTTCTGATTTAGCAAGTGCAAATAAAATCGTGCAACGATTTTATGAAACGCGACCATGTCGCTCATAGAGCCGTTGGCCCGTTTGCCGGCTTGCCGGTTATCCTGAGATACAAGATCCAAGACCCAGGATTCAGGGGGAAGCAATAAACATCCCGAAGCCGGTTTCATGCGTCCTGCTTCCGGCATCTTGCATCCTGGATCCTGTATCTTCGAGCCTAGTATCCAGAATCCATTATCCGGCCCGCCAGAGGTTTACCCGCCTCCGGCAGACGGGCAATTATCCAGAATCAAGCATCCAGAAACCAGTACCCAGAATTCAGTTCTGTATCTGGTGCAGCCTGTAATAAAATCCCTGGTCGGCCATCAGTTCCGGGTGACTCCCGGATTCGATGATCCGGCCTCTGTTCAGAACAAGAATCCGGTCGGCGGATGTGGCCGTGGAGAGGCGGTGGGCAATGATTATGGCGGTGCGCCCTTTCATCAGGTTGAACAGGGCCTCCTGAATGCGCTGTTCGGTTTCGGAGTCGATGTAGGACGTGGCCTCATCGAGAATAATGAGATCCGGGTCTCTGGCAAACGCCCTGGCGATGGAAAGAAGCTGTCGCTCGCCGCTCGATAGAGATGAGCCGCCTTCGGATAAGGTTGTGTCGAGTTTCTCCGGCAGACGTTCGATCATGTCGGCGCAGTTGGAAGCCTCAAGGATGGCGCTCATCTGTGCGTCTGTTAGATCCGAGCGCCCCAGGGCAATATTCTCCCTGACACTGGCGGAAAACAGAAATGGGTCCTGCGTTACGATGGCGATTCGGGAGCGAAGGCCGGCAATTTTCACACTGCGGATGTCCTGACCGTTAATCCGTACGCTTCCGTCGTCCGGATCGTAGAACCGCATTAGCAGGTTGATCAGGGTGGTTTTCCCGGAGCCGGTAGGGCCGACGATGGCCAGACTCTGTCCGGCCTGCAGGTCGAAGGAGACATCCTGGAGCACGGGTTCGTCTTCCAGGTAAGCAAAATCGACCGAGGCCATTCCCACGGATTGAATCTTTTCTACCGGCCTGCCGTCGGGGGATTCCAAAATCCGTTCGTCGGAATCGAGGATCAGAAAAATTCTTTCCGCCGATGCCATGGCATTTTGCATGACATTGTATTTTTCGGCAATGTCGCGTATGGGGCGGAAGAACATACGCATATAGGATATAAAGGCCACCAACGCCCCCAGTGTGATGCTTCCCGTCAAAACACCTCCGCCCCCGTAAAAAATGAGAAGGGCAACGGTCACCGCACCCAGCAGCTCAATGATCGGCATAAACACGGCAAATACGTGGATCTGACGCATGCCCGCCAGGTAGTTCGCATGGTTGAAGTTATAGAATCGGCGCGAGTTTGCCTTCTCCTGACCAAACAGTTGGATGACAGACATCCCGCCGATGGTTTCCGAAAAGTGCGTATTGATTTCGGCAATCCGGATCCGAAGCTCCCGAAACGCTTCCCTGGCCAGGTTGGCGAATTTAAAGGAGGCCACCACGATCAAGGAGAGTACCGAAAACGATATGAGCGCCAGTTTTACGTCGATCCCCAGAAGAACTACGGCGATTCCCACCAGGAGGAACAGGTCCTTGAAGACGAAAGCGATAACGGAGGTAAACAACTCATGCATGTTCTGCACATCATTGGTCACCCGGGTCACCAGTCGGCCGACGGGATTGCGGGTGAAAAAGGATATGGAGAGCCTCTGGATATGGCGAAAAAGCCGCATGCGAAGATCGTGCATAATCAGCTGGCCGGCATATTCCATGATCATCGCCTGGAAGAAATTCAGCACCAGACTGCACGCCACCAGGGCCAGCAGCATGGCGGCGGCCATCTTCAATCCTGACCGGTCCTGCCTTCGAAGCTGCTTCAGATCCTCTTTGGAGAGGCGGCTCAATCGATCGAAGGGAATATAGACCGTTTCCCCCTGAGTGATAAACAGATCCGGATGCCGTTCCACGATTGCCTGGCTTTCGGGATCCTCCATATCTACCGGATAGAGACGGACGGCTCTTTCCGCGCTTCCTGCAGGACTGTTTTGAGCCGGCATCGAATCGGACTGTTCCGGCACGATGTAGCGGTCAATGGCGATCTTCGTAATAAAGGGCAGGGCCAGGTCCAGGAGGGTGATCAGCACAATGAGGCAAATCGTTCCGAAAAACAACAGTCGGTACGGTCGAATCAACGGGTAGAGCCGTGACAGCAACCTGACATCATACGGCTTGCCCAGCTTTTTCTCCTCGAAATATCCGTAATCCATTCGCATGATGCTAATCCGTCAACCGTGCCCTGAAGTGTTCCAGGGTACCAAAAGACGATCTATCCCTGAACCGGTGCCGGTTTCGGGGGTTCCAGGGGAACCGTCTGGGGACAGGTTTCTTCCTCAAGCTGCTGGAGACGAAACGTCCGTGTGTAAAAGTTGTCAAAGGCCGTCAGTTCTTCATGGGATCCTTTAGCCGCAATTTGCCCTTGATCCATAACGACAATCGTGTCGGCAAAACGGACTGCCGATATCCTGTGGGACACGATAATAATCGTCCGGGAACCGACCATGTCCTGGATGGCGTTCATGATAGCCGTGCCGGTGGCGACATCAACCTGGCTGATCGGGTCATCGAGTATGAGTATGGGGGCAGTCCGTATCAGGGCGCGTGCCAGCGCCACCCGCTGTTTTTGGCCGCCTGAAAGGATGACCCCCTTTTCTCCCACGATGGTATCCCATTGATTCGGAAAGTGCTCCACGGTGCGCCGCAGAGCGGCTTTCTCGGCCGCTGAGACGATATCACTGCCGGATACCGGGCCTCCGGCAAGGATATTGTCCTCGATGGTTCCGGAGAACAGAAACGGTTCCTGGGGGACGTAGGCGATCTGGGATCTCAGGTCGGACAGGCGGATGCTTCGAATGTCCGTTCCGTCCAGGAGGACCATCCCGGTTCCGACATCATAGAGCCGGGGGATCAGACGGAGCAGGGTCGTCTTACCGCTGCCGGGAGGACCCACGACACCGAGGGTGCTGCCGGCATTCAGTGTGAGCGAGATATTTTTCAGCGCCGGCCGATGGGTGCCCGGGTAGTTAAACGAAACGTTTTTAAATTCGATATGCCCGTCAATTTCCGACAAGGGTTTGCCGTCCGGAGCATCCAGGACATCTGGGGTGGTCTGAAGTATCCGGTCGATGCGCTCCAGGGACGCCTTTCCCCGCTGAATCAGGTTCGTCACCCAACCCATGGCCATCATCGGCCATGTGAGAAGGCCGATGTAGCTGATGAACGCAACAAAGTCCCCCGGTGTGATGGTCTGGTCAATGGTCAGGCGCCCTCCGAGATAGAGCACAATCACCATGCCGAGGTTGGAAAAAAACAGCATCATTGGAAAGAAAAAGCCGGTGACCCGCACCAGTTTGATATTTTCGGCAACGTATTCCCGGGAAATGGAAGAAATTTCATTGCTCGATGCCTGTTCAGCGGTGTAGGCCTTGACAATGCGGATGCCGGCAAATCGCTCCCGTACCGCTTCGGTCATGTCGGCGAAGGTGCCCTGCACCGCCCGGTAGGAATGGTGCATCCGGCGGCTGAAGAGGCGGGTTCCGACGATGATAAACGGCGCCGGTATCAGCACAAACATTGTCAGGGTGATGTTGATGTACGCCATAAACGCGATGGCCGAAATTCCCAGTACGATGCTGTCTGTCAGTGCCACCATCCCCATGCCGACAGCCATGCGGACATGCTGGATGTCGTTGGTGGCGTGCGCCATCAGGTCTCCGGACGTGGTCCGGTCGAAATAGGCCGATGAGAGCGTCTGGATGTGGTCGAACAGCCGAAGTCTCAGCCCCTCTTCGATAATCCGGGAAGTGCCGATCAGGCACCGCCGCCAGATGTAGCGAAACATGCCGATAAAGGCGGCAATGATGACGATATAACCGGCATACGTCAGAAGCCCGGTGCTCCCGATCGCGTACCCGGTGAGCCCGTCCACCGTCCACTTGATTACCCGGGGGATCAGCAGCTGGAGGAAATCGACAACGATCAGGCACAGGATGCCGGCAGCGATTTGCCATCGGTGCTTTTTGAAAAAGGGCGTTATGAGATGTATCGAGGCGCTACGGGTCACCAACTTCTCCGGTCGTTCAGGGTCTTTCTCCGATGCACACGGCTCCGAAGGGCTCGTCGACGGAGGCGGCCTGTCGTGCCTGTTACCAAACGGAGACGTTCGTGCAATACTCGGGTCGACGCTTTACAATATAGGCGGTCTCCGGGAATGGTCAAATCGGGCCGGTCTCCAAATTGACTTTGACCATGCCCATTGTTATCCTCTGTCACTATGAAATCCGGCAGTGTGGTAGCGTATATTGATCGTCAGCGAATTGTCTACGCAGTTGTTCTGGAAGTAAAAAACAGCCGACTTCGGCTCCTGACCGAGGGTAATCGGGAGGTCAACCTCGCAGCCGGGCGCGTTCTTCACGCCGGCCAAAACGGTCTCGATGTATCGGTTGGCAGAGCCGGTCTCGTCGAGTCCCTCAAAGCCAAGCAACGGCAGCGACAGGCTCTTGCAGAGGAGGTCCGGGTCAGGGAACTCTGGGAAGTACTCAATTCGGAGCCGGGGTGGATCGACCTTGAGACCATGACCGGGTTATGTTTCAATGGGCCTCACAGCGATGATCATCAAGCCGCAGTTCTGCATGCACTCTTTGAAAACCGAAACTATTTCAAATTCGGCCAGGATCGATTTTTCCCCTACACAGAAGCACAGGTCGAACAGATCGCGGCCCAGGCTCGAGAAAATTCCCGGCGGCAGAAGCTGGTGGAAGACGGCGGAGACTGGCTCAACGCCGTGTTGAATGCGCCCAACCCGACCGTTCCGGCCGACAAGCTGGATCTGGTGAGGATACTCGATAACCTTTACCTCGACGGTAAAGAGAGCACTGACTACGCACTCGGCAATGCCATCCTGTCCCGCGCCGGTCTTAAGGATCCGGACATCATTTTTCGGGCCCTCGTCAAGCTCGGTATTTACGACGAGAACGAGAACATTGACCTTCGCCGTTTCAAGATCGCGTCAAAGTTTCCGGAAACGGTCTCGAAACGGGCGCAGGCGTTGATGGCCTCCGGCGTGTCGCTGGACGGAGACCCCCGCAAAGACCTCACCCATCTACCGATTCTGACCATCGACGGTCAGGCGACGCTTGATTTTGATGATGCCCTGAGCATCGAAAAGATTCGAGACAGCTACCGGCTCGGTATTCACATTGCCGATGTGGGACAGGCAATCCCCAAAGGCGATCTGATTGACCAGGAGGCACGGCGTCGCGGCAGTTCCATTTACATGCCCGACGACAGGATCCCCATGCTGCCGGCACCACTCGCTGAGGGCCTTTGCTCCTTAAAAGCCGGGGAAATCCGTCCGGCCATTACAATAATGGCGCTGCTCTCTTCGAACGCCGACGTGCTCGATTATGAGGTGTTTCCCAGCCGCATCCGTGTTTCATCCCAGTGGACATACTACGACGCCAACGTTGCCGCGGAAGACAACCCCGAGCTTCAGATGCTCCATCAGGTCGCCAAACAGTTTCGTGAAAAGCGTCTGGATTCGGGTGCTGTGCTGATATCGGTGCCGGAGATACATGTCTGGATGGACCGGGACGGCGAAATTCGCGTCTCCCGGGTGAATCGGGAGAGTCCCGGGAGGATGCTCGTTTCGGAGTTAATGATCATGGCCAACTGGCTGATGGCCAGATTCCTGAAAGATCATGGTGAGCCGGCTGTGTTCCGTTCGCAACCCAAGCCCCGTGAGCGGCTGTTTAAAAAAATGGAAGGGACCCTCTATCAGAACTGGATGCAACGAAAGCATCTGAGCCGTTTTATTCTGAGTTCCCAGCCAGATCATCACTCCGGGCTTGGATTGACCGAGTATGTCACCGCCACTTCACCGATCCGTAAATATTTCGACCTGGTAACCCAGCGACAAATTCGGGCGATTCTTGGCCTGGACACCCCGTACTCCGGCGAGGCGATCGATCAGGTGATTCAGGACCTGGAGCAGCCGATGAGCCGAGTGACGCGAACGCAATTTCGGCGGCATCGCTACTGGATGCTAAAATACCTGGAATCCCGTATTGGACAGCCGGAAGAGGCGATTGTACTTTACCGAAAGAAAAACAGCTACCTCATCCTGTTGACGGACTACATGCTTGAATGTGATCTGCCTGCGTCGGAGAGAACCCGACTGAACCCGGAGGATCTGATCCAGGTGCGGATTCAGCGGGTGCATGCAAGGAAGGATGTGCTATCCGTCTATCTCGGCTAGAAATCTATCTCCAAAGAGTTATCCCGCTTCCAGGGACGCCGCCAGCGCTTTCCCCGCTTCACAGGCTTCCGTAAGATATTCCGGGTGCTTGTCCACATCCCCTTCGAAGTCGAGTCCGCGGTAGAGTAAGGACTTCCACAAGGTCGCATCCAGAACATCAAACCAATACCTCACCGTAAGCAGGATTCCCTCGAAAAGCCGCTTTCCCGTGGTGGCCCCGACGCCGATGAACAGGCCTTTGCGTTTGGGTTCCCACATTCCGACCGGTGTCTGATCGATCCAGTATTTCTTGACCCAAAGAGATTGGCAGCGATCCATCAATATCTTGGTGTGGGCCGAGACGGTGTAGAAAAAAACAGGCGAGGCAAGCATCACCCCATCCGCCGTCACGAGTTGGTCGCGTAGGGCCTGGAAATCGTCCCTAATAACGCAATCGCCGGATTTCTTGCAGCCGTATATTTCCAGACACGGCGACATCCTTAAATCCCGCAGCACGATCCGCTCCACCATCGCACCGGCATCGCGGGCCCCGTTTACCGCTTGATCCAGAAGTGCGGCCGAATTTCCGTTTCTTCTCGGACTTCCGTAGACGGCGATGATCTTTGGCATCAGGGTTGACCTCCTTCTTCAAACATATTCTTCTTGCGGTTCTTGCGCACTTTCTTCGGGTCAAAAATACGTCCATTCATGGCAATGTAGACCCCCTCGGGCAGGATCTGAACAGCGGTCACCGCGCCACCGATGTTAAATGCGGCGTCGCTGGCCTTAAAACGTGCCGGCGCCATGGCACCGGTGAGCACAATGGTTTTACCGGAAATACCCGACAACCTTCTGGCGGTATCGATCATGGTGTCGGTGCCATGGGTGATGACAATCTGCGTCAATTTCTCTGATGCTACACGGCGGACTATTGTTTCCCGATCGTTTTCGGATATCTGCAGACTGTCCTTTCGAAACAACGCTTCGATCGTAAAAGACAGGTTCACGTTGGCTTCCTTGAGAACCTCGCTGATTTTTGGGGTACCGACTTCATAGGTGCTTTTCTCGTCGAAATAGACCTTGTCGATGGTACCGCCTGTCGTAAAAATTTTAATCCGCATGGCTGTCTCTCCATTGGCGTGTCTCACGGCCTAAAATCTCCTGTTTTCCATATACCGTTTTCAAAGGCCCCCGGCAAATGGAACCTATCCCGAATGTGTTCTCCCGGTTTCCACCCCAGTCGCGGTTCAAGATGCGACAATCGGTCACCGGGACCCCGCCAGGCGGTCAGTTAAGTATTGTATCATTGGCGGTGGTGTGTTATAAGTCGCTAATATTAAACCTTAATATTGTGAGACTGTGATACGGGACATGGTCGAAGATATTTACCTGATGGAGAGTGACGAAGAGGCGATTCGTCTGGATGTAAAAACGGACCCGGAAGTTGTTTGCCGGCAAGCGATGTGGGCCGGTGCCGCATCCGGCATGCGTGTTGCCGATCTTGGGTGCGGCTCGGGAAAGACCACCAAAATTTTGCACGAACTTGTTCAGCCGGGAGGATCGGTGGTGGGACTGGATTTTTCCGAGGCCCGGGTGGATTTTGCAAAAAAGACCCACGGCAAAACCGGCGCCCATTTCCATGTCCGGGATATCCGCGATTCCATGGCTGATCTTGGCCAATTCGACCTCGTATGGGTCCGGTTTGTCCTGGAATATTATCGCACCGAGAGTCAGGACATTGTTCGCAATATTGTTTCATTGCTGAAGCCCGGCGGCATTCTGTGCCTGATCGATCTTGATTACAACTGTCTCAGCCACTACGGCCTGCCGACCCGCTTGGAACGCGGCATGCACGGGATCATGGCGCGTCTGGAACAACATGCCAACTTCTATCCTTACGTGGGCCGAAAACTATATGCCTTTGTGTACGATATCGGGTTTACCCATATCGATGTGCAGATTACGCCCCATCATTTGATTTACGGCGATCTGGAAAATTCGGTCGAGTTTAATTTCATAAAAAAGGTGGAAATCGCCGGAAAGAAATCCGGCTACCCGTTTCCGGAATACCCGAATGGGTACACCGGTTTTTTCGAGGAGTTCAAAGCCTCTTTTAAATCCCCCCGTCGATTTACCTACACCCCGGTGATCTGCTGCAAGGGACGCAAGCCGAAATAGCCCGTCACACCGCCCGTCACCCCAACAATACAGCATTGTTTCGGGACACCCAGCGCAGGGTCGTTGTCCGAAAGAAAGATATAGCGATTTTCAGAATTCCGTTCTGAAACCTGGCCCTACCTTCAATCGGAACATATTTATGACAACTGCTCTAAATGCCCCCTTTGAACGGGAGCGGCTTCTATAGCGATAGCCGGAATCGCGTTCCGATTCATTTTGCGATCAACGGTTCACCTCAACGTTGCGTGCAACGAACGGTGTGTTGCTGTGATGACGCATCTTTCTGGGGGCTATCCGACGGAGACTTGAGTTATTCGGATGACCTTGTCGGTGGCGGGTTTCGGCTTCTGCCGGAGGATCCGGATGGCTTGGGATTTGTCGCAGTACCGTAGGAAGGCGTCGACAACGTCCTTATCAAAGTGCCCGGCAGCCTCTTTGTGAAGCAGCTCTATCGCCCGGTCGTAGGGCATGGGATCCCTGTAATGACGCTGTGCCGTGACGGCCTCGAAAAAGTCGGCCACTGCAATGATGCGGGCCCCAAGGGGAATTTCCTCTCCCTGGAGTCCTCTGGGGTAGCCGCTTCCGTCCATCTTTTCATGATGGGCGCTGGCTATTTCAGGCACCTGGGCAAAGTATCCCTCGAAGTTGATTCGGTTCAGAATTTCCAGGGTTTTCGTGGCATGGGCCTTCACGATTTCAAACTCTGATGGATTCAGGGTGCCTTTTTTCTTGAGTATGGCATCCGGCACGGCGATTTTGCCATAGTCATGGAGCAGGGCGGCAACACGGATGACCTCACGGAATTCATTGGAAAGACCGAGTTCATCACAGATACCGCAGGAATATTCGGTAACCATTTCCGAATGGCCGGCCGTGAGGGGATCCCGCGCGTCGATGCTGGCGGCCAGCGCATGCAGGATGGCATCGAATTGCCTGGTCTTGCTCTCCAGAAGCTCTGCATTACGGATGCTGATGCCGATGATCGGCGCGATTCCCATCAGCAGGTTGATATCACTGTGCACCAGGGGACGCTTGGATCGAATGTTGTCCACGGTCAGAATGCCGAGGGACTCCCCATTTCGGAGAATTGGACAGCAAATGAAGGACTGTGCGCCCATCCGTTTGGCGAATCGTAAGCTTCGGGGAGAGATGCTGTCTTCCAATTCGTTGACGTTGTTGATCAAAAAGGGACGATTTTCGCGGAAGGAGACGACAAAAACACCGGTGGATTCCGGTTTGTCCAGGTGAAATTCGGCGTTTTTAATTGTCAGAAATTGCTCATCGGTATAGCCGAAACCGGCCCGAAACTGCAGACGTCTCCTTTCCGCATCTGCCAGAAGGACCATGCCCCGGTCATACCCGAGCAATTCCACCAACGTGCGGATGACCTGCCGCAAAACATCGTCGAGGTTGGTTTGCCGACTGATGGCCTGCCCGATCTCATTGGTCATCAGCGCATTTTTATAATTGACGTTCATCTGTTCGATGAGGCTCTCGGTGGAATCACGAAGTGAGCGCAGGGTTTTTCGCAGCTCGTTTTTCTCGTGGGTATCGGCAACACGGGTGAGCCCCATGACCGCAGCCAGGGACAGCGACAGGACGATGCAGACCTCAACTGTCGACGCATACATCCAGCTGGCTCCAATGGCGGCCATAGACAGCAGACCCAGGTAATTCCGAACGCGTTTGACGATCGCTGAGAACGGGACTTCCCAGGAGACAACATACCGGCATCTGTCCCCGCCCCGAAACATGCACTCCGTGTGCTCCACGTTGGGCAGACGGTTCGTAAAAATCTGACCCATGGCCTCTATAAACCCGATACGGTTTTCGCACTGGAAAGGTCTTTCGGTGACACCATCCACCGGTCGCACCGTGATTTCGACCGTGTTGCTGGCGATCTTGCGGGATTTGAATTCAGAAGACCGTGTAAAATTCCGGGTGGCCCGGCCGATCATCTCATAGGCCCGTTCCGGGGTGATAAATCCCAGGATATATTGCCGCATCACCCCGGTGGCATCCGGAGAAGTCGCATAGCGGCCTGCCTCCCTGGCAATTTTCAGATTGCCGGTCAGGTTCTGCAGGACTTCGTGGAATCGGTTGATTTGGTTCTGGGTGAACCAATGGTTCTGATCGGCGACCTCATAGGCCTTCATATTGGCGCTGCGAAGCAAATCCCCCACATCGATATGGGGATATCTGCTTTTAATCAGCTTGATATACGAATCGATGATTCGGCTGTTATAAAGCGGTTTTTCTTTCTGTGAAGAAAGGTTCGCCATAGGGTTGCCCCGCCGCTACAGGCCGACGAATTTGAGAAGTCTCTTTAAGTGTCTGAAATAATGATCGGAATACTCTGTCTTCATGATCCAAAGATTGTACAGCTTTTCCGTAGAGATGGCCAAATCCTCGGTGCACTTGGCCGGAAATATCATGACCGGCACCTCTGCCTGGCTGTAAAGCTCCGACACCAGATGAAGGGCATCTTCGACGACAGAACGGGTAATGTTGGATGGATCGAGCACGATCATACTCAGGGAACTCGTCAGATCGGATAGATTGAGGCCGACATCGGAGATGTTGGCGATGATGACCGCCGTGAGCCGGCCGTTCTTTTTCAACGCAAACAGATGGCGTTCCCGCCGAAGCCCGAGCCGCTCGTACTCGCCGACAAGGGCCCCCATGTCCTTTGTGTCCGGTTCCAGGTTGAGCGCTTCAATCATCAACCCCCCGGAAGATTCCTCGTAGAAATATTTCAACGCGCGCAGCTCATCGGCCTGGATTTCTCCCAGTTCCCAGCCGCCAGGCAACTTCGGCTGGGTGGCGCGGTTCCGTTGAAAATGAAAATAGGCAAATGTATCGATTGAACTGCCATCCGGGTCATTGATGTTTCGCGTAATTCTTCCGAATACGCGGGATGGAAATTTGTTTTGCGGCCGGAAATAACAGAGCATGTAATCCATGTGGATGGAATGCAGCCGGTGGGAATCGAGAATGTAACGTCCAATCTGATTGAGTACATCGAGACCGGCCCGTGCAGACGCGGCGGTGTTGCCGGCGTGGTGATGAATCAACCAGGCCTTGTCGTAGAATCGCAGCATGGCAATATGGCCGAGGATCTGTTCATTGTTCTGATATGTAAAATGGCGGGCGATGGTCGAGTCCCCGTTGTACAGCCGCTCATACGTGGCCTTGATCTGTTTCTTATTGGACAGAATGAACGCATATTTTTGAGGATAGATAAAACCGGTTTCAAAAAAGAAGTCCCACAGCACGTCAAGATCGACGCGGTTGCACACGTAGCAGTGTTTGTTTTTGGCGTGATGCAACAGGGCCAGCAGTTTGTTGTGGTCCTCGGCGGAGATGTCCAGAAGGGCCAGCCCGCATTTGACCCGGCTTCCGGTGTCCGGGCTGCTCAACGGTCGTCGATAGACCACCTGGACTTTGCAGGAAAATCGAAAACTGCCGGCAAAATTGACTTCGACCTGGGGTAGGATCATGCCCGGCAGAAAGACCGCATCCGGATCATCCTCCTCAACCGAGAAACCGGAGCCGGAAATATCGATGACATTTCTGTGAATGAGAACGCCCGTGAACGGATGGCGAAGATTGACATACGGAGAGGGGACGAGCCGATGTCGAGGACTTCGGAATTCTTTGGTTCCGAATCGCTGCAAATGCTCGCGTAACGGTTTCAGGTGAAAGCGCCCGATTTGTCCGTCGATCTGATACTCGACGATCCGGCACTCTCCGGCATACAACGTCTCATCGGCATTGGAGACGATCAGGCTGATCGGTCGTTCCAGGTTGATCCATTTAAAAGATTGTGGGGGGACCGCCTGGAGTTCGACCTGAAACGTCAGTTCGGTGTAAGACGCCAGGTTTCCAAAAAAATGCGCCCCTGTTTGTATGAGCTGCACCTGGATGCCTCGGCACAGGCGCCGGGATAGCTTGCCGGCGATCAGCTCCGTGCCGTTTTCAGGCAGGCGGAGCAGCATCCCGGACTCGGTGATTTCCAGTAGCTCCGGTACGAAACGGATGACGCGTTGGTAAGACTCGATGACGATGTTCTGGAATTCATAGGTGTCGATTTCTTTAAGAGGGAGAGCTGTTTCGACCCATCGGCATTCCAGATTTTCATCCAGACAGGGTTGGGGCTTTACCGGGAGGGAAAAAATGCGATCATAGCGTTTGTGGCGGAAGTTTACCTTGAGCGTCTGATCTTGAAAATTGATGTAGTTGATCTTGTTGACCAGATGTTTTTGACCCACCAATCGTTCATCGGGGTTCTCCTGTTCCGGCGTACCGATGCTGACTAGATTGGAAAGCTTTCTAACCGTGGCCATTTCCACCCCATTCTGACCGTGTTGCGATCCGCATTCGAACAGAATCTAGATTTTTGTTGGATGATTGTATGCCCGGGGGAAACCGGTGACAGACACACCATTACTAACATAAAATAGCCGTTTATACAAGCATTTAAAATGTATATAAGTACTTATAATTACTATAAAATATGGCTAATCCGGAGAATCGTGGGGATGCGATGGGGGGGGTCGGTTGAACCCGATGCTTGGGACGGACCGGGCCAGGCAAGGGACACTGGCCGGCGCCGTCACGATATTTTACTTGACCATGAACGGGTTATCGCTTATATGGCGCTTTTCTTTACAAACCGGATGCGAACAGGCAAGCACCCATGGGAATACAGGAGCGAAAAGAAAAAGAAAAGGAACGCCGGCGGCAGCAAATCATGGTCGCCGCAAAACGCGTGTTCACAGAAAAGGGATTCAGCCGGGCAACCATGGAAGATATAGCCCGGGAGGCGGAACTGAGTCCGGGGACGTTGTACCTTTACTTCAAGAATAAGGACGAGCTCTATGCCTCGCTGTCACTGCGGGTGTTGCAGTATCTGTTAATCCGCCTCGAGCATGTATCGGAGGACACGCGTGCTCCGTCGGAGCGATTGGAGCTGTTGTCTGAAGCGCTTTTTGACGTTTACGAATTCGACCCGCTAACGGTCATCAACATGTTTCATCTTCAGTCGAGCGAGACCCTGAATAATTTATCCGAGGAGTTTTTAGCCGAGATAATGGATCTATCTCGAAAAGCACTGAGCATGATCGCCCGCATATTTAAGGAGGGGATCGATGCCGGGGCGTTCATCGAGGCCCATCCGGTGGCCATGGCGGATATTTTCTGGTCCATGTTTTCCGGGATTGTCCTTTGGGAGGAGAGCAAGCGGTTCATCGACGATCGTAAAGATTACCTCAAGGAAACCCTCGATCTGGCCATGCGGATTTTTCGACAGGGGATCTCTGCCGGGAACTGAGCGAATTTCAAATCCCATGCCCGTTGGCCCGTTGGCCGGTTGGCCCGTTCGCCCGTTGGCCGGTTTCCTGACACCTGACACCTGACACCTGACACCTGATTCTTAAGCCTCGGAAGACAACCTTCGGCTTATATCCAGCATCCAGTATCCCGTTGGCCCGTTAGCCCGTTTTAGATATTCGGTATTTGGTACCGGGTACTGGGTATTAGGTACTCGGTACTGATTTAGCATCTTGTTCTTTCAGCTTTCAACTTTGAACTTTCAGCTGATGAGCAACCCTGTATTCTGGATCTTGTATCTTCGATCTCTGCATCCAGAAACCAGTATCCAGTATCGAGCATCCAGCCCGCCAAAGGTTTATCCGCCTCAGGCGGACGGACAAGCATCCAGAAACCAGTATCCAGAAACCAGTATCCAGTATCCTGCATCCAAATTCCCGCCATTACGTGCCAGTCGAATCCCTCCCCACCTCGAGACGGATAATGGCTCCGGGATATTTCGCATCCGGGGGTGCTTCCCAGATGATTTGGCCGGGAATGCCGGTCGGTGGCGGGCGGTTGACATACACCAGGTAGTCCACGTGACCGGCCAGGGCCATCATGTCCGATGATTGGACACCTGCTGGGGCTCGGAAAAAATGCACATCGGGCCGGGATATCAGAAGCGGAACCAGCCAGTCCGACACATCCCCGACCAGGCCTACCCGGTTTCCGGATTGAATTGATCGGTCGATAATGCTCAGGCGATCATCGCCCACCACGTGGGCGGCCATCGCCATCTGCCGATCCGATGTGGGGATGTTGCGCCAAATGCTCTGTTTTGCCCATGCGGACCTGGGTAAATCAGCGAACGCCTCCGAATCCGGTGATTTGACCAGTAAACCTTCCAGGCTGATCAGCGGTTTCATGGTGTTGGCGGTGGCTGCATATACCAGCAATAGAATGCTGACTACCTGTAACGTGAGCTTTGCCGTGGACGTCAGCCGCCAGGGGGGAAGAAAAAAAGCGATACAAAACCCGGAGCAGACAAAAAAGGAGGTGAACAGCCATGCATTTCCCGGCATCCAGGCCGGTACCAGGCACAGGATATACACATAAACCGTGAGGGCGATGGCAATGGCTTTAAGACGTCGTGGGCCTCGGATTAACGCATACACAAGGGCCGGCACGGTCAGCAGTGCCCCGTACGGCCCAAACCATGCCAATGCCTCATCGGGAAACCACAGGATCCGAAACTCTGCGGCTGTTCCACCGGCACCGAACAGCGAGGTAACGATGACGGTATGGATGCCTTCCAGAAATCGGATAGGGCTGAAACCGAACATCCAGTTGCTGACGTGCTCGACCGGTAAGGTCAGGTGTACCATTTCCAGCCCATACCGGAGCAGGTTGGCGCCGGCGCCGAAAAGCGCGTCGGTGTTCGGGGCAAAATTTTCCGACAGCGGCGCGTCGGTCCATCTCCCGTGGTGAATCAGGTGATGCCCGAACAACCATATTTGGGAGAATATCGCTGCGGGGAACAGGGTTGCCAAAGCGGCCCCGCGATGGTCGGAAATGAGTTGCCACCACACGCCGGCACCATGCCGCCGAAACAGCAGCACCGTTGTCAGGGTCATCAGAACGATAGGAAACGTCAAGCTCAGGACCCGGCCGGATATGCAGAACAGAATACCGACCGTCAACAAGCACATGTCGGAAATGTTGGGTTCCTCCCCCAAACGGTATAGCGCGAGGAGGCAAACCAGGGCTGAGGCAGCCGCCACCATTTCCGGCGCCGGGGTGGTCGCCAGCAGGACCAACCGTGGGAAACTCATCACCACCAGCGTCACTGTAAAGGCCGTCGGTGGCCAAGCATACCGGCGTGCCAGGGAATATGTGGCGAATCCGACAGACAGCCACGCTGTGAATCCAAACAATCCCACACCGGCATCGGTACCGAATCGAAGCAGCATGTGGGGCAGGATCAATGCGTTCTGAGGAGTTCCCGGGCGTTCCGGCAGCCATTCCGGACCGATGCCGGGCGTGGTGAAAAACCCACCCTGATGTTGAAACAGGAGGAGATCGGCCATGTCGGCCCAGTGGGTGATTCCGGGTCCGATCACTATGGCCTGGGTTAGCAGGTAAATGGCCGCCACGCATAGGCCGAGGCCGGCGATGGAATGATCTCCGATGAGGTGGCGCATCTGAACGGGAAGTTCGGCAATGGTGTGTCGGCCACGCCAGACCACCCGCAGGGCGATCAGTGTGATCAGCACTTCGAAGATCGGCGCCAGCCAGGCGGCACCCAACAGGAGCGCCACCTGAAACACCAGGGACAGTATCATCAGGACGGTGATCAACCCGACGGAGACCGCCTCTGGAAACGTGTAGCCGCGGCCTCTGAAAAAGGCGAAGCCGGCCATGAAAAACAGAACCATTTCCATGGCCGACACCAGGGCCGGAACCGTCGCGGGAAGTTGAAAGGTCACGGATGTCCGATCCAGCCGTTTATTCCGAACATGGCAATGTCCGGGCGTGCAGGTGGATGATGTGTGCAGGGCCGGCTATTATCATTCGGTGTTGCGGATCCGCCTGGTATGTCCATGGAATTTATGGGCCGTTCTGTTTCAATTTCTTCTTTTTTTCCGCTTCGGCCTTGAGATGGTCCACGATCTCCTGCATATAATTCCGCATGGCAGTAGCAAGGCGGAGACACTCGTCACAGCGTACTTTCTTTCGAAACTCTCCATGCTCCTCGATCTGGTGCCAATACCAATCCGGATACGGTGAGCCCTTGCAAAATTTCTTGCCGGTATATTCGGAAATCGGGCAACCAATGCAGATAAGTACATAGAATATTCGGCACGGCGGGCAGTCGAAGACGCCTCCGTCCGAGCCTTTTCCTGCAATGATGCGATCCCATTTTTTAACGGATGCTTCCATGATTTTAATTTTATTCATGGAGCCTCCCTTCTATGCGAATTTGCGTTTTCTGAGCGACGGCCAGAAATTAGCATGGACGCCGATACTGCGTTTCAGTGCATACTTTAATTTTTTTGGTTCGGCCTGGGCCATTATTTCAGCGATGTCGGTGCGGGAATTCCCGGAAGTTTCCCGCAGGACCGCCTGAACCGAATCCGCCAGCGCCGGCGGGTTGTAGCCGCCCTCGAGAACGAAGACAATGCGTCCGTCGCAGACTTCTTCAGAGAGGTCCAGAAGCGATCGCGTCATTCCGGCAAAGCCCCTGGGGGTAACGCCCATACCACCCAGAGGATCCTCGGGATGGATGTCGAATCCTGCAGATACCAGAACCAGGTCCGGGGTAAAGTCTCTGGCGACAGGCCGAAGCAGGTTTTCCAGAATGGCCACATAATCCCCGTCGCCATAACCCTTCGGCAATGGCACATTGATTGTGTAACCTTCCCCATGCCCGATTCCGGCTTCCGTAAAGAATCCGGTTTTCGGGAAATGGGGATACTGGTGGATGGAAAAGAACAGAACCGTATTGTCCTGCTCGAAAAGGTGCTGGGTTCCATTGCCGTGGTGAACATCCCAATCAACAATGAGCACGCGGTCCATCCCGAGATATCGGCGGGCGTAGGCGGCTCCAAGCGCCACATTGTTGAACAGACAGTACCCCAAGGCGCGGCTTCTTTCTGCGTGATGTCCGGGAGGGCGCACCAGGGCAATGGCATTGGGGATACGTCCCTCTACGACCTGCCGGATGGCTTCCACATATCCACCGACCGCCAGTCTCGCAGCCAGGTAGGAACCTTCGGACGTTACGGTATCCATTGTCAATGCGGATTGGGGTTGCCCCTGGGTGGCAGCGATTTGCTGCAGGTATTCCGGGGCGTGCAGCATTAACAATTCGTCGCAACTGGCTTCCCGGAACTCGACTTTGCGCCACAACGGACGCATCTCCGGTGTATCCAGCATCTCGTACACGGCAGTCAGGCGTCGCGGATTCTCCGGGTGATCGTCGCCGGTCACGTGATGCAGAAATCGATGATCCCGAACGATGCCGGTGGGTTGACTCCTGTGGCCCGCTTTCTCATCCATTCCCGGGCGCTTCATGAGTTCTGCGGGGATGTCCGCCGGGACCACCAACAGGGGGCACGGTCCCTTTCTGATCAGCGCTTCAGTTGTGGATCCTGAAAGAAATTGAAACCGTTTCTCTCCCGGTTTCACGCCCGCAGCCATCAAATCGGCCCCATGCTTCCGAGCGTATGTGGGGATGCCCTCCCCGGGGACCCCCTGCACCACGTCGATCATCACCTTTGGAATGTCTGCCTCCAAGTTCACCAACAGCTGCCTCAAGCGTTGTTTCAGACGATCCTGAAGCATGGCCTGCACCTGTTCATACGGGGCTTCGGTGGGTTCCACCACATCTTCATCCAAAGGGGCTTCGATGGCATGGAGCAGATGCAATTCAGCGCCCATGGCGTTGGTCAATTCAACGGTGTACCGCAGGGCCACCTGTGAAGCGGGGGAGAAATCGCAGCTCATGACAATTCGGCTGGGGGGGGGTGAGTGTTCCGGGCCATCTTCGGTGGGCCGAACAATAATCAGCGGCCGTTGAAGCGAGCGTGCCATGCGTTCCACCACCGTGCCCATGAGCATGCGTTTCAGGCCGGACAGGCCGTAACTCATTGCGATGACCAAATCGATATTCCGGTGCTCAACCAGGGGCCGTATGTTCGCCACGGAATCGCCGAAAGCGATCAGCGGTTTCCAGGAGACATCGTGTCCTCGCATCAGCTCTGTGATTCTGTCGACCGTCTGTTTACGGATGTGATCGGATGGAAGCTTTGCCTTGGCGACATCGGTCCCGAAGAGATCGTCACGAGCCGTCTGAACCGAATGAAATATGATCAGTTTGGCGTTAAAGCGGCGGGCCATCGCGACGCTGTAGGCGATTCCGGTGGGTGCAAACCGCGAAAAATCGGTCGCGTATAGGATTTTTTGTAATCGGACTCCCATGACCGATGCCTCCGCCGGGGGGCCCGCCGTGGGTCTGTGGAATCCGCACCGTATCGATGGAGGATCGGCGTACCGGCACGGCAGGCGGGCGATGGCCGATACCGCGATGCATGAATCCGAGAAACGGTGGGAGAATGTACCTGCTAACCTGAGTTCATCTCCAACGTGAGAGAGAATGGGTCCAAGGAACCAAGGGGTCAAGGATTCGAGTGTTTGTTGAGTGACGCTTGGATTAATCTCGATAGAGTTCTATCGTGTTTTTCGATATTTCCTTTTTAGCGTTCTACTTCTGGATCAAGATAGAATCCCTGATGCCCATCTATGGGTCTCCGGTTCTCGGATCCAATATTAACTGAGCTTATTTTAATAGTTCACCCGGACCCTTGAATCCCTGGTCGCCTCCGGCGCTGTTACAGGCAGGTAAACCTCGAACCCCGGGATCCTTATGTAAAGTACCCATACAAGTTGTGTTGCCAATGTCTGTCATTCAAGAACAGCATCCGCTCAAGAACGCATAGTATATAACCGGCCATCAGGTGTCAACCGGGCCCCTACGCCGTCCACGCCGTCCGCGGGCGGTTTGCGCGCCTCTCGGCCGGGTCATGGGTCCCAGTGACTCATTGACTTTTAGCGATGAGATCGCATATTGAAATCAATAAATTAGGTGTTTCTAGTATGGGTTTAAAATTGAGGATACACGTCTTCGGGCGGCTGATCTGTGCGGCACTGATTGTCGGGTGCGTTGGGATGGGACCCGAGTACCAGCGACCGGAACCGGTCGGAACGCTTCCCGACAGTTTTGAACAGGTCTCGGCCGAAACGGCTGGATATCTGGTGGATGACGCCTGGTGGCGGGAGTTCAATGATCCGGACCTCGATCGGTTGGTCCAAGACGTGCTGGCCTACAACTGGGATCTCAAGCAGGCCGCGGCCCGGATCCTTGAGGCCCGGGCAAGGTTTCGGGAAACCCGATCCGACCGTTACCCGGAGCTCGGCTTCAATGCCAGCGCAGACCGGCGGAACCTGTCCGGAAACCAGGGCAGCGCCGAACTCGATATCACCTCCTACGAATTATCCCTGGGGGTGTCCTACGAGGTGGACCTGTGGGGGCGTTTTGCCAGTTTGACCGATGCGGCGCGGAGTGATCTGCTCGCCGAGGAAGAAACCCGCCGGACCCTTGCCCAGAGTATCGTGGCCGAGACTGTGTTGCTGTATCTTGAGATCGAGTCCCTCGAGCGCCGCATCCAGATAGCCCGTCAGAATATCGACAGCTTCCGTAGAAGCTTGGAATTTGTCTCGACCCGATACCGGCGGGGACTAATTTCGGTTCTAGATGTGCGACAGGCCCGGCGCGTACTGGCCCAGGCCGAGGCGGTGCTTCCCGAGCTGGAGCAGCTTCTCGGTTTACGGCAACAGGAACTGGCCGTATTGCTGGGACGCTATCCGACCACATCCGATCCGCGTCAACAACCGGAAGACTATTTTCAACAAATGCCCCCGGTGCCGCCCGGGCTTCCGTCCGAACTGCTCCAGCGACGGCCCGACATCCGGGCTGCGGAAGCTCGGCTCCAGGCCGCCAACCGGCGTATCGGCGCCGCCAAGGCAGCCCGGTTCCCATCCATATTTCTTACCGGTGATTACGGATTTTCCAGCGACGAGCTGAACCGCCTGGTGGATCTGGATTTCGACTTCTGGAGCGCCACCGCCGGCCTGACCCAACCGATTTTCAACGCCGGCCGCTTGAAGGCCAATCAGCGCGGTGCCGAGGCCCGCTACGAGCAGGAGGCCGCCGTATACGCACGGACCCTGTTGACAGCATTTTCGGAGGTTGAGGCGGCCTTGCTGACACGGAGAAAGCAGATCGAACGGCGGGAGCGATTGTACCGGTTTCGAGAAGAGGCCCGGGCCACCGGGCGTGTCGCCGCGCAGCGGTACATCCGGGGATTGACGCCGTACCTGGATGTCCTCGATGCCCAGCGCACCCGGTTTGAAGCGGAAGACCAACTGGTCCGGGTGGAGTTGGTTGTTCTCAGCAACCGTGTTCAACTGTATCGTGCACTCGGAGGGAACTGGGCCGCGCCGGACATGTCTCCCGATGCGCTGCTCTCCGATGCCCAGGTTACGGGAAAAGGCGAGGAGAGCCCATGACCCCCACGAGACAACGACTGGTTCAATTCCTATTCACTGCGGCCATGATTGCCGGTGGTGCGGCGGCGTTTCTCATCATCACCGCCAACAAACCCGAACTGAAGCGGACCCAGCCCGCGCCCCCTGTGCCCATGGTCCGGGTGATGACGGTGGAAGCGACGGATCTGGCGATACCGATCGGGGGGGAGGGGACGGTCCAACCCCTCAGGGAGATCGATCTGGTGCCCCAGGTCAGCGGAAAGATTGTGGAGATATCCCCGGCGCTTGTAGACGGAGGACGATTTTCGAAAGGGGATCTGCTGCTGCGGATCGAATCGGAAGACTACGAGCTGGCCGTTACCCTGGCCGACGCCCGGGTCAAGGACGCGGAAAGCAACCTGGTGTTTACCGAGGAGGAGGCCGCTGCTGCCGTGGAAGAGTGGCGGCTGCTGGAACGTAAAGACGACCCCCCACCCCTGGTCGCCAAGATTCCCCAATTGGCCGCCGCCCGCGCCAGGTTGGCGGCGGAGAAAGCCGATTTGAAGAAAGCCCGTCTCAATCTTGCCCGGACCGAGGTACGGGCACCGTTCAATGGGCGGGTGTCTTCGGAAAGCGTGGGCCTCGGTCAATATGTCAGCACCGGCCAAACGCTCGCCACCATTTTCTCTACAAATGCCGCGGAAATTGCGGTCCCCCTGGAGGATAGTGCCCTGTTCTGGTTCCACGTGCCCGGATTTACGCCGGGGGACGGCCCCGGTGCTCCCGTCCGGATTACGGCCCGTATCGCCGGCAGGGATCTTACCTGGGCCGGTCGGGTGGTCCGGGCCGAAGGCAAAATGGATCCCCGCACACGACTGATCAATGTCGTGGTCCGGGTAGACAATCCGTATCAGCGCAAACCGCCCCTGGCGGCCGGGCTTTTTGTCACGGTTGACATCGAGGGCCAGCGTCTGACCGATGCGGTCGCCATTCCCAGCGCCGCTCTCCGGGAAAACCGGACGGTTTGGGTGGTCGGCGACGACGGTGTCCTGTCGTTCCGGTCCGTGGATGTGGCCCGTGTCATGCCAAACCAGGCCATCATCAAAGGCGGCCTGTTGAGCGGAGAACGGGTGGTCACATCTCCCTTGCGGTCGGTCACCGATGGCATGAAAGTCCGTGTCAGCGCCGGTGGGAGGCCGTCATGAAAAGCTGGGTTGCCTGGTTTGCGGACAACCATGTGGCCGCCAATCTGCTGATGTTCTTTTTTCTGTTTGCCGGAATCTACACCGGTCTGTCCCACAAGGTGGAGGTGTTTCCGGAAACCGACCTGGATTTGATCCGGATTACCACCGCCTACCCGGGTGCGTCTCCTGCCGAAGTCGAAGAAGCCATCGTTCGTCAGATCGAGGAAAAGGTGGCCGGGCTGGCCGGCATCGAGCGCATTGACTCCAGCGCCCGGGAGGGGGTTGGGGCCATCACCATCGAAGTGGTCAAAGACTGGGATCTGAAAAAGCTGGTGGAAGAGGTCAAGGCCGAAATCGACCGGATCACCACCTTCCCGGATGAAGCTGAAAAACCGGTCGTCGGGGAGATCACCCGCCGGAGTCGTGTCATCAATGTGGCCGTCTATGGTGATGCCTCCGAATCCACCCTGAAGGCCCTGGCCGAAAAGGTCAAGGACGACATCACCAACATTCCCGGGATTACCCTGGCCGAGCTATACGGCATCCGAAATCCGGAAATTCAAATCGAGATATCCGAATCGACCCTTCGGCGGTACGGACTGACACTGGGCGTGGTGGCCGACCAGGTTCGCCAAGCCAGCCTGGATCTGCCGGCCGGCCGGATAAAAACCGAAGGTGGAGAGATCCTGATCCGTACCAAAGGGCGACGCTATCATGCGGAAGATTATGCGGATGTGGCCGTCATTACCCGGACCGATGGCAGCAAGATCACCCTGGGCCGGATTGCCCGGCTGACGGATGGGTTCGAGGATTCGGATATCAGTGCCCGGTTCATGTCCAAACCGGCGGCCATGATCAATGTTTACCGCGTCGCCGATCAGAGCGCCCTGGATGTGGCTGAAAAAGTGCGGGGATACGTCGACAATATCCGGACGACCATGCCCTCCGGCGTCACTATCGATTTCTATCGAGACCGGACCGAGATTCTCAAAAGCCGGCTGGAATTGCTTTTGCGAAACCTGACCTTCGGTCTGGTGCTGGTCAGCTTGCTGCTGTGGATGTTTATGGACATGCGTCTGGCGTTTTGGGTCACCCTCGGCATTCCCATATCCTTTTCGGCCGGACTGTTTGTACTTCCCTACTTTGATGTGTCCATCAACATGATCTCCCTGTTTGCGTTTATCATGGTGCTGGGCATCGTGGTAGATGATGCCATCATCATCGGGGAAAACATTTTCCGGAAGCAGGAGCAGGGGATGCCGCCGCTCAAATCTGCCGTGGAGGGGGCCCTGGAGGTGGGGCGTCCGGTGGTTTTTTCGGTGCTCACCACCGTGGTGGCATTCTGGCCGTTGCTGCTGGCCAGCGGTACCACCGGCAAATTGATGCGCAACATTCCCATCGTGGTGATTGTGGTGTTGCTGGGATCGCTGGTGGAGTCCCTGTTTATCCTTCCGGCCCACTTGAATCGAAGCTCGGAAAAGCGTGGTGGAGATTGGGCGGTGAACCGGAAAGAGAAATTCACCGCACGCGCCCTCAAATGGGTGATTCGAACGCCCTACGCACGGCTGGTCGATTTCTGCGTCCGCTGGCGATATGCCACGGTTGCGACGGCCATCGTTCTGCTGATGATCAGTGTCGCCATCTGGCAGGCCGGGTGGATCAAGTTTACGTTTTTCCCAAAAGTGGAGGGCAACACCATGCGGGCTTACGTGACCATGCCCACCGGTACGCCCGTGGAACGGACCCGGGAGGTGGTGGCGTACGTCGAGCAGTCCGGGCTCGAGGTTCTGGAGGAGGTGGAGAAGAACCGGCCGGTCGGTACGGACCGGTTACTGAAGTACAGCCAGTCCATCATCGGCGTCCATTACGGCAGGGGCGGCACTACCGGCACCGGCGGTCACCTGGGGCAGGTCCGGCTCAATCTCCTGGAAAGCGAAGAGCGGAAAAGCAGTACCCGTGAATTGACCAATCGGTGGCGGAAGCGGATCGGCAGTATCCCCGATGCGGAGAAAATATCCTTCCGGAGTGAAATTCACAGCGCCGGGGATCCCATTGAAATTCATCTGTCGACCAACGATTACGATACGCTCCTGGCCGCCTCAGAAGTGTTGAAAGAAGAACTCCGACGGTACCCTGGCGTGTTCGATGTGGGGGACAGCTTTCTTCCCGGAAAAAACGAGATGCAGCTCAAATTGAAGCCGGCGGCCCGGTCCCTTGGGCTCACCCTCAACGACCTGGCCCGACAGGTCCGCCACGCGTTCTATGGTGCCGAAGCCCTGCGCTTGCTGCGTGACAAAGATGAAGTTAAAGTGATGATCCGGTATCCGGAATCTGAGCGACGGGCGTTGGGGTATGTGGAGAAAATGCGCATCCGCACGCCGAACGGCATCGAGGTGCCGTTCCGCCAGGTGGCCGAAGTCACCATGCAAGCCGGATACACCACCATCGAACGCGCCCAGCGCCAGCGGGTGATCAAGGTCACCGCCGATGTGGACGAGACGGTATCCAACGCCAACGAGGTGCGCAACACCCTGGTTTCCGAAGTGCTGCCGCGGCTCGCCAGTCAGTTTTACGGACTTCGCTATACCATCGAGGGAGAGGGGAAAGAACAGAAAAAGGCGTTTGGTGATGTCTACCAAGGATTTGGGATCGCCCTGTTTTGCATCTATGCCCTGCTGGCCATCCCGTTCAAATCGTTCACCCAGCCGGTGGTCGTGATGGCGGCGATTCCTTTTGGATTCGTCGGAGCGCTGATCGGGCATCTGATCATGGGGTTCAACATCAGCATCCTGAGCCTGTTCGGCATGGTGGGTCTGGCCGGTGTGGTGGTCAACGATTCCCTGGTGCTGGTGTATGCCGCCAACGGCCTCCATCGGGGAGGGAAAACCGCCCACGATGCGATTTGCGAGGCAGGCGGCCTCCGTTTTCGGGCTATCATGCTGACATCACTGACCACCTTTGCGGGTCTGACGCCGATGCTCGTGGAAAAAAGCGTTCAGGCGCAGTTTCTGATACCCATGGCCGTCAGCCTGGGCTTTGGTGTGCTCTTTTCGACGTTTATCACCCTACTGTTTATTCCCTGCAGCTATATGATCCACCAGGACATCCAGCGTGGGCTGACCCGTCTCAAGGGGCGTCTTCTTTTCGGCCCCGAACGATTCCCTGACCGGCCATGAATGCATCTGAACGAAGGAAGCTGGATATATTTCAAGAGGAGGCCAAGGCCAGCCACACCACCCATTGGGACTGGGACTATATGACCGATGCCCAGATCGAAAACTGGATGGCGCAACAGCGTCGGGCGCACGTGTCCCGGCGCAGGAAGATTATGCTGGCGATGGGCCTTGGCATTGCCGGCGTGCTCGCGGCCGGCCTGTTGGTGTTTCATGGCCTGGTGTCGTGGTGACACGGCTCGGTCCCTGGCGAGAACAGCCCTGGGCTTAAGGACGAGATCAGCCGGTAGCGGGTCAGCGGTCGGTACGATCGGGATGTCCGCTACGGCCGCTTCGAGTTGAAAAATACGTTCCTTCCTTATACAATACACTGAGTGGCAGCGTTGAAGCGCGCCGGTAACAGGCAGCAGAGAGCGCTGCCCCGCGTGTTTTTGTTCCCCAAATCGACCCAAAGGAGAACGGCCATGACGAAAATCGCCAGGATGATGATTGCGGTGCTTGGCATTCTGGTTCTTGCTGCTCCGGCAATCGCCGGTTGGGATGCCAATCTGGACAAGAAAGCTCAGAAGGCGATCAGGGAGTTTAAAAAGGTCGATCCGGGCATGAAGGCCTTTTTTAACAAGGCATACGGATACGCTGTTTTCCCGACGGTCGGCAAAGGCGCCATCGGGATCGGCGGAGCCCACGGCAAAGGGCTGGTGTATCGCAAGGGGCGCGTCATCGGCAAGACGTCCCTGTCCCAGGCCACCATTGGATTTCAACTTGGCGGGCAAGCCTATCGGGAAATTATCTTTTTCGAGGACAAGCGGGCGCTGGATAAATTCAAGAAAGGCAACTTTGCCTTTTCCGGGCAAGCCTCCGCCGTGGCGGCAGCTTCCGGGGCTTCGGCCAATGTGGATTATGCCGGCGGTGTGGCGGTGTTTACCATGGCCAAGGGTGGGTTGATGTTCGAGGCCAGTATCGGCGGTCAGAGATTTACGTTCAAACCGAAATAATCATCAGAGGCGATTTTGGGCTTTGCGGTAAATACCCGTTTTAATACGAATCGGATTGGAATGGTTCAATGTTTTGCCCCGAACGCGGAAAATCTCAAAAGAGCCGCGTCAGTTCATCCGCATCAAATACGGGCCATTGCGCCGGTTGCCCGTGATCCACGGCTTCGATACCCCGGCCCTGCTCGAGCACCTGCCCGATGAGAGCCGCATCGATACCGGATTCCCGCAGCCGTGCGGAAAGCGCATCGGCACCGTCTTTCCGACAGCAGATGATCAGGCTTCCGGAGCCGATCAGCCCTAAAGGATGGATCTTTAACAGGCGACACATGGTATCCGTTTCCGGGAAGACCGAAATGCGATCCATGTGAACCCGCATGCGATGTCCCCCGGCGGCGCTGAGTTCATCCAGGGCGGTGGCAAGCCCCCCCTCGGTGACGTCATGCATCGCGCTGGTGCCCCCATGATCGGCCGCGATACGGGCTTCGTCGATCACTCCGATACGGTCCAGGAATGTGGCGGCGTGCTGGATCGCGTCCCTCGCCATACCCAGCGTTCGGAGCTTCTCGGAAAATTCCCGCGCAATGATGGCCGTGCCCTCTACGGCCACTCCTTTGGTCAACAGCACGGCATCTCCCGGTCGCATATTCTGCTTGTCGATCAGGCGATCCCTGGCGACGGTGCCGATGAGCATTCCGGTGACGACCGGCCGGGTCACCGCGGCGGTCACCTCGGTGTGGCCGCCGCACAGGGTGATTCCCCATTTACGACATACGGTCTGGAGCCCCACCATGACCTGGCGGATGCGGGAGGGGGTGGTGCCCGGCGGAAACAGCAGGGTGGTCAAAAACCATCGTGGCCGTGCCCCCGATGTGACGATATCATTGGCATTGACCAGGACCGCGTAGTCGCTGATCGCATCTGTGACAAAGGTGATCGGGTCTGATTTCAAAATCAGTACCGGGTGCTCTTCTACGTCAATGGCCGCCGTATCTTGACCAATACCGGGAGCGATGAGCACCGATGGGTCGTCAACGGTGACATCATCAAGAAACGTTTCCAACAGATCGTTGGGCAGCTTCCCGCCGCGGATGGGCGTTCCCAGCCGGACGATATCCGGCAACTGATCAAGCCGTCCGATGCGAAAATCCGGTATGACCCCTACCGACGCCTCCGACATCCCGTGATCCAGTAGAACCGTGACAGCGCCGGCAGCGGCCCCGGCCTCGATGTCCAAACGGAAGTCGCCCACGACCAGAACGTCGGACACCGGCACCGCGATCTTTTCGGCAAAGTACTCCACACCCCGGGGGGATGGCTTGACGGGTACGGGCGTATCCCGGGTTACGATCAGGTCGAAATTGCCGGCGGTGAGAGAAGAAAAGTTTTCAAGGGATCGATCGATCGCCACCCGGCTGTTGCGGGTCAGAATCCCCACCTTGAGGCCCATTTTCCGAAGCTCCTGCACGACCGCTTCGGCACCGTTGGCCGGCTGTGAGGCACCGGCTCCGAGTGCTTCAAAATGATCCAGAGCTGCCCGTGCCTCCCGGCGGCGCACCTCGTCGGAGAGGCCCTCGATAAACTCCAGCACGGGCCGGTCCAGCGGACACCCCAGACGCTCCTTGAGTGCTCCCCAGTCGAGAGCACCGGGATCGGTCAGCGTACCGTCAAAATCGAACAGAACGGCCTGGGCTTGAAACGGGCGACTTCGGGTCATTCACTGGGCCTTTTCTGAATGATGTGGAATCAGCATGCGATATTCGGATTAGGGGTTCAACAGCCTATCCAGTTCTTCCAGGTGACGGTTTTCACCCACCACGACCAACGTGTCACCGGCCTCCAGACAGGTTCCTGCGGAAGGATTAAACCGCATCTCTCCACTGGCTTTTCGCAGGGAGATGACGATCAGATTCAAATCCTGGCGGATACCTGAGTCCTTCAGGCATACCCCCACCAGATGGGACCCGGCTCCCACCGGACACTCTTCGATGGCGATGTCGGTGCTCTCATCGGCGAACGCCAGTTCGAGAAAATGAATGACCGTCGGCCGGAGTACCGCATGGGCCATGCGCCTGGCGCCGAGGTCATATGGGGAAATGACTTTATCGGATCCGGCGGCGAGCAGTGTCTTTTTGGTTTCGTTCCGGCCGGCCCGGGTCACGATGAAGAGATCCGGGTTCATACGCCGTGCCAGAAGGGTCAGCATCACATTGGCCGCATCGGTTCCGAGTGCCCCCAGCAAACCTTTCGCCCGATCGATACCGGCCTTTTTTAAGATCGATTCCTCCCGGGCATCTCCGAGAATGTACGGCACGCTGTCCGCTTGCATGGCATGGATGCGGTTCTCATTGTCTTCGATGATGACGACCGGCAGGCGTTTCTGTATGAGAAAACGGCTGAGAACCCGTCCGATGCGGCCGTAGCCGCAGATGATGTAATGGCTCTTTAAGTGGCTGATGCGCCAGTCCAAACTCCGCCTCCCGAGGACCATCAGAATTCTGCCCTCAACCAGTGACCGGACAATATATCCGATGACATAAAAGGTATACCCCACACCGAGCAACAGGAGCACCATGGTAAAGATGCGCCCGGGGTCGCTGAGGGGGTGAACTTCGTTGTAACCGACCGTCGCCAGGGTTATTACGGTCATGTAAAAGGCGTCTTTCGGGTTCCAGCCCTCCACCAATATGTAACCGACCGTCCCAATGCCGAGCAGCGCCGCTGAAAGGGCGAAAACTATGCACAGCCGTCTCAGGTGCTCCAACTAAGCTCCCCGTAATTGATGGTGGTTTATCGCAATTCCGAGAAGTATAGATAGTAGTCCGTTGGGGTGTCAAGGTAGATAAGCTTAAAGTTCAAAGTTCAAAGCTGAAAGATTCGAAGCTGAAAGTTCAAAGTTGAAAGCTGAAAGAACAAGATGCTAAATCAGTACCGAGTACCTAATACCCAGTACCCAGTACCAAATACCGAATATCTAAAACGGGCCAACCGGCTAACGGGCAAACGGGCCAACGGGCCCACGGTCATAAAATCGTTTCACGATTTGATTAGGGGTTGTCTTTTAGAGACAAATTGGTCATATTTTCGGACAAATTATGGAATGATCCGATGTCCGGTGTTTATCGCCGGTCGGCCGTCCGATCGGACATGCCGATGACATATTACCGCAAGAATAAAGAATGGAGGGAACGATTCATGGGGAAAAAGTTTCTGGTCGCATTTGATGATTCGGAGAATGCCATCCGCGCCGTTGAGTTCCTTGCCAACACATTTGCTCCCGAGCACCGGGTTACGCTGTTTAGTGTTCTTCAGGACACCGCCGCCCTGTGCGATATGAACAGCCCCGAACTGACGCCATATTTTCAGCAGCAGCAGCAGAGCTTTTGCACCTTGGAAGAGAAGAAAAAGAGTCTCCTGACCTCAGCCCTTGAGCAGGCTAAAGACATCCTTATACGGGCGGGGTTCTCCGAGGAGAATATCGATATCAAACTCGATTTCAAGTCCAAGGGGGTCGCTCGCGATATCGTTATCGAGGCCGCCAACGGTTATGATCTAATCGTATTGGGTCGCCGGGGGGTTTCGGGGATTCGCGAATTCTTTTTCGGTAGTGTGTCCCAGAAGGTGCTTCACTCCGCCGGAAATGTGTCGATTCTCGTCATCAATTGATGCGCCTTCGGCGTCATAACGTCCTCCCGGTGTTTTTGGTGTGCCTCGTATGCCTGCAGTGCAGTGCGGCATCACGATCTCGAACTCCTTCCGCCGAAGGCCCAGGATCCGCAGTGTTGACTCCGGCCGAAACATATGCCGCGGAAGTACTTTCCTATATGATGCAGGTGGTCCTCGGTCAGGCCGGAAATCCCAAGTACCGGGAGGCCTGGGCCACCCGAGGTCTTAACAGCAATCTTGACTTTGCCATGATCAGCGGGATCATGGGGGATGCCGCCCAAAAAAAGAACTCCCTGCTGGTATACGATGCCAACATTCTCGGGCTCAGCGAGGTCCTGTACTACTACAACCCAAAACTCAATCAGTTTAAAGGACGCCACGGAAGAGTCAGCCTGTATCCGTCTTCGGAAATGGTGGCTCTGAGAATTCTGCTGCTCCAGAAACGGCATCGCGGCGAACGGATCTTCATCGGGGCGCTTCTGGATCGCCGGAAACTGCTTCTTGATCCGGATGCCGTCCCCAGTGCCATGGATGTTCAGGCAACCGGCCTTCGACCGGACGAAATCAAATTTCTGCAGGATATTTTTGTCAGCGAGCCTCAGCTCTTCGCGTACCTGGAGTGCCCGTGTCTCATCGACAGTCTGATTCACCTGGGGATCGTCGAAGAAGACGCCCGGGTCAATGCGATGCTTTCAAACCCCCCCAATCGAATTGTCCGATGCAGACAATACGCCGCAGGATCATCTCCGGATGCGGTGAAGATAGCGATTCTGCCGTCCTTGATCCATGAATTTGAAACCGGCTCTCGCTCAGACCCTGCCTATACCGGCGGATTCCGCCCGACACCGTTTTTTATGGAAATGGTGGATCGACTGGTGGATGGCATCCGCGAATCCCTTCAGGCGGCTCTGCTGACCCGCTTCCCATCGAAGGAAATCTCCGGCAACGCTATCGCTTCCGGTAACCTGCCGTTTGAAAGAATTTGGGAGGAACAGGTTTCAATCCTGCTGGAAGACGAACGTCCCCTGGTGATTCATCCGGGAAACGCGTCTGACATCGAGGCAGACACCTGCCCGGAAGCGGATCTGGTTCTGATCCTCACCGGAAAGGACATCTACCTGTCACTGGACCTGGAGCCCGGACAGGTCTTCCCGGCAGTGAATCGTATCTACATCGATATCATGGACATCCGGCGATCTCAGATCGACACCGTCACCGAAGATATCGCAATATTTATCCGTGAACGCCTGTCCCCCGGATCGACGGTCCTCAGTATGGACCAACAGGCGCCCTAGCGGCACGGGCGGCGTGTTGCCGCCCGCCGGAAACCGTCCGGGTAGGATTGATCGATCCGTTACGGAAATCCCATCAACCGCTTCGTTTGCTACGGTTCCCGGTCACGCTATCCGCCGATTTCCACCGGCTTGCATAAATGGTGAGATTCCATCGACACCCGTCCGCACCCATCACAGACATACTTCATGGATGCCAACTTGCCCCTGCAGATGTGGCGGGCATCCGCTTCCGGTGCCCCGCAGAAACTGCATTTCGCAGTATCCCCGCATGGATCGCACAGATGACCCGTAGCATCGGCCACTGCCCCGCATTTTTGACATGTATAGGCCATATTGCCTCCTTCCCTGCACAGAAGCGCTAAGCGCGTGTTTTCGAGAGGTAAATACCACAATTCAATATGCGGATCATTGCCGAAGAATCAAGCCGCGGCATATAGCCGTCGACAATGCCTCAATCTGAATCCGCTATTGCCGCAAACGACTCAGGAAAGCATATCCCGCAACGGGGAGACAGGGACATCTTGACTCACCCCGGGCGACACTTACTTTGGTGATACATCACGATGGCGAATCCGGTTATGGGTCCAATGCGCCAGGTGCCCAATAAATGTCGCGCAACGTTCATGTTCACCCCACGGGAGGAACCGGCATGTTTAAAAAGTCAAAAAAAAAGAAGGGGTTCATCATAGACTTGGAAAAACTCAACAGCCTGAATTCCGAGGGCTGTCCCGCCTGCGGTCAGAAGTTTTCGTTGGGAGAAACTGCCGTGGTAGCATGCGGGGCCTGGGAAGGTGGCAGTAAAGTAATCCATGAAAACGAAGCCGTTTATGATCCAAAAACCGATGGTTTCGTTGAACGTCGCTGTCACGAGGCGCGTCGAGGGCGGATCTAAGTTTAGTCCATACGGTGTGTAAGGCCGGAGCCGGTTTTGCCGACCCCCCCCATAGACGTGAACGTGTCCGAGCGGTCAGGACACACCCCATAGGGAGTTATCTGGAAATGCGAGCTATCCTCATATTCAGGATCATATTCATCAGTGCGGTCTGTATCGGCCTGTTCGCCGGTGGTGCGGTTGCCATGGAGCTGATTGGTGTCGTGAACAGGGTCCAACCGGCAGTGGTAACCGTGGTGACATACGATTTTAATCGGGATGTCTCTGGTTTCGGGAGCGGATTTTTCATCGATCCGCAGGGCCATCTGGTAACCAACTATCATGTCATGGACGGCGCGTATGCCGCCGACGTCCGCACCCTGGATGGCAACACATATCCCGTGGAAGCCGTTGTCGCCGAAAACCCAGCGTCGGATCTGATAAAGCTGCGTGTCCGGATTCCAAAGGCATCCGTGCGCTGGCTGCAAGCCAAATCCGAGCTGCCGCGCATTGCAGAGCCGATTGTCGTTCTCGGGAGCCCCATGGGGCTCGAGCAAACCGTCTCCGAAGGCATCGTGTCCGGAATCCGGGAAATGCCCGGTTTCGGAAAATTCTTTCAGATTTCTGCACCCATATCCCAGGGATCCAGCGGCGGCCCTGTGGTGGACTACGAGGGCCGTGTTGTCGGCATCGTGACATTCATGATGGTTCTTGGGCAGAATCTCAATTTCGCCGTTTCCGCCAAAGGGATCGAGATGCTGGGACAGGGCAGGCCGGCAAAAACTGTTTCGGAATGGACCTACGGCAAGAGCCTGGATAAGCCCGGGGTGGCCGAAACGCTTTGCCGCAAAGGCTTTGAGTTCTCTGTCAACGGACAATACGACCGGGCCCTCAAATTCTACGAGGAAGCCACAACCCAGGACCCAACCAACACTCTGGCCTGGCACGGGTTGGGACACTGCTATGACGGGCTCGGAAAACCCGAGAGGGTCATCGCTGTGTACGAGCAGGCGATCCGGATACATCCGAGGATGCGGAGTTGCGGTTTGAACTGGGGAATTATCTTTACAAGATGGAGCAATTGGAAGATTCGGTAGACGCCTTCAGGAATGCCACCCGAATAGACCCGGATTATGCCGAAGCGTTTTCCCGCATGGCCATCGTCCAGACGGAGTTGAAACGTTATGCAAAAGCGGTTGAAAATCATCTGGAGGTGATTCGGGTACGTCCGGAATCGAGCCCGGCCTACTACAATCTTGCCGTGACCCTAAGCCATCAGAATAAGCTTGAAGAAGCCGTTGACGCCTACCGGCAGGCGGTGCGGCTGGACCCGGAGAACATATACGCGTTTCACAACATGGGGATGCTGCAAGCGAAAATGGATCGCCCCGAAGCCGCCATCCAATCCCATAAGCAGGTGATTCGAATCAAACCGGATCACGCGCCATCCCATTATCAGCTTGGCAAAGCGTTTATCGCCACTGGTAACAAACCAGATGCTCTGGACCAGTATTCGATTCTGAAATCACTTAATTCGGATCTGGCGGAGGAGCTGTTTGCCGTTCTGTACCCTTAGGGCCACTTTCATTATTCAGCTCACAAAACGGGCGATCAGCGCCATTATCCCATTGGTCGGCTCTGATCTGTCAAATTCGAAGCCCGACCCGCCGTCGCAGGTGCTATGGCGGGCAAAAATCCGAAACCCGAAGAAATTGCCCAAATAGTATCTATTCGAAACCTCGTCGATTATTTGAATAACTTCCCACACATGCATGTAAATTAAGTGAAATTATGATAGTGGCTAGAAACCATCAGTTTTTATAGTAACCCATAAAAATAATTGGAGGATATATCGAATGGATAAGATCAATTTGGGATCAACCATACCCGCCTATCCCATGCCTGTTTCCCTTGTGGGAGCCCATGTAGACGGCAAGCCGAATTTTTTAGCTGTGGCATGGTTTACCATGGTCAGCTATAAACCACCAAGAATTGCCATTGCCCTCGGAAAAGGCCATTACACCAATCCTGGAATTAAAGAGAATAAAACCTTCAGCGTTTGTCTGCCGTCGGAGGAAATAGTGGAGATGACCGATTATTGCGGAATTGTATCGGGTAAAAAAACCGATAAATCGCAGATCTTTGATCTTTTCTATGGAGAGCTGGAAACAGCCCCGCTAATCAGAGACTGTCCTCTAAGCATGGAATGCAAACTGTTGGAAATTGTAGAGAGCGGTTTAAATGAAATCTTCATTGGAGAAATCATAGGGACCTATACTGAAGAAAGATTTCTGACTGATGGCAAAATGGATTTTAGAAAAATGAGACCGCTGATACTCTCGCAACCGGACACCTCTTATTGGTGTCTTGGGGAACCGATGGCCAAGGCTTGGAATATCGGAAAACGATACAAAGCGAAACGCAAGTAGCGGCGATAGCAAGGAAAAATGGAACTCTCACATTTCATCCGGACGAATTACTGGAGATAACCAGATGGTGACGTTCGACGTCTTTTCAACAAAAACAACGCAATCTGTGGAGGTGTCTCTGTGACTGAAAAGATTATGACCGACTACTTCGACGGTCCCGTAGATTTTGTTCCAGCCGAGTGAGAAGTTATTTGCTACTGTCCATTGAACTATTAAATACCCCTTTCCCTTCAGATAGCCACAGTAATCCGTCACATTTGATGCGATTTGTTATAGTTGGTTTAGTGGCAAGCTGTCGCAGGTTTTGACGAGCCGGATTTCCTGGCGATAATCTCAATTATCACAAGTTTCGTCCCATGGGGGAAGCCTTAGATATTCATTAGATAGTGTTGATGGCCGGAAAATAGGCGTCTATACTGAGCACATGTATGTCACGCTTTCAGAGTTTCATCAAAATTGGTATGATTCCCCCCAATAAGGGAGAAATAATTACAACGAATGCTGAAGAGCTGGCAGTTGTGCTGAAACCATTTTTGTCGTCATCTGGCACTATCTTACCTTATCCACAAACCAACACGCTCATCATTAAAGCTAAAAAATCGATTGTGAGAAAGCTGATAAAGGTTGTGAAAGGTAGTGAAGATTTAAGGGTATGCCAAAATTTTCATGAAACGTCAGAGAACTAGCCAGTATAATCCAGAACGAAACAGTAGGTATTAGAAAGGTGCGGATAACTGAAATAATGTTTCACTTATTAAATTTGACAGCATAACCATCGAAACTAGCAAGAAGTGCTTGATATAACCATTCCCGTATCATAGGACATTCAGAACGAATATCTAAAATCTGTAAAAAAGACCCTGGCGGTATAACCACGATAAAAAGCCGCAAAAATCGCTTGGCATCGCCCTACAAATTTTGTGAAAAACACCTAACATAAAGTTCGACTACGGATAATTTATGAAAATACTAAAAACACTGCTTATTTTATCAATTTGTTGCCTATTTTCTCCTCCAATTATACAAGCTGTTGATGTCAACACATATGTGAATAGAGGAGCCCCATCGCCTGATAGAGAATGGTTCTCAAAAGATTATGACAAAGTTAATGAAATGATAGCCACAGGCCAGCTGCCATTACCAGTTCTTGACCCAGCGAACCTACCCCTTTCACTTTTCTTTCAAAGACTTGTTAACGTTGACAATCTTTCATTCCACAATAACAAGACTATTCCTCTCGATAACCGATTTTCTGATTTAATACATTTAGGACCTAATTTTAATAATATTTTGCTCATTTATGTTCAGGCTGCCAACAAAGGAGAGAAGATTGACTCAGAATTATCAAAATTAATATTCTTTCAATTAGCTATGGCAAGTAGCATGATAAATCTTGTTAATGAATATGTTCCAACAATTCCAAAAGACAAATCGTATGAGACTAGAATGGCTGGTCTTGAGCAGATAAAAAGCGGAATGGCAACCCTCTTAACTGGAGCGGTAGTTTCTCTTTCAGAACGTCATTTTTATTCGACAGAAAGTGTTATTACTATCGCTTCAGGGATTAAGCAATATTATCCATCCTTTGACCTTGTATTGCCGGAAACATACAAAATTGAATTAAAATATAAGATTAATACAATGCTTAAAAATGAAAAGAACGAAACAATTCGGCAAAAACTATCCGCTATTAATGACTTAATCGAGGTCGAACAAAAGCCTTGAGCAGAAGGGAACTGGCGCGTACTTTTTTATTGAATATAGTCGGGCCGCCGCTCAGGCTAACGTTAGTGCGGATATCGGCTATTGTTCCGCACTCATGTGATACGCAATCGAGACACTGTTAAACTGTGATAGTCCTTGAAATCGGGGTTTGGATTTATTCCAGCCCCGATTCGTTTCTTGTGGTGCGAATTGTCTACGCAGTGCGGCAATGGCGTCAAAGCGCGGAATACCCTTTTAAGTGCGGGAATTTTTGAAAGATCTGGATAATTATCGGAACTGGCAAGTTAACTGCCCATGCACCTTCCGAAGTTACCCTACTTTTACACCTCTACATGTTGTGATCGCCTCATCGGGTCGAAACAGAGGGGAAATGGTGTATTCCTCACCCATCTGGAGCAGCTGTTAGTGAGGATTGTTGGCAAAAGTGCTCGGTCTAGATATTCTCAATATATCACCACCTTTACTCTTAAATGCTCCTATACAAAATGTTGTGGGCAATTTTGCCACTGCATCTCGCAAACGGCCATAACAGCTCAAAAAAGAAAAGTCTTTATGATGTGTCCCTTTACAACTCCTTGATCTTGTATAATTTATACTGAACTACTGTCATAACACTTTGGCTTTAATAGAAATTAAAAAGTCTAATATGTGTATTAGCGGGGGAAAGTTATGAAATTGAATTATAAAGTTATCGCTATCGGTGTTGTTTTTATAATCGGAGTTGTAGCGGCCTATCAAAAAGGGATGATCGACAGCCAAACTGGAAACGAATTGGGGGTGGTTGCCACTGCGGAAGCAAATAATCATGAAACCGAGGCCTCTGACGAATGGTCACCAACCAAACCCTATCCAAAACACAATGTCTATTACCCTGGAACAGAGGAGCTTAAACCTAACGAGATGCGGGTCATTGCCCTCGGATCAGGTATGCCTATGCCGCGGCGAAAGCAGGCTGCTGCTTCTTTCTTGATCGAGTTGGGCAACGGTGACAAGTTTATCTTTGACATGGGCACCGGTTCCATGGAGCGGCTTTATGCCATTGGCATTCCATTAGATTTCATAAATAAAGTGTTTCTAACCCATCTTCATGCAGATCATATGGGTGACTTACCCGGGTTTTATATTTACGGACCTCAAAACAATCGTTCAGTTCCGCTGAAAGTTTGGGGGCCAGGAGGAGGTGGTACTCGCCCAGAATGGGGCACACAAGCAGCCATGGATCACCTGCAAGGCATGTGGACGTGGATGACGGGGACGCTGGAAGGAATGATAGACACCAGTTCATTCAAGTTGGAGGTCACTGAATTTGATTGGACTAAAGTTAACAACGTTATCTACGAACATAATGGTGCGGTCATTAAAAGCATTCCTGCAATTCATCTAGAACAATCGGTCAGCTTCATCTTGGAATGGAACGGAATGACACTAGCGTTTTCAGGAGATACGCTTCCAAACCAATGGTGGATTGACAACACGAAGGGGATAGATTTTTCGATCCACGAATGCGTCTTTACGCCCGAGTTGGGAGTGGAAAAATGGGGTTTCTCAGCGCAAGAGGCTTTGAATGCAGTGACCACGATCCACGCCAACCCCTCTTACTTTGGTAAGGTGATGGCAATGACGAAACCAAGGCACGCTGTGGCATACCATTTTCAAAACGACTACGATACGCTTCCCGTCGTCATGAATGCAGTAGAAGAATTGTATGACGGGCCTGTGGATTATGCTCAAGACTTTATGGTGTGGAATATCACCAAAGAAGGCGTACGCACACGAATGGCTGTGACAAACCCTGATGCTTATCCAACCCCACCTTTGAAGGAAAAAAAGATAGCAGAGGGCGGGGATCGATACCAGACACCTGACTCAGTACTTGCGGGATGGCCGGAAGAAGTCCAGGTAGTTGCAGAAGAAATTTACAGTAACTTTAACAAGAAGCATGGGACGGACTACAAGTTTCAATTGAAGAAGTGAGTGATCACCGCTTTTTGCTCAAGTTCAGTAGATGGCCCTAAGCACTACGATCATTAGTTTGCTATCGGGGGGAGTATAGACAAGGCGCAGACTACGCCCTCATTAGCACCTCCGGACATTTCTGACAAAACACAACATATTGATCAGACCACCTCAACGGTCGGATTGCACATACCGGCTATCTTTGCGCACCATCGAAAATCTGAAATGGGGCATGGACTATTTGAAACAGTCTTCAAAATCGGGGGCAGACATCATGCCGGTCCCGGTTTGAATTTTATCGGGCTGATTTAGTCCCGCAGTGCGTTATTTGCATAAAAGTGCGGATTGTCATATCGATTGCGCAAATTTTGAAATTGATCGCATAACCGTCGAACCTGGCAAGTTATGTTCCCTACAAAGTTCATGCATTCATCGGCACCGATTAAACTTTTTTTGGATCGGGTAATAAGCAGGCATGGTTATTATGTAGATTCTACATAAGTAATAATATTCCGCGCTAAAGCCGAATTATACATATTCGGAATAACCGGTGGTTTAATTTAAAATAAGGTTTAGGTATTCAATTTAAATGAAATTTTATGATATTATAGCTGTGTTATTCTGGATTGTGCTTCGTCCTCTGAACAGAGGGAATGGTGCGCAAAAATAGAATCTACTCAATATATAATGTTATCTCTTATGAATAACACTCTGATGGAATTAATAATTTTCTGGACCGCTCTAATTGCCTGCCTTTTTTATGCTATTATTGCAGGCATCGTTTCTGTGTCAGATGGACCTGAATCAATTGTGAAAGTATTTCTACCATTTATTCTTGGCGCGATCCTCATTTTGACCTCCTTGGCTCCTGAACGCTGGGTTCCGAAAATGACGATTGATTTTCCCCTTTTAAGAGGTGGAAAAAATAAAATCGGGAAAATCCTATTTGGGGTCATATTGATCTTTGTCAGTCTTTACTGGCTCACTGTGGCATTTGTTCTATATTAAAAACAATATACTGAGATAACAAATCGCTGCAGCTGACGTGCCTAACTGTCACGGGCCTTGCGTGCGCAACCCGCGCGCCAGCATGACGGCACGCAGCTGAGCTCAGACGTTAGACCAAAAGAATATTATGCGATTCGCCACAATTATTATACTCGCATTATCGCTCTCGATCGCCTTCGCGCAGAACGACAAGGTTGAGCCCACAGATGCACCCAAAAAGAGAATACCAACTACGCTTTCCGAAGCCCACGCTGAGTTGGAGCGAATCCTTCCAGCCGAAGAACTTGCGAAGATCGACGCGATGGAATCCGAGGACGGCATGATCGAGTATCATTTCGATCTTGGAATAGGCATTCGGAATAGCTGGGGCCTTTGGGGCGGTTCTCCCCTTTCGAAGCATATGCAGCAGCTCGGATTTACTCATCCGGACGACATGTCAGGGGCAATCCTCGAAACATTTTGGTGCAAGCGCCATGGAAAGCCCTTCCGACTGAAGGAACGCGCAGCCGAGTATGCTACGTATTGGGACGCAGCACAAAAAGCGGAAGAGGTTGAGAAGATGCGCATCGAGTCCGCGAAGCTTAAAATGCGATCAATGATGATGGGGCTCCGCCTGAACACTGAGGGGGTCTCCACCATTAAAATGCCTGACAGAATCGATAGTTCACTCCGGGCGAGATTCCTATCACGATATCGTGACGGTGTTTTCATTGCAGTTCGGAAGCACAAAGGGATGGGCAACGATGAGTTCGTCACCGAGCCGTATTTCTTTTCGCCCGAAGACGGTATGATCCATAAGATTCACATTCCCGAATTGCAGGATTTTAGCTCAGCGGTCGTTGCAGGGCAGACCGCCTGGTTCACCGGAAATTCTGATGGTGCAAGTGTTATATTCGGGATCACCCCACACCGGCGTCTAAAGATTGACTTGCCGAAGGTTGGCAGACCTCCACAATTAGGCCTGCACCATGACGCTATTCTGGTAGTATACTCCAATGGTTTTTACAAGCTCGTCAATGACAGTTGGCAGGCTGTGTATGAGGGAGAAATATCCCTTCCCAGATCAGGACCTCCGCCGCAACTGAATGGAGATTTACTCTATTTGCGGGACGAGGGAAGGGGTGAGAATCAGAAAAGATTGTGGTGGCTCAAGGTGCGAGGGGAGCCTGAACTCAAGTCTTTGGACATGGATATAGGGGTTGTGGGATCACACGGACCGCGATGGGAAAATTCGTTTTCCTACACAGTAACCAATACTGGCGAACTTTGGGCCTGTGTCGGTGAGGGGCGCGCTCGCAAATCACTTGTTCGCAGATCGAAGGACGGGGCTTACTCAATCGCAATCATGAACAATTCAGTGAGATTCACACCTGAACTATTCGGTTCCGAAGAAACCGACCAAGGAATTTCGGTCTCTGCCGTGAGCATGCTCCAAGACAACACAATCCTCCTTGTCGGAAACTCTGGCTTGTATCGCCTCAAAGGAAACGAACTGTTTCAAGAACTGGCTTTTACAAACACCCGGCAGAAGATTCCGGTCAATGCTGGGAAGAACGTCTATAATTGGCGTTGGGATCCCAGCAAGGTATTGGTGCTTGAAGAGGACTCTTATTTCATCAGTGGCGCATTCGGCGGCATTTACACTCTGAAGGTGGACAAGAAGGGAGAATGGGCCTTCGAATCACTGGATGAGAAGCTCGGCGAGTCGGCAACCTGGTGACAGCACAGATCTAACAATTCGCCGGAGCAGACGGGGACAAAATAGCGGCTTTCTCGAAATTCAAATTCTCGTCTTGCATCAAGTGCGCAATTCCGGTCAGCCGTGCCTCATGCTTGACGTTATGTGAATAATTTGATTGACATATATGCATGAATTATACATATTAATGCATATGAGAACGACACTCAACATTGATGACCAGATTTTGGAAAAAGCATCAAAACTCACCGGTGTTAAAGAGAAAACCGCTTTGGTGCGACTTGGTTTAGAGGCTTTGATTGCCCGCGAAAGTGCCAAGCGTCTGGCTAAGCTTGGAGGATCCGAGGACAATTTGCGTCCTATTCCTAGACGAAGATCTGGATAACGCCCATTATGGTGCTTGTAGATACCTCGATTTGGGTTGCTCATCTCCGCAAAGGGAATCGGCAGCTTGAACAGTTGCTGATGGATGCCGAGGTTATATGTCACCCATATATCATTGGTGAACTGGCCTGCGGTACAATCAAAAACCGCCATGAAATCCTCTCGTTACTGAAGTCACTCCCCTCGGCCCCTGTGGTTCAATTTGACGAGCTTATGTTTTTTATCGATGAAAATCAGATGACGGGAATCGGAATTGGTTTCGTCGATGTACATTTGTTAGCGTCTGCTCGGCTAGCTGGAACTTCTTTGTGGACAGCAGATCAAAAGCTAAAGTCAGCGGCGATTAAGCTTTCACTCAACTTTAAATAGCACATAACAAGTCGCTGGAGAAAGACGTGAACCGCTGACGCGCTTCACGCGTCTCAGCTCAAACGTTAGCGCGGACTCCGGCTATATATGCGCACCCTGAAAAGCGCTAAGAACGGGGCGGAATATCGAAAGTGTTCCACGTCAATTTATTAATCCCCAAGCACGAATCGAGGGCGCGGCGTTTTGAATTAGTAGTTTGTCTCGTATCTTGAAAGCTATATTTCGGATTTGGACCTCGATGGCAGCCTCCGATCATCGGGGAGCACCCAGGTTCATACTCGTAAAGTGAGCTCATCCCTTTACTCTCACCTCTGGTCAGATTCCAACTGTTTATAGAAGCGCTCTTCCATGTTTCGAACGTCGATCATCCGGTCCGGGTGGAGAAAATGCGCATAGGGCCATGCATCGATATCGGTATCCGGCGCCAACAGGTGCCTCTCGAGTAGATAGAGCGCTTCAATGGATTTATCAGAGGCCGGATAGCCCTTGTCATCGAGATGGATGACGTGGTCGAATCGAACGCGGCAGATGTTGTTGATATCCACCAGGCGGATTCTGCCGGATCGGGTCAGCAGGATATTCCCGATGCCGGCCAGATCCGGAACCATGCCGCTTTCCCGGATCATGCGTTTAATCGAACGGATGAAGATTTCCGCCTCGGCCTGCAATCGGCACCAGCGCTCCCCTTCTGTCTTGTCGTCTTCCGGTTCACGGACAGTTGAAATGCAGGTCAGTAGCTCCAATATTTGCTTTTCGGCATCCAAACTCCAGGGATCGAGAATTTCTCCCTCCACGAACACCTGGAGGCCGCATAGAAGTATTTCCATTTTTCCGGTAACGGCATAATCTACGAGAAATTCTTCGGACGTGGCGATATTCTCTACGGGCAGGTAGGTTTCGATGACCTTGAGACGCCGGATCTCTTCGAGTGCGTCTTCCCGGGAGCGGAAGCGGGTGCGGAACAACCTCAGCATTTTCAGGGGCCTGGCATGGGGATACCAGGTCACACCGTCTCTTTCCACGCCGTGCTTTTCGACATGGACATCCTCCGGCCGCAGGACTTCCATGATGTGGGACCGAAGCCCCTGCCGCGGGTGGGGTCGGTAGACGTAGGCTGCCGGCGTCCGGATGAAGTTGAGGCCCAGGACATCGGCCGGCTTCAGCCGTTTTTTCGTTCGGATGTCGATTCCGGTCATGTTTCGGATGTCAGCATGATTCCATGCAGGAGAAATCCTGTTACCAGTACTTTCGGCATCGGTATCGCTATCGGAATCGAAACAGGACGCCCATTTTTAAAAACGATACCGATGCCGAACCCGATACCGATTCCGACAACTCATTCAAAATCCAATGTATAGACAATTGGCTGGTCACAACGGATCCCAACCGTTACGATAGCGGGCTACACGCTAAGGTATTTCCGTCGGATCTCCTCGTTCTGTTTCAGTTCTTCTTGCATCCCGTGGTAACGGATGACGCCATTGTCGATGATGTACCCGCGGTCGCTGAGGCGAAGGGCCACGGCCAGGTTCTGTTCCGCCAGCAGAACGGTCAGCCCGCTCTCCTTCAACCGCAGGATCTGCTCTTCGAGTGTGGAAACGATCAGCGGCGCCAGCCCTTCGGTCGGCTCGTCCAGCAGGAGAAACTCGGGGTTGGTCATCAGGGCCCGGGCAATGCTCAGCATCTGCTGTTCACCACCGCTTAAAAAGCCGGCCCGGCGCCGATCGATGGCTTTCAGAGCGGGGAAAAACGTATACACGCGGTCGATGTCCCACCCGTTTTGCCGATAGTTTCGGAAGGATATATCCAGATTTTCCCCCACCGTGAGGTCGGCAAACACCCGCCGATCGTCGGGCACGTATCCCATGCCCATACGGGCCAGCAGATGCGGTTTCAATCCGGCACACGATGCCCCCTTGAATTCGATCTGGCCTGTTTTCGGCGGTGTCAGCCCCATGATGCTCCGCATGGTGGTGCTCTTCCCGGCCCCGTTGCGACCCAGCAGACAGACGATTTCACCGCTGGCGACATCCAGGGAGACGTCAAACAGGATGTGGCTGAGACCATAATACGTGTGAATGTGTTCTACTCTCAGCACGGGACATCCCCTCCCAGATAGGCTTCCTGTACCTGCCGGTTTCGGCGCACGTCTTCCGGCAGTCCCTGGATGATGGTGGCTCCGTGGTTCATGACCGTTATCCGGTTGGCAATGGAGAAGACAAGGCCCATATCGTGTTCACAGAATAGGATCGTCAGACCGAGATCGCCAGACAACCGTGTCATCAGATCGAGTGTGGCGGCGGTTTCGTCGGGCGACATCCCGGCGGTGGGTTCGTCGAGAATCAGCAGTTCGGGCCGACTGCCAAGGGCAATGGCGATTTCCAGGACCTTCCGATCGCCGTGGGAGAGCATTCCACTCGTCATCGTTCTCTTTTCGGAAAGGCCGACGTTGGCCAGGACATCTCCCGTTTCCTTTACCGCCATGCTGCGGGCCGGACGAAAGAGATTCAGCGTATTCCCCCGGCGGGCCAGGACGGCAATCTGAACATTTTCAAACACCGTAAGCCGATCAAAGACATTGACGATTTGAAAGGACCGTCCGATGCCCTTGCGGCTGATGACATGGGCCGGCAAACCGGTGATATTCTCCTCCCGGAACCATATTTCGCCCGAGTCCGGTGTCAGCTGCCCGGTGATCAGATTGAACAGGGTGGTTTTCCCGGCCCCGTTGGGGCCGATGACGGCGACCACTTCTCCCTTCTCGATGTCCAGGCTTGCGTCGGCGACGGCCTGGAACCCGTCAAAACTCTTGTTCAATCCGGTAATGCGCAGCATTTAAGCCTCCTTTCCGGAGCCTGCTGCCGGCTCACGGTGCCGGAGCACCAGCCCGAGCGCCCCTTCCGGGAGGAAGAATATCAGCAGCATCAGAACGATGCCCAGCACCAACGTCCAGTATTCGGTATAGATCCCGACAAAGGTTCTCAGGGTAACGATGATGGCGGCGCCCAGCATGGGGCCCAGGAAGATGAACCAGCCTCCCAGCAGGCACATGATGACGATTTCAAGGGACAGGGTCCAGAACAACAGGTCCGGGAATACCGAACCTTCCACCGTGACAAATAGGGCTCCGGCGACACCGGCAAAAAAACCGGCGAGGCCCTCCCCGACAAGCTGATGTCGCTGGACATGGATACCCAGCGCCCGGCATCGTTCGGGGTTGTCCCGGATCCCCTGAAAGGTCCGCCCAAAGGGCGAGCACAATATCCGATACATCGCAAACAGAGCCGTCAGGCTCACGGCCAACGTGAAATAATAGGCACCGGTGGAGGAACCGATAAGGTCGGGAACGGGTATGCCGTGAATACCGTCGTCGCCGCCCGTGAACGCATACCATCGGAAGACGATTGCCCAGACAAGGGATCCCAGCGAAATCTGCAGCATGCCGAAATACAGTTTAGACAGGCGCACGGTGATCACCCCCATGATGAGTCCCAGCGCTCCGGAACATATGGGCGCCGCCAGGAATCCGATCCACCACGGCCAGCCTGTTTTAGTGACCACCAGCGCCAGGGCGTATGCTCCGGTGCCGTAAAAGACGGCATGATGGAACTGGTACATGCCCCCGAACCCCAGGACCAGATTGAGACTGGTGGCCAGCAGGCCGGTGACCAGCATGAGCGATACCAGGTAAACATAAAACCGGGAGACCCCCAGGGGAAGCAGCAGGAGCACGGCCATGACCGGGATGCCCAGAAATATCAGGTGTCGGTGTTCCTTTTCCATGCCCATGATTACCACGTCGATTTTAACAGACCTTTTGGGCGGAACAATAGCACGACCACCACCGCCGCATAGGGGAACACGATGGCGAACTGGGGCCAGATCAGGATGCCGATGGCATCGGTCAATCCGAAGATGAGAGCGCCCAGCAGCGCCCCCCAGATATTGCCGAGGCCGCCGATAATGACGATTAAGAAGGCCTCGATGATGATGGTGTGATCCATTCCCTGGGTGATATTCTGTGTCGGTGCCACCAGAGCCCCGCCCAAACCGGCAAGGTAGCACCCGATCACGAAAACGGCGGCAAACACCCAGCTCACATTGATGCCCATTGCCCCGACCATCTCACGATCCACAGCGGCGGCACGGGCGATTTTACCGATTTTGGTTTTGTTGGTGAGGAACCACAGGCCGGCCGCCACCAAGGGGCCGACCAGGAGCAGAAAGAGGTTGTACCGGGGAAAGGGGAATCCCTGGATCGAAAACGACCCCTGCAAAAAAAGCGGGGCCGTCAGGCTTCGGTAGTCGGATCCCCATATCAGTTTGACCAGGTCGCCGAATACCAGCATTATCGAAAATGTAAAGAGCAGGAGCATCAAGTGCTCCCGCTCATAGAGATGGCAGAACAGGCCCCGCTCGACGACAAAACTGATCAACGCGACCCCCAGCGGCGCCACGGTCAGTGCGACGATGAACCCCACCGTCCCTCCGCCGGCCAAGGTTGCCACAGAGTACGTCAGAAACGCCCCGATCATGTACAGCGAACCATGGGCCACATTCGGAATTCGGAGCACCCCGAGTACCAGGCTCAGGCCGGATGAGACGATGAACAGTATGGTCGTGCGGCTCAGCCCCACCAGAATTTGCTGGAGCAGAGCCGCCGCGGTGATGTTGGCGGCACCGTCCATCGGCTGTGTTACCGGGCCTTCTTGATTTCCGCGACCGAGGGCATAACTTTTTCTCCGGGAATAACCATGATGTCGCCGGCGATCAGAAAATTGTAGCCCTCAATTTTCTGCGTGACCCCCATAAACATCGGGAGCATGGCCTGGTGGTCGTAGGCCCGCATGGTCACCTGGCCCAGCGGGCTGTCCACCGTCATCCCTTCCAGAGCATCGACGAATTTCTCGGTGTCCACGGAGCCGGCTTTTTGATAGGCGCCGGCGATAAAATCCGCGGCCAGGGAGCCGTATACGGCGCCGACGGCCGGGTACCGGTCATAGGTTTTCTGGAACGTCTTCACGAAGGCCTTATTGGCCGCTGATCTGGGATAATAGAAAAAGTAGTTGGAGGTTCCCAGAACGCCTTCCGGGGCATCGAGACCCAGGGGCTTGAGGGTGGACAGTTCTGTGGCCGTATGCATGTAGAAGGGGACCCGCTGGTTGAATCCCGTTGCCTTCGCTGCCTTCAGAAAGGGCACGCAATCCCTGCCCCCGGTGGCCACGATGACGGCATCGGGTTTGGCTGCCAGGATCGCGGTGATGTAGGGCGTAAAATCCGGCTCCCCGACTTTCCACCAGGATTCGCCCAGCAGTTTGACGTCGGGTCGCATGTTCTTCAGGTTCGCCCACACCCCTTCGGCAATGGCATGCCCGTACTCGTAGTCATCCCCGGCGATCCAGTATTTCTGGAACGGTTTTTTCGACAGCCCGACGGCGGCGGCTTTACCGGCCATGGCGGTGTTTTCCGTGATGGAAAAAACATATCGGTGGCCCTTGGCCCCGGTGATTTTGGCGCTCTTTGAAAACGTGACCACAAAGGGGATTTTCTCTTTTCGGCAGAGATCGGAAACGGCCAGGGCCAGGGCGCTGTTGATGGTGCCCATGAGGATGTCCACCCTTTCCCGCATGATGAGCTCTTTAGCGGCGCTCAGGCCGATGTCGACCTTGAATTTGCTGTCCCGGGTCACGAAGGTGATCTCCCGGCCGAGGACCCCGCCCGCGGCATTGATCTTGTCGATCTCCATCTTGAAGGCGTCCCGCACGTCGTTGGTGTAGGTGCTCGGCGGACCGCTGTAACAGTCCACGATACCGACTTTGATCGGCTTTTTTGCCAGAGCCGGTGTGGCGCTCAGCACGGCGACACACCCCACGAGGCAGAGGATAAGGCATGCGACTCGTTTCATGGTACCTCCTCTCCGATTAAGGTGACTGGAATCTGTCTGAAGAACCTTATTAAAGCTTGTCCAAGATCTTTATCCGGCTGGATAAGAACCCATGGCACCGCCGGAGGTGTATCGGCCTCAGGCGGGCGGCTAAACCCGCCACAAAACAGCGGACACGCCTTTGGCCCCATGAGCGACAAGGTTGCGTTTCATAAAATCGCAGTGCGACTTTATGTATATATGAACCGCCTGAAAACGCAAAACGAATATGCGAACCACCGGGCCGCGAAAGGCAGGCTGTCGAATTCTCAACAGGCGTTTGAACGTCATGATCTTCCTGTGATGACAAAGAGGTAAAGTTCCCTGGGGCCATGGACACCGGGAACCATCACAGCTTCGATATCGCCGGTTTTACTGGGGCCGGAAATCATGGTCACGCAGTGGGGCAGGGTGCTTGGCGGGCCGTCTGTCTTCCAGCGGAGCACGGCATAAAGCTCACCAAGATCCTCTACCAGTTGGTCCAGGGTGATGACCGCCACATGGACCGTGGGCAGCAGGGAGACCCCGCGATCGCATCCTGGCCGGGCCTTTAGGACCAGGGTCGCGGTATCTGCAACGCAGTAGTCGGCCGCCGTTATCCCGATCGAGCTTCGCGCAACCCCGTCACGGAGGCCTCGGCGAGACGCGTCGGCGGCCTCCCTGTCGAGAGGCTCCGACAGCGGTTCGGTAACGGTGAGCGGGACCCCGGCGGTCTTCAGTGCCGCTTCAAGGTTCAAGCGGTCCACCAGGGGATGCCGCCAGGCCGTCACCCGTTTGCGCCTGTCGAACTCCGGCTCTATGCGGTCCACCAAATCGACGATGGCGGCACCGGCATCGGATAGACTCGAGACGGCGGCAAGCCGGATCTGGAGGGGGCGGGCCGCCGCCTCGAGTCGCTTCAGCAGACGCAGGCGTTCTTCCGCCGAGCGGTTTTCGAAGGACGACAGCCGGTTTCGGCTGTGCGCCGGGGGGTGATCCGGAAAGAGGCCCCCGGGCGGCCGGCGCCGGAGGTCCGCTGAATGACCGAGGGCCGTGCGGATTCGGGATATAAACGCCTGTTGGTTCTTCATGAGTTTCCTGAGAAAAATTGGTTCCTATCCAAAACCATCCTCTTACTAAAACGATCCGTTTCGTGGCGTTAAACATTCCTTTTTTTGTTCATTTTCTTTGCTTGCCCAAAGAAATACCATGTTGGCCATCCCAACCGTGGTATGGTTGAAGCACCAACTTTAACCTTCCGCAGACAAGGAGGCCAACATGGCAAGAATCAGTTTATCACGCAT
>Ga0209743_1000016_pt1 | contig 132581 bp, 106 predicted proteins | sample OlaalgELextract2_FD_187378 | JGI IMG/M metagenome (GOLD analysis project Ga0209743, IMG submission 187378) | Olavius algarvensis symbiont microbial communities from Tuscany, Italy - Type G ELBA extract 2 (SPAdes) (version 2) | ecosystem: Host-associated > Annelida > Digestive system >...
ATATACTGGTCTATGTTCGGTATGCCAAAGATCGTAGGAGCCGAGCGGCGGCAGGATTGCGGATCAGCAACACCTCTGCCTCTGTCAGTTGGTACCGACGCAATCTAATGCGACTCAGATCGCAATTGAATCATGCTCCCATGTTGGTTGAAAGAGCATGCGTCATGGAGCTAAAGACGGCTCGATAAAACCGGTTCGGGCAACAGCCCGTTTAACACGTAAACACGCATTGTTTATCTTTAAAAGGATTACTTAGAAGCGATGACGAAAAAACAAAACAGATATATTGCCATCGGCGCGGTTTTCGCCCTAACCCTGTTGCTGACGCTATCGCTATCGGCGACAGCAACAGGGTTAGGGCGAAGACATGTACTACGAGCTGGGGGCCGGCGACTCCTGGAGCCGGCCGGCCTCAGATGGGCTGACCGTCGGATACGACCTTGGCATCGGCTGGAACGCCAGTGCGGGCTGTGACGGCTTTGATTTCGGGTTTTCTCTTCAAAACCAGATTAACGGTATCACCGGTGACCTCCAGAAGACCATGAGCAGCCTGATTTACAGCGCTACGGGCGCCATTGCGTCCCTGCCCGGCCACCTCCTGCAGCGCTTAAATCCAGGGCTGTACGATACGATTACCAACGGGGTGTTCCAGGCCACCGAAGAATTCAACCTGGCCGAGGTGAGCTGCGAACAGATGACTGAAAAAATGGGCGATTTCATCACCAGTCATAAGTGGACAGATGTGGCCACCGGCCAGTTTTGGGACGAACAAAAGGAGGTGCCGGACAACGATATCCTGACCGTTAAAGAAGACGTCCGCGAGGACGGCGGTGACGCCGGCGTCACCTGGGTGGGCGGCTCCAAAGCCGGCGGCGATGGGCAGGACCCCATTCTTATTGTCGAGGACACCGGCGCGGCGGGGTACAACTCGCTACAGAACCGGTCTTTAACCTCGACATCCGCTGTCGCCAGCTGCACCGATCCGATCTGTGAGTACTGGACCGACCCTGCGGCGATGACCGCATGGTTGGTCGAAGTGCTCGGCGAAAAGGCGATAAGGACCTGCGACGGGTGCGACGAGGTGGACGCCAGCCCGGGAAAGGGGCTGACCGTCGCCGTCGAGGAGGAGCGCCAAGAGATCGCCCAAAACATCTCCGGTATGGTGGACGGCACCAGAACCATAAATCCGACCAATCTGGCCGCCGCCTCCGGCGGGCCCAACATGCGTGTTGTTCGAGGGTTGATTATCGCCCTGCGGGAAGAGCCGCCGTCGGTGGCCGGCGCGATGATCTCAAAACTGTCGAGCGAGATGGCCCTTGCCAGAACGGTGGAGATGGCGATGCTTGCGCGCCGAGTGTTGTTGGCGGGCAAACGCGAGTCAAATATCGCCAATCTGGAGGTCGCCCAGGAGGACATCGATGGGTATGTCTCCGAGCTCGAGCGAGAGATTGATAATATTTTGTACGAGCTAGAGGTCCGAAAAAAGGTGTCCGGCAACGCCGCCAGCGCGCTGCTTCGCCGGCACCAGGGTCGTTACAGCGCCGTGCATATCCGGGAAGAGCCCCCGGACACGAGCTTTGCGGGCGGGGCGCGGCTGGGCCCATAATGAAGCGGCTTGCGCTTCATATTGGGCTGTGGTTAGTGGCCGCTGTGGCGACCCTGGTGGGTGCTATGGGCGCTGGCATGGTGGCAATGGGACCGGCTGGGCCTGAGCGCTTTTCCCGACAGGGTGGATCACCACGCACAACTCCGGCTGCAGTGGGCCGCCCGGCGCTGGAGTGCAACACCTCGCCTGCGACCGTTTCCGGAGACAACACAAAAACAAATTTTGATCGTCCGTTGACCGCCATTGGCGGTGCGGTCGGCAGAATTCCCTTGTGGTGGGCTGTGGTCCATGTGATTAGCAAGGCGGTCACCGCCGCGTCGATTGCTGCGATCCCGTGCGCCCCCGACCTTGCGTCGGTGGAGTTTCGCCTGGCCGACGATTCCATCGAACCGCCCGAACTGCGGCTGGAGTTGGAGCGGTTTACAGACGAGTGCTGGCGCCCGTCCAAGGGGCGATTCATCCGAAACAGCCCGTCCACGCTGACCGCCGCTCAAAGCGAGTCAACGAACTGGCTTGGATCCGACTTTTTTTTGACGACCCCAGGATATTATAACGCGTTCCAGTCCAGCAAGCCGATGTCCGATTTTCCCTTTCAAGCCACCCGCGACAGCGGGCTGGAACACATGCAAGCGCAGGGCGGGTTTCCCCTGTGCACCACTTGGTGGTCCCATGGCTCAAATGGCTTAAGGGCCAAGGTGCTCGACGCGGCGGACGCCGATTTAAAGAACGATATGATCTACAGTAGAAACAACTTGGTTGCCGCCGACGCCGGCCGTGGTTCGACACTGAGCCGCGCCGAGCGAGAAGATATTTTCTTAAGAAAATATCTATCCCTTCAGCGCGTGAAGAAAAAACTATCGGTGGATATGCCCATGTCGGTTGGCTACCACGACTACGCGGCTGACAAAATGCAGGCCGCCGCCGAGCCGTCCACCATTGGTGGGCAGTTTGGGCAGTTTTTCGGGGGCATGGTGGGCATAGCTAAGGACGCCGGGCAAATGGCTGCCGCCGGCGTGGGCGCCGGGCTAAAAGCACCGGCTGCCATTGGCGAAGGGTACATGATCCGCCAGGGCATCGCCATGGTCCAACCGCTGATTTTGATGATGGTGGTGATCCTGCTCCCGTTTCTTCTAGTGATTGGCATGTTCCGCCTTCAGACGGTGATGACGCTCACCATCATTGTTTTTGAGCTGCACTTTTTATCATTTATCTGGGCGGTGGCGTATTACCTGGACAACAACCTCTTTTCACTCATGGAATCCGCCTCTGGCCAGGGCGCGTTTCTGCCGTACGCCAACCCTGTGCAGTCGGGTATTCTAAAGTACTTGTCCCGGTTTTTCTATATCGTCTTTCCGACATTGTACATGGCCGCGGTCGGCTGGGTGGGTGTCTCTTCTGGCGGTGTGACAGACGTGATTAAGGGCTCGGCGGCGGACATGGGCGATACCGGCAAACAGGGCGGCGCAGCCGCCGGCAAGATCGCCACCGGTGGTAAACTGTGAAGCTGCCTTCGGCCCATAGCGTCGCGTTTTTAATGGTTTTAATGGTTGCCGCTGTGGTTTTTTACGGAATCGCGAGACTGTTTTTTTTCACAGGTTGCAGCTGGTTGTGTCGTTTCCGCTAATATTTTCGCTGATACAACCCTTGTTGAGTGCGGCAACCTGTGAGGCGATCGTGCAACGCCGCCGGGAGCAGCGCCGGGAGCAGGCTGGTGGCCCCGGCCGGCAATTTTTGGGTTGTTGATGCTGTATTTAGTCATTCACGTGTCGGCATCCCTGTTGATGCTCGACGCCATACACGCCCCGCTGCTTTTGGTTTGGTGGTCGGCCGCGCCACTGCTGGCCGCCGTACTGACCGCCGAGATCTATTTTTCTCTATTGAAAAATGAGGGGAGTGCGCTTGCGCAAGCGCCGCTCCCACCCCAAAAATATAAAAAAAGAAACCATATGGCAGAATGATAAACACAATAAACGCTTGACGACAGGAGCAAGAGGATATCATAATCTGATATCATAACCTGAGGCCGTGGGTGTTATAAGTTGTGCGCCCTAAACCCAAATCTGGAGAGAGAGGAAATAACGTAATGAAGAAATTTTCGAATGCTATGGTAATGGTTTTGGTCCTGGCGGCGTGCGCCTTGGTCGGCTGTAAAACGACCGATACACGCCTTGGCGCAGGCGGTACGAAGGTGTCCGGCTCGGCTGGCGCGGCCGGTGCCACCGATGCCGCCCCAGAGCTTCCCCGGTGCTCTGAGGCCCTGGGCACCGCAGCCCTGGTGGAGCAGGATATTCCCGGGCTGGCCCAGTTCGGGCTTTCTTCGCCCGTACCGCTGGTCCGCTTGATGATGGCACAATCGGGATGTTTTCAACTGGTCGATCGCGGGCAAGCGATGCAGCGCATCCGCGATGAACGAGTCTTGTCGGAATCCGGCGAACTGCGCGAGGACGCCAACATGGCCGGCGGGCAATTGGCCGCCGCGGACTACCTGATCACGCCGGACGTGATTTTCCAGGATGCCGACGCCGGCGGGGTTGGCGGCGGTGCCGGCGCTCTGATACCCGGCATGCTCGGCGGGGTTCTCGGTGGCTTGAAAACGACCAAAATACAGGCCGAAACCATGCTGACGCTGACCAACGCCAGAACGGGTGTTCAAGAGGCGTTGGCTGTGGGCTCTGCTCAAAAGAGCGACATTACGTGGGGCGCCGTGGGTGTTGCCGGTGTCGCTGGTGCCGCCGGTGGCGGGTACGGTTCCACGGATGTCGGCAAGGTCGTCGCCGCCGCATTTCTTGACTCATACAACAAGCTGGTCTTGCAGGTCCGGGCCATGCGAGACCGGTAAGGAGGTTGTCGTGGCCGACCAGCCGCTTGAAGCGCTGCTTAGGCCCCCGGTTGAGGGGTCGGCCATTGTGGCCAACATAGCAGGTGCCATTATTGCCGGCGCAGCGCCCCAGGTGTTGCTTATGCCCGGTGGTGTGGGCATCGCCATCTCAGCGGTGTTCCTGACCCGGGCGGCATTTTTGTTCCATCGCGCCCGAGGCCTGATCCGGTATCAGCGGCGGCTGTTCGTGCTGCCGTTCTACCGGATCAACCGCCGCTGGCTCCACCGGCGGGCCAACGCTAAAGAGCTATACCTGGGCGAAGGCTTCGAGTGGAAGCCGCGCCACAGCCAGCGCCGGGCGGACATCGATAAGCCGATGTACGCCCATCACGCTGATCCCGGTCCCGGCTGGAAGCGGGCCCGGGCGGTGATTGGCGCCGTTGCTGGAAAAGGCGGCCCGATCGGGCGTCTTTTGATGGCGTTTTTCAACAGCCAGAATATGTTCAATCCGTGGCCACCGCGGCCGTACGTGGAAGGCGACCCCAAGCTCCACGGGGTCGGCCTGTACGAGCCAGAAGAGCACGTCAGCATAAAGCAAGGCGAGCGCGTGGCCCACACGTTCGTTGTGGGCACTACCCGCGTCGGCAAAACGCGTCTGCTCGAGGTGATCGTGGCCCAGGATATTCGTAACGGCTCGGCGGTCATCGTGTTCGATCCGAAGGGCGATGCCGATCTTCTCGCGAGCCTTCAGTGGGAAGCCAAAAAGTCCGGTCGAAGTGATGATTTCAAGGTGTTCCACCTTGGATTTCCGGACTTTTCGGTGTGTTATAACCCTGTGGGCGCGTACTCGCGCGTGACCGAAGTGGCTACGCGGATCGCCGGGCAACTGCCCGGACAAGGCAGCTCGGCCGCCTTCCGGGAGTTCTGCTGGCGGTTTATCAACGTGGTGGCAAAGGCGCTGGATGCACTGGGCGTCCGCATGAGCTACGAAGCGGTCTTAGAGGGCGGCGCCGATATCGACGCGCTGACAAAACGGTACCTGGAACATGTCTTTAAAAAGCACGGCCTTGACCCTGCCAAGGTGATCTCGGAGATGAAAGCCGAGATCGAAGCGTCCGGCGTTAAGCCGGACATGCGCGGCCGGGACGAAGCCGTGTTTCTGTACTGCGAGTATTTCAAGAAAACTGACGCGCTGGTCGATAAGACCGCCGCGTCATTAATTAAAACGTCCGAGCATGACAAGAGCCACTTTGACAAACTCGTGGCGTCTTTGTTTCCGTTGCTCGAGAAGCTGACTACGGGCAAGGCGGCCCTGCTCTTGAGTCCGAGCGCGGATCGGGACATTCGGAGCGAGCACGCGGTCGAGGACATGAGCTGGTATGACGTCATCAAGTCCAACAGTATTGTCTATGTTGGCCTGGATGCGCTTTCCGACGCCGACGTGGCACGGGCGGTCGGAAACTCGATGTTCGCTGATCTGACCGCTGTTGCGGGCACCATCTATAAGGAGCCTGATGAAAGTGCGTCCGCGGGTCAGAAATCCCGCAAAATCTGCGTCCATGCCGACGAGTTCAACGAGCTTGTCGGCAAAGAATTCGTGCCGCTTGCCAATAAAGCGGCCGGGGCGGGGTTCCAGCTGACCGCTTACACTCAGACCCTGTCGGACATCGTCGCAAGGTTCGACTCGCAGGCCGTGGCCGGCCAAGTGATAGGTAACCTTGGCACCCTCATTATGATGCGCGTTAAAGAGCGTGCTACCGCCGAGCTGTTGACCAGCCGGCTGAAAGACTGCGAAATCACACACCTGATGATGGAGTCGGGCACGACCGACAGCTCCAACCCTGAGTCGGACGTGCATTTTACGTCTTCGGCCCGCCAGCGGATCACTACACAGCGGGTGCCAATCCTGCACCCAGGAGACCTGGACGCCCTGCCCAAAGGCCAGGCGTTCGTGCTGTCGGCGGGGACGCTGTACAAGGTTCGGCTGCCCATGTTCGAAAAAGAGCCGGACATGGCCGGCAATATCGAACAGATGACAGAAGAAATGCGAAAGCAATACGATGTCGGCAACAGCGCAGGCGCCTTGCAGGCCTCCGCGCTGTCCTAAATAAGGCGAAACCGGGTTCACGCCGGTGGATTGGGTGTGAATTGTGTGGATTAAAAGAAAAAAACGCATCATAAACGCCGAAGCGGAGTTGGCGCCGAATGTGCTCGGCGGTTTAAGGGCGGTCGAGGACATTAATACCGCCACCGCCGGACAGATAGCGGCCGCGGTCACCATTATGATCGGCTTTGAAAAAGCCGCCATGAAAAAGATGGTGACCGGCCATACCGCCAGCGAGTACGGCGCGCGCGTGGACGCCATGTATGGCCGGCTGTCGGCGCTGTTGGCCTCTAATAAAATGGACACGGCCGCCCTTTCTGTCGAGCAGGTCGCGCTGGGCGTAATTATGGAGGGGCGCATTGCCGCCTTTGTGCGCCGGCGGTACCTGCTGCCGGACAACAGCGTTCGAAACTGGGTCGAAACCGATTACCGGCGCTACGAGCAAGTCTATACCTATGCGGTGATTACCGCTGCCATGGTCGAGCGCCTGATGGACTTTTACCCGCTAGCGGAAGGGCGTCGCGCCACCCGCGTTGCGGTGGAGCTCAGCCGCATGCTCGTCCCGCAAACCGGTTTGGATTGGATGCGGCATCGCCGTTTCGAAGGTTGCGTGTGGGATGATTGGAAAGAATATTTCGAGCCGGGCGTGCACTCGTTAATGCGCGACATCGTGCATCATTCAAAGTACAAGATGCACGAGCAGGACGGCTGGTCGGCGTCCCTGTCTCAGTTCTTCCCTGAAGCGCTCAAAGAGGGCGTACGGAAACGGATGGTCTCAGCCGAACCCGGAAACCAGGACGACAAAGAATTCACCCCTCGTTCGTCCGGTTCTCTGGAGAGCCGGGACATGCTTGGCCCGGCGCCGGTCATCGATCGTGCCGTGCCAGCAGCTGATGACCCTCATTTAAAAACAGCCCTGGAGGCGTTTCGACAATGCTTTGGAAAGGACACGGTGGACGCCGGTGTGCTGGCAGTCGCGCGGGCGACTGCCGCCGGCCAGGCCGTGTTGGCCTGGCCGGCGGCGTATGATTTTATCATCGAGCATGCTGACTTGCCGGTGTCCCGCCGGCAACTCAAGCGACGGTTTACCGAGGCCGGGATGCTGCAATTCGATGGCAACCTGACGGCAGCCGTGCCCCTCGATGGCGCCGAGCCATTCAAGGGGCACGTTCTTGAAAACGGCCATCTCATCTTCGGCCCCGACAAGCCCCAGCCAACGGTGGCCGTTGAGGCCGAAGAGCCCCGCACAACCCAAGAGGCAATGGCAGCAGAATGAACCATGGATTTTAAAAAAACAAGACTCTTTGTTCCCTTGGTCCTGCTGTCTACGCTGTCTACGGCAGCGCCAGGCTTGTCTGCGGCCGCAGACAGCAGGCACCTGGCGGGGCCCGCCAGGGTTGTTGATGGGGATACCCTGCAGATGTCAGAAAACACAATCCGGTTGATGGGGGTCGACGCTCCGGAAAAAAACCAGCGGTGCAGGACCCGCCGACATCGTGGGGTGTCGTCCCCATATCCCTGCGGTCTCCTGGCTACGAAATGGCTGGCTTCAAAAACAAAGAATAAAACAGTGGTCTGCAAAACCAGTACAAAAGACCGCTGGGGTCGGCTTGTCGGGGTTTGCACTATTTCTGGAGAAAATAAAAGTCTTAATTCACAGCTTGTGAGCAGTGGTTGGGCTGTGGCGTACAGAAAATACTCTAAAAAATATATCGGCGAGGAACAGGCTGCAAAACAAGTAAGACGTGGCATCTGGGCCGGGCCCTTTGAGAGGCCAGAACAGTGGCGACGTAATTACTGGCACTACAAGAGGGGGAAAGATAGGGACGGGCGACCCCACCAAGAGGGTCGCCCGTCTATCCATCCATTGGTCACGTTAGTGTTAGTCAACCGGTCAGTTGACCAAGTTCAAGGATCAAAGAACGGGCAAAGACCGGGCAGCAGGATACGCACGACCATAACCATAACAACGAACCGAACGGACAGAGATTGAATCATGCTTAACACAACACCCTTAGCTCCACAACACTTTTTTTATCCAATTACCGATCCCGCCGAAACAACAAAAGATGTTGTTTCGCGCTACGGTTACGACCGGAAGGCGCGCCAAGCGATGGCGGCCTCCCTCCGCGCCAAATGTCCCGCCCGGGTCAGTGCCCTGCCAGACAGCGCAGTCTTCTTTTATAGTGTATATCAAGACGCCGCGCGGATCAGCGGCAAGTGGGCGGTCGAGCTGGCGACCAAAACCGTTGCCCGTATAAGTGGGTTGTCATCGTCTGGTGTTAAAAAAGGGCGCAGAGAGCTCGAGAGCGCCGGGTGTATCCTGGTGTTTCGCCGAAAACGCCAGGACCACCGGTATTGGAATAGGCCCAGTCTGGTTATGAGTATATGCAAAAAACCCCTTTACTTCGTAAATAAAAGAAACTTCTTTGTAGGAAAAACCGCTGTCGCATTTACAACGAAAAACCTCACTCATGCAAGACCCGTGCCAACCTCCGTAGCAAAACAATAAAAACAATAAAAAACCCGGCTACGGCCGGCACTATAAAGCAGCTTTGGGAAACAATAGAAAAAAGCCACTTGGAAACTCACTTGGAAACTCAGTTTCCTCGATTTCCGAAGCTGTGGCGGTATGCTGCCTTACGTCTCTTGGGCGGCCGCCCCCCCACTGAGGCCCTTTCGGCTCCGCGCTCAGCGGTGATGGCACTGTGTAAGCAGCACCTCTCAATCAAGCTTGGCGACCTGTCCGGAGAGCTGTTTTTAGAAAGGCTCGAGCGAAGGCCACAGAAAACACTGCAAGCCGCAGTTTTGGTGCTGCTGAAGCTGAAAGTGGCGTCCGGCGCGCCTGTCCGAGGGGGTCCGTATCCAACGGCAGATACCCGAAAGCAAGCTTCTGCTTTCGGGGGGATCCGGGTTGCAGGCCATTGCCGCCGCAAGCGAAATGGCAACCGCAGCGCAATACATGGGTGTGCCGGGGTCGCATATCGTATTGGAATCGGGTTCCAGGGATACCCGGGAGCAGGCCCTGTTGATCAAAAAGATCGTTGGACAGGATCCATTTATTCTGGTAACTTCGGCCCTCCACATGGGGCGCTGGGGATGTTTCGAAAAATAGGGCTCGATCCGATTCCGGCCCCGACGGATTTTGTCGTTCGGAAAGGAATTCCCTGGCATCTTTATCTGGCCCCCAGCGTCGGGGGTATTGGTCGTGCAGAGATGGCCGTCCACGAGTACGCAGGCATTCTCTGGGCGAAATTGCGAAGGCAGATGTAGGGGGCGGGCTCCAATCCATCCATATTCGGCAAATTTGCCGGAACAATCCATTCTGCGTGACGGAAGACTGCTTGGCAATGCTCAGATTCGACAGAAACTTTTTTATTGTGACGGTCACGGATGTCCTGCTGCTGCTGGCCTCGTTTTATCTGGCGCATCTGGTGCGGTTCGATTTCGACATGCCGGTCTATTTTCGTGCCATGATGCTGCAAATCATGCCCCTTGCCATCATCATCAAGCTCTTTGTGTTTTATTTCTTCGATCTGTATCGCGGTATGTGGCGCTATACGAGCATTTTTGATCTTTTAAATATCATTAAAGCGGTGAGCGTCAGTTCGCTGCTGCTGACGTTTGCGATCCTGTTCAGCTCCTCGCGATTCATCGGCTTTTCGCGTTCGGTGATTCTCATCGACTGGTGCTTCAGCCTGCTGTTGCTGACCGGTTCCCGGCTGTTGATCCGGGTCTATTATGAGCGCTACAGCGACGAGAGGAGCTCGATCGCCGACATTCTGACCACCCTTGCCGATCTGGTTAGAAAACCGTCGTCCAGCGGGAAACGGATTCTCATCATCGGAGCAGGAGTTTGCGGAGAGAAGCTTTATCGGGAAATACGCGCCAACACGGGCCTTCGGTATGAAGCGGTCGGCTTTCTGGATGACGATCCGGCAAAAATGGGAAAGAAGATCCACGGGGTTGCCGTGATGAACACCGTCTCGGAACTCACCGACGTCGCGAAAATGGTACGTGCGGACGAGGCGATCATTGCCATCCCTTCCGCTTCAGCCGCGCAAATGAAACGCATCATCGATTGCTGCAAAAATAGCGATCTGAAATTCCGCACGGTGCCGAGCTTGGCGGAAATGATCGATGGCAAGGTGTCGATATCCGCCGTACGGGAAGTCGCCTACCGGGATCTGCTCGGGAGAGAGCCCGTCAACCTGGACAAAGAGATCATCGGTGCGTACCTCGAAGGTCAATCCGTTTTTGTGAGCGGCGCCGGAGGCTCCATCGGTTCGGAACTCTGCCGGCAAATTGCACGGTTCGGTCCGAAGCGGATGACGCTCTATGAGCGGGCGGAGAGCCCCCTGTACGATATCGAGCTAGATTTGCGAGAGCATTTTCCGGCAATCGAGGTATTCCCGATACTTGCCGATATCCGTGACCAGCAACAGGTTGAAAGAGCCTTTCAACGGGTGGACCCGAATGTTGTGTTTCATGCCGCAGCCTATAAGCATGTCCCCATGCTGGAGATGAATCCATGGAAGGCCATCGAAAACAACATTCAGGGAACGGCTACCATGGTGGAGGTGACCAAACGCTTCCCGGTGGATCGATTCGTTTTGGTATCCACGGACAAGGCTGTTCGACCGAGCAACGTCATGGGTGCCTCCAAGCGTATCGCTGAAATGATTGTCCAAAATCAGAATCTCTGCAGCGTTTCGAATACAAGATTTATCACCGTCCGCTTCGGCAACGTTGTCGGGAGTGTCGGCAGCGTGATTCCGCGCTTTAAGAAACAGATCGCCCAGGGCGGCCCGGTCACGGTTACCGACCCGGAGGTGACCCGCTATTTAATGACGATCCCGGAGGCATGCCAGTTGATCCTTCAGGCCGGGGCCATGGGAAACGGGGGGGAAATCTTTATACTCGAAATGGGAATACCGATAAAGATCGATCAAATGGCCCGGGATTTGATCCGCCTCTCCGGATTCGAACCCGATGTGGATATCCGTATCGAATACATCGGATTGAGGCCCGGGGAAAAGTTGTACGAAGAACTCATCATCGACGGCGAGGATGTCCTTCCGACCAGTCACGAAAAAATCATGGTCCTGAGGGGCTCCGAGTGCGACCTTGCCACGTTGAACGGAGGGATTGGAAAACTGGTGGAACTTTCAGAAAAACAGGAAATCCTCGGCCTGAAAGAAAAGCTTAAAGAGATTCTGCCCGAATACACGCCCTCTCTCACCTAACCCGGACATTGCACCAAATGGAGGCTTTTATGGCCAAGCGCACACCTTAATTTATTCAAACAGATGTGTGATCCCGCTCAGCGGGAGGCACTTCGAGGTGAAGCTGTAGTAAATCTACCGCGAACCTCGAATAACGCCGGCCATGAAAGTCTCCGTTTGGCCCGAAGGGTGAAATCTTTTCAGTCAGTTTTAAGTATATTGGAAATTGCACATGGCATTCTTGCTCACATGCTCGTGTTTACGGTAAAATATTGAATTTGCTTCTTTTTAGCCAGGTGCTGAAAAGATTTCATGCAATTTTCGGGCTAAATCTCACCTGCAGTGCTCACCCTCCTGTCAATTCCATTCACCATCGCTCAAAATCTGCACCCAGAAGTCACGGTCATCGTGTGGCCGCCACCTGGTAGATGTCGTTCAGAATCTGCGCCGAGATCCGCGACATGGCACGGCTCATGGCCTCGGATAGGGCACCGGGGGTGTTCGCGCGGCAGGGTTCACGTTCCGAATACGTTCGCTGAAACAGTGCGGTGCGCCCCTCTCCGGGACGGTATTCGGATGTCAACGTTGCATTGAGCGTCACTACGGCGATCCAGCCCTTTGGTGTGGCTTCCTCGAGAAACTCCTCGATCCCGCCCTCCAACGTGAGGGCGGTGCCAGCAGGCTGTTCGGTGACAGAACCGCCTTGAAAGCGCCGGCGGCACGGAAGTCCCGAATGAGCAGGAACGTGATCATCTCGCTGGGGGGTGTCTGCCACTTGTGGTAACGGTAGGATTCCCTCCGGAAAGCCCCTTCCCGGTATACGATGTTGTCCGAGCGGTAGATGGGTATGGATTCGAATGCCTCCACCCGCAGGATGCCGGGCAGGGGAGATACATCTTTGGGCTGTGGTGGCGGATACTCCAGTGTGTAGGTTTGAGATTCGGGCGCCTGCTGCCGTGGCCCCAAATTGACGCCACAACCGATCACACACGAGATGCAAAGGGCCAAAAGACATGCCAATACGTGATGTCTGTCCAGGGCGTTTCGTCGATGGGATATCGTGTTCATGGCAACCGTTCTGGTTTGGGTTAATCCTCAGGGGCGATATTTCGCGGTGGCGGGGGCTCGGCGAATATCAGCAGTGACGGCTGATCGGCCAGGATATTGAGCAATCGATCGAGATTTCCCAGGGTGGATCGAAGGTCCCGCAGGGTCATCACCAGCTGGCGTTCCAGGTTTCCCACCCTCGGGCGGCTGTCCCGGACCAGTTCCGTGCTGGCCGCGAACATGGTTTCGGCGTCATGAAGTGCGGACCGAAGATCGCCAATGGCCAGGCTGAGCTCATCCTTGACCTCACCGATATTCCGGTCCAGATTTCCCACCGCGGCATCCACCTGATCCAGGGTGGCGTCGGCGTGACGGCCGGCGTCCCGAAACGCGGCTCCGGCGGATTCGACGTTTTCCATGATGCGCTCGATTCTGGGGTTTGTGAGCAGCCGGCGGACATCGGCCAGGGTCTCCTGCAGATCCGACGACAGGCGCCCGATCTGTGCCGCGTCGATGGCGGCCGAGGCCTGGTCGATGGTCTGCTTGAGCCGGCTCGTAATTCCGGTGATGTCGGCGCCCCGGAGCTGTTCCACGACATCGGTGATACCGTCCATAATTTGCTTCATGCCGGACGGCCGTGTCGGGATGATGGGATACTCCGAGGGAAACGTGATTTTCGGCGACCGATCCGGCTCACCGTCGGCCCGCGTATCGAGTTCGATAAACATCAATCCGGTGAGCCCGACGACCTTCAGCTGGGCCACCCAGTTCACGTCCGGCTTGATATCCTGTTCGATATTGAGCACCGCCTGAATCAATGCCCCGTCCGGGGCGACCGACAGGCTTTCCAGCCGTCCCACCGGGACGCCCCGATATTTGACCGGGGAGTCCCGGTCGAGGCCCTGGACCGATTCGTCGAAATAGGCCACAAAGTACCGGCCCCGTTCCAGGTAATGGGACATGCCCAGCCAGATGACAGCGACCGTCAGGATCGCCAGTCCGACGAGGACAAACATACCGACGCTGAATTGGGTGCGAATGGATGCCACGAGTTTCTATCCTGCCCCGACATTGCGGGGATTCGTTTCAGCCGTTGGCCACAGCGAAACACCATTCTCCGTTTGGCGCAACGCCCGCGATGATATGATGTTGCGGGTTCTCACGATCGGCTCTCCGATTCCGCCGTCGGTTCCCGGGCCTGGCGCAGAAAAAAATTACGGACGATCGGATTCGACGACAGCCGTTTCAGTTCGTGGGGATCTCCTTCGGCGATGATCCCCTTTCGGGATTTGTCGAGCATGATGGAACGATCGGCCACATGCATTATCGTGCCCAGATCATGGGTCACAATCACCATGGTGGTTCCCAGACTCTGATTGATGCGGCGGATCAATCCGTCGATTTCGGCCGATATGATCGGGTCGAGGCCGGACGTCGGCTCATCGAGAAACAGGATGCTCGGGTTCAGCGCCAGTGATCTGGCCAATCCGGCCCGTTTTTTCATCCCGCCGCTGATTTCCGACGGAAGATGATTTTCATATCCGTCCAGCCCCACGGCGCAGAGCTTCATCTTTACAAGGGCCCCAATGGGGCCCTTGTCCAGTTTTGCATATTCGCTGATCGGCAGCGCCACATTCTCTCCGATGGTCATGGACCCGAAAAGAGCGCTTCCCTGGAACAGCACACCGATCTTTCTGAGGGTGCGATGGTACTCCTGACTGCGGCACGTGGTGATATCGACCCCGTCGATCACGACGCTTCCCGCCGATACCCGGTCAAGTCCCACCATGTGGCGCAGCAGTGTGCTTTTTCCGCAGCCGCTGGAACCGAGAATGGCAAGGATTTCTCCCCCGTACACATCCAGTGACACCCCCTCGAGAATGACGTCCTCTCCATAGCGGGCCGTAAGATTGCGGACGGAAATAATCGGTTCTTCGGCCATGCCTAACCGTAGTTCCGGATGAATGCAAACATCGCGTCGAGGAAAATAATCAGAAATATACCGCTGACCACGGCGGACGTGGCGGCATTCCCGACGGATGCGGCACCGCCCCGGACCTGGAATCCCCTCAGGCAGCCGATCCACGAAATGACCGCAGCAAATACGATACTTTTGGAAAATCCCCACAGGAAATCCGACAGTGTGAGGGAATCGACGGTTTGATTCAGATAGGCGGCAGCGGTCAGGTCCAGCATCAGAACACCCACCAAAAGGCCGCCGGCGATGGCGAAAATGCTGGAAAAAAGCGTCAGCAGCGGCACCACCACAATCGATGCCAGTATGCGAGGAACTGCTAAAAACAGGGCGGGTCGGAACCCCATGATGTAGAGCGCGTCGATCTCTTCGGATATCCGCATGGTGCCGATTTCCGCAGCAAAGGCGGATCCTGAACGGCCGGCCACGATGATGGCCGTCATGATGGGACCCAGTTCGGATACCATGGCAATGGCCACCAGGGATGCGACGTAGATATTGGCCCCGAACTGACGCAACTGGAGCGCGGCCATAAACGCCATGACCAACCCCAGGAGAAAGCTGGTCAGGGCGACAATGGGTACGGCATCGACCCCGGTTTTCTCCATCAACGACACGGTGTCGTTCCAGCGGAGGGCTCGTGGATGGACGACGGCATAACCGAATGACAGGATCACCGACCCGAGAAACGACACCAGGTAACGTGCATTGAACACCAGTTGAAGCGTGGCCTCGCCCAATCGGGACACGGCATCGGATGTTGGCTTTTCGAACGTCGGGCGGCAGACGTCTCCTTCATCAAAATGGATTAACGACAGCATCTGTTGAACATGTTCCGGAACATTGGCGAGCCGTAACGTCCCCGATCGCAAAAGAACGCTATCTCGCAGCTGGGAAATCAACAATGCCCCGAAATCGTCCAGATATGTCACGTCGCAAAGATCCAGGAGCAGCCGACGCGGCCGGTGTCGGTCGATGGCCGCCATGATTTCTTGTTGGATACCGGAGACATTGACGACATCGAGGCGTCCGGTCAGGCGAAGACGGCATTCGCCGTCGGGATCCATCGACACATCAAAGCGAGCCGGAACATCATGCTCTGATTCGACCATGGTCTTGGGGCACCGGTTTGGGTGTTTCTTGGATTATTGCGATTGCCAGGATTCCGTTCCGAAACCATACTTTCGGTCCGGGGTCTGGATTTTTCACTGCAAGCGGTTCTGTCGACATGACGACACCGTTGGCGCATTTATGGCAGAGATGTATGACCGGTCATTTTCCGAAGGTCTGAGAATCCGAACCCGTGGCGTTTGTCGTGGTGCTAGAGAATTTTGTCGAGTCGTTCGTACAATTTGGGATGGGTGCAGATCTCGAAAAATGATCTGGAAGTCTCTCCGGAGACTTTCCCTGTCTCAGGAGATAGCGTCAGGACGGGGGCTTCCCGAATGACCAGCGGTTGATATTTGCCGGAAACCAGTGGAATCTTACCCGCGTAGAACCGGCTTTTGTTTTCAAGGGGGCCTTTCAGCCCCACCGTAAATGGTTTGAGTTCAATCTCGTTGCCGAGCTTCTGGAATCCGTTTGGATGAAGTTCAATCCCGTTGACGTTAAAGCGGAGATACAGGTCATCGGTGGTCATCCCGTTCTCGTCATCCGTATGGCTCTGAAACACATACAGGTTGAACCGGCGGGTATGCTTTTCAAGTACTTTACGGATCGATCTGTCGCAACCGGAGAGACAGTCGGCAAGATTGATCGCCGACGAGATCATAATCCGGCTCGGCCCATCAAAATAGGAACGTCGGTGTCGTGTTGTTGTAGCAGACTCCGATTCCCAATTCGAGTATCGGCAGGTTGTTTTTCCGGCTTTTGAAATTGTAATCACGGACAATGCTCAGCATCCGTATCGCCAGGCCGCAGGCTCGGGCAACACTGTACCAGCCCTCCGGGGTCTCCTCTTGTTCGAATATGGAGAGAATCAGCGCATCCCCCTCGATGAATTCTTTGGCGGCATCGTATTCGAATAACACTTGGGTGATCGGGTCGAAAAAGTTAAGGCTGAAATAGGACGCCGGATTCAGGCCTTGTTCTTTCAAATGATACGTCAGGTCCGTAGATCCGCGAACATCCGCCTTGACGATGGTATGCCCGATGACCGGGTGCTCTTTTTTCTCCTGCTCGGCCTTCAGCAGAAAATCATACAGGGTCCGGTTTTCCTTGGACAGGGCGATGATCTTTTCGTCTACCGCCAAATGGACAGAGTTCATATACGTTTTCAAGTGGGACGCCATGGTCATGTCCCGGTAGTAGCGGAAAAACGCGGTCAGGAATTCGTAAACGTACACTTTTTGCTGCTTTGCGGAAATCCTTTTGGCCCTTCGGGCGACTTTGTGCAGGGGGGTCATTGAGAACGATTTCCCGTAAAAATTTTTGATACGCTCCAAACGCGCGGTGATCTGTTTTCGTGACGTGGGCTGGGTAATGTAGGTATGAACCTGGCGCGGCGTCAGTGGGGGGCAGTACTCCCGGTACACCGATGCCATTTCAAAAGCAGTGTTGATCAGTCTTGGCAGTTTTTCTTTTTTAAATTTCTTAAAGAATAGTTTGTAAATTTTTTTCTGGGCGCGGATCTGCTGTTTGAGTTCCTTCAGTTCCTCTTTAGGGGCTTTCTCCGAGCGGCGGCGGCGGTATTGCCGTTGGGTTCCCTCTGGATTGAATAGGACGTTGACGTTTTCTTCATTCATGAGCCAGGGATTCGGAGGCTTGTATAGGCTTCCTCTCGCTGTGGGTTCATCCGGTTCCGGAAGCAAATCGGTTGAAGGGTGAAGACCGATCTCTTCAAAAAAATTTTCAAGTAACATCGTCACCCGCTCGACGCTGTCCGGATCTTCGATGCGATTGTTCAGCAGAATGTAATGCTCCATGAGAGTCTCATCGTCAGTAAGTGATTCTGCATGGATCAACCGGTTTGTGAATATGTGCTCCGGAAGTGTGTTCTCCCTGCCGAAATTCGCTTCCCGTAATTCCATGATCCCCTTGCGCTGGCAGTTGACGAATATCTCGAGCAATTCATCACCGGCTTGCTGAAGAAGACGTCCCCGGCCCGTCCGGATCTGCTTGAGTTGCTCTTTGAGTTTCATGCTTTCGCTGGTGTCCCGGGTTTCATGATGAGGTGTCAGTTCCACCGAGCGGATGACGTGCTCGATATGCTTGATGACACGATCGAACTGGGTGCGAAGCTCATCGAAAATCAGTTTTGACACGGCCACCTGGGCCAGAAAATCGATCTGAATTTCCTTGCGGGATTTGGCGGTGTGGACCGCTGCGGTCAGAACAGCGGTGCAATCCTCTTTAAACCGTTCTTTTGCCTTGGTCCACTCAACGGCCCGGTCTGTCTTCAACATTTGTTGGGTGCCGGTATGCCGCGTCACAATGTAAAGCGCCGCCCGTTCAACGGATTGGATTAGTTGTTGACTCAGACGCACGTCGAAGTGAACGTTGTCAACACCGATAGCCAATCGATCAAGCGAGAACTGAACGTCATAGCGCTGAACCGGAAGACCGTCCGCGATGGATTGAATGGAAGATGCCATGGTTTGCTCACCTGAAGAAGATTTATAGGAATCGGCCCATTCCCCGCTTCACTCAAATGTTAATGATTACATAGCATTAATGGTCTATATTGTCTAACCTGGAAATGGCACGGAAATAAAATCGTGCGACAATTTTTTGAAACGCGATAATGCTGCTCAGAAGGTGAGATGTTCATCCGACGAGGTTATGGCGGGCTAAAATTCCAATCCATTCAGCCCCCCTGAGCAGGATTTCCGCGTTGCTTCAAAACGCAATTGGGAATGATCACGACAAACACGGGTGACAGGCACGGGTTTCCACCTTCGCCGGTGGCAGCTTCCATTTGCTGCGGACGGTGTTATGTTTACCGGACGGCAGCCATATGTTATGGGATGGCTGCAACGCGACCGGACGATTGACAACACCTCCGTGTCAGTCACGAACCATACCACTTCCGGATACGGCGGAAAGGGGGGCACACCATGGGAAATAACCATCTGCGTGTCGGGATCGGTTACGACGTCCATCGATTGGAAGGCGGGCGTCCGCTGATCATCGGCGGCGTCAAAATTCCGTTTGAAATGGGTCTTCAGGGGCACTCTGACGCCGATGTCCTGGCGCACGCCATCTGTGATGCCGTGCTGGGAGCAGCCGGTATGGGAGACATTGGGTGCATGTTTCCGGACACGGATCCGGAGTACCGTAACATTCGCAGCCTGGAGCTGCTGCGACGGGTGGTCGACATGACTCGCCGTGGAAAGATGCAGGTTGTCAACATCGACGCCACCGTCATGGCGGAAGCCCCGAAACTGGCGCCCTATCGGCAAGAGATGGAGGCGAAAATCGCCTCGGCCGTCTCTATGGACCACGGTCGCGTAAATGTGAAAGCAACCACCACGGAAGGCCTGGGATGGATCGGCCGGCGGGAGGGTATCGGGGCAATGGCTATTGCGCTGTTGACGACGATCGATGCGAGCGGCCCCGTCGGACCGCCCATTTCCGAATGATGTGAATGGCCGGGTGTGCCGGGCCGTGGTGGTCGATACCCACAAAAAACGCCAATTCTGCCGCCATCCGGGACAGATATAGGATCGAGATGGGTAGGATCCATAAGACCCCATCATAACGTCATGTCTTCTTTCCACCTGGTATCCGGTTTTGCCCCGAAAGGGGATCAGCCCGAGGCTGTGGAGATCCTGGCCGCTCGTCTTCTCAGCGGGCAGGAACACAACGTTCTACTCGGTGTCACCGGTTCCGGGAAGACCTTCACCATGGCCAACATTATCGATAGGCTGAACACACCCACCCTGGTGATTGCTCCCAACAAGACGTTGGCCGCCCAACTCTTCAACGAGTTCAAGTCGTTCTTTCCGGATAATGCGGTGGAATACTTCGTCAGTTATTACGATTATTACCAGCCCGAAGCCTACCTCCCCACCACCGATACCTATATTGCAAAAGATTCGTCGATAAACGAAATGATCGACAAGCTTCGGCACTCCGCGACGCGATCGGTCCTGTCCCGGTCCGATGTGATCGTTGTCGCCAGCGTGTCCTGCATTTTCGGGTTGGGAGCGCCCGAGGACTATCTTTCCATGCGTGTGGATATCGAGACGGGAATGGCCCTGGATCGGGAACGCCTGCTCTCGGATCTCGTCAATATTCACTATAACCGGAACGACATGGATTTCTACCGCGGTGTTTTTCGGGTCCGCGGAGATCGTGTCGAAATCTTTCCGGCGGCCGAAGAAGACGTGGCCATACGCGTCGAATTTTTCGGAGATGAAATAGACTCCCTCTGCGAGATTGATCCGCTGCGGGGAACGGTTCGCCGGCGCATGTCCCGGGCGACGGTTTTTCCGGCGAGTCACTATGTGACCCGGCACAGCACCCGAAAGAAAGCGATGGATTCTATCCTTGGAGAGCTCAAGGAGCGGATTGCGTTTTTTAGAGACGGCCGGAAGCTGGTGGAGGCCCAGCGTATTGAGGAACGTACCCACTTTGATGTGGAAATGATCCAGGAGCTCGGTTTCTGCACCGGCATTGAAAACTATTCCCGACACCTGACAGGGAGGCTCCCCGGGGAACCGCCGCCGACCCTTTTGGATTATTTTCCGGACGATTTTTTGCTCTTTATTGACGAAAGCCATATTGCGGTACCCCAGCTCAATGCCATGTACAAGGGGGACCGGTCGCGGAAGCAGACGCTCGTGGAATATGGATTTCGGTTACCCTCGGCCCTGGACAACCGCCCGTTGCGCTTTTCAGAATTCAATTCCAAAGTTTCCAGAGTGGTATATGTGTCGGCGACCCCGTCCGACTATGAGATGGCGGCCTCGAAACACCGGCCGGTGGAGCTCATCGTCCGTCCCACGGGTCTCGTCGATCCGGAAGTGGAGGTCCGGCCGGCCGGAAATCAGGTGGATGATCTACTCGAAGAAAGCAGGATTCGCATCCAGCGCAACGAACGGGTACTGGTGACCACCCTGACAAAACGGATGGCCGAGGATCTCACAGAATACTACTCGGATCTGGGGATCCGCGTCCGGTATTTGCATTCGGACATCAAAACCCTGGAACGGATGGACATCCTGCGGGATTTGCGGCGGGGGGTGTTCGATGTGCTGGTCGGCATTAACCTGCTGCGGGAGGGGCTGGACATTCCCGAAGTATCCCTGGTGGCGGTTCTGGACGCCGACAAGGAGGGGTTCCTGCGATCCGCCCGCTCCCTGATCCAGACCTTCGGACGGGCGGCCCGGAACGTCCACGGGAGGGTTCTTTTGTATGCCGACACCCAGACGGCGTCCATGAAAAGGGCCATGGATGAGACCCGGCGGCGGCGCCGAATCCAGGAAGACTTCAACCGCCGTCATGACATCGTCCCGGCAACAATTCAAAAGTCGATTCCATCGGCCTTTGACGAGCTGTTTGACACCCATGCCGGGGACGGCACCGACGGTGTTGCTGAAAAGCAGGTCCCGTATGTGCCACTGGAAGAACTGGACAGCGTCATGGAGCGCCTCGAAAAAGAGATGCAGGAGGCGGCCCGTGCCCTTGAGTTCGAGAAAGCAGCCCAACTTCGGGATGAAATGCGGGCGCTGCGGAAACGGATTGTCTTTGAGGGATAATGCCATGGATCAACCTCAAAAATCGGCCACTCCCTTGCCTGATGGATTCCATGAGAAACTGACCCGGGCAACGCGGGATCCGGGCGTTTATGTCATGAAAGATGGAGCCGGCCATGTCCTGTATGTGGGAAAAGCCCGAGATTTAAAGAAACGGCTTGCCAGCTACCGAAAACCCGAGACGGCCCTTGATATCAAAACCCGGGTACTGATGCGAAAAGTCGCTGATCTGGAGACCATTGTTACCCGATCTGAGAAGGAAGCCCTCATTCTTGAGTCGAACCTTATCAAACGATACCGGCCAAGGTATAACGTTGATCTAAAGGATGACAAGCGCTATCCATCGCTCCGTTTGGACACCCGGCAGGATTACCCGAAGCTGACCATTGTCCGTAAGATTCAGAAGGACGGCGCCATGTATTTCGGTCCATTTGCTTCTGCACACGCCGTCCGGGAGACCCTCAAATTTATCGATAAGACGTTTAAGCTCAGAAAGTGCAAGCGTAGTGAATTCAGGACACGGACGCGTCCTTGCCTGCACTGTCAAATGCAGCGTTGCCTGGCCCCCTGCTGTATGGATGTCCATAAAGGCGATTACGACGATATCGTCAAGGAAGTGGTCCTGTTTTTGAAAGGCCGCACCCCGGAACTGATCCAGAAGGTCCGAATAAAAATGGAACAGGCGGGCGCTGTCCAGGACTTTGAACGGGCCGCCGCGTTGAGGGACAAAATGTTTGCCCTGGAACGGACACTCGAAAACCAGGTGGCTGTGAATACGGATTTTAAAGACCGGGATGTCTTCGGTCTTGCCAGAACCGACCACCTGGCCCTGATAACGTTGTTAACGGTCCGGGGCGGCTTTCTGATGGGCACCCGCCATTTTGAGTTTTCCGATCCTCTGTCCAGCGACGGGGAGGCTTTTAGCACCTTTCTTCGGCAATACTACGAGAAGGCCCCCGAACTGCCGGAAGAAATACTACTCCCGGTGGCAATGAGCGATCAGGCGTTGGTCGGCGATTGGTTGTCCGGGCTCAAGGGGACCCGCATCCGTCTGTTGATCCCCAAACGGGGAGAAAAAGCCGATCTGATGAAGATGGCCGCCCGGAATGCAAAAAAAACGGCGACGGAGCGATCCGAGGCCCTCATTTCTGAATTAGCGCTTCGGAACCGGCTGAAACAGCGTCTTCGGCTCATGCGTCGCCCGGACCGGGTCGAGTGCATCGATATCTCCAACCTCCAGGGTAGCGATTCGGTGGCCAGTATCGTTGTCTTTCTAGACGGGGCGCCCCGAAAGCGGTCCTACCGTCGATACCGCGTCCGGACCATCGATGGACCGGATGATTATGGCGCGATTGCGGAGATACTTGGACGGCGGTTTCAAAGGGAGACATCGCAACGGCCCCATCCGGATTTATTAATGGTCGATGGCGGAAAAGGACAATTGAACATGGCCATTGCGGTGCTTGAAGGATGCGGTCTTTCGGGACGTTTTGATGTCATCGGCATTGCCAAGCCGGACACCGCCAAGGGGGAGACCCTGGACAAAATTTTTATCCCCGGCCGCGCGGATCCCGTGCTCCTGGGCAACGACCGAAATCTCTTGCTGTTCCTGCAGCGCATTCGAGACGAGGCCCATCGGGTGGCGATCGGCTACCATCGCAAACGTCGTGGAAGCCAGGTCACCGCATCCATTCTCGATCACGTTCACGGCATCGGAACAAAGCGCAAGCGGGCCTTGCTGACACACTTCGGAAGCATTAAAAAAATCCGGGCAGCCACGCTCGAGGATCTGAGCGCAGTGCCCGGAATGAATCGTCCGGCGGCCGAGGCCGTCCACCGGTATTTTATTGACAACACTGAATGACCCCGCGGCTCTTTCACTCCTCAGAGCGTTTAAGATTCCGCTCGGGGATGCGGTCATCAAACAGATTGTTTCGTGTTGGAGCGTCTTCCGATGGATAGACGATTTTGATTCAAAACGCTGGCAATCGCGCCGGTATAAGGATCAATTAGGGGTCGAGGATTCAAGGGGTCGATGAACTGTTAAAAATGCTGATTAAAAGCCTTCGCAACAAACACTTGAACCCTTGGCCCCTCTTTTCTAACGAGTTCGGGACAGAACCAGAATTTTATAAGCGGCGCAGCCGCGTTTCATAAAATCGCGATACGATTTTATCATGTAACGAAGCTACAGTTTGGCCAAAATCTCCACGAGTTCACGAACGGAATCGGCGGAGTGATTCAGGGCGGTCTGCTCAGCGTCGGTCAGTTGAATCTCAACGATGTCTTCGACGCCTTTTGCGCCCAGTTTGGCCGGCACGCCGATGAACAGGTTCTCAATGCCGTATTCCCCCCCCAGATAGACGGCGCAGGGGAGTATCTTCTTTTTATCCTTGAGGATCGACTCGGCCATTTCCACCGCGGCAGAGGCCGGTGCATAATAGGCGCTGCCGGTTTTCAGAAGGCTAACGATTTCAGCGCCGCCGTTCCGGGTGCGATCCACCAGTGCGTCGATACGATCCTCGGACATGAGTTCGGTGATCGGAATACCGGCAACGGTTGAATAGCGGGGAAGGGGAACCATTGTGTCTCCATGGCCGCCGAGCACAAAGGCATGGGTGTTCTCCACGGAAACGTTCAACTCCATTGCGATAAAGGCGCGAAAACGTGCCGAGTCGAGCACCCCGGCCATACCCAGAACCCGCTCCTTTGGAAATCCGCTGGCCTCAAAGGCGACGTGGCACATGGCATCGAGGGGATTGCTGACGATAATGAGGACGGCGTCCGGAGATAATTTGGCGATCTTCCCGGCCACATCTTTAATGATACCGGCGTTGGTGCTGATGAGATCGTCGCGACTCATTCCCGGTTTCCGGGGAATTCCGGCCGTAATGATAACGATGTCCGATCCTGCGGTCGCCTCGTATCCATTGGTTCCGGTGAGATGGGCATCGTGTTTTTCGATGGGTGCCGCTTCGGTCAGGTCCAGCGCCTTCCCTTGGGGGACGCCTTCCACAATGTCAACGAGCACGACATCACACAGGTCCTTTTCGGCCAGACGTTGGGCTGCGGTTGCCCCGACGTTGCCGGCTCCGACGACGGTTACTTTCTTGTCCATAATGGGCCCTCCCCTGCACAATCGTGAATAATGGAAAAAGCAAATACGACATGCACCGAACGCTGAAAACTTATTGATACCACACCCTAAATGAAAGTCAACAGATAAATGAACGTATTCAAATTGTTGACAATATAGCCAAATACGGGCTACTATAATAGACTTAAAAGACGTTGTTTTTTACCTTTGGGAGATGGAAAAACAGCGGGTGCCGTGATTCACCTGCTCCGGTCGGCAGCGAACGCGAAACGGCGCCGAACCGCATGAACGACCACGACCACGAAGACGAAACTGGAAAGGAGCCATGGATCTCGCGCAAAAAATCAAACGGCTGCTGCACGAAGCAGATCTGTACCGTTCACAGGGGTTACTGAACGAATCTCTGGAACGTTACACCGCGGCAACCGAGCTGATCCGCAAGGTCGGTCGAATTAAAAACAAAGAAAGCATTCTCAGGGGCATTGCCAAAAAAGCGCGGGCCGTCAAACAGAAACTCGACGCCTTCGAACAGGCACCGAAAACGCCCGAAATGTCCAAAGAGATACAGGATCTCATCAAGGATAAATTCTCGTTTGCTCCCGACGATACCGCCGGCGCGCTGGAGGGCGCCATCGCCCTGGCCAAGTTTGGCCAGTTCGAGCGCGCCCTCGATGAATTTCGGAACCTGTTGAATCTACCTGAAATTCGAATTCCAGCCGCGAAAAATGTTATCCGCTGCCATATCTCCCTGGAAGCCTATGACGAAGGTATCGAGGAATTTCAGAGCTGGAGCGCCGGAGGCGATTTTGAACCGGCACAGTTGGAAAACCTCCGGATCTTTTTTCAGGGCATTCTTGACAAGCGCGGCATTGATCGGACCGTCACCATGGTAGATGCTGCCACCATGGACTTTGACGGGGAGATCGAAATGATGGGACTCGACCCCGGTGATGCCTCAGAGATCGATGAGGATGAACTGTTGGATATCAGTTCCATCGGAATTTTCATGGATGACGGCCCTCAGCAGGGAGAACTGGTTGAGTTCGATGTCAGCTTCCAGTCCGGAAACGAGGTCAGTCTTCTCGTCCAAAACCGTGACAGAGCACTGGTGCAGCACTTATCCGTCGGTACGAAGTTGAGTAGCATAGAATTCTATTCACCCTTTGCCATGTTCAAAGGCTCGGGTGTTATCACGTCAAATACAAAAATTTCCACCGGACCAAAACGTGGAGACTATAGTTTAGACATAAAAGTGACCAGCACGTAACCTAACGCTGACCGTGTAAACCACCAGTTTCTGAAGCCACGGAGTTTCACTTTTCGCGGAGCGGTTTAGAATGGCGACGATTAATTTGAAAACACGGGAGATCGAGGCTAAAATCGTCTACTATGGCTGCGGTCGGGGGGGCAAAACAACGAACCTTGAATACATATACAAAACATACAAGAAGCAGGTTACGGGCGATATGGTTTCAATCACCACCGAGGGGGACCGCACACTCTTCTTCGATTTTCTCCCCATCGGCCTGGGTAAAATCCGGGGGTTCGATGTCAAAATCCAGCTATACACCGTACCCGGGCAGGTCCAGTACAGCTCCACACGAAAACTGGTATTGAAAGAAGTGGATGGATTGGTCTTCGTCGCAGATTCCCTGAAAGTCCGGCGGGAAAAAAATATGATGTCTTTGAAAGACATGCAGAAGAATCTGAAAGAATACGGTTTGAGTATCTTTAAAATGCCCCTGGTGTTGCAGTACAATAAAAGGGATTTGGCTAACGAAGGCTTTCCCATGCTATCCATTGAACAGCTTGATCATGATTTGAATCGACAGCTAAAAGTCCCGACGTTTCCGGCCAGTGCTCTCAAGGGAGAGGGTGTCGGCGTCACGCTCAAGGAGTGCTTGAAACTGACACTGAAATCCCTCAAGAAGCAATTTCAGGAAGGATAAAAGGAATTCCAATGAACGAAGGGGTGGCTCTTTCGGGGAGTTTGAGTTTCCTGAGCCTGGGGGATCTTCTTCAGCTGTTCGGTTCCAACGGCAGCACGGGAGTATTGCGCGTTTACAGCTCTCACAGCCCGGAACCCGGAGTGATTTATCTGAAAAAGGGGAATCCTGTGAACGCATTCGCGGGTTCACAGACGGGAACCGAGGCCCTGTTTGCATTGTTCGGTTGGATCGAGGGGGAGTTTCAATTTACTATCCAGGAGATCACGGAAGAGAAGATCATTACAAAAGGACGAATGGAACTGATCCTCGACGGCCTCCGGAAGCTGGATGACGGCGAGGTCGAAAAGCTGGGTTCCGTGGCTTCCGACACGGAGGTTTCAGACATCGCGGCCTCGGATGAGGGGGGGCCACTGATCAAGGGACCGCTCGTCGATTACATGTACATTGTCGACGAAGAGGAATATTCAGACGGACAGGAGATCGTCAGGGAAAAAAAACACGGCAACTGGATTTGGGTCGTCGTTCAGGGTGTTGTTCAGGTTCTCAAGGACACCCCGGACGGTCCCATCGAAGTCGTTCGGCTTACCGACGGTTCGTTCATTGGCAGTATGGCGACCTTTACGGTGAACGGAAACATCCGCAGTGCCACAAACATTGCCATCGGCAACGTGTCTTTAGGTGTGCTGGACACCCAGCGCCTGTTTACCGATTTCTCAAATCTCACCCAGGGCTTCCGTAGATTCCTGCTGAGCCTGGACCGGCGGCTTCGGGAGGTTACGGATCGGGTCGTGGAAGTTCGAGGGCGACGAATTTCACTGGATGCCTGGGTCAAAGGCAGAAAGCCGGCAATTCGCCAGGGGAAACCGGAGAAGCGGCTTTTCATGATCACCGAGGGGAACGCCACAGTGGTCCGCTACACCGAAAACGGTTACATACCGCTGGCACGTCTTGACAGGGGGGATTTTTTCGTAGTGTACCGTTTTTCGATCTTGGGCACGAACCGCATTCGGCATCCATCTTTGCCTCTCCCGATTTGAAGATCAGCCAACTCGATCCGGAAGCCATTTTAGCTGAATACGAAGGCCTTCCACCCACCTTTAAAAAACTTATCGAACACATGGCCACCTGCATCTCTGTAACCACCAGGGTAGTGTGCGATACGCTGACGTCCGATGGGGCCGGGGGCTCAACCGGCGCTCCATAGCAGGACTAGAATCAGAAAAGGGACACCATGACAACAAAAGAAAAACGTAGGCATTATCGGGTCGACTCCCAGAATCTTCTGAACTATGCCTGCTATGACGAAAACGGTCATGTCGTCAAGCAGGGTATGGGAAGGACGCTGAATGTATCCGAAACCGGCATCCTGCTGGAAACCCACATTCCCATTGATTCCCAGTATGTCGTCGGTCTGACCATCGGATTCGAGGAAAACCTCATCAATATCAAGGGGAAGGTGGTGTACACCAAAGCCGGCAAGGATGGGAAATTCGAATCCGGGATACAATTCATGGAAAGTGACCCCGATACCAACACGCTGCTGAAAAAATTTATTACCGCATTCCGGGCCAGGGGATAATCCTCGTTGTTTCGACGCCCGCCGGAGGGATCTGACAGGGGACACGATCGGAACCCACACCCGATCCCCCCGCGCCCGCAGGTCGGCGGGTTCCCCTGTGTTCCCATGGGTTTCAATAACCTTATTATATAGGGGCGCCCTCGGCAACGGGCGCCCGTGATGCCTCAGTGAAGGAACTGAATATGATGCAAACTCCTGTTATTCGTACTGAATTTCCAGAATTGACATTATTTCAGCGCGGAAAGGTTCGCGATATTTACGATCTTGGTGATGCGTTGCTGATGGTTGCCACCGATCGCCTCTCCGCCTTCGATGTGGTCATGCCGACGCCGATACCCGACAAGGGAAAAATTCTTACCCAGATCTCGCTCTTCTGGTTCGATGTGATGAAATCCATGGTGGCAAACCATGTCTTGACCAGTGATGTCGGCGCCTACCCCGATGTCTGTCGGCCCTACGCGGAATCACTGGAGGGTCGCAGCATGCTTGTGCGGAAAACGCAGCCGCTGCCGATCGAATGCGTGGTTCGCGGCTACCTGTCGGGGTCCGGGTGGAATGCCTACCGTGAATCAAGCAGTGTCTGTGGTATCCGGCTGCCGGGCGGGCTTGTGGAATCGGATCGACTTCCGGAACCGATTTTCACGCCGTCGACAAAAGCCGAACTCGGCGAGCATGATGTCAACATCGATTTTCAGGAAGCTGCCGACATGATTGGAACGGAATTGACGACCCGGGTCAAAGATCTCAGCCTCGAAATATACGCCCGTGGTTCCCGTATCGCCGACGAACGGGGCATCATTATTGCCGACACCAAGTTTGAATTCGGCCTCGACGACGGAACGCTCATGCTCATCGATGAGGTGTTGACCCCTGATTCGTCACGCTTTTGGCCGAAAGATACTTACCGGTCCGGGGGTCCCCAGAAGAGCTATGACAAGCAGTATGTGCGGGATTACCTGCTGACCCTGGATTGGGATAAAACACCACCAGGGCCGGAGTTGCCGGAGGCCGTTGTCGACAACACCCGGGATAAGTATGTCGAGGCGTTTGAGCAGCTGACCCAGAAGGCCTTCACCCCTTAACGGCAATTTTCAATCAGCGAAACCATAACCTACCTGCGGCAAATCGCCCGTTACGGCTCAGTGTGCCGTTATGAACCCCATGCGTCTCGAAACCGTTGGCGTCGACCGGATCGATCCGAACACCGACGCCTGTCGCATTACCACGAAACAGGGGATCGATGCTCTGGCAGATTCCATTCGGGAAGTGGGTCTGTTGAATGCTCCGATCCTCGCGGAGGGTCCAACCCGATACCAGGTGGTGTCCGGATACCGTCGTGTTGCGGCCTGCAGGCAGCTGGATATCCCAGGGATCGTGGTGCGGATCATGGCCCCTGAAGCGACATTATTGGACCGGGCGAAAGTCACCATCACAGAGAATCTGCACCAGCGCTCCTTGAACCTGATCGAGCTTTCCCGGGCCTATGCGCTGCTTTTCGATGCCACCGAGAGGCCTGATGAAGCGGTCCGCGTCGCTGGCGGTCTCGGTCTGCCGGGCAATCTCGAGTACATGGAAAAAACCAGTGATCTATGTGGCATGGCGCCTGTCGTTCAGCGGGGCATCCTGTCCGGTTCGATAACGCTGCCCATGGCCATCGAGTTGAGTCATCTGCCGGCAGCGGTGTCCGAGGCGCTGGTGGCGCTTTTTCTAAATTTAAAACTGAGCCTCAATCGCCAGCGTGAAACCTTGAGGCTGTTTCGAGAAATTGCCCGACGCGACGGGATACCCCTGGCAGATCTTATCGATGCGGCGGTCTCCGGTCTGGGTACGCGCCATGATGAGCGTGGCAGTGCCGAAATGTCACGACGGTTGTTGACCCATCTGAAACGTCGGCGCTATCCCAATATCATGACGACCGAGGAGGAATTCCAGCGGCTGGTCCATCGTCTTCGTCTGGGGGAGGGGATCAAACTGGTACCGCCCAAACACTTCGAGGGGACCACCTACAGGCTCGAAGTTGGATTCGATTCGCCCGGAACCTTGCAGCGCCGGTTGAAACGCCTGGTTGGGCTTGTGGACGACCCCGGGTTGGTGAGGATTCTCAAGAGGGACTTTTGACCGGGCGGTCAGCCCGGAGGCCATCCGGGAACCGACGCCGGTCTCTGAACAGGGATTCAAGACGGTCGGGTTAATCTCCGATAAACGTATAGCGGATAATCAATTCCAGATACACATACACCAGGAAAAAGACCGTTCCGATAAACATCACTGACAGATACCAGATGTTTAGTTTGTGTCGCCGCTGTTGTTTGGGATCGACGTACACAACATGCCCGCATTTTGTGCACCAGGTTCGCTCTTTCTCTATCTGAACGACATTTCCGCACTTGCATGTCACATCAACGGGGGGAGATTCGGTCATTGCATCCTTTCACAACAGTCTGGGGTGTCTCAGTGCTTGGGGGCGTTGTCCTCCGGTTCGTCATTCCGCTTCGGCTTGGGGCTTTGCACTTTGAAAAATGCGACAGTGTCGGGTCGTGACAGATAGTACACCGTCATGCCGAAAAGGATGCAAACAAACAGCGAAAGAACGAAGAGATCGATTTTCCCGATGCTGATAAACAGAGAAAACCAATACAGATAATACATCATAATGACGATGTTGCCGTAGACGCATAGGATCCGAGCCCAATTTTTGAGACGTACCACAAAGTAGCAGATCATCACACTGATCGCCAGTTGCTGGAGGAACATCTCCCTGGGGATCTCTTTCTGGAACGTTAAATAAAACAGGACAAAATGGCCTGCCCAGGACAAAAACAGGAAGACAATTCCGTATCGTGCGTTTTTCGGCAGGTACGAGAATTTGCTCGGTTCCTTAAATAGATTGATCAATTCCATCAATATCACTCCTTGCATCGGAGTGCACCTTAGGCAAAAACGGCGATGGTGTCAATGTGAAAAAAAAGGACTGAAATAATATTTAAATTATTGATATAATTATATAATACTAGAACCTTGGCACGTCCTGGAAAATCCTTTTTAAATTAAATAACAAACATCTCAAAAAATGAATATTTTTTTCTTGACTAAAATAAAATTATCAACTATCCTTCTTTCAAAGAATAAATCATATTCAGAAAATTATGGGAATCCAGGAGCGAAAAGAGCGGGAACGGGAGCGACGTCGGCAGCAGATTATCGTTGCTGCCAAACGCGTGTTTTCCGAAAAGGGATTCAACAAGGCGACCATGGAGGACATCGCCAAGGAAGCGGAGCTGAGCCCTGGCACCCTTTACCTTTATTTTAAAAACAAAGACGAGCTGTATGCGTCTCTTTCCTTAAGAATCCTGCAATATCTGAACATCCGCCTGGACCATGTGGCCAAGCAGGAGGGGATTTCCACGGAAGAAAAAATCGAAGCGCTCAAGGAAGCGATGTTCGATGTGTATGATTTTGACCCTCTTGTGACCATCAACATGTTCCACCTTCAATCCAGCGAAACCTTGAGAAACCTGTCCCCCGAGTTGCTCGATGAAATCAAGGGACTTTCCCGATCCTCCTTGGGAACAATTTCAGACATACTTCAGGAAGGTATCTCAAACGGCATTTTTATCGATAAACACCCGGTGGCGCTGGCCGATATTCTCTGGTCGCTCTTCTCCGGGGTAGTTCTCTGGGAGGAAAGTAAAAAGATCATCGACGGCGGCAAGGACTACATGAAACAGACACTTGAAACCGCCTTCGACATTTTCGGCAGGGGCATCAGTAAATCTGTGGCATAGGGAGCCAGTCGCCGAAAGCGCATATTTTGACTCCCGCTGCCGGCATGCCGTCTTTTTAATCTAAAAACTATTAGGAAAGGAGGTTTTTCGAGGGGGACGTCGTCACCACCCGAAACCACGAGCACCAATAACCTATAAGGAGGGAGAGAGATCGATGGCCGAAAAAGAAGTAGTCGAAACATCTGAAGCTCAAATTGCCGTACACTGGGGGGAAGAGGAGTACTATTATCCCTCACCAAAATTTATCGCCCAGGCCAATATGACCGATGAAGAGGTCTACGACCGGTTCAGCCTGGATAACTTTCCGAACTGCTTCAAGGAGTACGCAGATCTTCTGGACTGGTACGAGTACTGGGACGAGATTCTCGATTCCAGCGATGCACCCTGCTACAAATGGTTCAAAGGCGGCAAAATCAACGCCAGCTATAATTGTATCGATCGTCATTTGGCGGAATACAAAAACAAGACCGCCATCCATTTCGTACCGGAGCCGCTCGAGGAAGGCTACCAGCACATCACATTCCAGGAGCTTTACGTGCGCGTGAATGAATTTGCGGCCCTGCTCCGGGATTTTGCCGGCCTCAAACGGGGGGACCGGGTGACCCTGCACATGCCGATGATTCCGGAACTGCCCATTACCATGCTGGCCTGCGCCCGCCTGGGCGTCATCCACAGCCAGGTGTTCGGCGGATTCAGCGGCCGTGCCTGCGCCGACCGGATCGTTGACTCGGGAAGCCGGGTATTGATCACCGCCGATGCCTATTACCGCAGCGGGACGCTCCTCGATCACAAGCAGAATGCGGACATCGCCGTGGATCTGGCCGGAAAAGACGGGCAGACGGTCGATAAGGTCCTGATCTGGCAGCGATACACCGGCAAGGCCTCCAGCCCCACACCGATGGTCGATGGACGGGATTTCTTTGTCAACGAGGAGTTGCAAAACTTTTACGGCGCCCGCGTGGAGCCCGAAAAGATGAACGCGGAGGATCCGCTGTTTCTGATGTACACCAGCGGCACCACCGGTAAGCCCAAGGGCTGCCAGCACGGCACCGGCGGCTACCTGGCCTACACCGCCGGTACGTCCAAGTACGTACAGGACATTCATCCCACGGACGTCTACTGGTGCATGGCCGACATCGGCTGGATCACCGGCCACTCCTACATCGTTTACGGGCCGCTGGCCATTGCCGCCTCCACGGTGGTTTACGAAGGGGTTCCCACCTATCCGGATGCCGGCCGCGCCTGGCGGATCGCCCAGGACCTGGATGTGAACATTTTCCACACCGCTCCCACCGCGATCCGGGCACTGCGGAAAATCGGCCCCGACGAACCGGCCAAGTATAATTACGAATTCAAGCACATGACCACCGTGGGCGAACCCATCGAGCCCGAGGTCTGGAAATGGTACCACAAGGCTGTCGGCCAGGGCAAAGCCGCCATTGTCGACACCTGGTGGCAGACCGAAACCGGCGGATTTCTCTGCAGCACCCTGCCGGCCCTCCAACCCATGAAACCCGGCAGTGCCGGCCCTGGCATGCCGGGCATCCACCCGATCCTGTACGACGATGAAGGCAACGAGGTGCCGCCGGGCACCGGCAAGGCCGCCAACATCTGCATCCAGAACCCCTGGCCGGGCATGTTCCAGACCATCTGGGGCGATCGGGATCGATTCGTGGACACGTACTTCGCGCGGTACTGCAAGGATCCCAAGAGCACCAAATGGCAGGACTGGCCGTACATGACCGGTGATGCCGCGGTGATCGCAGAAGACGGATATGTCCGTATTCTCGGCCGGATCGACGACGTGATCAACGTGTCCGGGCACCGCCTGGGCACCAAGGAGATCGAGTCGGCGTCCCTGGTGGTGGAAGAGGTGGCCGAAGCGGCCGTCATTCCGGTGAACCACGAGATCAAGGGCAAGGAGGTGGAGCTCTACGTCGCCCTGAAACCCGGTTTCGAAGCCAGCGACGCACTGGCCAAGAAGATCTCCGATGCGGTCTGCGACGAAATCGGCAAGATCGCCAAACCGCGCATGGTCTGGATTGTCAAGGACATGCCCAAGACCCGCTCCGGCAAGATCATGCGCCGGGTGCTGGCCTCGATTTCCAACAACCAGGATGAAGGGGATGTCACCACACTGGCCAACCCGGAAATCGTGGCGGAAATCAAAAAGCAGGTTCAGGGTTAGTCGCGGAACGTGGTGCGGCCGGGGGCGCCGAACCGGCACCTCCCGGCCTGTCACCAACACCAAAGCGACCAAGCATAACCGCATACCGAACGTTAAAACCTGTTGAGCGGGATTCGGTTCCGCCGGCAACAGGACCCGAAGGGAGGTGGTAGCTGCAGGCCAGATGCTGGGATAGCCTAGTTTTCAATGTCACTACCGGAAATCCGGTTCAATTTTGTCTCTGATCCCACAGGAGGGAAAAAAATGAGTGGAGCCACTTGGGTCTACATAATGCTGGGCATTTACATTGTCTACTGTTTTTACTGGGGGCTCAAAGGCTATTTTACGGAAAAGACCTCCTCCGGCTACACTATCGGTGGCCGGTCGATTCCGATGATCGCCTTTCTTCTGGCGGCAACGGCAGCGTCCTTTTCCGGGTGGACCTTTATCGGGCACCCGGGCCTGATTTGGCGGGACGGCCTTGCCTATGCCTTTGCCTCTTTCTACGTACTGACCATTCCCATTACAGGAACCTTCTTCGCCAAACGGAACTGGTTGTTCGGCAAACGCTACGGGTTCATCACCCCCGGCGACATGTTTGCCTATTACTACAACAATGAAGTTATCCGCTGGCTGGTCGTGCTCACCGCGTTCCTGTATGCGATGTTTTATTCAGCGGTTCAGCTGATGGCAGCCGGCGCGCTTTTCCAGGTGGTCGCGGGCGTACCATTTACCTTCGGCTGTATCTTCCTGGCGTTCGTCGTTTGGTTCTATGTATGTACCGGTGGTTTGCGGGCGAGCACCTGGGTCGGCGTGATTCAGTTTGTGCTGCTCGTCGGCGGTATCATCATTCTCGGCGCCTACGTTCTGGCCGAGTTCGGCGGCTGGTCGAAGTTCGCTACCCAGGTCAATGCCCTCGAGGCCAAATACCTCGAGGTTCCGGCGGTCATCAAGTTCGTCAAGCAGGGCGGCGGCTGGACGGCGGTCATGATTCTGACCTACATGTTTGCGCTCATGGGCATCCAGTCGTCCCCGGCGTTTACCATGTGGAACTTTGCCAACAAGAACCCGAGGCCGTTCCCCTGGCAGCAAGCCTTCATGTCCACCTTTGTGGTCGGCTTTGCCCTGTTCTACTTCTCCGCCTTCCAGGGTATGGGCGCCAAGGTTCTGGAACTCCAGGGTGTCGAGGCCTTCGTGGGCATTACCAACAGAACGGCCGTACCCACCCTGATGCAGCAATTCCTGCCGCCGTTCATGCTGGGTGTGGTGTTCATCGGCGCCATTGCGGCCATGCATTCCACGGCCGCCCCGTATATCGGCACCGGTGGTTCCATCCTGCTTCGTGACGTCTACTGGCGCTACATCAAGAAGCAGCAGGCTAGCCATACCGAGCAGATCTGGGTCAACCGCATCCTGACCACCTTCCTGACCGTCGCGGCTCTGGTGGTGGGTATGACCTCCAAGGCGGCCCTGGTTATGTTGGGAGCTCTGGCAACCGCCTTTGGCTTTGTCATGTACATTCTGCTCATGGGTGTCAACTGGGGATTCCGGTGGCCGGCCATTGGATCGGTACTCGGTGTGATTGCCGGTATGCTGGGCGTGTACGCCACCTACGGGATTCCCGGCATCAAATACCCGCTGTCGATGCACTCGGCGGCGTGGGGCACCGGCATCGGTCTCCTTGTCGCCTATCTCTGTCGATTCCTCGGCTTCAAGGACAATCCTGAAACCATTGAACGGCAGGCGGAGATGCGGGCCTGGATGGATAGTATTGACAGCCCGAGCGAGTCCGGCAGGAAGTGGCGGAATGCCATGAAAGTCATTGTACCCATTTGGTACTTCTTCGCCATCGGTCCTGCCTGTATCCTCGGCAACTCGGCATTCTCCTTCTGCGGGTTCCCACCGCTCTGGTCCTGGCAGATCTTCTGGTGGATCATCGGTATCGTGATGATGTGGGCCCTGTGTTTTAAAGCGGAAATGGCCACCATCACAGAGGAACAGCTCGAGCGTGCAGACAAAGAGCTCAATATCGTGGTCAAAGAGGCTTAATCCGCACAACTCAAAAGGAGGCACGATACCATGAAATCCGAAGACTTGACGATGATTATTCTCGTCGCATTCTCCATCCTATGGACTGCCGGATTCGGAATCGGCATATTTGGATGAATCTCATAAACACCTGAACGGTCGAAGGGGGCAACGCCGGTTGGTGTTGCCCCCAACGGCCTAGCATTTTCCGTTCGTTCCCGGGTGTCGGCCCGGAACAGAGTGTGCCCCTGATTACTGAAACCGCTGATCCAAGCCCGATCTTGACGTGCGATTCCGGATATTTTATGAATAGCACTGCTTGGCGATGGGTTTGTTGCGGTCCGGGGTTGCCTCTTACATTCCTGTATTCTCCATAGAGCTCCCCGCATTCGAAATCAGACCCCATCGTGTGATCATTAAATCCATGGGACGGTTCCCGGAGCTATAAACGTCTATGTCGCACAGAATCCTCATCGTCGACGATGAGCCCAACATCGTTGTGCCGCTGCAATTCCTGATGGAACAAAAGGGATACCATGTCCGGATCGCCGAGAATGGTGAAGAGGCCATCGAGGCCATCTTCCGATTCCAGCCGGATCTTATTTTGCTGGACATCATGCTCCCGGGGATCAACGGATTCGAAGTCTGCCAGACGGTGCGGGAACACCGAAACCTCGGGGACATCAAAATCGTGCTGGTGACGGCCCTGGGGCGGGAAGTGGACATGGCAAAGGGGATGGCACTGGGAGCCGATGCTTACATTACAAAGCCCTTTTCGAACTCGGAAATTGTGGAGCGCGTCCGCGAGCTGCTGAAAGAAGGGGAATGAGAGCCGGTAATCAATTCTGGTGGTTTGCCCTGATATCGATTGCCGTCACCCTGGCGATCATATCGAGCATCAGTATTTTCTTCTGGCGGCAATTGACCCCGGATGCCCAGTCGCTATTGATCGACATCATCAAAGATGACTTCGGCTATGTGTTTGCCGTGGTGTTTCTGATTATAGCCGGCCTCGGGTTCGCCCTGGACGGCATTTTTCACACCTATATCCTGCCGGTGATCAAGCTCAAAGAGGAAGTCAGTATCATCAATTCGGCAAACCCTGCCCATCGCATCCAGATCGAAGGCAATCGAGACGTCCTGGGTCTGGCGGCCGGTATCAATGAAAGCGCAAATCGATACCAGACGCTTCACCGGGAAGTTGAACAACGGATTGCCGACGCCAACGCAGAAATCGATGCTGACAAGAATATCCTCGCCGCCTTTGTGGCTGAACTCCCCGAAGGGGTCATCATCTGCAACGTTGACGGACAAATACTGCTATACAATCGGCAAGCGAAAACCCTCTTAACCGGAGATCATGGGAATGGGGCAGGGGAGGCGGCTTCCGAATCCGGTAAATTCATCGGCTTGGGCCGCTCGATATTCGGCCTCATCGACAGGAATCTCATTCTGCATGTGCTGGATGAGATGGTCGGCAAGCTGAAGCGGAAAGACGCCGATGCATGCGCGTATTTCGCGCTGGTCGAAGAACCGTCACGGTCGCTTCGCGTCGAGGCGGTCCCCGTGCTCAATCCGCGCGGTCAGTTGCACGGGTTTATCCTCATATTGTTCGATATCACCCGTCGCCTGGAATCCAGCACCCGGACCAGCAGTATGTTTCAGTCCCTGGTGCAGCGAAGCCGGGCCTCTCTGGCGAGCATCCGCTCTGCCATCGAAGCGATCCTGGAATATCCGGAAATGCAGACCGATCAACTCCAGCGTTTCCGAAACATTATCCACAAGGAAGCCGTCGATTTAGGCTGCTTTCTGGACAAAAAAGCCAATGAATTCCCGGATCACCTGCGTACCCACTGGCCCTTGGTCCGAACCGGTGCCAAAGGATTCCTCGAAACGATCCGGCAAAAAGCGGAAAGCCAGCTCGGCGTGCGCCTGGATATGATCCATTGCGATCCGGACACGGCCGTCAAAATCGACACCTATTCCTTGCAGCTGGCGCTTCTGTTCCTGTTGGCACAGCTTCAACGCATTACCGGACAAAGTGCGTTTAACTGTGAATTAAGAAAAAAGGAACGCCTCGTACACTTGTATTTTATATGGGAGGGACGCCCGCTCCGGGAAGCCATGCTCCACCAGTTGGAAGAACAGGTGCTGTCCGTCGGGGATGAACGGATTCCCATGCAGTTGAAGACGGTCATCGGTCACCACGAGGCCGAACTATGGTCCCATTCCCGGCGTCACGACACGGATCAGGCCTATATCCGCCTGGTGCTGCCATCGGTGGTAGACACCATTCAAACCATCCGTGGCCATCACATCACCTTGCTGCCGGAAAGCCGACCGGAGTTTTATGACTTCGACCTGTTTCATCAGCCGGGACAGATCCCCGAGTTGGAAGACTGTCTCCTGGCCGAGCTGACCTACACCGTGTTCGACACCGAGACCACCGGCCTGAATCCGACCGGTGGAGATGAAATCATTTCCCTCGGCGCCGTTCGGATCGTCAACGGTCGGTTGCTGGGCGACGATGTCTTCGATCAGCTCGTCAATCCCCAGCGCTCCCTGTCCCGGGATTCTATCCGTATCCACGGCATTCAGGAGGACATGTTGATCGACCAACCGACTATCGAAACCGTCTTGCCGCTGTTTCACCGCTTCGCCGAAGGCACCATTCTTGTCGCCCATAACGCGGCCTTTGACATGCGGATGCTGCAGGTCAAAGAAGGACCCACGGGGGTCCGATTCATCAATCCGGTGCTCGACACCATGCTTTTGTCGGCCGTTGTCCATCCGGCCCAGGAAAGCCACAACATCGAAGATATCGCGCTGAGGATGGGCATTAGCATCATTGGAAGACACACGGCCCTTGGCGATGCCATGGCCACCGGTGAAATATTTTTAAAATTGCTCCCCCTGCTGGCCAAACAAGGGATTCAGACCTTGAAAGATGCCATACTGGCAGCGGAAAAAACTTATCTTGCGCGGAAAAAATATTAGAATGAACGGGTCCATAAAAAAACTTCTGGCTGGTTCGGAACCCTTTTCCAGTCTCCCCAAGGAAGAAATCCAGCGGTTGGCCGGGCACGTCTCGCGAAAAAGAATCGAAGCGGGAACCTTGCTGGCCCATCAAAACAAGTCCGGCGTGGATGGGGTGTATCTGATCGAAAGCGGCCTGATCGAACTCTATTATGAGCAAAACGGGGGGAAAATACTGTCCGGGTATTTGAAACCCGGCGAACTGTTTGGGGGAATATCCATTCTAATGAACGGGGGCATTGCGCTGCGAACGGTGCGTGTGGAAAAAACGGCGGCATGTATGCGCATCCCCAAGTCCGAATTTTTAAACCTCTGTACCCGGTTTCACACCTTTAACGAATATTTTGTGGATACGTTCAGCAAACGGATGCTGGATGAATCCTATGCGGCCATCGTTTCCGCCAGCCAGGCCTTTCTGTTTCTGTCCGGTGTGGTACCTTTTTCATTTCTTCCGGAGGAAGAACTCGAGCGGGTCGCCGCGGAATTGGCCATTGTGCATTATCCGAAGGACACCCTCATGGCCGTTCAGGGACAAACCCGCATCGAGTATCTGTACATCATTCAGCGGGGTGCCGTCGAACGATACTACGAAGAGGATGAGAAAAAATCCCTGCGCGGGATTATCGGGGAAGGAGATGTGTACGGGGGGATCGCCCTGCTGCTCAATGACGGGATTTCGGTGAGGACCCTGAGCACCCAGGAAGATTCCTATTTCTACATCCTGCCCAGGAAGCGTTTTCTGGACCTCTGCCGTCGCTATCACGTATTTTCCGATTATTTCACCGACACCTTCGGCAAACGGATGCTGGACAAATCCTATGCTTCGATTATCAAGCGAACCGCTCAGCCACAAGTGGACACGGCATCCTTTTTCAACCAGCCGGTGTCCACGCTGTACTCCGACAATATCGTCTCCTGCTCCGCAGAATCCACGATCCAGAGCGCTGCTCTGGAAATGAGCCGCCGGCATTGCAGCTCAATTCTCATAACCTCCGAGGAAGGGGATTATCTGGGGGTGGTCACCGACAGCGATTTTCGGAGCAAGGTTATCGCCCAGGGGTTGCCGATCCACCATCCGGTGTCGGAAATCATGTCCCAGACGCTCTACGGAGTTTCCGCTGAAGCGCCGGCATTTGAGGCGATGATGGAGATGCTGGGAAAAAACGTCAAACATCTGGCCGTCAGCGACAACAGCGGCAAGATGGTCGGGGTGATCACCAATACCGACATGCTGGCCGCCCAGGGTCATTCCCCGTTCTTTTTACTTCGGGAAATTAAAAGCGCCCTGACACCCGAAGAAGTTTTCAATAAACATGGCCAACTTCCGAGCATTCTGCGAAACATCATCAGCGCGGGCGCGAAATCTCAAAATGTGAATGCCCTGATTACGACCATATCGGACGCCATTCTCAACCGTCTCATTCAATTTGCCATTGAAAAATTGGGACCACCGCCATGCCCCTTTGTATTTCTCGTGCTTGGCAGTGAAGGACGCATGGAACAGACGCTCAAGACGGATCAGGATAATGCCCTGATCTATGATGAGACCGGCGGAAGCCAGGCGGACACCTATTTTATAAAATTCGGCGAACAGGTATGCGACTGGCTGAATTCCGCGGGATACGCATTCTGTGAGGGCGGCGTAATGGCGAAAAATCCGAAATGGTGTCAGCCCCTTCCGGTCTGGAAAGACTATTTCTCCACGTGGATCCGAAAGGCGGAAGGCGAAGCCCTGCTTCAGGCCAGCCTCTTTTTCGATTTCCGGGGAGGTTACGGCGAACAGGACATGGTCGACGCGCTGCGACGCCATATGTTCCGTTCCCTGAGCGGTTGGGCCGGCTTTTTTCGACATCTCACCGAAAACGCCCTGTTTTTCAAACCACCGATCGGGTTTTTCAGGAACTTCGTGGTGGAGTCGAGGGGAGAGCATCGGAATACCTTTGATATCAAAAGCGCCATGATGCCCATTGTCGATTTTGCCCGGGTCCATGCCCTGCACAACGGTATCGAGGTCACCAATACGCAGCAGCGACTGCAGCAATTGCATCTGAAAAAGGTGCTGAACCAACAAGAATACCAGGAACTCGATCAGGGATACAGTTTCCTGATGCATCTCCGATTTGCGCGGCAGCTGACCGCCATTGCCAACGAACGCGAGAAACCGGATAATTACATCAATCCCAAACTTCTATCCCGTATCGAACAGACAACGCTTAAGGAGATCTTCAAGCGGATCGAAAAGTTCCAGTCAAAATTAGCCTTTGATTTTACCGGGGTCGCCTGATAGATGGGAGATCCGATAACAACGTCGGTATTCCAATCCCGTGGATGGATATCGCGCATGCATGAAAGTGGCAGAGAGATCGGAATCGGTATCGACGTTGAATAGAACCATGCTGTTACGATACCGGTACCGATACCGACAGCGATCCCGATCGCGAACAGACGAGAGTGGGTAACCCGTCTACCCTATGATCGACACCATCGCCGTTCATATAAACGTTTCGCTATGTTATTCATTTCAACCGGGGAGGAACGCACATGCCTACGGTGACCATCTCCCGGCAGTTTGGCGCCGGTGGGAAAACATTGGGCCGTTCCATCGCCAAACATCTTGGATATCAGTTCATTGACAATGAACTGATACAGATGGTCGCCCATAAAGCCAAAGTGTCTGTCAATTGGGTGGAATCCGTCGAAAAAGAGGCCGGCGGCCGGCTGCAGAAATTTGTCTCCCGGTTGGTCTCCAAGAGCCTCATAGAAAAGGTGCTCGGAGATGAACGTGGCTACATTGACGAAGAGGTATATGTGGATCTTCTCCATCAGGTGATCCAGCAACTCGCCGATGAGGACAATGTGGTCATTCTGGGCAGGGGGAGTCAGTACATCTTAAGAGAACGTGCCGATACCATCCACATTCTGCTCACCGCGGAAAAAAGCGATCGGATACGGTTCATGGAGGAGCATTATGAATTGGCTCCATCCCAGGCGGCCAGAGCCGTGAATCTCGAAGACCGTCGGCGGATCCACCTGTACCGGAAATTCGGCAGGGAAGATTACGACGGCCCCCATCTCTATCACCTGGTCATCAATATGAGCCAGGTACACATCGATAAAGCCTGCCGATTGGTATGTGTGCTCGCACGACGCACGGGATAGACTGAGATGCCCATCTCCGTGCTCTACGTGAACCCGGCGGTCATGGATGCACCGGCCGTTGGGCAGATTCAATCCGCCCTGCAGCTTTCCCCGGTCCCTGCAAAAACGCCCGACATCGTGTATGAGGCGGTGTCCGCCGCGGCGGATCCGGTCCAGCAGGGAAAAGAGATCCTGTATCTGACCCGCAACCGGGGGGCCTTCGTTCGGGACTGCCCGGGGACACGCAACTATACGTGCTGTGGATACCGGATTCTTCATGTGGGAACCTACTGCAGCATGGACTGCTCCTATTGCATCCTCCAGACATACTTTCATCCTCCGGTGATGCAGTTTTTCGTCAACCATGACGATCTGTTTTCCGAGTTGAAGGCCGTTTTCCAGGAACATCAAATTTCCAGAATCGGTACCGGCGAATTTACCGACAGCCTCATGTGGGACCGTTGGACAAATCTTTCACCGAAACTCATCTCCCGATTTTCCGGCCAGAACCGGGCGGTTCTGGAACTGAAAACCAAAACGGCCCATGTGAATCGGCTTAAGGATCTGGACCATCGTAAAAAAACCGTTCTGGCCTGGTCCCTCAACACCGATCGGGTGATTCATTCCGAGGAACGCCGGACAGCCGCCATCGATGCCAGGCTCGATGCCGCTGCCCGGTGCGCCGAATGGGGTTATCCGCTCGGTTTCCACTTCGATCCCATGGTTCTCTACAAGGGGTGCGAGACGGATTACCGAAACCTGGTGAACCGGCTGTTCAACCGGATTCCGCCGCACCAGATCGCCTGGATCAGCATGGGGTCCTTCCGGTTCCCACCGAGTCTGTTGCCCGTTGTGGAACACCGGTTTCCGGCCTCCAACATTATCTACGGGGAGTTCGTGAGGGGTTTGGACGGCAAGATGCGGTATTTTAAGCCGTTGCGTATCCGGCTGTATCGACGTGTTGTGAACGAGATCCGACGACGGGCACCGGAGGTCTTGATTTATTTTTGCATGGAGGATGATGAGGTGTGGCACCAGACGATGGGATTCACGCCGTCCGATCGCGGCGGTCTGAATGCCATGCTGGATGGCAGCGCCGTTACCCACTGCGGACTGGATGCCGCTTTACTGAAATAAGCCGCCTGTCTTCGAGAAACCGATCGCATTGCTTTAGCGATTGTCAGAATTCCGTTCCAATTGGTTTCGGGACACGTATTATCGCAGAGCCGCAGAGGACGCAGGGGTGATGTCACTTTTTGCTTTTCGCCGACCCTTCGAGGGCCTCAGGGCGGGTAGGGCGAAAAGCAGAAACAGCACGGAACATAGTTATGGCAAGTGCTATAAAACAACGTATCGCCTCTGCGTGCTCAGCGTCTCCGCGGTAATCGTTGCATCTTGGGTAAACCTCATGTGCCCTGGCTTAAGAATTTTCTACTGTCGCATCACAAGCGTATGGCTGATACTGTTGGCTATGGCGGCCCCCGCGGCCTCCGCGGAGCAGTGGGGCTATGTGCGTTGGGTTTATGACGGCGATACGGTTATTTTGTCGGATGATCGGCGGGTGCGCTACATCGGGATCAATGCACCGGAGATGGCACGGGAGCAACACCCTGCCGAGCCGTATGCCAAAGCCGCCACGCGAGCCAACAGAGAATTGGTTTACCGCAAGCGGACCCTTTTGGAAGTCGGGCGCGAGCCTGCGGACAGGTACGGGCGGATTCTCGCTTACGTGTTCCTTCCGGACGGCCGATTTGTCAACGAAGCGCTTGTCCGTTCCGGGGTCGCCGTGGTGTTGCCGAAAGCTCCCAATTTAAAATATGAAAAACGGTTGCTTGCAGCTCAGCGAAAAGCGATGTCGGCAGGGAAGGGGATGTGGCATAACTGGCGCCACTGTCGGACCAGACTCGTCGGCAATGGTCGCTCGAAACGATTTCACCATCCCTCATGTTCCCGGGCGGCCCGAATCCACCCCAAAAATCGGGTGCTTTTTGAAAACCTCTGGGACGCATTCTGGGACGGCTATGCTCCGGCCAGAGGGTGTTTTCCGACTACTCCTTGGCTGCGCCGGCCTCCTCGATGATCTTCTGGGCCAGCTGGGCCGGCACTTCATCATAGTGGGCGAAGGTCCATGAATACATGCCGCGGCCGCCGGTCATGGAATTGAGATCCGGGGCGTAGGTGAGAAATTCCGCCATGGGGACATTGGCCTTGATGATCTGATTCTTTCCCTTGCTGTCCATTCCCAGGACGCGACCGCGCTTTCCGTTCAAATCCCCCATGATGTCCCCCATGTATTCCTCCGGCGTGACGATGGTGATCTCCATGATGGGCTCGAGAAGGATCGGCATCGCTTCCAGGGATGCTTTCTTAAAAGCGAGGGATCCGGCGATTTTAAACGCCATTTCAGATGAATCCACGGCGTGGAATGATCCGTAGTCCAGGGTGGCCCGAAAGTCGATACACGGATACCCTGCCAAAACACCCTTCTGGCACGACTCGATAATACCCTTTTCCACCGCCGGGATATACTGTTTTGGTATCACCCCGCCCACGATGGAATCCACAAATTCGAATCCGCTGCCCCGGGGCAACGGTTCCATTTGGATCCAGCAGTCCCCGTACTGACCGTGGCCGCCGGTCTGTTTCTTGTGCTTGCCCTGGACCCGGACTTTTTTCTTGATGGTTTCCCGATAGGGGACCTTGGGTATATTGAGCTCCACCTCCACATTGAACTTTCGCTTTAGTTTTTCCACGCTGGCTTCAATGTGCACCTGGCCCATGCCTGACAGAAGAATCTCTTTGGTCTCCGCATTGCGATCCAGCTGCAGCGCCACATCCTCTTCGATAAGCTTTGCCAGGGCGCCGAAAATTTTATCCTCGTCTCCCTTGGATTTCGGAGAGACCGCGTAGGATATCAGGGTCGGCAGGGGTTCGGCACAGGAATACTGAATTTTCGAGGCATCATCGCACAGGGTATCGCCGGTTTTGGTTTCCTTGAGCTTGGCCACTGCAACAATGGCCCCGGGACCGGCGCCGGAGACCGGCTTTTGATCTTTTCCCGCCAGCCGGAGCAGTTGTGTGAACCGCTCTTTGGCGCCCTTGTTGACGTTGTAGAAGTTCCCGTCGCCACCCAGGGTCCCCGATACCACCCGAAAGATGGACAGTCGGCCTGCGTACGGGTCTGCAACGGTTTTAAATACAAATGCGGAAAATGGCGCGGCAGGATCCGGTGCCCGCTCGACGGATTCGCCACTGGAAGGGTCTGTTCCGGTCCGCGGTCCCATGTCCATGGGGGAGGGCATACTTGCCGCGATAAAGTCCATGAAGAGGTCGATACCGATATTGTTGGTTGCGGAGCCGCACAGCACAGGAGTAAAGGCTCGAGATAGGATGCCACTCCGCAGGGCCGCATGGATCTCTTCTTCGGTGAGATCCTCGCCCTCCAGATACTTTTCGATCAGCGCATCATCGGCTTCGGCCACGTTTTCAACAAATGCTTCCCGCTCGGATGCCACCAACTCCTGCATGTCCGATGGAATGTCGCTTACGGTGACCGTGCCGCTGGCATCGTATTGAAATGCCTTCATGCGGACCAGGTCGACAACCCCCTTGAAATCAGCTTCCTTGCCGATAGGCAGCTGCACCACGATTGGCTTGGGGGTGCCCAGGGCCTGAACAATATCGTCAAAGGTCCGTCGGAAGTCGGCCCGTTCCCGGTCCAGCTTGTTGATAAACACGGCACAGGGCTGATTGAACTCAGAGGCAAAATCCCAGGCCAGTTCAGCTTGCACTTTTACACCATCCACGGCGTCGACGACCATGACAACGCCGTCGGCGGCCTGCATACATAATCGGGTGTCCGAAAAAAAGTTCTGATCACCCGGGGTGTCTATCAGGTTGAAGGTATGTTTGTTCCACTCGAACTGATAGAATGCGGTGGAGATACTGGATTGGCGTTTGAGCTCCTCCGGCTCGAAATCCATAACGGTGTTTCCGTCTTCTACCCGTCCCATACGGGTCGTCAGTCCTGTCTTGAAAATCATGGCCTCGGCCAAAGAGGTTTTGCCGGCCCCGCCATGGGCCGCAAGAACAAAGTTTCGTAGATTCTCTGCCATATCCGCTATCCAAGCTCCTCTCTATGAGATTTCACGTCGCGACCTTTGGGGTGACGACTCGATAAAACCCTGTTTTCTTAGTATCTGGTACTGAAAAATGCAAGTGGGAAGTTGGGGTCTTTTATCGTTGTTGTGATTATTGTAGCAGTTGCCATAAATATGTTCCGATTGAAGGCAGGGGGTCCAGGGTGTGGATTGTTGACGCGGTTGAAAGCTGCCGAGTCATCGGTATCGGAATCGGGTTCGGAACCGGTATCGACGTTAACGTTGGCCATTCTGTCTCGATTCGGTTGCTAGGACGGTATGGGGTCCAGATGATGTCACAGCGGGATGAACCATTCCGTGTCATGTCGAAGCCTTTCCCCATGGAAGGATCGGCACGACGCGTTGTCCCGTTCGGATGTCTCACGGCAGGCAGAGATGGATAAGATATTCCTGATTGCCTTTGGGCCCCCGAATCGGCGATGGTTCGGGGTTTGAACAGCGGAAACCGCGGTTTGTAAAGGTATCTATCACATCCTTCACAATTTCGGCACGCATGACAGGATCACGCACCACGCCCCCCTTTCCGACACGACCCTTTCCGGCTTCAAACTGCGGCTTGATCAGCGCGACGATCCCCGCTTTTGGTTTTAAATACGGCACAACCGCCGGAACCACGATTTTCAGGGAAATAAACGACACATCGATGGTCGCCAGATCCACCGGTTCGGTAATCGCCTCTCTGGACATGTGCCGAATATTGGTTCGTTCAATCACCACCACCCTGGGACTCTGACGCAGTTTCCAGGCGATTTGGCCGTAACCCACATCCACGGCGAAGACTTTTTGGGCCCCATGGCGCAGCAGACAGTCCGTGAACCCGCCGGTGGAGGCCCCCACATCCAAGCACACCCGCCCGTTCACATTTACCCCGAATGCCTCGAGGGCCTTCTCAAGCTTGACCCCGCCACGGCTGACGTACGGATGATCCTCGCCACGCAACGTGATCCGCTCCGACCCGGTCACCGGTGTCCCGGGTTTGTCCACCGGAACATCGTCAACCAGCACCAGACCGGCCATAATCAGGGAACGGGCGCGTTGACGGCTTTTGGCAAGACCTTGATCCACCAGCGTGCTGTCGAGTCGTTTCTTTTGCATAACGGGGAAGGGCGGGTAACATCGGCAACTGTTCTATAGCGATTGCCGGAATTGCGTTCCGATGCGACTCTGCGGTCATCGTTTCCATATGTCTGCAAACGGAACATATTTATGACAACCACTGTACAACGCGACGGTGTCGCTCAGGTTACCGACGGATTCTAGAGGATTTCTGCGAGGCTCCGACACGCAGCGACACATCGTCAAGTGAAAAAAACTACCCCGGCTGAACCTCACATTGCATGATGGCCCTGGCGGCGTCTTCAATGGCGGTGCTGTCCACACCGTGTTTGTTGCGGAGGATGTTTTGGGTGCCGTGTTCCACGAACACATCGCCGATGCCGATCCGTTTCACCTGAATACCGGAGATTCCGCTATCGGCAATAAGCTCCAGCACGGCGCTGCCAAACCCTCCGCTCAGGACATGTTCCTCTGCTGTAATCACCCTTGGGATGCGCTGCACCAGGTCGAGAATCAGATCCCCATCCAGAGGTTTGATGAAGCGGCAGTTGACGATCGTCGCAGCGATGCCCTCGCGACGCAGCGCTTCATCGGCCTCGAGGGCATCGGAGACGGACCGGCCTGCGGCCAAAATCAGCAGATCGTCGCCCTCGCGTAAAATTTCCGCCTTGCCGATGGGAATCGGGGCAGGGTCCGGATCCAATTGACATCCGGTGCCGGTGCCTCGAGGATACCTCAGAGCGATGGGACCCCGGTGGGATAGGGCGGTGACCATCATTCGGCGGAGTTCGTTTTCGTCTTTCGGAGCCATCACCACCATGTTCGGCAGGATTCGCAAGTACGCCAGGTCGAACAGTCCATGGTGGGTCGCTCCATCCTCGCCGACGATGCCTCCCCGGTCCAGCGCGAACACTACCGGGATGGATTCGAGACAGACGTCATGGAGTATCTGGTCGAACGCCCGTTGCAGGAATGTGGAGTAAATGGCCACCACCGGCTTGAATCCCTCTGTGGCCATGCCGGCGGCGAAGGTCACCCCGTGTTGCTCGGCAATCCCCACATCGAAAAAGCGATCCGGAAACGCCTCGGCAAACTGCGCCAGCCCCGTTCCTTCGGGCATGGCAGCGGTGACGGCCACAATCCGATCGTCGATGCCTGCCAGTTCCATGAGGGTCCGGCCGAACACACTGGTGTAGGTGGGGATGGGGCTGGGGCGGTCGATACAGGTGCCGGTTCCTTCATCAAAACAGCCGACACCGTGAAAATGGACCGGATTCTCTTCTGCCGGCCGGTATCCCTTTCCCTTCCGGGTGGTTACATGCAGCAGGACAGGTTCATCCAGACTCTTGATATTTAACAATATATCGATCAGATGGTCGAGATTGTGACCGTTGATGGGACCAAAATAATCAAAATTAAACGCCTCAAAGAGCATGCCCGGAGTGATAAATGTCTTAAATGAATCTTCAGAACGCTTCGCGAATTGGTAAATATCGTCTCCGATTTTAGGCAGGGATTTGAGAAACCCTCCGAAATCTTTTTTCATGTTTTGCAGCCGGCGGGCCGAAAAGGTCCGGCTGAGCAGGGAGGACACCGCCCCCACGTTGGGTGCGATGGACATCTCGTTATCGTTGAGAATCACGATCAGGTCTTTGTGCTGGTCACCGGCCTGATTCATGCCCTCGAAAGCCAGTCCGGCCGTCATGGATCCGTCCCCGATAACCGCAATGACCTTTCCAGGCTCCTGTTTTAAGTGTTTGGCGCACGTCATGCCCAATCCCGCAGAAATGGACGTGCTGCTGTGCCCCGTGGTGAAGGCATCGAACGGGCTTTCACTTTTTCGGGTAAACCCGCACAGGCCCTCGAATTGCCGTATGGTGTGGAACTGTTCCTGGCGACCGGTGAGCAATTTGTGGGCATATGCCTGGTGGCCCACATCCCAGACGACTTTGTCTCTCGGCGTATCGAAAACATAGTGGATAGCGATGGCCAGTTCCACGGCACCCAGGCTGGGCGCCAAATGACCACCATTTTGAGAGACCACGTGTACGATCCGATCCCGGATCTCAGCTGCCAGAACGGGTAGCTCCGACCTAGGTAGTTCTTTGATATCATTAGGATAATTAACAGTTTTCAAAAGGCTCAAAAGAATTTCCTTTCAGGGGTATGGATGACCGGGCAGCGTGGTGATGGGTATTTCCGTTTCACCCAATGCAGGCTGGTTGACCCGTGTCGGGCGTGACAACCGGTTTGATTGGCGTCTGTTATCAAAATCAGAGTTATTACGCAAGTAGTTGCCGTGCATGGCCATACGGGTCGCGGTCCTTGAGCGTGAAGCGACATTGCGCGGCATGTGGTGACCTCATTGAGATACGCTTTCCCCCTTGTCCCCATGGTCCGGGAACGGTTCCTCGGATACCTGTCCATCCGTGCCGCCCATGAGCAGTGTGACCCGTTTTTCGGTTTCGTCCAGTTTTTCCGTACAAAATCGCGTCAATCGGATTCCTTCCTCGAACTTCTGGATCGCTTTTTCAAGCGGTAAGTCTCCGGATTCCATCTCCTGAACAATCTGTTCAAGCTGCTTCATCGCTTTTTCAAATGTCTGTTTCGCTGCCATTTTCATTCCTGTTCTGTTGAGCTGTTGCCCCGGGCAGGTGTCGGCCGAGAACCTGCGCCGTAACACTGCCTTTGGAAAGGGTGATGTCCAGATGCTGTTCTATGGAAGCATCCTTGGCGTGTCTTAGAATCCGCCCTTCCGGGCGGATTCGGGTTATGCTGTAGCCTCTGGCTAGAATATTCTCCGGGTTCATGGCGCCGAGCATCGCCGCGGCTTCCCGAACGCGATGCCCGAGACGCTCGACGATTAATTTAATGTTATAATTTAGGTTATAGCTTATAACATTCATATATTCTTTATAATTATTAATAATTAAAAGTGGACTTTGACGGAGAAGCCGATGGGTCAGCCACTCCAGGCGCTCTCTGAAATAAGCCAGCAACCCAAGAAACGATCTGCCCATCCGTGTGGTGTGATCGTCCAGAAGGAGGCGAAGGGCCTCGATTTTTTTTAAGGGATGGACCCGCATCAACCGGTTGCCGGATTCCTCCGCAAGATCCCGCTGACGATCCAGAAGCCCGAGCATAAAACCGGTCAGCGAATGACGCCCTTGCTGGATCTGCCGTTCCAGATCGCGGCGCAATGGAACGCACATCTCCGCGGCGGCAGATGGTGTCGGGGCGCGGAGGTCGGCAACAAAATCAGCAATGGTAAAGTCGGTTTCATGCCCCACGGCGGAAACGATCGGCACGTTCGACGCAAAAATGGCCCGCGCCACAGCTTCGGAGTTGAATGCCTGAAGATCCTCCAGGGATCCGCCACCGCGGGCGAGAATCACGACATCGGGTGACACCCTGTCGTTGGCCAGGGAAATGGCGCGAACGATGTCGTCCTCGGATGCGTCACCCTGGACAGTCACGGGAATCACCTGAATGGCAAGATTGGGGTATCTCCGCAAGGCGATCCGGATCACATCGTGGACAACCGCTCCGGTCGGCGACGTGACGAGGCAAACATGGTGGGGTAGAACGGGGAGCGGCTGTTTGAATCCCGGATCGAAGAGCCCCTCCTTGGAGAGCTTTTCCTTGAGTTGTTCAAAGGCGGCTTGCACGGCACCTAGCCCGGACGGCTCCACGTACTCGAAAATGATCTGGTACACACCCCTCGGGGCATACACGCCGATTCTACCCAGTCCGACGATCGACAACCCGTTTTCCGGCCGAAAGCGGAGGGTCCGGTTCTGGGACCGAAACATGACGCCACGGATCTGGGCGTGATCGTCTTTGACCGTGAAATAAAAATGCCCCGATGCCGGCGCACTGAAGTTGGAAATTTCACCGCTCAGCCAAACAAACGGAAGCTTGTCTTCAAGCAACTGCTGAATGTCGGCCGTGAGCTCTGAAACTGTCCGGATCTGCTTGGCAGGTTGAAGGTAGTCGGTCATGGCGGCAACAATACGGGACACCCTATTAATGTCTGATAATGTATATTATGTAAACTTATGCCGATATCGAGCTCCATTATGGCGCATCCCCTCCGGAATCGGCGTCCCCTTCCGTGTTCGGATCCGGGGATTCCGGTTCCGGAGGGCGTGATCCTTCGGCGTCGTTTATCGGATATTTCTGAATCACCTCCCGGACCGCCGGCACGATATAGATATCATCGAGGGGCCAACGGGCCAGACAGCCAGCCAGCAGAGACACCTTTTCCCGGATGGTGGCCTTTTTGTCCATGATATAGATATCCTTTCCATGGATCCGGCAAAGGCCGCTTTTCGCTTTGATACCGGTGCGCCGTAGATTTTCTTCCGAGACGGTGATCTGGACTTTCTCGGCCACATCTAGTAAATGCTGATAAATCTGTTCCGGACGCATCATGGAAATCGACACCCTGGGACTCTTTTGCGTTCCGTACGATCGTCACGGGGACACATGTTCATGGCGCAGCTCTCAGCGGGATGCCCCACTTGAAATTATGGCGTCTTGCGTTATTTTTTGTCTGTTGAACAAATGCGTTCGATCACCATCGACAAACATAATGTGACGTCACACAAACAGGAGGATCTATGAATTCCCAGCCAATTCAGCAAACTCAAACACAAACCCAGGTGTTGGTCAATGGGTACATGCGGAGCGTGTATAACTGGATGCTTATCGGACTGGCCATGACCGGCGGTGTCGCCTGGTTTGTTTCCCAGAACGATGCCATCATGGCAACCGTTCAACAGGGGTTCTGGATTCTGGCCATTGGACTCATTGGACTGGTGTTTTACCTTTCCGCGCGCATCAGCCGAATGAGTGCGTCCAGGGCAACGGTGCTGTTTATGGTCTATGCAAGTCTCAACGGGGCGATGTTGTCATTCATCTTCAAAGTATATACGACAGCCCATATTTCGACCACCTTCTTTGTCTGCGCGGCCATGTTCGGGGCCTTGAGTGTGTATGGCTGGGTCACCAAACGGGATTTGACCGGTGTGGGCAGCTTTATGTTCATGGGGCTGATCGGCATCATTATCGCCAGTGTGGTCAATATATTCCTGCGAAACCCCGCCATGCAGATGATCATCAGCTACATCGGTGTATTGGTGTTTGCCGGCCTTACCGCCTATGACACCCAGAAACTCAAGCACATGGCGTTGACCCAGCCTGCCGGACTGGATGGTGCCGTGGTCCGCAAAGGCGCCATCATCGGTGCCCTGACGCTGTACCTCGATTTCATCCTGATGTTCCAATACCTGTTGATGATTCTGGGCGGGCAACGGGATTAAGTGCCGGGTCAGTGAATCAATATTGAAGTCGGCTTGAACTGTCTGTTATCAATGACTTTTCGAGCCGATTACGTTTTTCAGTACGACGGCGATCCGCTCACCGAAACGTTCTGCATCCGAATTCGAGGCCGCCTCCACCATCACCCGGCAGACGGGTTCTGTCCCAGAGTAACGGACCAGCACCCGACCCTGCTTGCCCAGGGCCTCTTCCACCTTTCGAATCGCCGTCACCACATCCGGCAGGGTGTCCAGGGCGGGTTTTTCCGCCACGACCACGTTCACCAATGCCTGTGGAAGCACCTCCATGACCTGTTTCAGTTGAGATAACGACTGGTTTCGGTCCGCCATCACCCGGAGCAGAAACAGGGCTGCAATAATCCCGTCGCCGGTGGTGTGGTAATCCCGGAAAATCAGGTGGCCGGAATCTTCCCCCCCAAGAACCGCTCCACTGCGGACCATCTCATGCTGTACGTGTCGATCGCCCACGGCGGTGATCCCATGTTCGATGTTCAGCTGTTCCAGCGCCATGGAAAGCCCCATATTGCTCATCACCGTGGAGACAACCCGGTTGCTCCGCAGTTGACCCCTATCTTTGAGGTATGCTGAACAAATGGCAATGACCTGATCTCCGGTGAGCATCTGTCCGGACGCATCAGCGGCCACCATACGATCCCCGTCGCCGTCAAAGGCGAATCCGACCGCCGCCTTGTGTCGGACCACCGAGTCGGCAAGCTGCTCGGGATGTTCGGATCCGCAATCCCGGTTAATGTTCCTGCCATCGGGTGTCGTGTTCATGGGGGTCACTTTGGCGCCGAGGCGGGTAAAGACGGCCGGGGCAATCCGAGACGTGGCACCGTTGGCGCAATCCATCACCACCGGAAGGTTCTTTAGTGTGAGATGATCGGAAAAACGGTCCACCAGGAAATCGACATACTGTTCCCCGGCACCCGAGAGGCGTTCCACCCGACCGGCGTCGATCGCCAAGCCGGCCGCGGGCAAACGGGCGCCGCCGGTGATCATGGCTTCGATATCCCGCTCGGCGGCTTCATTCAATTTCATACCCTGACCGTCAAACACCTTGATGCCATTGTCCGTGAACGGGTTGTGGGAAGCGGAGATGACAATACCAGCGCCGGCACCGATCCGGACGGTTAGTCGGACCACCGCCGGTGTCGGCACCACCCCGGCCATATGTACATCGGTTCCGGCTGACGCGGCACCGGCGGCCACCGCGCTGGCCAGCATACTCCCGGATATCCGGGTGTCCGTCCCGATGACCATGCTCGAAGATGCGCTGCGGCACAGCGTGTCGGCCACCGCCCGGCCAACCTTGACGGCGGTGTCCGCCGTCATGGGTTCTGTATTGGCAACTCCGCGAATACCGTCTGTCCCGAACAGTTTCATCCGCCCTCCCCTCCCGTCGATGGCTCCTTAAAAGAGGGCAGCTGTCCCAGCGCGGTGCCACGTACCTGATCCACGATCGTCTCCAGCCATCGGGTTCCGGTTTCCGAAATGCCGCGGGGAAGCCCTGTAATGACCTCCAGGTACTCCGAGCCGTCTTTGGGGATACCGCGCTGAACAGCCTCCAGAAAAGTGTCGCGAAGACTGTCGTCTCCCGTATGACCCGCACCATTCCGGAGTCCGGCTTTGATTTCGGGCCATACCTTCATAAGCGCTTCTTTCTGACTCAGCTGCAGTTTAGTGATGTTTTTTTCAGAAATGGCGTGGTGCAGCTGAATCGATCGGGACAGGTTCCCGACGAATTTTTCGAATTGACGGATCCGTTCTTCGATGCCGGTCCGGACCGTTTCTTGAAGGCCTTCCGACAGGGCTTCCGGAAACCGTTCGGAAACAAACAGCCTGCGCACGTGGCGATACCAGTGCAGCAGGGCTGCGAGATTGGCAATGTAGGTGAGGTTGTTGAGGGTGATCCGCTTGACATTCCGATACAATCCGGAATGGAAGGACTTGCGGCCGCGGCGACCCAGCCCTTCGTACAAAAGCATTCCCGGCTCCGTTTCATCCCGACGCCAAATGGTGCCGGCTGCCGTGATCGTACCAAAAGCCAGTCGACAGGGGCCGACCAGACCCCCCTGCCCCCCCAGGAAGATCGGCGACCGGGTCAACATGACGCCCCGTGGGACATCTCCGATGAGCGACGGCGTGGCCTTGTCCTGGTTGGGGGTGTAGTTGAAATGAATAAAGGAACTGCCCACTTCGCTGTGGTCGGTGCGGCTAGACCCGCCGGCCATGAGACAGTCGCAAAAATTGATCAGGCTGCCCAGGGTAACGAAGGGAAATAAAATAGTCTGTTTAAGCCCCACCGCGTGGGCAATCTTCGCCTGCTCCTCCAGGATCGTCCCCTCACGGACGTGGGAGCCGCTGCCGGCGCTGGCTCCGTTGAGAAACACCGCTCCACGAAAAAAGCCGGAACCCAGGTTGACGTCCGCCCCGATTCGGCAGTTTTCCATGGTCACGGGACCTTCGTATCCGATACGGCATCCGTCATGGATAAATGTCTTGGCGCCGAAAATCTTGCATCCGGTGTGAATCACCACTTGGTTTCCGGAGATCCGTTCCGGGAAAACGTCCTCACCGATTTCCACGCTTTCCGGATTCGGAATACGGACACCCTTTTTCACTAAGATTTTAATGAGTTTCGACATTGTTTCTTTTCAGCCATCCGCTGAAACGAGTTCTTGCAGTGTTCGGGCTAGAGGGAATGGGACCCGAATCGAAATATAACTGCGCCCCAGGTCAATCCGGCGCCCAGTGCGATAAACATGACGGTACTTCCGGGCCCGATAATCCCCCTTTCAAGGGCCTCGTCCAGGGCGATGGGGATGCTGGCCGCTGTGGTGTTGCCGAACTTTTGAACATTGTGAAAGACCTTGTCCTCGGGCAGCCCCATGGCCCTTTGAAAGGCCTGGTTGATGCGCAAGTTGGCCTGGTGGGGGATGTATAGATCGATATCTTCGGATTTCAAACCGGCCGCCGCCAGGGTTCGGTGGACGACCTCCGGAAGCCGGCGAACGGCCGTCTTGAAAATTTTCTGGCCATCCATGATCGGGAAATGGCGGCCTTCCCGAATCATTGTTTCACTCATTCTCGGCCAGTTGCGGGATGCCGGCGCTTCAATCATGAGGCTGCCGGCCATTTGCCCCTTCCGCATGGAGGGCGGACGCCAGAATGCCCGTGGGGGCTCCATCGTCGACACATGCCAGACATACCGCTCCGGCCCCGTCCCCAAAGATGGCGGAAACATCCCGTCCTTCTGTGGAAAGATCCAGGCCGGTGCTGTGCACCTCACCACCGACAAACAGAATTTTTTCATAATATCCGCTGCGAATAAAGGCATCCGCCGTTGCCAGGCCATACAGAAATCCGGTGCACTGCTGTCGGATATCCAGCGCCGGTGTCCGGTCGAGGCCAAGCTTCTGCTGCATCAAACAGCCGGGTCCGGGGAAAAAAATGTCCGGACTCAGCGTTGCGAAAATAATGAGATCGATATCCCCGGGCTCCCAACCGGCTTTTTCCAGGGCGATCCGGGATGCCTCGAGTCCCAGATCCGAAGCGCCGACTCCGCCTTCTTCGGGGACCCAGTATCGTTCCTCAATTCCGGTTCGCTGCCGGATCCATTCATCCGACGTTTCCATCCATCGGCTCAGGTCCTTGTTGGTGACTTTACGCGGCGGCACATATCGGCCGGTGCCTGCGATCGATGTCTTTTTCATAAAGAGCCCCCCAGAGTGTGTTGTCCCGAATGTATGTCACACCAGAATCGGTATCGGGATGGGTCATTATGATGGTGACGGCCATGGCAAATGCCGCATCGTGGCCCGGAGTCTTCGGGGCTGGAGTCTCCTTATGGCTCCGGAGGATCCTGGGAAACAGGCCGTCACGTTGCTATCCCCGCTCACGCGATCCGTGACCACGATGCCGAGGTCTCCATCGGACAGATTCAGATGGTCATCGTTGCGGGTGATCGATATCGGCCGGCCCGGGTACCGGATGTCACTGCCGGATGGATTCCGCCCATGGGCTCCCAGCACACGGAATGCCTGATCGTTGAGCGCTCCAACGCCCCATGATCCGACTGTGGTGGCGCATAATATCCTGAAACGGTTAAACATTTCAAGTGCTTTCTCAGACTCGCGGGACATGAGGAATCCCCGGATCCGCGCGTTCAACTCTTGGGTGGCGGCCTTGGTGAAGGCCACTATCAAAATGGAATCCGGTCTGATAAGGATATGAAAGCGAACTTTTAAAGGATGCCCATAAATTGGACTGTCTGCCCCACAGCGTGTCTCATCTTAAACAATGCATCACCGGGGAGTTGTATGGCCAGGCCCTGGAAACCGCAGGTGCCGACACGCAGGCGTCTGCGGTGGTACCTTCGTCCTCGGTATTGGTGCCGCTGTGGACATCCCCTGACGACGGCAGCCCGCACCTGATCCTCAACAAACGTTCACACAAGGTGCGACAGCCCGGAGACCTGTGTTTTCCGGGGGGCGGTTCCGAGCTGCCGCTGGACGATATGATTGCACGGGCCCTCCAGCTGTCCGGATCGCCGTTAACCCAATGGCCGTACTGGCGGGCCTGGCGACGGCGATCCCGCCAGGACGGCGATGATATGGCGCTTTTGCTGGCGACCGGTTTGCGTGAAAGTCTTGAGGAAATGAACCTGAGCCCGTTCGGAGTTGATTTTCTCGGACCCCTCCCGGCCCAGCAACTGGTCATGTTTGATCGACAGATACAGCCGATGGCCGTGTGGTTGGACTCCGAGCAGCACTTTAAAACCAATTGGGAAGTCGAGCGAATTATTACGATACCGCTCCGTGACCTGCTCGACTCCCAAAATTATCGAACCTACCAGATTGTCTACTCCCCTGAGGTGGCGGCCCGACTGGGAACGCCATCGCAGGAATTCCCCGCTTTCCGCTTCGAGGATAACGACAGCGTCGAAATCCTCTGGGGCGTCACCTTCCGTATCGTCCGGTCGTTTCTGAAACTGGTTTTCAAGTATAACATGCCCCCGTTGGACGTTTTGCCCCTCGCCGAAGGGACCCTCGGCATGGAATACTACACCGGAACTCCCTGACCCGATCTCGTCTGGAAATCGTTGAAAATCTCCCCATTGCATTATTATATATTATAAAAACTAAATAGTAATGTTTTTATATTGACATATCATCTATTAATCTTATTTTTTTCTTGTCAATTTGTTAAACATTTACACTCTTGTGATGGTATCATACTCTTAACAGGTGCTGTATTGGCACACGGGAGGTGTTCGCGATGGGGAAAACAATTGGAATAGACCTTGGGACCACAAATTCCTGCGTTGGGGTCCTGGACGGCAGGGATGGGAACGTCATCACCAATGAAGAGGGCGGCCGGACAACCCCCTCGGTTGTCGGTATTACGGAAAAGGGTGAACGGCTGGTCGGGCAGATTGCCAAACGCCAGGCAGTGACCAATCCGGAACATACCGTATTCGGGGTAAAACGGCTCATCGGCCGCAAATACGATTCCTCGGAGGTTCTTGAAGACAAGAAAGTGCTTCCGTATCGGATCGAAAAGGCGCCCAACGGGGATGCGCACATCCGGATTCAGGGGAAACTTTACAGCCCGGCTGAGATTTCGTCGCATATTCTGGCCAACATCAAGAAGACGGCCGAGGCACATTTGGGTGAAACGCTTACTGACGCCGTTATTACGGTGCCGGCATATTTCAATGACAGTCAGCGCCAGGCAACGAAGGATGCCGGAAAAATTGCCGGGCTGAATGTGAAGCGGATCATCAATGAACCGACGGCCGCGTCCCTGGCATACGGACTCGACAAGAAAGGCGACCAGCGGATCGCTGTCTTTGACCTGGGCGGCGGAACTTTTGATATCTCTATCCTGGAAATCGGCGACGGTGTTTTTGAAGTGAAATCCACTAACGGAAACACCCATCTGGGAGGAGAGGATTTTGATTTAAAAATCATCGAATACCTGGCCGATGAGTTCAAAAAGGACCAGGGAATCGATCTGAGAAATGACAAGATGGCCCTTCAGCGCCTCAAAGAGGCTGCAGAAAAGGCGAAAATGGAGCTTTCCACCACCATGGAAACAGACCTCAATCTGCCGTTTATTACGGCCGATGCCGGCGGTCCTAAGCATTTGAGCATGAAAATAACCCGGGCCAAACTGGAGTCCCTGGTCGGCAGCCTTCTGGATCAACTGGAAGAACCCTGCGCCGTTGCCCTGAAGGATGCCGGTTTGACGGCCGGACAGGTCGATGAGGTCATTCTGGTGGGTGGGATGACGCGGATGCCGGCCGTACAGGAACGGGTGCGCCGATTTTTTGGAAAGGACCCCAACAAGAGCGTCAATCCGGACGAGGTGGTCGCCATCGGTGCTGCGATACAGGGCGGCGTTATGGACGGCGAAGTTCAGGACGTCCTTCTTCTGGACGTTACCCCGCTCTCGCTGGGTATTGAAACCCTCGGCGGTGTCATGACTCCGTTGATCGAGAAAAATACCACGATTCCGGCCAAGAAGTCTGAAATATTCTCCACGGCAGAAGACAACCAACCGGCGGTCACGGTCCACGTGCTCCAGGGGGAGCGCGAAATGGCCGGCGATAACAAAACACTGGGACGATTCGAACTGCTCGGCATTCCGCCGGCACCACGCGGCATGCCCCAGATCGAAGTCACTTTCGATATCAACGCGGACGGCATCGTTAACGTTTCGGCCCGGGATAAGGGAACCGGGAAGGAACAGTCCATCCAGATCACGTCTTCTTCCGGCTTGACCCGGGAAGAGATCGACCGTCTTGTTCAGGATGCTGAGATGCATGCCGAGGAGGACGGGAAGAAACGGGATCTTGTGGATGCCAGAAACCAGGCGGACGCCCTGATGTATACCTCCGAGAAATCCCTGAACGACCTTGAGGGTAAGGTCGATCCGGCGACCCTGTCGGAGGTTCACGATGCGATCGCACGGCTAAAGGAGTCCCTGTCCGGAAATGACGTGGAACTGATCCGAAGCCGGACCGGCGAGCTGACCCGGCTTTCCCACAAACTGGCCGAGTCGGCATACCAACAGACACCCGGCGGAAACGGCCCCCGGGATGCCGCGTCATCGACCCACACGTCCGGCGACAATGACGATGTAGTGGATGCGGACTATCAGGAGGTCGCCTGACCCGGACACGGGTTGAATTTTATCCACCCTGAAAAGGGCGGCGGGAAACCCCGCCGCCCTTTTTTCTCCCCGGACCCGGCATCGGCCCTATTTTGAAACCCGGGAGTGCACTCACTCTGGCCAACAAGGACTCGAAGTGTTATATTCTCAATCCGATCCCGGGCCCTGATCCAATGGAATCATAGATGCAGACGGGGGCGTGAACCGGCCATGCAGATGATTGCGCTCTTCGGTGAGCTGACTGACGATCAAGCCAACACCTATGGACTTGTACTGACCTCTTACGGCCTGCCCTATACGGTTCGGCGAACCCGCCGGGGGTGGGAAATCTGGGTTTCGGAAGATGTCCATGATGAGGCCATGGACTTGATCGACCATTACCTCCGGGAAAACCCCCACCTCCCGATTCTGGATGCACCGCGGGAGCCTCAAATCCAAAAGACCTTCTCCGGCGTCTGGGTGTCTCTGCTATTGCTGGCCGCCTTTCTCGGAACCTATCGCAACGGGCTGTCCACGACAGTCATAAACGATTTCGGTGCCATTGCATCGCGAATTCTCGACGGTGAGATCTACCGGGCCGTGACCTCTCTCCTGTTGCACGCGGATTTTCTCCATCTCGCTGGAAATATCGCCGGCGTGGCGATATTCGGAACGGCGGTCTGCAATATCATGGGCTCCGGCGTCGGCTGGCTGATGATTCTGCTGTCCGGAATTATCGGGAATCTGCTCAATGCCTGGGCTGTGGAGACGACCCATATTTCCATCGGCGCGTCTACCGCCGTATTCGGCGCTGTCGGAATCCTGGCCGCCCACTCTTTTCTGAATCGGTGGCGGGAACAGGACCGGCATAAACCGGCATGGTTGCCCATCGCAGGCGGCCTGGGACTACTGGCGCTTCTGGGAACCGGTCCCCATTCCGATATCACCGCCCATTTATTCGGTTTTCTCGCCGGAACGGTGCTTTGCCTGGCGTATCACCGCTATATAGACGGGACAATGGCTCAAACATACCAGCGCACGGCCTGGGGTGTGACCATGACTGTGGTGTGTTTATCCTGGCTGGTGGCTATCCGATGAACGTCGACTCCGGTTCTTTTCGGCGTGTCGCGAGGGGGCCAAAAATCTTCCGGCAGGCGGGCCGAAACACCTTGTCCCAGCCGGATGTAATTATTATTGTGTATCTTGGAAACGATTGACTTATAATCACGAGCTTTCCCGGTGACGGAATCTCGAAGAGAAGAAAGGAGGGGGTATGCCGGTAACACCATATGATGCGGCGGATCTTTTCGAATGGCTGACAACCAAGGAAGATCTCCTGCTTCTGGATGTGCGGAACGATGAGGAATTCGGCCGCTTTAAAGTCGAAGGGCCCTATCCGTTTGATATGGTCAATGTGCCCTACATGGAGTTTATCGAACACGAATCGGAAAGTGTCGCCAGGGTCCCCAAAGGAAAACCGATAAAGATCGTTTGTGCCAAGGAGGGATCCGCAAAATTTGTCGGCGAAATACTTGAAAATCACGGATACGACAACATCGCCTATCTGACAAAAGGTATCGTGTCCTGGGGTAATCTTCTGGCACCTATCCGTGTCAACGACGGAAATGACTATGATTTGTTCCAGTTTCGCCGTCCGGGAAAGGCATCCTGCAGCTACGGCCTGGTTTTCGGCAAGGAAATGATGCTGTTCGACCCGTCCAAGAGCATCGCGGCATACCGGGCATTTGCGGAGGAACGTGGCTGTGCCATCCTTCATACCTTCGAGACCCATCGCCAGGCCGACTACATCTCCGGCAGCCAGCCGCTGAGCCAGGCCACCGGCGCCCAAATCATGGCACCCGAACCGGATTTCAAGGAGGCCCGTTTCCCGTACACCCCGGCAAAAGACGGTGATATCTATGCCTTCACGGATGGAGGCCCCGAAGTCAAGGTCATGCACACCCCCGGGCACACGCCCGGCAGCACCTGTTATCTGATCGACGACACCTATCTGATTACAGGGGATACGGTATTTATCTACTCCATCGGGCGACCCGATCTCGGCGGAATGGCCGAAGCGTGGTCCCAAATGCTCTTCAATACCATGACGGGCATCCTGAAGCCCTTGCCGGAGTCTACACAAGTCCTGCCGGGCCATTACATGGACTGGAAAGAGGCCGATGAGAATCTGATTTTCATGGCTCCGATGGGCGAGGTCAAAAAGATAAATAAAGACATCTACGGCATCACGGAAGAAGCGGTGTTCTATGACTTTATCAAATCCAATATACGGAAGCAGCCGGAGGAGTACGCAACGATTCGTGAAATCAATGCGGGGTTAAAGGAGGTGGATGAGGAGCAGCAGGATGTGCTCGATCTGGGTAAAAACGAGTGCGCGGCCAGTCAGATGCAGAAAAAATAAGGTTTGCCGGTTGGCCAGTTTGCCGGTTAACGGTTCTTATTGGCAAACTGGATAACCGGCAAACCGGGAAACCCCCCTCTTTACAAGCTCAAAGCGACATCGTTTTGATGCGACCCGCGGTGCCGTCCATCTATTCCAGGGATTGAAACTTCCGCATAAACCGCCGATCAAGGGTGTCCTTGATCCGGAACGCCAGGCGACCACCGAGAAGAACACCTTTCTTGTAGAATATCCCGGTCCCGTCTCCCATGTTGAAAATGAGAAGATAATCCCCTCCGGGATCGAACGGCATGAGCGGGCCGTTTTCCAGGGATGCCATCAGGTTGCGGTACAGAACCGGGTTCTGCCGAACCGCATAAACCCCCACTTTTTCGAGGGGACGCGGCTCGAAATAGATACAGTCCCCGCCCCCGAATATTTTCGGATACTCCGTACACTGGAGGAATTCATTGACGTTCAATCCACCGTCCGGCCCGACCGGTAGATTCGATCTGGCAAATATCTCCGAGGGCGTTACGCCCACCGCTAAAAAGATGACGTCCACCGGATAGGTCTTCCCGGATCGCAGGCCGATCTCTCCGGCGGAGACGCGGGATACGGTGCTGTTTTCATGTATCCGGATCCCCCGACGGCTCAGGGACCGGCGCCCTGCCCTGCGGACTTTTTCTGGAAAGCGCTCAAGAATCTCATTGCCGGTAAACAGAACCACCCGGTGTGCTTCGCTCCCGTTGCGTGTGATCAGTCGCCAGGCATTCCCGGCCAATTCCACAGCGGCGGCCCCGCCGCCGACAACGCCAACCGTCACCCGCTTTTCGTTGCAAAGGGCAAGCAGCCGTTTCTGGGCTTCCAGGAGCCTTTCGATGGGCTTGGCCGTGTAAATATCCGAATCCCCGTCGCTGATGCTGTCTCTGGGGACAAAGCTGCCGGAATTGAATGATAATACGTCATAGGAGACGCGTTGCCCGGTGTCTGAAAAGATGAGGCGCTTGCCGGGATCGATGTGGGTCACCTTGCCCCGAACAAACGTGCCACCCTGCTTGACAACCACGTGCTCTGTGGCAAAACGGATCTCCTCCGGGGTGTATATCTCGCTGAGCATGCCCGGGCCCATCCCGGAGTAGTAGTGATAGGCCGAGGGCCCGATGACGGTCACCCGGTGTCCGCGGGACACAAATTCATGGATTTTCGATAACGTCATCATGTGCGCGTGCCCGCCGCCGACCAATACGAGATGTGAGCCCATTTAGTCTCCCTTCACTGAAAAGATATCCCCAAAGGATGTCATGATATGCGATCCATCAGCTCCGCGAGCTGATTGAGGTGACCCCGCTCTTCGCCGGCAATGTCCATTAAAAGACTTTTTGTCCGGGCAATGTCGGCCGTCCCTGCGGCGCGCTGGTATAAATCGAGCGCCTGGGCTTCAATGGACATGGCCAGACTGATGACATCACCGGGCGAGTTCAGATGTGGATTGAACATCGCCAGGTAGTCCTCCGTGGTCATCCCCCCCTCGATGACACCTTTCATCGTACGCTGTTCGAAATCCTGACGGGAGATGGCTCGGCCGATGACATTTACGTATTCCTTGAAAATGCGATCCTGGTGTTTGATTTCGATGTTGGCCAGGCGTTGGAAAATGTCAGCAACATCGTCGGAGGTCACTTTCGGCAGCATCAAAAGGTAGAAATCCCGAAGCCCCTGCTCCAGGGAAAACGCGACGAGCAGACTTTCTTCCGGCGACATGCGGCCTTCAAACAGCGACAGCCCTTGCTCCGCCGGTCCCACAGCGGTTTCACCGTTCCACGCCTTGATACCGCCTGAAAGATTGTAGACGTCCCGAAACCCATTATCCTGCATCATTTGCACAGCCACCCGGCTGCGGCCGCCGACGGCTCAGTACACAATCGCCGGTTTATTCGGATCGACTTCGTGGAAGCGGTCACCCAACTCCGGAAGAGGGATCAGCTTCGCTCCCGGAAGATGCCCTTTCCGATACTCCTTTGGCTGGCGAACATCCAGAATGGTCACATCCTCGGGATTGCGGCCGGCGATGTACTCCCGAGCCTCTCCCACATTGAACGCCTTTATCGGTGTGAAAAACTGTCTCCACCGCATATGTGCCCCCTTTGCAAAGATCCGGACCGATATGACGGGTCTTCCCCGATGAATACCCCGTGTGGTATCGGCCCGGGACGTTTATTGACACTTCGACATGGATTGTGCCAAACATCCTGCATAAGATGCAAGACCTTGTGTGTCCGGATGTTTTCTTATAAAAAGGCCGATCCAGGATTGATCGTCTCGAATGTGAAGACTTTTCCAAGACTCCAGGCAGGAAACGATCATGATGCATGCCGCAAGACTATTTGATATTATCAACGCACGGGATTTCAAGGAAATGCCGCTGGTGCTGAGCGAAACGGCGACGCTCGATTTCCCCAAAACACCGTTGATCACGGGGCGGAATCGTATCGCGACATTTTTCAAGGCCCTTTTTCGCAGGTTCCCGGAGCTCCATTTCGAGGTGGTGCGGGCTATTTCACAGGGCAAATGGACGGCCGTTCACTGGCGGAATAAGGGATCCGACCGGGACAAGAGACCCTATGAAAATGAAGGTGTCACCCTGATCCGCATGGATGGCGGGACGATTACCGACATCACCGATTTTTTCAAAAGCACCGAAAAATTCTGATATGTTTCGACTGGCGGCCACCTATTCTGATCTGATCAAGGTATTTATCGTACGGGGCATCGTGTTCATGGAGGAACAGGCCGTCCCCTATGGGGAAGAAATCGACGAATACGAGCTTTCATCCGTGCATGTCCTGGGTGAAATCGATGAAGAGCCGGTGGCTGCCGGGCGCATCCGGTTTCTGCAAGACACTGCCAAACTCGAACGGCTGGCCATCCGTCCACAGTATCGAAAAAAGGGATACGGCCACCAGCTGGTCGATTACATGATGGATGTGGTACGGAAAAATGGTATCTACAAGTTCCGGATTCATGCCCAGACCCATCTCGCGGATTTCTATGGCGAACATGGATTCAGTATACAAGGGGATCGATTTGAGGAAGCCGGCATCCTTCACTTCCGGATGGTCCGCTCAGAGATGTAACCCGACGATTGCATGAAATCTATTCAGCAAATGTCTTAAAAGAAAAAATATCGGTGCCTTAGCGTGAATACTGACGCATCGGGCTGCGATGCAATGTCCGGGGTCGCCCTGTAATGCCACATATGTTGCCACGGTTGCCATCGGATACCCGTAACATCGTCAGTACCTTCATATGACAAAAAAGGAGGTAGCCATTGGCGTCCTGGGAAGTATCCACAAGCGGGTTTCTGAATAAGTTCGGCTTCCAGAGCATCCGAAGTAAAATTATTATCTTCGCCCTCATTTCCACGCTGATTCCATCCTTGGCCATGGGGTGGCTCTCCTATATTAATAACCAGCGGTTTTTAACTGAAAAGATTAACCAGGAACTCCAGAGTGTCACTTCCCATACGTCCCGTGAGATTGATTTATGGTTGAAGGAGAGATTGTACGATATCCGGGTCTTTTCCAGTTCCTTCGTGGTCTCCAAGAACCTGGAGACGATGCTCCGTAAAAAATCTTCAAAGGATCAACGGAAGACCGCCCGGCGGCATATCACCGACTATTTACGATCGGTCAGGAAGAAGTTTGTCGATTATGAAGAACTCATGGTCGTGGATAGAAATGAAAACATTGTGGCTTCCAGCGCCATGGGAAAAACAGCGGTGCACTTGCCCGGAGACTGGCTCAAGAGAGCCAATTCCGGCACTCCCATTATCGGGACGCCGGTCTGGGATGAATTCCACAAAACAGGTGTCATGATGGTGGCGGCACCCATTGTCAGCGCACGTGGTCGACTTCTGGGGGTGTTGGCGGCAAAGCTGAACTTCCGGACCCTTCAAAAAATTCTCGACAATTATAACTTCCAGGATACGGGACATCTATACGTCATCAGCCCCGAGGGCGCCTTGTTGGTGGGAACCCAACGGCTCGACGCGGGCTTTATGGAGACACGCCTCTCTCCAAAAACCACAAATCGGCTCTTTGCCCTCGAGGCGATCGTTATGGAGTTCAGCAATTACAGGAATATCGATGTGATCGGCGCGTTGAACAAGATTCCCCAGGCCGGTTGGGGAATCATTGCGGAGTTGGAGAGAGACAAGGCCTACGCCGAAATTTTTCACCTTCGCAACATTACCATCGCCTTCGTTGCCGGGATCCTCCTGTTGGTAGGGCTGTCCGCCTATCTTTTGGGCCTGACCATCGTCGGCCCTCTCAACCGCCTGATTCAGGGGGCCGATAAGGTGGCTTCGGGCGACCTTGAGGTAAGCCTCCCGCCGGTCACCGGCGGCGAACTGGGATTCATGACCAGCGTATTCAATTATATGGTGGAGCGCCTTCGCCAGGGGCGGGACAAGCTCGCCGCCGTAAACCAGGCGTTGGAAGAACGAAATATCGAACTTAGGGAATTGTCCGTTACAGACAGTCTCACCGGCCTGTTCAATCGTGAGCACCTCCATGAGACCTTGGTCAATGAGCTGGCCAGATCCGAACGCCACCAGCATGAATTCGGCATCCTGATGCTGGATATCGACCGTTTCAAACAATTCAACGACAACTTCGGGCATCTTGCCGGGGATGAAGTTCTGCGAAAAGTGGCCTCCATTTTCAAATCGTCCGTTCGCAGCTGTGATTACGTGGCCCGATACGGGGGTGAGGAGTTTATTATTATGCTGCCGGAAACACCGATGGAGGAGGCCGTACAGGCGGCTGAACGGATCCGGGCCTGTGTGGAAAAAGAACCGTTTTCCCCGGAGGGCAAGAGGATCAAGATAACGATCAGTGTGGGCGTGTCGTCCTTTCCCCAACACGGAACGGGTGAGGAGGCACTCATTCAGAAAGCTGACGAGGCACTTTACGAAGCCAAGAAAAGCGGGCGGAATCGCGTGGTTCCCCTCTAAACCAAAGAAAAGGAGGATCAGGTTCGCAGAACCGGTGTGACCGCCGTGTTTCTACTGTCCTGTAACCAGGGTCTGATAAATCCAACCGCTCAAGCCGTATTCATCCGTTACCCGGACCCATTCACCTTTTCGGGCAAAGCCGGTGACAAGGGTGTCTGGCAACAGGGTTCCGACCACCGGGTATTGGAAACCGGGTCCCTGGCGAATGTTGCTGACTTTGTTGACGGAAAGGGATAAGGGCACCGCAAAGGGCACTTCTCCCGGCCGGAGCTCACCGGTTTCACGAACGATCAGACGCCCTTTCGCACTGTTGATGATACTGGCGGCCTGGATTGCGAGATACAGTGCACCACCAAAATTTTCCTTCTCGAACTCCTCAGTGCTCATAGTGAGCAGGTGCTCTGCCTGGCTGATCTCGGGATCTGTCTCTGCGCCGGGATAATGCGTTCTGATGGTCTTCAGGGCGATTTCCGTTTCAGCCATGTTCGAAGCCGCTTCGGCCTTGCTTTCCAGGCTCCGCAGCCTGGCTTTCGCCCGGACGACCTCCTGAATTGCATCGTCGAACTGATTCTGCAAAAAATCCTGGCGCTGCTGCAATTGCTCCACGTGGGTATCTTTTTCGACTACCCGAAGCTTGAGCTCGGCCATCTGTTTCTCGAGTGCCTTTTCAGTTCGCATCTGGTTTGTCAAAGCGGCAACTTCAGCGCCACGGCGTTCCAGCTCCTGCCTGAGCTTTTGGACCTCGCTGATCAGTCTTTCGTATTCGACCCGATCGACAGATATTTCCGCGTCGGTGGAGGATTCTTTTGACGAGGCCGCCCGGTTCGCGGCACAGGCTGACAGAAGCAGCGTTACAATCAGCAATACAAGAGTCAGAATGTACCCGGTTCGATGATGTGCCATGGGAAAGTCCAAATTTGTGGGTTTCTATGGATGTCCGCTCGCAATGGAACGATGGCACCGGATTCCGATCATGATAGGCCATCGTCGTTTAAAATACCATATATTATAGCCGTTTAGACAAACGCGTCAATACCCAAATGGGTTTGCTATTTCTCCTATTCATGGTATGACGGGCCAGACCATATCTATGGTCTTTGCGCCTCTAGGCGATCATGTGCATCGCGTATTACTCTGGACGGGATAAAACAGAAATAGAAACGGAGTGATTCATGACAACCGGCAAGAAAATTAAATATGCCCTTTGGCTGGTTCTGGCGATCGTCATCGCCGGATTCCTCTGCTATAACTTGCCCCGAACCGATGTGGTCCAGATTACCGGCACCGACACAAAATATACCGGAAAAAGCGGCAGTAGCAAGATCACGACCGACCGCGCAGGGAAGCAGGGCGGCGGTAAGATTCAGATCCAGGATGTGCGGTTTATCAACGCCATCACCCGGGAGGGCAACATACGCGTGTTCCGAAACGAGGACACCGGCTGGGGGTGGCCTCCCTACTTCAAGTTCGACAGCGCCGATGTGACCGCCCAGGCGCAATCTTTTCTGGAAACAAATCCAAAACCCTGGGTCCTTGTAAGATATTACGGTTGGCGCATCCAAATGCTGTCGATGTTTCCAAATGCCGTCAGTATGAGATCCGTGGAGAAAACCTACAATCACCTGCCCATATTCAACATTGTCTTTTTACTGCTGCTCACCGGTGTCACCATCTTTGGGGTAACTGCGTTCAGACGTTTCGTGCGCCGGATAAAGGCCCGGTTCGGAAAAAAGACACCGGGGTCCCCGTCCGGGGGATCCACCGGGACACGACGCTAGCCCGAACATTGCATGAAATCTTTCCAGCAGATGTCTTAAAAGAAACAAGATCGGTGCCTCGACGTGCATACTGACGCATCGGGCTGCGATGCCATGTGTCACGTTGAAAAACGGATGAACGGCCTGAAAAGATTTCACCCTTCGGGCCAAACGGAGACCTCCATGGACTGCGTTATTCGAGACTCGCGGTAGTCGGGCTACAGCTTCATCTCGAAGTGCCTTGCCCATGAAGGTCTCCATTTGGTGCATTGTCCGGGTTAAGATACATCGCCAAATTGCTTTTTCAGCATGATCTTGAGGATGGTTCGATCTGCTTCTACCATCCCCTGGACGCTCAATTCACCGACATTCTTCATGGTCGCTTCCGGCGAAGCACTGATAATGCCGTCCGTTGCCTGGACGTGAACCCCTTGAAGGGCAAACAGTGCCGCCTGAACCGCTGTTCCGGCAGCGGTTGCCAGCTTGAGAGAGCACCCGGCCTTGGCCCCATCGCAGATGATCCCTGCCAGGTCCTCCGTCAAATTCATGATGGCGCCGGCAATGTGTTTGTGATCGCCGCCAAGGAGATAGGTGACCCCGGCAGTCGCCCCGGCTCCGGCAGCCACCGAGCACCCGCAGACGGCCGTCAGACGTCCCGTGTGCGCTTTGACATAGGCGGTGATGATATGGCTGAGACATATTGCTTCTAGAACGCTTTCTGTTTCACAGTCCACATAGTCCTTTACTGCCCAGATGGGCAACACCGCCGTCAGGCCGTGGTTGCCGCTCCCTGCGGAACTCATGGCCGGCAGATTAACCCCCTGCATCCGGGCATCCGAGGCTGCCGACGTCAGGATTCGCGCGGCCAGAATCATATCCCTTCTAATCAGCTTCTGGCGCACGAGGCGTTCCAGGGTTTTTCCGATCCCCAATCCGGATCCAAATTTCAGCCCATACTCGGCCAGACGGACGTTGTATCGAACGCCCTCGCGGATAAACGCCAGGTCCTCTGCATCCAGATCATCGATGAGGCGCATCAGATCCTTCAGGGTAAGCTGTGTCAGCCAGGCTTCCAGTTCCCGCGGATCGGTCTTGGTCTGCCGGTTGTCATCGGCGCCAAGAATCGGGCTGTTGAGGATGGGACTGTCGTTTAACGTCAGGCTCACAATATTGTCATGATAATCGCTGATGATGCATATGGCCCTTTTCCCGTTTCCGGTGACGGCTCCTTTGATGAACAGTCCCTTTTGGTCCTCCAGGAGATTGACGGTGACCCGGCCCGAAGCGATAAACGCCTTGGCTGCTGCCACGATATCCTCGGTGACGGGTTCCAACACTTCCAGCCGTCGTTCCGGATCCCCGCCAAGAGCCCCAATGGCGGCCGCCAGGTCAAGCCCGGTGTTCCCCTGGGCTCCGGGGATCGCCACGGCGATGCCGTTTTTGTAGATATTGGGATCCACCCAGATTTCGATCCGTTCGATCGTGTCGGTCGGCATCAGGGATGCGGCCGCCGCTGTTGCCAGGGCAATGGCGATGGGCTCCGTACATCCCAATGCCGGTGCCACCTCTGTCGTCAGGATATCTTTGACCGTATAGGGCTGCTGGTTGCGGTCCATTTGTGTATGTCCTCCTGTGGTCCCAAAGTTTCAAAAGGGTGAGGAAAATAATGTATCGTCCATCCGTGATGCTGGAACACAACAATTTTCAGGCGTCTATCGTATGCCACGAGGGGGAAAGGGTCAATGGTGTTTCAGGCGGGATCTCCCGGGCAAGGCGTTCGTGCTAAAGCACATTTCCCATAAGAACGCGTTTGATCGAACGCTTCAACTGCCCTTCGGGTATCGCCTCAAGATGCCGCTCGCAGGAGGGGCACAGATACAGGAACTCTTCGGTTTTTCGGAGATTCTGGCATGGGATCGCAACACTGCACATATCGCAGGTGTGGCAGATGACCTCTGCGTCCATTCCATCCAGCCGGCAGCTGCATTCAAGTAGTCTGGCGCCGCAACCATAACGCGGATCGGTTTCGTCCGGAATGCTCCGACACCAGACGGTCCGAGCCCGATAGGAGCAGTATCTGTCCGGTCCATCCGATGACGGCGAATACGTCGGCATGATAATGTGGACACCCTCTTCCGGCATCACGATGGCGCGGGGTTCGAAGTACATACCGGTGCGACTGCAGTTATAGAGGACCGCATCCGAATAGCCGTCCGCCTCGGTGGTGCGGTAGTGAATGGGAAGACGGCAGCCGTGCCTGGGAAATAATCTTTTTGCGTGGGCGATCATGGGAACACCTCGTTAGGGGGTGTTTGACATCACCGGGGGGTATGGGTCCTCTCGCGTGGGTGCGGGGAGCGGTATTGCTGAAGCCATTTGCGGCGATAGGAAGACGGTGTGTTGGCCACAGCGTGGTGCCGAACGTGGCTTATCCCCGGCGCATAGGGTACCCCATGAACGGCGCTCCCCGGGACAATCTATTTGTATCGCGGCAACCGATGATCTACTCGTAAAATTTCACACCGATGCCGAATCCGGAATTTTCTGTATCGCCGAGGACCCGGCACCACCTGACCTCGGCAAGGGATATGCTCCGGCAACACGCTACAGCGTTCTGATGGCAACGAATGGATGGTCTACTTAAGAGCCGCAGGTATAACGGCGTCCCCGGTCTCAGAAACCGGGTGGTCTCAAAATACAACCCATGCTCGCAATAATTGCGTATTTCCCCGACTCTCTGGGGTTGGTCGGAATTGAAGATGTTGAATAGAACCGTCACGTCCTGATGCTCACGTCGACACAGCCGGCGTTCCACCCAACGGGGCTCTGTTTCAAGACCGACACCGGTTAACGGTTGATGCCTCATCGCAGCACGTCGCTCTTAGTATGGGGTATCGCAAATGTCGGAACAGTGTTCCAAAATAAATTTCTCTGGACCATTTCCCATCCCATTGGAACACGTTTGTGACAACGACTATAGTTGACAGAGTATATTTTCTACGATAGCCAAGGATGTTTTCCAATCGCCGAAAGTGGCTATTTTTTTCAGAAATATATGGCCACTTGTGGCTATGGTCGGACCTGGGAGGGGGGATTATTCGGAATCCACCGAATAACCTTTTTGAAGGGTGTATTTGATCAGATCGGCGTTTTTTCGGATCTTCAGTTTTTTCTTTATGTTTTTTCGATGGTTGTTCACCGTGTTCGGGCTGATAAAGAGCATACGGACAATTTCTTTGCTGGTCTTGCCTTCGCCCACGAGTTTTAACACTTCCCGTTCTCTGGTTGTCAAAAGGTCTTCACCACGGCGGCGGTAACCCCGGCAGATGCCGATCAGATCTTCCGGGGCTTCCTTCAAGATGAATGAAGACAGATAGGTGCGTCCGTGCCGAATGGTATCGATGGCGTGGATAAGTTCAAAGCCGGTATCTTCCTTGAGCAAATACCCTTCGGCACCGGCCGCTATGGCGAGACGAAGGTACTCCCGTTTCTTGTACATACTCAGAAAAAGAATTTTTATTTCCGGATACTGCCGTTTAATTTCCCGGGCCGCTTCGATCCCTCTGAGTTTTGGCATGGATACGTCTAACACCACCATATCCGTGGAAATCTTTTTCAACAGCTGCAGCAGGGCCAAACCGTCGGACGCTTCGCCGACCACCTGCAGATTACGGGTTTCATCGATGATGCTTTTGATCCCTTCACGCAGCATCGCATGATCATCGGCAAGAACAATCCGATACGCGCTCATATGTCGCCCTTTTCCGTTGTGATCGGTATTCGAAACGTAAGCCGTGTCCCCTTCCCCGGTGCACTCCGGATATCAAACGTGCTGTTCAGCATTCTGCTGCGTTCATCCATGGCCGCCAGGCCGAGCCCCCGATCGGCCACGTGTTTTTCCCAAACCGCAGAAATGTCAAATCCTGTCCCGTCATCGATAATTAGCAGGCGCACAACGTCCGTGTGTTTATCGATGGTTACCGAGGCGGTGGCCGCCCTGGAATGCTTTACGATATTTTTCAGTGCCTCCTGGACGATCCTGTATATCACGACCTGGTTCTCTGTAGAGAACAAGTGGTCGACCGGAGCCATATCCAGTGAAATGCGAACCGCGACATGCTGTTCAATGTCATGGATCAACCAGCTCAGCGCGCCACTCAGCTTCAGGTCTTCGATAATGGCGGGATTCAAGTCCCGGGAAAGATTCCGTGCTTTTTCGATGATCCCGTCTATTACGAGGAGTGTTCGATGGATGTCGTCCTTGAGCTTCTGCTGATCCTTCCGGAGTCTGCCGGAAATGGTGATGAGCTGCATTTTCAGCAGTGCCAGGTCTTGGCCCATGACATCATGGATTTCAAGGGATAGCCGCCGCTGCTCGTTTTCCTGGGCACTTAGCAGTCGCGCCGACAGAAATTGCAGACGCTTGTGGGACTCCTGCAAGGACGTCTCCGCCATTTTGCGTTCCGTAATGTCTTCGATGAATCCCTCCAGATAGAGAGCGTCACGTTTCGTATCGATGACATTCCAACCATGCATGTTACCGACAAAGGTGCTCTGGTCACGTTTGCGGAAATTGACCTCGGCGGCAATGGGCGCATCGCTGGTCAAGATCCGCCGGACCAGTTTCATGCGGTCCCGGGGATCTGCGTACAGTTTGGCGGCCGAATCACCCGTGGCGTCGATGAGTTGATCCGGCGACTCGAATCCAAACATCCTCGCGAAAGCAGGATTAACATTGAGGAGACGGCCGTCCGTGGATGACTGGAAAAGACCCAGAATGATGTCTTCGTATATCCGGCGAAATTTCTCTTCGCTGGCTTTGAGAGCTTCTTCGGTCTGTTTACGTTCGGTGATATCGGATATCACGCCGACCAACCCGGACACATGGCCGTCGACATCCTGAAACGTGGCCTTGTCAAAAATGACATCGCGAATTCCCCCGGTGGTGCTCTTCACCTTCCACTCGTAACGCTGCTTTCCGGGGTTTCGGAAGAGCTCTCGATCCTTCTCGTAGTATCTGTTCGCAATTTCTTTAGGCCCCATATCGTAGACGGTCTTGCCGACAATCTCCGAACGAGACCGGCCCGTGAAATCTTCAAAGGCCTTGTTGCACCCGGTGTATCTGCCAGTGGCATCTTTGTAGAACACGGGATTGGATATCGTTTCGAGCAGCGTGTTAAAAAAATCTTTTTGCTCACGCAGCGCCTTCACCGTCCGCTTTCTCTCTTCAATCTCGTTCTGTAGCTGCCGATTGGTCTCCAGCAGCGTTGCCGTTCGCTCCTGAACCCGTTGTTCCAGCTTGTCCCGGGCGGATTGCAAGGCCCTCTCTGCGATTCTCTTCTCGGTAACATCGTTGACAACCAACGTGAAGCCGCTCAATTGTCCATCGGATTCCCGATTATAGTTCCAGCCCACCCGAACATCGATCACTTTTCCCTGTCGCGTCTGCATTTTCTGGATAAAGGGCTCCGGTTTCGGCTGTTCCGCGACCCACCGGGAGAGGTTCTCTTTTAGCGGTCTTTGGGCGGTATCGGATGCCTCCAAGTCCAGAATGGATTTTCCCGCCAGGGTGTCCCTGCCATATCCGAAGGTATCGTTGCATGCCGAATTGGCGAAGGTGATGGTCCCGTTGGTGTCGAGTTGCTGGATGCCGTAGGGAATGGTTTCGATAAGGGTTCGATAACGAACCTCGCTCCGTAGCTGTTCTTCCGCCCTTCGCTTGCGATCCGTGATGTCTAAACTGAGTTCCAACATGCCCACGACATTGCCGCCGGCATCGATAATCGGAAATCCTTGCAAGTACCACAAGCGGCCATCCGGGGTCTGCTTTTCCACGGCGTGTGGTTCCCCGGTCTCACGAGCGCGTAAGACCGGACATTCTTCACAGGGATCGTCTCGGCAGCCCCATACCCGAAAGCAATGCCGGCCCACCAGCTCGTCGAGAGTCATCCTTGCGGATTGGCAAGCGGCCCGATTGGCCCACGTTACCCGCATGTCCAGATCGTGATACACGACATGCTCCAGTAAACTGTCCAATACGGCATCCAGCCCCACGGCATGTCCAGCTGTGAAGCTCTTCAATCCCCCGTGCTGGATCTGCAATTCATCGCTCGATCGATGGATTCCTGACGAAACCTTCCACGAACGGGATATGGTTTGCTTCCGGGCAGTCATTGTTGCCGCCTCTATAGCGATTGCCGGAATTGCGTTCCGATATAATGCATCTGGAAACGACGATAGTTACCGAAGATGAGCTCATACCGGGATGAATCCGCCGGCAACCTGGCTAAGTGGTATACGCGTTCAAGGCGCTGAGCAGCACGAAGAGTAAAGGAAGAGGATCAACCGCAATTCAATTGGGCCGTAGGAGACGATCGACCCCACATGGGGCCGCTGTGTGTTCCATGGAAGCGGCGGAGAACCGGATCGTTTCCGTCCGACGGTCTCGGACTCCGCACCAAATAGTATTTTATGGCGTTTCGGATTGCAAGGGGAAGATTCGGATAAATGGCGGCCACATGGATGAGATCTCTACATCGACATGATTTTATGGACCAGCTTTTCAATCCCCTCCGCAACATGTTTAATGCTTGGACCCAACATGTATGCCGGGGTGGTCACCACCCGGTTTTTCGGGTCGAGATGGATCATGTCCACGGTACAGCTGTGATGCGTTCCACCCATGGATTCGATCGCTTCTGCGGTGGAAGCGTCATTTCCGATGGTGACCTCAGGGGATTTTTTACCGATGGCTCGGGTCAACGTAGCCGGAGCGATACAGATAGCGCCGATGGGCTTTACGGCATCGGTCATCTCCTCAATCAGCCGCTGAACTTCCGGGTGCACCGTCGCCTTCGGGCCCTGCACCGCGAAATCACTGAGGTTTTTCGCTGCCCCAAAACCGCCCGGGATGATCAACGCGTCGAGATCGGCGGACGTGACATCCTTCACATTATGGATGTCTCCCCTGGCGATTCGCGCCGATTCCACCAACACGTTGCGCCGTTCATCTGATTCGGTTTGCGTCATATGATTGATCACGTGGAACTGATCCATGTCGGGCGCCATGCAGATAATTTCAGCCCCTGCCTGGTCCAAAAATAGAAGCGTCAGGACCGATTCGTGAATTTCCGTTCCATCGAACACACCGCATCCTGAGAGCAGTACACCAACCTTTTTCGCCATGTGGGACCTCCTTTGTTTCGCATGGTGATGAGTGTTTACGACAGGTTAAATACTACATATGGGGCAGTATCATATTGACATGCACAAGGCAATGTGGTAATCAGAATAAATTTTCCTCATGCCGTATCCCAACAAAGGCACCATGGCCCACGTCATCTGCATTGTCAGCCAGAAAGGCGGCACCGGCAAGACCACCTCTTCCGTCAACATCGCCGGCGCGCTGGCGTTATTCGAGAAACGGACCCTCCTAATCGATTGCGACCCCCTGGGTAATGCGACCACGGGTCTGGGCATTGAAAAAGACGGACTGCCGGGGACATTGTTCCATGCCCTGACCGGTCGCTTCACTATCCAAGACGTCACCCTGACAACCCAGCTGGAATTCCTGAACATCGTGCCGGCGCGCTTTGAGCTGCTGGAATCGGAACAGAAATTGATGTTCCTACCGAATCGGAATACCCGGCTTCGATCGGTGATCGGCGCGGTCCGGTCCCAATATGATTATGTTATTATCGATTCCCCGCCGTCGCTGAATTTTTTGGCGATATCCGCCATTGCCTCGGCGGACTGGCTGTTGGTTCCGATGCAGTGTCAGTTGTTCACGTTAGAGGGTCTCGGGCAGTTGCTCGCCATTGCCCGGGAAATCAAAACACGCCACAACCCGGATCTTCGCATCGGCGGCATTCTGTTCACCATGTGCGAAAAGCACAGAAACGGTGCGGCGGTCTGCACCGGTAAGGTCCTCGACAATTTTACCGACAATATCTTTCAAAGCACGATTCCATGGGACAGACGCTTACGCGAATCCTCCGACTACGGAAAGCCCCTCGTACTCCATGATATTACCGCCAAAGGTGCGGACGCCTATTTGAAACTAACCCTGGAATTGATCCGTTTCTTTGAGAATCGAGAATCCGCCATTCAGCCTCCGAAACCGGAAGCACCGCCGGTCAATTCCAGCCCGAAAAATGTATCAGAGAACACAAGAGCTCTATCGGCATGATCAAATTAACCGATCCCCACATTATTCAGAAAAGGGAACAGGAGCTTCTCGATGCCATCACCGATAGTCTCGACCGGGATGCCCTCGTCACTATTCTAAAGGAACAGCACCGGCTGCACACAATCTCCGGAATGGAGTCCCGACAGGGAGACATCGTCGCTATCGAAGACAAGGTCGCCTATCGGCTTGATTTCAATGTTCGAACCGTTCTTTCCGTATTATTCGATCGATCGGGAAATTATGTGGGAATGGCCTCCGGAAGCTCAGCTCCGCCTACCACCGAATCAGTGCCGGTCGACGGATCCGCTCCGGCGAAACAATCTGCGGATACCGGGACGCCTGTAACAGTGGACCCCCGGGAGCCCCAGAACGATGACACCAGGGAATACTACACCTTGGACCAGATTCTGACGACGAAAGCGCATATGATAACGGACATCCAACCGACTCCGGAGAGCGAACCCGGACCGCAGCCCGGTCCGGACGAGCGGATGACCCGAATGGCATCCGATCTGGCGGATATGATCTCGGACATTAACGGTCAGAAGAAGCCGTAACGAGACACATTCGTCGGTTTTCGGGGGTTTATCGCGATCGTCGGAACTCCGGCATGCGGTGTTCGCGCTAGCTCAACACATGCTTGTCCAGCACAAAACAGGTAAACGACCCCTCGAACACAGTGGTTTTCCCGACAGTCACACTGACCTGGACGTTCTTTTTTCGTCCTTCACCGGGTTCCACCTGAGCTTCTGCCACCACCGTATCCCCGGTTCGAACCGGCTTCAAGAACGTTACCGCTGCCGCCCCAAGAACCACGTTGGGATGGTTTACGGCAATCATGGCGGCATGGTCGGCCAGACCGAAAATAAATCCCCCATGGGTGAGACCGGACCCATCGACCGCCATGCCATCCGTGGCGTGAAATTCAACGCGACTGAAATTCTCGCGAACTTCCCGGGGGGCACCGCACAGGTTAACGTCGATCTTCTCGTGGGTCTGAATGTTCATTGGTTCTCCCCTCCCTTCAAGTGAATGTCGTAATGCCAAGACCCTTTTGGGTTTACCCGGGACCCGGATCCGGCGTCCAAATGTGTTCATCCCACGATGCTCGATTGATGGGACGACCGACCCAGACCATAGCAGATTGCCGGGAACGTCTCAATTGACGGGAGGGACCCTTGCGGTTATCTTGCACGTGAAACCGGTGATATTGCCCAAAACAGCTCTCACTATCTCGAGGAACACTAAAAATGGAAAACACCGTCAAGATCAGAATCTCGCAGATCCGCAGCGCCATGGAGCACCAGGACATCGATACCCTTCTGGTCATGGTCGGGGAAAACCGTTTGTATGCCAGCGGATTTACCGCCGAAGATACCCAGTTTGATGAATCCTCCGGGATCCTGCTGATTTCACAAGATCGTCTTCTTCTGGCCACCGACGCTCGATACGATCTTCAGTCGAAACATGAGGCTCCTGATTTTGAAACCGTCACCTGCAAAAAGGGCCTTGTTGAAGCGCTTCCCGACCTGCTTGAAGCAATGAACGTCCGACGTCTCGGATTCGAAAGTGTAAGGATGAGCGTCCATCAGTTTAATGAACTGAAACAGAGCCTGGACCGCCGTGACGCAACCGTCGAACTGGTGCCGGTACAGAACCTCGTCGAGACATTTCGACTGGTTAAGGACCAAAAGGAAATCGACACCCTTCGCAAAGCGCTCCGTTTGGCGGAAACCGGTTTCGGGCGGGTCAAACAGATGCTGGCACCCGGCACCACCGAAAGCGATGTGGCGTGGCTCCTTGAAAAAACGCTGAGAGAAGATGGCGCCGAGGGACTGTCCTTTCCGATCATTGCCGCCTTCGGGCCGAACAGCGCCCTGCCCCATGCCGTACCGGGCCAACGGAAACTCCAACCGGGAGAACCCCTGCTGTTCGATTGGGGGGTTCGACTCGGCGGGTACTGCATCGATATTTCAAGGACCCTCGTGGTCGGTCCACCCGAGGAGCCGTTCCAACGGGTGTTTCAAACCGTTCTGGACGCTCAACGCAAGGCAATCGATGCCATTACGCCGGGTGTTTCAGGAAAACAGGTCGATGCCGTGGCGCGGGAGCACATCGAAGCGAAAGGGTACCAGGGAAAATTCGGACATGGCCTGGGTCATGGAACCGGGTTGGCCATTCATGAAGCTCCCCGGCTGAGTCCCATCAAAGACGATGTTTTAGAACCGGGGATGGTGTTTACGGTGGAACCGGGAATTTATCTCCCCAAATGGGGTGGCGTGCGACTTGAAAACATGGTCGCGCTGATGGATGATGGGCCTGTGGTGTTAAACAGCACAAAACCGGATGACCATTATATTCTTTAACCAGACGCTCCACAGGAGACGCCGTGTCGCGCACTGAGGAACTGGCGGATCGATTTGTGAATTATCTGCTGGTGGAAAAAGGGCTTACCCGGACCACCATTGAATCCTACAGCAGCGATCTGAACCGTTATATCGATTTTCTTCACCAGCGCCGGGTGATGTCCGTTGGCGATGCCGACACCTCTGATCTTCTCCGTTACCTGATCTCTCTCCGCAAGGATGGTCTCAGCGCCAGATCGAGAGCGCGTCATCTCGTCACGATCCGAGGCTTTTACAAATTTCTCAATCAGGAACACATCCTGGATGAAGATCCATCCCGGTTGATCGATCTTCCCAAAGCCGGTTTGAAACTCCCCGGCGTGCTGTCCGTCCAGGAGGTGCAGAAGCTGTTGGATGAACCGGATCCGGAGGACCCCACAGGGGCCCGGAATGCCGCCATGCTCGAGTTGCTTTATGCCGCCGGGCTGCGGGTAACGGAGCTTGTTCAGATCAGATTGCCGGACATCCATCTGGATGCGGGATTCGTTCGTGTCCTCGGAAAAGGATCCAAGGAGCGGGTGGTTCCCATCGGCACCATCGCCATCCGGAAAATCGACCATTACCTGGCAACCGCCAGGCCGCGATTGCTGAAAGGCGGCGCCAGCCCCTTTCTCTTTATTGGCCGAACCAAAAAACCGATGACACGTCAGGGTTTCTGGAAACTGTTGAAAAAATATGGTGTGAGTGCCGGAATCCACAAAAACGTGACGCCCCATACCCTGCGCCACTCGTTTGCCAGCCATCTATTGGAGGGCGGGGCCGATCTGAGAGCGGTTCAACTCATGCTGGGGCACTCGGACATATCCACCACGCAAATCTATACCCATGTGGCCAGGGATCGCGTACGGTCCGCCCACGAAAAATTTCATCCCCGGGACTGACCCTGGATGCCTACCGGGATTAGGGCTGATTTTTCATTGACGCATCAAGTCATATATCCTCCTGCCATGACAGCCGCCCCCAAAATATCATAGATATATAACTATTTAATATCGTAGAATTTTAATCAAATATTCATATTTTGTGATCTACAATCCATGAAAAAAACCCTTTATTTTTATGACACACATGTCAAGGATCGATGAAAAATACCCAGAATCATGGATAATTCTTGACACTTTCGCTAGTTTTTTATAAATGAAAGCGCTTAAATCTACTTTTAATTCGGAAGCGGTCTGACACATCACCTTCAATGTTTCCCATGGACATCATTCCTTCCACGGCCTCCTTGTCATCAGACACCTTTCATTCGGACGATTATGGCTGAAAAAATTGCACAAAAGCTCCCGGAACCCCTGCATCGCACACCTGAATGCGGGTCTTCTATCGTATCGGCGCGGCCAGGGTATTGGATACCCGGCCCCGAGCCGCCGAAGAAGGGACCGCATGCCCTGGTCCAGGGGATTCGAGATCTTAATCAACCCGTCAGCGTCATCGCTCTGGATGGACAGATGGGCATCGGTGTGGGGGGTACGGCCATACTTGGTGAGGGAGCGTCCCGACAGCAACACGCGGAAAGCTACCCCCTCATCGGATATGTGCCGCCGCTGTTGCCGGAAGACCTGGGGGATCCGCTGTTCAAATCGTCCCACGGCGTCAATTATGCGTATGTTGCCGGGGCTATGGCCAACGGCATTACCTCCGTGGAAATGGTCAACGCCGTCGGAAATGCCGGGATGATTGGATTTTTCGGCTCTGCGGGACTGTCCATAGCGGAAATCGAAGCAGCGATCCACCGTCTCCGGAAACAGATGCCGGATGGCCCCTTTGGCATGAACCTGATCCACAGCCCCTTTGAGCCGGATCTGGAACAGGCGACCGTGGACCTTTACCTGGACCGGAAGATCCGGCTGGTCAGCGCATCCGCTTATCTGGATATGACACATCCGCTGATACAATATCGGGTGACCGGCATTCACAGGGGGGCCGATGGCGACATCCATTGTCCGAACCGGCTCGTGGCCAAAGTCTCACGCCACGAGGTCGCACGGAAATTTTTCTCTCCCCCCCCGGCACGGTTACTCCGTGAGCTTGTCGAAGCCGGGAAAATCACCGAAGGTGAAGCAGCGCTGGCGGAGACCGTGCCGGTGGCGGAATCCATGACCGCGGAGGCCGATTCCGGCGGACACACCGATAACAGGCCCGCCCTCACCCTGCTCCCGACCCTGATCGCTTTGAGAGATGAATTGTCCGGTCGCTACAACTACCGGCAGCCGCTGAGCGTCGGTTTGGGGGGCGGGATCGCCACCCCGGAATCCACGGCGGCCGCATTTGCCATGGGAGCGGCATATGTCCTGACCGGTACCGTGAACCAGGCGTGTGTGGAAGCCGGAACATCGGATCGCGTGCGTCGCATGCTGGCCGAGGCTCGGCAGGCGGAGGTTGCCATGGCGCCCGCTGCCGACATGTTTGAAATGGGTGTCAAGGTGCAGGTGCTCAAACGGGGCACCATGTTTCCCCAACGGGCCGCTAAACTCTATGACCTCTACCGCGCCTGTGACGGCCTCGAGGATATTCCGTCAAAGGAACGGGATATCCTTGAAAAAGATTATTTTCGGAGTTCCCTTGAGGAGGCCTGGCACCAAACCCGGCGATTTTTCGAAACCCGTGATCCCAAGCAGATCATACGCGCTCAACAGGATCCCCACCACAAGATGGCCCTGGTCTTCCGTTCCTATCTGGGACAGTCATCCAACTGGGCCAACAGCGGCGATCCGTCACGACAGCTCGACTATCAAATCTGGTGTGGTCCGGCCATCGGCGCCTTCAACCAGTGGGTCAAAGGGTCGTTTCTGGAACAGCCGGAAAACCGCAAGGTAGTCACCGTGGCCATGAACCTGCTTATCGGGGCCTGCATCGTGACCCGAGCCAACTGGCTGCGCCAACAGGGTGTTCCATTGGGAGCTGACGCCGGCCGGTTTTCACCGATGCCCTTAGATGATATAACGCAAATGTGCACCTACTCAAATTTAGCCAACTGACTTTGTGAATTTTATGACACAATCACCTGAAGATCATGTCCGGATTCCTGTCGCTGTCATCGGCATGGGCGCCCTGTTTCCGCGGTCGCCTGGATTGAACGATTATTGGCGCCTTATCTCCCGGGGAAATGATGCGATTTCGGAAGTGCCCCCCTCCCATTGGTCGCCTCAGGATTATTACGATCCCGACCCGAAACGACCGGATCACGTCTACTGCACCAGGGGCGGTTTTCTTACACCGTACTCCTTCGATCCAACGGAGTTTGGGATTCCTCCAGCATCTCTGGAGGCGACCGATACCTCCCAGCTCCTTGGTCTGGTTGTCGCAAAAATGACACTCGAGGATGCCGGCTATGGAAACGGTCGCAAATATGACAAAAAGCGCGCCAGCGTCATTATGGGGGTTACCGGAACCCAGGAATTGGTACTCCCCCTGGCGGCCCGACTGGGATTTCCGAAGTGGCAGCGGGCTCTTGAAGCTGCCGGCGCGGCGCCCGAGACGATCCGGGATGCGCTCAAACGGATTGGCGATGGATATGTCGAGTGGCAGGAAAACTCCTTTCCCGGTCTTCTCGGCAATGTGGTTGCCGGCCGCATTAGCAATAGATTGGACTTTGGCGGCACCAACTGTGTGGTGGACGCCGCTTGCGCCAGCTCCATGAGCGCGCTGCATATGGCCCTGATGGAGCTGACGTCCGGTAAAAGCAACATGGTGCTCACCGGCGGCGTGGACGCCCTCAACGATATTTTCATGCACATGTGCTTTTCAAAAACCCACATCCTGTCGCCGACCGGCGACGTGCGCCCTTTTTCCGAAGCAGCCGACGGAACGGTTCTGGGTGAAGGGATCGGCATGGTTCTGCTCAAGCGCCTGGAAGACGCTGAAATAGACGGAGATCGGATCTATGCCGTGATCCGTGGCATCGGCACGGCCAGCGACGGTCGATCTCAGAGCATCTACGCGCCGAGTGTCAGGGGACAGGCCAAAGCCCTGCGCAGCGCCTACCGAAACGCTGGGGTCCATCCGGATACGGTAGGGCTGGTGGAGGCCCATGGCACCGGCACCCGGGTCGGAGACAAGGTGGAGTTCCAGGCCCTGTGCAGTGTATTTGGAGATCGCGCGGAAAGATCGACGCGATGCGCCATCGGTTCGGTCAAATCGATGATCGGACACACCAAGGCGGCCGCCGGGTCTGCGGGCCTGATCAAGACAGTGCTCTCACTGAGCCACAAGACGCTTCCGCCGACACTCAAGGTCGACACCCCGGACCCGGATCTGGATATCGAGAAAAGCCCCTTCTACATCAATGCCGCCACCCGCCCATGGTTCAACCGCGGCAACCATCCACGCCGGGCTGGTGTCAGCGCTTTTGGTTTCGGCGGCAGTAATTTTCATGTGGTCCTGGAAGAATACAACTCCGCCAAAACCGATATCGCCTGGGACGCATCCATCGATATCCTTGCCGTTTCAGAAGATTCTCCCCAGGCCTGCAGAAAAAAACTTTCAGACATCCGGAAAACACTGGATGGCTCGCTGTCCATATCATCCGAACTTCGCAACACAGCCCGGACCCTGCGGGCGGCGTTTTCTTCGTCGGCACCCTTTCGGTTGCTGGCGATCATCCGGTATGACGAGGCGGCTCCTGAAGCGCCGCTTCAAACCATTCAAGACGCCGAATCTGCGATCTCCGAATGGCCGCAACTCGCCCATTCGGACGGCCTCTATCAGAAGAAGGATGTCTTCATTTCCGACCGGTCGACACCCGGCAAACTCGCCCTGCTCTTTCCCGGACAGGGCAGCCAGTATCTTTACATGGGACGTGATGTTGTCTGCACGTTTCCGGAAAGTTTTGATGCTGTCGCGTCTGCAGACAATCAATGCCCGACAAGCCTGCCCCCGGGCGACACGACATATCCGGAGCCGGCCATGACCCCCCATGACCGGGAATACCAGGTAGCTCAGCTTCGAGACACCCGCCAGGCACAGCCGGCTATTGGCGCTGTCAGTCTTGCGATGTTCCGGTGTTGCCGCCGGTTCGGGATTGTTCCGGATGTCACGTGCGGCCACAGTTTTGGTGAATTGACCGCCCTGATGGCCGCCGGCTGGATCGACGAGGCCACCTTTATGGATCTCGCCTATCTGCGCGGTAAACTCATGGCGGATGCCGGTGAGGAGAACGGCCGGGGCGGCATGCTGGCCGTAAAGGCACCCCTTGGGGAGCTTTCCCGACTGGCGGCCAAACTCATGCCTGAGGTGGTCCTCGCCAATCGGAACACCCCCGATCAGGGCGTGTTGTCAGGCACCCTGAAAGGGATCGAGAAGGCTGAAGTGGAGTGCCGAAAGCTGGGATTTCAAAGTGTACGCCTGCCTGTTTCAGCGGCATTTCACAGCACGCTGGTGTCCGGCGCACAGCATCCGTTCCACGAGTCGGTAGCGAAAATCAACGTGTCGCCGACGCCGGTAACGGTTTTTTCCAACACCACCGGCGCTCCTTACCCCAAGGATCCTGCCCGCGTGCACAAACTGCTGGGAGGACAACTGGCCCGGCCCGTGGACTTTGTGGGGGCCATCGAGAACATGGCGGCCTCTGGGGTAAACACCTTTCTGGAAGTAGGACCCAAATCCGTACTGACCGGTCTGGTCCGATCCACTCTGGGAAATAGCGTTGCGGTCGCCATCGCCATGGACGCATCCTCCGGAAACGGAAACGGGCTGTTGGATCTGGCCAGGTCTATCTGTGGGCTGGCTGCCTGCGGGCATCACGTGGATTTGGCCCAATGGGGTGCTTCCGGACGTGAGTATCGGCAACCGAAAATGAGCATCCCCCTGAGCGGAGCCAATTACCGATCCAGACGGCCTATAAAACCTTCCGTTGCGAAAACCGTATCTGCGGCGAAGGCGTCTCCGTCTGCGTCAAACCCGACATCCCAGGGCAACCGGCCGAAGGATCTTCGGCCGGCCCGGTCAACGCCCGTTGTTCCGTCAAAACCGTTACCCGAACCCCGAAAGACTATGAAAACGAAAACACACCCGCCCCAAGGGGCCGTCGCAGATGCGTTTCGCACGGTTCAGGAAGGCATGAACGCCATCCAGAACCTCCAGCGGGAAACTGCCGAAGCCCACAAAAAATTTCTGGACACCCAACGGGAGACCACACGGACCCTCCAGATGCTGATCCAGAGCAGCGGCAGCCTGGCCGGCAATGAACGGCGTTTGGGAGCGATGCCGAAGGGGGATACTCCCCCGCCCTTACCTGTTGAGATGCGTCAGGAGGTGCCGACACCATCTGCGGAAATGCCCCGGCAGAATTTGGAGACAGCTCCGGCCAGCGTATCCACGCCGGCGCCGGTCCCTGTGCCGGCCGCCGCGTCTGAACCGGTCGACCCTTCGGTTTCCACAAATTCGAGCCGGCTGACGGATACCCTCCTGGAGATTGTCGCGGAACTCACCGGATATCCCCCGGAAATGCTGGGCCTGGAGATGGACATCGAGGCGGATCTGGGCATCGACTCCATCAAACGTGTGGAGATTTTGTCGGCCGTGGACGCGCGCATGCCCGGACTTCCCCGGGTTACCCCGGAAATGATGGGAGCCCTCAAGACCCTGGGACAGATCGTCGACTATCTATCGGGATCCGATGCATCTCCAGTTGCGGAAAAGCCGCCCGTAACCCGAGAGAATGCTTCATTGGTGTCCGGCCGGGATTCCAAAATCCGTCGTCAGGAACTGGTGGTCAAGGATCTGGAAGTTCCGGAGAGCAGCCTCCATCCGATCCGGATCGATGGTCCGGTGTTTATTACCGGCGACGGAACCGGCCTGGCCGATGCATTGTGCCGTGAGATCGCCGATCGGGGTGTGGATGCCCGGATCCTTTCGGAAACAGATCCGAAACGGACCCTGGAGAATGCGGCCGGCTTGATTTTTCTCGGTGATCAACGGAATCCCATCGGCAAGAAAGGGCTTCGACGGGCATTGATGGTCGCCCGTGCCGCAAGTTCCGGGCTTCAACAGGCCGCCGCCACGGCGAGTTCTCTGTTTGCCACGGTCAGCCGTATGGATGGCCGCTTCGGGGTGAGCGGTGACGAATCCCTGGATGCCTTCCAGGGGGGGCTTGCCGGACTGGCAAAAACCGCCGCCAGGGAATGGCCGGGAGTACGGTGCCGGTCCCTGGATGTGGACCGGGATTGGGAGGATAACGACGCCATTGCCCGGATCATCGCCGATGAGATGCTCCGCTCGGATACCGACACGACATCCGAGGTCGGTTTCTCACCGGGGAAACGGACCATTGTGGCCCTCGAAGATAGACCCTACCCGGCGGAAACGGAACTGACACCGGCTCTGAACCCCGGAGATGTCATTATTGTGACCGGGGGCGGCAGGGGGATTACCGCAGATGCCGTTTTGCCTCTGGCAGAGGCGTTCAAGCCGACGCTGGTGTTGTTTGGTAGATCGCCGGCACCGACGGACGAGCCGGTCTGGATGTCCGGATGTTCGACCGAACGGGAACTGAAATCGGCGATCCTGGCCCATGAATTTTCCGGGACGACAACCAAACCGGCAGAGCTGGAGGCCGCCTACCGTCGTTATGCCGCCAATCGGGAGCTATCGCGAAATATTGAGCGGCTGGTCGCCGCCGGCGCCCAGGTCCGCTACTTTCCGGTGGATATCCGGGACAGGGTCCTTGTCGAGGCGGCGTTGACCGAAATACGGCCCTTTCACGGGCCGGTGCGTGGTCTGATACACGGCGCCGGAGTCCTCGAAGATCGCCTGATCACCGACAAGACACCCGAGCAGTTCGAACGGGTGTTCAGCACCAAGGTCGACGGGCTGCTGACCCTGCTGTCGGCCCTTGAAACCGATCCGCTCCGACATCTGGTGCTGTTTTCCTCGGTGGCGGCCCGATTCGGAAACCGGGGCCAGTCCGACTACGCCATGGCGAACGAGGTCCTCAATAAAATCGCTCGTCAGGAAGCGATCCGCAGACCGGATGCCCGTGTCGTGGCCATCAACTGGGGGCCGTGGGACGGCGGAATGGTTTCCGAGGTGCTGAAAAAGGAGTTCGCGCGTCGGGGCATCGATATGATCCCTCGAGCCGAAGGGGGCCGCTGCCTTCTGTCCGAACTGGTGACGTCTTCAGACACGTCCCCCGAGATCGTGGTGGGTGCTGAAATCGCCAATGCCGATCCCACAGGAGAGACGGCGTCGGTCCATGATATGAAGCCGGGATTGGTGAATTAAGTCCGGTGTGCCTTTTGTTTCAAACCCAATTTAATCGGGGTCGGAATCGCTATCCGAATCGGAATCGAAGAAAATAGAATACATTTTTTTAATACCGATACCGAATCCGATACCGATTCCGATTATCTCGCTAATCTTCAAATAGCACCGATTAAAGCGAAATTACTAAAGCTACTGTATCCCATATCTTTCCTGAAACGCCTCGACCACCTGAATTAAATCTTTAGGCAGCCTCCGACGCACCTCCGCTACCATCTCTTCCGGCACGCCTCCGTAAAACGCTTCCGCAATACCCCCGGCAATACAGGCCATGGTGTCGCTGTCGCCCCCGAGGGAAATCGCGTTCCGGATAGCGTCCACCACACCGACGGAGTCCAGAAACGCAATAATCGACTCCGGAACCGAGCCCTGGCAGGAGATATCGAAACGATACCCGGGACGGATGCCTTCAACGGTTCTGTTTAGATCATATTCGAGCCGGGTTGTGATCTCACCTCTGATGTCTTCCTTACTGTGGCCGGTTCTCGCCAGATACACACCCAGAGCCACTGCCTGGGCCCCTCTGATGCCTTCCGGATGGTTGTGAGTGACGGCCGCGCTTTTTTCGGCTTCTCTCAGAACTTCTTCCATCGACTCGAAGGCAAACCCCACCGGACTGACCCGCATGGCAGAGCCGTTCCCCCAGCTGTCGTAGGGCCGGCTTTCATCGGTTAGAAGCCATCTGTAAAAGGATCCTCCGTACCCGGCATGGGGATAGCGCCTGCCGTAAGACTTGATGTTGGCCCCGTACTCCCGCTGATTCAGAATGGCATCGGCCACGGCCACAGTCAGTACCGTATCGTCGGTAAAGGTTGAATACTCCGAAAACAAGGGAAAATCCTTTGTTCTGATCGGCCGGCCTTCATAGACCGAGCCGATAATATCTCCTGCTATGGCGCCAAGCATGGAATCTATTCCCCCCTTAGTTCGGTATCGGGATCGCTATCGGAATCGGGATCGAAATAGACAAACGTTATTCTTAAAAAACGATACGGATACCGAACCCGATACCGACCCCGAAAATAGTGTCCATCATGCCGGACGTGATCCCTGATGCAGACGGGATCTTCGACCGGCATCCAGATTTTTTATCGCTTCCTCCAACGCCGAATCCAGCGCCATTGGATCGTACCCCATCCCAAACGCCTTCGAACTGTTCAGAGAAACATCCGCAGGCCGGGGCGCCGGCTTGACGATATCTTTCTGTTTGACCGGATTGATGGTCGACTCTTTCAGCCCAAGCATGTCTTCCAGCTTCTTTCCCATGCCATACCGGGATATGCGGGTTTTCCCACCCAGATGAAGTACCCCTCTGGCCTTCCCCAGGAAATGCAGAATGCCCTTTGCCGCACTTTCCCCATCTACCGGAGTGCGATACTCATCCGTGAACAATGAAACCGTCTCTCCACGCCGCAGGGACTGAATCACATGATAATCAAGATTGTTCAATTCGGACCCGGTCCACCCGAACATCAGCGGCATGCGGCAAACAAGCGCTTCCGGGTATATCTCGCCGATGGTCTGCTCCGCCCTCACCTTCTGCTCCCCGTATCGGCATACCGGGTTAGTCGGACTGTCTTCATGGTAAGGCGGATCCATTCCTTCAAAGACCAGATCCGATGAGGTGAACGCTAGCGGAATTTGGGATTCGGCACACCACTCAGCTATCCAGGAAGTGACCGTCACGTTCATTATCTCGGACCCTTCCGGATACACCTGGCACCAGTTGGGATCGGTAGCTGCGGCGGTATGCACTACGGCATCGGGATTTATCTCCTGGAATGTTTTCTCGAATTGGTGTCGATCGGTGATATCGATGTTTATAGCACGAATTCCGTTCAGGTGGATGGGATGGGACCGGTGAACACCACAGACAGTCCACTCGTCGACAGCTTTCCTGCAGATGTGCCATCCCAGAAATCCGCTGGCACCTGTGACGATTAGACGCTTTCCTGGGATTGGATGTTTCTGTTTCGGTACAAGGATCATGGAAACACCAAAGCAACTAAAAGCGGACAGGTCAATAAAAACAAATCAAACAGGTTGAAAAACCTACGTTTATTGCCCCATAGGCCAGTTGCTACGGACAGTCCGTTGCTCTGGTCGAGTCGATGATTTGCAGTTTCAATAAAAAACGGCGGTACATCACCCGGTTGGCTATCGTTTGGTTGTGTCGATACCTGCTAACTGCTTAATCCGCAACAAACCCGGGCTATCGTGAAGGTACATCAGGGGGGAACGGAGCCCGGCGTCGATAAACAGGGCTTCCAGGTCATCGAACAGGACCGGGCGATCCGGCCAGGTGAACCGTTTTTTCTGCTCTTCCAGGGCTTCCCAGCATTTGTGTAGTTCTTCGTTGCCCTCGAAGACCCTTTCTTTGGCAGAATCACACAGGAATATGGCGCAGACAATCGGCGTTACCTGCCACAGGCAGCCCTCGTCACCCAGGAAGATGCATTTGAAGCCGGGGTTCGGTTGGCTGAGGACCGCTTCGATCCGATCCAGTGGCTCACTGTCGGACATGACGGCATTGACAAGCACATCCGCAAAAAAGGCAATGATACCTTCCCGGGAGCAACAGGCGCTCAGACGGCTTCGAAAACACTGCTCCGTGCAGATGTCGTTAAAATGACGTGTCAGAAAGGTATCCAGGTCGTTTCGGAAGGACAGGTATTCTTTCAGCGTGGATTTTAACTCTGAAAAGGCCCGGGGTGTCAGCCCGTCCAGGTATTTGCGGACGAGTTGCAGGGTTTGGAGCTGTTCTTGGTTGTAGGTATTCATCCAATTCAATTGAGAGGTATCGGCTACGAGTTGTGGCTCCTTAATGGAAACCATTGGTCAGGCGCTGGTCATTTGGATAGTATAGGGTTCAAGGGGCCAAGGATTCAAGGGGTCGAGTGAAATGAGACAGAATAATAAAAGGGGGCTTTCTTTTCACCCTTCTATCCCCCCAACGACAACCGCGTCAACAGTCCTGCCGTCCAGTGCACGGAGCGGCTCGCATTGACCGTGGGCATGGTGAAGATCCGTGTTACCGATGGTCTCGAAATCGCCTGTGTCACAGTCGATGATAATGAAATTGGGCGCTGAGCCGAAATGACCGAACACCGGGCTGTCCAAACCCAGGTCGGCTTCCGTGGGAAAGGCTATTCTCATGTGACTCCTCCATCTCCAGACAAGATTTGGAAAAGTTTCAGCAAACACTTTAGCGGTCATGGTTGTGAGGAAATAAAAGAATGGATGTCAAGAGATTCTCAGCAAATTCGCTCGACATTTAGATACTGGAATTTGGATTTGCTTCGGACAATCCTAATCTTATATTTAAGAACATGTCATTCGTATTAAATACAAATAGTTATAGTTTAATGCCGGTGTTATTCACGTTTTTCGCGTCATGACTTTGAAGCATCAGACTATTGAACAAATGGGTGCGCTGGTGTAGATATTTTTTTTCTGCGTATGGAGCGGCATCGTCGCGTTTCATAAAATCGTTTTACGATTTTATTCCTGGACCCCTTGGACCCTCCTCTCCGGTTTGTTTGGAGAAGACAAAGAACAAAATCTTGACATCACTACAAAAAAATCCCATCGCGGTTATCGGCATGGCCGGTCGATTTCCCGGCGCCGATACGGTTAGCGAATTCTGGGAAAATATTATCAACAAAGTGGAGGCCATCTCCGAGGTGCCGGAGGCGCGTTGGGGTACGTCCCCGGAGTCCGTTCTTTCCCCGTCGGGAGGGCCCGACAAGACGTTTACCCGAAGGGCGGGCATCATCCCGGATCGGATGCCCGATGTTTCCGGACTGGCCATCGACCGCGAACTGGTCCGAAACCTGGATCCGATGCATCGGCTGGTCCTCGATGTCGGCAAATCCGCATTGGATAGCTGCTCTCCGGACCCGGCCAACCGGGATCGCACCGGTGTTGTTCTGGCGGCGATTGCCTTGCCCACGGATTCAGCGTCTCTTCTAACGCGTCAGGTCATCGGAGGTGCCCTGGCGTCACAGATTACCGGAACCGCTCTCCCCTCTGCAGCGGATATCTCCGCGAATCGCTGTCTTGCAGCTCGGGTCACCGGATATCCCGCGGCACTTTTAGCCCGTGCGTTGGGTCTTGGCGCAGGCAGTTTGACCCTCGATGCGGCATGCGCATCATCTCTCTATGCCGTGAAGCTCGCCTGTGACGAGCTGATTTCAGGCCGCACCGATACCATGCTGGCGGGAGGCGTTTCAAGGCCCGATGTCCTGTATACCCAGATTGGCTTCACCCAGCTGAAGGCCCTCTCTCCAAACGGCCGATGCGCCCCGTTCGATACCCGTGCAGACGGACTTGTGGTGGGTGAAGGGGCCGGTATCCTGGTGCTGAAGCGGCTCGATGATGCACGTCGGGATCGGGACACGATTATTGGGGTTATTCGCGGACTCGGCATTTCCAACGACCTTGACGGCAACCTCCTGGCGCCCGCCAGCGAGGGACAGGTCCGGGCCATGACGGCTGCCTATGCCGAGGCGGGTTGGTTGCCCGATGGGGTCGATTTGATTGAATGTCATGGCGCAGGAACCCCTGTGGGTGACGCTGTCGAGCTCAACAGCATGATCCAATTATGGAAAGGTTCCAGCCGGAAACCGGGCAGCTGCGCCATCGGGTCGATCAAGTCGATGATCGGCCACCTGCTGACGGCGGCAGGGGCGGCCGGCATGATCAAAGTCCTCCTGGCGATGCGGCATCGTGTGCTTCCCCCCTCCCTGAACTATCATGCCCCGCCCCAAAGCAGTCCGATCCTCGACAGTCCGTTCCGGGTTCAGACAGAGCCGGAGCCCTGGCAACAGCGCAATCCGAATATCCCCAGACGGGCGGCAATCAGTGCCTTCGGTTTCGGAGGAATTAATGCCCACCTGCTCCTGGAGGAGCCGCCCCCCAACGACGAGGATCAGCCCGCCCCGGAATCAGCGGATGAATCCGTCAGTATTCAGATAGAGGAAAGACCCCCCGAGCCGATCGCCATTGTCGGCATGGGCGCGGCAGCAGGCCCGGCAGATACTCTGGCGTTGTTCCAACGGCGGGTTTTTAATGAAGAGGCCGCATGGAACCCCCCTCCCAAAAATCGATGGAAAGGCTGCGACCCCGCTGCGGAACGCTGGCTGGAAGGAAGAGCCGGCAGGGGCGCCTACATGGAGAAATTGACGATCCATGCGGGTGAGTTCCGGATTCCCCCCAGAGAAATTCCGGACATCCTGCCGCAACATCTGCTCATGCTGAAAGTTTCGGCAGAGGCTATGGCCGACGCCGGTATTGAGCGGGACCGGGATCGGGTCCGTATGGGGGCCATCGTGGGTATCGATTTCGACATGGAAGCGACCAATTTTCATCTTCGATGGCGCTCCCTGACTGCAGATGGTTTTGTGACCGGTGACCTGGCCGCGGGTGAGGCAAACCATGTCCGGAACGCGTTGAGCGCCCCGCTGACGGCCGATCGCACCGTCGGTGCGCTGGGGAGCATGGTGGCCAGTCGGATTGCCCGTGAGTTCCGGCTCGGCGGCCCGAGTTTTGTGATTTCGGACGGGACGGCATCGGGTCTCAAGGCCCTTGACCTGGCCGCACGGTGGCTCCGTCGGGATGACGCCGATGCCATTCTGGTGGGTGCTGTCGACCTCTGCGGTGATGTACGCTCGGTGTTGATGGCGGACCGCAGCCGTCCCATGTCGAAACGGGACGCTGTCCTCCCGTTTGATACTTCTGCTGACGGTACCCTTCCAGGGGACGGCGCGGTGGCCGTGGTGGTCAAACGACTGGAAAAGGCCATCGCCGACGGGGACCGCATCTATGCCTTGCTGCGCGGCATGGGAACCGCCAGTGGCTGTGAGGGGGAACCCGGATTGGTTTCCAGGTCCGCGTATATGGGTTCTCTGACAGAAGCGTTTCAACATGCCGGCGTTTCCCCATTCTCCATTGGACTTTACGAGGCCCATGGAAGCGGGGACCCGACGGAAGACCGCGTCGAGGCAGAGGCCATCGAGACCTTCTTCAGGGATACCCGCGGCGGGCCGCAGGAAATCCTCGCGGTAAGCTCTGCAAAATCGGCCATCGGCCATATGGGAGCTGCGTCCGGCCTGGCTTCGATCGTAAAAACAGCACTTTGCCTCTATCAGGAAATCCTGCCCCCGATGCCGGGATTCACGACGTCGACGTTGTTTGATGCGACATCCGTTCACGTCCACGTACCAACCAAGCCGTTGTACTGGGTTCGCAATCGAAAAGACGGTCCGCGACGCGCCTGTGTCGCGGTCATGACCACCGACGGAAGCTGCACCCATGCGATCCTGGAGGGGCCCGGCAACGAACCGGTGACAGAAGACCTGGCCACCCGGATTATGGTGGAACGCCGACGCCCCGTTGGGGTCGGTTCGGCAGGGCTCTTTGTGGTCGCCGGCGACACAACCGAAGATCTACTCAACGAACTGAAGGTATTTCGCAGTTTTGTCGACTTAAATGGAACCTCCGGCGGAAGCATGGCGAGACTTGCTGCAACATGGTTTCAGAGCGGGATATCTGAAAAACGGCTTTCGTCGGCCCTGGTCGCTTCGGAGATCGAGGATCTCGCGAATAAAACAGACACGCTGATGGAGGCGGTTTCCGGCGGCTACAACCTCATGGCACATGGAATACATTATACGCCGCAGCCCGTCGGCGGAAGCGGGGAGCTGGCGTTTGTGTTTCCCGGGTCCGGGAACCATTATCTGGGTATGGGCCGTGAACTCGGTGTGCTCTGGCCCGACATCTTCAGAGATCTTAACAGCATCGAAGACGATCTCAGAAATCAGATGCGGCCCGAGGCCACCGTGCCGTATCGGATGTCTTGGGAGCCCGGATGGGAGCAGGATGCCTATGCCGGGCTTGTCTCGGATCCGGTGAACCTGATCTGCAGCCAGGTGCTATTTGGAAGCGCCACGACCCGGATGGCTCAGGCTCTGGGTATCCACCCGACGGTGGCCATCGGGTACAGTCTCGGCGAATCAGCGGCCCTTTTTGCCCTGGGAGCGTGGCCCCGCCGGGGCGACATGCTCGAAAGGATGGTCCGAAGCGATTTGTTCACGAAAGACATCGCCGGGCCTTATCATGCCGTCCGGGAGGCCTGGCGGATCGAGGCAACCCGGGACATTCAGTGGCTGACGGCCGTGATCAACCGGCCGGCCCCATCGATCCGGCAGGCACTTTCTGAGGCGGACCGCATTCGCCTGCTCATTGCCAACACCCCGGGAGAGTGCGTGATCGGCGGTATCAAGGAAGATGTCCTGGATTTCATCGGCCGTTTCGGCTGCGATGCGGTGCTCGTGGACGGCGTTGTAGCCGTTCACTGCGATGTTCTCGAACCGGTAAAAGAGGCCTACCGTCAGCTTCATTTCCTTCCGGTGTCAGAGCCCAAAGGGGTCCGTTTCTACAGCAGCACTTCTGCCAAAACCTACCGGGTAACATCGGAAGCCGCTGCCGATGCCATTTTAAGCAATGCCCGCTTTGGATTCGATTTTCCGGCCGTCATCCACCAGGCCCATCAGGACGGGGTCCGGGTGTTCCTCGAGATGGGCCCCCAGGCGTCCTGTTCCCGGATGATCCGCCAAATACTGGCGGACCGGCCACACCTTGCCGTATCCATGGGAAAGACGGGAAAAGACGGCCTGGAGCCCCTGTTGGCATGCCTTGCCAGGCTGATTGCCGAAGGTGTTCCTGTAGATCTGACCGCCCTGTATGGGGGCCGCCCGGAGACGGAGCGCTTGGAGGTGTCACCGGCCCATCCAAAGGGTCCGTCAACAGACAGGATTCTTGGAGACCCTGCGATTCCGGCGACGGTCGGGGAATCAAGTCACTCCGCCGGCACCCGTGAACACTACGTGCGAGACATCGATACCGCCGAGAGCAGATCCGGCACGCGGATGCCCCCACGGAAACCAAACCCGTTGCCGCCGGATACCGATCCGGTGGCCGGAGATCCCGGCAGGCAGATCGCTTTCCTGACCGGTGCGGCCCGGGCAACCGCTGAAGCCCATGATCTGTTTCTGGACCTGTCCAGGGATCTTGCCCAGGTCCTGTCCGAAGGGGTCGAGCTTCAACAGCGGCTGGCCCATGCCATGGCCCGCCATGCCGGGGAACCTGCGACGTCTGCCGACACACCACCTCTCGGTAGCGGCTCCGAGGCGGGTCGTCCGCCGGCATTCGACCGGGATATGTGTTTAGAGTTTGCCATCGGATCGGCGGCCAAGGTGCTGGGGCCCGAATTTGCGCGGGTGGACACGTATCCGGTCCGGGTTCGGCTCCCGGACGAGCCGCTCATGCTCGTGGATCGAATTCTGACTGTCGAAGGGAAAAAAGCGTCCCTGTCGTCCGGCCGCATCGTTACCGAACATGATGTCCTTCCCGGTGCATGGTACCTCGACGGCGGCAAAGCGCCGGTCTGTATATCTGTTGAAGCCGGACAGGCCGACCTGTTTATGTGTGCTTACCTGGGCATCGACCTGGAGCTCAAAGGTAAACGGGCCTATCGCCTGCTGGACGCTTCGGTATCTTTTCACCGGGGGCTTCCCGAACCCGGGGATGTGATCCGTTACGACATCGAAATCGAAAAATTCGTACGACAGGGAGACACGTGGCTCTTTTTCTTCCATTTTGATGGATTTATCGGAAACGAGCCCTTGATTACCATGACCGATGGGTGTGCGGGGTTTTTCACGGACGCGGAAATCCGAAATTCCGGAGGCATTCTTCTCACAGATGATGAGAAAACGCCTGTTCCCGGAAAAGGCCTGTCGGACTGGCACCACCCGGTGCCGATGATGCCGGAGAGTTATAGCTCCGCTCAACTGGACGCCTTGAGGCAGGGTCGCCCGGCGGAGTGTTTCGGCGCCGGATTCAAGAATGTGACCGTTCCGGAAGGCCTCCGACTGCCCGGCGGCCGCATGCGCCTGATTGACCGGGTGGTGGATCTAGATCCTTCCGGGGGGCGCTGCGGCCTGGGAAGAATCCGGGCCGAAGCCGACATCCACCCGGGTGACTGGTTTCTGACCTGCCATTTCGTAGACGACATGGTGATGCCCGGCACGTTGATGTATGAATGTTGCGCCCATACGCTTCGCGTATTTCTCCAGAGAATGGGGTGGATCGCGGACATGCCCGGGGCCGCCTACGAGCCGGTCATTGGCACCAAAGCCGTGCTCAAATGCCGGGGGCCGGTGACCCCCCGGACGCGCCGGGTCCTTTACGAAGTGGAACTTCGTGAAATCGGATTTGATCCGGAACCCTATGCCATTGCCGATGCCAACATGTATGCGGACGGCCAATTCATTGTGCGTTTCGACGGCATGTCCATGCAGCTGAGCGGCACAACCCGCCAGACCATTGAGAACTTCTGGGATAGGCGGAATCGAACCTCAGATCCAGAGAGTGCCCTCGACCGCTCCCTTGACCGACCGATTTATACCCGGCAGCAAATATTAGAGTTTGCCGAAGGCGCCCCGTCAAAAGCGTTTGGTGAAGCCTACACGGTTTTCGACAAAGACCGGTTCATTGCCCGGCTGCCGTCACGGCCCTACTCATTTATGGATCGTGTGATCCAGGCCGATGCGGAGCCAAGGGTATTGAAACCCGGCGGATGGTTCGTATCCGAATTCGATATGCGCCGCGACCACTGGTATTTCAAGGCCAACCGGACGCCGGTCCTTCCCTTTTGCGTGTTGCTCGAAGCCGTCCTGCAACCCTGCGGATTTATTGCCGCGTACGTGGGCACCGCCCTGACCAGTGAAAGGGATCTGCATTTTCGGAATCTTGGCGGAACCGCAACCCTCCACCGGGACCTGATGCCCTGCGATCAAACGCTGACCATGCAAAGCAGGATGACAAAGGTCGCCACGGCAGGCGACATGGTTATCCAGGATTTTGAGTTTCAGGCAATGATCGGCGAGGAATTGATATACAACGGAACAACGAACTTCGGGTTTTTCACAAAGGAGGCCCTGGCCCAACAAATAGGCATCCGGGATTCCGATGCGTTCAGTGATCCGGCACAGCTCCCCGGCCACGACATCTATCGATTTCAAAAGGTGCCACCCCTCACACCGGACGACCCAACAGTGACGGACGATACCCCAAGATCATTTCCCGCTGCCGCGATGAGAATGATCGACAGGATCGATACATATCTACCCAAGGGGGGACATCATGGTCTCGGTTACGTGCGGGGGACCAAGACGGTGGATCCGGACGAGTGGTTTTTCAAGGCCCACTTTCTACAGGATCCGGTTTGCCCCGGGTCCCTTGGCTTGGAGTCTTTCCTGCAGCTGCTGAAGTACGTGGCCAATCAGCGCTGGCCGGAACTCGACGCCACCCATCGGATAACGACCCTGACGGATCGGGCTCATACATGGCAGTACCGCGGACAGATTCTTCAAACAAACCGGATTGTGGACGTCGAAGCGCACATCTCTTTTGTTGCACAGGCGCCGTATCCGACATTGATCGCCGAGGGCGCCCTCCGGGTGGATGGGTTGACCATTTACAGCATGGCGGATTTCGGGATACGTTTGTTGCCGAATAAAATCGTGTAACGATGTTATGAAAGGCGGCGATGTCGCTCAGTTTTTTCAAAGAATTATCATCGTTTTAGTGTGGTGGGCCAATATGTCTATCCCAGTCGCCCCGCTAAGCGGGATTTCCGCATCGCTCCAGATTCTTTTCTAAACCAACTTTTTAATGTTTCACATTAATTATACTATATTATGATATTGTTTTAAAACAAATTATAATTATGAAATATTTGAAAGATACAGAGTTTCGGAAACTGTATCCATTCCGGTCCCACACGATGGATATACACGGTTTCCGATACCACTACCTGGATGAGGGTGCCGGGGATCCGGTGATCATGGTCCACGGGAACCCGACCTGGTCGTTTTATTACCGACACCTGGTCAAGGGGTTGTCTCACGCCTACCGTACGATCGTGCCGGATCACATCGGTTGCGGGTTGTCGGACAAACCCGGGATGCAACTGTATGATTACCGCCTGAGAAGCCGGGTGGACGATTTTCAAGCCTTTATCCAGGGGCTGCACCTGCAGCGCCCCATAACCCTGATCGTTCACGACTGGGGCGGCATGATCGGCATGGCGTATGCTCGAAGGCATCCTGAGCGGATAGGAAGACTCATCATTCTGAACACGGCGGCTTTCCCGCCTCCCCATGGAAAACGGCTTCCTGTTCGGTTGCGCCTCATTCGGAACGTGCCGATGATCGGTGTTCCGGCCGTGCTGGGCCTGAACCTGTTTGTGGAAGGCGCTTTGATCATGGCTCCCCGCCGACGCCTGTCCGTCCCGGTGCGCAAAGGTCTCAGAGCCCCGTATGACACCCCCCGGCATCGGCTGGCAACACTGAAATTCGTTCAGGACATTCCTTTGACCGGACAGGATCCCGGATTTGACATCGTCAAAGACGTCGGTGATCATCTGCACGCATTGCGGCACATCCCCATGCTGATCTGCTGGGGGGCTCATGACTTTGTATTCGACAGGGATTATTATGATGAATGGCGACGCCGGTTTCCGGATGCCGAGGCGCATTATTTCAAAGAGGCCGGTCATTACATCCTGGAAGACATCCCGGAAACGGTGTTGAAACACATCACGTCCTTCCTGAAACGGCATCCATTATGACAACAGATGAACAACGCCATCATACCGATACCGTGAACGTTGCCACCCGTCTCAGACGCATGGCGGAGCTTGGCCCCTATCAGCGGGCCGTGGTGGCGCCTGTCGGCAGGGATGCCAAAGGGCGTGTCACCTACGCCCATCTGACATTTCGGCAGTTGGATGAAGCCTCGGATCGTTTGGCCCATGGACTGGAATCAATCGGGATCAGAAGGGGAACCCGCACCGTCCTGATGGTCAAGCCGTGCCTCGAGTTTTTTACCCTGACCTTTGCCCTCTTCAAAACCGGCGCCGTGCCGGTGGTCGTCGATCCCGGCATGGGCGTGGACCGGATGCTTCAATGCCTTCAGGAAAGCCGTCCCCACGGCTTCATCGGCATCCCCCTCGCCCATATGCTCCGAACGATTCGACCCGGATATTTCAAGTCCGTTCAATCCTGGGTGACCGTGGGGTGTCGATGGTTCTGGGGTGGACACACCCTCGATGAACTCATGGCACGACCCGGATCGACCTATGCCATCGCCGAAACCCATGATGCTGAGACCGCCGCCATTTTGTTCACCACCGGAAGCACCGGTCCCGCCAAGGGTGTCGTGTATACCCACGGCATCTTCGACGCCCAGGTGAAATCCATACGACGCCAGTTTTCGATTGAACCGGGCGAGATCGATTTGCCGACATTTCCGCTCTTCGCCCTTTTCGATCCGGCGCTTGGCATGACGGCGGTGATACCGGACATGGATCCGACGCGCCCAGCGAAAGTCAATCCCCGAAAAATCATCGAAGCGGTGTTGAATCAGGGCGTTACGAATATGTTCGCATCCCCGGCGCTGTTAAACCGCGTGGGAAGGTACGGCCGGCGCAACGGGATCATTCTGCCCTCCCTGAAGCGCGTCATCTCAGCAGGCGCCCCTACCCTGCCGGTGTATGTGGAGCAATTCTCGACCATGCTCTGCGGCGACGCTCAGGTCTTTTCAGGCTACGGGGCCACAGAAGCGATGCCGGTGTCTTCGATCGGCGGCAAGGAGATCCTATCCGAAACACGTTATGTCAGCGAAAAGGGAGGTGGCACCTGTGTCGGCCGCCCCGTTAACGGCATGCGTGTCCGGATGCTTTCCATCACCGACGATCCGATACCCGAATGGTCGTCTGATGTGACGGTTTCCCGAGGCGAGATTGGAGAAATTGCCGTACAGGGCAAGCTCGCCACGCCAGGGTATTTTGAGCGACCCGGAGAGGATGCCGGGTCCAAAATTCGGGATGGGGATGGTTTCTGGCATCGCATGGGGGATCTTGGCTGGTTGGATGACCAAGGGCGAATCTGGTTCTGCGGCCGAAAAGGCCATCGTGTGGTCACCGAAAATGGCACCCTCTTTACGATCCCCTGTGAGGCCATATTTAACAATCACCCGAAGGTGTTCCGAAGTGCGCTGGTCGGTGTGGGCCCCAAAAGGAATCAAGAGCCGGTGATGTGTGTCGAGCTGGAAAAGGGGGTTCCCGCCGAAAGCCGGCCGAACATCGAGCAGGAGCTGCTCAATTTGGCGCGGGACAGCGAGCTGACGCGAACGATTCAAACGGTCTTGTTTCACCACGAATTTCCGGTGGACATTCGACATAACTCTAAGATATTCCGTGAAGAACTGGCTCTATGGGCGGCAACGAAACTGGGGCGATGACAACACCCGAAAACATATTGGTGACCGGTGGCGGAGGATTTCTCGGCTTTGAAATCGTCCGGCGTCTGGTAAGGCGGGGAGACCGGGTCACCAGTTGTTCCCGAAATCGGTATCAGGCGCTTGAAAATATCGGAGTGCATCAGATTCAGGCGGATCTCGGCGATGCCGAAGCCATAAAACGCGCGTGCCTGGGAAAGGATGTTGTTTTCCATGTGGGGGCCAAGGCCGGAGTCTGGGGAGCCTATGACGCTTACTATCGCGCCAATGTTCTCGGTACCCGGCATGTCGTAGACGGGTGTCGCCAAGGAGACGTGTCTCGTTTAATCTACACCAGCTCCCCCAGTGTGGTCTTCGATGGGGGCAATATGGCCGGTGTGGACGAATCCGTGCCGTATCCGGAGAGGTTTCATGCGCCCTACCCCGCCACCAAGGCACAGGCGGAGCAGGAGGTGCGCAAGGCCGGCGCACATGATCTGCGCACCATTTCCCTTCGCCCCCACCTGATCTGGGGCCCCCGGGACAATCACCTGGTGCCGCGGATTATCGCCCGGGCAAACAAGCTGAAGCGTATCGGAAGCGGCAACAACCTGGTGGATACCATTTATGTCGACAATGCTGCGGAGGCACACCTGCTCGCGGCGGATCGACTCAGGGAAACACCGGAGCTGTCCGGCCGGGTCTATTTCATCAGCCAGGACGAACCGATTCCGGTCTGGGACATGGTGGATCGGATCCTCGCTGCGGGCGGCAAGGATCCGGTTGCCGGTTCCGTCCCCTTCCCCGCGGCATGGGCGGCGGGATGGATCCTCGAGACGTTGTATCGCGTATTTCGCTTAAAGGGAGAACCTCAGATGACCCGGTTTGTGGCCAGGGAATTGTCCACCGCCCACTGGTTCGACATCTCGGCGGCCAAGCGGGATCTCGGGTATCTGCCGAAGGTATCTACCGAGGAAGGGCTGAAGCGTTTGGCAAGATGGCTGCGTGACAGAAATGACCGGAAATGACGCATCTGACCGATGGCAGAAGAATCGTATCATCGTTTCTCACGTAGGGCGCCCAGCGTCCGGTGGCAGGTTTCGATCTTATAACTCCCTTCGCTCAAGCGGCCGGATGATGCGTTAGAATCGTGCGCGAAAGAACGCCTCTCCTATAGCCGTTGCCATAAATATGTTCCGTTTGAACATCGTGAGTTTTTGTTAACCGGGAGAATCGGAATTTTCCCGCTGTATCGAATCTTCTGCGGATGACTCGCCGGGCAACGACAATGTGGACATTCCCGGATCTTCACGCCCCTGGTGGACGAGCTGTGACAGATTCTGTCCTTGATGGTCATATTCCAGTTGAAGGCGGAACTTTTCGACATCCGCCTGGGCCTGGATCGACCGCTTGGCCAGGAGAAATCGCAGGTAGATAATCCAGACGGCCAATCCGAGAAACACGATACATATTGCCAGGACAATCCATTTGTAGCGGGTGAAGGTTTCAATGCCGACTTTTCCGACATAGGCGATGATATTCGGCACCACCCAGTAGGCGAACACGGCCATAAATATCAGGAAACCGATAACAAAGATATTCAGCCGGCTGATCCGGGCGAGGACCATCTCAAGTTTGGAATCGTACTCGGTTCCGTGTTCAGGGGGATCGCTGCGGACCCGGTCGCTCCCGTAAAACAAGGCGAGGTAGGCCCGAATCACAAAGGCGAACAGAAGAATGACCCCCACGGGGATTCCCACCGCAGCGACGAACCAGGCTCTGAACGGAAATGGGACCACCTCGGTTTGGAGGCGGACCTCATAATTTTCAAAGGGTCCGAAGGTTTTTTCAAAGTAATATTTGTTAAATTCGCTCAGATTTTCGCCGTCTGTTTCGTGGATCACCGTGCCGCGTGGATCGACAACCTGTAGCCAGGATTTCCGCCCGGATTTTATGGCTGCCAGGGCAAAAATCTCGAGTTCGATGAGAAACAGGCCGACGGCCACCAGTATGAACAGGGTCTTGTTCTCTCTGATAACAGCGGTAACGGGTCGTTGCGGTGACATATCCATATGAGATCGCCGGTGCATGCGGTTCGTTCAATGATCTGCCTCTAACACACCGGCAAGAGAACTGACAAGCCGAATAATCGCCTGCGTCACGTGGCGGCCGGGATCAACCATGAGATCAATTCGGTTGACAGGCGATGCCCCATGATGGATATAAGCGGCAATAAAATCGTGTAACGATTTGTAGAACCATCCAACAACAGAAGATAACACCTTGAAAAAATCAATCATTGCAGTACTGGGTCATGATCGTCCCGGCATTATATCGGCGGTTACAAACATTCTTTTCGAACAGCACTGCAACATCGAAAATGTCAGTCAGACGATCCTGCAGACCGAATTTTCCGGCACGTTTATCGTTGCGCTGCCCCCAAAATTATCCGGATCACATCTTCTCGAGCATCTAAAAGCCGGTCTCGAGCCGTTGGGGCTGGATGTGTTTTTACGGGATGTGGGGGGTGGCGATGATATTCAGCCCTTTCCCGAGAGCGAACCGTTTATCATTACGACCATGGGGCCTGATCAGAAAGGGTTGGTGGCCCGGGTCACAGCGATTATTGCACATTTCGGGGTTAATGTGACCAATCTTCAGGCCGTGTTCAAGGGCGGTGATGATCCCAACAACAATATCATGATTTACGAGGTCGATGTGCCAAAACATGTGGATCAGCATCAATTGGACCGTGCCTTGCGTGATAAAGCGGACGAGCTGAATTTGGACACCAGTATCCAGCACAGGAACATTTTTTCGGCCATTAACCGGATATAGCTCCCCTGCTGTTGCCGTGACGCCGGCGCACGTTCGGGGTTATTGCGATTGTCAGAATTGCGTTCCGATTCCATTTACGATCAACGGTTCACCGCAGTGTCGCAGAGGTCGCAGAGGTGATGTTCCTTTGCGTCCTCTGCGACACTGCGGTCATCGTTTCCAGATTTCTGCAAACGGAACATATTTATGACAACCACTATAGATGACATTTAGGACACGGAAATGCTCACCGACCGAGAAATCATTGAAACCCTGGAAATGCTCAAAAACGAGCATCTGGACGTGCGGACCGTCACACTGGGCATCAGTCTGACCACCTGTGCCAGTCACGATCTGGACCGGCTGCGGCACAATATCCGGGTTCGCATTACGCATCTATCCAAAAACCTCGTGGATGTCTGCGACCGTGTCGGTCAAAAATACGGAATCCCCGTCGTCAACAAACGGATTGCCGTAAGTCCGATCGCCATCGTGGGCGCGCCGTTCAAATCAGACAACCTGGTAGAGATTGCAAAGACCCTAAACGATGTTGCGACCGAGGTGCATGTCGATTTTATCGGCGGGTTTTCCGCTCTCGTCGAAAAAGGGACGGCCACAGGCGACAGAGCCCTGATTGAGGCGATCCCCCAGGCGCTGGCCGAAACCGAACGTGTTTGTGCTTCGATTAATGTGGCTTCGACCAAGGCCGGGATCAACATGGACGCCGTACTGCTCATGGGGCGAATCATCAAGGAGGCGGCCGAGCTGACGGCGGACCGTGACGGCATCGGGTGCGCCAAACTCTGTGTGTTCGCAAACATTCCCCAGGACATTCCGTTCATGGCCGGTGCCTATCTCGGTATCGGAGAACCGGATGCGGTCATCAACGTCGGCGTCAGCGGTCCGGGCGTGGTCAAAAAGGCCGTGGATCGGGCCCTGGCTGCCGATCCGAACCTGGATTTGGGACGTCTATCCGAAATTATCAAAAAGACCGCTTACCGGGTTACGCGGGTGGGTGAGTTGATCGGACGGGAGGTGGCCGAAAATCTCCGGATCCGCTTCGGCGTTGTGGACCTGTCTCTGGCTCCGACGCCCAACGTCGGTGACAGTGTGGGGGAAATCTTCCAAAGCCTGGGGCTAACCAATATCGGTGTTCCCGGAAGCACCGCAGCACTGGCCCTGCTCAATGACGCCGTAAAGAAGGGAGGCGCCTTTGCCAGTTCCCACGTGGGGGGGCTCAGCGGCGCATTTATACCGGTCAGCGAGGATCTGAACATCGCCCAGGCTGCCGCCGACGGCTACCTGGGGATCGAGAAACTGGAAGCCATGACCAGCGTCTGTTCTGTCGGTCTGGATATGGTGGCGATCCCGGGGAACACCTCCGAAGAGACCATCGCCGGCATTATTGCCGATGAAATGGCCATCGGGGTGTGCAATCGAAAGACAACGGCCTGCCGCCTGATCCCGGTTCCCGGAAAGTCGGCCGGACAGAAGGCCTATTTTGGCGGTCTGTTAGGCAAGGCAACGATCATCCCCGTTAAAAATGCCGAAAAGCGCGACCGCTTCCTGAAACTCGGCGGATTGATCCCGGCGCCCATTCAAAGTCTCACCAACTAACCGAGATACCGTCAACCGTTCTGCCGTTTCCGGCGAACGCCGCATGTCAACGCGAAGGATCTCCCGCTTGTCCGCCGAACCGGACGCCTGTCTACAACGATCCGTTACCCTCGGTAATCAACAAAGGAGACTGGATATGGCAAAAATGGTGTTGGCTCCGCAAAAGCGAAAATGGATTGGATGCATTGCAGCGGCGCTTATCGGCCTTATGGCGATCACTCCGATGCTCGACGCCATCCTGGACCACCTGTATGTCGGAAAGCTCGATGAGGCAGGCCACCGATACTACGACGAGGCCCTTGAACGGTCGTTGTATACCTATGCGGTGGTAAGGGGGATCAATGGCATCATCTCGGTCGTCCAGGGTACGGTGATTGCTGCGGCACCCGCCGGTGTCGGTCTGTCTGTTGCCGCGGGTGAGATCCTGGATCCCGTGAACGACCTGGTGGAGCGGTTTTCATGGGTCATGCTGATCGCAACCGTTGCTCTGGGTATTCAGAAGCTGCTCATGGAGGTCGGTCTCTGGTTCGGTTCTTCGTGCCTCTTGCCGGTCGCCATGTTTCTGGTCATCGTCGGCATCTGGCGGAGCACCCCCTGGGGGGTCCGTATTAAAACACTTGGCCTTCGCCTGGCCCTTATCGCGGTCATTGTACGATTCGGCGTTCCGGTGATGGCCCTGGCCAGCGACCGGGTGTACCTTTTGTTTTTAGAAAAACCCTACACCGAAGCGACCCGATCCCTTGCGGACATCAACAGTGAGATCAGAGAGACATCGCTGGGGCCGTCGGAATCGCCGGGTGGCGGTTCGGACTCCTGGTGGGAGCGGCTGGATGCATTGTTCGATGGATCCGAAGGACTCGGTAACATAAAGGAGCGGCTGGCGATCCTCCAGGAAAAGATTGCGGGATACGCGCAGCACACGCTCAAGCTGGCGGCAGTATTCCTGCTTCAGACCGTAGTGATTCCCCTGGCGGTCCTCTGGGGACTGCTTCGTATCGTCGGGTTCCGATGGATCACACCGTGGTTGCCGGTGTCCACTTCCGCTTAGCCTGGACATGTTACCGAAAAGACACCGGGATAGGTATTTCGGGCAACACCCCCATGGTGAGGCCACGGGATCACTATCAGAATTTTCTTGAAATTCAAGACGGTTGTTATGTAGATAGATGTGTTCTGAACACTACCCGCAGAGCAACGATAGTAACGATATGGACGGGACCATAACCGCAGATCGACCGGGAAAGGAAACATGATGATTTATATCGGGAACTTTCTGTACGTCTCCAATCAGGGAACGGCCACCGAGGCAGACCGCCGACATGGCGATTTTACACTCATTGTGGAAGCCGAATCCAGTAGCAACGCCATTGATATGTTCCGGGATCGTATCTCCGAACTATAAACAGGGAAACCGGTTTTTCGACGGGGCCTGCAAGTTTTTCTTCGTCAAGCTCATGGAATTTAATAAATTCCCGAAATCCCAGGCATTCATGATCAACCTCAAGTCTTACGCCGGCGATCCAGTGCTTCCCTTTATCGAGTGCGCCATCCCTTCCGAGGAGAGCGACGGTTGTAAAATTTCCGATTGGAGCGCGAACATCCCGCAAATAGACGGTCAGAACGAACGTGTATTTCTGGAATTTTCCGAATGATGGTAACTCGCCCCTGACCTTCCAATTTAGTGATGACCCTCTCTTCCCATAAGTTATTGGACATGAACCCGGAAATACTCCGGCCATGGATCATTGGGCATCGCGGTGCCAGTGATGTTGCCCCTGAAAACACGCGATCATCGATGGGGGCTGCCCTTACCAGCGGCTGTGACGGTATCGAAACCGATATTCAGATGACCCGAGACCGAATTCCTGTCCTCTATCATGACCGCACGTTGCATAAAATTAATGGAAGTCTGAAACGGGTTTCGGAATTCGATTTCGAGCAGCTTCAGAAATTGGATTGGGGGGGGTGGTTTTCGGTTGCGTTTAATAATGAACCGGTTTTTCCCCTGGCTGAATTGCTTCGGGACTATGCATCCTGCACCCGCCTGTTTCTTGAAATCAAATCCCGAAAGGTCGACCGACGGTCCGGGCACAGCCTGCAGCTAACGGAAATACTGGTGGACATGGTGCGAACACAGGTCCCACGCCGATTCTATCCACATCTTTTTATCTTGTCATTTGACAGGGAAGTGCTGGCGCTCGCCCACCGGCTTGAATCAGAATGGTCCTGCGTTTGGAATGTCGACAAGGAGGACCCCGGATCCCATCCCGAATTTGTGAAGGCCATCTGTGTCCCGGTCAAACATCTGACGCCGCAGCTGGTACAGGAATTTCACCGAATGGACAAGCAGGTGATGACCTACACCTGCAATACACCGCAACAGGCCGATTACGCATCGAACACCGGTGCCGATGTGCTCATGACAGACCGACCCGCCTGGTTGGTGGGCTACCTCAAAAAGGGGCGGGAACCCGAATGAAGACGGATTTTGATGCGCAGATCCAGCGGCGGGGAACAGACAGCGTCAAGTGGGACCGCTACACATCAAAGGATATCATTCCATTGTGGCTAGCGGACATGGATTTTCAATCCCCCAGCGCCGTCAGGGAAGCACTACACGATCGGATCGAGCATGGGATCTTCGGCTATACCGGAATTTCGGGAGCGCTCACTCAGGTCGTCGTCGACACCTTGGAACGAAAATATGGATGGTCGGTGGCCCCCAGCTGGCTGATTTGGCTTCCCGGGATCGTCACCGGGCTGAATATTGCCTGCCGCGCCGTCGGCAAGGACGGGGACGCGGTCATGACGACAACGCCGGTGTACCCGCCATTTCTGACAGCGCCGAAATTATCTCGCCGAAAACTGATACCCGTCCCCCTTTTACTGGAAAACAACCGGTGGTCCATGGACTGGGATCGACTGGACACCCAAATTACGGAACGTTGCCGACTGTTTATGCTTTGCAATCCGCACAATCCGGTGGGACGCGTCTATCATCACAACGAGTTGACCCGTCTGGTAGATTTTTGCATCCGGCATGACATGGTCATATGTTCCGATGAAATCCACAGTGATCTTATCCTGGAACCGGATCGACACCACATTCCGACTGCCTCGCTGAATCCGGAGGCGTCCGATTGTACCATCACACTAATGGCGCCGAGCAAGACATTCAACATACCTGGACTCGGCTGCGGATTCGCCGTAATTCCTAACAGCGCGCTTCGAACCCGGTTCAAGAAGGCGATGGACGGAATTGTGCCCCATGTCAACGCCCTTGGGCTGACGGCGGCCCTTGCCGCCTACCGGGCCGGATGGGATTGGCTGTCAGAACTTCTCGTGTACTTGAGAGCAAACCGGAATCTGGTGCAGCGGCACATCGCGGCACTGCCCGGACTCCGAACCTGGCCCGTGGAGGCCACCTATCTTGCCTGGATTGATGCCAGAAATATCGGCCGGACAAGTCCTCTGAAATTTTTTGAATCCTTCGGCGTGGGGCTCTCCGACGGCGAGGACTTTGGCAACAGCGGGTTTCTCCGTCTAAATTTCGGGTGTTCCCGCAGCCTTCTGGCGCAAGCTCTGGAGCGTATGGCGTCCGCCATCCGGACCCTCTGAACCTTAGCCTTCATCAACAGGTTCCGAGTGAAAATGGCCGCGGGAGTCTGGACAAACGATTGGTTTCATTTTATAGATATGGGTAGCCTCGGAGGGGGGCTGAATTGGGTTTCGGCAATGCTCGGGTTCGCCCGAACCGAATGGGACGACACCAATGCCTTTTGTTCAATTGCCCGGTGTTAAGGGACAGATTTTCATCCCAGATTCACATCCAGGGGGCCCCAAGAAGCACTCCTGCCAGGACTGCTTTACCTGTCAACGGTGCAGTGACGACCGATGCAACGCATGCCGCGGAAGACAGTCAAAACCCCATGCGGATTCGTGTAACTGTTCCGACAGACATCGACCGACCATCACCACGAAAGGAAACTGTTGAATGAATTTAAGCAATCTTTCCGAGACCCTCGGCCTTGACGAAGCAGACGTTCTGGACCTGGTGGAGTTGTTCCTGGATACGTGCGAGGCAGACGTGAACACGATCGAAGAAGGGGTGAAAGCAGGCGACCATCAACAGGTTGCCGATGCCGCTCATTCCATCAAGGGGGCATCGGGAAATATGAGATTCGAGGCCATCTACGCATTGGCTAAAACTATCGAAGACACGGCCAGGGGGCATGCGTTGACCGATGTCATCGAACATTTGGCCGGTATCCGAAAAGAGCTCGAACAGATCTCCTCAGATCTTAAAAACGTCCATCAGTAATCATCCCAACGCATCCACATCGCCGACTTCCCCGTCATTCCATCCGGATCCGGCGGCATGGTGCCATCGAAGCCACGTCCTGTGCGGGGGATGCCCTGTCCGTTGAGATCCATCATCTGCTTGATTTTCAGCCAATCGATTGATAACTTACGAATATTAAACCAGATGTTCCTTCCCAAAACCATGACACCCGCAGTCGACACCGGTTTCGGGTGAATCTGAGAAACGGGGGATGCATGGACAAGGTGCTGATCGTGGAAGACAATCCGGTCTTGCTGAAGATTCTTCAGACCGGGCTGAAAAAATATGAAAAGACCTTCATCAGCATCACGGCCAAGGACGGCCAGGAAGCGATCGACATTCTCAAGACCACCCCGATATCCCTTCTCGTTACCGATCTTCAGATGCCAAAGGTCGATGGGTTGAGCCTGTTGGCATTCATGAACGATCATCACCCCAACATTCCGTGTATCGTCATGTCAGCCCACGGGACCCCCCAGCTCAAAGAAAAAATCAGTCTGGATGTACTCCGGTTCATAGAGAAACCTTTTGAAATGGATGAGTTGGTACAGACCATCCTGCCGACCTTGGAGCAGGATGAACCGACCGGGAATCTCAACGGCATTTCTATCGCCAATTTTCTCCAGATGATCCATATGGAGCGAAAAACCTGTCTTCTGGAAATCGAGACGCCTGCCGAGCAAATAGGCTATATCTACTTCGAACAGGGGGTTCTTTTTGATGCGGTGTATGGCGAACATACCGGTGAGGCGGCGGCCCTGAATATCATACCCCATGACCGGGTGAAAATACGGTTTAAAAATCTGACCCGGGGCAAGAAAAAAGTAAACCGGCGCATTCTGAAAGACCTCAACGCGGTCCTTATGGAATCCATGCGGCGCAAAGATGAAGCCGAGACCCGCATCCCTGTCGAGGAAACGTTGCCGCCGGACAATCTGGAGGATGTGACCAAAGATCGCGAACTGCTCGAACAGGATGACAACCAGGATTTAGATTCGGCTGAAATTGAAGGGGCCGACACGGAAATCGTTTTGGATGAGGCGGCGGACGCGGATTTTGTTTTGAATGATGAGGCCGCCCCGGGTGTTGATTTGGACGGCGATGCGCATGAGACTGGGCTTCGGAGGGGGGAGATTCCGACGTCTCCCGATGCCGGCGAACCGGAGGAAATGATCCTGGACGTCGGTAGACCCACGGAAATGGCCTTCTCCGCTGATTCTTCGGACGTCCATGGAGCGCCGCTGCCGGAAACCGCCCAAGCAACGGACTCCGCCCCATTGCCGTCTCCGCCGCAAAAAGTCGCCGTCGACACGCTGAGCCGCCATCTCAAACATCTGTTCACGATCGGCGGGTATCGGGCATCCGCAATTTTAGACACCGGGGGAGAAATGCTGGCAAGTGACATGTCCGGAGCCGGAGCGGAGCTGGACCTGGAATACACGGCAGCCATGTTCAGCAATGTTTTCCGGGGCACCCGCAAGATCTGTGAAAAAACCGGATTCGACGATTCCAGGGAGATGACCATCGTCTCACCCAAGGGAATTGTGGTGATGCTCGGCGCCCCCCATGGAGAATCGATGCCGTTTGTCATCATCCTCATCCTTGAGCCGGACGGCAACCAAGCCCTTGCCCGCATGAGCATCAAGCGGATGCTGCCCAGAATTAAGGAAGCACTGGGTTAGGTATTGGGTATCCGGGAATGTAGCATTTTTACGCCTCCCGCGTTATCTTCCATGCTTTAAATTGTAGCACCTGACTACAGCTTCGCCCTTTTCTTATTTTGCTGGAGTGTTCAGGGTCTTCCCTTATTACCTTTGTTCCAAATTCAAACCCGCCTGCGCTATACGCGCAAGCGGGCAACCACCCAAAATCCAGAACCCATATTTCAAATACCGAATACCCAATACCGAATACCCAATACCGAATATCCAGTACCTAATTGATACAGATCCGCCGGATCTCATTCACATCCGTAATGCCATCGAAGGCCTTGAGCACACCGTCCTGTTTCAGCGTGTTCATGCCTTCCTCGGTGGCCTGCGCAAATAAGGCTTCGGTGCTTTCTGCCTTCTTGATCATCCGTTTGATGGGCTTTGTTCCTTCCATCAGCTCATGGATGCCCAACCGGCCCTTGTATCCGACATTGGAGCATTCCGAACATCCAGCCGGCTTGTATAGTTTTAAATCTGTATTGTATTCGATGCCGGTTCTTTCCCACTGCTCTTTTCCGTAATCATTCACGATCTCTTCGAATTCTTCCTCCGACGGATGAAACTCCTCCCGGCAGCTCTTGCACACACGACGTGCCAGTCTCTGGGCCATAACACCCAGAAAGGCATCCGAGAAGTTGAGGGGATTTAGCCCCATATCCAGCAATCGCGTGACAGTTTCCGGTGCGCTGTTGGTATGCAGGGTCGAAAAGACCAGATGTCCGGTAAGGGACGCCTCAACACCGATGGAGGCTGTTTCATGATCCCGCATCTCGCCGATCATGATGATGTCCGGGTCGGCACGGAGAAACGCGCGCATGATGCGGGCAAAATCAAGGCCGATCTTCGGCTTGGCTTCCACCTGCCGCAGCCCCGCCTGGGTGATTTCAACCGGGTCCTCGGCCGTCCAGATCTTGACTCCCGGCTTATTAATGTGTCCCAGGGCCGCGTGAAGAGAAGTGGTTTTCCCGGAACCGGTCGGTCCGACAACAAGAACGAGTCCGTACGGTTTTGCAATGATACTCTTCAGAACGCTAAGGTTCCGCTGGCTGAGACCCATTTCGTCCATCTTCATGGCCCCGGCCTTGGCCAGGATCCGCATGACGGCATCCTCGAATCCGCCGGCGGTGGGAAGGGTGGCAACCCGAAGTTCAAATGAGTCCAAGCCTTTTCTCTTAAATTTGATTTTGCCATCCTGGGGGAGCCTTCGCTCGGCAATGTCCAGGCTGGACATGATCTTGATTCTCGACAAGATCCCTTTGGCCATGGTGTTGGGAACCTGCAGATATTCCTGGCAGACGCCGTCCAGACGGAATCGGATGTTCGTGGCCTTTGTGACCGGGGACGGTTCTATGTGAATATCCGACGCACTCTGGCGATAGGCCGCCACCAGAACCTGGTCGACCAGTTTGACCACTTTTCCCGACGCTTCATCGATCTCGTCATAATCGTCTTCATAGGCGTCTTCTTCCTCCTCAAACGAGATGTCCGGGATCAGATCGAACTCATCCTCCTGGTTCTCGCCTTCGGAGGTCGCGAAGTCTTGGCGTTTTGCGTCAAAAAAGAGCCGTATGTAGGCCTCGATATCTTCCCGAATGGCAACGGACACATTTATCTTTGACCGGATCAACGAGCGGATGTTGTCCGTCTTGTTCAGATCCTTGGGGTCGTCCACAAGCACTTCAACGCCGGATTTATCCCAGGATAAAGGGACCCAGCTCTCCTGAATCAAAAATTGCTGCTTCAGATTCTGAATGAGTTCCACAGGCGTGGCAACGGCACTGTCATAGGATTTGAAAGCGCAACCGTAGTAGAGAGATAGGGATTCTCCGATATTCTCCTTGGTGATGCGGAACTGTTCGATGAGGATGGTCTCGACGCTTTTTTTCATTTTTTTGGACATCTCGAGCGCCTTTTTGAGCTGATCGGTGGTCACCATCTTTTGATTCAGCAGATAATCGTAACGGGATCCACTCGAAAAACTGGCCTTCAAGTTTGTCAGACGTTTTTGAAAATCCTGATTCTTCGGGTCCTTCTTGGAAACCGCTTGGTAAAGCTCCATGGCCGAGTTGGTGTGGTTGCGGTTTTCCATCTCGGTGCCGAGAAGAAACAGCAACTTCGCGTTTTCTTCAGCATCGCCGTCCCTCTCCTTGATGGCGGTACTGATCCGCTGGGTCACTTCTTTGGCCGTCTGGACCCGGAGATATGCATCGACAAAATCCCTCAGGAATTTTTCCGGGTCGTAGCCAAGCTTTAGAAGATTCTCATATTCACCCACCGCTTCGCTGTAGAGTCCCAATTCCTTGAAGGCATTTGCGCTGTCATGAAGCCCCGGCAGATTGTCATCGGCCGAAAGGGCCTTTTTAATGATATCGAGGTCGTCTGTGGAAATCGACGTCTGGGTGTCATCCTCCAGGGACTTGATCTGTTTCTGGAGGGCTTCAATCTTCTCCTGGACATTCTGCCGTCCGGAGTTGTCCCCGTCGGGCAGGCGTTCCAGTATATCTTCGTACACATTCAGGGACTCGACATAAAGTCCCATGGAATGGTAGACTTCGGCCTCTTTGATTTTAGAAGCGACATCCGTGCTCATGATTCATCGCCTTTTTCATCAGGTTAATGGTTTGAAGGTGCGGTCTGATAACTGTACCTCATCAAACGTCAATCTCTGTGAAAATCCGCCCCATGGACCTCCCGATTGGAAGCCATACTGTCTCTTTTGTTGTCCCGGTCGTATCGCCCGTCAGAATACCATGTTTTCCAGATATCGCACGATCTATCCAAAATCGTTTATATTATTGAATATCTACCGGGGATGTCGTAATTATCCGACAAACTCCATGAAAGACGCCATCACATCATGCAAGATACGGACCAGAATGCTCAGTCTTTCCCTGGATTCGGGTGGTCCGCTCCGCTTCCAACCCGATGCCGTGCTGGATGGCCGGTTGCCTCCTATTCCGTTTTGCCCCTTGTGTTCCCCGTGGACTCTGCGTTTACGCCATTCTCCGGCTTGTCTTCATCTTTCAAGCGCATGGCCTCCAGGAGAACAGCCTGGAGGTCTTGCTGGATATAGTCGGCGTTTTTCGGGCACCGGTTCTGAATGGTCAGGGTGACGTCTGTCCAGGATAGAATGACATAAGCGGCATCAAGACCCGTCTGATTGCCGAACCGGGCATCCAGAAGCTTTCCTTCCCTGAACCACAGAACCCCTTGATCCTTTGTTTTTCGGGTGGTCAGCCGAACGGTACAGGTACGCTCCTCCAATTCAACCAGTTGCAGAAAGACACCGGCGGACACGCCATGGAGCGATCCACCATCGGACTCTTTCCCCAGGGTCATGATGATTTTTCGGGCCAGATTGTCGACAAGAAACGGTTTGGTGATATAGCTTACCGCACCCCCCTCGCGGGCCAGTTGTTTCATTTTCGGAGTGCCAAAGCCGGTGATGATGACCACCGGGATATCCGGATACTTATCGACGATATGGGCCAGAAGGCCGAATCCGTCCAGACCCGGCATTTTCAAATCAGTGACAACCAGCGAGAAATTTTCCGCTCCGAGCCGTTCGATCGCCTTGGTACCGTTATCCGCCGTTGCGACCGAAAACTTGTCACTGTAGGAACTCAACCCTTCCTTGATGGCCTCCAACATTTCCCTGTCATCGTCGACGACGAGCACTTTTTTATTCATAGCATCGCCTCTGGGGTGTTGCGATCAAACGATATTTCAGTGCCGGAAGTCTTTCATGGCATGCTCGGGCTAGAACGATCTGTCGATATCCACAATCTGTACTCCGGCGACATAATCCATCATTTCGACGTGCTTGATATTTTGAATCTTTTGGGCAATGTCGTTTAGTCTCCGAACCTGTTCCTGGATTTTTTTCAGAGCATTCTTGCTGGATTCCGGGGTCTCGGGAGTGGTCATCAATTCGGAAATCAGGTTGTTTAGAACCGTCAGGGGCTGGTTTAGCTGATGGCCGATACCGCCCGCCATTTGCTGTACTCCCCGAAGCCTATGGTGGCGTGAGTTTGCTTTTTTTTCGACCTTTTCCTGGGTAATATCCCGAATGATGCCGTCGATCGAATGATGCCGTCGATATAGATAAGTTCGTTGTCCCTATCGAAGACGCCGCAGGCGGTTACCATGCAGTCAATGGGGCTTCCGCCTTTCTGGTAGAAGGCCAGGTGCAGATCTTCAATGAATCTCTTCTCGCTGAGCACAGCGATGAAGGCACCACGGTCTTTCTTGTCGCGGTAGAGGTTGACAAGCGGATATTCCATAAATTCTTCCAAAGAGTCGAGTCCGAATATCCGGGCCAGTTCTTTGTTGGCTGCCACCAGCTTCCCTTCGAGAGAGGATCGATAAATGCCGACAGGCATATCATCAAGAGATCTGATAAAGTCAAGCGGCACGTTTTCAAACAGATCTCGGAAAGAAGGCGTTTTCATGATTTCAAGGATTTGAGCTGCGTTCGAAGGGTCTCAAACTCTGCCCGGATGAGATCCGTGATTTCTTTTCGAATCGTTGCCAAAGCGGTTTGTACCACTTCATCCATTCCGGTATCGCCCGTGATTCGCGGGTTGCGTGCCGTATCGGCAGGAAGCTCCGGAGATTTTTTTTCGTTGTCCCGCTTGGCGACCTTTGCTTTGAGAGATTTAAAGCGGTCCACTTCGATTTTTAATATCTTTTGCTTTTCGGCATCCGTCATACCTTCGGCCATGGATACGATTTCAAGTCCCGTGTAGATCGAGCTGAGAAGCTTGATGGCGTCCGGATGTGCATTTGCTTTTTGGGTTTTAATGTATTTACCGACGGCTTGCAGCAACTGTAGAAATAACTGGTTGATCCTGTTGTTTTCAAACGTCTCCTTCAGCTTCTCGGCGTGAAGCAGCATTGCCTCCATGAGCTCGTCATTGATCTCCCAATCCACGGCCAGCAGAGTGGCCTTCAGATCCCGCAACGGATTCTCTTCCGGATCCTCTTCCCGATCTGCCGCCTCGCTCGAAGCGGCATCTTCAGACAGAAGATCGTCCAGCAGGCTGTCAAATTCTTCCTGGCTCTGGTCATTCTCGTTGCCGGGCACGCGAGTACCTCCTATTCAAGCTCTTTGGACAGCGATGCCATGGTTAGGGAAATGATTTTTTTCAGTGTTTCGACAACATTTTCACCGATCAGGGCACTGGCCTCGAAATAGGGTACCTGTAAATCGGAGTTCAGGTCTTTTTCCAGTTCGTCAACCGTCAACACCGGTATCCCCTGCTCACCAAGATCTCGCTTGTTGTACTGAAGGACCAAAGGAATCTTGTGTATATCCTTTTTGTACAGCTTTAGATTATCTTCGGCATTTTTCAGGGAAACCATGTTTTTCTCCCGACGGAGCTGCATGGAATCGGCCACAAAGACAAGCCCGTCGACCCCTCGAAGCACCAATCGCCGGGTGGCATCGTATTTGACCTGTCCCGGTACCGTGTAGATCTGTAGGCGCACATCGTAGCCTTTGATCTGACCGATATCGAACGGCAGAAAATCAAAGAACAGGGTCCGGTCCCCGTGGGTTTTAATCGCCACCATTTCAGAAGAGATCCGATCCCGGAAGGTTTTGTGAATATGTTCCAGGTTGGTTGTCTTACCACCCCGACCCGCGCCCATAATACACTATTTTTGCTTGAACTTCCTTCTTCTTCAGATTAATGAAAGCCACTCTCAGTTCCTCTCATCCATTGTCGAGCAGATCCCGCCGGAGAGCATCCGAAAAGATGCATACCAAAAAGCATCCTGTTAGGATCCGAGTATTTTTTCAAATTTCTTAACCGCTTCGGCAACTTTAAGACGCAAAAATCCCAGAGAAGTCTCTTTGCCAAAAATGGTAATCAGCAAGAATTCGTCCGTGACCTTGCTAAAGTGAATGCTTTCTGTTTTGCCCTTGTGGAATAGAAGGGAGAATTCCTGTTCTCCGACCATATTCGCCATGGCACTCACAGCGCCGAAGTTTCCGGCGGCAAGAGCGGCCAGCGAATACACATCGAAACTTGTTTTTCCGTCGTCCAGATTGGCGACGATATTGCCGGCCATGTCAATCAGACAGGTGCAGTGGACGCCGAGTTCGATGAATTCCTGTCGGATGATGTCCTCGATGGCTTCGAGCTGAGATTGATCTAATGCATATTCCAAAGATGCTCCTCCCTCATGGCGGGTCCATTTAAACGCCCTAAAATCATAGCTAATGTACCAGATTTAATAGGTTTTGGCAATTCCGCCCCATCATCATTCGGGAGCCATTTGAGAGAGTGACGCTTGCGCGGCCGCCAGGCGGGCTACCGGGACCCGGAATGGCGAACAGGACACATAATTGAGCCCCAGCTGGTGACAGATACGGATGGAATCGGGATCTCCCCCATGTTCGCCGCATATTCCGCACTCCAGATCCGGCTTCACCTTCCGCCCCTTGCTAAGCGCAGTCTCCATCAACTCACCGACCCCATCCCTGTCAAGAGTGGCAAAGGGATTCGAAGGCAAAATTTCGTTTTCAAGATATTCGATAAGGAATCCGGCCTCGGCGTCATCCCGGGATATTCCGAACGTGGTTTGAGTCAGATCGTTGGTCCCGAATGAAAAGAATTCGGCATGCGCGGCAATTTGATCTGCGGTCAGGGCCGCCCTTGGTATCTCGATCATGGTACCGATCTTATAGGCGATCTCTATGTTTTGTTCCGTCATCACCCGGAGGGCCTCCTTTTCCAGGATTTGACGCTGTCGTTTGAGTTCATTGACGTGACTGGTCAAGGGTATCATCACCTCGGGATGGACGCTGAGGCCTTCCTTGCTGACCAGACAAGCAGCTTCAAAAATAGCGCGCACCTGCATCACGGTTAGCTCCGGGATATGGATGCCCAACCGAACGCCGCGAAGACCGAGCATGGGATTGGCCTCGTGGAGACTCTCCACCCGGTTCAAGATCTGTTCCTTTGTCCGAACCTCCTTGATAATCGTATCGATGGCCTCCAGGGTGGCTGCATGCTGAAGCCTGATTTTCAGGTCCCCCAGTTCTTTTAGTAGATCGGCATGATTCGGCAGGAATTCGTGGAGCGGGGGATCGATTAGCCGGATGATCACCGGAAGCCCGTCCATGACCCGGAACAGTCCCATGAAATCTTCTCGCTGAAACGGCAGCAGCACTCTCAGGGCCTCTTGCCGTTCGATGGGCAAATCGGCCATGATCATCTTCTGGACATGGGGCAGCCGATCCGATTCAAAAAACATGTGCTCGGTCCGGCATAACCCGATCCCTTGTGCCCCGTATTCTCTTGCCCGTTTTGCATCTTCGGGATAGTCGGCATTGGCCCAGACGCCCAGCTGTCGAAACCCGTCGGCCCATTTCAACAGCTTCTTCAGCCAGGGATCCTGGATATCCGGGATCCGGGTTTCCAGTCGGCCTCTGAAGACCTCGCCGGCGGTCCCGTCGATGGATACCCAGTCGCCTTCTTTGACGATCAGGTTTTTGACCGCGATCTGCCGCTTACCCATATCAATTTTCATTTCCGACACACCCACCACCGCGGGTTTACCAAACTGCCTCGCCACCAGCGCAGCATGGCTGGTGCGCCCACCCCGGCTGGTCAGGATGCCGTTTGCCGCAAGCATCCCATGAACATCGTCAGGCTTGGTCTCCGGACGGACCATGATCACGTCCTTCCCCTCATTTTTCGACCAGCTCTCGGCAAGATCCGCATCCATGGCCACAACGCCACAGGCGGCCCCGGGGGATACATTCAGTCCCCGGGCGAGGAAATCGCCGGAGTCTGTCGCGCGTTTGATGGCCTCCTGTGAAAATTGGGGATGGAGAAAAAAATCCACCTGTTCGGGAGCCACCCGCTGCACCGCTTCCTGCCGGGAGATCAGCCCCTCATCGGCCATGTCTACGGCGATCCGGACCGCTGCCTGGGCGGTTCGCTTGCTGTCGCGGGTCTGGAGCATCCAGAGTTTTCCCTTTTCTATGGTAAACTCCACATCCTGCATTTCACGGTAATGAATCTCCAGCTTTTCAGCAATATCTTCGAATTCCGAATAGGCTTCCGGAAATTCGTTTTTCATCAGGGAAATGTCCTTGGTCAGTCGAATCCCGGCGACCACGTCTTCGCCCTGGGCATTTGTCAGGTAATCGCCTTCAATCTTTTTCTCGCCGGTGGAACCATCGCGGGTCATGGCGACGCCGGTGGCGCTGTCTTCACCCATATTGCCAAACACCATGGTGACGATATTTACGGCAGTGCCCAGATCATGGGAAATGCCGGCGGCGTTCCGGTAGTCCACCGCCCGCTTGCCGTTCCAGCTCTTGAATACCGCCTCTGTCGCCATCCGGAGCTGGTCCAGCGGGTTCATTGGGAAGTTGTGATGGGACTGGCGGCGAAAAATGGTCTTGAACTGACGGGTCACCGCTTTCCAGGCTTCGGCATCCAGATCCGAATCACTGGTCACGCCCGCAGCATGTCGCGCCGCTTCCAGAACCTCCTCAAATGCGTCATCCGGCACCCCTGTCACGACGCTGCCGAACATCTGAATCAATCTCCGGTAGGCGTCATACACAAATCGCTCATCACCGGTCAGCTTGACCAGGCCGGACGCCGTTTCATCGTTTAACCCGATGTTCAGGACCGTATCCATCATCCCCGGCATGGAAAATTTACCCCCGCTCCGGCATGAGATCAGAAGTGGGTTTTCCGGATCCCCGAAGGTCTTTCCTGCCGCGGTTTCCACGCTCTTCAGGGCTTCGATAATTTCTTCCCACATACCATCCGGAAACCGCCCACCGGAAGCCAGGTAAGCGTTGCAGGCCTCCGTGGTCACGGTAAACCCGGGAGGCACCGGTATACCGATACGGGTCATTTCGGCCAGATTGGCCCCTTTGCCGCCGAACAGCGTACGAATATCTTCCCAATCTCCACCTGCGTAAGACTCGGCCTTATCGAGTTCACCGAACAAATAGACCCATTTTTGTGCCATTGGTTTGCCTCCTTTTATGGTTTCGATGGTTGGAAAGCCATTGTTTCCGCCCGACGGTGGCGGTGCGTCGGCCCATATCACTGCCTGCCAAACAGGATTATCGACCGCTCTGCACGCTATATGGCAGTCGATAGCGTGCCGTTTGAATTGATGGTAACCGCTCGAGGGTATCTGGGGGGAGCTGTTGGTTCAGGGCGGACAACTCGGCCTCGACCGATTGTCCCGTTCCCTTTAGCGCAATGATCATGCCATCATCGGCAAGCAATGGCAAGGCCATCGATACAAATCGCTCCAGAGACGTCAGCGCCCGGCTGATGATCACCGTGAATCCGCCCGGCGGGCAGTCGGCATCCTTTCGGTCAATCGATTCCGCCCGCATATGACGCGCGCGGATCTGATTAAGGTTCAGGGTCCGCAAGGCATGATTCATAAACGTCACTTTTTTACGAGAGGCATCCACCAGCATCACCTTGGACGAGGGGATCACAATTTTAAGCGGAATTCCCGGAAACCCGCCACCGGAACCAACGTCTAGAATACTTGCGGTATCGGGAATCCAGCGCATCGGCAGGATGGAATCGAGATAGTGCTTTTCTGCCATGGGTTTTGGACGGATCAATCGGGTCAGATTGGTCCTTCGATTCCAGACGAGCAATTCCCGGGCATGAAGGGCCATGGATGCCGCCTCTGCGTCGGACAGCGCAAGACCCAACGTCTCGGCGCCCCGGATAAGATAACGGCGCCACTGCTCGGAGTCAATGTGCATCACTCCGGTAACCGTTCATGGCGCGTCGTGGGAGACCCTTCGCCCGCAGCCGCCGAAAATTCCATAATGAGCGTGATTTCGCTACCCTCTTGAAGCACCTCCGCATCCGGATACCGTTTCTTGAACACATGCAGCATCGAGGCATTTTCTGCCAGCACTGCAGCGGTAAATCCCGTATATCCATTTTCTTCCGCGATCCGGTGGAGTACCCCGAGAAGATAACCGGCCACGCCCATGTTCTGGAAATCCTCCCTCACGACAAACGCAACTTCCGCGCGAGTATTGGATTCCTCGGCGTACGAGGCGATAGCCATGATTTCCTTGTGCCCATGCCGCTGAAAGAGTCCAATGAGAGACATGTTTTTTCTGTAATCGACACTGGCCCAATGCTTCTGAACGATCTCGTGGGAAAAGAGTTTCTTGTTCTGAAAGAAGCGCAGGTATATGGACTTCTCCTGAAGTGAATAGAAAAAGTTTCGATAGGCGAATTCATCCGACGGCAAAAGCGGCCGAAACTCGATTGTCTTGCCGTTTTTCAGGGTGAGAGCGCTCTTGTAGTTTTCCAAAAACAGCAGGTCGGCCTGGGAGGGGGGCAGTTGATCGGCGAAAATGTAGTGCCGTGTTTTCGCGACTCCCACCAGATCTTTTCGGAATTTTGGATGGGCGATCTGTGACAGTTCCATCACCCGCTGGGAAATGGATTTTCCCATGAGTTCGGCAATACCGTATTCGGTAATGACAAAATTAACATCACCCCGGGTGGTCGCCACACCGGCACCCTCATTCAAATGGGGTACGATCCGGGAAACCGAGCCGTTCTGGGCGGTCGACGGCAGCGCAACGATGGAGAATCCACCTTTGGACATCGCGCTGCCCCTGAGAAAATCGACCTGGTCGCCGATGCCGCTGTAGAACAGATATCCCATCGAGTCGGAACAGACCTGGCCGGTAAGATCGACCTCCAGGGCCGAGCTGATCGATATGAGATGATCGTTTCGTGCAATTTCAAGCGGGTCATTCACGAACTCGGAGGACCGGAAATAAAACATGGGATTGTCATCCACGTACCGATACAATCGGTCCGTGCCCATGCACAGGGAGGCCACGGCACGTCCAGGTAACAGGCTTTTTCTGCGGTTGGTGATGATTTTCTTCTCGAAGAGGGGAATGAGACCGTCGGTGATCACCTGCGTGTGCAGGCCCAAGTCTTTTTTGAAGTTTAGATACGGAAGGATCGCATTCGGCAGGTTGCCGAATCCGACCTGCAGAGTGGCCCCGTCATCGATGAGCTGAGACACATAGAATCCAATCCGGCGTGCCACCTCCGGATCCTTGTCCTGGGGAAGGTCCTGCACCAGGGGCTCATCGTGCATGACCAGGTAGTCGATCTCATCCAGATGAACAAAGCTGTCGCCCCAGGTGCGGGGCATACGCGGATTGACCTGGGCAATCACCATCTCTGCATGATCCATTCCGGAGCGTGTAATGTCCACGGATACCCCGAGACTGCAATATCCATAACGGTCCGGTAAGCTGACCTGGATCAATGCGACATCCAGCCCGATGCGGTGGCTCTTGAAAAGCGCGGGTATCTGGGAAAGATAGGCCGGGATGTAATCAATCTTTCCCTCAAATGCCGCCTTTCGAATCCGGGCGCTGATAAAAAACAGCTTGAGAGAAAAACGTTTAAGAAAGGATGGCTCATCGACAAACGTGGCCAAGGTTGAGGAAAGCATCTGATAGATCATGATGTCCTGCAGGGAAATGTCCTGGACCATGGCCCGAATCAGATGCTGCGGTTCTCCGCAACCGGTGCTGATAAACACCCGGCTGCCGTTCTGAATCTTAGCTACCGCTTCTTCGGCAGTAAACCATTTCTCGGGGCAGTATTCCTTTATATCCATGATCGTCTGACCTGTTCCGTTGAATCCCGATCCTCGCCTGGCAGAGTGGGGCCGGGGATGTGTTTCCGCCAGATCAACTCATACATCGGCAATCCCCTCTTTGACAAGCCAATGGACCGATTATATGATTTGCAGGGCGCTTGATGGTGCCCGGGTCCGGGCCATCCGTAAAACCCGATATCGATGGAGGTGGGCATGCCTTCGCCTGACCGTTTCGATCGAAACCGCCCTTTTAAGGATCTTAAAAAGCTATTGCAGAGCCGGTCTATCGTTCTCGAGGATACGGACCCGGTTGAGAGTGCTGCTCGCCCATCGACAGACAGCCCATCGCCGGATGATGACAATCGACTGTTTGAAAAAGAGATGTCGGATGTAATGCCATTGCGATCGAAGAACAGGACTGTCGCGCATCCAGACCCGCCGTTATCCCCTTCCCCTCCGGAACCCCTTGATTCCGAATCCGACCGTCGACTTCGGGAGCTGATTCATAACGGCCGGGGGTTCAGGGTATCGGACACCTCCGAATACATGGAGGGCACCGGCCCCTGCGTGCCTCCGAACATGGCCGCCCGGCTTCATAACGGTGAATTTGCCATTCAGGCTCACCTGGACCTCCACGGCAAGACATCGGCCCAGGCCGAGGAGTCCTTTGGGGAGTTTATGAAGGACGCCCGGCGTTCCGGGAAACAGGGACTTCTGGTCATCCACGGACGGGGATTGTCATCAAAGGAAAAACCGGTCCTCAAGGAAAAGGTGCACCACTGGCTGACCAGAGGCCCCTGGCGCAAGTGGGTGGCGGCATTTTCCAGCGCCCGCCTTTGTGATGGCGGGGCCGGCGCAACGTATATCCTGCTTCGAAACCGGCCCCTGACCCGACGTTTCAAAAAAGGCCGTCGATCCCGGTAACCCGATGCCGATGTGACATGGGCACCGTATCAGACAACATAGAAACACCGACGGATTGCCCATGCCCGATGGGTTTGAATCCGGGGGGGGGGTCTAACACGTTGACATCTTTTCATAATATCTTGACAACGGAATCGTTCACCGGTATACAGACGTAACCTCAACCATTCATCGGGGTTGCTTATGAATTGGAAGCACACCGGATTCCGCGGCTTCCTTGGTTTTTTCTTCCTCCTTTGTTTGTCCCTGTGTTACGTGATCCCTTCTTCTACCCTCGCTTCCAATGGGAAATACTATTACCTTCAGGTCGGGACATTTAAAGTAAAAGAGAATGCCGATCGTCTGAAACAGAAGATATCCGCCCACACAACACGTGTGGTTGTGCGCGGAGCGGAAAGCGCGACGCTGGGATACGCCTACACGGTTTTTGTTGGACCCTTCGCCACATGGCCCGAGGCGGATGCGGTCCGACTGCCCATACGGAAGCAAGGGATCCTGATCGAGGATGCGTTTGTTATTGCATCTTCCGAGCCGTTTCCGGGGAGTATGCCGGTGGTGGTAACGCCATCCCCACGTCCGGTGGCTGAACCGCCGGCGACAACAGCAGAACCCGCCGTCACCGTCCCGGCCGAACCGCCACCCGGCGAGGAAGTGACACCGCCGGAGGTGGCCCGCGAGGAACCGCCCACACCGGCACCTCCGCCTGTTGCAGAAGCTGAACCGCAACGCGATATCGACATTCAGAAAACCAAAAAGACACCGGAGCCCCGGCGTATTCGAACCGGACGCAATCTTGGAAAAGGCGTGCTTGGACTTGCCTACAGCCACGTCTATGGTGAATATCAGACGAACATTGAATCACGTCGCTCGCGCGTTAACGGAACGATCACAGATGTTCCGGTCAGTTCTCTTCAAGGTCTGGATTTCGACACAACGATGCATCGTGACATGCTGCGCCTCCGGTACGGTGTGGTCGATCGATTCGATCTCTTCGCCGATGTCGGGGTGGCCTATGATGAATCGGCAACGCCGCGACCGGTGTTCGGCGGCGGCGGCAGGTTCGAATACGTTCGTCCATTCAATACCGGCCAGGGAGAGTTTTTTTTCGCGGCCCAGGGAGATTTTCTCATCGGCGAATTGGAGACGGAGTTTACGTCTGAGCAGGGCGGCCAGTGGAAAAAGGAATCCGATTGGTATGAAGTTACCGGACGCCTGGAGGCCGGCATGCGATTTGTTCGGTGGGCCCCATACGTGGGCGGGTCGTATTCCGTCTACCACGAGGAAACCGAACGTAAACCGCTCGTGCCCGTTTCCCCGGTGCCGGCATCGCTCACCTACCTGGACGAGCTGAATGAAGATACGCCGTTTGGGGTATACGGCGGAGTGGACGTGTACGTGACGAGGAAACTGCTCTTTAATATCGATGGCCGTTATGGCACCTTCAATAGCCTGTCCGGATCGATTCAGTACAACTTCAAATAACATCGTTGCACGATTTTATGAAACGCGGCGCTGCCGCTCATCGGGCGAAGCACCGCTCCTTTCGTTTATACCGAATCCGGCATCGGATATTCCCCTCCACTGCTCCGGTTAAACGAATTGCTTCAATGACCAGAAGAGCAACATCCCCAGAACCACCGTCACACCCATCGATCGGGTAACGACAGCCACCACAAACGTTGGAATCGCCGCCCAGAATTCTATCCTCATAAGGTCCAGCCGCACCGGCTGTCCACCGGTAATCAACACCGGTACCAACAGCGCGCTGAGAATCGCTGCCGGTATGAGATCCAGCCACGCCTCCGCAACCCCGGGCAGACGCCTGTTGGAAAGCAACGCCAAAGGCAGCCAGCGCGGGAGATAGGTAACCAGTCCCATTCCGACCACGATAAACAGATACTTCCCATCAAGCATGGAGAATACCCCCTCCCATGTTCTAATTTACAGGCTTCTGATCGGACCGTCCGGAGACGCCCCGATCGTTCCGCGGGATTGCCGTCACCACACTCGCTGCGAAAACCGATCCGACAATCACGTACGAATTTCCAGGAACCCATAGGGACCAAAGCGTGGCCGAAATACCGGCCAGGACGGCTGCCCACAAATGCCGCCGCGATCGTATCTGCATGACGAGCAGAATGATGAACATGGCAACGAGGGCATAATCGATCCCGAAGGCACCGGCGGGGATAAACTGGCCGCCAAGCCCTCCGGCCATCGTGCTCAAGATCCAGACGGTATTGGCGGTATGGTTCACCACCAGGGCGGGCCGGAGGCCCCAGGATCCCTCCCTGAACTTTGCCATGTTTACAGCGAAGCTCTCGTCGGTCACGCCGTAGGCAAACAGTGCCAAAATTCGTTTTCCGGAACCGCCGGTAAAGACAGAAACGGCGGAACTCATCAGGACATGGCGCAGATTTACCACAAAGGTCGTCAAAATGATGGCGAGCGCGCCGGCCCCGGACTGCAGGAGCGATACGGCAATGAACTGTGAGGATCCGGCAAAGACCAGAATTGACATGAGACCGATTTGCAGAACATTCAGTCCCGCTTTTTGGGCCAATACCCCGAACGCCAGTCCAATGGGTATATACCCCAGGCAGATCGGCCAGGCCGCGTGTAATCCAGGCCGCAACCAAGACAGTCTCTGGTGGAGTCCGGTGCCGTCTCCGGTATTGCGTTTCACAGGGGTCCCTCCTCAATACGATGCATCGATATCCTAAGTTTTCCTGAGGTTCAATCCAAAAACACCGGGATCCGGATATGAAAGTCATGCCCCCTCCCATGTTCCGTTCAGGGTTCGCGAGTGCGAAAAAAGTGTTGACAATACTCGAATTCACCTTTATTCTACTTGGTTCTTGTTGACTGTGTGCCACAAAAATCCCCATCGGGTAGACAGACGCCCAGTGAGGGATTTTTTTTATCCGAACCGTTTAGGACGGAAACCGAGCCCCGGGCCTTACCGTCTGCTGAATTCGATTTTACAGGACTTAACGAGGCGACAAACCATGAAAGAACAGATTCAGAATGTGCGCAACATCGGCATCAGCGCCCATATTGATTCCGGCAAAACAACACTGACCGAGCGGATTCTGTACTACACCCAGCGCATCCACACCATCCACGATGTAAAAGGAAAAGATGGTGTGGGGGCGACCATGGATTCCATGGAGTTGGAAAAAGAGCGCGGGATCACCATTGCATCGGCTGCCACCTATTGCGAATGGAACACCCACGAAATCAACATTATCGATACGCCGGGACACGTGGACTTCACCATCGAGGTCGAGCGCTCCCTAAGGGTGCTCGATGGCGCGATTCTCGTGTTGTGCGCGGTTGCAGGTGTCCAGTCCCAATCGATCACCGTCGATCAACAGATGAAGCGCTACAAGGTCCCCGGTATCGCCTTTATCAACAAATGCGACCGCAGCGGATCCGATCCGGACCGGGTGATCCGTCAGTTGAAAGAAAAACTGGGGCACAATGCGGTGGCCATGCAGCTGCCGATCGGTCTCGAGGCCGATCATCAAGGGGTGATCGACCTGGTGTCCATGAAGGCCATCTACTTTGACGGTCCCAACGGCGAGTCGATACGGATCGAAGATATTCCGGATTCTCTGGTCGACGATGCGATGACCAAACGCGATGAATTGATCGATGCGGCCACGATGTATTCCGATGAACTGACCGAAGCCGTCCTCGATGAGAGGGACATTCCGGAAGATATGCTGCTGGAGGCTGTTCGCCGGGGCACGCTGACACGGAAGCTGACACCGGTCTTCATGGGCTCCGCCTATAAAAACAAAGGCGTGCAGCCACTTCTGGATGCCGTTACGCGGCTGCTGCCGGCACCAACGGATGTCGAAAACGAAGCCCTGGACATGGAACGGGATGAAGCGCCGGTCACCCTGCTGGCTGATGATAATCTTCCTACGGTCGCCCTTGCGTTTAAGCTCGAGGACGGGCAATACGGACAATTAACCTATATCCGTGCCCATCAGGGAAAGCTTGAAAAAGGCGATACCATCATCAATGTCCGGACCGGGAAAAAAGTCAAGGTCGGTCGTCTGGTCCGCATGCATGCCGATCAGATGGAAGACATCACGAGAATTAGTGCCGGGTATATCGGTGCCCTTTTCGGTATCGATTGTGCTTCGGGAGATACCTTTACGTCTCCGGAAATTCGTTACAGCATGACCTCCATGTATGTACCGGACCCGGTGATTTCCCTGGCGATCGTTCCCAGCGACAGCAAGGCACAGATCAATATGAGCAAGGCCTTGAACCGGTTTTCCAAAGAAGATCCGACGTTCCGGACGTATGCGGATGATGAAACCGGTGAAACCATCATTGAAGGCATGGGTGAGCTCCACCTGGAGGTCTACGTGGAGCGGATGCACCGGGAGTATGATGCAGATGTCACCACCGGCATGCCCCGGGTGCGGTACCGGGAGACCATCACACGGCTGGCCGAGTTCAATTTCACCCACAAAAAGCAGACCGGCGGTGCCGGGCAATTCGGCCGTGTGGCCGGATACATGGAGCCGGTTGACGGAGAGGAGTTCGTCTTTGAGAACCAGATCCGCGGCGGTGCGATTCCCACCCAATATATTCCGGCCTGTGAGAAGGGTTTTCGCGCGTGTCTGGCAAAAGGCCCGAAGATGGAGTTCCCGGTTACCGGCATTAAGATCGTCCTGAACGACGGGGCATCCCACTCGGTGGATTCCTCGGAGATGGCCTTTCAGGCAGCTGCCAGGGGCGCTTTCAGGGAAGTTTACCCGAAGGCCGGACCGGTGATCCACGAACCGATCATGAAGGTGGTTGTGGAAACCCCCACCGAGTTCCAGGGCGCTGTCATGGGGTCTTTGAACCAGCGGCGGGGGATGATTTTAGGGTCCCAGGACGAAGGGGTCATGAGTGTTGTCGAAGCCGAAGTGCCGATGGCGGAAATGTTTGGCTATTCGACCATCCTGCGCTCGCTGACCCAGGGTAAAGCCCAGTTTACCATGGAGTTCGGCACCTATCGCCAGATGCCGAAGGGTGTCGCCGAAGAGCTGGAAAAGAAAGCGGCAACGGAGAAAAAGAACGTTGCGTAATCGGCGTGGGGATGCAAAACTGAAACCCCGGGGGGCGCGCCACCGGAGTCACACCAACGGAACCGGTCCAGCGGGGGTTCCTGCCGAGTGAAGCGGCTCCGGTCATTTCGCTGAAAGAGAGGAGTTTCCAAATGCTGAAAAACGATCTGATCCTGCGCAATCCAATCCGGCTTCTGGCACCCAATGGGAAAGACATGCTGCCGGACGGCGGATTCGGTGCCATCACGGCGCGCGCAGGGGTCGGGAAAACCGCATTTCTGGTACAGATTGCTCTCAACAGCCAGCTCGAGGGCAAGAACGTCCTTCATATCAGCCTGGAGGATCCGGTTAAAAAGGTGGATCTCTGGTACAAGGAAGTATTCCGGCTGCTGGCCGAGCAGTACCACGTGCAGCAAATCAACCAGTTATGGGAGACCATTCTGCCCCATCGTTTCATTATGACCTTCCGGGCCGAAAGTTTTTCCGTACCCGTTTTCGACGAGCGTCTCAGCGGTCTCATTGATCAGGGCATCTTCTCCCCCCAGATGGTCATCATCGATGGTCTGTCCTTCGAGCCGCCGGATCGTGATCTGCTTACCGGTTTGAAGCTCTCGCGAAGGAGAATAACTTCCGGAGCTGGTTCGCTGTCCGCTCCCACCGGCACGAAGCACCGGATGGAGACGGCATTCCGGCTCCCCTGTCACCGGTCATCGATCTGTTCGAAGCGGCGATCCAGCTTCAGCCGACCGGCAAGGAAATCAATGTTCTTTCTCTAAAAGGCGGAAAAACGGAAGACTCCCAGCCGGACCTTTTTCTGGATCCTTCCACCATGCTTATCAAAGACAAGTAGCGTTCGACTACCCCCAGGCTTCCGTTGCAGAGGCGACGGAAGCCTGTTTAACCCGCGTTCGATCGCATCCAGTACGCTTTGCATCTGCGGCACTCCCCTCCATAAACGTGCGCCACCAAACTCATTCATCATCTGCTTCCAGCAGCGTGATTTAGGCTCCCAGGGTTTAGATACGATGAACCCCGAAGGTCTCACACGTGTGCACCTCCGGCGCATTCGGTCTGAACGGTGTATGAAATTAAAAAAGGCTCAGAAAAAACCCTGTCACAACTAAACATGCTGCGCTTATTAACATGATAAGAAATAAATTTTTACCCGCAGCATCAGTTTTAGAATCATCACCCTCGGCTTCTTGAAGACGCTTAGGAGAGGTGGGCTTATATTTAGGGAGTGAGAGCTGAGAGAGTTGAGCCGGCAGTGTATTTGCTGCAAAAGTCATGGCGCCGAATAGTGCCAGACCCAGGGAACCATATATAAAACCGGTCCCAATATTACCTAATGAACGCCATCCAAAAATGAAACAGAATAATCTCCTAAAATGCTTTAAGGGGCTGATGTTGAGGCTGAGTGACGCGCTGTAGGCGTGTCCGACTCCAGCCGCTTGTTTAGGAATTTTCATTTGGACCTGGTGGTGCTCCAAATGTAAATAAAAGTAGTCGTCCAATGATAAACAGAGACAACGTGCCGCCGAATACATACGGAATAGCATTGAACATATACCCAAAATAGTACATCTTGGTTGACAATGGTGTAATTGAGGTCCGCCGTGCTCTGTATCGGCTCCATATCGTGTTATCACCGTCCTTATATTCTTCTCTAAGTTCGATTAATTGCTCGTCTCCAGTGTCCTCGATGACCTGATATCTGTATATTGATGATTCAGTTTCAAAACCGCCACTGGTCTCAGGCACCAAAAAAAGGTTTCCCTTATAGGAATTATCATCAATTGTGAAATCTTCAACTTCATTGACCTGATAGATAAGAGACTCAAGCTCATACATGCCCATCGCTATTCCGTCACCAACTACAGCCTTGAATTGATGATGGAGTTCTTCCCCTTTTTCGACCTCTCTTGCGTCAATTTTGGAGATCACTCCGGGGCCAGCTATCATCCCAATCGTACAGCTTACGGGTAAAAACCATGCAGATCCAAGAATCACAGCGATGATCCGGATTATAGGCATATTTGAGACTCCTAACGTTTGCGGATAACCAGCGGGCCAGATTTATCGGAATGATTACCCGTTGGGTCAGTGTATCCGGGCCTTAAAAGCCCAACAGCGAGTACGTTCTTGTTCTCAGCTGCCACCTTGGCAGCGAAGCGGTAGTGGTAACTGGGATTTTCATAAGGCGGTGGTGCGTCACCATGCAGGACGACTACTAGATTCAGCTCTGAGTTGATACTCGTACTCGAAAAAGCATACCCAAACAAACCGAAAGATTTGCTTTGAATCTGCAATGGTTCGCCTTGGGCTGATGATCCGGAGGCCTGTCCACTCACGTCCGCTTGAACGAACAGAATGCAAAACGCAAGAAAAATTAAAACTAATCGGTTCCGCATCGATCACTCCAGTGCCTAACGGCCCGGGTCGCCTGCAGGCGGTATAGCCTTACGAGCTACTAAGAAATATAACGATAACCCGTGCAAGTTTCTCCTGTCGGGCGCATCCGTCTTGTTATGTGCCTTAACATTTTTACCTGAAAGGGATCTCAAAACCGGATAATAAAAAGGAAAATAATGTGTAAAAAATGAAATATGGAATGATTAATGTAACTCCTCCAACAATAAGAATTATATTATTGTCAAAGAAATTATCTCCCGTTTTCACTTTATATAGGTATGCATAACCAAAATAGAAAAGTATAGTTATGAAAGCTGAGATTATACCGGCAATCATAAAATTTATCAGCGTTGATGGGAAAATTTTATAAATTATGGCACCGACCAGTGGAAATATCAGTGAAATTAGAAGAAAGGTTTTATTCTGTTTATTAGTTGATTCAATTTTTGTATTTGGCTGCATAGAATTTCGCCATGATAATTCTTACGATAGACCACATAACGCCCCGCTTCACCGGGCGCAAAATGCGGAGCGAGGAACGAGCGCAGCTTTTTGCGATGATGCTCCCCTCAAAAAGTGGACTAGTATTTATCGTTACACGTCTGCTGTTCGAATTCAATTGGAGAATAATATCCCAGTGCTGAGTGTAACCTTTTTTTGTTGTAAAAATGGATGATGTAACCTT
>Ga0209743_1000018_pt1 | contig 117905 bp, 105 predicted proteins | sample OlaalgELextract2_FD_187378 | JGI IMG/M metagenome (GOLD analysis project Ga0209743, IMG submission 187378) | Olavius algarvensis symbiont microbial communities from Tuscany, Italy - Type G ELBA extract 2 (SPAdes) (version 2) | ecosystem: Host-associated > Annelida > Digestive system >...
ATATACTGGTCTATGTTCGGTATGCCAAAGATCGTAGGAGCCGAGCGGCGGCAGGATTGCGGATCAGCAACACCTCTGCCTCTGTCAGTTGGTACCGACGCAATCTAATGCGACTCAGATCGCAATTGAATCATGCTCCCATGTTGGTTGAAAGAGCATGCGTCATGGAGCTAAAGACGGCTCGATAAAACCGGTTCGGGCAACAGCCCGTTAACTCTTTACCTTTTCTTAACCAAGTTCTGCCGGCGGTGGCCAGGGGCGACTGCTCGGAGTCGCCTGGTTTCGGCTGCCCATCGCCTCCGGCGCCCGGCGAAGCGCCGGAGGCGATGGGCAGCCGAAACCTTCTTTAAAAGGGAGGTCAAATCTCCTGACAATTCTTTAATCTTTTTTTCCTCGCCGCCAGCTGTCAAAAAATCCATTTTTTCTCTCCTGTCCTCCTGTCCTGTTGTGTTATTGTTTTTTTGTCCTGCCTACCAAGACATTACAAACGCACCGACAATTAGCACCACCAATACGGCGCGTACCGTTTTCGCGAGAGACCAGGCCATCATCGAGGACGACTTTCCTCCCGCAACAGTCCGGTAAGCGCTGATGGTAACCCATGCCGCCCAGGTCAGTGCCAGCACCATAATTAATGACGCAATAAAGGTAAAAATACTTGCTGGGGTCACCGGCGCTGCCGTATTTGCGCCATTAAACACAGCTATCTCATTGGCGTTCATGATGATTCACATAAATTTTTTGAAGCTGCCGGCAGCCACATACGTCATAAAGCCGGAAAGTGCTATAGACGGTGCAAACACAAGCACCGGCATGACGGCAAACGGCAGCGCAAGGTATGCCGATATGGTCAATGCGAGCGCGGGCACCATCCAGCGCTTCGCCTTGTGAAACACATAGCTGCTCTCGTGGGCGCCGGTATATTTTCGGATATCCCGGTACACCAGCCCTTCGATGGCAGCTACGCACATGACCAGGATATAGCCGGGGGCGACAAAAATGCAGACCGCCGCCCGGTGGATGATGATTTTAGTGGAGTTCACCAGCGCGAGCACATATGCGCCGATGGTGCCCATCCACTCTTCAAGACCGGTCGAGCGAATCGCTGTGGCCGCCGCGCTGTCCACATAGTCGGCGGCTATAACGCCGACCGAAAGCGGCGACAGCCATGTCAGCGGAAAATTACCGATCGCGTCGATGTATTCGCGCTCTTTTAACAGCACGCGATAGGAATGGTCGAGCGGCCAAACGCCCGCGAGCATTCCTCCAATCTCTATGGCTGCGGCCATAACGACCGCCGCGGCCAGCACACCCAATATCACCCACATCAACTGAAACAATCGCCCCACCATGCCCTTCGGGCGCACCTGGGCGACCGGACTGGTGGTAGCGACACGGGCGGTCATCGTTTGCCCGCCCCGTACTGGCGATAGTCTTCCGCCAGCGAGGGCGGCATTACGATCGCCGGGTATCGGTGGATCCTAAGGGGCCCGCTGAGCTCGTCTCCATCGGCGAGCACGACGAAAAGCCCCTTAGCGGCGATCTCTTTCTTTACGGCTTTCCATTGCGGCAGTGTCGAAACAGACACCACCAGTCCGCTCGCACTGCGGTCTTTAAGCCATCCAACGTACCGGTCGAACCAGCGCATTGACGGCAAATCAATGCCGATCACAAACACGGGTGGGGCGCCGGGAAGATCGCCCCTGTAAAAGACCACCTCGGCGTTTTCCGAACCCGGCAGTAAGCTCTTGGGCTTAAACGGGATCCGGTCTTCCATCGGAACAACCCCCCCAAGGCGCCCTTTCGGGTGCGCACGCTCCTCGGGTTCGGGTCGAACCGACAACGCCGAGGTGGCACTTAAAATGACAACAAAAAAAAGGGCTGTTTTTAAAGCAGTCTTCGCCATAATTCCCCGCGGTCCTTTCTATAGATGGCAGGAAACTTCTTTAGTTTTTCGAATTCAGCAGAGCTCTTTAGCCGTGCCACGCCAGCCTCAATGGCAGCGACCACCTTGGGGTGGCGCTTTAACCATCCGGCAACCTGCGCGTCACTATCGGTGCCGACCACATACAGGTCGACGCCGTTTTTGGCGTCGTCGATCATTTGAGAAAAGCGGGTGGCCATAATCGCGTCGCACTCGGGACACGCAATTCGAACCACCAGCGCATACCGCTCGATCTCGATCGTCGCTGGGTCGCGCTCGGCCCTCTGAGCGCGGGCGCGGGTTGATGCGAAGTCGCGCACCCGCGGCGTCTCGGGGTACAGGCGCTTCCATGCAGCAGCCACCTCTCTTTGGAAAGCGAGCTCGCGCTCGACCTTAGCGAACTCCGTCCGGACAAACAGCTCAGCATACCACCGGCGCTCAGCTTGCGTCTCTGCGGCGACACCCAGTGCCGTAATGGGATCCAGCCCGGGACTCCACATGCCCCTAGGCCCCTTCATTATACGTTCGTATTTTGTCCAGTCTTTTGCGGTCACCCCCCACTTTGCAGCTTCTGCCGCCGCAGTGGTTTTAGCCGACTGGGTGCGCTCAATTTCCGTCTCCCGCTCAACGGTTTCCTCGGCAGTTTGCTGTGCGGCTAATTTATAATACCCCGATGAAACAAGAAGACCCAGAACCGCCAGCAAGATACTGTTATAAACCATCTTTTTTTTCATGTAACAACCTTCTTTTCAGCCGCAATACGTTGCGACGATTTGAATGCGATTATGACCTAACTCCAGCGCAATCTGTTTTCTCGCCTTCCGGTCGGTGCGAAAATCTTTTTTAGAAAGCTCTGCCCGAGCGGGCCCGCCACAACACGGCGGCTCACGGCCCGTCAATTCCCGGTACCGGTCCTGCGCGTACCGGTGTCGTAATCCGTGATTTCTGTGCAAGCCCGCCTTTATGGTCTGATACGTATACGACCGGAGTTGCTGGATATAGTTTTTATGTGCCGGAATTAATGCTCCGCCATAACCTGCGCGCTCGCGTACCGCGTTTAAAAGCTCGCGTTGTTTTTCGGTGCGCACTGGGACGACTCTTGGGCGGCCACCCTTGGCCCAGCTGCCCTTTAGTCGGATGTGATCGCCACGGTCGGCGTAGCTCGCTATGAACTTGATTGCCTCTTCGCGGCGAAGCCCGAACGCGGCCTGAAGCCGCAGCGAAAGCTTTACGTCTTCGTCGGTTACCTTGGATAGTTTTGAGGCCGCCAGTTCGCTTGATTTATCGAGGCCGGTAACATACACGCGGTTGGCCAACCCGTAGTGCTCGTTGCTTCCTGCAACGAGTCCGCGCTTACCAACTTTGTTGGACCACCAGCGAAGTACCGCCATGCGGTTTTTTATCGTGCCGGTAGACAACGCCCTTTTGGCGCCAGTATCGCTTTGCCAGTGGTTAATAAGTGCCTGCACGTGCCGACCTTTAATGCTTTTTGCGCCCATTTTTTTAAAGCCCATGGCGTCAAGGTCGTTTGCCATTTGCTGAAGGATGCGGCCTCGATTACGTTGAGTATTAAAAGACCCCTGCTTGTTGTTGTTTTGAAGTTGTTTTAGCTCATAGTTTAGCTTTTTCAAAACAATTCCCCAAAAAACAATCGATAAAAACAATCGATAAACTTTGGTAGGTCATTGCGACTTCGGTGCACCGAACGGCGCAATCTTACAGGGAAAAAAAATCAATCCCCTGCCAAGCGAGGACCAAAAACTAAGAACTAACAACTAAGAACTAAGAACTTAAAAAAACCCTATAAAGGTCACGCAACATCGGACCTGTTGGTCTTCCAATTCATTCACGTGAGTTAGACGCAAACCCGACTAAAGGTTCGCGCGGGTCCATAATTTAGTGACGCTACCCGGTGCGCACACACGCGCCGCTTCGGAAGCCCGTTGCGGGCGCAGGTGGTGCCGCCGGGTGATCGTATTCCTTTCACAATGCTTCCGGAAGCCCGTCCACATTGTGAAAGGAAATACCCTTGCTTTTTTTCAGAAATGAGTGCCTCTATTTCCGGAAGCCCGTCCACAGGGACACTCATGGTTCGGGGGGAGGACCATTTAACCCCGAACCAACGTTGGCTTCGGAAGCCCGTTGCCAACGCTACCCAGAAAAAAGCGTCTCTATGGCCGCCAAAAAAGCTTGTTTTTTTTAAAAAAACAAGCTTTTTTTTGATTTCGTGTGCGTTATAACGTACACGAAATCTCACAACACAGCGCTTACCACTGTCAAAACAGCCAGCGATAAGCGCTCAAATGTTTGTAATCAAAAGACTTTTTTGCCTTTTGATGTCTTTTGCAGCCGGCACGGCTTTGCGCGGCGTCGCCGCGCTGTTAGGTACCGCCAACACCGGCGGTCCCTTTTAGTTTCGCAAAGCGTTCGCAAAGCGAGTGCGAAACCGAGCGTCGATCTGCAATGGCATTTTAGCACCATTTTAGCACCTGCAGTGGTTCATAAACCCTGCGGCGCGCTGATGCCTATCGACGATGGCTGCCGTGTCCGCTGCAGCGCAAACTAAAAGGCCATAAAGCATAAAAAAACGGTCGCCGGCGGCAACCGTTTTTTTTGAAAGAACTAAAACTAGTGCATTTAGTACACACCTGACTATGGGTTGCCAAAAGATCGTCCAAGCAGCGCGCTCTGAGGCGCTCAGAGCGCGCTGCTTGGACTGCCAAAACCCCAACATCAGGTCGCGCGCTCTCGATTGCGTCTTAATTTTATTTTTTTTTATTTATAGCTTGCGCCGGACGCCGGCAGCTGCTATTTTCACTTTGACGCAAGTGACGCAAGCGTTATGCCGACGCGGGGCTTTCGGCGGCGCCGGCGGGTGATCGCACGGCCTTCAATAGGCCTTTCTCTCCTGCAAGGGCATCCCAGAACATTTGGGGTGCCCTTATCTTTTCGAAAATAATGATCCATAAGCAGCGCAGCGGGAATCGACGAGGGAATCGACGACTATTAAATAAAAAAAAATAAAATTTCGGCGCCGAATCGGTCGAGTCTATACTGATTGCAGCTTAGCTGTCTTCGGCTCTTTCAAACCGACGAAGCAGTGGCCCAAAAAGATCCATAGGGAACGGAAAAATAGTCGTCGAATTGTTTTCGGCAGCCACTTCTCGCATGGTCTGTAGGTACCTGAGCTGAAGCGCAGCCGGGTGCTTTTGAATAATGGCGGCCGCGTCGGCCAGCCGGTTAGATGCTTGGTATTCGCCTTCGGCATTAATCACCTTCGCGCGCCGCTCCCGCTCGGCTTCCGCTTGGCGGGCCATGGCCCGTTGCATATCGTCGGGCAAGTCGATATGTTTGAGCTCCACGGCAGAAACCTTGATCCCCCACGGGTTTGTTTGCTCATCGATAATTGCCTGAAGCTGGGTGTTGGTTTTTTCCCGTTCACCCAGCAGCTCATCCAATTCCGCCCCGCCGCACACGCTCCTCAGCGTAGTTTGGGACAGTTGAGATATGGCATAAATGTAATCTTCCACCTCGATGATGGCCTCGGTGGGCGAGATCACCCGGAAATACAAAACTGCATTTACCTTAACCGAGACGTTGTCCCGGGTAATAACATCCTGTGGGTCCACATCCATCGCAACCGTCCGGGTGCTCACACGGACCATTTTATCGACGAACGGAATCAGGATGATCAACCCTGGTCCTTTCGCACTAATGACCCGCCCGAGTCGAAATATGACACCGCGCTCGTACTCGTTGAGCACCCGCAGGGCCGCCGCTAAGTAAAAAATAATAAAAACAGCTGCCGCAAAAAATCCGTACACAGTCATCATGATTTTTCTCCGTTGCTTGGGGTGTTGGGCGCCGCCGGTTCTGCTGCCGTTTGCCGTCATGCTATTTGATCACCAGATCGCCAATATACGGAAAATTCATGGTGTTGACGATGGGCTCGACCATGACGTTTTTCTTGGCGCCATAAGAATGATTTTGCCAGTGCAGCGGCACGAACGCCGCATCGTCGTAAAGGATTTTTTCAATCTCCTTTAGAACATCGGCGCGACGGGTCAGATTGGTTTCCGACTGGGCCGCCAGCGCCAGTTCATCGATTCTCGGGTTGCAGTAGTTTCCGGAATTGTAGTGTCCGTAACCAGTTTTTTTGTCCGGGCACATCACGAGAAACTCGCTGAAGTTGCCCGAGTCCTCGGTATCGGAATGCCAGCCGATCATCTGGATGTCGGCTGCCTGGGCGTCGAACTCGTCCCAGTAACGTGCCTTGGGCATGGTTTTCAGATTCACCTTAATGTTGATCTTCGCCAGCATCGACACGACCGCCGCGGCAATCTTCTCATCGTTGACGTACCGGTTATTCGGGGCGATCATGGTTGCGGTAAACCCCTTTGCCAATCCGGCATCTTTCATAAGCTGGTGGGCACGTTTCAAATCATACCTGGGCTGAAGGTCCGGATTGTGGCCGGCATAGCCGGCGGGGCTCTGCTGGCCGGCAGCGGTAGCTGTGCCTTCCATGATCTTTTTTACGATTCCCGGGTTGTTGATGGCGTACACAATGGCCCGCCGCACACGCGGGTCGGCCAACTCCGGGCGTCGTTTCTGGTTGAGTTGGAAGGTAATAATGCGGCCTCCGGCGATGGTGACCAGCTTGACGTTTTTATCGCGTCGCAATCGTTGAAAATCCTGGGGCGGGATCGGTGATATGAAATCCACGTCACCGGACAAAAGAGCGGCTACCCGCGTTGCGTCCTCCTCAATGGGGGTCACAATGACCTTGGTCACGTTGCCGGCAGAGCTTCTGTCCCAATGGCCGCCGAAGCTGCGCTCCAGTACGGTGCGCACACCCGGATCCCGATAGGTGACCTTAAACGGTCCGGTCCCGGACTCATGGGTCAAGGCAAAGGAGGGGCCGATCTTGACGATGGCATCTTTGTATCGTCCGGTATCGTCAACGCCCGAGTAGAATTTCCGGTCCATGGGAAAGATATACGTGGCCATGTTCAATAACAGCGCATAGGGCTTCTTGGTGATAATGTCGATGGTGAAATCGTCGATCACCTTGACCTCTTTAAGCGGCTCGAAAAGGCCTTTGAAATCGACACTTTTCTTCAATCTCTCCACAGTCCACCGGACGTCCTCGCCGGTAAAGGGGTTGCCGCTGTGAAATACGACGGCGTCTCGCAGAAAAAACCGCATGGTCCGGTCGTTGATCCGTTCCCACCGAAGCGCAAGACGGGGTTCAAGCTGCATATCCTGACGCAGGCGGACCAGCGGATCGAACACCCAGTGGGAATACTGGAGCGTTTCGGCCGATAAGTGGACATGGGGATCCAGAGACACCAGATCGCCGCCCAGTGCCAACTTCAACGTCTTTGCGTCGGCGCTCTGGGCGAACCCGAAGAGCCCCGCCGCCAATGCCGCAACTATTATTTTTCTCGTTCTCATGTTTTCTCCTCCACCGGTGGCGCGTTAAATTACAGTTCGTTTTCATACACCTTGCGGATCTCTTCGGGTTGAATACACAGGTATGAGAGGGTCTGTTTTTGGGTGGAGTGATTAAAGATCTCCATTAGAGTCGGCAAATCGACTCCAAAACTGACCCTCTGGTGGTATCCCCAGGTCTTTCGCAGTGTGTGGCCCCCGTAGTTGCCTTTTAAGTTGATGGCTTTGCACCACGATTTTACTTTTTTGTTTACGGTCGTAACGGCCCAGGGCCCTCGCTGACCCGTAAATAAAAAGTCCGTGTCTGCATACGCCCCTGACTCCAAAAGTTGTTCTACGGCCCTGTAGCACGCCCTGTTCAATGTGATGAGACGTTCTTTGCCGGTTTTCCGCTCTTTAAGCGCAAACTCAGCGCCGGGTTTAAGATTTTTTACCTGCCCCACCCGGATCCCCAAAATATCGCTCGCACGGAGATTCGTGTTGATGCCGATCACAAATAATGCATACTCCAACGGATTTTCGGACAGCATTTTTTTGATCGTCCGGATGTGTTTTTTTGACTTGATCGGATCGACCTTAATCCGGGATCCTTTTTTCGGATGATTAAAATTCTGCCCTTTTTTCATGGATTTTCCTCATTTTCATTACCGTTAAGTTTTCCACCTATCACTGGTTATACTTAATGTGTTAATTTTCAACAAAACCCATAACAGCGAGTTAAGCTCTTGTTTTTACATATTTTAAGAGCGATCCGGGCTAAGCAACTATTGTTAGTAAGTTAACCAGTTCACCCCCTTTTATTCTTCGACGGTGTTGGTATTAATTTCCTCGTAAGGCTGGATTACGACAAAGCCTTGTCCTTTGAAAACCATCTGTATGGACTCACCGCTTCCGCGCCCCACGAGATTTTTCAGTTTTATATCTGTTTTCAGCCGGGGTTCCAGTGACCCGGACCAGGCCACCGTGGCCTGGGGGTCGGTGGAGACAGGGGCGTGTGGCGAAACCGGTAGCGTGAGCGGATCATAGCGGGTGGCAATGGCGACCACGCCGTATCCGCTCAGTTTGACATTAAACAACTGCGACCAGCCGGTGAAAATCCCGGCGGCCTTTTGTTTAAGCATCGTGATCTTCCATTCGACCGACTCTTCAAGGGCCAGCAGGTCCTCTCCGCTGACAAACAAAGATTCGCCGGCCAGCTTTAAGAAAAATATTTTTTTCCCTGTGTCGGCCAGGTATAGCGTTCCTTCGCCGGCCGCCTTGGTAAGGTAGACACCCTCGCCGGTAAAGCCTCTGAGCAGGGTTTTTTTTACACCCCCCTCGAGAATGCGTTCCCGGGTAAATTTAATGTCGCCTGCGTAGCCCACCATGGATCCCATTTTCGTCCACACGCCCCTGACGGCAGACCGGGAAAGCTGGACCCTTAAAAATCGATGGCGGATAATATTAAACCTGTCTGTGCCATCTGTGCCATCGATTTCTGGGGCACGGGTTTGGTTGATAAACGTGCCAATGTCGCCAACGGGTAAATTCTCTTGCTTCTCTTGCTCTTGCGTTGTCATGATGTTGTCTCCTTTCTGGTCTCTTTTCCCACGGCTCTTTTTTTTACTGGGGGCCGGGGCAAAGGCCATGGGTGCCCATAAGGCCCTCTAACACGTCACTAATGGCCACCACGGGCGAACAGCTTAGGGATCGATCGATCCCCTTGATCCCCTTGGGTTCGACCCGCCCGGCTATAGCGCGAGAGATTAACAGCTGTGGTTGTGATCGGGACCGGAGCACCCGGAGGGCCCGGAGGGTGCGGTGCTCCCGGTTTGCGCTTTTCATGAGGTAGGGCACGGGATTTATAATCGGCGACTCCGTGCTGGCACGCGCTTTGGTCATGCACGCCACACCGACGAGCCACAACCAAGATTCACTCCCAAACGCCCATTTGAGCCACGCCCACCGTTTCTCGGAAAGCTTGTCAAAGACATTCTTGCGCAGCTTTTTTAGCTGCGGCAGGATATCTTCCGGCTGGTTGAAGGTGAGGGCCTGCGACCGCCCAAGATAGGCCAGTCCTTCGGCGCAGGCGGTGGCCTGCTCCTTCGAAAGGTGTTCCGCCCGAGCATTGGCCGTGGCTTCGAGCTCGGCCTGGAAGGTCCGGGCGATTTTCCAAATACCGGCAGCCGGACAAAGCGCTTTGTCCGGTTTTCGAAGCATCCCGGCAAGGTACGCGGCCGGATTCCGGACAGGCGCGCCAGCGTGACCCGGGAGAGCTTTTCGATAGCTGTCCGGTCGGGGTCGTTTGCGACGCCGCCCGAGAGGACCACAACCCAGGGGATCGACGGTTCGGAACCCTTCAAACGGATCGACGGATGCTGCCGTTCGAGGTTCGCAATCAACCAAGTGGAAATCGGCGTGCAAGTGAGCAGGATCAACAGGCCCGTGCCGGCGCTTATCAGAATCCTCCCGGCCCTGTGCTTTTTCCGCCATAGCAAGACCAGTCCGGAAACCAGTAACACCAGGATGATGAGCAGTGGTGAAAGAAACAGGGAAACGATTTTCTTAATCGCAAACAAAATTGTCGCCTTGATCAAACAGCGGGTTCTGGATCTCCACTGGAAAGAGCGGACTCATCGCTTTTGGGGCACGGCCTTACGAATCTTCCAATCAATCGTCGCAAAGGCGATAAAATAAAGGATGTAGAGTGGAATCAATCCGGTGGGTTCAACCTGCCAGACAATCATCGCACTGGCAGAGACCACGATCTGAAACGTCACATACCCGAGCGTCACCCGCCAGTGCTCGACGTTGAACTCGTTCACCAGAATCTGGTACAGGTGCTTCCGGTGGGGTTCAAACAGCGAATGCCCCTTGCCAAGCCGTATCGCCAGGGTCGACAGGCCGTCCGCGTAGAACGGAAACAGAAATCCGGCGGCACCTATCAGATCCCAATAGCTTTCCGAGCCGGCCACCACCATGCCGGCAAACACAAAACCCAGAAGGACACTTCCCACATCTCCCATAAAAACTCTGGCCCGGGGGAAATTGAAGGGAAGAAATCCGATACATGCGAGCATCACACAGAGGGCCGTTTCCGAATATCCGCTGAAGCCTCCATGAAAAAGGGAAGCACCGGCTATGAAAAAAAACGCGACAAGTCCGGAAAGCGCTGCCATTCCATTGATGCCGTCCATAAAGTTATAAAAATTGGTTGTACCAACGATATACACGACGAGAAAGCCGAGCCAGATCATGGAATGGCCATGGGCAGATGTCTCGGTGGTCACGCCGTAAACGAAAATACCCGCCAGCAAAAACTGGATCATCAGGCGAAGATAGGGAGATAAATCAAAACGATCCGTCAGGAGTCCGAGTGCAGACACACCGGTCGCCGTGGCCCAGAACCAAAATGGGTAATGGGTCAGGACAGACGCCGCAATGAAGGTAACAAGCAATCCGATGCCGCCTCCTTTGGGGGTCGGGATGCGATGTGAGCTTCTCGCGCTCGGGACATCGGTCAGTCCAAAGCGGCCCCCCCACCGTGCCACGGCCCATGCGCCGGCGCTACCGGCGAACAAGGACGCAGCGTATATCGGTACTATGGAATCCGGCATATGGCTTCGTGGTTTCTCAAATTATTCTCCGGCGGCGCATGACATCGATTTCCGCCGAGACACCCGTATCAAAAGAACGGGGAGCGTATCCAAAATCCTCTGCGGCGCTGAGGTAACTGAACCGTTTATGCTCGTTGAGGCGCATGACCTGCTCTGCTTTTATCGGCAGGATAAGCCCCATCCCCTCGCACAGGCGTAACAGGTCGATGACCGGTTTGTCGGGAAGGTGGAGCAGCGGTTTTCTCCTTCCCAGAAGCCCGCCGATGATGTCGCACATTCGATTGAAGTTAATCGGGTCGGCCCCCGGGATGTTGTAGGTCCGGCGCACCGTTGCGTCCGTTTTGAGAACACGGACCACTGCGTCGGCGACATCTCTGACATGCACCGGCTGCTGGTGAAAGGTCCCGGGGCCGAATACAGGGATGACGGGGGACCGATGGATAAAACGGACCAATCGGCTGATGTTTCGATCCCGATGGTCTCCGTAAATCATCGTGGGTCTCAGAATCGTGTAGGCCAGCCCGCTCTTGGAAATGGTTTCCTCGGCCGCTCGCCGGACGCGCTTGCTGGCCGCATTCAGGGCGGTAAATATCGCCGTGCTTCCGATAAATATCGCCCGATCGAGGTTTGATGCCGTGGCCGCGTTCACGATTACCGGAGCGTGACCGAACCCGATCGAAGCGACATTGACCAGCGCATCCGCACCGTCAAGCAATCGGCGAACGGATTTCTCGTTGCCCATGTCGCCGTAAATCAGTTCAATGTTCTCGTTCGACAGTCGACGGATGTCACTGCTTGACCGAACCAGGCATCTCAGTCGAGCGCCCATCTTAATCAGTTCGGGAACAACATACGAGCCGGTAAATCCGGTTGCCCCTGTCAGCGCGAGGATCATCCCCTGCCGGCTCCCCGTTCGGCGACCACTTCCCGCAGCATCGATTCATATCGGCCGGCCAAACGGTCCCGCGAAAATTCCCTCTCCACGAACATCCGTCCGGCTCGCCCCATCGCTGCCAGCTCCCCGGGTCGATCGAAACCATCGACAATGGCCGCTGCCATACGCTCCGGCGTTTCCGGCGGCAGCACCACACCCCCGCCGGAGCGCTCGATGATTCCGGCAGCCTCACCCCTTAGGCTCCCCAGTATGGGCCGCCCCATGGCCATAATTTCAAACATTTTGGACGGAATAAAAGAGTCGAAAAGCGGGATATCCCGCAAGGGGACCAGGCACACATCGGCCATGGCATAGTACGATGTGACACCTTCCTTATCGACCGGCGGAAGAAAACACACATTTCGAAGCCCGATGCGCCGGGCTTTTTTGATCAGCTCAGACTTCTCCGCCCCTTCCCCGACAAACACGAACTCGATTTCCGACCGGTTCTCCAGAAGGGCTGCGGCATCCAGAATCGACGACAGGCCATGGGAGATCCCGTGGGCTCCGATATACAGAACAACAAATTTATTGTCGAGTCCAAGTTCAGACCTCAATTGTCCGTCCTCGTTCACCGGGGTCCAAAATTCCGTGTCGGCACCGTTGGGTATGGTGACCACTTTCTTTTCGGGTATGCCCCTGTCGAGCAGATTTCTGCGAAAGGATTCGGTCACCGTGACCACCCGGGAAGCCAACCGGTACAGTGCAATCTCCATTTTTTCGATCCAGCGGATCAGCATCGGATTTTTCAAAACGCCGAGCTCAACGAAAATGGCCGGCCACAGGTCGCGCACTTCCATAACAAAGGGTGCGCCCCGCAACATTGCGGTGGCCGATGCCCCCATGGCCGCAAAAAAGGTGGGAGACGTTCCGATCACCACGTCGGGCCGGTCGAGCCGGGGCCCCCCGAGCAGCACTGAAGACGGCAACAACGACACGTGACCGGCAAGCTTTCTGACAAACCCCCGGTTCGGAGTAATGTAGGTCGGGACACGGTGGACGCGAATGCCGCTGATCGTCTCGGACATGCAGGGAGACAGCCGGTAGCCAGGATAGATGGTCCCGGTCGGGTGATTCGGAAAGCAGGTCACCACATCGACCTGATGGCCGTTCTTGATCCAGCCCCTGGACAGATCGTGAATCCTCGCCGACGGCGCTCCGATTTCCGGCGAAAAGTAATGGGAAAACCAGGATATCCTCATTTGGAATATTGAAACCCTTTCCCAGCTGTCCTTAGGGTAAACCGATTTTTCCCGTAGTGGATGTCAAGCACATGACCCCGGGGGGATACCCGGTCGATGTTGACGTCGGCCTTTCGCTTCAATGAGATGACATAACCGAACGCATCGCCGGGATCGCTTGTTTTTCTCAAGCGCAATACATGGTTGGGAACACGGTTGCCGTGGGCTTCCGAATACCAGCCCTGGATCTCCGGGCGCCGCGCTCCCCGGACCAGTTCCGCTTCCGCAGCATGAAATGCGGTAATCCATAACGGCTGCGCCAGCGATTGGATTCCCCAGGCAGTCTCCGTGTCTCTCTTCAAGGAAAGATCCGGTGCCAGATGGATATAGCTGTCTACAGGGCTGCCGGCGCTGTTTCCATACACCGCATCCAGTATAATCCAGAAGCACCCGTGCTGGAAGATCAAGGTGCGCACGTGGACCGGAGACCCCGCACGGCCGGAGTAGCCCCGGCATACACCCTGGACACCGCACCAGTCATCCCCATTTTCCCATGTCACCGGGCCGGGTGTCGCTCGGCGGGCCGCACGAAAACTATTCCAGACTTCCGTCTGATCCCGTCCGCCAATACTTAATGTATTGTGGGCCCGGGTGGAACGGAAGAAGTCCCGCCACGGACCGGCGGCATACTCGAACACCCCCGAATCGACGACCACCCTCCGGCCGTGGACAACCAGTTCATAAGATAACAAATCGGCATGGGCGTGGGCAGGGAGATACTCCGGACAGGGCTTCCCAAAATCCAGCACCAGCGCGGTGTCGTCCTTCCCATCCCGCATCAGGGCAAAACCGGAATCCGGCAGGATGTCCATGCGCTTTCGACAGTCCGAAACAGGCCATCTTTGCAGCCTGTTCCACCCTGAAACGCCGAAAAGCCGAAAGGCAGACAGCCCATAGACGTTGCCGACCTTGAGTTCGGGAGAATCCAGATAGACCGCAGCGGTTGAAAGGACATCGCCGGGTGATATTCCTTCATTCAGGGCCGTATCCTTCAGAAGGGGTATTCGGAAATCGGATTGAAGCATCTTCTTTAGAAAAACAGCCATTCTGCGGATGGCGCCATCGAGAACAACGAAGTGCCCGTTGCCGGAACGCCTCAACCAGACGCCCACCTCGATGAGATCCCGGAGCACCTCCAAGTGATAGCCGGGATTCCGTTCGAAATGGCCCCCATCCGGCAGCACCTGTTCGGCCAGTTCATCCGCGTAAATTCCCATGGTGGTCTCGAGTTTTCCCATTTCGGATCCGGGTATGGCATTCAGCGCAACGGTAACACCCCGTAAATTTTTCAACAGATGATTGCCCCGGACATCATATTCGAGATTCCGGACAAGATGCTCAGCCTGACCGACGACGCTGCTGGAGAACACCCGCCGGAAGCGGTCATCCGCCTCAAATTCCGTCTTGAACGCCTCGGCGGCAATCAACCAGTTCACGATCCGCTCGGATATTGTAAATGGATGCCAGCCGTCGCCTTCGAGTCGCTGGTTGCACCGGATCCACGACCGGGCCAATTTTCTGAACGTGGCGTACGCAGCCTCCGGTTCCCCGCTCAGCTTGAGGACAATCAGATCCTGAACATATCCGAAATAGTGAAGGTGATAACGCCAAAGCCGGCTGAACCGCTTGTCGTTCCAGCCGGGGTCCTCCCCGAATACCGCCTCCCGGTTCAACCACCGGAATCGCCCCTCCCGGATCTGCCGCGCCCGGAATAGGGCCTTCCGTGTCTCTTTCTCCCAAGGCCCCGCACCCGTGATGTTCCCCGATTCCGGAATGTCCAGAAAGGATGTCCGGAGCATCACACCGGTCGGCATGGGCGCGCGACGACCGGTCAGGCGCCATATTGTCCGGCTTGCCATGCGCTTGATGCGACAGATAATTTGATCGGGGTGAAGATAGCGGAGGGTGTGGTAGTAAAGGCGGGTTTGATTCAGCACTGCGGCGACTGGTGTTCGGCGAAAATCTTGCATACCTTCGGGGTCCTATACGGCTATCCGTTTTGATTCAGGCGGAAAACCGTTTCCATGACTTCCACCAATTCGTCAAACGGAATCGGCGGATTATCCCCATGCCTCACAGCATTCAGAAAGGCCTCGAGTTCCCGGCGATGCCCTTTGTCCTGCCGTGCCAGCTTCATTTTGGAGAAACCCGACCATCCGTATCCCTTCAGCATTCTGAAATTGTCAAGGACCAGAATCCGTCCGTCACAAAAGACTTCGATACGCTCTTTTGGAAAGCGTTTACTGCCGTTGGAAAAATAATGCACCGTCCCGATGGACCCGTCGGCAAAGGCCAGGGTCGCGGTCAGGGTGTCCCTGTTCAACGATGTCATGGGCACCAGGCGGCTGTCGGAAATGCGGCTGGCCGCCAGAAATCGGAGGAGGTCGATAAAATGGCAAACTTCCCCGACGATTCTTCCGCCGCCGATCCCCGGATCGTGGATCCAGTGGGCTCCCGGAATGATTCCGGCGTTGATGGTCATGACGATGGAGACCGGAGCTTTTGTCGTGGCGATCAATTCCGTTATTTTTTCGACCAGAGGTGAAAAGCGCCGATTGAACCCGACCGTCAATACCGGTCGCGGGTCTAAGGTTTCATAGAGCGAGCCGATCTGCTCCAATTCAGAAGGGTTCAGGCAGAGCGGTTTTTCGACAAAGACGTGCTTCCCCGCCCTGAGCGCGGACAGGGCCAGCTCCGCGTGGGTATCGTGGCGTGTGGCGATGATCACGGCATCGATCTCTGAATCCGAGAATACGTGTTCGGGATCGCTGGAAGCCGTTTCAAACCCGAATTTTTTTCCCATGACGGCGCTGTTGGTGCCCCCCCGGGAGACAATTGTTTTCAATCGGGCTTTCCCGGCCGCTATTGCCGGCAGCAGCACCTGTCCGGCAAACGACCCGGCCCCAATCATCCCGATCACCGGAATGCCTGACGTTCTTTTGGAGGCCGCTGTTTGTGGGATCAGGGTGATGGTCCGTTCTTCCGGCAATGATGTCGACGCAATCTTCTTCCGGCTTGAATAGTCGAGGAGAATTCCGAGATGGGGCTCCCCGGACCCTGCGATCACATCGTATGCCGAGGGCGCGTTCTCGATATCGAACCGGTGGGAAACAAGCGGTTCGGTAAGCAGTTTTTTGTCCGCCATCAGCGCCAGAACCGCTTCGAAATTGCGTGTTTCGGTCCATCGGACGTATCCGAACGGGTAATCATGCCCCTTTTCTTCAAAACCGGGATCGTACCGGCCCGGGCCGTAGGAACAGGACACTTGAAACGAAAGTTCTTTTTCATAAAAGTCATCCCGTTTCAGTTTCAAACCGGATACGCCCACGAGGATGACACGACCCCGTTTTCGACACATTTGCGCCGCTTGATGGACCGGTTCGCTGCTCCGGGTCGCCGCGGTGATCAGCACACCGTCCATTCCCCGGCCGCCGCTCATGGCGGCGGCTGCCTCGACCGGGTCTTGCCCTCTGGATATATCGACCGGTTCCGCACCGAATTCAGCTGCCATGCGGCACTTTTCCGGGTCGAGATCCACCCCGAGGACATGACATCCACCGGCACGCAGAATTTGCACGGTAAGCAATCCAATCAGACCGAGTCCGATAACGCAAAAATTCTCCCCAATGCTCGGCGCCGCCAGTCGAACCCCCTGCAGCCCGATGGCCCCCAGAACGGTGAAGGCCGCTGCGTCATCCGAAACGGTCTCCGGTATCCTGGCACAAAGGTTGGTGGGTACACAGACATAGTCCGCGTGAAAACCGTTGCTGACCACCCGCTCTCCCATCGAAAAGGGCGTCCCGGGTGCAGCCTCAACGACCGTCCCGGCGTTTGAATAACCGAGGGGTATCGGCTGGTCCAGCTTTGCCCTAACGGCTTCCATGGTTGTCATCAGTCCATCGGTCTGAATCTTTTGGAGTACCTGGCGAACCTTGTCGGGCTGTTGCTTCGCTTTTCCGATCAGCCCGGATCGTCCGAACTCGAGGAGCATGCGCTCGGTTCCGGCGGAGATGAGGCTTTTCGATGTTTCCACAAGGAGCTGTCCCTGTTGAATCCCGGGCCGGGGCACTTCGGCGACATCGATTTGCCCGGTGTTGAGATCCTGAAGAATCTGTCTCATGATCCCCCTATTTGGTGGCCCTGATGGTCAGGAACAGTCCATGGTTCTTAAAATACTTTCGAATGATACGTCTCGGCCAGATTGTTCTGGCCAGGTCCAGCAAAACGCCTTCATGGCGCTGTCCCGCGGCGGACGTCAGCAGGTCGCCGTGGGTCAGATAAATATGAAATTCCGGATTCTTAAATTTTTGAAACAGTTCCCGGGCTTCCTCGATGGTATAGGCTTTGGTTCCCCGGCTTTCGAGATAGTTGAAATAGATGTCTCCGAGTGTCTTCCAGGGCTGGAGTCGCATCAGGGCATAGCGGACCCACAACATGTAACCGACCATGCTGTAGGTGTGGTAGATCATAATTCTTGCCTCGCCGCCCGGCTTCAGAACCCGGTAGACCTCATCGATGGCGGCGGGTGTGTCCGGCGTCACGTGGAGTACGCCCCAGGAGTAGACCAGGTCGAAAGCATTGTCGATGAAGGGAAGCTTTTCAGCATCCACATTAGACAGCCGGGTGGCCAGGTCCATGCACACGAAGCGGGCCTGCGTGTTCCCGAGAGCCCTTTGCGTCAGGTCCACGCCATAGAGCTCCGCCCCGGCTTCCGCAAATTTCTGGTGGTCCGCTCCCAATCCGACATCGATTTCCAAAACCTTTTTTCCGCCGTGTTTATCGAATTCCGCGAAATCCAGAATATAGGGTTCTAGACGGTAGCGGATATCGGATTGATTCAGGAAATCCTGTCGGTTGCGCCCGTCGAGATACAGCCGCTCTCCACAGGATGCGTCCTCCCAGAAATCCTTTACCGCCTGTTTGTCATAATCCATCCATCGTTCCTTTCCTGTCCAAAAACATTCGAAGCCAGAGCTCGATACAAACTAATGAAAATATCGTGTAGGCCCCGTCGATCCATCCTTCCCTGTCCGCACGGACCAAGCGATGGACGGCAGCCGGATCAAACAATCCCCGGTTTTTCAGGCTCTGGACCGAAAGCGTTTCATCCACCATCTCCCTCAGCTCGTTTCGAACCCAACGCCGCATGGGGGCGCCGAATCCGATTTTCGGCCGGTAGATGACGTCCCTCGGAAGACTCTTTTCCATGGCGATTTTGAAAATCGACTTTCCCGTGCGTCCTTTCTGTTTCATCCGCGCGGGGATACGTGTGGCCAGTGCGACAAGATCCGGATCCAGCAGCGGCACCCGCGTCTCCACCCCCACCGCCATGCTGGCCTTGTCCGTATAGTTCAAATTGTGATCGGTCAAAAAATGTTTGGCTTCCAGATAGAGCATGCGATTCAAGGGCTCGCTCTCCGAGGGAATCCGTTTAAGGCTCTTTTTGAGGGGCGCCAGGGTGTCGGTCCCCGCCAATTCGTTCTGGAAATCCCCGGAGTAAAGGGTCTGGCGCAGTGCCTCCTGTCCCCAGAGGAAATACGCGGGAAGCCGATCTTCTTCCGGCAAACCCATGTGAACCAAAACTTTCTGCAATCGCCGAAGCATGGGATGCTTTCCCCACCGCGTTCGATGCCGTGCACCTGTGCCGTCCGATGCCTGTTCTGCCATGACCTTTCGGAATCGTTCGGGAAGCCAACTCCACAGACCTTCCAGTGTCAAAGCGAGATGACGGCGATAACCGGAAAATATATCGTCCCCGCCGATCCCTGACAGGAGGACCTTGATTCCGTCCAGTCGGGCTTCGCGGGATATCAGGTAGACGTTTATGGGTGACGGATCGGCCTGGGGTTCATCCAGATGGTACAGAACTTGCGCCATGTGGTTGATGGTATCCGGGGTAATTTCGATGGGACGCCATCGAACATCAAGGTGTTCGGCGACCTTTCGGGCATAGGGAAGATCCGGCGCATCCCCATCCATGTCATCTTGACCTGCGAAACCGATGCTGTAGCAGAGCGGTCTTCTGTCGGGATCGATCCGCCGCATCATGGCAACGACAGCGCTCGAATCGAGTCCGCCCGAGAGAAACGCCCCGATCTCCACATCGGCAACCAACTGACGGCGAACGGCGGTCTCGAGCTGATGGTCCAGCAGGCGGGCGACCTCGGTTTCATTTTCAGTGGCACGGGATTGTCCGTAGGGCAAATCGTAAAAAAACCAGTTCCGGAAAATATGACCGTGCCGCACCACAAGTGCTTCACCGGGGTGGAGCTTACAAATGTTTTTTATCGGGGTTTGCGGCGCCGGCGCCCAGAGATAGGCCAGGTAATGGTGGATGGCCAGCGGATCGAGCTCTGAAGGCGCTCCGTCTGCAGCCAGAATCGATTTCAGTTCCGAGGCAAAAAGAAAACCGTCACGGATATCGCTGTAATAGAGCGGCTTGACTCCGAAACCGTCCCGGGCCAGAAAAAGATCACCCGATTCGATGGTTCCCTCCCGCCGCCCTCGGCGTCCGTCATAGATGGCAAAAGCGAAGATACCGTTGAGCCTCGAGAGCATCCTCTCCCCATACGCACCGTAAAGGTGCAGCAGCACCTCGGTGTCGCTATGGCTCCGGAATCGATGGCCGTCTCTTTCCAGGTTCGCCCGAAGCTCCTGGTAGTTGTATAGCTCCCCGTTGTAGGTGAGCCAGATCTTGTCGGCATCCTTCAAATCATGGGTACAGACGCACTCGGGGCAGTCGACGGTCATGGGTTGCCGGCCGTCCTCGGACAGGTCGATGATCGACAGCCGCCGGTGGGCCAGGCCCACCGCAGGATTCGACCCCTGCAATACGATCGAACCGCTGTCGTCCGGCCCGCGGTGGGCTATCCGTTCACTCATGCGATCGAGCAGATTTTGATCAAACCCGCCGACATACCCCGCAATGCCGCACATTCAGCGGGTCCCCCCGGTATTCATCGGCAGGGGGCTAAAATCCAGCAGACCTGTAAAAGGTTTCTTCATCAGGCTTTGACTCCGAGAAAATTCCGGAATTTCCTCAACTTCTGAAGCATGGGGTAGCGGTAGTAATATTTTTTCATCAGATACCGAAGATGGGCTTTGATGGTCCCGCGGTTTTCGGCGAGTCCTTTCATCAGCATCTCGCGGAGTCTAATGAGGTCGGCGTTGGAGTGCTCACCGGTATAAAACAACATGTCATCATGCTCAAGCCAGTAGTCATCGGTGATCAGGCCCTGCCGGATGGCCAGATCGTAGATTTCCGTATTGGGCATGATCAGCAGGGGATGGGCTCCGACAGTATCCCAGGGTTTGACTTTTCCCATCAGGTCGACGGTTTCCTGAATCGTCTCCTCGTTTTCACCGGGGTTGCCGACCATAAGGTACGCCCGGGGATGGATGCCGGCGTCGTGCACCATTTGAAACACAGTTTCGATTTGATTGACGGTCTGTTTTTTCTTGATGGTCTTCAGGATTTTGGGGCTCCCGGATTCGACGCCGAAATCGATGCGATAACAGCCGCTCCGTTTCATCCACGCGAGCATCTCCGGATTGATATGGGAGACGTGGGATTCGGCAACGAATTTGATCTTCATTCCCCGCTCGAGAATCCCGCTGCAGATCTCGATGGCCCGTTCTTTGTGAACCGTAAAATTGTCGTCAAAAAACATAAACGTCCGGACGCCGAGGTCGTCGTACAGCCACTGAATCTCATCCAGCACGTTCTCCGGGCTTCGGGCACGCCATTTGCGGTGCCAAAATATGGAGCCGGAGCAGTAAATGCATTTGTGCGGGCACCCCCGGGAGGTCATGATGGATGCCGCCCGGCCGCTGGTTTCGGGAAGCCCGAGGTAGTCGTCGAGATCGAAGCTGTCGTGACAGGGGAACGGCAGGGAATCGAGGTCGTGAATCAGGGGTCGGGGATCGGTCAGAACCGTGAATTCGCCCTGCCGATAGGCGATGCCGCGGACCTGTGAGATATCCCCGCCGTCGATGAGGGTTCTCACCAGTTCCAGGGTGGTCGTCTCCCCTTCCCCGACGACCACAGCGTCGGCATCGGCCCGCCGGAACATGTGATCCGGATAGGCCGTGGCATGGTGGCCGCCGATGACCAGTTTCGCATCGGGGTGCACGCTGCGGACCAGATCGGCGGTTTTGAATGCCTGCCCCCTCTCTATGGTCCAGCACGGAAGCCCCACGATCCGGGGAGACCATCGGCGCAGCGCGTCCTCGAGACGCTTCCACGAATACGAGGCGCCGTCGACAATCTCTACGGTGACACCGGCCCTTCGAAGATAGGCGGCGATATAGGCCAGCCCGATGGGGGGAAAATCCGCCCTCTGCGGAATTTCCCGCGGTGGGTTGATGAGAAGAAGATCCATATGATCAGCTTTCGAGTATGTTCCGGTAGAGTGTCACGAAACGTTTACCAATCGAGTCCCAGGTAAACCGTTCGAGCACGTAGCGCTTCAGGTTCTCCCCCATGGTCTGGAGGCGTTCCGAGTCGTCGAGCAGGTAGGCCAATGCTTCGGCAATGCGATCTGAGGATACGGGTACGATGCGGCCGGCATCGATCGATGCGATCTCGTTGAGGCCGCACTGGTCGGTCGCCAGCACCGGTGTTCCGGCGGCTCCCGCTTCGAGCACCACGATGCTCATGGCTTCGCGTCTCGAGGGAATGACCAGCTGGTTTGCGGCATGAAGGGCCTCGGACTTCATCCGTCCACCGATAAAACCGGTAATATGGACCCGGCTGCCGATGCCGGCTTCGTCGGCCCGTTCTCTCAGGCAGCCGCCCAGCCCTTCGTCCGGTCCGGCGAAAACCAGGTGCAGGGTCTGATGCCGATCCTGAATCCGGGCAAAGGCATCGAGAAGCAGGTCCGGCCCCTTGATATGATTCAGCCGCCCCATGAAGAGGATGAACGGGTCGTTGCCGATGCCATATCGCGAGCGAAACTCTCCCCGATCGGGATAACGGTAATCATCCGGATCGATGCCGTTGGGGATCCATTCGATGCGATGCCGCTCCACCCCGTAGGCTTCGAATTCATCGATTTCGTCAGGTGATATGGCGATCATCCGATCCGCGTGGCGGACGATCCGGCGTCCGACGAGCCTGTCATGGAGCCGCTTGAGCCCCTTGGATCGACCGTAGACACGCAGGGAACCGGCCGGGCAGTTGACATACGGTTTTCGAAACCTGCGGAGGTAGGGGTAAACCAGCGCATCGGTAGACTCCCAGTGCCCCATGAGGTGCACGACATCGGCGTTCCTGACCAGACGGGCGATCTGCCCGGGTGGCGGCCGGGGGATGTAAAACCGCCGGTTCAATAAGGGGAGCACCGTGACGTCTACATTGCCCAGGGCCCGAATGCGTTCTTCGGTCAACCCGATGTCAAGAATCATAAGGCGGCAGTCAACATCGAGACGGCCGAGCGCCCGGCACATCTGGAAGGTCCGTTCCGCACATCCGCCGCCGGAAACCGGATCGATCGTTACATCGACATTCAATACTTTGAGGGGCTTATGCGTCGGTTTATCCTTGCTCGATCCTGCCTGTAAGCGTTCGATATCATTTATCGGGTTTCACCGGAAAGTTTTTTAAACCTCTGCTACCATGACTTTTCTTATCTATAGAACACGTCGTCTTTAAAGATCATATAGTTAAAGATTCCCGTCACATTACCGAACGCTCTGATCATTACTCCCGGATCAAGTCTTAACGGGCCGCTTAAAAGATTTCTAATTACCCCTCCGACGCTTGCCAGCAATGCTCGCGTCACTGAAAGTTCCTCATGCTTCCTTACAAAATATAACCTGTTTATGACTTCCTTTTTCCCTATCGCATAGTTCATTCCTTTTTTCGAAGGATCCATGAGATGTTTAACTTTTGCGCGTGAATTCACGACCAGCTTATATTCTTTTCCGACACGATAACTAAAATCGACATCCTCGTACATCCCGTAGCCGGAAAACCACTCATCAAAAGAATTCGTATCGAATACGATTCTACGCCAGACAGTTACACCTCCTGAGAGCCAGTCCGTATTGATTGTCGTTTCTGAAGGAGAATAAGGACTTACATTGAAACCAGATCGAAGAATCTTTCCATACGTTTTCGGTCTTGTGCCAAACAGTCTTTTTATAATTTTGACAGGCAGTTTATTATGGCTGAATTCATTGGAAATATAAAAGCTGCACCCGCCTATATCAACACCGGCGCTCTCCCAAAAATCGGTCATTGCCTTCCATGCACCTTCTTCCATGACAACATCGTCGTCCAGGAAGCATACAAGGGAGATGCTTTCAGCAAGATTCGATATCCCTAAATTTCGAGCCTCCGTCATACCATAATTACCATGGATGTATGTAATTGACAGCCTATTATAATCTTCGGTCAGCAGGGTGTCTGCCTGATCACTGGCATCGACAATGATAATCTGATCAGGGCCGCAACGTTGGGAAACAAACGATGTCAATAATCTTCTCAGTTCACTTTTTCGATCCTTCGTCGGAATGATCACGCCAATTTTTTCCTTAATCGCCATGCTTTTCCAATCCAACAACTGCAATAAGTAGAACCTATCTCAAAAAAGTGGATCAGGGTTCAGGGCAAGGCGCGGAATGGAAACAAAGCGGAGCATACACGGTAGTATGTGAGAATTTTTTTTGTTCCGCAACACCGCCATGAGCCCTTAGACGCATTTTTGAGATAGGTCTAATATGATTTAGTGCTGAGGTGCCTGTAATAGGGTAAGGTAAGGAAACAAATCGGCGAGATATTTCAGGAATTGTATTGCATTAATTTTTCTATACCTGACTCAATACGTGTTGAAGGGTGCCAACCGGTTGCCGCTCTAATTTTCGAGTTATCCCCAAAGATATCATCAATGTCATTGGTCTTAAATTTCGATGAATCTGAAATTACATCGACTTTGATGCCGGAACAGCCGATCATCATGTCGAGAATTTCTCTCATCGCAACGGAATTTCCGGAGCATATGTTGTAAGCCTCACCGCTCTCTCCATCTTTGGCTACAGCTATCAATCCGCGACAGGCATCGTCGATGTCGATAAAATCCCTCTTCGTCTTCAGATTGCCGACGCTGATCTCAGGAGGCAGCTGACATCGCTTAATTTCTCTTAATTGCTTCGCAAAGGCGCCGACAGACAGCTCTGCCGGTGCACCGGGCCCGATAATGTTGAACATTCTTCCGATCACCACATCGACCCCGCATGAATGATAGTAATCGGCAAGGGTCGTTTGCCAGACTTTTACCACCCCATAGGGTACAACAGGGTTAGGAACCTGATTTTCATTAATCGGCAGTTCTGTGACGGGAACACGACCATATTCTGCGGCGGAACCCGGGATAATAATCCTGCAAGGAATACGCGCCTTCTTGATCCCTTCCATAATATTGAAAGTGGTTTTGACATTCCCGAGGTAAAGCTCCTGCCAATCTCTGGTATAGATGGTTCCTGCCAGGTGGAAAATAAAATCGGGACGGGTTTCCTCGATTATTCGGAATGTGGACTCAGATTCCAAAAGGTTTACGGCATAGGTTTCCGGACTACTCGAATGTGTTGCCCTGTCGGCACTTTTGATTGCAGCTTTTGGGAAGGTGTCTCTTATTAATGCAGTCAGGCGAGTTCCAATAAAGCCGTTATTGCCGGTTATAAGGATTGTTTTGTTATACATTATACCTCAGAAAGTTATGCTTATTAACTTCAAAATCTTCCTGGGCTCTCTCATAGTCGTCAACCCGGCCAATGTCCAGCCAGTAGCAGTCACTCTTGTGACAGTGAACCTTTTCTCCAGCTTTCTTCAACCGTAACAAGAGGTCCGGCATTCCGATGGATTCACCTTCGCTTATAAGATTTATGGAATCTTTGGAAAGCACATATACGCCCATGCTAACCCAGAATGTGTAGACCGGTTTCTCAATGTAATCAAAAAGAAAATCTTCCCCGTCAAGTTTCAACACACCAAAGTCAATCTTTGATTCACGAACCTTTGAAGCAACAGTCGCCTTATACCCTTTTTCCAGATGTAAAGCATACAGCTTGCCGTAATCAATCGTAGTCAGTACGTCGCCATTCATAACCAGAAAGTTATCTTCACAACCTTGTACCAATTTCAGTGCACCGGCGGTATTTAACGGAGTACGCTCTCGTACGTACTCAATGGTTACTCCCCATCGCTCGCCACGGCCAAAATACGCCTCTATCAGTTCCGCCAGATACCCGGTTGAAATTGTTATCCTTTTAAAACCAAAGAAAGCGAGCTGCCGAATGATTATTTCCAGGATTGGATACCGACCGATCGGCACAAGTGGTTTTGGAAAGCTCATTGTATAGGGCTTAAGCCGTGTTCCTTTACCCCCGGCAAGTATGATTGCCTGCATGTTATTTTCTCCAATCACACACCATAAGTATGAATCTGTGGTGATACGGTTTTATTCGGAAAAAGGCGGCTGTCTCTTGAATTCCTTCCTCCAGAGTGTAACACGGCTGTCAACCTGTAAATGTTGATGCCTTCGGAGCCATTAAAACATTTCTATTCTTCTAAAGAATTTTTTAAAGACAAGTTTGGAAAGAAAGAAAATGCCTCCCTTACCTTTCATCTTTATTTTTGCCCATTCCAGTAATATCCAGAGCATTAAAGACTCGTCACCACGGAGGGCATTGAAGAAAAGACATCTTGTTGCGTTCAAAGTATATTCCGATCTTCGTTTCTGATATAACGCATAAAACGTTGTCAGGATATCGTTTGTATTCGATATCCTTGAAAAATCACCGCTGTTGTAATTTACGAGATATTCATTTGAATTCACTGCATCTTCTATTGAGTGCGTCTTCATGACGGTCAGCCAGAAATCCCAATCCTGTCCTGCTTTGGCATTCTCATCAAAAAGGCAGTCCTTCGCCGCCTTGCCGTCGATCATGACGAAACTGCAGGAACCGAGGCCGTTGAATGACAAAAGGTCTTCATAGGAAACGATTTCGGGATATTTGACGTAATACCTGCGCCCCTTTAACTCTGTAGTGTAATTGCATGTCACGAGCGGGTACTTTTCAAGCCACTTCAACTGTATTACCGTCTTTTCCGGCAACCAAATGTCGTCATCGTCGAGAAAAGCGATGACATCTCCCTGCGCTTCGTTCAATCCTATGTTTCGTGAATACGGTGCACCTCTGCTTTTTTCGTTCTTGATGTACCGTATCTGTCCACCAAAAGGAACAAGGGCTTTCTGGGTTATATCATTTGTTGAATCATCAATGACAATGATCTCGATATTGTTATAACGTTGGTCCAGCACGCTCCGGACAGCCCGCGTGACAAGATCTTTCCGGTTTTTTGTCGGAATGATACAGGATACAAGTGGACGGTTATTGATCGCGCCTACCATCGCAGCTCGAATACGTTTTTATGATTGCCTCGAGTCACGTTTTTTACTACAAAAGCGAGGGCTTCGTCCGAACGTCCATACTCCTTGCTTATTTCTGCTTTTTCCATTGAAAAAGATGGCACCGCTTCATCATGTGCATTAAGCACCTTCATGAGAAGTTGACCACCTTTCGATTCAATACAGACCCCCTCATCCGTGATGACAGCCGACAGGCCTTCTGCGATGATGAATCTTGTCTCCAGGCTGTGCTCTCCTGTCGATTGGATGTCATCCCGGATGATCATTTTTCTCTGCTTGAAAGAAAATTCTCTATTCCAGCGTACGGGGCTTGCAAGCCTTCGATACCCGTCCACATCCAATGAGAGGATCGGTCCATCGTCTTTGTCGGCAGACACCACGGCATGGGATGACTGGTATGGATAGGTATCGATAAGGTTAAGGAGATGATCCTCACAAAAAGGACCTAACCCGTCGACGAGCAGACAGCTGTGGGCTTTCGCATATACTCCGGCTGATCCAGCTACGTCGTAGGAAAATCTTCCGGAATCTGCAAAAATCTCCTGGCCGTTCAAAAATAAGATGAAACTTCCCGCATCGAAATGCGAATGACTTCCCGCAGGGACAGGTTCAACCGGCACATGCCAGAACACGGTCGCGTCATCACGGTCATAGCGATAATGACCATCGCTCATCTTTCTTAATCCTTTGTAAGAGGATTGGTTGGAGGATGGGAAAGATTCGCCCCATGCATAGCACTTCTTGATAGCCTCCCACCCTTCCGTTGACAGAGGAGAAAACCACTGTGGACTGTAATCGGGCGATATGTCACCGAGGAGCGGCATCGTCCACGCGCCTTGGCCGATGTTGGTGTGAAACAGGTCTCTTGCTGTTCGGATGATGTTCGTCCATTTCATCATGAATTCGGCAAAAAAAGCATCCCCGCTGAAGTTCGACAGGAGATACACCTGTTCGAACCTCTGGCAAAGCAGGAACTGGTAGTGGGATGAACCGGCTTTCAACATCCCGTCTTTGTGGAAAAGTTTTGCCGTCCATTCCACAAATATTGTTTTTGCCTTTTCAACGGCACCTGTGTGTGCGGTCGCCAATCCGCCGATGTAAAGCCCCCGGGCGTTGTTAAGGATGTGGTTGTTTGTAAATTTTCCCTTCAATTCAAGGTTTTCAAGCAAATAATCAAGATGGGTCCCCATTGCCCCCGCGATTTTCTTTTCCGTATATTCGTCAAGCAGCTGAAACCGCTCAATCGCCCTGAGAATAAAGGGCCAGTTTGCAAGTCGTTCCGAAACTGAATAGCTCTCCCAGGCCGGATGCTCAAAACTTTTTCCCATGGTGTCAATCCAGTTGATGATCCATTTGAGGGAACGACGGGCGAGCATGCTCGATGGGCGTGTGTGAATCGCGGTGAATAGCCAGCCGAAACGATTGAGCGAAAACGTGTCTTCGATGTCTTCGTGGAGACAGGACCAGTCTATCTGCGATCTTGATGAAATAGTTCGGCAGGCAAGTTTCATATCATCAAAATCGTCGATATCTTTGGTTTTTATCCCGGTAACGGCCGGAAATCGATCAAGGAAAATCCTTTCATACATATTTTCGGAAGGTTGAAAGTGCTTGATTCTATTTTTTGTCCTTTTACTCCTTACCTTCTCACCTATCAGATACGGTAAAAGAAGTGTCGTCGATTTTACAGCAAACCTCATAAGCTGAAAGGGGTTAAGAAGTAAAAAGCGAAGCAGGTTGTTTCGTTCGTCGCTGAAAGATGGAATTCTGAAACTTATCACATATAGTCCATAAGCGTATTGTTGCGGGGACAATCACACGGTTTCGCTAGGATGCCGGCCCAGAGATCGAGACAGGCAATTTTCCACAGGTCCCAGCCGGCGAGCGAATCGATGCTGCGTTCAGGCAGGCGCATCATCTTCTCTTTTTTAAGCAGGCCGCTTTTTACGATCTTTCGTAAAATTCCCGTGGTTTCATCGTCGAGCCAGTCGGTAAGCGGAGCACCGAAACCTTCCTTTTTCCTGTAGAGAACCTCTCCGGGTAGATATGGTTCAAGAATCTTTTTGAATATATGCTTTCTTTCACCATTTTGTATTTTCATTCTCGATGACAGGTGTGCGGCGGTCTCGACAAATCTGTGGTCCAGAAGGGGAACGCGACCTTCCAGAGATACCGCCATGGCGATCTTATCGAGCAGGAAAAGGACGTTTGACTGTAGATAGCCGTCTATATCGCGGGCCATGAGCCTGTTCCTCTTATCACCGGGAAAGGTTTTTCCCTTGTCCTCCGGCCGCTGGCGATGCCTGATGTCACGGTATTCCGGGAACAATTTTGACCATGGCGACACATATTTTCCGAAGGCCGTCCGGACATGATCGGCCATCCCGGCGATTTCAAGGGCACCGGCGATCGCTCGCCTCACGCTAAACGGTTGATCGTGGTGGGGATAACCCGCGAAAAGCTCGTCACCTCCGCTGCCGTTGAGGCACACCTTGGCATCCTTTCTGGCCATTTCAGAAATAATGAACGTCGGAACCGTGGCCAGGTCACCAAAGGGTTCCTCCAGGTGCCATATGATTCGCGGGATAAGCCTCTTGAAATCATCCCTGCCCGCCCTCACTTCACTGTGATCCGTCCCGTAACGCTGCGCGACCATTCTCGCCTGTTCTCTTTCGTCCAGCTTTTGGGTAGCACCGTCAAAATAGACATGATACGTTCGTAGGGGTTTTGATACATGCAAGGAAGCGAAAGCGACGACTGCGCTCGAGTCGATCCCACCGCTTAAAAAAACACAGATCGGAACGTCGGCGCGCAATTGGATTTTGCTCGAATCATTCAATAGAAACGTGAGCCTTTCTACAGCCTCATTCTCGGACAGGTCAGTGGTGTCTCCGGGAACATTTTTTATATCCCAGTACGGTTTTTCCTCGACAAACGGCGATCCCTCGCCGGTCACCTCCATGATACAACCCGGCTTAATTTTCTTTATGGCGCGAAAAGGCGAAAACGGCGTCGGGATGTAAAGCTGATCGAGGAAATAACTTATCGCATTCCAATCGAATGAACTATCAACAAGTCCCGTTGCTAGGATGGATCGCAATTCCGAGCTAAACAGCAGGACCCCGTTCCCGCTGGAATAATACAGCGGTTTGATGCCGAGCCTGTCACGGACCAGAAAAAGTTTTTTCAGTCTTTTGTCATACAGGGCAAGGCCGTACATGCCGTTGAGCTCTTCGACAGCCTTGATGCCGTATTCTTCGTAAAGATGGACGATGCATTCCACGTCGCTATTTGTATGGAAAACATGACCTTTTTTCTTCAACGTCTCGTTCAACTCAAGATAATTATATATCTCTCCGTTGCATACGACCCATATCGTCTTGTCCTCGTTACAAATCGGCTGGTCTCCGGTAACCAGATCTATGATGCTCAGGCGCCGGATCCCGAACCCGAATGCACCATCAATGAAAGAACCTTCCGAGTCCGGCCCTCTATGGATCTGCTGCCTTGCCATGCGCTGCAAAATTGATTTCCCGTCACCCATGTAATTGAAGTATCCGAATATCCCGCACATTTATCCCAGTACCCTAGTCACACATATGTGCCCGGCTTTTTTCGCGAGGCCCAGGAACAAAAACAACACACTGAGTTTATCGTTCATAAAACTTTTTCTGCATACTGTCGGAAAACTTTCTATCCAGTCCGTCGGATTCAGGACCAGGAAGTTTGCCCACAGAAAACCGCAGTTCAGCCTGAACCGTAAAGATTCAGGAAATGTAATTTTCATTTTAGAGTATAATCGGTACAGCAGATCGTAATACTCACCCACTTGCAGCGCGGCGCTCGCTTTCTTCCTTACGGTCTCAGAGTGCGTTCTGAAATAGTTCATGGCGTTGGTTACATAAAAAAAGTCGTTTTGTTCCGCCATTCTACACCAGAAGTCCCAATCTGCGCATGCCAGAAATTCAGGCGAAAATCTCCCCACACGCTCAATGTCTTTTTTTCTTATCAGAGCCGCACTCATATTGGGAATTACACAGGCAAAGAGAAAGAATCTTGCCATTATCCCTGATGGAATAAGAACATCATTTTCACAAAGCGATTTGAAAGAACTATCACGAACATCGTAATCGGTACCGAGAATGGCACCTTTTTCATCAACAATATTGCTCCTGCAGTAAGCTGCGCCAACACGTCCGTTCTGTTCCATTATGTTTACAAGGGTCCTGATATGATCCGGATCATTATAATCGTCGCACTCCGCAAACATGACATAGGCGCCCCTGCTCTGATCCAATCCTAAATTACAGGCGCTCGCATATCCTCCGTTCTCTTCCAGAAAAATAAGGTTGACGCTACTATTACCACGATAATCCTCGAGGACTTCCCTGCTTCCATCTGTTGAACAGTCATCGACCACAATTATCTCGATATTATCGTATGTCTGCGCCAGAAGACTTTTCATTCGCTGTTCAAGATATTCAGCGTGATTGTAGCTTGTGACTATCACACTGACTAACGGCTTGATCATTGAATATTGGGCTATTGGAATAATCGGTGCTTTATGGAAGCAGCCATCGCGTAAGACCAGGTAGCCGCTTTGAAGGTGATCTGGTTGAAGGGTCCATCCGATGTATTAAAAAAACGGATCAGCGGTCTTGGAAAGTGATTTGAAGCAAATAATGAAACGACACTGTTCCAGTACGATTTATCGTCAGACGAGTAATTGATATTATAGAAACGATCGCTGATCTTTCCCGCCCCCTTCATGGAAATCGGAGAGTTCTCTTTGCCTTGAATCGTGAGCGACCTGTGCAGGTCTTCATTGTATGAAATGTAGCCATCTTTGAGCGCCTTCTCGGTAATCCTGGTCCCCGGATAGAAGATCAGACTGTAGCCCTGCAGGGAAAACGGCCTCGGGAATCCCAGCAGCAGGCGCACCGTTTCTGCCAGGTCCTCCGGTGTCTCGTATGGATTGTTGAAAATAATATCGTAGACCACCTCTATGCCGAGGTCATGAATCAGACGGGCCATCTCGAGTACCTTGGCATTGGATACGGGTCGGTTGTATACATCTCGATTGACCCGTTCGCTGCCGGTCTGGATGCCCACCTGCAGTTTTTCGAGCCCGCATTCCCTGAGAATCCGGATCTTTCGAAAATCAAAGGCCATGGGTTCGATCAGCGCAAAAAAGGGTAGGTCGACCTTCTCCGAATAGAGCCTCTTGAATGTGTTGAAGTCCGAAAGCCTTCGCGCCACAAAGCTGTCGTCCCAGAAGTTGATTCGGGAAAGGTTCGGAATCCGCTTCTTTGCCTGCACCAGCTCGTCGATAACATGTTCGACGCTTCTCATTCGAAGATATCTGCCCTTGCCCCGATATTGGCGGCGTCGATAGCTGTTGTAGCAGTAGTGGCAGCTGTATGGGCACCCCCGGGAGGTCATGAGGCTGTACTCACCGTTGAAATGCGATGCAGAAACCGGCTCGAAGCCGGATGCGGTCAGCACAAAAAAGCTCTCGAATCCCATATCCGGAGGCGGATATCTGTTCAGGTTATTCTCGAGCGGGCGAAGATCATTTCTAACGATACCCGTTTCCGAACGGTACCAGATGTTTGGGATATCCATACGGAATCGGCCATCCCCGTTCATCGATTCGACCAGATCGAAAAGCGCCTCTTCCCCTTCTCCCAGACAGATCATATCAGCATACTGAAGGGATTCTTCTGGCCGGACGTTCACATGGGCGCCCCCCCAGATAACCGGCAACGATAATTCGCGTTTGATTTCGCCGGTTAAAGCGGCGGCTTTTCGAAAATCATCGGTGACGGTGCTGATTCCGACCAGAGATATTCCTTCTCGACGGATCAGATCAACGGTCTCTTGAATCCTACGGGGGGTTAATTGGCCGGGGCAAAAGATGCATATGGCTTCCTGGCCATGACTCGCGAGGAAAGATGCAAGACTCCGGATGTTGATGGCATTGCGCAGGAATGAAATCAGTGCGACCCGTGCCATTGATTATTCCGGAGTTCTCTTCTCGATAAAAAATCGGTCCAGCCCAAGGACGTCAATTCCGGTTGAAAGAAAGCACCTGACGGCATCCTGGGGCGATTCGACGATCGGCTCACCTGCAATGCTGAAGGAGGTATTCAAAACCATCGGTATGCCGGTGTGAATTTCAAACTCACGGATCAAGTCATAATACCGTTCATTGACATCACGGGTAACCGTTTGAACCCTTGCCGTGTTGTCCACGTGGGTGACTGCCGGTATGACGTTTTCCTTTCCCGGCTTGACGCCTGGGGCGAGCAACATAAATGGAGACGGTGTGTTCAACTCAAAAAACTCGCCGGCTCTTTCAGCCAGTACGGAAGGGGTAAACGGGCGGTAGCTTTCGCGGAATTTCACGCGGGAGTTTAATACATCCTTCATGTCCGGATCTCTGGGATCTGCCAGGATGCTTCTGTTCCCCAGTGCCCGGGGGCCGAATTCGCTGCGTCCCTGCCACCAACTGGTGATTTTGCCCGTTTCGATGGCTTGTGCCATCGTGCCGTAAAGCGGTTTCATTTCGCGGAATTCCGTGATGACAACATCAGCATCCTCCCGGCACGATTCCACTGCCTTCCGGATATCGGTTTCCGTGTAGGGGGCTCCCATATAGTCATGGGTTGTTCGGTATGCCCGCTCAAACCCATCAACCAGGTTGTGGATGTACAGCGCCTGGCCGACGGCGAGTCCGTTGTCGCTCGCACTGGGATACACAAAAATGCTATCGAACCCGGAGTTGTCCAGGACCTTGAAATTGGCGACGCAATTGAGTCCGACACCGCCTGCAATACAAAGATTTTTCGAACCGGTTTTTTCTCTCAGCCATTTCGCCAGATATATCATGACGTCTTCAACGATTTGTTGCGCCATAAAGGCCAAATCCTTGTGGTCGTCAGAGAAAGGCTCATCTTTCTGCCTCGGCTCGAATTTTTGCAGAAACCCCATGCAGTTTCCCAAACTGTAAAGCTTTTCTTTCGGACGGTCTCCCGGGCTGAAGAGCCTCTTCAGGTCCCTCAGCCGCAGCCCGGCTCCCTCGCCAAGCCGGATTTCCCCTTTTACCTGTTCATAGATTTTGGGGGTGCCGTAGGGAGCGAGCCCCATGGTTTTGCCCTCTTCGTTGGTCTGGAAGCCGCAGAGCCTTGTTACTTCAGCATACAACCCGCCAAGGCTTGCGGAAACCGGAAACTCCACAATCGTCTCGATCCGGTTGCCGCTGCCTTGCGCAAGACATCCAGACAACTGATCGTAACCGGTGCGCTTCATCGGAACACCCTGGCCGTCCAGCACCATTACGGCCGCTTCTTCGAATGGAGACGGCAAGAAAGCCTGGCAGGCGTGTGACAGATGATGTTCCGGAACGATGAATTCCGCGCCCGGAATCCGTTCTTCAAAGAAACGCTTTACATTCCCGTTATGCCGATAGCTGTATGCAACGCAGTCGATGTCATCGAGTCCGATCCCCGCTGCGTTTAGTACGTGGTCCATCAATCGGCGAAACCCCTCCAGTTTTCCGAAATCGACCTCGCTGTAATCCTTTTCAAGATCAAACGGCAAATCAATGTGCTGTTTGTAAATGGCCGGGTTGTCGTTCCACCCAAAAGTGTTAAGGTCCGTCTTCGATATGGGGAGGAGAATGTCGTACTTTTTCCGGCTCAATCTTTCCAGACTGTTTGCAGCGACGATTTTACCCTCTACGCAAAGAGCGGCGCTGAATCCATGTCCGCTCGTGGTCAGACCGAGTATGTTTCGCTTTTTCATTTAGTGCGGTTCCTTTTCGATTGATTCATAATATGTAGCAGCGCCCGGGGACTTTCGAGTGATTGCCAGTGGAGTTGAAGCCATTCTTCAGATTGATTCCACCATCGGGCGTGCAGCAGTTCCTCTATGACATCGCTTTCAAATCGGTAGCGAAGAATTCTGGCCGGCACGCCGCCCACGATGGCATAAGGAGGCACATCCTTTGTCACAACAGCTCCGGCACCGACAACAGCCCCCGTTCCGATTCGGACACCGTCCACAACAAGAGCCCCCTGGCCCAGCCAGACATCGTGACCGATTACGGTTCTCTCAAACGGTTGGAATATATCACGGTCGGCAAAGGTGCGGCCCACCGGTTGGGATACCGAATAGAAAGCCGGATGGGAGCTGACCCGTTCCAGCGGGTGCCGCCCGAGGCCGACACGCACCTCCCCGGCGATAGAGCAGAATTTGCCGATACGGGCATGGTTTACCACGGAATTTTTCTGTACAAACGTATGATCGCCGATGGTCGAGTCGACAATTGATGTATTCGTGAAGATCACGTTATATTTGCCCAGCGAAGAACTTTCATCCACGGTTGCGCCGGAATAAAAACGACATGTTGGGTACTTCTTTTGAAGGCTTGCCAACACAAGCGCCTTGCCGATTGGCTCGCTTATTTCGTATAAAGCGTTCTTTATTATATTGAGCAACATACTATGCTCTTTTTGCTTTCAACGAACCTTTGGATATCTTCTTTTCCAGCTGTTCACACAGGTTCTTTTTGTATAAATCGTAATCAGGAAACCTGTAAGCCAAATATTCGGATAAACTACTGAGGATTTTCTTCAAATCCGTCCTTACCGGGCCGTCTGGGTCATCCCTGAGCCAATTGAGCACGTACTCGGCCGCCTCATTTTCGGAAAGTATGATTTCCGGAAATTTCTCCCAGAATAAATAACGATCCGGCGTTTTCATGTAGTCGATAAAAACAACCTGGCCTCCCCGAACAAGGATTTCACAGGCCGACGATGACAAAGAGGTGATGAACAGATCGGTTACTTCTAAAAAATCAAAGAGATCATAATCAGCACCAGTCAAAAAAATATTATCTCGATTCCAGAAAAACGGTGAATAAAAATTTTCATATTTCAGCGTAGGATCTACCGGCTTCGGACGGATGAATACCTTTGCCAGTTTTTTCTCACCTATTTTTTGAGCCAATTTCATGAGTCTTACTTCATGGCTGTAACATTCATCGCAGATCCCTGGCGTCAAAAAGGTGACTGCCGACTTTCCATTTTTAAATGATTTTAGATTTTCAATACGTTTGTGATAGGCTGAAGAGCCGTTTAGAAGACGATGCGAATCATAGCTACCAGTTTCCAATATTACGGGTATTTTTGACTTTTTATATCTATGCAATTCCTCCAGGTGATGCCCCGAAGAGCACAAAACGTCGTAGTTGTGAAAGAGTTCTCTGTTATGGAAACGGGACATCGGATAACTGTTTTTACTCCAGAATACTGATCGGCTCCCTTCTTTTCGGATAAATTCATTTCGAATGGCGCGCTCCGTATCAAAATGCTCAAATGTAATAAATAGATTGTTTCTCCCGTATATAGCCTCCCCTCGCGCTCTAAATACCCACAGTAAAAGATAAATAATTCTTTCCCCGCAGAAGCCGATTTCGTCAATGGCATTTAGGCAGCAGCGGACGAATCGCTCCACATCCCTTTTCAACTCGCGATAGGATCCGGCGGTGAGTTCCAGGAGAACGGGACGAATGGATTTCATCCGATCGTATTCGAGTTCTCTCGCGTAGGCGGGTGTGACCGTAAAACGGATCGACGGTTCGTCACCAAACAGATCGAGAAAGTACTGATGCATGTCCTTTCCGTTAAGGTTACAGACGATATTGCCATGAAATGTAATGCTTTGCTTCCGGTTGTGCCGCAAACGATGCCAAAGGAGCGTCAGGGACGAGGAAGCGGCGCTCAGAAAGAACATAATACGGGTAAAGTCCGGCCGCACCCGGAGCCGACCTGCGGCGCGCAGGCGTTGGCGATAACGGCCGGCGATCTTTTTACTGACATAAAATACAAATCTGTCCTCCGGGTGTTCCCCGGCATAGCGTAGCGCCAGTTCAATGAACTCGAAGGTCCGGCAAAAGACTTCGGTAAACAGGAAATGCTTGAGGATATACGTAAAATCGATTCCGAAGAGGTCTGCCCCCGTGGACTGGAACCGTTTCAGTTTCACCCCGGACAACGCTTGTTGTGCATTGCGATACGCACCGGCCATGACGCCGGTAGCATGCCGGAGGTCTCCGTAGGTCAGTTCACTGCACCGGCAGTGATCGCGGAATACCGGCAGCAGTTTCCATATTAGTTGAAGCAGGAGGCTCGTCCTGTCGTAAAAAACGACGGCCCCTCCGGGCACACGAAAGAGGACATCCAGCAGCCCAAGATCCTCGAAAACAAACGTTTCATCGGTCGCAGCTTTGATTGATGAACCGGGTAGCTCGCTCATTTCATTCAAGAATACGACCCGAATTCCGACGCGGCATCCTGCAGGATGTTTCTCGCCTGAATCAGTTCCGTGTCGGACAGGTCGCTGATATTGGTGTACGTCCGATCGAATACAGGGCCGAGATTCAGGCAGTACTCGTTTTCATCCCGGATAATACCGTCCCGGAGCGCCTGTCTGTAGAAGTAGGTTTTTGGGAAGAGCGTCAGGATTCCGACAGCCGAGTTTTTCAGCCGGAGCTTGCGGATGAACGCTTCGGTCTGCCGGACCGTTTCCCAATTTTCCCCCGGCCCGCCGACAATGAAGGTGGCATGAACATCGATCAACTGTCGGATGGCATCGAGCTTTTCAAAAGCCTTGCCGATGTCAATCCGCTTCTGGTAGGTGTCCAGCATTTTCTGGCTACCCGATTCGATTCCGATGGAAACGTCATAGAGCCCGACCTCTGCCAGTTTTTCGATGAACGACGGCTCGATGCGATCGATTCTAGCCTGAAAGCGCCATTTGAATGAGACCGGCGTTTCTTTGAGAATGCTGATAAATTCTTCAACGTCCCTTGGGTGGTTCAAAAAATTGTCATCTACGAAATTGAACCGGTCGATTCCATGTTTGCGGTGGACGTCACGCATGTGCGCAACCACCTTGCCGTATGAGTACCGGGTAATCTTCCTCCCAAAAACCCGGCAGCAATACCGGCAGCTTGCATAGCATCCCCCGGGACGCCAAGACATCCAGACATCTTCCGCTCTCTTTCAGGAACGCCGTATAACGATCGATCGAAAATGCGTCGTAATCCGGAAAGGGATAGGCATCCAGGTCACGGATGCGCTGTCGATCCCCTCCATAAATAAGGTTTCCGGCGCCGTCCCTGGCATAAACCCCCGGTACGCCGGCAGCCGTCCCTTTTCGGCGAAACGCACCGAGCAGATCGACAATCGTCTCCTCGCCTTCACCGACAACCGCATAGTCAACCGGGGTGTTGCGGAGCAGGAGTTCGGGGATGGTCGACGCGATGGGCCCCCCGATGATAATGACCGTTTTCGGGGAAACAGCTTTAATGTCACCCGATAGCTGCATCAGAAACCGGTAGGTATAGTTGCCGAGAAACCCTGAAAGCAAAACCATGTCATAGGGTTTCCGTTCCAGCAGCTCCAGAAAGCCGCGGGTGGTGCCATCGACGTAGCTGTCGTAGGTGTCGAAGAGAATGCCGTGGCGACTCAAAACCGCGGCGATGATGCCCAGACCGATCGGAAAGTGAAGATTGGACATTTTCTGCCGGTAAGTGCCGCTGTCGTGCGAAACAGCGACATCCGGAACCAGGTTGGCTAATATGACGTTCATGGCTGAACAGCCCTGCCGGAGGGGGCCGAGCGTCCAGTGTGTCCGAAACGGGTGCTCATTTCGTCGCCTCCGATGCGATGCCGATGCGGACCAGGTCGGAAATCCCGGCGGTAAGGGGGGAAGGCAGCCGCTCCGCCCAGCGGCGAACCCGGTCGTAATCCGCCTCGGTATCGATGCTCAGGTTGAGCGACCCTGCTCTCCTGTCTGTGTCCGGAATGTACCACAGGATATGATACCGATCCGGGTGATCCCAGACCCAGGCGTTGGCATGCTCCCGCTGGTAGGAGGAAACGGTGCTTTTTACGGTTTCCGTAAAACTTTCAATCGTCCAGATATCGGCTGCAGTCCCCTTCGGAACCCCCTCCCGGCAGTAAGCGTAATCCGCCCCGACCCGCTTCATTTCCCGGTGCTGGGCAACGATCAGTTCCGGGTCGGTGAAAGGGTTGTCGGCCGTGATCCGGCCCACGAAGGAGATATCCGGATCTTTGAGACACAACGACATCCGACCCACGACATCGTCCTCAGGCCCGCGGACCACCGAAACTCCGCATTTTCCAGCGAGGGCCGCCACCGGATCGTTTTCTGCAGAATCTGGAGTTGCAACGGCGATCCTCGCGCTTTCGGGGCGCGATTGCAGACGACGAAGGAGAAACTCGAGCAAACTCATATTCTTCCAGAAGGGACGGAGCACCTTGCCCGGAAGTCTCGTCGATCCGACACGAGCCGTTATGATAAGTAGGGGCCTGTCGTCCTTCATTTTTCTGCGGTTATGAAAAGGCAAGCGCCCAATCGACTGTCCAACAATCGCTTTGCCATTGAATTGAGAAAACCCTTGTTGAGGAAACTCCCCGCTACACGTATCTGTCCCAGGCTAAAACCGCCTTTTCTTACAGACACTTTTCGGAAGCTTGAAAAAAGTTTCCGGCATTGCGTTATCGTAAATGTTTCCGTGTAAGGATTCGTTCGATCCTCCGTTTCCCAATCTTTTTCACCGTCTCTGCTCATATATTCAATTTGCCGGTCTTTGCTGATATAACCCTTGAATATACCGATTAAACGTGGCTGCAAAAACATAAGGGAGCATGTCGCATAAAGCATAATGTATGCTTTGCCTCGCGGCTTGAGGAGGCGGTGGATCTCGTTTATGGAACGGTTTATGTTTGGCGAATGATGCAATACCCCGCTCGAATATACCAGGTCGAAAGATTGACCCCGTAAGGGCATAAACCTGCTGTCGGCCTGAATGGCCATCCCGTTCGAGTCGAGTGTATCCATGAGCATCCATGCAGCTCCTGCTGCCTGGGATGTGACATCGAGGGCAACGCAGGATGAACCGTGATAAGCTAAAAAAGCGCTCTCATCACCCGCCCCGCAGCCGATGTTAAGGGATGTCTTACTCTCCAGTGAATTCGGATCGACCTCGTTGCCGAAAAGAAAATTGTTCTCTTTATGGAAAGACCCGAAATCATTCAGATATTTTTCGAGCTCTGCCTTAGGTAGACGATAAATAAAGCTGTGCTCATCTTCATTCAGCCTTTTTTCCCATCCTGCGCCCCAAAACTCTAAGATTTCCCTGGTCTTATCGTATTCATCTTGAGATCCATAAAGCTCCCTGCATATAAAATCGTACACCTCGCCTTTTTTACCGTATTGAAGCCCGCATCCCGCGCACCTCATCGAACCCTTGTCTTGCGGTATATTCCCGTGACATTTCGGGCATGCAAGCAATAAGGCCAGATCGGTCATCTTCATCTCCTCATGCCTCCGAATATCTACCACTCCACGGCCTTGATGCAGGAAAAGCATTCGGCGGCCCGGACCCCGATCCGGAGCCCTTCGTATTCATTTTGCTTCCGTATGAAATCGATCCAGGAGTAGTCGACCGGCTCGAGTACGGATCGATAGACTTTGATCAGTTCGAGCTTCTGCTCGAGATAATTGCTGATATCCACGAAATAATTGCCGTTGAATGTCGTTTCCGTGCTGTACCAGTTGCTTCGGTACATCAGAATCGTTCCGATATGCCGGGCCGCCCGGACCGATGAAAGGGATACGGCGGCATGATCCGAGTGAAAATCCCCGCCCCAGTGGGTCAGGACCACATCCGGTTGGGTGCGTTGAATGACGTCATCGAATTCGTAGGCAAATTCCTCGTTGTGGATCAGGTGAAGTGTAGGTTTGTTCAGGCAGATGAGCTCGGCGCCGATAATGTCGGCAGCCTTTTGGGCCTCCTGATACGCAACATCGGCGGATCGGGACACCCCGTTATTCGGGGTGTTGTACCCGGAATCGGTGATGCTCAAAATAAAAATTTGGTCTCCCTGTGCCGCCCGTTTGAGCAACATCCCGCCGCACCCGATTTCGACATCGTCGTAATGCGCCCCGATCGCTAGTATTTTCATCTTCCCTGCCCGGATTTACGGATTTACGTTGTCACTCCCAGTCGAATACCTCTTCGACGGTAGCTGTCTTTGTGCGGTAACATTTCCGACACGGTTTGAGCTGCAGCCGGTTGTTTGCCAGGTGCATTTTGCGCAGTGCCTCCATCTTTTGTCCGTGCCAGATATCCCGGATCGTATCCCGGTTCAAATCCGCGACAGGCTCGTCGAGATCCCAATCGGATATGCAGATCGGGACCAGCCCGTTGGCGGTCACCGTAATCCTCTGCCACAGGTAAGGGCAGAAGAGCTGGTCCTCCTGCTCGACACTCTGGAGTTCATAATCGTGCCGAATGTTGAAACTGACATTGTCCGTGATCGGTTTGAAGGTTTCATAGTATTCGCGCACCCGGCCTTTGAAGTACTCGTATATCCCCTGGACTTTCACCTTCGGGAACCCGCCGCCGTGGGCTTCCTTGATACTGTAGAGCCGTGAGATATTCGACACCGTCTCCTCGAAGTCCAGGGGTTTGCGCAGTTCATTGTATTTGTCTTTCAGGGCGTCAACGCTGATGGTGATGTAGTCGAGTCCCGATTCGATGAGGCCCATGCAGAATTCCTCCGAAAGTGCCGACCCGTTGCTCAGAAAAGACACTTCCTGGATACCGGCCTCTTTGGCGTACCGGATCATTTCCAGAATCCGGGGGTGCAGGGTCGACTCGCCCCGCCAGCTCAGGCGGATCGAATAGAGATCGTTCCCGGCGCACTCATCGACCCCCTTTTTGAACAGCTCGATATCCATGTCCGTAAATTCCTGCTCGTTTTCGAAATTCCTTCGAAAACACATGGGGCAGGACAGGTTGCATCTCGACGTGACCTCGAAATCGACGTGCAGCGGAAACGGCGCCACGTAATGCCACAAGGGGTATTTGAACCACTGAAACCGGTTCTTGAAATACTGCATGGGATGGCGTCTGTCTTCCTCCCACCGGCGTTGCCGGTCGCCATCGTCCATGCACAGCTGGGTTACATTGATTTTCGTTTTCATTGATTTCCCTTTTAACTCGGGCTGTCCTGCCGTCTCTGTTTGGTCACTTTGTAATTGCCGATATACAGCTCATGAATTCCCGTCCCGAAAAAGGTGCGGATGGCATCTTTCGGCGTGCAAACGATCGGCTCATCATTGTCATTGAAAGAGGTATTGAGGACCAACCCCACGCCTGTCAGCTTCCTGAATTCATCGATGAGTTTCCAGTATCTCGGGTTGGTCGTTTTCTCCACCGTTTGAAGCCTGCCGGTCCCGTCCACATGGGTGACGGCGGGGATTTCATCGTGTTTCTCCGGTCGAATCGGATACACCATCTGCATGAAATGGCTGGGGAAAGCGTTTCCGAACCACTCACCCTGGTATTCTTTCAGCACCGACGGGGTGAACGGCCGGTACCATTCCCGATGCTTGACCATCTGGTTGATTTTGTCTTTCATGGCTGGATCCCGTGGGTCCGCCAGTATCGAACGGTTGCCGAGCGCCCGCTGCCCGGCCTCCATGCGCCCCTGGAACCAGCCGATCACCTTGTTTTCGGCAATCGCCTGTGCCGCGGCCGTTTCAATCTCTTCGATCCTCTCATAAGGGATCAGCGAATCATCCAGAGCCTTTCGGATTTCTTCATCGGAAAACCCGGGGCCCCAATAATCGTGGGCCATATAAAATTCCCGATCATTGCCGAGGACTTGGTTCCAGTAATAAAAGCAGGCGCCGATGGAGCCGCCGGCGTCGTCGGCGCTGGGCTGAATCCAGACCTTGTTGAACGGCGATTCCATCAGGATTCGACCGTTGGCTTTGCTGTTCATGGCCACCCCGCCGGCAAGGCACAAACTGTCGAGCCCCGTCTTTTTATGGAGGTACCGGCACATATCCAACAGGACATCTTCAACTCTCAGCTGAAAGCTGGCGGCGATGTTCCAGTGATGTTCCGTCAGGTCTTCACCGGGTTGTCTTTCCGGGCCGAATACCCTGATGAACTCGTCCGAATACCGTCGCGGGTGCCAGACGTAGTACATGAAATAATCGAGGTTGAACCGCAGTTCTCCTTTTTCCCGATCGAACCGGATCATCTTCTCGAACTGATCGTAAAACACCGGTTTGCCGTACGGGGCCAGCCCCATCACTTTCCATTCGTCGCTGTTGGCGCGGTATCCGAGATACTGGGTCACCGCCGCATAGACCTGCCCCATGGAATGGGGAAAGAGGGTCCGTCCGATGGAGGTCACCGTGTTGCCACGGCCGATAAAAAACTCTGAGGTGATATCGTCACCATAGGCATCGATGGTCAGTATGGCCGCCTCGTCGAAGGGGGAGATGAAAAAGGCGCTGGCCGCATGGCAAGGGTGGTGCTGCAGGAAATGAATATCCAGATCACCCTCCAGAAAACGGATGTGTTCCCGGATACCGGCAATGCGTTTATTCTGTTTCTCCCCCCCGACGTGGCGCAGCAGGTTGTTCGGGATATAATGCAAAAAATGCTTGTGGTATCGCACCGCAGCAGCAGAATCCTGAGGTTCCAGTTCATGTCCCGGATTCCATGCAAATACCACGGCATCCAGATCCTTGAGCGTCATTCCGGCTTCCTTCAGGCAGAAGTTCACCGCAGCCGTGGGATAGGCATCGGAAAATTTGATCCGGTCAAATCGCTCCTCCCTGGCCATGCCGACAAGGCGGCCGTCCTGGATGATCGCAGCCGCCGAATTCGAATCATTCAAGCCCAAAATCGTATTTGATTTTTTCATGGTTCCTCTTCGTTTCTAGAAGTGGTTTCAAAACCTCAGATCGCGCCGAAGGTCAAGGCGCGGGCCGACGCAAAAGCGCAGCATACATAGAGTATGTGAGCATTTTAAGGAGGTCCGCAACACGGAGATTCGGCGTTAGATGGGGTTTTGAAATTACTTCTAATCATTCATCCAAAAACGCGTCCGGCGCTCGCTCCGTCACATCAGACGCATCACCTCCCGGGCGACCCGATCCGTGCCGCCGCTGAAATTCGCCTTCTTTGAAGATTGGAAAAGAGACTCCCGCATTGAAACATCATCGAGAAAATCACCGATGCGACGCCGGAGTACCGCATCAGACACATCGGCGACGTCGCGCCGAAACCCGGCCACCAGTCCCCGTTCCATAAGTTCCGATACATTCCTCGCCTCCGCGTCAATCGAGGGCAGCGCCAGGGTCGGCAGGCGGATAACGATGGATTCAAAAACCAGTGTACCGCCGGCGGTGATGGCCGCCTCGCAGGTGCTTTGCAGAGACGCTAAATTGTGGCAGTTCTCCACCACCGACACCCGTTTTCGGATATCTTTCTGTTGGAGGAGGTTCCGGATCGAGGCGGTGTGCCCGAACGCCGGCCCGAGGGCCAGTATGATATGAAATGTGTCGTCACGGTCCAACAGGATCCCGAGGACCCGGGTGGAGATGTTGCAGGGATCCGCCCCCCCGAAGCACAGAAACAGTTTCGAAATCGCCGGCGAAAACTGCGTCCGGCAATGGGCGTTCAGTTCGGGGTCGAGAACCAGATACTCCGGGCCAAGCAGAAATCGGGTCTGCCCGACGCTTTTCCCGTAGGCGGACACCCGATGGGCATTCGGTGCCGGATTGATCAGCAGTGTGGGCGCCACGCTCTCGACATGAACGTCTTCATAGACCACACAACGTATTCCTTCCGATTCCGAACGTTCCACAAGCCTTTGTTTGTCCTTTCTCAGATCCACAAACAGAAGCGCTTCCCGGGTCGAGGCCAACTCCAGCACGGCCTGGATTTCCGCTTGCGGAGACGGTTCTCCCTTTAAAAACAGCGATGTGAACCCGTGTTGGGAAACCACGCAGTGCGCTTCCGGGTGGGTTTTGACCACAAAATGGCAGTTGACGTTCGACGCCTTAAATCGGGTCGCCAGTCTGATGCAGCGGTACAGGTGTCCCATCCCGATGCTGTAGACATTGCCCCCGTCAACCCGGAATAGGATCGTTCCGGGGCGGTCTTTTCGGGTGCGCTTACTCGACATCGGCTAGCGTGACGGGCTCCATTTTCGATATCGCTCTCACGAGAATGCGGCCCTTCATCGACGGCCAGTTTGTGACATTGCTGCCGGTATGGGAAGGTGCAAAAAAAAGAACCCGGTCCCGATCCAGGCGGCTGCCGATGGGGAGGTCGTCAGCGGCATAAATACCGCGCCTCTTGAACTGCCGGGGTTCGCGCTCCACCGGAGCGGGTCTTTTGACGCCGTCTCCCATCGCCTTTTCCAGTTCACGAACGCTGTCGACGAGGGTGCGCAATTGCTGCGGGTCCATGGACGCCTTCTGATCCGGACCGGGCAATGCGTGGTCCAAAGTAAAATGCTTTTCGATGACATTGGCCCCTAAAGCCACGGCTGCGATCGGGATGTGCAGGCCGACGGTATGGTCGGAGAATCCCACCGGACAATCCAGAACATGTTTCAGTGTTTGAATCGCTCTCAGGTTACAGGCTTCAACCGGTGTCGGGTAACAGGAGACACAGTGCAGCACGATGGAATTGCGGTTTCCGGCCTCGGAAACCCACCGCACGGCGCTCAACACCTCCTCCAGTGTCGACATGCCGGATGACAGGATGATCGGTTTTTTCAGCGAGGCGGCCCGGCGTACCAGTTCTTCGTAATTGAAGTCCATTGCCGCGATCTTGATCAGCAGCGGATCCTGCTTTTCGATAAAAGAGAGACTGGTGAACTCCTCCGGTGTGGAGAAGAGGTTGATACCTTCCTGCTTTGCGAAATCCCACAATTCCTGTTCCTTTTCATGGGGGATTTCCGCGTCGATGTCATACTGGTACCCGGGATGCGATGGATGCAGAAATTTTCGGGTAATGAACGTTTGTATCTTGACGGCATCGGCCCCGTTCTCCCAGGCAGCCGCGATCATCTTCTTGGCCAGGGCCACATCACCGTTGTGGTTAATCCCCACTTCGGCAATGATGTAGGCCGGGTGTCCATCCCCAACAGGTTTATCCCCGATGACGACCATAATGTTTTACTCCAGATTCGAACTAAATGACATGATTCCGGGTATTGCCGCAGCAAAACACGAAATCGAGGGCCGACAGGTTCGGAATGAATGCGTCTCCCGTCTGTGGGTACTCCGGGTGTTCGAATCGCTGCCAGACAATTTCGATGTTCGCTTTTTCGAAAGATTCCAGATCCAGGTAGTCTTTACCCGAGGGGCCGCACAGATAGACGGCGGCATTCATTTTTTTACAGATTTCGAGTATCAGATCGCTGACCTGATACTCGGCAACGTCGAGTTCCGATGAGAAGACCAGCGGCGTGTCGATGTCGAAGACGCCCCTGAAAAAATCGATAAATGCCATGTTGAAATCGATCAGCCGTTCATATTTGCAGGCGTGAATGATGCCGTCGATCACCTCGAAATACGGGTGATAATGACGGCTTTTGGAATAACAGTGTTTTATCTTTTCACTCATCTTGCGCTGCCACTTGGTACTGTTGTCGATTTCGACTTCCATCAAGGGTTGCGTGAACTTTTTCCGGCTCCGGACCGGCAGCGTGATCCAGATGGATTCATTTCTGATTTTAATCCTGTTCCGGTTTTCAAAGTAGCGCTTTTTGAACTGGACATGGTCAAAAACGACATATCGGTCGCTTCGTTTCATCTTGTTGAAAAATCCCAGCCATGGCATGAACTCCGGCTGATGGATGGCGATTTTCATGCTCAGGACTCCTCCAGGTCATAGACCGTTCCGGTGCAACCTGCCCCGGGATGGCCGGTTTTCTTGTGAATGAGGTAGTTTTCGCAAATACCGCAAATGTGAAATTCCCTGCGGCGGCCGGTCAGGTGCCGTGCGCGCAAATCCCGCATGACCGGGGAATGCCACAATTCCCGGATGCTGCTGACGTCCACACTCCCGATACGGTTGAACTTGCAGTTGTAGTCCCTCGAGCAGGTGGTAACCTGCCCGTCGGCATAGATCGTCAAACGCTGCCACAAATAAGAGCATGGGTGAAATCGATACCGGCCCAGCTCGGACAGATGGGGAGCGTCTTCGTGGGAGCTGTACACCGGGTTGATCAACACCAGGTCCGCTTCCGGGAATAACCGGCGGTTTTCCGTTTCCAGGTCCTTGATATTTTCCGGAGCGTAGTCTTCCACGCAGGTTTGAATCCGAATCTTAAGGCGGCTTTCACGCACCCGCTTCCGCTCTTCGTGAACGATCCGGATGACCCGCTGTATAAATTCGATGTATTCTTTCCGACTTTTCCCGCTGGCTTCCTGGTGGAAGGGGTCCACGGACAGGATCAACAGGTCGAGCCCGGCCTCCACCAGATCACGGATCATGGGTTCCTTGAGCAGGAGCCCGTTTGTGGTAATGTGGACATCCAGTATCCCTTTCTCCTTGGCATAGGCCAGGCACTCCACCAGGTCCCGATGCAGCAGGGATTCGCCACGGCTCTGCAGCTTCATGGCGCAGAGTCCCTCCCGGGCACCTTCATCGACAAGCTTTTTAAAGGTCGCTAAAGGCATATCGGACCGGCGCTCTTCCAGGTGACGCTGAAAGCACATTTCGCATCGGAGATTGCACCGGGATGTCAGCTCCACGTCCAGGTGGAGGGGAAATCCGGTCAGAAAGGGTTTTCTGGCGACGAGGTCCCAGAGATTCCGATATTCCTCATACGTGAGTCGATTCATTTTCCATCTCCGACAACTTGATCTCCCGGTGTTCCCGAACGGATCGATAGCATGCTTCAAAGAACAGCACGCCGCGATATCCTTCCTCAAATCCCGTCTCTACCGTTCCACCGGCGGTAACGGCGCCTTCCAGCTCCACAAACTGCTCGTAACGGCCATCGACGTCGTCCAGTGCGACGGGGACAACCGGGTTTGGAACGCAATCGACGTCCCTGCCTCGTCGCAGGGAAAGTGTTTTCAGGTCGTAGTCCGCCACGGCGTCCGTAAATTCGAAGTGAAACCGATCGATGGAGGGGATGACCCAGCTTGTTGAAATGCTGCCGTATATGCCGCAGACCCTGGCCATGGCGAGCCCGGTGTCCGGAGCCGCGTGGGCGGTGACGTTCGGATTGAATTTCGCGAACACGCTTTCGACGGGTCCGAACAGGTATTCGAGCACGTCGCTGGCATGGACCCCATTGACCCGGAGGGGACCTTCCCGGCAATCGTCGCGGCTGGAACGCCAGTAGCCCGTTCCCCATCGAAAGGCACCGCCGTGGGACAGGCGCACATCGAACGCGACCAGTTCCCCGAGGCGGCCGCTGAGGTAAAGCTGCCTGATTTTTCGAAATCCGGCCGCCCTCCTCATGTTATGCCCGACGAAGAAAACCCCGGAGTAACCGGTCATCAGGTCCCTGAGCTGCCGGGCCTCATGAAGCGTACCCACCATCGGCTTGTCGACAAATATATGGCGTCCGGCCCGGATCGCCCGCTTCACATAATCGAAGTGACATGGATCCGGCGTTGCGACGACAACCGTATCGATACCCGGTCCACCAACGGCTTCGTTTTCGTCGCGCGCCGCCCGGCAGCCGAGGTGTTCTGCAGCCGCCCGGCATTTATCCGGATCCGGGTGGAAACAACAGACGATATTCACCCCGGGGATTTGCTGAAGATAGGCGGCGATTTTTTTACCGTACCCGCCGATGCCGATGAGCGACACATTCATCACTTTCGGTTCATCCATGCGATTTGATACCGATCACCTGGAGCTTGTACCCCAGCAGTCGATCGAGAATGCCGCCCGCATCGATCAGTCCGAGGAAATCGTCTTTTTTCAGGCTCGGGCCCAGGTAGGGGTCATGGTAGTCGATATAATTGTTGACCACCGAAATTTCCGAAATAACGCTCTGCATCCGGACGTCGACAAAACCAATCTTCGCCAGAATGCTCCGGGCAGACTCCGGTCCGAAGAGATTGATATGTCCGAAACCGGTAAACATATTGCAGTCCTGTCTCATGATGCGGGGAGCCAGCCCGAGTGCATTGGGGACCTGGATGAAAATCGCGCCGCCCGGCGCCAGGACGTGATACGCTGCAGTCAAAATTTCGGCAGGGTCTGCGCAGTGTTCGAGGACATCCCACAGCGTCACCACGCGAAACGCATCCACGGGGAACCGGTCTCCGGTGAAGTATCCCTGAACCACATCGAGGCCGAACCCCCCGGCCAATCGAACGGCATAGTCGGACGGTTCGATACCTATGGCGCTGAAACCGGCATAAATAGCGTTTTCCATAAAAAGGCCGGAACTGCAGCCGACATCGAGAAGCGCCCCATCGGTAAACCCGGCCGTCTTCAACAGTTTCAGGCCATCGCTGTAAATGGCTTCGATGAAGTGCTTCCGGGGTTCGGTGCGAAACGACCGATGCGTCTCTGCTTCGTAGTTTTCGTCGGCATAGACGAGATTGAGGTACTCTTCTTTCAGAATTTTTGAAACATAGAGCATTCCGCAGCTGCAGCGGGTGTGATCGAATCCGTTTTTGAAAAATGCGACCTGCCCCTCTCCCTGATGTCCGCAGGTCGGGCAGGGCCGCTGAACCAGATAATCCGGATATACCCGCCCCGTATCGGGGTCGACAAATTTTTGAACGAACTCATTTTCGATCGTTCGTTGCTGTTCGGCGACTCCGGTCTCTTTGTGAAATGCCCTGGCACCGATGGTTGCAGACGCGTCATGTCTTATCTCAGACATTTCTTTCCTTCCCGGTCCTTGTTGCGGGTAGAGTCATCCAATTGAAAATAAATACCTCAATCGGCATCTTCAAAACGCGATAATTGTGTCATCTTCCTGAATTCGTTATTGTTCCTTACCAGTTCATCAAATGTTCCGGAACCTGCAATTTTTCCGTCTTTCATGAAAATAAGTTTATCACAATTTTTTACCGTGCTCAGGCGATGTGCGATGATGATGATTGTCTTTTGGAGGCTCATCTCCTCAATAGCCCTTGTAATCTCCAGCTCGGTTTCCGTATCCAGCGAGGAGGTCGCCTCATCCATGACCAGTACAGAGGGGTCGTGATACAATGCACGGGCGATGTTCACACGTTGTCTTTGGCCACCCGAGAGGCACATTCCGTTCTCCCCCACTTTCGTTTCGATACCATCCGGCCATTCCTTCACCGTCTTTTTAAGATGTGCCTGCCCGATCACATCCCACACCTTGTTTACATCTATTTCATCGGCAGGAATCCCGAAAGCGATATTGTGCTGCAGCGAATCGTCTATGAGATAAATGTCCTGGGGGACGAAGCCGATGCAGTCCTGCCAGGCCCTCAAGGTGAGGTCATTCCCATAGATATTCTGCCCGCCGACAAGGAGAGATCCAGCGGTCGGGGGAAGAAGTCCCAGGATGATATTGACCAGTGTCGTTTTACCCGAACCTGACGGTCCCACAAAAGCAATGGATTGACCACGCCCTATCGCCAGACTGACATTCTCAAACACAGGCCCTTTTGACCCGGAATAGACATACGTCACGTCCTTCATTTCGATCGTGTCGAAGACAAGCTCGCGATGACCTGCCTGGCATTTCTGGGCTTTGACTTCATTTTCGCGGAAAAACCTTACATCCCGATAAACATCATCGGTGGCCGCGGTCGCGAACTTCATGGCGTTCAACGATGTCACGATCTGGGTCACCGAGGGGTTGAGCCGCAATGCGGCAAAGCCAAAGAAGGCGATTATCGGGATAAATTCCTGGAATCGGCCTCCCTGTGCGATGATCGCGATCAGGACAAGGAGCATGCCTCCCATGAGAATCAGTTCCAGATAGAGACGGGGTATCTTTTGAATGACACTGAAAAAAATATTCGCCCGTGCGTTATCGAAACGATAACGGGAAAAAGCGTCCAGAAAGAAGGGTTCCTTACCCCCGATCTTGATTTCCTTGATACCTCCGACACTCTGGTTGGCCCACATGATCATACTCGTTCCCGTCTCCTGGACCAGGGCCCCATAGTGTCCGGTCTTCTTCCGGACATACCGGTAAAAAAGGGCAGACAGTCCGCCGATAATGAGGCAGATCAGGGCGGTGATGGAAGGCTCAACCACAAAGAGCAGGACCGATATCGACACAATCACGGGCAGTTCCGAAAGAATCGTCATGAACGGAATGATGGCGCCGCCGAAAACTGCTCCGAGGCTCATGGTGATGTTTCTGATGAGCTCGGCTGTGTTCCTCTGAAGATGAAAGGTATAGGGGCTGTAAAGGTAGGAACTGAGAAGATTCCGGGAAATGACGGCCTGCTGGTTATAAATGAAACGATCTTTGAAATAGTACAAGGTCAGGAGAAACAGGTTTTTAAATAGATAGACAGCCAGCAGCCCGACACTGAGCAGGATAAGAAAATCCCGGTAGCTTGACGGCTGGATGAATTCATACAGGCGTCGCAATAAATCAAAAGATTGGATATCCTGCGGATTATTGACAATGGAAATAAACGGAAGGATCAGGCCGACACCCAATGCTTCGAGCAAAGAACCCAGCACCATGAAAAAAAACAATACCATCAATTGTTTTTTGGCTTTTCGGTCGAAAAAACCGAGTATCTTACGGATAAGCGCCAGTTCTCTTTAACCTCGCTCAGTGTCGTCTACAGGTCGATTCATTGCCCTGATGCGGTCGGTCACGATCTGAGAAAACGTCTTCTCCGGTGAGCCTTCCTTTTTGATGTAGTCATTGCGGTAGGAACGATAGGTCTCGCGATCGATGTATGATTCTTCATCGAGGTCTATCGCAGTCTCGGTGTCAAGATTATGGAGCTTCTTGCCGAAATAGCCCGCGAGCCACTGCGGGTGGGGATCTTCAGCGAGATGCTGCAAATAGTCGTCCGTCACGACAAATATCATCGGTTTTTCAAATAATACGGCAAAATTCATCGACATGCTTTGATGCAAGATGACGAATCCTGAATTTTTAACAAGTTCCGCCGTCTTTCCCCGGATAACCGGACGCTTACCGAACAGACCCGGCAAATCTTCGTAATGTGATCTCGGGTGGGCGGCGATGACCACGTTCACCGCCAGTTTATTTTCAATGTGATCAAAAAATGACCTCATTTGATCGTAATATCTCTGCATCGGCACCCTGCTGAGATTGGCCGCTGTGTTGTCCGGGTGCAGCGGCACGTATTCGTCGAGGAAGACGCAGGTTCCGGAATCGATCTTGTCGGGCTTTATTCTTTCCCGGAGATATTCATCGTAATCGAATGAGTGGACCCAGAGGACCTCGCTTTTTCCACTGCAGGGATAGCCGTGGCGAAAATATTTTTCACCCATACCCAAAATAACGTTAACAGGTTTTACGCCAAAGAAGCTGTATGGCACCGAGTAGAACAGTCTATCCATCAGAGCCCCGAAAGACAGCTGTTTCCTGTCACTTTTCCTTGGCGGCATCGTTCCGAGAGGCAGCGCCATGGCCAAGAGGCTGAAGCAGGTTACGCCCGTCCGGGATAGTGCCCGGTAAATGGGCAGTGTCCTCGGGGTATAGTGTACCCCTGACAGGACAACCGTGTCGTTCGGCAAGCGCAAAATGGCATCGACCGCATGCCTGGAGGTGTTAAAATAAACGTGGTTTTCCCATACAAAAGTATCCGGAGGTTTGTCTTCCAGGAATTCTTCATTCGCAAGAAACGGCATGAAATTCCATATCTCGAGATGGAAGCCGTTTTCAATAAGTTCGGGGAACCCGAAACACTGAAAATATCTTTCGCTGAAATGATGTTCGTGAAGATAAACGATCCGGTCTATCTTTGTCATGGTCTTTCGATGGTTCTACCGATCATCGACTCCGTCATTGTTGACGGTGTGACGGAGCTTCCATTCACCGTCCATCTTTGCCCACAAATGGGGTGAGCGGAATTGGTCACATAGCTCCATGAATCTTTCCCGCGTCATCCCTATATGGTCCATCAATTCGTTGAAGTACCGTTCGGGAAATTCTCCGTCGAATCGTTTCACCAGTGCGCATCCCTCCTCCCGGGTCAAGTGCTTGTTTCGAATCTCCTGGGATGCGTCCTCGGTCGTTCTTCCGATGCCGAACTTGATAAAGTAAGTATAGTAGTTCAAATCGTCCGCTTTGTCGTCGATGCTGGCATACTTGTTGAACGTCCCTTCAGTCCGAAAGGGACGGGCTTTGAAGTTGGAGTGCTCGACCGCATAATAGTAGGATTCCTGGGGAGTCCATTTGAGATAGTAGCCCAGATAGTGAACCTCTATTCTGGATTTCTCGAGCTCCTCGCGGTGAACCGGAAGATATGCCATCAGATCGGCAAGGGGAATGTCATATCGCTCGACGAGTTCTTTGATCGACACCCCCCCCAGATAAATTTCATCCAGGCTTTTCATGGTGTAAAAGGCCTGGTCGCGAAGTGAAGAAATATTGTCGGCAATCGGATTTCCCCATTCCGCTTCGTTTTCACCATAGAAGATCAGCGGGATTCCATATTTTACAGCAACCTTCGGCGCAATATTTTTCTGACCGATGATAAAGGTCTGAAACGGGTGAAACAGGTTTTCGATCGAAAGCCGTGTGAGCAGCTTCATCACCCGACCGTTCTGGTTGAATGATATATTGTCGAATCCGCCCTTTTCGACCCAGTTGCGGAAATTGCTGTGTCCGTATTCCGTGTACATAATCGGCGGCCATGTCACGGTGAGCGGATGCATTCCATACTTGTATTTCAGCACGTGGGCCGCATAGAAGCTGTCTTTGCCGCCGCTTCCCGGCACGATACAGTCATATTGGCCATCGTCTCTCCGGTGCCTGTCGAGCAGTTTCAGCAACTCCTTTTCGCGCCCCCCCCAGTCGATTTCATCTTTCAGCTCCGCCGTCCGGCAGGCGTCACAAACCCCTTCTTCATCAAAATGGAGGGTCGTTTTTTTACTGTCCGGACGATGTTTGAATTCCACCGCCGACGTCGGTCGCTGATTTGAGTAGACGCATTTGGAGCAGAATGCGACTTGTTCCGGGAGTCCATAGTAGGTTTCGTGTTGTTGAGGCAATTGTCAAATTCCTTTGCTGGGTTTACCGGTTAAGACCAGTTCTCAATCATCCGCTTCCACCCGGCATAGATGCTGAGTCCGCTTTTACCGCTTTTTTCCGGGTGAAATTGGGTGGCAAAAATGTTGTCGACGCTCAAACTGGAGCAGAAAAGAACCCCCTCATAGGGCGTCTGAGACAAAACGCATGACGATTCGTTCGGCAGCACGTAGTAAGAATGAACGAAGTACACCCATTCTCCACGGCACAATTCTTGTAGGGGTGTGCCTGCCCACGGCAATCCTCCCTCTTCGATGGGGATGATCGGGCTCCAGCCCATGTGGGGCACCCGGCATGATTCAGACTGGCAGAACTTGAATACCTTCCCGTCAATGATATCCAGTCCGGGTGAGTCACCAAACTCCTCGCTTTCCGAAAAGAGCAGCTGCATACCGAGACAGATTCCGAAAAACGGCCTTCCTGAGCCGATAAATTCCTGGATGGGTCCAGACAGGTCCAACGTGCGGAGGTTTTCCATGGCGGCTCCGAAAGCCCCGACGCCGGGCAAAATCGCGGCGTCCGCAGACAGGATCGCTTCTGGTGCGGATGTGATCGTTGCATTGATGCCCACATGATCGCAGGCGTGCTTCACACTGAACATGTTCCCCATCTGGTAATCGATGATGGCGACCATCGGTTCTTTCATCTGACAGCAGAGCCCCCGTGACCGAATAGAAGATCAGCGTTTCCACCTCTCAATACCTTAGGTTTTTGCTTCATCGATCCATTGTTCCTGATTCATTTTCTTGTATCGAAGTGCGCATCGAATCCGCCGGTGATACTCGCGCTCCCAGCCGGGAAGGTTACGGGGCTTTATGTTTTTGTCCCCGCAATTCGGACACGTTATTTCATGACAAAGGCAGATTTCTCCGCAATTCTGACAGATACGCACGTTACCGCTGCTGGCCACCTGGGGAGCGCCTTTCAGAATCTGGACTCTCAGTCTCCGTTCCCTACAGATCCAATCAGCGTAGTTCATCACCGCACCGGGAGGGTCTGCTGAAACATCAGGATATGCATTCCTGGGGTATTCGGCAGGTGATACCGTTTGACTGGAGGTACGCTTTAACTTCGGGGATGCCGACGGGTGCAACTTTGGTAAACGCTCTGCCGCTTTTTAAAAATTCGATGTTTCCCTCGGAATCGTAACCGTCCAGCCTTTTATGCGCTCGGATGTATTCATAATGAAGTATTGAGGCAACGGCGACGGCATCCGCGCCGCCGTCTCGAATCGCCCCGGCCACGTGTGCGGGTTCCCCCGGCCCACCATGGGCAACGACCGGGATCGTGACTTTCCTCGAGATGGCCTGTATCAAATCCAGATCATATCCTTCACCGGTTCCCTCTTTATCGACCGATGTCAGCAGGATCTCCCCGGCGCCGAGTTCCTCGACACGGCAGGCCCACTGGAGGGCTTCCACTCCCGTGTGCTCGCGGCCGTTGTCGGTATAGGCGAGGTAATCTCCGTTCGGCTGTCGGATCACTTCGATGGCGGCCACGATCGTCGATGATCCGAAAGTGCGGGAAGCCTCCCGGATCATCTCAGGATTGTTGATGGCCGCCGTGTTCATCGCCACCTTGTCGGCGCCGGCGCGAAGCGCTTCACGGATATCATCGATGCTTCGCATGCCGCCTCCCACTGTCAAGGGGATGAAAACCTCTTTTGCCGTTCGGGTGATGATTTCCTTCAGGCTGTTTCTCTCGTAGAGGCTGGCAACGACATCCATATAAAGGAGTTCATCGGCACCCTGTTCATAGTAATACCGTGCGAAATCTTCGGGTTTCCCAAGTACCCGCAGCCCTTCCATATGTATCCCCTTGACCAGGTTGGGGCCTTTGATGTCCATTCGCGGAATGATTCTGACATTCATAAATTGGTCTCAGGAGAAATCCGAAAATTTCGATATCCGGCATCTAACAGGCGATTGCCTACCAGGCCGTCCAGCCGCCATCGACGACGATGCTCTGACCATTCACATATGAAGACGCATCAGAGGCGAGATAAATCATCGCCCCGACCATGTCTTCCGCCTCGGCCATCCTGCCGAGGGGGACTTTATCCTCATATTTTTTTTGAAACGTTTCATTCTGACCCGAGTAAACGCCCCCGGGAGTCAGCGTGTTCGTTCGAATACCTTTTGGGCCCCAGTAAGCAGCAAGATATTTCGTCATGGCAACGATGGCTCCTTTGGTTGCCGAATAAACAAACGGTGTATTGATGGTACCCCCCATATCGTCATAGAATGATCCTTCATATATGCGCTGATCGGGGCCCACAACACCGTATATAGAGCTGACATTAATGATGCTGCCTTTCCCCCTTTGCGCCATTACCCGGCCAAGTTCGCGCACCGCTAAAAAAATGCCCGTCATATTGACCGAAACAACCTCGTTCCAATCGGCCAGTGGAAAACTCTCGAGCGGCTCAAAAAAATTCGGAGATTTTGTCGCCGCGTTGTTTACAAGAACATCGACATGGCCGAAGGCATCGATGATCCGTTTTGCCCACCCCACGACAGACATTTCATCGGAAAGATCGACAGAGAGCCCGATACAATCCGTGCCGGTTGCCCTGCTGACCTTTTTTGCCAGATCAGCGCATTTGTTCCCTGCAATGTCAGATATGATCACCTGTGCCCCTTCTTCGGCGAACCGCGTGCAGTAGAGAGAACCCAGTATCCCTGCACCGCCTGTCACCACGATTGTCTTTCCCGAAACATCAAACCTCTTATACATACGGGGCCCTTTCAGGTAAGCCGTTTAAAACCACTGTAAGCGGCATCATGTTTCAGTAACGATTTCACATTCCCGCTCTCAAGAGCGTTTGCAATCATCCTAAAAACCGGATCGGAGTCAAGGATGAACTGTTCGATGATCTCTTCCGAATATGCATAGGTGGTATAGACGGCTGCACCCAGAAGGTAACCCTTGAAGAGCATTTCTTGCGTATAGAGTGTCTGGACCGCTGCAGGTTCCGGGGCTTCGAATGAAATATGGGTGAGCGGTGGGATACCGCTGATATGGACCGGAACGTTATAATTTTTCGAGAGCTCCAACCAGCCCCTGTTGATCAGTTCCCCGTATTGCACGAGATAATCTGGAACGTTTTCTTCAACCATCTTGTCTATAGTTGCGAGGGCAGCCACAAATCCAATCTTTTCGGTCCAGAAAGTGGAGCTGATAAAGCTTCTCTGCGCATGATCCATTACCGATCGTCTTCCTACGATCGCCGAGATGGCGTACCCGTTTCCCATTGCCTTGCCAAAGACGGTGATATCCGGCTCTACACCGAGCTTCAGATGTATGCCGCCGACGTTGATTCTGAAACCCGATGTCACTTCGTCAAAAATCAACACAGCGTCAATTCGTGTTGCAATCTCGCGCACGCGATCAAGAAAACCTTCTTGAAGAGCTGACCCCCTCAGCGGCTCCATAATGATGACGCCGATCTCGTCGGGATGATCTGTCACGATCTTTTCAAGTTCATCAAGGCGGTTATAATTGAATGGAAATACCGTACTTGTCAGTTCTCTCGGTACTCCAGCGGGTTCAAGGCCGGGTAAAAGCTGACCGTCAAGATTCGATGTACCGGACAGGTTTGCCGACAGGTACCAGTCATGCCACCCGTGGTATCCACAGAACGCAATTCCGGATTTCCCGCTGGCAGCTCTCGCGATCCTCACGGCCACGGCGCAGGCCTCGCCGCCGGTTCTGGCAAACCGCACCATCTCCGCCCAGGGATGAATCTCAATCAGCTTCTCGGCCAGAGCGACTTCTTCCGGGCAATTCAGGGTGCACATGCTACCGTGATCGATGGCCCGTTTGACAGCCGTGTCGACATCCGGATCGGCGTACCCGAGAATACACGATCCAACACCCATCTGAGCGAAGTCGTAATATCTATTCCCGTCCAGATCCCACACTTCGCATCCCGAAGCCCGCGCATAATACGCCGGCCAGGCTTCCGGCAAAAAACGTTCACTCCGCTTGGACAGTAATTGATTGCCCCCGGGGATGATTCCCTTGGCACGCTGCCATAGGGCCGGTCCTGTTTTGTTCATCCCGACGTTCTCCTTTGCCGGCCTTCGGCCGTCACCCAGATGGGGTGACGGTTCGGGGAAGGCTTGATTTCAAATGCCGACGGGTTACCGATATACAGGCTGTGATCCGCCAGGTTGTGATCCATCAGCAGAGATCCGGTCGAGATCTTGCAGTTGTCGCCGATGTGGCAGTCTCCGAGGACCGCGGCGCCAGGATGCAGGCAGAAGTGTTTCCCGAGACGAGGATAGATATCATGATTGCTCCCGACACTGCACCGCTGGTACACCAGCAAATAGTCCGCATACTCGGCCCGGCCAAGAATTGTACCGATGGGATGGACAAAGAGGAACACATCAGGAAGCTCTACTTCGTAAAACGCGTCGATCCCGTGAAGCGCTCTGTTGAGCTGAAAGATCTTCGTGCAATCGTCGATCGACTCACCCTCCCGATACAGCGTGTTTGCCGCAAAATACAGAAACATGGCGTACTGATCGGCATTCAGGTGGTTGAAAATCGTGTTGCCACCGTCTTTGAAATAACGATTCTCGACTTTCAAAAAGCAATACTCGGTTCGGTCAAGAATTCCGTCGATATGACGACGCAGCGCCTCCTGAACGTTTTTATCGCCATCGGGGAAAAACACGTCCAGCTGCGCCGAGGTGTAGTCGGCAAGGTCCGTTTTCGGCAGAGAAAGAATCACCGGCTGTCGATCCTGAGTTCCGGATATCGTTCCAGGAGAAATTCGGCCCAGAGCCAGTCCAGGGGCTCGTCGATTTCCAGCCCTTCGATGGGCGACACCGGGTGGGCGAGGGTCTTCGGAGTATAGAATGTCCTGTGTTTCATGAAAGCATCCCATCTGGCGATGTAGAACCCGCCGGAGGGTGTGATCTCACGCGGCTCCTCCTGCCGCCGTATCGATCCGGTCCTTGCGATATTTTCGGCCACCCGGCTGAGATAACGGGACTCGGCCTGGACGTAAAAAGTGCTCGGCGTCACGTACCGGACGGCCACGACGGCATCGGCCTCATCGCGGGAGAACAACTCCCGGACGGCATCGTCCAAGGTGTCGGGCCGAACAAATGGAGAGGTCGGCTCCAGCAGCCCTACCCCGTCGAACGAGAATCCATTCTGCCGGGCCCATTCCATGGTGTGAAGGACCACATCGGCGGATTTGGCGTCATCCGTTGCCAGCTGCGGTGGCCTAATAAACGGTGCGCGGGCGCCAAACTTCTCGGCGATGGCCGCGTAGCGGGCGCTGTCTGTGGAAATCCAGATATTCTCCCCGGAAGCGATCCGGGAAGCCAAGCGTATCCGATATACCAGCAAGGGAATCCCGCCGAGTTCCCTGATGTTCTTGTCCGGTATGCTTTTGGACCCGGACCGTGCGGCGATCAGCCATAGAATGCGGTGAGACGTCGTGCTCATGGGACGCTCTTTTCTGAGAATGGGTCCATCAGTTCCGGCTGCTTTTACTGGCCCGCACATTCAGGCCCTGGCTGAAAAGGTAGGAACGCACTTTGATCGGGCTGTGATCCGTAAAAAAGAACATGGAGCTGATGGTGATGGCCGAGGCTCCCGCATCCAGGGCCTGCTGACAGTCTTTCAAGGAACCGGCGCCGCTGGAAGCGATCAGGGGGATTTCGAGTTTTTCTGCGAGCCTTGCTATCATTTCCAGATCATAACCGGACATGGTTCCATCACGATCGATGGAACATAGGAGTATTTCTCCGCAGTGGTTGTCCTGCATTTTCAGCGCCCACTCGATGGGATCTGACTCTGTCAAGGTTTTACCACCGTTGATGAACACCCGGTGTTTCCCCCCCTCGACCCGGCAATAGTCGACCGAGACCACGATGCACTGGTCACCGAAAGCCCGGGCCGCCTCCCGGACAAATCCGGGTTTCGTCACGGCGGCGGTGTTGACCGACACCTTATCCGCCCCGGCACGCAGAAGGGCGTTGACATCCTGCAGTTGGGAAACCCCTCCGCCGGCTGTAAACGGCATGAAAATCTCTTCGGAAACCCTTTCGATCACCGAACAGACCGCCATGCGGCTGGCATCAGTGGCGTCGATGTCGAGGAAGATGAGCTCGTCCACGCCATAGGAATCGTATACTTTGGCTGTGCTCACCGGGTTTCCCGCTTCTCTCATGTTCTCCAGAAAGCGAACCCCTTTGGCCAGCCGTCCGTCTCGAAGCAGAAATTTCGGTATGATCCGTTTCTTCACCATTTCAGCGCAATCCGCACATCCGCTTCATGACTGGCGGAAACCCCGAAAAGAATCGTTTTTGTTGCGATACAAATCTTCGGCCTGGCGCAGCGTCCCCTTCGTCCGGTTTTCATAGTAGTTGCGTATCAAAATGCTGTTTGCATCGAGGAGCGCCTCATAGTATTCTTCATCGCTGAGTTCTGTAAAATTCACTGCCAGCAGATCGGAATTCAGATGCTTGTTTTCGTAAAAATCCCTACAGTCTTTGAGCAACCCCTGTTCAATCGCGTAATAATAGAGATCGGAGCCCGGATAGGGCGTGACCGGCCGGATAGTTCTCATCTCTGCGTCCTCGGCGTGGTACTGTAGAAGGAACTCAAGGCCTTTCTGAAGGGTCTGCCGGTTCTCTCCAATGTTTCCGAAAATGATGTTCGAGGCTGGTGTAATGCCAGCCTCCAATGTCGCCTCGATGCCCCGGACAATTTGCCGGGTTGTCAGTCCCTTTTTCATCACCTTCAGAATTTCGTCGTCGAAGGCTTCGATGCCGTAGTTAATGTAGACGCACCCGGCCTGCTTCATCACATCCAGCACCTCTTTCGTGGCGTAATTCAGGCGGCCGTTGCAATCCCATTTAATTCTCAGATCCTCTTCCAGGAACGCCTCGCATATTTCGATCGTTCGCTTCTTGGAAGACATCAACAGCTCGTCGGCAAATGCAATGTAGGTAATGCCGTAATTTTTCTTCAGCATCTTGATTTCTTCCACGATCGATTCGGAACTCCTCGGGCGGAATCCCTCATCCATCCGGTAGCAAAAATTGCAGCGGAAAGTACACCCCCGGCCCGACAGGATGGGGATAATAAAATCCCCGTTCGTACAATGGGGCAGGCGCAAAAGACGGTATGTCTCCATGGGGAACATCTCGTAGGCCGGGAACGGAATTGCATCGATATCCTGAATCAACGGCCTCCGCTCGTTTACCACGCACCGTCCGTTTTCGCGGTAGGCAATGCCCAATACGCCGTCGAGGGAGCGTCCGGCGCCCACGGCGTCCATCAGCTCGATGACAGTGTCTTCCCCCTCCCCCATGACAATGACATCGGCACCGGTCTTTTTCAGAAAAAATTCCGGTTCGGGTGCCGGGCCGTGCCCGCCAAGGATGTAAAGCGGTCTTTGAGACGAACGGTTGATTGCTTCGGATATGGCTAACGCCTTCCGGTATTGATAATAGCCGGCCACAAAGCTCAGCCCCACAGCGTCGAACCGATGGCTATCCAGGTACCGGGTCAGGTGCTCGTCAGGGTAGTGATGGATGTCCTGATTGTAAATTTCAACATCATGGCCGCTCCGTTTCAGTACCGCGGCGATGTAGGCCATTCCTTGGGGGAACCAGTGAATATACGAGTCATTGTCGTAGATAACCAGTAAAACGCGCATCGTGCTCCCTTGCTGTTTTGCGGTTCCGCACCCGTTTTACGGGATCACGGCTTCCAATTTACGAAGTTCTCGATCACCTGAATGCCGTTGTCCTGGCTTTTTTCAGGATGGAACTGTGTGGCTACGATGTTGTCCCTGGCGATGGCGCAGGCGAAGTCGAAGCCGTACCGGCAGGTCGCGGCGACGTACAGATTGCCGCGGCAGACAACGTGATAGCTGTGAACGAAATAAAAAGACCGTTCCGCTTCTTTTAAATTGGCAAAGATCGGGTGTTCGATCTGCAGATGGATATCGTTCCAGCCCACGTGGGGGATCTTGAGACCGGCTTCGTCGAACTGAAAACGGCGGACCTCGGCATCGAACCACCCAAGCCCTTCGTGTCTTCCGTGCTCTTCGCTGACCCGGGCCATGATCTGCAATCCGAGGCAGATGCCGAGAATCGGTTTTCCCTTCTCTGCGACCTGCACGGTGAGGATGTCGTCCAGGTGCCGTTCCCTGAGGTTGCGCATGGCATCCCCGAACGAACCGACACCGGGCAGAATGATATGGCTCGCCCGGTCGATCTGGGTTTGGTCACTCGTGATCCGGGCGTCCCGACCGACAAAATCCAGCGCATTGAAAACAGACCGCACGTTGCCCATGCCGTAATCGATGATGGCGATCATAAATACTTTCGCAGCTTGCCGCCGGCGTCCCGTGGGGGGCCCACCGGCGGTTCGTCGACCCGGATTCGATCCCATTGCTCCATGTCCGGCAGCGCCTCACCATCCCCCATGTTCTCCGGATCCGTCTTCCAGGGGTGCACGGCATGGGTGGCCAGGATTTCCATGAACTCCGTTTCGGTGATCTGAAGAAATTCCAGGAACCTGTCCAGGGATGCCGGCCGGAGGCCTCGAAACTGTTCGCAGAGTTCCCAGGCTTTCTCTCGGGACATTCGGTTGTTGCGGATGTCGATACCGGCAAGGTGTTCGACGCGACCATACCCCCGCTTGATAAACTTGCAGTAGTCCCGAACACCCTGGAACTGGCACTCGATCTTCTCGTAATCCCAGTATTCAAAGGGGATGCCTTCCACCGGCTGTCCTTTCCATCCAAGTTCCTTTTTGATGATATCGACCTGCTTCCGGGTGTCCCACTTAATGTAGTTCCCAAGGCAGATGGAGCGGCACTTGATTCTCATCAGATCTTTCCGGCGTGGGTAGGCAAACGGGTAAAGGTCTCTTCGGCTCACGCGGCCTCCGAGGAATTCGTACATGTCGTCTGCCGTCATGCCCTGGTTCATCGCCCGGTTGAATCGTTTTTCATCCACCTCTTCAAATTCGTCATAGGAGTACCAGGACGCGTATTCCGCCAGGGACTCCCCCCAGAGTATCAATGGCGTTTCGTAGCGAAGCGCGATCTGCATGGTGTGCGCGTAAACGCCGGTGTGGCAGTGCCAGCAAAAATCGCCGCGCCGCGTCAGCGACTCCAGCATCAGTTCACGGACGACATGCCAGTTGGGCTGAAACGTCAGGACATCGACCCCCAGGATCTTGAACGTGCGGGTGTTGTTTTCCGCCACCAGAGGCCGGTATCCCCAGTGGTCGAACCGGACCACCAGCGGTTTGAGCTTCAGCTCCCTCACGGCGAACCAGAGTTGAAAGGTGCTGTCCTTGCCGCCGCTGAAGGGGATGATGCAGTCGTAGTTGCCCTTTTCCCGGTACGGCTCAATCAATTCATCAAGCATCTTCCGCCGCTCGGCCCAATCAATCTCCTCGTCCCGGTAATCGATCTGACGGCATACGCTGCAAACCCCGTCATCATCGAACATAATCGTGTCATGAGTTTCCGGCAGTACGCATCGTGTGCAGTATATCATTGAATTGTCTCCATCGGAGTGTTCCGGTCGGTCATTAATGAAGATGGCCGCTGAACGTCAACAGGATTGAACCGACAACCATTGCCGACAGCAGAAGAATCGCATGCCGTCGAGCCCGTTCGTCCAATATGGCACATCGTTTTCGATCAATGATTTAACAGAACGGAATGGGACTGGATGCGACCGGGATGACTCAGCTGAAAATATCACTGAAATCGCCATTGGCCTGATCGAAATCGCTCTTTTGGCCGATATCCATCCAGTATTCGTGTAGCGGAAACGTAACAACTTTTTTCTCTTGTTCCATCAGTAGACTGAACACATCCGGCATATATAGAAATTGATTCTTGGGAACCATTGACAGAACTTCCGGGGCGAGGGCATAGATACCGGCATTGACAAAGAAGGATTGAACCGGCTTCTCTTTGATGTCTTTGAGGGAGTCTCCCTCGATATGGACAACCCCAAACGGGACCTGAAATTCGTATTTTCGGACACACATAGTGGCAGTGGCTCCGGCCTCGAGGTGAAAATCGAGCACCCGGTTGAAATCGACGTTTGTCAAGACGTCCCCATTCATGACGATGATCGGTTCATCGGCGGGTGCCGTCAAAAGGCTGAGGGCTCCGGCTGTACCGAGTTGCTCTTTTTCCCGGATATAATGAATCGTAACCCCATGGTCTTCCCCGCTGCCGAAATAGCTCTCAATCATTTCCGCCTTGTAGTGGGTGGAGATGTAAAAGTTCGTGAACCCCTGCTTCTTGAAATTTTGAATCAGCGTCTCGAGAATCGGCTTACCGCCCACTTTGAGCAGCGGTTTGGGGCATTCCTCTGTTAGTGGCCGCAACCGGTTTCCCGTGCCTCCGGCCATCAGCAGAACAAGATTGTCGCGATGCCCGGTCTCCAGAAGACGGATCAGAATTTTGAGATCCACCAGGTGTCCCCGGTCGTCGACAACCGGGATCTGCCGAAGGTCTTCCCGACGCATCAGAGCGATGATCTGATTCTTCGACAGGTTGGGGCCCACGGTGACGGGATGGCGGGACATGATCGTTTCAACCGGCAATTCGAGAGAGAGATCGCCGAGAATGGCCCGCCGAATGTCTCCGTCGGTCAACGTTCCGATCAGATGCCCTTCCCCATCGGCCACCAGGCCGATCTGAAGCCCCCCCTGGTCGATAATCCGCATGGCGTCAAGGATCGAAGATGAGGGGTTGATAAGAACCGATTTCCAATCCGTCATGATTCACTCACGATCTGTTGCAGCCACTGCAAGGTCGTGGAAAGATTTTTGTCTGATCGATGCCAGGTCGGCTGTTTTCAGGACCATTCGGATGCGATCCTTCGTGTCGGCCTGCTCGTAGGGGTTCCGAACGTCTTCCAAAGTCTGTTTGAATTCTTCTGAAAGCGCCTGCCGAATCGAATTCTGGATGGCCTCTTTCCGGGGTGGGCAGTCAATCACGCTATGGGCCCGGATTCTGCCCTTCTGCCTGCCCCCGATGTTTACCGTCGGCACCCCGAGGCTGGGAATTTCGATGATTCCGCTCGAAGAATTGCCGACCACGGCGGCAGCGAACCGGGCAGCCCCCAGATAGGCGTGCTGGCCCATGGATTCGAAAAACACCGACCGGTCATGATGGTCATCGACGAATTCACGGATGAGCCGGTTCATGGCACGACCCCGGGCATCGGCATTGGACCCGGTGAAAATGATCCGAATGTCTTCGAGATCCTCGAGGGATTCGAGCAGATGCCGGGCGTCGGCAAGCGTATTCGCGAGTGCGACTGTTTCCGGATGATAGGTCACGATCAGGAAGGGCTGCCGAAGGTCGAATCCGATACGCTTTTCAAGCGCCTGTCTGCCGGGAAATTGAGTGTTGCGAATGTTCTCGACACCGACGGCACCTACGTTGAACACGCAATCCGGATCTTCCCCGAGTTGAATGACACGCTGCCGGTAGGATTCCGTGCTGGTAAAATGCAGATGGCTCATCTTGGTGATGGCATGGCGGAGTCCTTCATCCAGAGCCCCTTCGGTAATCTCACCGCCGTGAAGGTGAGCCACCGGAATGCCGGCCATGAACGCGGCTGCAGCGGCCGCGAAGATTTCGAACCGGTCGCCGAGTACCAGGACCATGTCGGGGCGGAGATCGTCAAAGATGTCGGCAAAGCCGATCATCCCGACCCCCATCGATTTGGTGACGCCGACCGGTGTGTCCGAAGAGAGGAGCATGTCACAGGTCCGTTCCACGACAAGCCCGTCCGCCTCCATCCCGCGGACTGTTAGGCCAAATGCCGGTGAAAGATGCATTCCCGTGACCACGAGCTGGAGCCTCAAATCAGCGTCTGCATCGATCATCTTGAGCAGGGGTACAAGCAGGTCGTATTCAGCCCGGCTGCCGGTGACCGCGCATATCTTACGCCGCTTCATATCGGTTCGTCCTTCCGGTAGTCCCTTTGAGAAACCACGCCGATCACGTTGTCCCACTGCATGGGAGAGATCCCGGTTTCCGGTCGTCGGGTCGTCAGATTCTCTTCCGTGAAGACCTCGCCCTTGTGGATCGGCCGTCTTGCCACAATGCTTTTCCGGGCAGCTTTTCGGGTGTCGCGCTCACTTTTCCGTGGCCGCTTGACACCGTCTCCAAGCGCCCGCTCGACATTTCGAATCGCTTCGACCATGTCCGAAAACTCTGCCGGATCGAGAGAAGCGCGGTGATCGGGGCCTTCCATCGTTTTATCAAGGGTTAAATGCTTTTCGATGACGGCCGCACCCAGGGCCACAGCGGCCACAGACGCTTCGATGCCGAGCGTGTGGTCCGAGAGTCCGACAGGGATTGCAAATTTCTCTTTGAGGGTTTTCATGGCCCGCAGGTTGACGTCTTCGAAAGGTGTCGGATAGGCGCTCGTACAATGGAGAAGTGTAAGGTGCTCCATGTTTGCACCGGCTGCCGTCAGAACACCGACGGCATCTTCGACTTCGTGCATCTCCGCCATACCCGTCGACAAGATGATCTCTTTGCGCAAGGCGCCGATCTTTCGAAGGTATGGCAGATTGGTAATCTCCCCCGACGGTATTTTGAACAGATCCAGACCCAGTCCATGGAGATATTCGACGTCTTCGACGCTGAAAGGCGAAGACATAAACCGGATATTCCGTTGCCGGCAGCGAGCGATCAGTCTGCGATGGGCTGGGTCGTCGAGAACGAGTTTTGCGAGCATCTCGTATTGGGTTTCCTTCGCACCCGTGGTCTCCTTTTGGTAATCCGCTTTTTCCGAGGTTCTGGTGACCAGGGTTTCGGGTGTAAAGGTCTGAAACTTCACGGCGTCCGCCCCAACCGAGGCCGCCGCATCCACCAAGGCTTCTGCAAGCCCCATCCGACCGTTGTGATTGACCCCGGCCTCTGCGACGACAAAGGTCCGCGTGTATTCTTGACCCGGTTCTGTCATACCCTATGTAACAACCTGATTTGCGCGAACATTCTCAGTAATCGTCTGATTCGCTCCAATAAACGCCCTCTTTCCGATGTTAACGGACTCACGGGCAACAGCACCGCTTCCAAAAAATACCCCCTCATCGATCTGGACTCCCCCGTTGACCCGGGCGCCGGTAGAAATATGACAGTGGTCGGCAATCACCGCATCATGTTCGATGAGCGCCTTTGAATTAATGATGCAGTTGTCGGCAATCGTCGCGCCGGCATTCACGAGGGCATGATGCATCACAATGGTACCTTCCCCAATCCGTGCATGCGGTGAGACGTACGCCAGGGGTGACACCACGGTGGCGAATTTTCCGTCGGCTTCCCGGATGGATTCATAGATTTGAGTCCGTTTTTCCGGGCTTTTTATCTGGCCGATCGTCACCAGAAATAGGCAATTATTCCGTACCAGGACCGGTAGATCATCGTCGGCAGCCACGATGGGGTAACCCAGCACATGCTCACCAATCCGCCCGCGCCGGTCGATGATTCCCGCAATATGAAACTGACGGGTCTGTTCGATCACATCGATGCAGGCCTTGCAATGGCCCCCGCCGCCGATGAGGATAATGTCGGTTTTCATAAAATGGGACTACTGGGAATATTAATCAGCCGCTTCTCTATGCTTTCCGAAGTCGTCAGATCCATCCTCGGGTTCTTTTGGTACATGGGAAGTTTGTGCATCAGGGTCCAGACAGGACGGGTCATGATGCCCTGACGGTTCGTGAGCGTCAGTACGTCATCGCGAGAGTCCTGAATGGAAGTATCGAGAAGTATGGCATTGAGCCAGTAATTGCTTCGGGCATATTCCGGCTCCTGGAAGAACCGGACCGCGGGCACGGCTTTGAAGGCTGCGGCATAACGACGGGCAAGGGACCGCTTCCGTTCGATGAACGACGGCAGTTGCTCCAATTGCCCGCATCCCAATGCCGCGTTGATGTTCGGCATCCGGTAATTATACCCGATCCGGTCATGGACATAGGACCATGGGTGTGGGACTTTCGCGGTGGTGGTAACGTGTTTGGCGAGATCCCCCAGGGCATCATCGTTGCAAAGTAACGCCCCCCCGCCCCCGGTGGTAATGGTTTTGTTCCCGTTGAAACTGAGAATCGACAGATCCCCTCGATTCCCGACATGGCTTCCTTTGTAAAGGCTGCCGATGGCTTCGGCCGCGTCCTCGATCAACACGAGGCCGAAACGACGGCAGAGATCCTCAATGGGGTCCAGGTCAACCGGATGACCGAATGTGTGGGTAACAACGATCGCCTTGATGCGGCGCCCGGTGAGCCGGTTCTTGCAGCCCTGCGTGCCGGTTTGGCAAATGTCGCCTAAATAGTTCTCGAGTTTCAGTGGATCGACCCCAAGAGTCTCTTCGTCGCAGTCGATGAAGTGCGGAAGCCCGCCGGTGTACGTCACGGCGTTGGCCGTGGCGACAAACGTGAGGGCCGGCACCAGGACCTCGTCATTCTGCCCGACACCCATCAGGGACAGGGCGGTGTGAAGCGCGGAAGTGCCATTGACGACCGCCACGGCCCGCCGGACACCGGTGTACTCGGCCAGCATCTGTTCGAATCGGTCCACATATTTTCCCACGGAGGAGACAAAACCCGAGTCCATACAGTCCTGTATATAGACCGACTCTTTTTCTGAAAATTTGGGTTCGTGAAGGGAAAACCGGCCCTCGGTTCCATTCAAGGTTGCCCGAATCGCCAGAAGAATCTTCTCCGCGATGGATTGCTCAGACATTGTAGATGTCCGTTTTGTAGCCGGCACGGTGTTGTGGATCGGAAAACCATTGCACGGTTTGCAGGATGCCCTTCCGAAACCCCTCACGACCCTGGTAGACAGACCGCCATCCGGCAAGCTCCCCGGCTTTGGTGGTGTCTGCCCAGAGCCGCTCGACCTCGCTTTTCTCAGGCCGGATGCGCCGTTCATCCGAACCGATCTGGATCTCTGCGTCCATGGCGGACGCGATATCCCGGGCCATTTCGCCGATCGATATTTCAAAATTGCTGCCGATGTTCACAACCTCGCCCACTGTCCGGTCGGATTCGGCGATGGCGATGAAACCCTGAACGGTATCCTGCACGAACGAAAAATCACGGGTCGGGTGGAGTGCCCCAAGCCGAATCGTTTGTTTGCCGGATGCGATCTGGGTGATGATGGTGGGAATGACCGCACGGGCAGACTGCCGAGGGCCATAGGTATTAAAGGGCCGGATGATCGCAACAGGGGTCTCGAAAGATCGAAAGAACGAGAGGGCCAGCTGATCCGCTGCGACCTTTGTCGCCGCATAGGGCGATTGCGCGCTAATTGGATGTTTTTCGGTGATGGGGACAAATTGGGCGCTGCCGTAGACTTCACTGGTGGATGTATGCACAATCTTTTCAATTCCGAGGTCCCTGCCCGCTTGAAGAATATTCAGAGTCCCTTTGACATTGGTGTCGACGTATGCGTCCGGTGAATGGTAGGAGAATGGAATACCGATCAACGCAGCCAGATGGAATACGATGTCACAACCCGTCATGGCCGCTCGAACGCCGTGGGGATCTCTCACATCTCCAACGAAAATTTCAATCTCTTCTCGAATATCTCCCGGTGAATGGTCGAGCCAACCCCAGGAATTAAAGCTGTTGTAGAAGACAAATGCACGGACGCTGCATCCGGCACGCACGAGTGTTTCTGCAAGATGGGAGCCGATGAAGCCGTCGGCGCCGGTGACCAGGATACGTTTGTCGTCAAGTTTCATGATGTGGGACCTTCGTTTGTCGGGATCGGATCACGGTGCAGCGCGACAACCTTCTCCAAGACCCACAACGGTCGGTTGTGTCCCCGGGCCGTTTGATAAATGACGGATCGACAGCCGGAACAATCAATCCATGACCCGGATTTTGCTCTCTTCGATACCCAGAAGCACAATTTCTTCACGAGCTTTTTGCTTGTCTTCCATTGTGGTCAGGAGAATACAATCAAACGTGATGGTCGGCAGCGCATCCGGCGCAATCACCCTCTTTTTCAGAAACATCTGCTCTGCTCGATTTTGATCGACAACCGCTGTAAGGGACATGTCTGTCTCCTGCAGAAACAGATAGGCAATTTCCGCCAACTCCGACGCACCGTAAAAAACCACCTGACGAATACCTTCTTCGGATAGTTTCAAGAAAAGGTTTTCGATCTTTTTACGCCCCTCTTTGTAGAACTGGAAGGAGTATTGAATGTATTCATAGGTTAATCGTGTTTTTTCAGCGGCCCCTTTGGGCGTGAGAATATAGCGTACACGGTTTCTCGGGATATTGGTAATCTTGAAATACCCCTTGTTGACCAGGCGTTTGACGAAGGAATTGACCAACCCGAGGGAGATGTTGAGTTGCCGGGCCAAATCCCGCTGGCTGGGGGCGTCTCCGTTGTCAACAGCCTCGAGAATTTTTAACGTGCGTAGTTTTTGGGTCTCCATATAAAATTGCCTTGCAATTTTATGAAACGCGGCGCTGCCGCTTTAGGAAATAGGTTTTGGAGGTAGCTTCAGAGTCGACGGGAGAGGTTTCAGGAGGTTGTTGCTTTGTCTCGCTCGATTAACCAACTTTTTATATGCTGCATGAAGATTTCTCTCGACTATGTCCTGCAGATAGAGATCGGCGACAAGCTCATCTTTGCCCGGACATTGCACCAAATGAAGACATCCAATGGAAAGGCACTTCGAGACGAAGCTGTAGTGCACCTACCGTGAGTCTCGAATAACGCAGCCATTGGATGTCTCCGTTTGGCCCGAAGGGTGAGATATTTTCAGATAATTATCCATTGTCGAGCGTCACAACATGCAAACTGGCCGAAAACCTTAAATTTTAGCATGACACTTCGATTATTCTTCTTTTTTAGCAAATCGCGGAAAAGATCTCATGCAATGTTCGCGGTAGACTTCTGGGTGAACGGCTCTAATTTCTTCAAGCAGACGCTCAGTTTGTCCAAGCGCCTTTCGATACCGCTGAATTCCGGTGTCATTTTGTTTCTCCATAAGTATGTCCTGCCTTTGTTTGCGCAGAATCGACAGGTAATCTCCGTACAGGCTGAGCGTCTGTGCCTCGAATTCAACCCTCAGGGATAAATCCGTCTCATAAATGCATTTTCCGCCGGCGACAACGGCGTACCGAAGTTCGATCGGCGCTTGGTTAAGGACCACCAGATCAATTCTGTCGGTCATCAGAAGCGCCGACATTTTATGGCTTAATTCGCAAATACGATCACGGCCGGGCATTTCGACAAACAGCACCGCAATATCATAATCGCTCAAGGGTCTTTCCCTTCCCGAAACACGCGATCCAAAAGCGTAGACCAAGTGTATCGCCGGGGGGCACTCGATGTGTTTGAAGAACGAGCGTAGTTTGGACACGATATCTTGTTGCATGAAATTGCCGGAGATGCTGACGAATCTGTGCTATTGCGTAGATACAGAGACAGCTTCGCCCGGCCGATTACGGCCGAGGGAAGCTGTAATCAATTCAAATTATTATAATTTTGTTGCAAATGGAGAATTGGGGACGTTCAGTTTTTGAATGTTCAACAATTGAACATAAAAAACCAAGGTGTCAAGAAATAAAATCTTTTCAAGATTTTATGAATATGGGGATGGGAATATGCAGGTACGGGGAAATTAGCCGGAAGGAGTGGAATCCAGAGAGCCGAGTTGGGATATGAGATGTTCGACCTGTTTCTTGACCATCGTTGATGTTTTCGGGGTCTTCTCGGCCGCCAGTCGCTCTTTATCCCAGTACAATTCATAGGGATATGGGTGTCGAAACAGATGTCGAAATGAGCTGAAGTCAACGCTGGGGGTTATCGCCCAAGTTGAACTCGGCATCCAATAGCCGGCATATGCGTCCGGCGCGCTTCTTTCCGATACCTTTGACTTCGGACATGGGTTCTTGAGACGACTGAAAGACATTGCGAAGTGTCCCATAATGCGCCAAAAGCTGTGCAGCCAAAACCGGTCCGATTCCAGAAAACCCCTGTAGAACATACAATTGTCGCGCTTTTAGACGCTTCGGCCTGTACCCATGCCGCATGTTCAGCATGTTGTGGTATCTAATGGACTGATGACCCAGCGTCAGTAAAATATCTTTTGAATGATCGATCCCTTTCGAGTGGAGGATCGGCACATACCAGATCACTTGAACAGACAAGAGGGCACCCCGGATCGACTCGGAACTTATTTCTGACGCAATGCTGAATGGATTCCCCTCGATCAACACCAGAGGACGCTGAGATTTCCTCTTGATTCCGCCTACCTGCTTGAACAGCCGACCGTCAATGATCGAGGCAACGAAATCCTGGGCGGTCTTCCGCTCTACGGTGATTTCATTGTTGATAAGGTAATCCCCTATGTCCAAGTTCGTTATCGAGACAATACACCCATTTTCCGCCAAAAGTTCAGGGAGGCCGGACTGTTTCTCTCGGTGATCAATTTGGATTTCGATCATTCTCTCTCGATTCGCCTACCCCGAACATTGGGTAACACCTGTTCAGCTGTCATTGACACCACGGTTTGGTCTATGTCAGGGGCCGGGTTTGACAGCGGCCGGCCCTGGAAGACCGGCCGCTGATGCATGCTTAACAGCCTCGGATTAATTTCCGATAGTAATCAGGTTCTTGTTTTCTTCCCAGGTTCTTTGACCGATACCCTTGACCAGCACGATATCCTCGGGAGCCTTGAAGGGTCCGTATTGCTCTCGGTATTCGACGATTCTCTGGGCAAAAGAAGGGCCGATGCGTTTGAGTTGGGTCAATTCGTCGATCGTTGCGGTGTTAATGTTGATCAACCCCGTATGATCTTCAGCCAGAACCGGTGCAATCGAGACAAAAAGAAAAGTGACTGCCATCAGACAAGCCAGAAACCAATGTGTTTTCCTCATTTTACTGCTCCTTTCCTTTTCCATGGTTGTCCTTACGCAGAGCCGGACCAACGACTCCACACCAACATGCGAAAACGGTTGCGCAACCGTAGAGACGCCAATAAGAAAAAGGGTTCAAGGGGTCAGGGGTTCAAGGGGTCAAGGGGTCGAGAGTTCGAGTTCCAGAGATGACATCCGCGATTTAAGGGTTTTCCTAAATCCCTTGTTCTCCTGATTAGGCGGGCAAATCCTTAAAAGAAAATCCCACCCGATTAGATTGAATAGTTGTCGTCTCTTCACTCAAAACGACAACTACTTCGGAAATAATTCCTTGCACTTTTTATTGGGGGGAATGATACAGGAGGGTAATGCTAAAGTACTCTTCAAAATCCGTACCATTTTTTGCAACTGAAGCAAAAAATGGATATGATTTTTTTTTACCAAATGAATTTTGATTTGATTTCAGTAAGATGTCCTAAATCCGGACACTTTTATATGTGGGTTGTTCGAATGAATAACCGGCTCACATTAGACGAGCCATCAGCAGAACTGCCCAAGAGGTTATGCATCGCTGCACAGATTCATGTGCAACGATGTCTATTACTTCACGAAATCCTACAAAAAAACGGGCCTATAAACAAAATTGAGGATGCGGATCTTGTCAATTCCGTCACCCCCACCGTCCCTCCCCCATCAAGGGGGAGGACTTTTTTCTCCCTCTACTGTCGCAGATCCCGAGCTTGTCTCGGGGGTGGGAGGGAGGCACAGGGAAGGGGTAAAAATCGGCCGATTCCTTATTTTTCTTTATAGGTCTCAATTTTTTCCCTGTATCTTGAATCGAGCATGGAATATCCAGCTTCCGGTTTTGCGGTTTGCCGGTAATGAAAAGAAGGAGCTCTAATAATGAGTGACACCATTGTAGTACACGCCAACGTGGAGGTCAGCACGGCCTCACTTCAAGCCATCGTCGAGACGGTCAAACAGATTGCCGGAAGAAATGACAAGGGCGTCTATCGGGTGGACACGGCCGATGCGGTGAGCAACATGATTTCCAAATTTCTGAGGGAAAATGACTTCGATGGTTATGTGCAGGACGTGAAAAATTACTGATAGGTTTGCCCATTCGCCCGTGGGCCCGTCTGCCCTTGCGCCCGTGGGCCGGTGCCCGTGGGCCCTTTAGCCTGTGGCACTCGTCATTTGTCCCGCTTCGCGGAACGTTATCCGTTGTCCTCCGACCTCTGACCCGCCAAAGGCGGGCAAGCCTCCGACCTCTGACCTCCAACCTCCAGCCCGCCAAATGCGGGCAAGCATCCAGTCCCCATCACTTCACCACTCCATTTCTCCAGATAACTTGTATCCTGTATCCTGACACCTGAATCCCTGACACCTGCATCCAGTATCAAGTATCGAGCATCCAGTATCCAGCATCCAGTCGATCACCAGTCGACCGGAATGCGAAGCCTCTCTCCGGCTTTATTCCTGAACAGTAGGTAGCGGTTTTTCAACCCGAACAGATACAGATCCCGGGTGATCTCCACGTCCATCCGGCAATAATCCAGAATTTCCCGCATCCGCCCTTCCCTCCACCATTTCAGGGCCTGTAATCCGTCCGCGGTTTTTCCCCGGTCGAGTGTTTCTTTTGCCAGATGATCTAGTGAGAGCCGAAACCCCAACTGCCGATGTACGTCTTCCAGAATATCCAGTGTCGGCAGGCGGCCGAGATCCTCATCCGTATAGGGCTCTATGACCTTATAGTCGAACCGTTTGACATTGAAACCGATCACCCGGGAAAGCGACCGCATGTGCCGGATCATATCCGCGACCTGGTTTTCTTGATACTCCAGAAACCGGTCCGATCTGGAATCGTAAAGCACCGCGCAGCTGACCTTCATCCTGTCAGCGCGGTGCCATCCGCCCACCTCTGCCGCAGAGCGCTGGGTCTCTATGTCCAGGACCCCGAAATCCGGATGGTCCGTGGACGGAGTTACCGACCGCCCGGTTTCTTGCCGTGGGCGATCATGGGGTGCTGATACTGATGCGACCTGCGGCGTTGACACATCGGTTTGTGGTTGGGTTTCCAGTTGCTGAAGAATGGCCTTTGCGATCAACAAGGCCGCCTTTTTGTCTATCGGGCGATTTTGATTTCCGCACTGGGGGGAGTGCACACACGCCGGGCAACCTTCTTCGCAGGGGCAGTCGAAAACGGCCGCGGCCGTGAATCGAAACAGGTCGGTCAAGCGATCGAATGCCTGATCGCACAACCCGGCGCCTCCCGGGATGCCGTCGTAAATGAATATGGCGGCGTTTCCCAGTTGCGGGTGGAGCGGCGTGGCAATACCGCCAAGATCGTTCTGGTCCGCCAGCACCAGGAGTGGAAATATACCGATGGCCGCATGTTCCAGCGCATGAATGCCCCCCCAGAAGTCACGGGAGGCGCTTTGGACCGCCCGTTCTATACTGGCAGGCAGATCGAACCAGAGGCCGTCTGTTTCAAAGGTCACTGGCGGAAGATCCAGGGACACGATTTCCAGGCGCTCCCCGCTCCGGACATCCCGTGTTTCGTAGGCGGTTACCTGGTCGGTGACCCGGATTCGCCCCTTTTGAAACCGTATGTCGCCATGACGGTGTTCATCTGTGGAACCCACAATCCGGATGTCTTTATCGGCGATAACGCGGGTATAGTAGCCCACCCGGGCGGCCGAAGCGCGCACGACGCGACGGGCGGTGTCGACGGCCTCGACAAGATACGTTTCGCCACGGTGAAGGTACACACCACCGGGGTGGGTTTCCCGAAACACGCGAGAGCTGTCGATCTCTCCGATCCGGTCATCTGTTCCGGCGTCGACAATCATATACTGGGAACCGGCGCTTCTAAGATCCACCGTACGATGGGGCGCTTTTCGAGGGCTGTACAAGCTGCCGCCGTCGGCGCTTCGCAGCAATCGGCCGTCGCTCTCCAGTTGCCGGACCGCGGTCTTGATATTGTCGTCCGCCAACATCGGCTCATTCTCGGTGATGGGCAGCTCCGCAGCGGCACATACCAGATGACGCTCCAGAACCCCGGTATTATAGGGGTTGACCACACACGCCTCCGGGCCCTGGGTCAGCAGTTGGCCGGGATGCCGAAGCCAAAATCGGTCCAGTGCATTATCACCGGCAATAAAGACCAGCGCCGAGTCCTGTCCATTGCAGCCGACCCTTCCGGTACGCTGCCATGTCGTAATGATACTGCCGGGATACCCCACCAGGATACACAGATCCAGATCGCCGATATCGATTCCCAGTTCCAAGGCACTTGTGGATACCACGGCCAGCAGCTCTCCCCCGGCAAGTCGCGCCTCGATCGCTCTGCGTTCATCGGGGAGAAAACCGGCTCGGTAAGCAGCAATGCGATCGGCGTATCGCCCTGTTTGTTGCCGTGCCCAAAGGGCGATCAACTCGGTCATCTTGCGTGACCGGGTAAACACGATGGTCCGAAGTCCCCTGTGCAACGCAGCCTGGAGCAGAAGGATGGCGGTTCGCGCGGGGCTGTCCACGGGGTCCATGAGGACGACAAAGCGCCGACCCGATGGGGCGCCATCGTGAGCGATCGCCGTGGGAGTCCTACCGGTCAACATATTCGCCAACTGGCCCGGGTTGGCCAGGGTGGCCGAACTGAAAACAAAGCTCGGATCACTTCCATAAAAATCGCAAATCCTGCTCAGACGCCGGTATATCTGAGCCACATGGGCGCCGAAAATCCCCCGATAGGTATGTGCCTCATCCAGGACCACGGTTTCAAGAGAGGACAAAACCGGCTCCCATTTGGCGTGATACGCCAGGATGGACAGGTGGAGCATTTCCGGATTGGTCATGACAACGTTGGGTGGCCGGTCGCGGATTTTACGACGATGCCAGGCAGAGGTGTCACCGTCATAAATGGCGGCTTCCGGTGCGCGGGTTCCCAACGGCGACACAAATTGCCGGAATGCGCTCAGCTGATCCTGGGCAAGTGCTTTGAGCGGATAAATGTACAGTGCTCTGGACTCGGGGTTTCTCAATATCCGTTCGACGACCGACAGATTGTAAATCAGGGTTTTCCCGCTGGCGGTGGCGGTGGCAACGGCCACGTCGTGCCCCAGACGGATCTGTTCGACGGATTCGGCCTGATGCCGATACAGCCGCTCAATTCCCATGGCTTCCAGGATTTTTTCCATGGGAGGCGCCATGGGCCGTTCCCCGGGGTCCAGTTCAGGCGGCTTTTCCCGAATGACCGTGGAAAAAGCGACCTGGCCTTTGAGCCGCGGTGCAGCTTTCAGCGCGTGGATATATTCTGCGATTTCGGATTGTTTTCCCAATGGTGTTGCACAGCCTGTTAGACGTCACAGAACGTGTTTTGATCGGTTATTCCGAAAATTACCATAATACCCGGATGTTTTATCTTTTTCAGTCAGCGTCTGAAAGGATCTCATGGCATTTCCGGCATAGATTCCTCCGGCTTTTTCCGGAGGAATCTATTTTACTTGAAAAATTGAAAATTCGCGTTATAATACATAAATAAATTCAAGAGGAAGTCTCAAAGCTTGGAAGACCCCGCTTCATCAACATATGATCACCGGATCAGTTTTCGTCCTACCGTCATGTCCCTCAGTAAACCGAAGCGCCGCCGAACTTATATTCTGAACGCGCGATCCCTGGCGTTTGGCGTGCCCGGGGTCCCCAACCGGTGGACATGGGGGTGCGACTTTTTGTCATCATGAATGTTGCAACGGATGAGATAATTTTTCTCCTTCTTCTGCTCTTTCTGAGCGGGTTTTTCTCTTCTGCGGAAACGGCGCTGTTTTCAATCAGCAGAACCCGCGCCCGGCACCTTGCCAAGGAGGGCGGGCGAACGGATCGTCTCATTTTCCGGATGAAACAGAATCCCCACCGCCTGCTGACAACCATTCTCATCGGAAACAACATCGTCAACGTCGGTGCCGCGGCACTGGCGACCTCCATTGCTATCGGTGCGTTTCCCAATCATGCGCTTGGGCTGGCCACCGGCGTCATGACCTTTTTGATCGTCGTATTCGGGGAAGTCCTCCCCAAATCGATCGCCACCCGGAACAATGTACTCATTGCCAGGATAATCATTCGTCCCGTTTTTTGGTTGTCGATTCTCTTTTTTCCGCTCATCAAGTTCCTTGACTTCATCCCCCGCATCACCGGGCGCATCAAAAAAACACCGAGCGCCACCGAAGAAGAGCTGATGACGTTCGTGGAGGTCGTCGAGGAAGAAGGGGAAATCAAGGAAGAAGAAAAGCAACTGATCCACAAGATATTCGAATTCGACGACACCAAAGCCTCCGAGATCATGACACCGCGCGGGGATATGTACGTTATCGGAGCAGACCAGGAATTGAAACTTGACGAGATCGTCAGGTCCGGAAACAGCCGGATTCCGGTCATCGAGGGAGACTTCGACCACGTGATCGGCATCCTGAACATCAAGGACCTGTTTTTGTATTATGCCAGCGGCAAGCCGATCGACATCCGGAAAATCATGCGGGAGCCCTATTTTGTTCCGGAAAACAAAAAGCTCGACTCCCTGCTCGGACAGTTTAAAAAACGGAAAATCCACATGGCCATTGTCGTCGATGAATATGGAGGGGTTTCCGGGTTGATCACCCTGGAAGATGCCCTCGAGGAAATCGTCGGTGAAATCCATGACGAAACCGATATCGAAGAGCCGGAAATCATCACGCTCGATCAGGACAAATGGATGGTGCCGGGCAAATCAGACATCGACGATGTCAATGACATGATCGGCATGGATATCCCGGATTCCCCGGAGTACGATACCTTCTCAGGATATATCCTGGATCACATCGGCAGGATACCCAGGGAAAAGGAGCAAATCTCCATTGGGCCCTATGAAATCATCGTGGAATCAATGGAAGGCATGCGCATCCGGGAGTATGTCGTTCACCGCTTGGAAGAGGACTCCAGAGAAGTGGACACGCCGCCGAATGTGGATCACTCGCCGAGGCCCTAACCTGAACTGAAGCTGAAAGCTGAAAGTTGAAAGCTGAAAGGAAAGAAAGCCTGGGACTTCGCCTGACGGCTCCGACCCCACCGGCAAAGCTAAAAGAAATATGAGTTGAAAGCGAAGCGTCTGAAGCTGAAAGTTTAAATAAGGGATAAGGGTTAGGGCTCAGAATGTGTACTCTAGGATTGGATCGAGCGAAGCCAAACCGGCCAACTGGCAAACCGGCTAACCGGCAAACGGGCCAACGGGCGAAAGGGCCAACAGGCAGATTGGATGCTAGATGAGAACTCGGTACTAGGGTTGGAGGTCTTAGGTTGGAGGTTAGAGGCTGGATTAGTAGATGATTGATGATTCACGGAAAGCCGAATACCAAATACCCAATACCGAATACCTGAGGTTAGCAAACCGGCAAACTGGATGGGTACTTGGTACTGGGTATTCGGCATTGGGAACGGATTCAGGAGGAAAAAATTTCTTTCAGAGGTCACAGAGGACACGGAGGAAAAGATTCAAGCTGAAAGCTCAAAGCTGAAAGTTGAAAGATTACAGATCAACAAAACAACGAATGACGTAAGCGCCGTGCCGAACCTATGACGCGCCGTCTCGCGGTAAATGACGTGAACCGCAGGTGCACCGGCTAAACCGGCCAACGGGCAGACGGGCCAACGGGCAGACGGGCGAACAGGAAATGGGCCACCCCCATGACCGAGCAGGATCCAACCAGAGAATCGCCAACACCTACCGGGCTGGATGCCCTCATCCACCATCGCCGGTCGGTCCGGGCGTTTTCTTCACGGCCCGTCTCCCGGGATACCATTCTCTCCCTCTGTGAAGCCGCGCGATGGGCTCCGTCGGCCTGCAACAGCCAGACATGGCGATTTATCGCCGTCACGGAGAAGGAAACCATCCAACGCATCTGTCGAGAGGCCATGCGACCGGTCATCCCGAATAAATGGCTGGTCCAGGCGCCCCTTCTCATGGTGGGATGCAGTCAGCTGGATATAATCGCCAACCGGATCGGCGGTCGTATCACCGGCATCGAATACTACCGGATCGACCTCGGGATCGCCATGGAACATATGGTGCTAAAAGCGGTGGAACTCGGACTTGGTACGTGTTGGATCGGATGGTTTCGAGAAGATCGCATTCGGGAAATTCTAGATATTCCGGAGCGGGTCTGGGTGTCGGCACTTCTGGCGATCGGTTACCCCAAGGACGCGCCGCCCAGAAAGAGAGGGCGGAAACCGCTCGACGCCATTTTACACTCCGAGCGCTGGGGGAAGCGGTTTTTAAGTGGTGAATGAAATCGATAGCCGCCCCGCCAAAGCCATTTTGGGGTATAATCTCGGAATTATCGCAGTTTTTCCCCCTCACCTCGCCTCTCCCACCAGGGGAGAGGAATTCTTAAAACACTCTGCGACACCGGCGACTGGACCTCCTGGAAACTTGAAGAATATCGCCGTTGCGAGCAGGACAAAAAACATCGGAATAACATCGTGAAACGATGTTATTCCTTGACCCGTTCCACATATTGACCGGTACGCGTGTCGATCCGGACCTTTTCGCCTTCCTCGACAAAGGGGGGCACCTGGATCACTGTGCCGGTCTCCAGGGTTGCCGGCTTGGTGCTGCCGGATGCCGTATCCCCCTTGACCCAGGGGTCCGCCTCCGTGATCCGTAAATCCACGAAATTGGGCAGTGTGATCCCGATCGCCTTTCTGTCGAAAAGAAGAACGCTGCAGACGGTGTTTTCCTTAAGGAGCGGTATGGCATCGCCAACCTGATCCGGCGTTAGAAATTCCTGGTCATAGGTTGTGGTATTCATGAAACAGTAGTTTTCACCGTCGTAATACAGGTACTGCATTTCGACTTCCTCGAGATTGGCTTCATTGAATTTTTCCCCGGAGCGGAACGTTCTGTCAAACTGGGCCCCGGTAACCATATTTTTAAGCCGGCATTTGTACAGCGCCTGGCCCTTTCCGGGTTTCACAAATTCAAACTGCACGATGACATAGGGTTCACCGTCGATTTCAAGCTTCAGCCCCTTCCGTAAATTGCCACTTTCCAGCATAATTCCGCTCCTTGTAAAATCGTGGAACGATTTTACCCAGTAAAAATAAAAAAATATGGTTCTTCTCCAAATTAGTTGGAGAAGAGGGTCCAAGGGTTCGAGGATTCCAGGGGTCAAGTGCTATATGTTAAGTGTTTTAGATTGGTTATCTCCTGTAGCTCGCAGCAGGGAACCCATGCGAAATTCTCTAACCTGAGGGCCTGCGACGAGCTCAGCCGTATCGATGAAGCGCGCGCTGTTGAATACCGCCTTCGGCGACCCTTGCAAAGCCTAAATTTAGCAAGACAAGGAGAGGGGATCAAGTGGGCGCTATTCGGCGTCGCTGCCCCGCAGCTTGTTGTAGCTAAGCGGAAATCTCGCACAGCGGGGTTGCGAGAAGATTCATGTAATGCGTTTAGCCTTTCACTCGACCCCTGGAATCCTCGAACCCTTGAATCCTCATTGATCCTTACACCGGATGAAATTACCAGCCAAAATTATTAAAAAACTGCAACCAATTGGGAGATGACCCAAAAAAATTATTCTAAAATTCTCGTGTGCAAAGACAGTTCAGAGTCTACGGTTCGGCGATACATCATCCGAGGGGTATTGATTCAGGTCCCGCTCCGCTCGCCGGACTTCGGCAATCATGTGGCGGACCTTGTCCGGATCTTTCCGAAACCGGATCGGCTTTCCCGACGGATCCACGGCGTTGGTTTGCGTGCAGCTGTCAATGCCTGCCGGCCGTGTGTTCATGACGGCGTCGTAGGCATTGTCCGGGGAAATACCACCGGCCAGAATCACCGGGATCCGGCTTTGAGCCGTTAGTTTCGCGGCAATATCCCAGCTGCAGGGAAGCCCCGTAATCCCCACGAAACCGGCGACCGGCTGCTCCTCCTGGGAAAGGCCATTTCCGTTGTCCACCAGCGTGTCGGTCAGGAAGAAATCGGTAACCGGCTCCAGGGCGCGGGCCACCTCAAGAGTCGGATATTCGGTGGCGGCGCCAGACTCCGGTATGGGTATCGAGCGCATGATACGCACATTCGGAAACCGAGTTCGCAACTGCTCCTGAAGCGACACAAAGGGGTCCAACGCATTGAGATCACGAATACTGCCGATCAGATCGTCGCAGAAATGCAGAATATCCGGCCGGTAATAGTCGACGGTTCGAAAGATCAGATCCGGGTCCCCGTAGAGGGGAATCAGGCTGCTGACGGCCCCCGCCGCCTGGACCTGCCGAACGGTCTCCTCCAGCACCGGATCTTTCCATGTCTCATTCGAAAGAACGACGCTGCCGATATGATCCACGCCCAGTTTAACGAGGCCTTCCGCCTCCCTGGGATCCTGGACTTCATATATCTGAACAATGAGTCGGCTCATAAACGCTATAAGTTTCCCGCCCTAGAAACAAGAGTAAGGAATGCGTTTTATGCCCCCTCCCTTTAAATCCCTCCCACAAGGGGAGGGAAATAAAAGGTCCTCCCCCCTGATGGGGGAGGCACGGTGGGGGAGATAGGCTGTCCACCGTATCCTTAGATTTGGATATATATGCTTAAATCTACCAGACAAGACAATCCGATTGACAATTTTTGCGTGTTTAACATATTCAATAAGGCTGCGCAATTTAATTACGGAAGGGATCCACATGATACTGATTGTTGATTTCGGCTCACAGTACAACCAGTTGATCGCTCGTCGCGTCCGTGAACTGCGGGTCTACTGCCGGATCGAACCACCCGACATCACGGTGGAGAGCATCCGCGAACTCCAACCTGACGGCATCATTCTCTCCGGCGGGCCCGCCAGTATCTATGACAAACACAGTCCACGGGTGGATCCGCAGATTTTCGGCCTGAACATCCCGATTCTGGGTATCTGCTACGGGATGCAGTACATGATGGATGCCTTGGGCGGTACCGTAAAAGGCGCTGGAAAACGGGAGTACGGTCACGCCGAGGTGCTGGTGCGACGCCCCGAGAGCCTGTTCAAAGGAGTCGAAAGCACGACGCCGTGCTGGATGAGCCACGGCGATTCCACCACCAAACTGCCCAAAGGCTTCCGGATCACGGGGTCCACCAAAAACACGCGCATCGCCGCCGTGGAGCATCCCAAAAAGCGGCTTTATGGATTCCAGTTTCACCCCGAGGTGCTGCACACGCCCAAGGGCAAAATCATGCTTCGAAATTTTCTTTTTGACGTCTGTGACTGCCCCAGGAACTGGACGATGTCGTCATTTGCCAGGGAATCCATCCGAAGCATCCGGGAAGAGACCGGAGACAGCAAGATCATTTTGGGGTTGAGTGGCGGAGTGGATTCATCGGTCACCGCCCTGCTGATCCACCAGGCGGTGGGGAAACGCCTGACGTGCATATTCGTGGATAACGGTTTGCTGAGAAAGGACGAAGCCAAAAAGTTAAAAACCGTTTTCCAGCAGCATCTGAAGATCAATATCCGCTTTGTGCGGGCCGGCAAGCGGTTTCTGTCGGCGCTGTCCAAGGTGAGCAATCCGGAAAAAAAGAGGAAGATCATCGGCAAGGTATTCATGGATGTGTTCGAGGCCGAGGCCAAAAAGATCAAGGGCGCCGAATTTTTGGGCCAGGGCACCCTGTACCCGGATGTCATTGAATCCCGGTCGGCATTTGGTGGCCCCTCCGCCGTCATCAAGTCCCATCACAATGTCGGAGGGCTTCCCAAGAAAATGAGATTGAAACTGGTCGAACCTCTCAAATACCTGTTCAAAGACGAGGTCCGTAAACTGGGCAAGACCCTCGGACTTCCGGACGAACTCATATGGCGGCAGCCGTTTCCGGGCCCCGGGCTGGCCATCCGCATTATCGGGGAAATTACGCGGAAGCGTTTGGAGATTTTAAGGGAGGTGGATGCCGTCCTGCTTGAGGAAATCAGAGCAAACGGGTATTATCGGAAGTTATGGCAGTCGTTTGCCGTCCTGCTGCCGCTAAAAAGCGTCGGCATCATGGGGGATCAACGCACCTACGAACATATTGTCGCCATCCGGGCGGTCACCAGCAGGGATGCCATGACCGCCGATTGGGCGAAGCTGCCCCACAGGCTGTTGGGCGCCATAAGCAATCGGATCATCAACGAAGTTCGTGGCGTCAATCGGGTCGTCTACGACATCAGCTCGAAACCGCCCAGCACCATTGAATGGGAATAAGATCGATGAAAAGAAAACACCCTTCCGATTTCGACATTGAACTGAACGGATCCGACGAGAATACGCTGTATGAATCGGAGATCGACGAGCACCGTATTGACAGGCTCGGCCAACGCATGACCCAGGTGGCTGTCATTTTTCTGTGTCTGATCGCAGCCGCCATGGCTGTTGCCTATTTTGATGTGAGAAAAAAGCTTCAACGCTTTGATTCTTCCGGCACCATGCGGGTTCAGAAAATCTCGGAAAATCTCGATTCGAGTTTCTCATCCCTCTCCGTCCAGGTGGCCAAGCTCGAAGAGTCCCTCAACAAGCAGATGACAACCCTTCAGACCCTGAGCGCCGATCTGGATCAAAAAATTAAAAAACTGGAACGCACCGATAAAAGCCTTCGGTCGGTGAAGGTCAGCAAAAATACGCTGACCGGCGAGATCAAAAAGATCGAGGCAACCATGGGCGGACTACGGGGAGAGCTGGCAGCGGCATCCGGCGAGTTACAGCAGTACAAGACGGAACAACAGGCGCAGCTCCAGCGCCTGTCAACGACCCTGGCAGAGACCACGGTCGGCATGGATGCCCTCAAAACGGCCACAGCAGATCTGGGTGCGTTGCGGACCGATATTAAGAATTTCGAATCAACCGTTCGAAATGAGCGGAAAGCGTACCGGACCGCCATCGACAAGGTTGAAACAGACATGCTGGCCAGAATCCTGGCCCTTGAAAAGCGGATTGCCGGCATGGCATCCCGCCCCGCCGCATCGAGCGCAGCCCCCTCTTCGGCCACGCCGCAGGCCGCCCCCTCTTCCCAGCCGCCGTCACAAGCACCGGGCCAGATCGTTGAGCAGGATATTCAATAGTTGAGCGAAGAGCCCAAGAAAACCTCGAGAGATCAAAAGAATGAAATGAATTCCATATGTGTTACTTTTTTTTTACAATTCATTTCTCATCTTAGTTCCATCATTCAAAACTATATTTGATTTCAGATAGATATAAATCGTAAAACAAGGCATGCATATTGCATAAGCACACATGTGAAGGTTTTTTTGATCAATAGCGGATTGCCTTCATCGCCTAGTATGTTGGGTTTGGCTCTATGTCCTTTCAACCGGCATACTGAGAAAAGGAGGTCCAATTTGAAATACCAGAGCACATTAGCCATTAAAAGTCTGCGAAGCTCACGGACTATGCGTGGCGTCATTTCTGTAATAGCTATAACGTTTCTGATAATGCTAAGTGCGCAGGTGGTATCGGCCGATGTGATTATACACACCGACTACGATCTTCTGAGAGGCTCTGTCGGAACGGTCGTGTCGGCTCCGCTTTCCCCTCCGGATTCGTTGCATCTTGACGCCTTTACAGGCTTGCCTACCGGGGGAAGCATCCAGACCACAGTCTACTACAACGATGCCAATTCACTGTTCACTTACGAAATCGTTATGAGACCCGGATTACCCAACCTGACGGAGTGGAACACCGGCTTTAACGAGCCATACGGTTTCAACGGTATTGCCGGACACAGCTATTCAGAGGCTCTTGCCGTGGCCGAACCATCGTACACAGGTGATGGCAGTGACATATTCAAGCTCACCCAGCAAACAGCCAGCGATAATTCTCTTGACTGGAACGTGGACAAAGCAAACGTGGCAGGATTGGATAATTACTGGATTGGCGAATACGTGATAGGCGCGCCCTCTCCGACACCTGTCACCGATCCGGTGACCTTCTTTTTTCAATCCACCCATGGACCGGGTCAGGCCTTGGCAACAACAGTTCAATCCACGGCTGCAGATCCTGCCAAAGGGTTTTTTGGCGGGTCCTACGGTTCAACCCAATTTCCATCCGAGCAAGCGGCTCCGATACCCGTACCTTCTAGTCTGATTATCCTGTTGTCCGGTCTTTTGGGAATTGCATGCGCAAGAAAAAGGATACATTCCTGGTAGTCATGAAAAACCAGGCAAGCATTTTCTCTGCAGTATTTCACTACAAACCGAATCTTTATCTAAATACCGAATCTCATCGACTTCATTAAAAGCCCCATTTTTCACGATCACATTAGAAACCACAGTAAGAAGAGATGCCGGCGCGGTAGTTGCTCATGTTTAGCTCATTATGATTATCAGCTAAAAAAGAGCCGACCCATTGAAAACGTCGGTTATGTTGGGATTCACCAAAATCCACCGCAGAGTTAATCCGTTTAAAGTCAAGTATAGATTTTAACGGTTGTTAATTTTCCGATCACCTGTTTAGTCCGAGTACGGATTAACTCGAGCTGATTTTTTTGTCGTTATTCGTTGTTCTTTGATAAATCGGTAGAACCTGTACCGCCGGCTCCAACCCTGCTATGCTAACGGAGCTGGGACGGGAGTGATGACCCCGCACACTGTGTTTTCAACACATTGGGGCTCCTTTCGTTCCAGTCTTTTTTTGCCTTGCCGGCCTGAGACTGGCGCCTTTGGATCAAATTGCTGAAAGCGACGGCTTTTATCGGTGGTGCGATGGGCTGTGTTGGCCACCGATGATACCCTGGCACGGGCCAGCCGGGTCGCTGTGGCATATATTAGCAGCAGTTTCAGAACCCAGGTCGGCACGCCGTCCTTTCAGAACCTGAGCAAATCCGGATGGGCGGTATACAGCAGCGATTCTAATTGATTGCGTATCTGGCTGGCCTGTTTGTGGAGCATTTCGGATAAAGCCCCACTGCTTTCGTAAACCGGCCCATTGATCGTGCCGCTGATAGTTAACCTTTTCCGGGTGAGCGATCAGGTATTCGGCAATGCTCCAGGCACTGATCTTGTCGGTGGTATTGCGCTTAAGACCGGCCTTTTTGTTGTGGACAACCCCCAGCGGGTTGAGCCGAGCCACAGAGATGTTCAGTGTTTGTTGCAACATACGCAAACTCTGATACCAGTTGTTTTCGCAGCCACCGGTGCTTTCTACCGCAGCACACACGGTGGCCTGTGGATGTTGTTTTAACAGCTGGTCGATGATCTTAAAAAGGAGCCGATGGTCCTTTTGGGTATCATCGAGTTGAAAGTTTTCGACCACCGTTTGTTTGTGGTCATCTAAGATAACAAAATCCGCATCCTTTGCTTACATCCGCGCCTAAGAAAAATGATGTCATCGAAAACCTCTTTATCGGTGTTAAGCGATGCCAGGAATCATCAGCCTCGTAACAATGCGGTGTCCTGCACCAATTTAGTCTCCGACTTAAACCTGGCGGGAGGAAGAAACTCTGCGACGGGCTCGTCGCCCAAGACACAATCCTTCTCCCACGCCAAACATAGAGGTTTTACCGATAAAAGAAACCGTTGAATACGCCATCTGGGACGAAGAGACACATTCCCTCTCGACCTGGATTTTATACATACGAGGGCGCAGGAAACTGCTTCTTCTCGACAACGAACCCGTTCGCCCTTGATCGAACCAAAACATTCTTTTGCATAAGCATAAGACGCATCGCCACGGCGTTCCAGTTCAACAGAAAATCAAGACGGAGCAATCCCGTACGATTGATTTTTTGTCATGGTGTTTAATTCTGATTTGCCAAGGGTAAACGATCACTACCGCAGCTGATATTCAATGAGGCCACTGATCGCCGACATCTCTGAGCCTCCGCTGGACTCAAAAACAATCAACTACGGTTTTCAAAACCCAAGGCGTCATCGGTCTGCCAAACCGCTCTAACCAGGTGATTCTATACTCAGTAGTTTGTTTTGTAAGGACTGTCACATACATTCAAGGTGCCTACCAACGGCGAAGGGACCTAATAAAAAAAGCCCGAACAGCTTTCTGTTCGGGCTTTTTCACTTATAGCGAAGGGCAACACCAGGCGCCCAGTGTACAGATTCATTTACGGTGAACCGGCGGCGACGCCTGCATCTATCCGTATCATGTCGTTTTTATGACGTTATGTTGGGGAAGACCCATCACGCCGTCGTCTTCTAAAAATCCGGCTACCGATTCCCCCCATCACCCCCACGCTCATCAAAACGAGGGTGGCCGGTTCCGGTATTGGGTCAGGTCCCGGCCCGGGCTCTACAGTCGGGGCAAACCCTTTGATACTTGTTCCACCCGCAATATCCGTAAACGGGGAAACGTTGTTATAGGTGATGTTATACCCGCCTGCCGAATAGCCCCACGTGGATTGGAAAAAGAATGTCAAAGGACCGGCCATTGGGTGGATGGATTTCTCAACGTTCCAGTCCAGCGTCCTGAAGGCGGGATCACTCTGGTCGAGCGTGATGCTAATCTCGCTTCCGTCTCCATCCCCACCTAGCGCGACGCCAGCTTGCTTGTAGTCGTATCCTGCCATGTAGTCGATACTTCCGTTCGTGGAGTATTCAACTAACCCATGAACGTTGAATTGGGTGTTGATCTCCGAAAGTACCCCTTCATCCAAGGTCAGGCGGAATGCATAAGTAAATATATCATCTTTCTTGTAAACCTCACTTACTAATTCACCGAAGGCAGTCGAAGGTCTACCAGTATAAGGATTGACAGGTAACAAGCTCTTGACCTTCTTGGTCATGGTCTCTTGCAGATCCCCTTTTTCGATTGTTGCAAAATCAATCGGCGAAACAGACACTGCGCCAACAAGCTGCACATGAAACAGGGCGGCCGTTATCCATACAGTGATGCCGATCAGCAACTTCAGAAGAATTCCATTTTTCTTCATTACAGCACCCCCCTTTTATTTTTTCATGCGCCTTCGCACACCGGCCCCCATCATAACCAATCCAGTACTGACGAACAATATGGTTGTCGGCTCAGGGACCGGATTGGGAGGAACAGTCGCTCCATAGTTAGTGGTAAATCCGAAGTGGGAATTCGTGAGTGAATACCAAAACGGATCCCCCGGACCGAATGTAGATTGATACATAAATCTTATGGGATCCGGCACCATATCGGTTTGTGGCCATGAAGCACCATCGGCGATGGACCAGAGCAGAGCACCGTCGGTTCCTTGCTGAGTGATGTCAAAGCCCTGGGCAACCCCGGTCGCGGCAAGGGAATCATCAAAACTATACCCGGCCGATATCAGCCCCGGCACACCGAGGGTTGTTTTGAATTCTGAAATTTCGCGCGTTTCAGTTTCATAGTACACTGGATTGAGAAGGAGTTCGTAGGTAAATGTGTGGTCTAAACTCTCCCAAACACTCACTGTCAGCTCGGCGACTGGTATCATCATACCGGAAACAACATCAAACCCCTCGAAAATGCTGCTATGGACCGGATCCGCAGGATTAGGCTTGAAAACCCCTCCTTGGACAAAAGCCCCACCCAAATCGTAGTCTGTCGGCGTTATCGTAGCTGCTTGCGCGGACGGGACCGTAATTAAGCCGAGTGCAAGAGTTAAGATTAGCATAAAGCCCCACATGCCGTGAGTGTAATTTCCGTTTTTTTGCATTTTTCCCCCCTCGCTTAGTGATCTAATGGTTACCGGAAATTATTCGCACGAGGAACCCCACTGGCACCCCGACCATTAACCAAACCCGTAATAATTTAGTAGTAGGTATAGCAAGATCCATGCTCAATCGCGTTAGAAATATGTAAAATGACAAAAAAAATATTTAATAAAGATAACAATATGTTATTAAAAACAGACCTTGGTTTGGATTTGGATTCACAAGACGATAGGTAAGAAGTTTCATATTTCATTACCTTTTTTCTATAACGATAACTACACATTTTCTGTACCGAGAGGTAAATTACTCCGCATCGCCCTTGTACGGAAGCACCCTTTGGAATCTGAAGATTGTTTTACTCATGGGAGTTACGTGCTGTCAGAAGAAGGAATGATCACCTGATCCAAACCGAGGCAGACTCGAGAGGATAAATAACGACAGATATGGCTTTGTGGGACAGCGGAGAGTAAGTTTAAAAGCTGCCGGCGAGTGGCTTGCTGAAGGACAGATTGCCTCAGAGACTCATCAGACCGGTTTGGGGATGCGGCCGTCCTTGATTATCGTCTCGACTCGGGTGATATCTTCAGGCAGATCGACCTCGGGGGAGTCATGCGCGGAAATCACGACCCGAAGCGGATAGCCGTGTTCGAGAACCCGCAGCTGTTCCAGTTTCTCGATGTGTTCGAGCCGGCCCTCGGGGAGATTGCGGAAGGTTTCGAGAAACCAGCGGGTGTAAGCATAGACTCCCAGATGCTTGTAAGTATCGAAAACGGTCTCGCGATCCCGGGCAAGGGGGATTGGTGACCGTGAAAAATAAAGAGCAAAGCCTTTGCGGTCGAACGTGACCTTCACATCCTTTGGGTTGGTGATCTCCGCTTCGTTTTGGATTCTGTACGCCAGTGTCGTCATTTGAACGTCCGGCTCGTCCAGAAACGGGCGTATTACCTCATCGATACACTCCGGATGGATGAGCGGCTGGTCTCCCTGAACGTTGACCACGATGTCTTCCGGCCGCAATCCCATCGTTTCGACCGCTTCGGCGACCCTGTCCGTACCGGACCGCGCGTCCGAACCGGTGAGAATCGCCTGTCCGCCGAACCCCGAAACGGCCGATACAATCCGCTTGTCATCGGTCGCCACGACGACATTGGCGATATGATCCGCCTGCTCGACCCGGCGATACACCCACTCGATCATGGGGGTTCCTTTTATAAGGGCCAGGGATTTCCCTTCAAAACGTGTCGACCCGTATCGGGACGGTATAATCACAAAACAATCCATTTAAAATCACTCCGTCTGGGTTTTATCATCGCCTGGTTTCTATGATAACAGGTTGGCCCGTGGGCCCGTCTGCCCGTTCGCCCGTGGGCCGGTTTGCTAACCTCAGGTATTCGGCTTTCCGTGAATCATCAATCATCTGCTAATCCAGCCTCTAACCTCCAACCTAAGACCTCCAACCCTTGTACCGAGTTCCCATCTCGCATCCAGTCTGCCCTTTGGCCCGTTGGCCTGTTTGCCCGTCTGCCCGTTCGCCCGTTCGCCCGTGGGCCGGTTTGCTAACCTCAGGTATTCGGTATTGGGTATTTGGTATTCGGCTTTCCGTGAATCATCAATCATCTCAGAATCTGTTCTCAATAACGAATACCCAGTACCCAGTACGCGAGTACCCATCCAGTTTGCCGGTTTGGCCGGTTAACCAGTTTGCCGGTTTGGCCGGTTTGGCCAGTGTGCCCGTCTGCCCGTTGGCCGGTTTGCCCGTTGACCCGTGTGCCCTGAGCCCTAAGCCCTGAACCTTTTCTAAGCTTTCAGCCTCCAACCTCATACCTTCAACCTCATACCTTTAGCCTCCAACCTCCAACCCCCAGCATCCAGAATCCAGCATCCAGAATCCAGCATCCAGAATCCAGCATCCAGCATCCAGAATCCAGCATCCAGTATCGAGTATCCAGAATCAAGCATCCAGAATCCAGCATCCATCCCCTCACCTTCCCCACCCGCCGATGAGATGCAAATGGAGATGAAAAATCACCTGTCCGCCCCCCCTCTCGACGTTGAACAGCAGTTTGTACCCGGATTTGTGAACCCCCTGTTCTCTGGCCATGTCCCTGGCAACCATGGTTACCCGGGACACAATCCCGCCCTCTTCAGGGGTCAGATCATTGATGCTGCGAATGTGTTTTCTGGGCACGATCAGCAAGTGGACCGGTGCATGGGGATGGATGTCCCTGAAAACAACCAGGGTATCATCCTCGTATAAAAACCGGGTATCCGTGTTGCCGGCGATGATATTGCAGAAAATACATTCTTTTTCCATTTTAAATTATTTCCATAGACCCTTACGTGTATTTCTATAAAGTGATACATTAAGTTCTTGAAGAAACCGGTACCGGGGGACTTCACATGCCCCAAACTGCAGCAGGTGGGCCGTGCTGATCTGACAATCCACAAAATCAAACCCCCACCGCGTTATCCGCTGTATGAGCGTGACCAGGGCCACCTTTGAGGCGTTGCTGACCCGTGAGAACATCGATTCACCGAAAAAGGCGCCGCCAAGGGATACGCCATACAGGCCTCCGGCCAGTTCACCCTCCTTCCATGCCTCGACAGAATGGGCATATCCGGCCTCATGAAGGCGGCTGTAGGCCTGGATCATATCCGCTACGATCCATGTTCCTTCCCGATTCCGGGTGCGGGTCTCGGCACACCCGGCAATGACGCTTTCAAAGGCCGTGTCAAAGGTGATGTGGAAAACCGCTTTTCGGATGCTTTTCCCAAGACTTCTCGGGATGTGAAGTTTCTCCGGGTATAGCAGCAGTCGTGGATCCGGGGACCACCAGAGGATGGGTTCGCCGTCCTGGTACCACGGGAAAATGCCTTGTCGGTAAGCTTCCAGGAGGCGATCCGCGCTCAGATCCCCCCCGACGGCCAGGAGCCCGTCGTCTCTGGCCAAGTGGGGCGATGGGAAAACAACCGCTTCCGGGAGCAGGTAGACCGGCATGGAGTCGTCGTGAAGTTGGAATTTTGGGATGGGCACCAAGAACGAAACTTGCTTGCTGAAATTTTAATTTCACCCAAACCCGGAGTATTGGAATACTGGAAACATGACGCGACTCATAACTGGTCTGTTTTTTGTTTCCAGCGTCATTCCGGCGAAGGAGGCTGAGTCGTAATTGCCAATACTGTGCATTTGAAAATTTCATCATTCCGAACTTGATCCCCGCTGAATAAGGGATCTATCACCGGCATCCAGTAAAGTAGATATTTAAAAAGTCCTGGATTCCGGGTCAAGCTCGGAAAAACAAAAGTGTCGATATGCATTATTTTACGGAACCATAAACAAAAGGAATGAAAGATCCCGTTAACCTGGATATTGCACCAAATGGAGACCTTCATGGGCCCCGATGGCGGGATTTCGCTTTGCTCAACAAGGCAGTTCCTGACGGGGTTACACAGGTACTGACGTACCCCTTGCCGTCTATCCGCTACACGGAGCCGGCAAGGCGCCTCGCTTCGCGATTCGCTGCTTACTACGAGAGTGAAGCTGTAGTCCGACTACCGCGAATCTCGAATAACGCTGTCCATGGAGGTCTCCGTTTGGCCCGCAGGGTGAAATCTTTTCAGGTCGTTCAACAATTTTTCAACGTTGCAAATTGCACCGCGGTCCAATGACGCCGTATGCACATGAATGCATTGAGATTGTTTCTGTTTTGGCATTTGCTGAAAAGATGTCATGCAATGTTCGGGTTAGGCTTGTTGGGCGGCCATCTCGACAATTCGAGAGAAACCGGAGGGATCGGAAATTGCCAGATCCGCAAGCACCTTGCGGTCGATTTCGACCCCGGCCTTTTTCAAACCATGTATGAACTTGCTGTAGCTCATATTATTCAGACGCGTACCGGCGTTGATTCGGGCTATCCACAGGCGCCGAAAATCACGTTTCCGTTTCTTCCGATCCCGGTAGGTATACATGAGTGCCTTGTCTACGGAATCGGCAGCCGTGCGGAAGAGTTTGCTGCGACCACCGCGAAATCCTTTGGCCAGTTTCAGGACCTTTTTCCGCCGTCTTCTTGCTTTAAATCCACGTTTGACTCGCATTACAGTACTCCTTGATTAAATTCGAAATCCGAATTTCGAAATCCGAATTTCGAATTTCGGGTTTCGTGCTTCGGTATTATTAATTGTTTAATCCCAGCACCAAATGAATCGCGCTTGTTGATTACGAAAAATATATGCCCTGGGAACAAAGACCCACGGGGTTATCCGTTCGGCAGCAGCAGCCTCAACTCCTTCATGTTGGATTTGTCGATGACGTGGCGTTTGCGCAGGGTGCGTTTTCGCTTACGGGACTTCTTCGTCAGGATGTGACTGGAAAAAGATTTGGAATAGGCATACTTTCCGCTTCCGGTCCGTTTGAACCGTTTCGCTGCGGCCCGATTGGTCTTAATTTTGGGCATAGCATCCTCCTTACTAAAAAATTGATGGCGTGAGCGATCATTTCCGCTACGCCACCATTGAATCTTCACTTTTGGGTTGCGGGGGATTATCCTCTACGATTGGCTCCCATTCGCGTCAGGTTTATTTCGGCGCCAGTACCATCACCATGGTGCGCCCCTCGAACTTGGGGTACTGCTCAACGAGGGCAACGTCTTCGGTTTCCTCGGCGATCCGTTGAAGCACCTCGCGGCCGAGTGCGGAGAGGGTGATCTCCCTGCCCCTGAACATGAGCGTAACCTTGACCTTGTCCTTTTTGTCCAGAAATCGTCGGATGTGGCCAATTTTGACTTGCAGGTCATGATCGCCTGTTTTTGGCCGTACTTTAATTTCTTTAACCTGGAAGGTCGCCTGTTTCTTCTTGGCCTCTTGCAGCTTTTTGGTCTGCTCGTACTTGTACCGCCCGTAATCCATGATCTTGCAGACCGGCGGTTTGGCCGTTGGCGAAATTTCAACCAAATCGAGGCCGACTTCGGCAGCAATGTCAAGAGCTTGCGTTGTTGGTACGATACCTACCTGGTTCCCGTCCTGATCGATGAGCCTGATTTCCCTGACGCGTATATTTCGATTAATGCGTACGCGTGGTTGCGGCTTCCGCTTAGCTATGTTTTCACCTCCTGCCCAAGAGATACACACCAACGGGCTGAAGCCCGGCAACAAATCCGGATTGTGAATTAATAAATAAAATTAAGAGATGCAAGAAAAAAAAGCAATAACAAAATATGCGCCGCGTTCATCTTGTCAAGGGAGGATGTCATGCAGTTTCAAGGGTATAGCGTGCCAACAGGCTTCCTTTCCAATATGTGTTGGCGGGATTTGAAAAGAAAGTTTTAAACAGCGCGAGGCTTTCCCTGCGGCGAACGTGGGGCAGAATTCGGACTTTTCGACGGTACAGCGGCGTCAGACGTTCCATGTCACAGCCGGTGCCGCCGCCCATGACATCTTCAAACGCGTATATGATTTCATTGATACCACTGAGGATAATGGCAGCATAGCACATCAGACACGGTTCCATCGTGCAGAAAATCCGTGCCCGATTCAAATCCGGCCGGGGGTGTTGACCAGCCAGCCGCCGAAGCAGGACCATTTCGGCATGATCCACTTCGTTGGCAGACTCACCGGTGGTCCCTTCCCGGCTTCCGGTGGCGATGACCGTGCCATTGCATTCGAGAATGCAGCCCACCGGAAAATCTCCCCTTTTAAGGGCCTTCTCGGCTTCTGCAAGGGCGAGATCCATAAGTTTCTCATATGTTTGTCGCTCTTCACGTTTCATGAATAAACTCGAAATAAATTCAATATGCTGCTGGGGCTCATTGCCCGAATCCCCCTCTCAGGGATTCGGGGAAACATACAGTTCCTTTGCGTCCTCTGCGACTCTGCGGTCATCGTTTCCATATGTCTGCAAACGGAACATATTTAGGACAACGGCTATGAAAAACAATTCCTTCGGATTTAACTCGATTATTCCCTGTAGCTTGCTGCAGGATGTCCTTTGGTTCCCTCTCCCCGCGGTGGGAGAGGGTTAGGGTGAGGGGGTTAAGAATAGATATCCTCCCCGTTGATACCCCGCAGCTTGCTGCGGGGAGCTTCATTCTCGGGTTATGAATAAAAGAATTTCGGTCGCTTGATTAGCTCAGCGGTTGAGAGCATTTACTCGGAAATTCGACAAATGGTGTCATCGCAGGGGCAGGCGTTGTCAATTTCGTACGCGAACACGATGCGCGACTCTCCCTCTGCGCGTTCCCTCGAGATCGGCTTGAATCCGAAGGACCGAAGTTTATTTAGAATGTCGCTGTGTGCGGGAATGCCGCCCAGCCCGGAGGCGAGACGTTTTCCGCTCTGGCCATCGAGAATATCCGCATCCCGCCCGTTTGTAATAACCACCAGGGGTACCTGGTAAGGTTCGATCAGCCGGGACAGACCAAGGGCCGGGCGATGTCGTGTAACCAGGGATCCGGGGCCATACTTGACGATCATACACACACGACCATCGATCCAGACGATATAATCGAGATGGATGGACGCCTGTTTGCCGCATGCCGTCAGTACGACCTGTCGCCGTGGCTCGATCTGTGTTTTGTCAAAACCCTTTTCATCGATCAGGAGTCTTGCCAGGTCCTGACGAAGCCGCTCGTCAAGGGTGTCGTCCAGGGTTTCTCCGGTGATATGGTCTTGGAGCGTTCCAAGTATGAGGTGATGACCCACAATAACTACCGTATATTGGGTAATGGGTATTGGGTACTGGGTTCTAACCGACATTCTGAGTTACTGAAAAATGTTATTCTTTTTGGAAGAAAGTAAAGAGACCGGGGGTTTAAATAACAAATATCAAATTCCAAATCTTTTAGCTCGTCGGCCCGCTAGCCCGTTAGCCCGTCTGCCCGATTGCCCTGAGCACAGTTGAAGGGTTGGCCAATTGAAATACGGAGTAATGGAGTATTGGATTATTGGAATTTAGTTCATCACTCCACCACTCCGATACTCCTATCGCTGACACCCGAAACCCGACACCCGAAACCTGACACCCGACACCCGGAGACCATCCAGCATCCAGAATCCAGCATCCAGTCCGCCAAAGGCGGACAAGCATCAAGGATCCAGTATCGCCCTTTCCCCCAGGTTGCCGTAGCGGTGGTAGTTGTCGCAAACCGCCTGGTTTATCAGGTAATGGAGCAGTTCGATTCGGCCCTGCATGAGAACCGGCGCCCGGGCGATGTAAAACCCGGTCTCGGCTGCTGCCTGCAATACCGATTCCGGCACCCGTTCCGGCGATGCATAGCGGATCCGCTGGACGTCGGGAATCGATTCGGCCAGGTCATCGTCAGATTGCTCGACGACGGCGGCGTTCCCGAGAGCCCGTTTTCCCCATCGTCCTGCAAGGAAATCGGTGGCGGGACTCTCCAGCCCGGGAGGCAGGCTGACGATCAACCCGTTTCCCGTGATCCGGGTGGCCGCAATCCGTGCCAGGGTATCGAACAGGCCGTCTTCTTCGTGAAGGCGGACCACCACTTTGCCAAGAGGTAGATAGCGCAGAATATTGTCCTGGCCCCGCAGGTGAAAGTAATCCTGTTCGCGTGAAAATACCCGTTCGTACCAGTAGAGATAGCTTGGAATGGCCTTCACGGTCTTGTGAAGTTCTTCACCCGGGTCCTCGATCAGGCCCCAATCAAGATCCCGTTTCCATTCTTGTGCCAGCCTCATGAGATCGTATTCCCCTGCCAGTACATCTGCCGATGGGGTGTCGGTCTCGAGAAATTCCATAAATTGGGCGACGTAGTTCGGCGATCCGGCTTTGATGGCCGGACCGATGGCGGATTTGCCCATGCCCCCGAAAGGCTGTCGCAAGGTTATGGCGCCGGTGGTGCCCCGGTTGATGTAAAGGTTGCCGGCCTTGATACGGGATTTCCAAATACGTTGTTCCCTTCGATCCAGGCTTTCAAGCCCGGACGTCAATCCGTAGCCGGTGCCGTTTGCCAGTTCGATGGCGTCATCCAGGTTTTTTGCCCCCATGACGCCGAGCAAGGGACCGAAGAACTCCGTCCCGTAGGTATAGGATCCCGGCTGGACGCCCCACTTGATGGCCGGTGTCCACAGGTTCGGGTTGTTGTCGACCATACGGGGGGCCAGCAGCCACGCCTCCTCTTTTTCGAGGTGATCAAACGCCTGCTTCAGGTCCCCGGCCGGCGGGTGAATCAGCGGTCCCATCTTGTTGTGAAAATCCCATGCCGATCCGACCGCATAGCTCTCTACGGCATCCTTGAGCTGCTGTCTGAATTTGTCGTCTTCATGGACCTCCTGCTCCAGAATCAGCAGCGATGTGGCGCTGCACTTCTGTCCGCAATTGCTGAAGGCCGAATGGATAATGTTTTTGACGGCCTGATCCCGGTCCGACATGGCTGTAACGATCGTGGCATTTTTGCCTCCGGTTTCTGCTGCCAGAAAAGTCCCGGGATCTGCGGCGAGTATTTTCAGCCCGGTTTCGGTGCCCCCGGTCAGAATGACAAAATCGATATCCGGGTGGCTGGTGAGGCTCTTTCCGGTGCTTCCACCGGAGCAGGGGACAAACTGCAGTGTTTTCTGTGATACGCCGGCACTCCAGAAGCATTGACAGAGTTGCCAGGCGACCAGTACGGCGTTGGATGCCGGTTTGAACAGGACCGTGTTCCCGGCGGCCAGGGCCGCGGCAATACCCCCGCAAGGGATGGCGATGGGGAAATTCCACGGGGAAATGACAACGCCCACCCCTTTTCCGTGTGCCTCGAGATTGCCGAGTCCGGTAAAGGCGCCAACCGTAAAGGGATAGAATTCGGCAAAGTCGATCGCTTCGGAAACCTCCACGTCCGATTCGGTAAACACTTTACCCGTATTCGCCGCCACCGCACCGATCAGATCGCCCCGGGCGTAACGGATAGCCATGGCCACCCGGGACAGGATTCCATGCCGTTCACGGTGGGATTTTCGGCGCCAGCCGTCCGGATCCGCCGTTGCGACGGCGACCGCCTGTTGGATATCCGAATCCGTGGCAAGTCGATATCTGGCCACACAAACATCCTCAGGGAGCTGGTTCGGATCGTACAAGTTCCGGGTTTCCCTGTCATCAAGGATCTCCTCGCCATCGATAATCAGAGGAATCTCTATTGAGGGATCCTCAGGGTTCTTTTTCCACGCTTCCCGAATGGTTTCCGCCCACTCCCGGTTTCCGGAAAGGGACCAGTCCGTATCCGGCTCGTTGGTAAACTCCCCCTGGTAATAGGTTCCCATGGTGTCCGGGAATTTTTCGGTGAGTCGATTCTGGGTTCGGTGGGCGGCCGTACCGGCGCGGGCCATGTGGTGGCCCGAGGCGATAAAGCGTTCCTCGAGAAATTGCCAATCTTTGGATTCGGTTCTCAATTGCGGTGCGTAACGAAGAAAATTTTCCTCGGACGTATTCTCATCCAGGCGGCGAATCAGGTAGCCGATGGCGTTGATAAATTCATCACGGGTGGCCACCGGCGCGTAAAGCAGCACATCTCCGGCCATTTCCTTCAACGCCCTGCGCACATGGTCAGCCATCCCTTCAAGCATCTCGAACCAGAAGTATTCGGATACGCCTCTCTGCAGGCCCAACTCGTAGGCGTAGGCCAGTTCGAAGAGATTGTGAGAGGCGATTCCCAAGTGCACCGCGCGAATATGCTCGGGGATCATCCCGTAGGCCACCATCCGTTTATAGTTGGCATCCACATCCAGCTTGTTGTCATAGGGGGCGAGGGGCCAATTGAACAGCGATGCCTCGACCTGCTCCATTTCCATGTTGGCGCCCTTGACAATCCTCAGTTTGACCGGGCTGCCGCCTTCGGTGACCCGGCGGCGGGCCCATTCCGTCAGTCTCTCCTGGAGGGGGAAGGCATCCGGCAGATAGGCCTGCAAAACGATGCCGGCCGAAAAATCTCTCAGATCGTCCTGATCCAAGGCACGGGTGAAGGCTGCGTAGGTGATCTCTATATCCCGGTATTCTTCCATGTCCAGATTCACAAATTTAGGCACTTTTGTGCCGTCATTCCGGACGAAGTGATGTTTCTTGGCGACGCGATACAGCTCGGTCAAACGGTCCGTGAGAATCTCGACGCTATGCTCAAATGCGAGGGCCTCGATCTGGGAATAGATGGTTGAAATCTTGACCGATATGTATTCGATTTCAGGATTCTCGAGATCGTCGAGGTAGGTTGCCAGCCGGTGGCGGGCTTCCTGTTCCCCCAGAACCGCTTCGCCCAGATGGTTGATATTCATCCGCACACCCTGCTCTTTTCGCTTCTTGAGGTGGGCGTGCAGGGCCTCGGGTTCACCCGGGATGATGGCGCGACTGCTGTCCTGGCGCATCTTTTTGATCATTTTGGGTACGGACAGGGAAGGGAAAAAGCGCCCGAGACCCAGAAACATCTGCATCAATAGGCGATCTACCGAGGACAGAAAGTCCGGGACACCGTACTGCTTGAGAATGGCGTTCACCTGGTCTGCCACCCGGGAGTTGTCATGGGAGCGAAAGCTCTGATCGATCAACTTGGTCAGTATGACCTTGTCCATCGGGCGCGTCAGCAGGCGGCGGAGCTCATCCTGAATCCCTTTTTCGTCATGGGTCAGCAATTCATTGGCGCGATTCTGCCAGGATGTTGCCCGGTCAACCGCTTTTTGGAGCAGTTCCTCATTGTTCTCCGGTATATCCATGGTTAAGCCTCCCTGTTGCATGCCATGTTTCAGCGAAGAATAAAGCCGTGTTTGAGGGGATCGTCCGGATCGATGGTAACCCATGGCGACCGGTGATCCGTGCCGACCCTTCCACCTCGGGGATCACGGCGTCGTATGGTCCAAAACGGGTTGCCTGGATGACTCGTCCGGTAAACCGGCTTCGAATGATACTCTCGATGGTGATGGTATCGCCGATACCAATTTCGCCCCTGGCGTGATGAATTGCCAGCCGGCCGCTGACACCGGTTCCCGTCGGGCAGCGGTCCACCTCCCCTTCTGCGAACACGCAAACATTGCTGCTGTGAGCATCCGGATGCTCCGGGGGGCCGATAAAAATAGTCCCATAGAGAAAACTAAGATCCTCTTCGAAAGGGTGAGGGATCGGTCGGCTGTCCATGATGGCACGTTTGATCGCCATGCCCTTTTCGACCAGGGCGGAGAAGTCATCCGGTCCGGTGGTCAGACCCACGTCAGCGGCCTGCACGTAGGCATAAAAAGCCCCTCCAAACGCAATGTCGTAGCGCACGGTTCCCAGCCCGGGCACCTCGATGGTGTCGTCCATGGCAAGGACAAACGACGGTACGTTGTGAAAGAAAACACTTTCGACCCTGCCGCCTGCCACCCGGGCGTGGGCCGTGATCCGTCCGGCCGGGGCGTCGATCCGGATGGTTGTGACAGGCGCCGCCGCAGGCACCATCCCGGTCTCCACCGCGATTGTCGCGATACCGATGATCCCGTGACCGCACATGGTGCTGTAGCCCTCGTTGTGCATAAACAGAATTCCAAAATCGGCGTCCGGCGAATCGGGAGGTGTTACAATACCGCCGGCGCTCCAGGACAGAATTGCCGGGGATTTCCGGCAGGCCCCCGGTGATGACCCTGAAGGGCTCGCCTTCGGTGTGCGCATCGATGGTGGTAATCGTTTGCCAGTCTGAAGGAGGTTTCCAAGATCGGAGTTTGTCGTGCATTATGAGATCCTTTTTTTATGTTTAGCCGCCCGCTCGCTCCGCTCGCTCGACCGACGCAGACAATATCCGGCCGACCCGCCGCCGCTTTTTAAGCTAAGGCGGGCAGGCGTGGCCGGCTATTTGACTCGATGCCCTTCGGGCAAATCCAATAGTCTCTTTCGCGAAGCGATGACATCTTTGATCCGAGCACGCCTGCCCGCCATAGCTGAAGGCGACGGCGGATCGCTCGGATCAAACGTCTGTGTCTGTCTGCGTGTGTCTGCGGCTAATAGTGCTCTTTCTCCTAAAAGGAATACCTCTATACAATTCTAAAGCAAGACATCTTTAAGTTCTGCTTCGATGACCCTCAAATGCTGTCGCATGGAATCGGCCGCGGCGGGACCATTTCCATTCTCGACATATCGCACCACATGCTCTGCCGAAGCGACCGATGCCTGGCGGTATTGGGTAGAAAACCGTCTCGTTTTCAACCGGTCGTGGTGATGCACGGTTTTATCCATGAGCAGCTTGGTCAATTCGCAGACGACGATGTTTCCCGTCGCCTCGGCAAGGCCGGTATGAAAAGCGGTGTCCGCGTTTAAAAATGCCGCGTAGTCATTGCCCGTTCGGGTCATCCGCACTACCGCAGCGGCCATGGATTGAATATGGCCGGGATCGGCGCGTTCCGCCGCAAGTTCGGCCGATCGGCACTCCAGAAGTTCCCTGGCCTCCAGCAGGTCCAGAAGCGGGCTGGCCCTTAGCGCAGCATTCAGGCTGACGACCGAAAGATCATCCATTGGCACATCATCGCGCACAAACGTTCCTTTTCCCTGAACCGCTTCCAGAAACCCCATGACAACAAGGGCGTTGATGGCTTCTCTCACGGAAGACCGCCCCACCCCCAGGAGCTGGGCCAGTTCACGCTGTGGCGGAAGCTGTGTCCCGCTCTGAAGCTCACCGGACCGGAGCTGTTTGACGATCTGCTCCGCCACCATTTCCGGGGCCGATGCTTTATGGATGGATTCAAAGGGCATCAGTACGGGTATTGGATATTGGGTATTAGGTACTGGTTACTGGGTGTTAGATATTAGGTATTTGGTATTTGGTATTCGCTGCTATAGAATATTTCAAATTCCACTGGCTGATACCCAGTACCTAATACCGAGTACCGAACATGAAAATCTCATTAGAGATTTTCATGTTCAGTCCTATCTATAATTTCATCCTGCAGCTCGCGGGTGAGGTCCACGAAATAATCGCTGTAGCCGGCGACCCTCACAATGAGGTCTCTATATTCGTCGGGGTGTTTCTGAGCGCGCAACAGTTCATCACGACCCACGACGTTGAACTGGATATGGTGCCCGTCCATTTTAAAATAGGACCGCACCAGGTGCGCCAGTTTGGCGATCCCGCCGTCATCATCGAGAACCTGGGGCAGAAATTTCTGATTCAACAGGGTGCCGCCTGTGCGGATGTGGTCGATCTTCGCGGCCGATTTCGTCACGGCGGTGGGGCCGTTTCGATCCGCCCCCTGGACGGGCGAGATCCCTTCGGATAATGGCTTGCCGGCCCGTCGTCCATCCGGCAGCGCCCCGATCACACTCCCGAAATAAATGTGGCACGTGGTGGGCAGGAGGTTAATCCGGTGTGCTCCTCCCCGGGTGTTGGGCCGTCCATTGATCGCCCCGTAATATGCTTCAAACACCTGCTTCAGAATCCCATCGGCATAGTCATCGTCATTACCGTACTTCGGTGTTTCGTCCAGAAGGCTGCGATGGAGGGCCTCATATCCTTTGAAATCGGCTCGAAGTGCTTCGATCAGATCATTCATGGATACGCGCTTTTGGTCGAAAATCTGGTACTTGAGGGCTGACATGGCATCCGTGACAGATCCCAGGCCCACCCCTTGAATGTAAGATGTATTATAGCGGGCGCCTCCGGCATTGTAATCCATTCCGTTTTCAATGCAGTCATCGATGAGCAATGACAGGAACGGGACCGGCATATAACGGGCATTAAGCTGTTCGATGATGTTGTTCCCTTTGATTTTGATGTCGATGAAATGGGCGAGCTGCGTCTTAAACGCATCGAACAGCTGATCGAAATCCTCAAATTCCGAAGGCTCCCCGGTTTCCGGACCCAGCTGCTTTCCGGTGCGTGGATCTCGGCCGTTGAACAGAGTGATTTCCAGAATTTTCGGCAGGTTGAAGTAACCGGTAAGGATATATGCCTCCCTTCCGAACGCCCCTGCTTCCACACATCCGCTGGCACCCCCTTGTCTGGCATCCTCGACGGATTTTCCCTGGCGGACCAACTCTTGGACAATGGCGTCGGTGTTGAAAATGGAGGGTTGGCCGAAACCGGTACGAACGATCTTAAGGGCCCTGCGGATGAACCGATCCGGATTTTTCTTGCTGAGCTGCACCATGGAGCTGGGCTGCAGCAATCGCATTTCTTCGATGACATCCAGCATGAGATAGGTCAGTTCATTGACGCCATCGATGTTGTCCCGGGAAACGCCTCCAAGATTAATGAGGGCAAAGTCCACATAGGTGCTGCTCTCTTTCAGAGTCACGCCGGTTTTGGGCGGGGCCGGGTGATTGTTAAATTTGATCCAGAACGCGCACAATAGTTCCTTGGCCCGTTCCTTTGTGAGAGTGCCCTCATCTATCTCTCGCTGGTAGAACGGGTAAAGATGCTGATCCAGACGGCCCGGGTTGAACGAATCCCACGGGTTCAGCTCGGTAATCACGCCGATGTGGACAAACCAGTAGTATTGCAATGCTTCCCAGAAAGACGTGGGCGCGTTTTCGGGTACCCGCCGGCAGATCGCCGCCATTTCGAGCAGTTCCGCATTTCGAAAGGGATCTTCGGTCTGTCCGGCCAGAGCCGTCAGTTTTTCAGCGTGTCGCTGGGCAAACGTCATGAGGGCTTCTGCGACGATATCCATCGCCGTCAGTTCCTCTTTTTTATTCAATGCATCCGGATCGTTATAAAAGTCGAGGTTTTCGATGGCGGATCGAATCCGGCGTTGCATGTCCCGAACGCCCTCACGGTAGATTCTGTCGCCCAAGACCGTGTGCCCCGGCGATCGCTGCTCCTGGAATTCGGTGAACACTCCCGATTCGTAAGCGTCTTTCCACTCGGACGGCAGGTGGGAAAAAATTCTTTCCCGATTCGTCTTACCTTTCCAGAAAGGGATGATTTCTGATTCATAGATCGCTTTTGTGTGATCGGCTACAGCGAACGGGACTTTCTCCCGGCGATCCATGAGGTCCAGGTCCTCCAGGGAGTGCAGGCAAATTTCCGGGTAGGTGGGGGTCGCTTTGGGTTCGGGGCCTCTTTCGCCGACGATAAGTTCATCGTCATCAATGCCGATGGATTTATTTTCCAGGACATGTTTGAACGCGAGCGCTCTTTGTACCGGCACAGACTCCTTTTGGGCGATTCCGGTTTGATAGAACTGGGTAACCAGTTCGGCCCGTTCGGACGAAATGGTGGGCCGGGCCATTAGGCTTTGTGTTCTTAGCCGTTGAATACGGTCATTCATAATTATCCTCCCACATTCACAATCAATCCTCGTTCTTCAAATAGTTCTGACACCTGACGTATCATGTCGTCGGTAGGCGGTGCTGTCTCCGGTAGATGCTTATCCCTCTGCAATCTGTCGTATTTGCCCTCCCCGGTTCGATGAAACGGGAGAATGTCGATGGTGTCGATGGTTTGCAGAGATCCGACCAGATCGGCCACAGCGTTGAGATTGTCTCGTTCGTCCGTTATTCCGGGGACAAGGGGAAATCGGATCCGGACCGGGGTCGCTTGCTCCGAGGCCAGGTTCAGATTTTGAAGCACATCGTCATTGGCCACAGTGGTGTATTTTGCGTGTGTTGATGAATCGATAATTTTAAGATCGAACAACAGCAGGTCGGTCATCTCGGAAAGCTCGGAAAACACATTCGGCGGTGCGCAGCCTGAGGTGTCGATGGCCGTATGTATTTCCTGGTCCCGGCAGGCGATCAGCAGTGATTTTAGAAATCCGGGCTGGAACATGGGCTCTCCCCCCGAAAATGTGACCCCGCCACCGGATTCATCATAGAAGATAATGTCTTTTTTCACCGCTGCCATGATGTCCGAAACCGAAGTGCGCTTGCCGATGGCTTTTGGCCCGGAAGAAGTTTTCGCATCAGCTTTCAGAGGCTCCGGTTCCGGCCGGATGCCCTCCGGGTTGTGGCACCACAGACAGGCCATGGGGCAGCCCTTTAAAAATACCGTGGTCCGGATTCCCGGTCCGTCATGGATCGCGTACTTCTTAATCCGGAAAATGATTCCGTCTTCCGTGGGTAATATCATGTGCGCATGGAGGTTTAGGCTAATTGTTCAGGTCTTCAGACCAATTTATAGATCATGAACATCTCACTTTGCAATAGCAAATGTAGGGAAGGGTCCAAGGGGTCGAGGTTTACCCGCCTCCGGCGGCGCCAAAGGCGACCAGGGATTCAAGGATTCAAGTGAAATACTAAAGGATACCTGGCGGTTGTATGTCAGCCGGAGCTATGCAGCAAATAATGAATGATCTTTTTACCCCCTCCCTTTAAATCCCTCCCGCCAGGGGAGGGAGAAAAAAGTCCTCCCCCTCGAGGGGGGAGGTGCGGTGGGGGTGAAGAATGGTGCATTCCGAACACTTTTTTATATACGAAAAGAATCTATAAAATGTTGGGTTAGAATCGTGACAGAGAATACGGTTCCGGATCGACAGAGGGCGGTTCGCCGCTGAGAAGCTCAGCCACAAGCCTTCCAGTTTGAGGCGCCATTGATATGCCCACGGTATCGTGGCCGGCCGCGACCATGACATTGGTGAATTTTGGCAGAAAATCGATGACCGGCAAGCCATCATAGGTCATCGGTCGCCACCCGTACCAGGCTTCTCCATTTCTCAAGGCGGGGACGTTCTTAAGGTAAGGTAATACCCCTCGGGTCAACGAATTGATGCGGACGGGATTGAGGAAACTGTTGTAGCCGGAAAATTCCATGGTACTGCCGATACGAAAGCCGCTTTCCCAGTTTGTGGCTACCACCCGTCTCTCCTCAAAAAAACAGGGTGTTCTGGGTAGTCCCGGAGAAGGTTCCATAGTGATAGAATATCCTTTTCCAGGCTCTATGGGCAGAGCAATTTCTAATTCGCGATGGAGCAACCGGGTCCAGGCACCGGTTGCCACCAGGAATTTATCCCCTTCGACTGGCCCACGGCTGGTCATAACCGCTGAGGCCTTTCCAGACTTTTTCTGGAACCCATAAAAAATAGTTTTCTCAGAAATAGTTACTCCAAAATCGATTAGCACCCGTTTCAACTCGGTCATGAATCGGTCGGGCCGAAGCCGGGCCACAAAGGGGTCATACCACCCACCTGACAGCCCGGATTGCAGCGCGGGTTCATGGGCGGCAAGGTCTGGTGGGTGGACGATCTCCGCCCCCATCCCGAATCGGCGGGAAACGGCATCGACCTCACGGAATTTCTTAAATTCCCGAGCCGAGCGAAACACGTGAAGGGCTCCCTGCCGCTTCCAGTCGCAGGCCATCTGTTCCCTTCCAATTATGTCTTCGTAAAGCTCCAAGGCGCGTTGGAGCAGGGCGGCCCTGGCCATAGTGGTCCGGTGGACCTCTTTCTTCCGGCACCGAAGTGCAAATTTCATGAACCAGCCGATGCGTCTCGGATTTAGGGTGGGCTGGATATACAGTGGGGCATCCCTTTGAAGAATCCATCTCAGCCCGGACTTAAGATTGCCTGGCGTGTTCAATGGCAAGACATGGCTAGGTACGACCAGTCCGCAATTTCCCCATGATGCCCCCTGGCCGAACTGGTCTTTTTCCACAAGGGTAACGTCCCAGCCCTTTCGGGACAGATAATAGGCGGTGCATCCTCCAATGACGCCTCCGCCGATGATGACGGCTCTGTTGCTACTGCTCATGGTGTTAGGTATTGGGTATTCGGTACTGGGTACTGGTTAATAGGTATTCGGTATTGGGTACTTGTTACTGGATATTCGGTATTGGGTATTGGATACTGGCTAACGGTAAACGGATGATCTGTTTAGAAGCTAATACCCAGTACCGAATACCTAATATCTATTTTTTATTGTCAAACCCCGGGCATCCGGTCATGTTGGCATGCTTTCGGCTTACGGGGTACTGACGGCAGATAGTGGGCTTCACGTCGTGAATCCGGCAGGACCATCGGTTTTCTGTCGGGACTTTCGTTAGAAATGGGCACGCCTCCTCAAGCTCCAGTTTGCCCGGTTTCATCCAGATCCGGTAGATGGGTTTGCCTTCCTGAGATTTAAATTTGCCAACCCTGTCGAGAATGCCGTTACGCCCAAGAGCTTTCAATCTTTTTACATCCTCTTCCGTCAATGCATCCCTGTAATCCAGATTTCGGCAGCACTGCCCGCATTGTCTGCAGCGGAAGGACTCCATGCCCGTGTCGATGCGAATGCCTGCTTCCCCGGTATCCGGATGTTCCGCTGGTGTTGCCCGGGTCCGGAATACCCTGGCGCAAATGGCTGCGGCATGTCCGGGCTGAGGTCTTCACTGGAGACGGCCTCGCACATGTACTCTATCAGTTCGGAGCCCTCTATCCATCGCATCTTTCGCCGGCCCGGTTGACTGATCCACAGACCGTTTTTGTCGGCCTCTCTTCGAAAAAGCGTATTCCCGTCCGACATCAGCCGGATGAGCTCACAAAAGAGCAGAAGCTGGGGCTCGTAATGACGGAAATCAAAACAGAGAGCCAGGCTTGCTTCCCGGAGGGAAAGGAATAGGTGGGCTTTTTCGGTCGTTTGCTCGGACATTTCGCGAGAAGAGAGATTTGGGGTTCATGGTTGACTGAAGAACGTTGCGAAGTGTTAAAGAGTCTGGTGTGGAGACGTCGAGCAGCCGGATGTACGGTTTCTTCAGTTTGATCGTGTGTAACATGGAAAACGCACCGGCACCAGCACAATAGACGATTCTGATTTGAAACGATATCAGGATATCGCAAAGGCCTTAATTCAATCCCGATTTTATAAACTCAATTCTAACGGGCTCTAAACGGCGGGTGCAGTGACCCGCCCTACTACTGCCCTAAGTAGTAGGGCCGGGCACCGTACCGGCCTCTTATGATTTCTTTAATCTGTTTTAGCTGAAAAGACGTTACACAATGCTGGATCAGGCGGCTTCTATCTTCTTCAAGCGGGCAGACCTCATCGCATGCCGTTTTCCGGCAGGCAGAATTTCCTTTCGGAGTCTCACGGACAGCGGGGTGACCTCCACCAGTTCATCATCGCTGATAAACGCGATCGCCTGCTCCAGGGTCATCGGTCGGATCGGAGACAGAAGAACATGATCGTCCTTTCCCGCGGCCCGCATATTCGTCAGTTTCTTTTCCTTGCAGGGATTCACATTGATATCCACCCCTCGATTATGCTCTCCGACGACCATCCCTTCGTAGACCGGATGTCCGGGGACCACAAACAGCCGACCACGGGGCTCCATATTGAACAGGGCATAGGCAACGGCCGATCCCGAACGGTCTGCCACAATGGATCCCGAAAACCGGCTGGGACATTCTCCCCGGAATTCGCCATATCCATCGAAAATCGAGTGCATGATTCCCGTTCCCCGGGTATCCGTCAGAAATTCGTCGCGGTAGCCGATGAGGGCCCGGGCGGGAACAGAAAATTCCATGCGGACGCGACCGCTGCCGTTGTTGACAAGATTCAGCATTTTACCCTTGCGAAGGGAGAGTTTTTCCGTAACGACGCCGAGGAACTGCTCTTCACAATCCACCAGCAGGCGCTCCATGGGTTCCATTTTCCGGCCGTTTTCATATTTAAAAATGACTTCCGGTCTTCCCACACAGAACTCATAGCCTTCCCGGCGCATGGTCTCGATCAGAATGGCGAGTTGAAATTCCCCCCGCCCCTTGACCAGAATGCTGTCCCGATCTTCACCTTTTTCCACCTGGATGGCCACGTTCATTCGGGCTTCCTTGTCGAGCCGTTCGCGAAGCCGGCTCGATTGAACGTATTTTCCTTCTTTTCCCCCGAGGGGGGAGTTGTTGATCGTAAACTTCATGGACACCGTGGGTTCGTCCACATGGATACGAGGCAGGGCTTTGGGGGCATTCTGGTTGCAAATCGTATCACCGATGGAGACCTCTTCGATGCCCGCCAACACCACAATGTCACCGGCTTGAACTTCCGTTACTTCGTGAAGTTTCATGCCCTGGTAGACTTGCAGCTTCGACACTTTCAATGGTGTGGTTTGGCCTCCGTCACCGATGCAAGCAAGGGTGTCACGGGAGCGGGCGGAACCGTTGAAGATCTTTCCGATCGCCAGCCGCCCCATGTAGTCTGAATAGCCGAGATCCGACACCAGCATCTGGAACGGTGCCGCCGGGTCATAGGACGGCCCCGATGTCTTTTCGATGATGGTATCGAACAGCACGTGCAGGTTGGTGCTCTCCTCATGGAGATTTTCTTTCACGATGCCGTCTCTGCCCACCGCATAGAGGAGGGGAAAATCGAGCTGATCTTCGGATGCGTCCAGATCGATGAGAAGATCGTATATTTCGTCGAGCACTTCATCGGGTCTTGCGTCGCTTCGATCTATTTTATTGATGATGACGATGAGGGTCAGCTGCGCTTCCAGGGCTTTTTTCAGGACGAAACGGGTCTGGGGTAGGGGGCCTTCGGAGGCGTCCACCAGCAGAATCGCGGAATCGGCCATGGACAGGGTCCGTTCCACCTCACCGCCAAAGTCCGCATGGCCCGGTGTGTCGATGATGTTGATCCGAATCCCTTCCCAGAGGACCGAGCAGTTCTTTGCGGCAATGGTGATCCCGCGCTCCCGCTCCAGGTCCATGGTGTCCATGAGGCGATCGTCCACCTTCTGGTTGTCGCGAAACAGGCCGCTCTGGTGGAACATGGCATCGACCAGGGTTGTTTTGCCATGGTCAACGTGGGCAATGATGGCCACATTTCTCAAGCTGTTGTTTATGCGTGTATCGGTCATGAAGTTCCTTGTTGTATGCTGATCTTGTAGGGGCGAAGGTGCACATTAACCATTTTGGCCGAGAATTCAAGGATCTTGTTACATGGCAACAAAATCCGAACAATTCTCCACATGACGGTCAAACGTCTGGCTTACTTGCCGTTTCATCTGATTTCCTTGATATGAAATAGAGCGGCATAACGCCCGGATTACTTAGCCGTCATCGTCCAGACCCCGTCCCAATTCTCCGGTTTGGCGGTGGCCAGCTCCTGGCATTTTCTATAATAACGTGCGGCCGGGGCATCGTCTTCCATGATGGTGGAAAAAAGCTCTGCGGCTTCTGCGAACCGGCCGTCGTAAAAGCATTTCAATCCGTTTTCGAAAGTTTCAAGCACGCGGCGGCGGTTTTCGTATTCATCGGGGAACATCGGTTCGTATACCACCACCGGCTCCTTTTTCCCCACCACGGCCACCCTCGCCAGTTCCCGGACAGGGAATTCGTCCCCCATCATCTGCCGTGTGGATTCGGATATCATCGTGTACGTCCCGAACTGTTTGTTTGCCCCCTCGAGCCGGGCCGCCAGGTTCACGGCATCGCCTAACATGGTGTAATCAAACCGGGTGCGCGACCCCATGTTTCCGACCACGGCGGGCCCTGTGTTGATGCCGATGCGCATATGCAGTTCCGCTTCTATCTGCTCGAAGAACACCGGCCGAAGTTCGGCAAGCCTGGACTGGCAACGTAGAGAGGCCTGCACGATACAGGCCGCGTGGTCCGGCACTTCCAGTGGCGCATTCCAGAATGCGACGATGGCATCCCCCTCATATTTGTCCACGGTACCTTTTTCCTGGTGTATGATCTCCGTCATGGCCGACAGGTACGCGTTGAGCAGCGTGGTGAGAACTTCCGGAGAAAGCCTCTCCGAGATACTGGTAAATCCTTGAAGATCTGAAAAGAATATGGAAAGGGTGCGGCGCTCTCCGCCCAGCTTGAGTCGCTCCGGATACCGGATCAGCTCATCGATGACGATAGGGCTGAGATACTGCCGAAACGCGTTCTTGATAAATCGCTTCTGTCTGCCTTCCGTGCTGTAATTCACTATCAGAGAGATGGCTAAAGCCAGTGCCACGCCGGCAACCTGGACCATTAGCGGCAGCCAGAATCCCATGCTGTAAGCGGCAAGGCTCAAGACAGCCGGGAGGATGAGAAAACCGGCGCTCACAACCATACCGCCCAGAGCGCTCGAAAAGATGGTTGCGGTTAGCGCCGCCGCCATGGCCATTCCGACAACCATGGTCGTGGTCACGCCGGCGGGGGCATGGCGGAGAAAATCGCCGGAAAGGAAATTGTCCAGAACCGTGGCGTGAATTTCCACCCCGGGATAAATTCCGTCCACCGGGGTTGGGCGCAGGTCGAACAGCCCGGGAGCGGAAAAGCCGAAAAAGACAAATTTTCCTTTGAGGTCATCCGGGCGCACTCCCGGGGTTTCACCATCCCGCAGGCGCAGATAGGATTGGATGATGGCCGCCGCGCTGAAATTCTTGTGGGTTCCTGACGGTCCGCGATAGCGCAGCAGGGCTCGGCCGCCATCGTCCAATGGAATTTTGTGTTGATCCAGCACAGCGCCATGCGGATCGAAATGGACGGTTAGATTCCCATGCAAGGCCAGGAAAGGGGTAAGACCCAACGTCGGTAGTATTTGTCCATCAAAACTGCTGAACATGGGCACCCGCCGGTAGATGCCGTCCGAATCCGGTTCCGTGCTCACGCTGCCGAGCACGGTCGATTTGCTGGAGATTTCCGGGATTGGGAAGGTAGCGCGGGGAAATCGGAGGATATCCTTACGGTTTAACGGCGACTGTTTACCGATTCCTGCAGCAGAAATCGGTGGGAGCGGAACCGATTCCGGCCACCTTTGCTGGCTGCCTGTGGATTTTCCAAGAAATACCGGTGCTGCAACCCGGCCGAAGGTGGCCATCGAGGCCGCGAGGGCCTTGTCATCCGCCGTGCCATAGCCGGACGGCTCGGTAAAGAGCACATCGAAGGCAATGGCCTGTGCCCCTGCCATCCGGCAAAAATCGATGATGGCACCATACACTTCCCGGGGCCACGGCCAGGTCAGCCCGTTTTCTTCTACAGCCCAATCGAGGCTGTTCTGGTCCAGCAGAATCAGAACGATGTCATCGGTGGCCTGCCTGGGGGCCGCCAGCATCCGTGCCCGCCAATCCCAGGTTTGCCTTTCCCAGGGATCCAGGATGCCGCTTCCCCAGAGGATGAGGGATACCGATGCCGCAGCCGCTCCGATGATCACACCCTGCAGCAGTTTCCGGACAGGCGGCACGGGCTACACGCTTCCTAACGCTTCCTCGAAGCGCTTCTGACGAATTGCCGGCGTAGATGCTGCTTTGTAGCGTTCCGTCGTGTTCCGGATTCTGCCACCCGGTTTTCCGGAGCCGGATGGGTGCTTGCAAAATCCGGACGGCCAGGTACCAGTTGCCGATCCATGGCGTTTAGCATTTCGATCAGGGCGTTGGGATCATATCCCACCCGGTGGAGTAGCGTGATCGCGGTGCCGTCCGCCTCACGCTCGAATTCACGGGAATACCCGTTGTTGATCAGCGTTCGTGTAATGTCTGTAATGGAACCCTCAAACGTCCGGGTCAAGGTCGCAAGTTCCTTACCTCCCAGGTGCTTGGCCCCTTCCATGCCGATAATGGTCAGGGCCTCTGTGATCCTGGACTTCTTGATGGCCTGCAGCCCGTGCTGTGCCTGGACGTGTCCGATCTCATGGGCAATCACCGCGGCCGTAGCATCCTCCGTGGGGCAGCAGCGCAGCATCCCGCGGGTGATGAAGATGAATCCTCCAGGGGCCAACAGCGCATTGATGTCATTGCTGTCCTGGATGAGGAAATGGTACCCGCCGAACGTTTCGGGACGATCCGATGCCCGGGCCAGGGTCTGGCCGATCAGGTTGATGTATCTGTTGGCCCTTTCATTGTTGTAGGGTGGGTACTTGTCAAGGATGACAGCTCCCACTGCTCGCCCGATGTAATACTCCTGTTCCGGCGTGATGTCTTTAAAAGTGCGGGCGACCGCATGCGCGCTTTTTCGGATAGATTCAGCCTGCTCCTCGTTGATGGCGCCTGCACCCGTGCCGAGAGCGGTACCAAGATCGGCCACTGCGCCCATGTGCTCGCAGCCATAAAGAAAGGTCGAAGTTGCAGACAGACTGCCGGCGGCCAGCGCCCATCGGGCGGCGGCGTGAAGAAATTCCCTTCGGTTGGTCGGTTTCATCGGTCACCTCCCCCGGGCTCGAGTTTTCCTTCTTTAAGAAACACCCAGACTTCCGGCTGGCTGACCTGAAAGGCCTCCATCCGGTCAAGTCCGGTATAGTCGAGGCTGGGATGTCGGCTTCTAAACTCATCTTCAACCTGTCGGTTGAATCCTTTTCCAGCCAGGGCGATCTCATCGGTTGTGGCCGCCTTCCGGACGTCCTCTTCACCGGGTCGAAGGACGATTTTTTTTACGGTCAAGGCGGATTGGTGGATCCACCCCCTGTCTGCGTCGGGTGGTGACACCAGGAGCCAGGAACTTTTTTCTTCCAGGACCGCAACACGGTCGCCATACCTAACGGAGCCAATGATTTTTCCTAAAAAGGAGGGTGTGGTCCGAAGTCTTCCTTCCCGGATCTGAACGCTCATGGTCTTCGATTGGACAGTCATGGGTTTTCTCCTTGGTTGTCGAAATTCACATCTTCCCAACGGAACATCGCTTAGACAATCACAATACCCAACCAGCAAACGCAATGCTGTAGTGATATATTTATCAGAAGGTAAATGCGCATACAATATCTAGTGGTGGAAGAAATATAGGGAGCATTGTTGACAAAGTTGACTAACTTTATCTCTAAGACATCCAGGTCTTCTGGCTTCGCGCTGATGGTTTCAGCGTGGAATAATACCTTTCAAAAAAGGGCCCAGCGGGAGTTTGTCAAGTTTGTCAACAACGTCCCCTATTCTTTAGGAACCGGATACATTCTCCCTAAAAGGCCGCCCTTACCCTCAAGCCGAAAACCCACATCGTGTCTTCGGCCGGATTGAGGGCAGGATTGGCAATCCACTGGATGTCCGGGGTGAAGGCCAGGTTCTGAGCCAGCTGGAGCCGGTAGAAGACTTCCGTGGTGAACTGATCCTCGAGTGCCCCGTCCGGCGGTCTGCCCCAGTTGAGGCCAACACCAAGAAGATCCTTACTTTCGGCAAAATAGTAACCGATGCCCCCGCTCACAGACGCCTCCAGGAGTGCACCGCCTCCGTCCGAATAGCCTCCCCGAAGAAACGGCATCCAGGTGTCCGACACAAACCATGAACCAGAAAAGGCAATTCCCTTCCCTGCCTCGACCCGGGCATTTTCTCGTTCATCGGCATACCAGCCGGTGACGTGGATATTGTCGAGATAGATCCGATCCTTTGACGAGGTCCAACCGATCTCAAAATTGTAGAAATACTCACTGTCATTAAAAAACGTGTCGAACCAATCTCCGATCGGCCGGGTCGGGTCGCCATTTGTGTCTGCTAGGCCACCGAGAACATAAATATTCTCAGTAACCATCGCACCGATTGCAGCGCCCAGCCCCTGGTTTGGGGCTGGAATTGTCGGGTCGGTTAAAAATGCCAGGTTCTGAAAACTGGTCCAGGGATTCAGCATTCCGTAAACGTCGAGGTAATCGGTGACGTCAACAGCCCCGGCAACGAATGAAACCCGTCCTCCCTTGAACCGCTGTTTCCAGTAAAGATTAGTGACGCCCCAGCCGTAGTCGCTGAACGCCGTGCCAGGAATGCCCTGATAACCTGCCTGAAATCCGAGGTTCTGGGGTGCCACGTCGGTTCCCAGGCGATGGCGGCTTTCGATCTTGTAGACAATGGAGCCCGTATTGCCGCTGTCTCTGCCGATCACCGTCCAGTTGCCGAAAAAGCGGAAAATGCCGCCGGCCGCGTTATCCTCGCCAAGGCTATTGGTGATGTGTTGGCCTAGCGCAGCGTAATCGAATCCGATGCTGAGCCCGTACTTTTCATTCAGATTGCCCTTCCACGCGAAATACGGTTTCAGCGCATTGTCGATGCCTTCCAATCGAAAAAACGGTTTTCGGACCTCGTTGTCTTCTCTCAGAATCGCGCCGACACTGCTCGGACCCCCGAACTGGGGCACGTCTTCGAAGCCGGATTTGGTTTGCGACTCCTCCTGTGCGCCGGCCGGAAGCGAAAACGCCACCAACATCACTGCCGAGCACATCAACGCGGCGATCCTGACTCGAGCGGCGCTGCCTTTATCTTTCAGCTGCATCTATCGATTCTTTCCAATGGTGGTCGTGCCGTGCCCAAAAAGAGAAAAATCTTTAATATTGATTATCATACCTGCGAAGGCACCTGTGTAAGAAACAAGTACACGGGCAACCGCCGGTCGCCCCGCACCCCCTTTTTGCTTAGAGCGTGCTTTTGTAGATCTTGCCGTCTTTCATGATTACCCGCATGGTATCGATGCCTTCGCCAAAAGGCCGGGGCTCTGCGTCGAACCATTTCTCGTTGCCGCCGATTACCGTGATATCTTCCAGAGGGTTACCGTCAACCAGCAGGATGTCGGCATAAGCGCCTTCCTCGATGACACCGATCTTGCCTTCCGGGTAGGGATCCCTGACTTCACCGGAGAGCTTAAGGATTTCACCGTTTACCGAGGTGAGTGCCTTCAGGTAGTAATGGTTGCCGAAAAACTTGGCGCCCAGGTAGATCTGGTGATCGGTCTGAGCATTGCAGGCGAGCGGCATGCCGACGCAATCACTCTGGAAACCGAGCTTGGGACGGTATTTCTTTACATTTTCGACATAATTTTCAAACGCCTTTTGGGCCGAGGCCGCCTTGCGTGCCGAAGCCGGGCTGGCCGAGATGGCCGAAACCTGACCCAACGCCGGTGAGAAGGCTTGCATGTTGGTGGTCATGTAGGCACCCTTTTTTTTCATCAACCTGGCGATGTCGCCATCAAACATGAAACCATGCTCTATGGTTTTAACACCGTTTTCAAGACAGCGCATGATGGATTTTTTGCTGTAAGCATGGGACATGACGTACGAATGATAAGCCTCGGCGACTTCGACCGCAGCACGAATTTCCTCGGCAGAATAGGCGTCGAGCTGCCAGGGGTCGAACTGGGAGACAACCCCGCCACTCGACATAATTTTAATCTGTGAAGCGCCACGCATGAAATTCTGCCTCGCGGCTGCCTTTATGGCATCCACCCCGTCAGCAGTCAGACTCATGCCTAGACGACCAACGTTTGTCTCGGGACCGTATAATGTCTCGTTGGGTGTCGTGAGGCTCCTGAAATCCGCATGGGATCCCGACGGGCCGATAAACGCACCGGAGGGGTAAATCCGCGGCCCGATGACCAGGCTTTCGTCTATGGCTTTTTGCAAGCCGTTAGCCATTCCGCCCGCGTCACGCCAAGAGGTGAATCCCGACATCAGCGCGTTTTCGGCATTCACCACGGACCGAATCGCTATATCTTCCCAGGTTCTATTGTTTTCGATATCGGCGATGCTGGTACCGTTCATATTCATATGCCCATGGCCTTCAATCAAACCGGGCATCAAGGTGCGTCCGCCGCCATCGATGACATTGATCTTGATCTCTTGCGTTTCGGTTTTGGCGTCACCTTCTCTAACGGCTATGGTGTAGGTATTCCAGGCATAACCGGAAAGAACCGTCACCTGTTTTTCCCCACCGCTGGTCACTTCAACTGCATAGCTGCCGGAGGTCGGGATGTCCTCTGCAATCTTATGGATCTTGTTGCGAACGATCAGCACATCGTAACCCATCTTGAGCTGATCGCTGACCCCGTCGAAGATGTTGACGTTCTTAAAGAGCGTGACTTCCGATGGGTACTTATCTGCGGCCACTGCTGTTCCGACCAGCCCTGCCCAGACGGTCAGTATGATCAAGGGCACGATTAACGCTTTATATTTTAACATTATTTTTCTCCTGTGTTTTAATCAATGCGTTATTTTGCCGATTGACGACGTTATCGTTTGTATCTTTCGACAAGAGTTGCATGTAGTTTGTAACTCATGTTGATGTCACCTGATCCATCCTGAAGAAAAAGGTTTTTCGTGGCTGCCTGCGTCGACATTTTGCCAGTCACCCAGACCGGTTCGTAGACGCTTCTGCTTTCGAAAGCGTTACCATTGTCGATTACGACATGAACGATCTGGTTTGGCGGCGGTGGAGGCGTATGGATGCAGGCGCCGACCCAGGGGACCAGTAAAAATTCTGTGGCTTTGCGGCCGGAAAATTCTAACGGCAGTAAGTAGCCTGGCATTTTGACTGATACACTGTCGAGCTCCTTTACAACTGCACCGGCTCTATTTTTGCGCAGTTCTCGGATTTCCTCGCGACGGGCAAGCAGGCCGTCAAAATCAATCCCTTCCTTGATTAACTCGGCCTCAATATCCGCCGCCTCGTTCCTGGTTTCCTGACTGACCTGTTTCCCTGCGGCGATTAGACTGCGAACACGTGCCAAAAAGCCTAAATACTCAAGCTTTTCCCGTTCCAATTCGGCAAAAGGGTCGTCAAAGGCCACCGAACTTGGAATCAGATCTTCCCAGTTTAGTTCCCTGACGGTTGACGCAAAAGTAGGAACCAGGAGGAAAAACATGAGTAGCAGACCTGTTAACGTGTTGAATATCTTGTTTCGCATTTCAACATCTCTTCATGATGGGTTTTTATTTAACATTCACAATCAAAAGACCTTACACTCTCACCGTCATCCCATCGGAAAGACCGACCCGGGGTCACATCTCTACGGGCTGTTGCCCGAACCGGTTTTATCGAGCCGTCTTTAGCTCCATGACGCATGCTCTTTCAACCAACATGGGAGCATGATTCAATTGCGATCTGAGTCGCATTAGATTGCGTCGGTACCAACTG